>Ga0207831_100014_pt1 | contig 486922 bp, 408 predicted proteins | sample TtanPargueraPR_7_FD_187741 | JGI IMG/M metagenome (GOLD analysis project Ga0207831, IMG submission 187741) | Aerobic enrichment media microbial communities from Bioluminiscent Bay, La Parguera, Puerto Rico - Tt and M1 (2) (SPAdes) | ecosystem: Environmental > Aquatic > Marine > Unclassified ...
GATGTGGATGCCAGTGCCACGACGGTTGCGGTCAGCGCAGACGTGGCGATCGCCATCGAGGAAGGTGGCAATGCCACTGGTGCGGCCCTGAGCGATGCGAGTGTTACCGCCGGAGCGGCCGCCAGCGGCATAGATGGCGGGGGGGATTCCGATACCATCGACAACCGGGGTGACATCGAGCTTTTGGCCAATTCGGATGCCACTGGCGTGGCGGTATCCCTGACGGTCGCCGGGACCATGCAGGGGGACGCGGAAGGGGCCGCGGCAAGTGACGCCAGTGTGGCGGCCCGGTCGACAGCCGTCGGGATTGACGGCGGTGCGGGCGATGACACGATCGACAACGCGGGGGCGATCATCCTGATGAATGGTGTCGGGGACGATGAGATTGACGCCCGTGCGACGGCCGTAAGCGTGGGGCTGACGGTAACGGGCACGATGGACGGCAATGTGGAGGGTGAGGCGATCAGCGACTCCAGCGCTTTTGCCGAGGCTGCGGCCACCGGTATTGATGGCGGTGCGGGGGACGACGATATCGACAACGAGGGCGCTATCCTTGCAGATGTAACGGCCGATGCTACGGGGGTGGGGGTTGGTGCGAGTGTGGGTATCGTGATTGCCAGGGAAGAAGATGCCGAAGGCAGTGTCACGGCTGCCGCGTTGAGTGACGCCAGTGTGACGGCGACATCGGCGGCGACGGGGATAAGCGGTGGTGGCGGGGGCGATGACATCGACAACGGGGGCGACATTGCGCTTTTGGCCAATTCGGATGCCAGCGGCGTGGCGGTATCCCTGACGGTCGCCGGGACCATGCAGGGGGCTGCGGAAGGGGCTGCGGTAAGTGATGCCAGCGTGACGGCGACATCGACAGCGACGGGAATAAGCGGGGGCGATGAGGCTGACGAAGTGGACAACTACGGCGACATCGCGCTTTTGTCCACATCGGATGCGACCGCCGTGAGTGTGGGTTTGGCGGTATCGGGCAGCATGGAGGGCAACGTTTCCGGGGAAGCCTTGAGCGATGGGCGTGCCACCGCCTCGGCCATGGCCACCGGGATCGAAGGCGGCATGGGGCGGGACAGGATCGACAATTGGGGTGTTATTTTTGAGGATGTGGATGCCAGTGCCACGACGGTTGCGGTCAGCGCAGACGTGGCGATCGCCATCGAGGAAGGTGGCAATGCCACTGGTGCGGCCCTGAGCGATGCGAGTGTTACCGCCGGAGCCGCCGCCAGCGGCATAGATGGCGGGGGGGATTCCGATACCATCGACAACCGGGGAGATATCGAGCTTTTGGCCAATTCGGATGCCAGCGGCGTGGCGGTATCCCTGACGGTCGCCGGGACCATGCAGGGGGATGCGGAAGGGGCCGCGGTGAGTGATGCCAGCGTGACGGCGACATCGACAGCGATGGGGATAAGCGGGGGCGATGAGGCTGACGAAGTGGACAACTACGGCGACATCGCGCTTTTGTCCACATCGGATGCGACCGCCGTGAGTGTGGGCCTGACGGTATCGGGCAGCATGGAGGGCAACGTTTCCGGGGAAGCGCTGAGCGATTCCAGTGCCACGGCCGATGCCATGGCGGTCGGTATTGATGGCGGCGCTGGCGTTGACGAGATCACCAACCGCGGGGCAATCGCGGCCAGCGTTGATGCCGGGGCCACTGCCGTAGGGGTAGGGTTGGATGTCAATCTCATTGTCGCCAAAGAAGGCGATGTTGAAGGGAATGTCGCGGGCGCTGCTCTGAGTGATGCCAGCATTTCGACGAATGCCGCCGCCACCGGTATTGCGGGTGGTGCGGATGGTGATCGTATCGACAACCGGGGTGACTTCGCTCTGACGGCGTCCAGCGCCGCCACAGGCGTAGCGGCGTCAGTTGCTGTCGCCGGCAGTGTCGCGACCAAAGGAAGTGTGGAGGGGGAGATCGAAGGCAAGGCGTTCAGCAACACCAGTACTTCCGCTCTTGCGGTTTCCACGGGAATCGATGGGGGGGAAGATAACGATCAAATTACCAATACAGGGGATTTTAGCCTGCTTCAGGCAACGACAAGCGCAACGGGCGTGTCGGCATCGATGGATGTTTCCGCCGGCGTTGCAGCTAATGGCGATGCCAAGGTGAATATCACGGGCAAGGCCGTGAGCGATGCCCATGTCGCGGCCGAGAGTGCAACTACCGCCATCAGAGGCGGTGGCGGCGATGATGAGATCATCAATATGGGAGATTTCATTAATTTAGAGTCGGTTTCGGATGCCACGAGTGTTGCGGCCTCGCTGGAGATTTCAGGGGCGCTCGCCTTCAAGGGTGACGCCGAGGCCAGCAGTTCTGGGTCAGCGTTGAGCGCGGCAAGTGCCAGTGCTTTGACAACGGCGGTGGCAATTGATGGTGGTGCCGGAAATGACTTTATCACCAATGCCGGAGATATCATCAACCTCGAATCGGATTCAACTGCCACGGGCGTATCCGCCGGCGCGAATGTTTCTACCGTTGTCGCTATCAGAGGAAATGCCGAGGCGGATGTCACCGGAGAGGCAGTCGGCGACAGCCGGGTGATTTCCCGGGCGCGGGCTTTGGGACTCGATGGCGGCCTAGGTGATGACTGGATTGACAACGCGGGAGATGTCAGTCTCCTTTGTGCGGCGGATGCAACAGGCGTAACTGCAGAATTGAATGTTTCGGCAGCCCTCAGTTTCAAAGGTATTTCTACGGCGGATGTCTCCGGTACGGCAGCGAGCAACGCATCGGTCCTGGCCGAAGCTGAAGCGACTGCTATTGGTGGTGGTTGGGGAGAGGACACGATTCAAAATTCCGGGGATTTGACATTGATGGATGGAGACGGGTTCGATGCCGGTGCATTGGGTGTGTCTGCATCTTTAAACGTATCGGGTAATGTTGCCATCAAGGGAGTGGCGGAAGGTAGCGTCGCGGGCACGGCGGCGAGCAATGCAACAGTTACGGCCGAGGCGACAGCTACGGGGATTGATGGGGGTAGAGACAACGACAGCATCGTCAACAGTGGAACAATAACCCTTCTGCCGGCATCGAGCGCCGAGGGGGTTTCGGCATCTTTGAACGTATCGGGCAACATGGCGGGCGAGACCCAAGGCGCATCCATGAGCGATGCCAGCGTTACCGCCCGGTCGACGGCCACCGGCATTGATGGAGGCGAAGGTGATGACGGTATTGTCAATGACGGGACTATCAGTCTCATGGAACAAACGGGCGGGGATGGCTCAATCGATGCCGAGGCGCTTGGGGTTGCAGCCGCACTCGATATCAGCGGCAACCTCAATGGCACGGCAGAGGGGCTGGCACTCAGTAAAGCCACGACCACGGCTGACGCCACGGCCACCGGGATCAGCGGGGCGGGCGGGATAGACACAATCCGCAACACGGTTGGTATTGCGGCCGACGTGGTTTCCGATGCCGAAGGGGTGGCCGTCGCTGCAGACATTACAGTTGCCTTGAACGGCTCCGCCGAAGGTTCATCCCTGAGTGATGTCTCGACAGCGGCATACGCCAGAACTGCCGGTATCGATGCCGGAGAAGATGGCGACGATGTTTACAACCGCGGCGACATTCAGCTTTTTGCGGATGCCGATGCAACCAGTACAGCCGTTTCGGTAACAATAGCTGGCACCATGCGGGGGCAGGCTGGTGGGGACGCGCTGAGCAACGCCACGACCGCGGCCCATGCCACCGCCACAGGGATCAGCGGTGGCGAAGGCTCGGACGGTATTACCAACCTGGGGTTTGTCTCAGCCAACACGGAGGCAACGACAAATACGGCAGCCGTGGCTGTGGGCATTACTGTGGCCGAAACCGGGACAGCCGAGGGCGCCGCCGTGAGCGACTCCAGTGCCTCGTCATTGGCACGGTCGACCGGGATCGATGGCGGCCGGGATGATGACACCATCCACAACGAGGGGGTGATCAGCACGACCTCTTTGGCGGACGCACAGGCAACAGCCGTTAGTGTAGGGCTGACCGGGGCCATGAAAGGCTTGGCCGAAGGCAAAGCGGTTGCCGACAGCTCCGCCGAAGCGATTTCGCAGAGCATCGGTATATATGGCGATGAAGGCGACGACGATCTCTCGTCTTCGACGAACAGGATAACCGCGCATTCCCAATCGCAGGCGGAAGCACAAAGTGTTGCAATTCAATTGGGCGGTGCCGTGGGGGTGGCCGAGAACGCGGCCGTCGCAGATTCTTCAGCAATCAGTCAAGCGTACTCGGCCGGCCTTGACGGGGGGCAGGGGAATGACACGATCAACAATGAGAGCGAGATTGAAGCGACCGTCCAATCGGGGGCGGAAGCATCCAGTACTTCGGTCACGGCCACTATAGCGGTCGGCTCAGCCGAGACCATTGGAACGGGCGACTCCTCCGCCACCGCCAGGGCCAAAGCAACCGGCATCGAAGGGGGTGATGGAGATGATGAAGAAATCACCAACACCGCGGCGATTCGCGTCGGAGGTCTCGACAATAGTGGGCCAATGGCAATTGCGCAAGCCGCAGCCACGACGGTCAATGTCGGTCTTGCGGTTGGCTTGAACACCAGCGAAGCCTCATCGAATGGATCAGCCCTGGCGGAAGTGGATGCCGCCGGCGTTAGCGGCGGTTCGGGGGATGACTGGATCCACAACAGCGGTGACATTACCGTCAGTCCCGATTCGCTCGGAACAGGAAGTATGGCGGAGGCCAGGGCTACAAGCACAACGGTTGATGTCAGTGTCACGGTGGGGGCGAGCTTGGGCAAATCCTCCTCCGACACCTCCTCGACCGCTGTGGTGAACCTTGCGGGGATCAACGGCGGGTCAGGGAACGATGAGGTATACAACAGCGGCACGATTACCACCGGCATCGATCCTGACAGTCCAACAGCGACCGCCGCCATGGCAACCGCATATGCGGCCAGCGAGACGGTAGACGTCGACATCACTGTCGGCGGGAGTTTCAGCGATGCCGCTTCCAATGCGTCGGCAACCGCACAGTCCGTCTTGACAGGCATCGAAACGGATGCGGGGCGTGACTTGATCGACAATACCGGTGATATCAATGCTTTTTCGAGTTCCGAAGCTGTGGGTCTGGGGAGTACAACATCGGCCTCGCTGACGATTGGGGCCGCAGATGGTAACGCACAATCGAATGCGTCATCTTTTGCTGAGGCTTTTGCGTCAGGGATTGATAGCGGTGGCGATGCCGACGAAATAGAGACTGAAAGCGATCTGGTTGTCAAGGCGCGCGCTGTCAGCACAACCCTGAGTGAGGCGACAAATTATAACATCCTGTCGGTTGGATCGGCTCTCCAGTCAGCCGACGCAAACAGTTCATCGACGGCCGCGGCCACGGTGAAAGGAATTGACGGCGGCCGTGGGGCCGATATCATAACCGCTTCAGGGAATTACGCCCTCAGTGCTGATACCCAGGTGTCCAGCACATCACGTTCCTCAACGGTGACCGGCCTTAGCATCGGGTTGAATGTGCAGGCGGCGCAATCAACGGCGGGAACCATTTCCGATGCCTTGGCGATCGGAATCGATGGGGGCGAAGGCCGTGACGAGATCAACAGCACTGCGAACCTCACGATCACGGCGGTCTCCAATGCGGATACGACCGCCACTTCCTCGAGCAACACCGGGTTCAATATCGCCGGGTCGAGCTCCGGCAATGCTGTGGCCGGTGCGACAACTGAGGTCACCGCTTCCGGCGTGGGTATAAAAGGTGGTCTTGCGGTTCTTGGTGTCGATGAAAGCGATACCGATGTCATCACCAACGAGGGGTTTATTTCTGTTACCACCAGGGTGGCCGCTAACACGACTGCAACATCGACCGCGGACAGCATAACCTTTCTTGGCGCAGCCGAAGGAACCGCGGTTTCGGATGCATCGGCGACCGTTCTGGCGGACGGCATCGGGATCGATGGCGGTGCAGACGATGATATGATTACGACCCGAAATACGATTTCGGTAACAACGACGGCAGACGGATCCGTCACGTCGACATCGAATGTGGATGCTTATGCAACCTTCGGCGGTGCGTCGAGTATGGGGGTGTCCGATGCTTCTGCCAATGTATCGGCAGAAGGCACCGGCATCTCAGGCGGCACGGGTGATGACACCATTAACAGCTTTGCCCTTGTCGCGGTTCAAGCTGAAGCTGTCGGATCGGTAAGCGCAACATCCGATATCGACGCGGACGTCACTTTTGGGGGCGCCTCGAGCAAGGCTGTTTCCGATGCTTCGGTCATAAAAAAAGGCATCGCTACGGGGATCGATGGCGGTGCGGGTAGGGATTGGATTATCAATTTCGACCGGCTGGACGTAAGGGCTATTTCCGCCGGCACGGTTAGTTCCACGTCGCGGGCAGCCGCAGACGCCACGTTCGGGAGCACCTCCAGCCTTACGACGACGGCTGCTGCCCTCGAGGGGGCGGTTGCCACTGCGGGAATCCTTGGCGGCAGTGGAGCGGATAGCATTACGAACCTGGGGCGGATAGATTCAATCGCAGATGCCACTCTGCATGTCCGAAATTCTTCGATTGCCACGGCCGACTCGACCTTCGGCAGTTCCGATGCGCGCGCGTATTCTGTCTCCACAATCCAAGGAAACGCATCGGCCTTGGGCGTCAGCGGAGATGACGGGAATGACGTCATCGAGAATGCCGGGGTTGTCAATACCAGCGCCATTGCGAACACCACCGTTGACTCAGTGACCGTGGCGATTGCGGATTCGACCTTCGGCAGTGAATACACCGAGGCGGTTTCCTCCAACTTCGCCGCCGGCGAATCCACTGCCAAGGGACTCATCTCGGGCGCGGGAAGCGATGCCGTGTTGAACTCCGATCTCGTGATGGTCGCGGCAGGTGGGGCGGTGAATATCGCATCGGCTGTCTACAGCAGTGACGGACCGGCCAGTTCGGATGCCCGAACAATGGCACTGGCCCACGCCAGCGGAATCGACAGTGGTGCCGAGGACGACAGAGTCGCGAATACCGGTACGATCTTGGTGACGGCGGCGCCCCGTATCCAATCCGCAACCAGGACTTTCGGCAGCGGCGGAAACGTCGATGGCAACGTTGGTATTTTGCTTGAGGCCGATGCCCAGGGGATCGCTGGTGGAGAGGGTGACGACCTGATCAGCAACGATGGCGATCTTATGGTATTCATCGGAGGAGCCGAAACCGAGTCGACTGTTTCGGCTGCCGCCACGAGCGGGGCAACAACCTTTATCGACGTCAACCGCATCGGCGAAGACGGCGATACCATCATCGGGAAATGGGTTCGTATCCAAGCGAGTGATGATCGCTATTTTGTCTCGAAGATAGCGGCGTTCGATCCGGCCACCGGTATATTTACCCTGCAGGATCCGATCGAGTATGATTTGGCGGTAGACGACGATTATATCCTCTACGATTTTGGGGAAAAAACACCCGATATCCAATCGGTACAGGTGACTGTCGGAGGGCGGACCTACGTCGATGCATCAACCACCGCCGCGATCCGCGCGACCGGGATCGAAGGGGGCGACGGGAATGACGCGATTCGGAACACGGGGGCAATTGAAGTCAAGGCTAGCAACCTGATCAGAACGGTTGGTGTCACCATTGGCAGGAATATCGATGCAGACTCGGATACCGAATCCGCAGTCGATGCCGTCGGTATTGCCGGCGACGGAAACACCGCGGCTTCGACAGTTACCGCGGACAGTGAAAATGGAACCGCTACCTTTGTCGACACGACACGAATAGGGGCAGACCCGGCCACCGTTTTAGGGAAACGGATTCGCTTTATTACCGGTGATTCTGCCGACTTCTTTACGGTTGTCGTGGGGTTCGATCCTGTGACGGGGACATTCACCCTGCGCGATTCTCTTCCCGAAAGCGGCATTTCGATAGGCGATGGGTATGCCCTGGGCGGGGGGCAAAACATTGTCGCAAACGCAGGCGAGATCGGTGTTGAAGCGGATGCCGCCATCGATGCCAGCGGGTGGGTACTGAATTTTGGCGGCAGCCCTGTAATTGAAAGCGAGGGCCGGGCGCAGGCCCGTTCCGCTGGCCTCCAAGGTGGCGGCTACGACGATGTTCTCCAAAATTCACGGCAGATCGAGGTTCAGTCGGCAGCCGATGTCAGGTCCGAGCAGCGCGTGACGGCAATTTTCAGCGAAACCGATCAAACATTGGTTTTCGCGGCACGGAGTGAATCTGTCGGAATTTCCGCCGGTGACGGTGACGATATCGTTGTTAACGCAGAGGATGATGGTGCCGCGCCAGCCGCGATCGATGTCGATGCCAGCGCGACCGCAAATGTTGATGGTGTGACAACGACATTTACCGGCATTTTTGGCGGAAGCGGTGAAACCAATAACTTTGTCGATGCACGTTCTGCCGCAACTGCCATGGGACTTGATCTCGGGGCTGGGCAGGACGACGGGTATAACACTAGTCCGATCGAGGTTTCTGCTGCGGCCACCACCACAGCAATCGCCAGCTCAGACTTCAACTTGTTTGACGAAGCCAACGCGCGGGCCAATGCCGTGGCAACGGCGCGCGCGGCCGGCATCCGTGCTGAGGATGGCGGCGACATGGTGCAAAGCAGTGGGGCAATGACCGTTGGCGCGGGAGCTGCAGCCGACTCTTATGCCCAGGGATCCAACGTTATCGGTGGGGGTGAGAACGATTTCAGTTCCGCGGTGACCGAGGACAGTTCGAGCGGCTCATGGATGTTTGTCGATGCAGCACTCATCGCGGCGGCTCCGGAAGATATTGTCGGGCAATATGTGCGCTTTCTTTCAGGTGATAATATAGACATTACCAGACGGGTGAGGGCGTTTGATCGAAGCACAGGGACAATCGCTCTCGATGCTCCGCTCCCCTTTGATTTGAACGCAGAAGAGGTGGATGTTAATGGCAATGTGGTTACCCCGGCTGATCAGTACACCATTGCCAATGGTAGGGACGGGGAATCGGGATCCTTTGCCAATGCGGTTGCTACTGGCATCGACCTAAGCAATGGGTTGGATAACGGCGACACGGTGGTTGAGATGGCGGGAACGCTCAACGTGCGGGCCGATGCGCAAGCGGGCAGCGAGGCGTATGCATTCTATAACGGAAATGCGAATGCGGGTGCCACTGCCACGGCCGAGGCCCGCGGAATTGCGACGGGTGATGGGAATGATAGCATAACGAACATGGGTGAAATTGAGGTTGCGGCTGAGGTAACCACGGAGTCATCTACGGGTGTTACGGCGGAAAGCGCTTTGGCCATAGGGATCGATACCGGGGCAGGTGATGACACCATCGTGAATAACGGTTCGATTGTCACCAGGATTGTGGTGAACGGCGCTGACCCCGTCGCCGGTGTTGGTATCCTGGCTGGTGCCGGAAACGATGCGGTGGCCCTCATGGCGGCATCGGAGACTACCGGGAGCGTGGATCTCGGCGAGGGTGACGACCGCTTGAACCTCGTGGAAGATGCCGCACTAAACGGTGATGCAGCCGGCGGGGATGGAAGAGACGCGATCGCCTTCTTCGGTGAGGGGACTTATGGCGGTGCGATTACCGGCTTTGAAACCGCGGCCAAATACGACGCCGGCACCTACGACTTGGACGGCGGCCTGCCGACCATGAACGACCTGTCGGTTTATGAGGGTATCCTCCAAACCCAGGGGGGCTACACCTTCGACGAGAACGGTTCGGCCCTCATGCGCATTCACTTGGACGGATTCGGCCAGCTCCAGGTCGCCGACACGGTGGAACTCGGCGGCGCCTTGTCGGTGCTGGCCGAACCGCGCGCATTCTATAACGGGCAGATCTTCCCCATCATCCAGTCCGGGGAACTTCTGAATACGTTCGACGAGGTCAGTTTGCCTGAAACCAGGCCGTTGCTCGGTTTCGCGCTGAATTACAATTTTGACGACGAACAGGTGGAAGTCATCTCCAGCACGCGCCCCTTCCGGACGGTGGCTCGGAATGCCAACGAACGGGCGATCGCCGACTACCTGGACCGGATAGCGCCCGGCGCCGCCGGCGAGATGTCCCGGGTGCTGGGGGAATTCCAGATGCTGCAGGAGAACCAGCACGGCCAGGCGTTTGCCGGTATGAGTCCGGCGGCCTACGGGGGATCGACGGGTGCGGCGCTCCAAACAGCCCGACAATACACCCAGGTGGTGTCCAACCGGATGCAGTCCCTGCAGGCGGGCGCCCCCGCACCTAAAGCTGAGGCCTCTGCCTACGGCCTGGAGGGTATCCTGCTGGCCTACAACGGCCCGAACGCCTCCCTGGGGGATGTCGTCGGCCGGCAGGAGCAGACGGATGCCCGGCGCCGCTGGGGGGCCTGGGCCAATGTCTACGGCAAGTGGGCCAGCCAGGATGCCGACGACGGTTTCGTGGGCTACGACAGCGATACCTACGGTGCCGTTTTGGGCATGGACTACGCCCTTTCGGAAAACTGGCTGGCCGGGGCCAGCTTCGGTTATTCCACGAATGACATCAGTTTTGACGAAAATGCCGGGGACGGGGATATCGACAGTTACTTCGGATCCCTTTACACGGGTTGGTATGCGGACGCCTTCTACCTGGAATCCGTTCTTACCTACGGCAGCCAGGAATTCGACAACAAACGCAATGTGGTGGTGGGCGCCATCCGGAATACGGCCCGGAGCGATCACGATGGGAACCTTTACAGCGCCTATCTGGGAAGCGGCTATAATTTTGGTGACGATGCATGGCAGATCGGCCCCTTTGTGTCTCTGCAATACCTCTATCTGGACGAAGACGGTTTCGAGGAAACCGGGGCCGGCGTTTTGAACCTGATCGTGGACGACCGCCAGACCGACGCCCTGATATCCCAGCTGGGGGTGCGCACCGGCGGCATTATCGAAACCGGTGTGGGCGCTTTGGTTCCCGAGCTGAGCCTGGCCTGGCTGTACGATTTTGATATCGACGACCGGGTGATCACGTCATCGTTCGCCGGGGCATCGGGGGACGCTTTTTCCATCACCGGTCAGGAGGTGGAGCAAAACGGTTTCGTCATCGGCGCGGCCCTGACCCTGATGCAGGCCAGCGGTTTCGAGTCGTCCCTGGCCTACAGCGGCGAATTCCGTGACGGCTACGACGCCCATGCCCTGATCGGCCAGATCCGCTTCGAATTCTGATGCCCACAGCGGTGATCGACGGCACACCGACGGCATTAATTTCAAAGGAGAACATGAGCGGGTTGCCGCTCCAGCCCGTAATGGAGTAACGGTTGCCAATAGAAGTGTTCGTTCAGAAGAGAGTGGCACGGTATTACTGGCAGGACGACATCAATTGTGCCACCACAACCCTTAAGGTTCTGTCGGAGCACTTCGATGTTTCCCTGGCGGAGCAGGTGACCGATGCGGCTGTCGGCATGCATGGCGCCGGAGAATACGGCTCCCAGTGTGGCCTGGTGGAAGGCACCCTGATGTTTTTGGGGATATTGGGTCGATTCCGAGCCATTCCCGATCATGCCATCGTTTCCGCCTGTCGGGCCTACGCCGAGGCTTTTGAAAAGCGTTTCGAAAGCCTGTCTTGCGCGATATTGCGTCCCGCCGGATTCTCGCCGCAAAATCCCCCTCATTTGTGTGAAGACATTACCTGCGCGGGGATTGTCTTTGCCATCAAGTTTGTGACGAATTTCATAGAGGCCGGCCGGGCCATCCGGCCATCTAACCCGAATATTTCATGAAATTTTTCTGTGAAATAAATTTTATGTAATATATCGGGAATATAAGCACTATTCGAGGCACGATTTGCCGGTGACAGTTTGTAGCCGGCGCTGATTTCCGGGAACGCAGAAAAAATTCACCCTGCGGGCGCGTCCGGGATGTCCATTGGCTGCGTTATCAAGGGCTTGCGGTAGCAGAAGTACAGCGGCACCCCTGATGCCTTACCAATGAACATCGCAAACGCGTGAAATATTCGGGCTAACAGCCGACAGGCTGATTCCGGAAACGTAATCTCTAACCGTCATAGGGGATCACACTCGGCATAACTACAATGGCGAAAATCAATTCTTCCCACAGGGCATCATCCTTTCAGCGCGAAGACGTGCATTTCAAATCTCCGCAGGGCTGTTGCCGTGCCTGGTGTTTCAAGCCCAAATCGCCCCTCAAGAATCCGAGGCCCTGCATCGTTATGGCCCACGGATTGGGCGGAACCCGCGATGCCGGCCTGGAACCCTATGCCAGTCGGTTTGCCGAAGCCGGTTATGTGGTTCTTTTGTTCGACTATCGTCATTTCGGTGCCAGCGATGGAGACCCCCGGCAGCTGCTGTCCATCCGCCGACAACTGCAGGATTGGGCCGGCGCCATCGCCTTTGCCCGCCAGATGCCCCAGGTGGACCCAGACCGGATTGCCCTCTGGGGGTCGTCATTTTCCGGCGGGCACGTCATTGTGGCGGCGGCGCGAGACGGGAACATTGCAGCGCTTTCGGCGCAGGGGCCCATGATGGACGGGTGGGCGGCTTTGCGGAACTATATCCGGTATGCAGGCGTGGCCGATCTCATAAAGCTGGCCTGCCTTGGTATCTGGGATCAACTGCGGGCGCTCGCTGGATGTTCGCCGGTAACTGTGCCGGTCATTGGCAAACCCGGAGAGCTGGCGGCCATGTCCACGCCCGACGCTTATGCGGGGTATATGGCCATTGCGCCGCCTGGCTGGCATAATGAAATAGGCGCCCGTATGGCCCTTACGCTCGGCACCTATCGCCCCATCGCCCTGGCCGGGAAGGTTTCGTGTCCGGCCCTGATCCAGGTATGCCGGCAGGACAGTGTGGCGCCGGCGGCTGTGGCCATTGAAACCGCCCGTCGCATGGGCGCCCGCGCGGAACTGAAGCAATACGACTGCGGGCATTTCGATATCTACACCGGGCAGCATTTCGAACAGGCCGTGCATGACCAGTTGGATTTTTTCAACCGTGTTTTGAATCGGTGAGTCAGTTCCTATAGGTTAGATCAAAAATCCACTTCTGGTGAAGGCTTCGAAGAGGTTTGACCTATTCCGGATGTTTTCTATGATTTCTTCATTTTCTTTCACGCGAAAGAAAAGATGGAACCGTAAAAAATTTTTTATCTGTCATTCCGGACTTGATCCGGAATCTCGAACATCTATCCATCAATAGATTCCGGCTTTCGCCGGAATGACGTCAAGACGGGAATTACGACTTTTTAATGTTCCATTAACCCCTGTCAGGGGCCGATTTCTTTTTACCTCAACGCGGCAGTATCGTCTTTCAAAATAATCCGCACGTCCACCACCTGAAGCCCCTTTTCATAGGCGATCACCGGGTTGAGGTCGATTTCCAGGATGTCGGGATAGGCCTCCATGACCTCCGAGCAGGTCATCAGCAGGCGCTTGATGGCCCGTTTGTCCCGGGGCGGGGTGTTGCGGGTGCCGGTCAGCAGGGGGTAGGATTTGATCTCTTCGATCATCCGGCCGGCCGAGAGCAGGGATATGGGCAGTACCCGGAAGGCGACATCCTTCAGCACCTCCACCATGATGCCCCCCAGCCCGAACATGATGATGGGGCCGAACTGGTCGTCGTATTTGGTGCCGATGATAAGCTCGGTGCCCGGGGCGGCCATGGGGGACACCAGGATCCCGCGGATATCGGCCTGGGGGGCATAGGCCTGGGCATTTTGCATGATATCGGCATAGGCGGCGCGAATGGCCCGGGCGTCGTCCAGGTCGATTTTGACCCCGCCGGCATCGGTTTTGTGCAAGATGTCCGGCGAAACGATTTTTAGGGCCACGGGTCGATCCACCAGGGCTGCCGCGGCCACGGCCTCGTCGGCCGTGCGGGCCAGGATATCCCGGGAAACACGGGCGCCGTGTAGTTGGAAGAGTTTCTTGCCCTCATGCTCCAGGAGGGCTGTGCGGTTTTCGCCACGGGCCTTGTCGATGATGGCCCGGCCTTCCGCAATGGCCTTGCGGCCCCAGTCCATCACGAAATTGAACTTGGGGCGGTAGGACTTACGGGTTTTACCGTAACGAGCCAACACACTCACGCACTTGCAGGCGATTTCCAGGGAGTCGTAGACCGTGATGCCGTAGTAGCGCAGGAGATCCAGGGCATGGGGCTTTTCCGAACTGTACAGGCTGTGGACCACGATGGGCTTGTTACGTTTTTGAACCAGTTTTCCCATCTGGTGGGCGGCATCCTCCTCCTTGAGGGCCAGCTCTTCGGCAAAGCGGATGCCGTAGCCCCCGAACAGGCCCACCAGCAGAAGACCGCCTACCTGGGGATCGTTCAGGATGATGCGGGCGCAGTCGGCAAACAGGGAAGGGTCGGCATCGGTGCCGCCGGCTACGTCCACCGGATTGGGCACCGATGCGGCGGCCGGCAGCAGGTTGCGCAAGGCCTCCTGAGTCTTGTCGCTGAGCCGGGGCAGTTCGAGCCCCAGATCGGTCAGAAAGTCGGCGGCAATCGTGGCGTGGCCGCCCCCGTCCGCCAGGATGGCCACCTTGTTGTTGCGGACAGGCGGCAGGCTGGACAGGGTTTCCGCGGCCGGAAAGAGCTCGTCCGAGTTTTCGATCACCACGATGCCGGCCCGCTCGAAGGCCCCCAAGGCTACTTCCGACATGCCGGCCAGGGCCCCGGTGTGGGAACCGGCCGAACGCTTGCCGGTGGCAGAGCGGCCACTCTTTAAGAGAATTACAGGCTTTTGGGTGGTGGCGTGGTAGGCGGTCTGCAGAAACCGACGCCCGTCCCGCAGCCCTTCGACGTACATGAGGATGGCCCGCGTGGCCGGATCTTCCAGAAAGTAGCTCAGGTATTCGTCAAAGCGGATATCGGCCTCGTTGCCCACGCCCACGTAGCAGGAAAACCCTTTGCGGCTTTTAAGCCGGGCCTCGGTGATCAGGGTCAAAGCCATGTTGCCGCTCTGGGAAAGCAGCGCGATGTCGCCCGGGCGCATGTCCTTCAAACCCACCAGGTTCAACCGGCGGTGAGGGTTGATCATGCCGGATGTATTGGGGCCGATCACGCGGATGTCCTGCCGGCGGGCCGTGGCCGTGACCTGGTCTTCAATGCGACGGCCCTCGGAACCCAGTTCGCCGAAGCCTCCGGCAATGATGACGGCACCGGCCACCCCTTTTTGGCCGCAGTCTTCCAGAATCCCCTTGATGGTGGCGGCCGGCGTGGTGATGAGGGCCAGATCCACCGGGCCGGGAATGGCGGATACCGTTGGATAACAGGGCAGCCCCAGAATCTGTTTTTCCTTGGGGTTGACCGGGTAGATGGCGCCCCTGAACTGTTCTTGCTGGAGGGTCAGGATGGCCTGGTAACCGCGTTTGGTGGGTTGGCGGGAGGCGCCGACAATGGCTACGGATTCGGCATGGAACAGGCGGTCTAGGGACATGATATTCTCCTGGGTTGGTCTGGCATGGTTCTATGTCATAATCCATGCGGGAATAAGCTTTGGGGGGCTCTATCCGTCCGATATCGGCATTAAGCATATTGCATGTCGCTGCGGTGATAGAATAAATACTTCTCCTTCCCTGGGATTCGCAAGCCGTATCTCGAGCGATTTTCGAAACCGTCCAGCAATTGAAATTTTGTGGGCTATAGTGGTTTGGTCTGAATGAGGTCCATCCAAAAGATGTTTATTTTTCATTTTCTTCCACGTGGAAGAAAACGAAACAATCACGCCTTGCCTGAAAACGGCGTGACAGGCTTCAGACACCCCGTGCCCCGCTCAACCCTGCGCGTCGTCCAACCGGCCGATGAAGCGTCGCCTCATGCCGCCATGCGGCGTTATCACGTTTGCTCGGGTGCTCATCCCGCCGTCAGCGGGACTGCGCGCCTCGCTTCACGTGATGCCTTGCCTGGCAGCATGGTGCTTGCTGCATCGACCGGTTGAAACGGCCGGAGCACGCGGAAACTCACCCGCCTACGCTTGGGCTACGGCGGGCTCAGACAGTCCGCGCGCTTTTTCCCGTCCGCCCCGCCGATGCTCGGCGCGGGACAATGGGAAAACCAAAACCAAAAGCCCAAAACCATTTTTAAGTCCCCTTCAAGGGGGCGGCCTGAGGCCTCCTGCTCAGTGGGAGCGTCACTCACATGAAGTCTCCTTGTCGCAGGTGTAAACAAATTCTAATCGATTTCACACCGACCGCAAACGCAGACCGCATAATATCAACCGTTTGGACGAAAGGCTTCGCTGGCCCCACGCTTATGATTTGTCCTTGCGGTGATGGAAGTCTTCCAGAGCCTGGAGACGCTCCCGGGTGGCGACACAGGCCAGGCAGGCTTCGATTTCGAAGGTCATCAGGGCTTCCAGGCTGATCGGCTCCCGGGCCATGCGCAGGCCCTTCTTGATCATTTTCAGGGAAAAGGCCGCATTGGCGGCGATGGCTTCAGCCATGCGGCGGGCGGTGGGCATTAGCTCGGCCAACGGCACACACTGATTGACGAGTCCGATGCGCTCCGCCTCGCGGCCGTCGATGTTCCGGGCGGTAAAGAGCAGTTCGCTGGCCTTGCCGGGCCCCACCAGATCCTGGAGAAGGCGCAAGGCCCCCCCCGTGACGGAAGAACTGACACGGGCCTCGGGAGACCCGATGGCGGCCTCTTCGGCCGCGATCCGGATATCGCAGGCCAGGGCCAGTTCGTATCCCGACCCCAGGGCGTATCCATTGATGGCCGCAATGGTGGGTTTCTCAAAGTGAATGATCCGGCGGGACACCGCCTGCAGGGTCTCCAGGTAATCCCGGTAGGCTTCGGGGGTGCGCGTTTTGGATTCTTTCAGGTCCGCGCCGGAGGAAAAGGCCCGGCCTGCGCCGGTGATGATGACGACCTTGACGGCCGGATCGAGACGCACCGTTTCCAGGGCATCCTGGAATTCGATCCAGAGCTGGTGGTTCATGGCATTGAGGACCCGGGGGCGATCAAGGGTGATGACGGCAACGCTGTTTTCCGTTTCGCAGCGGAGGCATTCGTATTCCATGACAATGGCTCCCATTTAAGGTGGCATTTGTTCAGCCGATCTCGGGCATCAGGGTCCAGGCAATGATCCAGCCGCTGGTTTCGGGATGGCGTTTCAAGCAGACGATGCCGCCGTTCTGAAACTGGAACACGGGGTTTTCAGCGTCGCCGGTTATCAGCCAGGCGCAGAGGCGCCACATGAACGGCAGGTGCCCCACCAGCATAAGGTTGTCCTTGCTGTCGATCAGACCGGCCAGGGCCGTGACGTCGTCCATGGGGTTGAGGCCGGATTTGGTGTGCAGACCCTCGGGCGGCACCAGGGCCTTCTCGAAGATTTCGGCCGTCTGGCGGGCCCGTTTCTTGCCGCTGTGCAGGATGGTGTTCACCGGCACGCCGTAGCCCTTGGCCACACTGGCGATGCGCGTCACTGTCTCGTGTCCTGCCGGGGTCAGTCCTTTCTCCGGATCGACATCTTTGCCGTGGCATTGTCCGTGCTGAACAAGATAAAGGGCCATGATACGGATCCTCCTTGTTTTCGGTTCGACTTGGCGGTAAGATGCCGCCTTTGTTTGCCGGGCCGTTGTGTGTCGGCAGATAAAATATACTGTATCTAATATAAATCCGTTTTTATGCAAGGCCAGTCGTGTTGGATGGGGCGGATTCACGGTTTGCCGCCCGAAAACGCTGCTGGCGATGGGGGTTTTCATATGCGCATTGTTACCCGCCCTGATTTTGATGGTGTGGTCTGTGCGGTGCTTCTGCGTGAAGCGATCGACAAGGCGTTGCCGATACTCTGGGCCGAACCCGGTGACATGCAGCATGGCCGCGTGGATGTCCAAGACGGCGATATCGTGGCCAACCTGCCGTTCCACGACCGCTGCCGCATGTGGTTCGATCACCATTATTCCAACACGCCGGCGCGTCCCTTCGAGGGGGTCTTCGAAATGGCGCCGTCCGCGGCCGGTCTGATTCACCGGTATTATGCCGATCGGTTGCAAAGGGATCATGGGGAGCTGATCCGCCAGACCGACAAGATCGACGCGGCCGACCTGTCGGAAGACGAAGTGCAGTTTCCCGAGAAATATCCTTATGTGCTGCTTTCCATGACGGTTTCCGGCCGCAACCTCGATGATGAGTCCTATTGGAACCGGCTGGTGAATCTTCTCCTGACCGGAACGATCGATGACGTCATGGCCGATGCCGAGGTCAGAAGGCGGTGCGATCAGGTGGTGGCGGAGAACCGGGCCTACCGCGATTATCTCCGGGAGCATACCACGGTGCACGGGGTGGTGGCCGTGACGGATTTCCGGGCCCTGGATGAGACGCCCCGGGGCAACCGCTTTCTGGTGTATTCCATGTTTCCCGAAACGGTGGTCCAGATGAAAATCCGCCTGGCGGACCGCGACCGGGAAAAAGTCATCGTCAGTGTGGGGCACAGCATTTTCAACCGCAATTGCCGCGTCAACGTGGGCATACTCCTGTCCCGCTATCAGGGCGGCGGCCACCCGGGCGCAGGCTCTTGCAGCTTTCATGTCCGCCACGGCGAAGCCTATATCGGCGCCATCCTGGAAGTTCTCATGCGCAATGAACCCGTCGCGGATACCCGGCCGGCAGGGGAAAGCCCGGCATCATGACATCGGCCCGGCCGTCGGACAACACCCTGGTTTATGTGAAGCTCCTGCTCATGGCTGTTTTCTGGGGGGGGACCTTCATTGCCGGCAAGATTGCCGCCCAGCGCGTGGGGCCGTATTCGGCCGCCTTCCTGCGGTTTGCCATTGCTTCGATTTTTCTGAGCCTGACGGCCCTCAAACAGGAGGGGCGCTTCCCCACCCTTCAGCGGCGCAAGCTTTTCCCTGTTTTCCTGCTCGGGATGACCGGGGTGTTTGCCTACAACGTTTTTTTCTTCAAGGGCCTGAAACTGATCGAAGCCGGGCGCGCCGCCATCATTATCGCCAACAATCCCATCTTCATCGCCCTTTTTTCGGCGCTGCTCTTTCGCGAACGCCTGACCCGGCTGCGCCTGGCCGGCATCCTGGTATCCATTTCCGGGGCGGTGCTCGTCATTACCCGCGGCGACTGGCACATGATCGGCAGCGGTGCCGTGGGCTGGGGCGAACTGTTCATCCTGTGCTGCGTGGCCAGTTGGGTGACCTTCTCTCTGCTGGGCAAAGTATTGCTGTCCGAACTATCGCCTTTGGCATCGGTGCTCTATGCGGCCTTGTGCGGAACCCTCTGCCTGGCCCTGCCGGCCTGGCGGGAAGGGATCCTGACCGACTGGCCCACCTACCTGGCGGCGGACTGGCTGTCCCTCTTCTACCTAGGGTTTTTCGGAACCGTGCTGGGTTTCGTCTGGTATTACCAGGGCATCCAGCGGATCGGGGCCATGAAGGCGGGCGTGTTCATCAATTTTGTGCCCATCAGCGCCATCATTTTCAGTTTTTTCATCCTGCAGGAGCCCCTGACCCTGTCCCTGCTGTTCGGGGCGGCCATGGTCCTGTCCGGTGTTTACCTGACCAACCGGGCAACCCGGTCGTCATCATAGCTCCCGACGGACTGTTCGTTTTCCTATAATCCCGCCATCGCTGCCTTGCGAGCATTCGGAGAAAGGCTTATCTTCCCCAAGATTAAGCCTGAATCCACCTTTCTACCACCATTGATGATTCGCCCGGTGCAGGCCAATGGAGATGGTCAGCAGCAGTCCGGACGGCGCTTTTCGCTTCTCTTCACGATATGGATAACGGCCCATGGCCCTGACCCTGACAATCGCTTTTTCCTCCCACCGCCCGGAGACCCTGCCCGCGGCTGAAAAGCTCATGGCCGACCACGACCATATCGTGATCGAGGAGCCGCCGACCCCCGAATTCCGGCAGATGCTGGATGGGACGATGTCGGTGGCGGCCTTTTTGCAAACCGCGGATTATGAATTCCCGGTTTTTGCCGAGGCCTCCTGCCGCATGCTGCGGCGGTTGCACCAGGCCGGCAAGGGCGTTCATCCCTGTGAACCCTTTATGGACCGGTTGGTCCGGATCCACGAAGATTTCGCCCGTGGCGTCCGGCCGGCCGACCTGCCTGAAAACGGCCGGCGCTGGCCGGTCTACCAGGTGGAAAGGGACGCCACCGGCCGGTTGCTGGCGTTTTACCGGGCCACCGCGGCCGGGGATTTCGAGGCCATGGTCAAAACGGCCTGCGCGTTCGCTGCTGCCGATGCTGCGCGCTTCGTGTTGCGGGACCGCCTGCGTGCCGATGCCATCGCAGATTTGCGGGCGGATCTCCATGGCCGGGTCTACGTGGAGGCCGGATATCTGCATCTGCGGCTGCTGCGTGAATTGCGGCGCCGGCTGCCGACGGGCATTTCCATCGCACCGACGTATCTGCTGGGGGAGGTCTACCGGGCGGCGGGGCATCACAGTCATCTCTACAATCCCGGAGACCTGCTGACCCTGGCCATGATCTTCGATCGTCCCCCGGCGATGGCGCGTCAGCACCTGCTGGCCGCCCGCAGTCTGGTGTATAACGAGCTGGCTTTCAAGGGCGAAGTGTCTCCCGACGCGGATTGCTACCCGGATGCCCATGCCGATTTGGCGGCGATCCAATATGTCAACCAGCTGGCCTATGCGGACTGCCGACGCCTGTATGGCCACATCGCCGGCCTGGACCCCGGGACTGCCTGGCAGGCCGCCACGGGACTGATTCCTGCCGAATCCAATGAGGCCGGGGGGCGTTTGTTTTAATAAGATCTATTACTGAAGGGTTGCCGATCGGGGCTTGATCCGGTATGAATCAACTGACGCTCCGGCCTTGGGGCGAACCCTGCCCGTTCGGTGGGCCGGCGATTGGCGGCAGTACCATCGGCACCCGTAACTCTGTCTGATTCGACATCTTAGCTTTCAGCGAAGCCTCCGACTTGTGCCGATTTACCATTCCGTTGATGAGGGAGAGACCTTGGACGCTCACGAAACCGTTCGCCGTGATATCGCGCACTTGCTTTCCGAACAACGCCTGGCGACCCTGTCGACCTGCAATGCCCAAGGGCATCCCTATGCCAGCCTGGTCGCCTTTGATGTCACGCCGGATCTCGCGGGCATCGTTTTTGCCACCTCCCGGGCGACCCGGAAGTTCGCCAACCTGATGGACAACAACCACGCGGCCATGCTGGTGGAGAACAGCCGCAACCTCAAGTCCGATATCTATGAAGCCATGGCGGTCACGGCCTTGGGGACCATCTCAGAGCTTTCCGGCACGTCTCAGGAAACTGCGGTCGCGCACTATATCCGGAAACATCCCCATCTGACAAAATTCATCCAGGCGCCTTCCACGGCGGTGCTGCAGATGGCGGTTGATGTCTTTTACCTCGTCAATCGCTTCCAGAAAGTGATGGAATATCATGTCGGGAGAAAAGCTGATCCTGCCGCTGGCCGCGATCCGGCCGGATGACATCGCCCTGGCCGGCGGGAAAGGGTGCGCCCTGGCCCGCCTGGAACGCGAGGGCATCCGTGTTCCTTTCACCATCGTCGTCACCACCGGCGCCTATCAGCTTTTTGTCGACACCCATGGCCTGCAGGAGCGCATTTTCCTGGAGCTCAACCGCAAAGCCTTTGCGGACATGCGCTGGGAAGAAATCTGGGACGCGGCCCTGCGCATTCGCAATCTGTTTCTGACCCATCCGCTGCCCCCCGCCCTCGATCACCAGCTGCAGGATAGCCTCGACCGCCGGTTTGCCGATCGAGCGGCCGTCATCCGCTCTTCGGCGCCCCAGGAAGACAGTGCGGCCGCCTCTTTTGCCGGTATTCACGAATCCTACGTCAATGTGCGGGGACGGGCGCGCATTGTCGATCATGTCCGCCGGGTGTGGGCATCCCTGTGGTCGGACGCCGCGCTTCTCTACCGCCAGGAACTGGGCTTGGATCCGGAATCGAGCAGCATGGCGGTGCTGATCCAGGATCTGGTGGTGGGCGCTTATTCCGGCGTGATGTTCACGGTGAGCCCCATGCAGGACGGCCATAGCGTGATCGAAGCCGTGCCGGGGTTGAACCAGGGGCTGGTGGACGGTCTCGTGATGCCGGCCCGCTGGATCCTGGATCGGGATACCCAGGCCGTGGTGTCCCACACCCCGTCGACGCAATCCCAGGCTGTCTTCCCGGCGGATCAGGGTGTTCGCGTGGCATCCCTTGCGGAGCCTGCCCGGCAAGGGGACACGTTGTCTTCCCGTGAAATCGAATTGATTGCCGAACAGGGGCGCCGGATCGAATCCCTGTTCGGTGCGCCCCAGGATGTGGAGTGGACCCTTTTTGACGGTCAGGTCACCGTGCTCCAGGCCCGGCCCGTCACCACCACGGCCGCGGCCAAAAGCGACAAACGGGGCTGGTACCTCAGTTTGCGCCGCAGTTTCGAAAATCTCCAGCAGTTGCGGTCGCGCATCGAGGACGAATTGATACCGACCATGAACCGTGAAGCCGATGAACTGGCGGCTGCGGATCTCGATGTGCTCGATGATGAGGCCCTGGCCGCTGAGGTGCGGCGGCGGGTCGACCGCAATCAGCACTGGAGCAATGTCTACTGGACAGACTTTATACCCTATGCCCACGGGGCACGACTTTTCGGTCAGGTTTACAATGACGTTATCAAACCGGATAACCCTTATGCTTTCGCCGATCTGCTCGCGGATACCCCCATGGAGAGCCTGGCGCGCAACCGGCAGCTGGAAGAACTGGCCGGCATCGTCAGGGCGGTGCCGGCGGTGGCCGACAATCTTCGCCATGGCCGCCTGGAGCATTTGCCGTCTTCCTTTCACGCGGCCCTCGATGCGTTTGTGGCCCAATACGGGACATTGTCGTCCGGGGTGACCGGCGACCGGGAGGGGGGGCTTGCCGACAGCACCCTGGTGCGGTTGGTGATCACTCTGGCTGAGCGTTCGCCGCAGCCGCCGATCCGCAAGAGCGTGGATCACGAGGCCCTGGTTCGTGAGTTTGTCGAGGCCTTTCCTGCCGAGGAGCGCGACTGGGCCTGGTCTTTGCTGGACTTGGCGCGATCCAGCTACCGCCTGCGGGACGACGACAATATCTATCTTGGCCGTATTGAAGCCCAGGCGCGGCGGGCGGTGCGGGCAGCCGCCGCCCGGCTTGCCGGCGGTGGGTCGGAAAAGGCCGGGGCCGCCCTGCAGGAGGCGCTGGCGCTTATGCCGCTGGAAAAAGCCGCGTCGCCGGATCCCGACCCCGCGATATCCCCCGAATCCAGCCTGCAGGCCCGCCAGTTGGTGGGCCAGCCGGCCGGTCCGGGTATGGCCCGCGGACGGGCGCGCGTCGTGCGGTCGCCTGGCGATCTCAAGGCATTTCAGTCGGAGGAGATCCTGGTCTGCGATGCGGTGGATCCGAACATGACCTTCGTGGTGCCGCTGGCCGCGGGGGTGGTGGAGCGGCGCGGCGGCATGCTGATCCACGGGGCCATCATCGCTCGGGAATACGGCCTGCCCTGCGTCACCGGTGTGCCGGAGGTGATGCAATTTGTTCGCACGGGGGATCTTATAACGGTGGATGGTTATCTTGGGATCGTCATCGTCAGTCCGTCATCGCCCGGCGCCGATAGGGCATCTACCTCGGCGTGAGTCTTGTGGGCCCCGCAATGCTCGACGCGGGGCAAGTGGAAAAACAAAACCAAGAACAGTAAACTATTTTTGAGCCTCTATATAAAGGGGTTATCTGAGGCCTTTCGTTCTGCGGGAGGAGTCTAACTTCAGGGGAATTCGGCCCAAGGGGAGGATTGCATGGAAGCGAAAATCAAACTGGGGATCAGCTCTTGTCTGCTGGGCAACAAGGTTCGCTGGAATGCCGGTCATCAAAGGGATCGCTATCTTGTCGAGACCTTGGGTCAGTTCGTGGAGTGGGTGCCGGTCTGTCCGGAAGTGGAAGTGGGGCTGGGTATTCCCAGGGAAACCCTGCGCCTGGTGGGGGATGTGGACAACCCCCGTTTGATCACGACCAAGACCAAAATCGATCACACGGACGCCATGAAAAAATGGGCCCGCGGGCGTTTGAAAGACCTGGCCCAGGAAAACCTGTGCGGGTTCATATTTAAATGCGATTCGCCCAGCAGCGGCATGGTGCGGGTAAAAGTCTACGGGCCGAAAGGGCAACCGGTGAAAAAAGGCGTGGGGATTTTTGCCCGGGCCTTCATGGACGCTTTCCCCCTGATCCCGGTGGAAGACGACGGCCGGTTGCACAGTCCCGCCATCCGGGAGAACTTCATCGAACAGGTGTTTACCCTCAAGCGCTGGCGGGAAACCCGTGCGCGGCGCTCCTGTGTCGGCAACGTGGTGGATTTTCACTCCCGCAACAAATTGCTCCTCATGGCCCACAGCCCGAAACACCTGAAGGTCATGGGGAAACTGGTGGCCGGCGGCAAGGCCAAAGAATGCCGGCCGCTCTATCACGAATACGAAACATTGCTTCTGGAAACCCTGCGGCTCAAAACCACGACGCGCAAGAACGTCAACGTACTGCAACACATGCTGGGGTATTTCAAAAAGGATTTGTCGGCCGATGAGAAGCAGGAACTGCTGGACGTTATCCGACAGTACCATCGCCAGTTAATTCCGCTGGTGGTGCCCCTGACCCTTTTTCGCCATTTCGTGCGCAAATATGATCAGCCCTATTTAAGCCAGCAGACCTATTTGAATCCGCATCCGGTGGAGCTGCAGCTGCATAATCATGTTTAGCGGGGCTTGGCGAACCGCTTATGATGGAGGCTCCGAGAGGCGCTACCGATCTGTTGTTACTGATTTGCTCTATTCCTTATGGATGAATATGGCCTTCCGCTTTGCGGGAAGATATCCAATCCTCATTCGACCAAGCTGTGCATAAATAAAGATAGCGCGTAACCGATTCGGGGAGAATAACCATGAACGCTAAACCGATCCTGATGACCGGGGGTACGGGCTATGTGGGCGGGCGCCTGATACCGCGACTGCTGACGGCCGGGTATCGTGTGCGCGCCATGGCGCGGTCGCCCGAACGTCTTTACTGCCGCCCCTGGGGGCGCCACCCGTCCCTGGAGATCGTGGCCGGGGACGCTCTGGACCGCGACGCGTTCATCGCGGCCGCACGCGGCTGCGGGGCGGCCTATTACCTCATCCATTCCATGAATGCCCAGAAAGGCCGGTTCGCCACGGCGGATCGTACCGCCGCCGAAAACATGGTGGCCGCCGCCGAAGCCAGCCACCTGGATCGGATCATCTACCTGGGCGGCCTGGGTGAAAAAAGCCACGAAGCCCTGAGCAAACATCTCCAGTCCCGGCACGAGGTGGAGCAGATCCTCATGGCCGGAAATGTGCCGGTGACCAATCTGCGGGCGGCCATGATCCTCGGTTCGGGCAGCGCCTCCTTTGAAATGCTGCGCTACCTGGTGGACCGCCTGCCCGTCATGATTACTCCGCGCTGGGTCCAAACCCCCTGCCAGCCGATATCCATACGCAATGTCCTGGACTATCTCGCGGGCTGTTTGGAATCCCCCGCCACCATCGGCGAGACCCTCGACATCGGCGGGACCGATGTGCTGACCTACCGCGATTTGATCCATATCTATGCCGAAGAAGCCGGTCTCCGGAAGCGGCGCATCATCCCGGTGCCGGTGCTGACGCCCTGGTTGAGCGCCAAATGGGTGCACCTGGTGACCCCCGTGCCGTCTTCCATTGCCCAGCCCCTGGCCGAGGGACTGAGTATCCCGGTGGTCTGCGGCGATAATCGCATCCGGGAGATGGTCCCCGTGAAGCTGGCCGGCAGCCGCGAGGCCATCCGCCGGGCGTTGGAGCGCCTGCGGCAGGAGGAGGTGGATACCTGCTGGTTTGACGGCGGCGGGGTATTGCCGCCGGAATGGACCACTTGCGGTGATGCCGATTACGCCGGCGGAGCGGTTATGCGCGGCGGGCACCGCATCGTGCTGCAATCCTCGGCGGAAGAGGTCTGGCACACGATCCAGCGAATCGGCGGTCGCAACGGCTGGTATTTTGCCCAGCCGCTCTGGCGGCTGCGGGGCCTGATGGACCGCGCGGTAGGGGGGCCGGGATTGCGCCGGGGGCGGCGGCATCCGGTGGAATTGCGCATCGGCGACGGCCTTGATTTCTGGCGGGTGGTGGCGGTCGAGCCGCCCCGCCGGTTGCTGCTCTTAGCCGAAATGAAAGCCCCCGGCGATGCCTTGCTCGAATTCATCATCGCGCCCCGGGGCCCCCGGCAGGTGGCGGTGGACATGGTGTCCCGCTTTCTGCCCCGCGGCCTGGCCGGTATCGCTTATTGGTATGCCCTGCTGCCGACCCACCAGTGGCTTTTCGAAGGCATGCTGAAATCGGTGGCCCGGCGCACCGGCAAACCGGTGGTGGAGGGGCCCATGAAAATCACGGTGGAAGATCCGGTGGTCTGCCGGCTATGAAAATTGCGTGCCGCCTGAGAAATAGCTTCGTGAGAAGTGACTGAAGATAATAACGACTTTTCCCGCGGGTACAGGTAAATCTTGAAAACCTACCGCATCCAACGCCGCCAGGTTTTACCGGTCCGTCTCGACGGGGCCTGGCGGTTTTTCGCCGACCCTGCCAACCTGCGGCTGATCACGCCGCCCTGGCTGGATTTTACCATCACTTCCGCGGTGCCGGAGATGATGTATCCCGGGCTGATCCTGACCTACCGCATCCGCCCTTTTGGCGGCATCGCCGTGCCCTGGGTTTCCGAGATCACCCAGGTGCGGGCCCCGCATTATTTTGTCGATGAGCAGCGCAGCGGGCCTTATCGTTTCTGGCATCACCAGCACCACCTTACCACCGTAGGGGATGGCGTTGCTGTCGAGGATATCGTTCACTACCGCCTGCCCTTGGGGATTGTCGGCGTGGCGGCCCACTGGTTGTGGGTGCAGGGCAGACTGGACGAAATTTTCCGTTTTCGCTATCATGCCCTCGCCCGTCATTTCCAATTGCACCCCAAGAACGATCCGATGAACAGGAGGCCGATTTGATGAGACGCTGGATTCCGATGACCCTTCTGGCTTGGGCGCTGATGAGCGCCGCCGGCTGGTGCCAGGACGCGCCGGTGAGTGACGCCACCCAGGAATGCCTTGATTGCCATGCCATTTTTCACCCCGGTATCGTGGAGGGCTGGCGTTCCGGCCGCCATGCGGCCACCACCCCTCAAGCGGCTATGGCGGTCGAGGGCTTGGAGCGCAAAGTGTCCAGCACCAGCGTTCCGGAAGAACTCCAGGGCGTCGTGGTGGGATGTGCCGAATGCCATACCCTGCGACCGGATGCCCATGCCGACACGTTCGAGCACAATGGCTACAACGTGCACGTGGTGGTCAGCCCCGACGACTGCAAGACCTGCCATGCCACCGAAGCCGACCAATATTCACGCAATATCATGGCCCACGCCTATGCCAACCTGGCGGACAATGCCCTCTACCGGCAGTTGCAGCGATCCATCCTGGGAACGCCGACGTTGAAAAACGGCCGACTTGAAACGGCGCCTGAAAACGCGGACACCAAGGCGGATGCCTGCTATTACTGCCATGGGACGGTGCTCGAAGTCACCGAAACCGAAGTGCGGGATACGGACGCCGGCGAATTGGAGTTCCCGGTTATTGCCGGATGGCCCAACCAGGGGGTCGGCCGCATCAACCTGGACGGCAGCAAAGGTGCCTGCACCGCCTGCCACCCCCGCCACAGTTTTTCCATGGCGATGGCCCGCAAACCGCATACCTGCAAGGAGTGCCACGTTGGGCCGGACGTACCGGCCTACAAGGTCTATCTCGCCAGCAAGCACGGTAATATCTATTCTTCCAAACACCAGGAATGGGATTTCGATAAGACCCCCTGGACCATCGGGACCGATTTCACGGCCCCCACATGTGCCGCCTGTCACATCAGCCTGCTGACAAACACGGATGAGGAGGTCGTCAATGAACGATCCCACGAAATGAGCAATCGCCTGGGTTGGCGGATTTTCGGGCTGATCTACGCCCACCCGCAGCCCAAGTCCCCGAATACGACCATCATCCGCAACAATGACGGCCTGCCGCTGCCGACGGATTTCAACGGGGGCCTCGCCAGGGATTATCTGATATCCGCAGACGAACAGGATGCCCGAACCCGCACCATGCAGGCCACCTGCCGGGCCTGCCACGACACCTCCTGGGTGCAGGGACACTGGCAGCGTTACACCAACACGATTCGCGAGACCAACAAGGCCACCCAGGCCCTGACCGACATCATGAATGAAATCTGGACGCGGGGCTACGCCCGTGGCCCGGGACAGGGGCAGAATCCCTTCGATGAAGCTGTCGAACGGGATTGGAGCGACGCCTGGTTGTTTTATGCCAACACGGTCCGTTTCGCCTCCGCCATGGCTGGCGGAGGGGACTACGGGGTTTTTGCCGATGGTCGCTACCAGCTGTCCCGCGCCGTGGCGGAACTGCATGAATGGCTCGAAAGGCGCCGGGAACTGGAATCATTGGCGACCAGGGTAGGGCCTGGAAAAAAGGAATGACCGAACCGGACACCCGTATAACCGTACTGAATGACGGCGAGATCCGCAAAGGGCGCTATGTCCTCTACTGGATGCAGCAATCCCAGCGGGCCGAACACAACGCGGCCCTCGATGTCGCCATCCGGGAAGCCAACCGGGCCGGGCTGCCCCTCCTGGTGGCGTTCGGCCTGACAGATGCCTATCCCGAGGCCAATCAGCGCCACTTTCAGTTCATGCTGGAAGGGCTGCAGGAGGTTGCCGCCTCGCTCCGGCAGCGGGGCATTCCCATGGTGGTGCGACTGGGCAGCCCCCCGGATGTCGCCTTGAACCTGGGGCACGATGCCGCCCTGATCGTATGTGATCTGGGCTACACCCGCCTCCAGCGAGATTGGCGCACCAAGGTGGCCATGGGGGCGGGATGCCGGGTGCTGCAGGTAGAAGCCGACGCCGTCGTCCCGGTGGCGGTGGCATCCGCCAAGGCCGAGTATGCGGCCCGTACCATCCGCCCCCGCATCACCCGCCACCTGGAACGCTACCTGGTCCTGAAGCGCTCGCCTCCACTCCGGCACAAGGCCCCGGATTTGCCGATTCCCGGACTGGATCTGACGGATACGGCCCGCATCCTGCGCCGTCTGGACATCGACCGCCAGTTGCCCCCGGTGGACCGTTTTTTTACGGGCGGTACCCGCCAGGCCAAAAAGCGGCTCCAGCGGTTTATTCGCAAACACCTGGCCCACTACAACGATAACCGCAACCAGCCCCAGACCGATGATATCTCCCACATGAGCCCCTACCTGCACTTCGGCCAGATCTCCCCGGTATTCCTGGCGTTGAAGATCCGGGAGGCCAAAGAAGGGCAGGGGATCGACCGGGCGGCCTACCTGGAAGAACTGATCGTGCGGCGGGAACTGGCGCTCAATTTCGTGTGGTACACACCGGATTATGACCGCTACACCTGCCTGCCCGACTGGGCCCGCAAGACCCTGGCCGAGCATGCGGCGGATCCGCGGCCGCACGGCTACGACCGGGAAACACTGGAAGCGGGCGCCACCCATGACCCTTACTGGAATGCGGCCATGGGGGAGATGCGCGCTACCGGGTTCATGCACAACTACATGCGCATGTACTGGGGCAAGAAAATTCTGGAGTGGTCGCCATCGCCCGAGGAAGCCTTTGCAACAGCCCTGTATCTCAACAATAAATACTTTCTCGACGGGCGCGACCCGAATTCCTATGCCGGGGTGGCCTGGATTTTCGGCAAGCATGACCGGGCCTGGTTCGAGCGGCCCATTTTCGGGAAAATTCGCTATATGGCGGCGTCCGGGCTGGAGCGCAAGTGCGATATCAAGGCCTATGTGGCCAAGGTCGAGGCGCTTATGAAAGAGGCTGCCGCCTGAATTCTGTGGATGGCCACGCGGAGTCGAGGATCCAGGGGGGACAAGGTTTCCAGTGAACGCCAACATCATAAATTCCGGCTGCCGAAAGGTTCTGCAAACGGGTTTGCCGCCGTCAGTCAAACACTTGACCCCCGGAATCCTTGGACGCTTTTTTAATAACCCTATTTGAAGAAAAACGACGGGATAGTTATGGCTCCACCGGAAGAAAAACAACCCCCCATCCAGCAGGCCGCGGAAGACCTGTTCAATTTCGCCATCGAGCGGGACGATACCAAATGGCTGATGGCCCGGCTGCCGGCCGAGGCCGATGTCAAACCCACGACGGTGGAATACGAGCTGCAGATCCTTAAGATTATCAGTGTGGGTTGGAGCATTTCCTTTTTCCTGGAAGAATGGCCGGAGAAGAAGCAGCTGGTTGAATTTTTTTGGGAGGCGCTGCGGGAATTTTCCCAGAGCCTGTCCTCGACCACCGAAATGATGACCGGCCAGGACATCGACTACTTCCAGGTCCTGAAAGATCGCCTGGACAGCTATGTCCAGGCCCTGCAAGAGAATCCGGACGCCAGCAACCCGGAGGCCGTGATCGGACCGGAATTCGCCCGCCACTGCGGCAACGAAAAAGATTTGTTTGCCGTTTATACCGGCGGCCGCATGTTCAGCGGGGTGACGGGCCGGGTAAAGGAATATCTGGAAGCGGCCAATTTGCAGGCGGCGGGTGCGGACACGTCCACGCACCATTGACGGAGAAAATACACCATGGCCTATGACACCGAGCTGGAAAAGGTTCTCGATGCGACCACCCGCACCTGGGACGGGGTTGCAAAGAAGAAGATGTTCGGCGGGGTGGTCTACATGGCCCACGGGAATATCTGTATCGGCATCTGGCAGGACCATCTCATCATTCGTGCGGGCGATGCGGTCGAGACAATAATGACCGCTGATAATCGTTTTCGACCCTTTGATGTGACGGGCCGGGCCATGAAGGGCTGGACCATGCTGGGACCCGATGGGTGGCGAGATCCGGCCGTGCGCCAAGCCGCCATCGAAAAGGCCCGTGCTTTCTGCAAGAACCTTCCCCAAAAAAGCCCGAAGTAAATCCGCAGCGCTGCCGGCCATCCCGAAACCGGCCATACTGGGCTGAATGGTATACACCCGGTTTCTTCTTTGTTTCCACCCTGCGACATGCCCACGCTCTATACATTTTCATTTCATAAGGAAGGACTGGACGTCATGCTAAACATGATTACATTGGTCGTGGCTTTGCCGGCCCTTGTTTTGGAGAATCATCATGTTGGGAATCAATGCGGATAGTCTGGCCAGCGTCGAGTTTCGTTTAAGCTGGAAGAAAAACAATGTCAATCATACCGATACCCTATATGTCCACCGGGTCAATTTCTGGCGGGACCTTTTCCCGGAAATCCTGCGCCGGGAGCTTATGGGATCCTACAAAGGCGATACGGTTTCGCAGGATTATCAACCCGGTGATCTTGTTCCGTTGCCGGACAATCAACGGACTTTCAGGGTGCCGCACCGGAATGTGACTGGGCAGCGCCTGGACGGAAGCACCTTTGTGCCCCAATACGGGCGGTTTTACCCCCGGGGCATCCTAGGCGGTGTACCGGATGTTTTCCGCGGCAATATCGAACCGTTTCGTTGCACGGATACGGACGATGACGGTATTCGCGCCGATTTCAACCATCCCATGGCGGGGCTCGATGTGCGCGTGGACGCCCAAGTGCTGGACGTCCGGGAAAAATTCGAGGAGCATGGCGGTACGGCCAACGACTGGGTCGAACAGGCCCTGACCGGACCCGGCATGCAGTCGCGCTGCAACGGGGCGCCGACGTCCTTTTTTGGCGACCGGGCCTTTGAAAGGGACGATGCCGGTGACGATCGGGGCTTTTACGAGCGGCCCCGGCTGGTGCAGCATATCGACGACCGGGCCATCGAGACGATTACCGGATTGTACGGCCGCATCATTACCCCCGGCAGCCGTGTGCTGGATCTCATGAGCAGCTGGACCTCACACCTGCCGGACCAGCTGGAAACCGCATCCGTGACCGGCCTGGGGATGAATGCCGAGGAACTGGCCGCCAATACCCGGCTGACAACCTTTGACATCCATGACCTCAACCGACGGCCGCAACTGCCTTACCCGGATGCGGTTTTCGATGCCGTCATCTGCACGGTTTCGGTGGAATATCTGACGCAGCCCTTCGAGGTCTTTGCCGAGGTGGCCCGTGTGCTGGCCCCCGGCGGGATTTTTGCGGTGACGTTTTCCGATCGCTGGTTCCCCACCAAGGCCATTCGCATCTGGAAGGAGCTGCACCCCTTTGAGCGCATGGGGATGGTCCTGGAGTTTTTCCGACGATCCGGGCGTTTTCAGGCGCTGGAGACCTTCTCCAGTCAGGGGTGGCCGCGACCCGAAGGGGATAAATACGCCGATCGTATGGCGTTTTCCGACCCGGTCTTCGGGGTCTGGGGGCGCCGCCGTCCAGACGCCTGACCCGGGACGCAAGGGGTGGAGGCCAACCTTCTGGAAGTCTTCGCCCCGCCGATGCTCGGTAAGGGACAAAGGTAGCTGCCAAACTGAAAACTTTTCAACGGTTTTCAAACCTTCCTTGGGTGTTAGCAGGGGCCTCTCGCTCTGCGGGAGGAACCTCATTCCTCCTGTCATTAATTTTGAGCATTTCCTTGCTTGCAATTCCACCGGCCTCCTTTTAGGTTAAGCCCAGTCAACAACTGATGATGTTTAGCCCGATCATTTCATGAAATATTCGGGTTCATTGCCGACCAGGAGAGCAAGCATGGAGCGGTTGTCACAGCAGATCAATTTCATTCGTGAACTGGACAAACTCAAGCAGGTTCAACGGCAGACCTGGCTGATGGATGGCTGCCGCCAGGAAAATTCCGCTGAGCACTCCTGGCACATTGCCGTCATGGCCTTGGTGCTGGCGGAATACGCCCCGGCGAGGACGCTAAATCTGGCACGGGTGGTCCAGATGCTCCTGGTCCACGATATTGTCGAGATCGACGCGGGCGACACCTTTTGCTACGACAACGCTGCCGTGGCCCACCAGACGGCTGACGAAGAGCGCGCGGCCGAACGCCTTTTCGGGTTGTTGCCGGAAGACCAGGCCGAATACTTTCGGAGCCTCTGGGATGAGTTCGAAAAACGTGAGACCTCGGAGGCGCTGCTGGCCAATGCCCTGGATCGGATGCAACCGATCCTGAACAATTACGACTCGGGCGGGAAATCCTGGCAGGTTCACGGCATCGCGAAGGACCAGGTGCGGCAGCGCAATCGCATCATGGGGGATGGGGCGCCTGAACTATGGGCCTTTATCGAAGATCTGCTGAAGCAGGCGGTGGAAAAGGGGATGCTTAAGGCTTGAGCTTGTCTACTACAACACCGATTGTCGACGCCCGGGATCTCACCCGCATCTATCCCCTGGGAGACAGTGAGGTGGTGGGTTTGAACCGCGTGTCGCTCACCATTGCGCCGGGTGAGCTCGTGGTCCTGAAAGGCAACAGCGGTTCGGGCAAGAGCACCCTGCTGTCCCTGCTGGCCGGTCTGGATGAACCCTCCGCCGGCACGCTGACGGTGGCAGGCTACGACCTGCTGAATGTGTCGGAATCTGAGAAGAATAGCTACCGGCGCGAGGTGGTGGGCATGATCTTCCAGGCCTTCAACCTGCTGCCCACCATGACCGTCATGGAGAATGTGTGCCTCCCGGCCCTTCTGGCCGGTAAGGCCTGCGCCCCGACGGCCGATCGGGCGCGGGAACTGCTGGACTGGCTGGATATGGATACCCGCCGGGATCATCGCCCGGCCCAGCTGTCCGGCGGCGAGATGCAGCGCACCGCCATCGCCCGCGCCCTGATCAACGACCCGGCCCTGATCCTGGCGGACGAACCCACCGGCAACCTGGACAGCCGCAACGGCGGCCGTGTGATCGAGCTTTTGCAGGAGTTGAACCGGCGCTGGCGGCGCACGGTGATCATCGCGACCCACAGCAACCTGGCCGATCCCTGCGCCACGCATCAGGTCTGCCTCAAAGACGGTGCCATAAACGATTCGACATGCGCCCCCTGATTTTCTTCATACGCCTTTTTTACTGGTTCAGCCTGCGCCAGATCCGCCAGCACCCCTGGCGGGCGGTGACCGTTCTGGTGGGGGTGGCCTTGGGGGCGGCCGTGTTTGCCAGCGTGCGCATCGCGGTGCACGCATCCCTGGATTCTTTCACCCGCAGCATGGATCTTGTCACCGGACGTGCCGACCACACGATCACCCGTCCGGGCGGACGGGTGCCCGAAGATTTAATCGCGCCGTTGCTGCAAAACCCTTCCGTACAGGCAGCCTCTCCGTTTTTGTCCACCTACACCAGAACCCGGGAGGGATCGCGTCCTTTTCTCTTGATCGGCCTTGATCCGATTCTCGATCGCCCTTTGCGGGACTGGCAGGCCAGGGAGGAAAACGACCTGGACCCGAATTGGGTGCGCCTGCTGTCCGAACCCGGCACGTTGATCATCGGATCGGATCTGGCCCGCACCGAAGGGTGGACGGCCGGCCGGACCCTGACCCTGGTGCACCGGCAGGGCGCCGCAGCGTTTACGGTGTTGGGGCAGCTAACGGCGGAGGGACTGGGGCTGACCGAAAACGGACGGGTGGCCATTACCGATATCGCCACTTTCCAGGAGTTCACCGGAACGCATGGTGGCGTCGACCGGATCGATCTGGTTTTGAAGACCACCCATGCGGATCGATTGTCCGCCCTGCAGACCGTTCTGCCGGCGGGTACCTATTTGCAGGGTCCCGGCGAGGCGAAAAGAGGGGGGCGGAACATGATTCGGTCCTATGCCCTGAACCTGTCGATTCTCAGTTTTGCGGCCCTGTTCGTGGGCATGTTCCTGGTTTACAGCCTGGTGGCGCTGAATGCCGCTTCCCGACGGCGGGAAGTGGCCATCCTGCGGTCGCTGGGGGCGTCTTCACGGGTGGTTTTCTGGCTTTTTATGGCGGAAGGCGCATTCTACGGATTGGTGGGCTGGCTCATGGCCCTGCCCCTGGGAATCGTCCTGGCTCGTTTTCTGTTGGAGGGGGTCAGCCGCACCATTTCCAGCCTGTTCGTGCGGGTCAATGTGGCTGGCATGACCCTCAGTCCCCTGGAAATTTTCTTTTCCTTGGGCGTGACCCTGGGCGTGGCTGTCCTGGCCGCGATCCAGCCGGCCCGGGAGGCCATGGGCATCGCCCCCAAGGAAGTCATGGCGGAAGGGACCGCTGCCCGGGGAGGGGGATACCGAATACGTCACCTGGCGGTGGCCGGCCTGTTGTGTGTCCTGTCCGTGGTGCCCCTGGCCGGTATGCCCGGCTACCGGAGCATACCCCTTCCGGGGTATCTGGCGACCCTGCTGCTGTTCGTGGGTTTCGCTTTGATGGCGCCCTGGGCTCTGCAAGGCGCCGGACGGCGCTTCCAGCCCCTTCTACGACGACGGGCAGGGTTGCCGGCCCACCTGGCGGCCGGTTATATCCAGGACAGCGGCAGCCGGACGGCCGTATCCGTCGGGGCCCTGGTGACGGCGGTGGCCTTGTTCACCGCGCTGGTGATCATGGTGCAGAGCTTTCGCCACACGGTGGAGATCTGGGTCCATCAGACCATCAGCGGCGATCTTTTCGTCACCACCCGCATGGCCGAGATCAACCGCACCTGGGAGCCTTTTCCGGAGGGCGTTGAAGACTACCTGAAAGGGCTGCCGGACGTGGCCTTGGTGCCGAACCGACGCTTCACCCTGTCCTATGGCGGGTTTCCCTTTCAGCTGGAGGCCATGGATTTCGACACGTTTGACCGCTACGGGGCCTTTTTCTGGCTGGAGGGGGATGGCCGGAGACTCACGGATCCATTGGACGCCGGGGAAGGCGTGATCGTATCCGAAGTTTTTGCCAACCGGACCGGCCTGGGGGTCGGCGACCGGTTCCGCACCGAGGTGCAGGGGATATCACTGGACTGGCCGATCCTGGGCATCGTGCGGGACTACCGCACCCGGGGCGGGGTGGTGTTCTGCTCCCTCGATGATCTGCGGCAACGCAGCGGCGGCATGGCCTGGGGCGGTGTCCGCATTTTTTTCAGGGAACGATTCATGGCGCGCGGTGACGCCGTCGTGGCCCTTCAGGACGATCTCCGGCTTCGCTTCGGCGACCGGTTGGAAATGCTGCCCGGAAAGGATTTGCGGGCCGCCGTGCTGAAAATTTTCGATGAGACCTTTGCCATCACCACCGTGCTGCTGATCATCGCTCTGGTGGTGGCCGCCCTGGGCATTACCACCACATTGACCGTCCTGGTGCTGGAGCGGGCGCGGGAACTCAACACGGTTTACGCGGTTGGGGGGAGTCTTAAACAGATTCGCAAAATGATTCTATGGGAGGCGGTTTTCATGGTCGCGGTGGGGGAGATCGGCGGATTGCTGTGCGGCTTCGTCCTCTCCTATCTCCTGGTGTTCGTGATCAACCGGCAGTCCTTCGGCTGGACGTTTCTTTACGGCGTGGACTGGGGGGCCCTGGCGTTTTCGCTGCCCCTGATCGTGGCCACCGCCCTGATGGCGGCGCTGCCGGCCATGCGGGTGGTGTACCGGTCGCCGCCGGCGACGCTGCTGCGGGAGCGATGATAGTGGTGAAACTGGGATATAGGCGTTTCATTTTAGCAACCGCGCGAACCTGGATATTTCATGAAAACTTTTGTGTTAGCGTTCGAGTTGCTCTGAAATAGTTCATTTTCTTGCGCGCGCAAGAAAACGGAACCAAAAGAAAGCGCCCGTGCCCCGCTTAATCCTGCGCGTCGTCGGTGCGGCCGGAGCACGCGGAAACTCACCCGCCTTCGCCAAGGCTACGGCGGGCTCAGACAGTCCGCGCGCTTTAATCCGTCCGCCCCGCCGATGCTCGGCGCGGGACAATGGGAAAACCAAAAACCAAAAAACCCAAAACCGTGTACAAACCTAATGAGAAGAGGTATCTGAGTCCTCTGCTCTACGGTAAAAGCTTCATATTTTTTCACGCGCAAGAAAACAAAGCCATGATATCATATCGATCATGAATTCTATCCGTGTCCTATTGCTATGTGCCGGCATGCTGCTTCTCCTCATCTTTTTGGCAGGAGGGATACAAGGGGAGGAAGCAGACGGTTTTAAAGCGGTCACGGGGCCGTGTGGATTTCGTTTTCCCGCCGATCACGGCGCGCACCCGGGCTATCGTACGGAATGGTGGTACTATACCGGCAACCTGACCGCCGAATCCGGGGAGCGTTTCGGTTTCCAGTTGACGTTTTTCCGCCGCCAACTACGGCCGTCCGATGCCCTCCGGACGTGGCCCCAGCCCCCGTCGGCCTGGCGCACCCACCAGATCTATCTGGCCCACGCTGCCCTGACCGATATCTCCGGTCGGCGGCACATCATGGCCGAAAAGGTGAGCCGCGAGGTGCTCGGCATGGCCGGCGCCGTTCAGAGCCCCAGGGATGTGAGGGTCTTTTTACATGATTGGGAGACGGCGATCACGCCTGCCGGTCATTTCCTGCGTGTGCGCGCCCCTGCGTTCACCCTGGAACTGAGCCTTGTGCCCACCAAAGGACCGGTGCCCCACGGTGATGCGGGCTACAGCCGCAAAGGCAGCCTGCCGGAGCAGGCCAGCTGCTATTATTCCTTTCCGCGCATGAAAGCCCGCGGCCGGATCGTCTCAGGCAAGACCCCTTACAGGGTGACCGGGTCAGCCTGGATGGATCATGAATTCAGCACAGCCCCGCTGGCCGAAGGGGTCACCGGATGGGACTGGTTCAGCATTCAGCTCGACGACCAGCGGGAACTCATGATGTTTCTCCTGCGGCTCAAAACGGGCGGCCTTCACCCTGCTTCGGCCGGTACCCTTATCCATCCGGGCGGGGAGACCATTCACCTGCGCCATACGGACTTCCAGGCTCAGGTGCAGCGCCGCTGGACCAGCCCAACCACCGGTGCGACCTATCCCCTGGGCTGGTCCATCCGCCTGCCCGGACATGGGATGACCCTGGCCCTGGCGGCTGCATTGGACGACCAGGAAATGGTCACCACCGGCAGCACCGGTGTCACCTATTGGGAGGGGAGTTTGTCGGTTAAGGGGCAGGCCGGAGGCAATCCCCTGTCCGGACAAGGATATATGGAACTGACCGGTTATGCTGATCCGGAGGCACCGCCATTGTGAGCCAAATTTGCGCTTGACAGCTTTAAGGTATTTCTTTAAAGTTTTTAAGAATAATTCTTAATAAGGATCATTCCCGGTGAAGAATCGCACGCATCTATCCATTTTTTTGGCCATTTTTTTGGTCATAACCGTGGCCAGTCAGGCGGCATTGGCATTCAGCATGCCCTGCCGGGGGACATCCGACTGTTGCTGCGTGACCCCGGCCATGGACATGTCGGCTGCCATGCCCACCGGCATGGGCCAGAACTGCTGCGAGACCACGCCTGAAAAATCCTGCGACATCGAAACGACCATGCCTGGTTCGGCGGCACCCTACCTTTCCAGTACCGTTGCCGGCAGTGTGGATCTATACGGGGCCTTCCAACCGGCCGCGTTTGCTGTAGATTCAGCGGATAGCGCCCTGAATTCGGTCTTTCGCTCCAGGGATTTACCCGATCGCGGCAGGCCCCCCATCTATCTCCAGAAGCAATCCTTCCTGTGTTGAAGCCCCCTGCGGGCATCCTGATGTAAAAATGGTCTCTTGTGACGGATCATGGCGGACGCGATTGTGCTTTTGCCGGATTCAGGACGACCTTCGGGCAATCCATCAGGATTTCTTCGGCCTTTTAAGCTAAACCGCAATCATCGTACGGTGCGCCTCCAAGGGAGGATGCCTACGGATTTGTTATCACTCAGGCAATTCATTCCCTCATGGTATTCATTCCGGCGCAGGGCGGAATCTTTTGGTAAGGGACGGGTCGCAATGAGATCCCGGCTTTCGCCGGGATGACCGGAGGGCAATTGCTTTGCCAGATCAATCATGCCGTACATGTCCTGAAAGGGACGAGCGCAAGTACAAACGACCGTCTGCGCAGCTAGGTTCTCCTGGCAGCAATTTAGGACGATAACAGTTTGATATATTAGGAGATAAAACTCATGGGAAAGCATAAAAAGAAAGCAAAACATCAGCATACCCCGAACACCCAGCAGGACCTGCGGGACCGGAAAAAAGCGGCTGTCATGGGCAGTGACACCAACAAGAGCAAGATGATGCCGATCATCCTGGGGGTGGTCCTCGTGGCGGCAGTTGCCGGCGGCTATACTGTTTACACGCAACTGTCGGCCACGACAGCCCCCACCAAGATTGCCGCGGCCCCGATTCTCAGCCCGGCCATTGCAGAGGCCAGCCTGGTGTCCTATCCGGTTAGTCTCTTTGACGACGGCAAGGCCCGACACTTTGATTTCCGGGATGGTGATAAGACCATCCGCTATTTCGTGATCAAAAGCGCCGACGGCGTCATCCGGGCGGCTTTCGATGCCTGCGATGTCTGCTGGCCGGCCGGCAAGGGCTACTACCAGGAAGGCGACGTCATGGTCTGCCGCAACTGCGGCCGCAAGTTTGCCTCCCATCTCGTGAACGAAGTCCAGGGGGGCTGCAACCCCGCACCCCTGAAGCGTAAGGTGGAAAACGGTATGCTGGTGATCCGCCCGGATGATATCCGCAGCGGTGCCGGCTACTTCAACTTCAAGGGGAAGGCCTGATCATGACACTGAAACAAATTGCCATCCAGAATCTTCTGCGGCGCAAAGGCAAGGCCCTGCTGATCCTGGTGGGCCTGGTGCTGGGTATCGGGACGGTGGTCACGGTCATCAGCTTCTCCGACGCCGTCACGGGCGATATCAATCATAAGCTCGAGAAATACGGCGCCAACATCCTGGTGGTGCCGCGCACCGAAAACCTTTCGCTGAGCTACGGCGGCATCCAGATGGGCGGCATCTCCTTTGACATGCAGGAACTGCGGGAGACCGACCTGGAAGCGGTGAAGCACATCAAGAACTACCGCAACATTGCCGCCATGGGGCCCATGGCCCTCGGGGCCGTGCGTGTGAACGACCGGCCTGTCATGCTGGCGGGTGTGGATTTCGAAGAGGCCCGCATCCTCAAACCCTGGTGGAAGGTCGAGGGCGGGCAGCCGGGGGCCGGCGGCATTCTGGCGGGGGCCGAGGCGGCCCGCGTGCTCGGTCTGGCGGTCGGGAATTCCCTGGACCTGGGGGGGCATCCCCTGGTTGTGACCGGCATCCTGATGCCCACCGGTTCCCAGGACGACCAACTGCTTTTCACCACCCTGCCCACGGCCCAGAACGTGTTAAATATGCCTGGACGGGTTTCCATGGTGGAGGTGGCCGCGCTTTGCACGGGCTGCCCCATCGAAGACATGGTCAGACAGATCAGCGCAGCCCTGCCGGGCGCCAAGGTCATGGCCATTCAGCAGGTGGTCAAAGGGCGCATGGAGACACTGGCCCAGTTCAAGAAACTGTCCTTCGGGGTGTCGGTGATCATCGTTCTCATCGGCAGCCTGGTGGTGCTGGTCACCATGACCGGCAGTGTGCGGGAACGCAAAGAGGAAATCGGCGTTTTCCGCGCCATAGGATTCCGCAAGGCCCACGTCATGCGGATTATCCTGATGGAAGCCACCCTGATCGCACTGGCGGCCGGCATCGTCGGCTATCTCGGATCCATGGGGGCCACCCGGCTGGCGTTGATGCTGTTTGCCGACAATCCCCACGTGGCCTTGCCCTGGAACGTGCCGTTGGCTGCGGGTGCTCTGGGCATGTCGCTGGTGGTGGGGGTTCTGGCCTCCGTATACCCGGCCCTGACGGCCGCCCGCATGGACCCCAACGATGCGCTGCGCGCACTATGAGAGGTGAAACATGAGCACGATGAAGGGTGAAAACCTGACCAAACAATACGGTTACGGCGAAGCGGCCGTGACCGCCATCGACGGTATGACCTTCATGATCGGATCGGGAGAGTTCGTGGGCATCATGGGGGAATCCGGCGCCGGCAAATCGACCCTGTTGTCGATCATGGGCGCCATGAACGCGCCCAGTGCCGGGACCCTGACGGTGGAAGGCATCGACGTTTACAGTCTGGGGCAGGAGCAGCGGGCCGATTTCCGCCGGGAGTTTCTGGGGTTCGTCTTCCAGAGTTTTCATCTGATCGCCTACCTGACCCTGGAAGAGAACGTGATGCTGCCCCTGGCGACCATCCGCATGCCGCGCCGCCGCAAACTGGAAATGGCCCGGTACGCCCTTGCGGCCGTGGGCCTGGACGGCAAAGGACGACGCCTGCCGAGCCAGATATCCGGCGGAGAAAAAGAGCGTACGGCCATTGCGCGGGCCATCGTCAACCAGCCGCCGATCCTCCTGGCGGACGAACCCACCGGGAACCTGGACTCCCGCACTTCCCGTGAGATCATGGAACTGCTCCAGGGGCTCAAGAACGACGGGACCACGGTTGTCATGGTGACCCACAGCCGGGAATGCGCCCGATTTGCGGACCGGATCCTCCAGGTGGCCGACGGCCACCTGAAGGGGGATGCCTGCCCCACGGACGATGTTCGGGTAAAGGCCGCCTGAGGGAACAATCGGGAGGCGGCCTGACGGCGGTCCGCTTCCCGGTTTCTACATCTTTTGCAAAACCGTTGTTTTTCTTGCTTCCCAAGAGGCCCTGGGGCATAAACCGAGGCATGACAGATCATGAACCCATCTGGTCGGTTTACATGGTGCGAACCGAGGACGACCGCCTGTATTCCGGCGTGAGCACCGATGTGCGCCGCCGCTACAAAGAACACCAGGCCGGCGGCGCCCGAGCCGCTAAATATCTGAAGGCGCACCATCCCCATTCTCTGGTTTTTGTGATGCCGGTCGGATCGCGTTCCTTAGCCCAGAAGGTCGAATATTATTTGAAACGCCTGCCGCGGGGCTGCAAAGAAGCTGTCATCAAACGACAAAAGCTCGTGTTCGATCCCTATAGCGGTAAGATTTCGATTGAGCGTATCGCATGAAGAAATGAATTTTGTCGAATGCGGTGCTATGGTCGATTGGCGACCGACCGGTCGTCTGCAACAATCCCATCACGAAGGCTGTCTGGGGCGATACCCGCGATGATGGCGACGGCAAAATGGCTTCGCAAATGGAGTGGCTGTCATAGAAACATCAAAAGAAAAAAAGGGTTTACCAACGTATGGAACGTTGATGCTGATCATATGCAGCATCACGTTCGGATGCTATCTGGCCGCTTTTATGCGGCTCCCGGTGGTCCCCCTTCTGGCCCGTTCCCTTGGCATCGATACGGCCCGCATCGGTATAATCAACGCCGCCTTTTTCCTGATGGCGGGCCTGCTGTCCTTTCCTCTCGGCGTGCTGACGGACCGCTGGGGGCGCAAGCCCATGGCGGCGACCGGATTACTGGCACTGGCTGTCGCTTCTTTGGCGCTATATGTCTGCCGCGATTTTAACCATTTCGTCACAGCCTATTTGATCTTGGGTGTCGGCATCGCCGCCTTCGGTCCCACCATGATGACGCTGGTATCCGTGATATCGCCCCGTTCGCATCTCGGGCGTTCTTACGGTTGGTATACGACAGCACTTTTTTGCGGCATGAGCCTGGGACCGGCTGCCGGCGGTTATCTGGCGCGCTCGGTCGGCGCGCCGAAGGTGTTCCTTGCGGCCGGCACGCTTCTGCTCCTGGATCTGGGGCTTATGGTCTGGTTTTTGCCCGGCCGTTTTCAGCCTGCGCAAAGTGCCGGGTTGCCCGGTGAGAGGCCTGTGAACTTACGGAAATTTTTTCACAACCGCCCCCTCCTGGGGTGCTGGCTCATTACCTTGGGGGCCTGTTTCGGGCTGGGCATGTTCACCAGTTTCATGCCGCTGCATGCCCAGGAAAGGGGGCTGGAGGTCAACCAGATCGGCATGGTGTTTCTGGCCCAGGGGCTCTGCAACGGCGCTTCCCGAATACCTTTCGGGCAACTGAGCGACAAGGTCTCCCGGCGGAGCACCCTGGTCATCCTTGGCATTCTCCTCTACATCCTGGCCTTGTCGGGTTGCGGCCTTGCCCGGACGTTGGTGCATTTTATGCTGGCGGCCAGTCTGTTGGGGATCAGCATGGGGCTGGCTTTCACCTCGGTGGGCGCCCTGATTGCCGAAGCCGTTCCGGCGGCTCACCGGGGCAGTGCCATGGGAGGCTACAACACCTGCATCTACATTGGCATGATGATGAGTTCGTGGACCATGGGCATGGTCTGTGCGACCATCGGTTTTGTCTGGGGCTTTTATCTGACGGCGGCCGTCAATCTGATTTTTTTGGGAGGGTTCGGTATTTTGGTCAGGGGCTTTCAGTCGCCCCGGGGTGTATTGTCGCCCTGAGCCTTAAAAAAAAGGCACGCCCCCGTGGCAGGAGGGCGTGCCTTTTAGAATCGTGAAGGGCTTTTAAACGACGGTAACGTTGGCAGCGGCGGGGCCTTTCTGGCCCTGCTCGATGTCGAAGGTTACCTTGTCGCCTTCATTGAGGGATTTGAAACCGGTCGCATTTATTGCAGAAAAATGCACAAATACATCCGGACCGTCTTCTTGCTCGATGAAGCCGAAGCCTTTATCGCTGTTAAACCATTTTACAACTCCATTCGCCATGGTGCCATCCTCCTTTCATAATTTTTTTCTCAAAGTTCCACACTGGAGGTTGCCACTTTGACACATGGAGCAGTCCTTCAGAACGAAACCGGCCTGCCAAGCCGAAACAGGCCTTTATTGATTACTTTAACAATAAAGAAATTCCCTAAAAAATCAAGTGAAAAAAGAAGAGATCGCTTCTGCAGGGACCACGACAGAGATGCGCTGGGGTTTTGTGTCGAGAAAAATCAAAAAAAAACAATGGGATATGAAGTTGGTGGCGGTGCGTGCCTGCAGGTGGGCCGTTTGCGCAGATCAGGTGGCAAAGTCCAATTCGTGGTGTTATTGAACGGTTGGAAGACCTTTGGGGACACTTTAAGCTATCTCAAAATCTGGATTTTGGTCGTGAGCGAGCATAAAGCCGCATAGGCGCCCCGAAGGAAGTGCCCTCGGGGTACATTCTCAAGTCGTTTGAGGACTTGAGGCGGGGGCACAACGGTCATATCGGGCGAAAAGACTTTTTTGAAATAGCTTCTATGGAGCGGTCGGAAGATCGCTTTCCGGGAGGAGAAAGTGGATCCGGAGGGACGGTGCATTCCTGTTTGATCGTATGTGTATATTGCGATAAACAGAATTGCCGATATTGAACGATAGATGCATGAAAAATAAAAAAAGAAAGGTCACAGAGAGAAGTTTGTCTACCACACGTAACACCAAAGGTCGTGGGACCCGTCGGAAGATCGCTACGACCAGGACCCTGCGACGGAAGATAGCGGGGACCGGTCGGTCAACCGCTCGTCAGCCTTCGGGGATCGAAGCTCGATTGGTTTTCCGAATTGTAGCGGGCGCCGGTTCCGCTTTGCTTCTGTTGACCATCCTGATGGTGTTGCCTTGGCGCTGGCTGGCGCCGCCGACCAGTGCTTTTATGCTGCGCGAGCAGGTTTTCAATGCTAAAGCCATCCAATATCGCTGGGTTTCCTGGGACCGAATATCCCCTTATCTATCCATTGCGGTGGTGGCTTCGGAAGATCAGAAATTTCCAGTTCATCACGGGTTTGATTTTGAATCCATTCTGCAGGCTATGGAAGAGAAGAAAAACCGTCGCCGCGGGGCCAGCACGATTTCACAGCAGGTTGCCAAAAACCTTTTTCTATGGCCGGGAAGAAGTTATGTCCGCAAGGGAATTGAAGCCTATTATACGTTTTTGATTGAAAGCCTGTGGCCCAAACGCCGGATACTGGAGATTTATTTGAATGTGGCGGAGTTCGGGCCGGGTACGTTCGGTGCGGAGGCGGCCAGCCGGCGGTTTTTCCACAAACCGGCAAGCCGTTTGTCGCTCTGGGAAGCATCGCTGATGGCGGCGGTATTGCCCAATCCCAAAAAAATGTCGGCCGGGCGGCCATCGACCTATGTGTCGGGCCGGGCAATGGAAATCCGAACATGGGTTCGTAAGCTGGGTGGTGCGCGTTACCTGTCCGGCCTGTGACCGGTATCGATGGCTTTTCGGACTACTGTGGCCAGGGCCTGCATGTTGATAGGCTTCATGAGGACGTCGTGCACGCCCAACATCTGCGCACTTTCAGGGGTGAGGCCGGCCGCGTAGCCGGTGCACAGTACAATAGGGATATCCGGACGAATCGAAAGGATGGCGCGGGCAAACTCCATGCCGTTCATCTTGGGCATGGACATGTCGGTTACCACTAGCGAAAAGGCTTCCGGTTGGGCGCGGAAGAGTTCAAGGGCCTGCAGGCTGTCTTCACTGGTGGCCACCTGATAGCCCAGGCGGGTCAACATCTGTTTCCCGATGGTCACCAGTTGGGCTTCGTCGTCCACCAGTAGAATTTTTTCGGTTCCGGATGGAAGAGGGGCTGGTTTCTCAGCGCTTCTTCCCCCGGCCGGGGGTTGCAGGGCCAGGTAAACCTCGACAGTGGTTCCCTGACCCTCAATGCTGGTGACATTGATGCTGCCCTGGTAGCGCTTTACAATGCCATGCACAACGGCCATACCCAGTCCGCTGCCTTCGCCTTTGGGCTTGGTGGTGTAGTAGGGGTCGAAAAGCCGTTCGACGACTTCAGGCGGCATACCACAGCCTGTGTCCTTTACGGTCAGTAGAATATACGTTCCCGGCGCTAACTCGATTTTTCTGTCGGCCCTATCGACAGTGATGTCCGTAAGGCTAACTTCCAGTGTTCCTCCCTGGACTCCCATGGCATAGGCGGCATTGGTGCAGAGGTTCATGATGATTTGCTGGAGTTGGGTCGCGTTGGCCAGGGTAAAGGCTTCGCTGGTGACGTTTTGTCGGATGTCGATGGATTTTGATATTGAAGCTCGCAGGAGTTTGAGGGATTCCTTGACGATGACACCGGCCTGGACGGATTTGATTTCAGTGTCGTGCTGTCGCGAAAACGTCAGGATCTGCTGGATCAAATCCTTAGCCCGTTTTCCGGCGGTGAGGACCTGGCTAAGATTGTCATCAAGATAACTGCCGGGCGGTACTTCCATCCGCGAGAGTTCGGTATAGCCAATGATGGCCGACAAAATATTGTTAAAGTCGTGGGCAATGCCGCCGGCCAGGGTCCCAACGGCTTCCATTTTTTGGGCCTGGGCCAGTTGCTTCTCCAGTTGTGCACGGGCCCGAGCTTGGGTTTTCTGTTCGGTAACATCCCGGATCATGATCAGGATGCAGTTCTGGTTGTTTACGGCGACAGGGTGGGATCTTACTTCAACGGTGGCCGGTTCGCCGTTTTTGCGCCTGATTTCCAACTCCTCCGGCCCCCAGGGAGAACCTTGCAGGCTTTTTTGTCGCAAAGTACGGATTTGTGCAGGCGGATGGGGTGCTATCAGATTCAGATCGTAGATATTTTCCCCAATGAGTTCCTCCCGGGAATAGCCGGCGATGATTTCGGCCGCTCGGTTGCTCTCGAGGATTTCGCCCTTCAGGCTAAGCATGCAATAGCCCTCCGGAGCAAAGTCGAAAATGCTTTTCAAACGTGCGCGTCCTTCCCGCAGGGCGGCTTCGATCTTCTCGCGCTCCTTGATTTCGTGCTGGAGATCCTGGTTGGCGGTGGTCAGTGCCCGGGTCCGCCGGGCGACCGTTTCCTCCAGGCGTGCATTGAGCTGTTTGACCTTTCCCTTTTCGGCATTGAGCATATAGTCCAAGAAGAAGTCCCGTCGGGCGGAAAATTCCAAAAAGTAGGCGATGAGCATGCCCAGTAGATTCGTGATGAATAGAAAAAGTCCGTTGTGGAAGAGCAGATTGTGGGGGATCGGGGTGGCCAGAAGGGAAACGGCAATATAAATGGTCAGAAGGGTAGTGCCGGCTAGGGCGGCATAGACGAAGCGCTCCCGTATCAGGGTATAGCCGAACATCATGGAGATGATGATGCCGACGTAATAGCCATAGCTGGCCGGTGGCGCGGCGATGGCGATCATCCAGATGAAACCGCCGCCGGTCAAAAGGATGTATCCCAGGGAAATCAACTGCCACCATCGCCGGTAGAAGGAGGTGTAGGTGATGCCTAAGCCCAGCAGAAAAATAGGGCACACCACCAGATAGCGTATGGCCCACAGATTGGTTTTCACCTCCGGGAAAAAGCCGGCATCCAGCAGGCCGGGAATGCTGTAAAAAATGATGCTTAGCCAGTGGCAGAGACGCAGGTGAGACAGGCTTTTATCGAAGTAACTGTTGGCAAAATGCGCTTCCAAATGGCTTTGGGGCCCCTTGAACGACAGCGTGAGCTGATGAAGGTCCATTTTGCCGCTAGGTGTTATGGGATTGAAAATGAGCAAATAGTTGATTCCTTCAATCGATTGATGTGGCCGGAGCGCACGGATTTTTCCCCGCCTGGTGTTCGGCTCGAACTTGCTTGAGGCGGATAATCTGTCCGCACGCTTTATGCCGTCCACCCCGATGTCTGGCGTGGGACAAAGGGAACTACAAGACCATGAGCCAAATTTCAAGCCCCTTCTATGGGGTGGACAAAAATCGCTGGCCGCGTGGGAATATCCTCACTGCCGATGGCGGAACACCGGGGGCTGCGTGTCACCAGATCCGGTTTTAAGCAAAAAAAGACGGAGACGAAGGATCCTCATGCCAACCAGAGGGGTGTATGGGGTGGGGTTGCCGGCTGTGGCCTGGTAGCGGCCGAAACCCGTGGTGGCCTGGTCCTCCGGACCAAAAAAGATATGACCAGCAATAACCGTAAGGAATGATTTGGATTATGTCAATTTGGACCGTCGGAGTGCAGGCGTTTCCGATCAGTACGGATAGTTTTCATTCGTGAAGCCTGGGTTGTCGGGCTAAACTTCGAAAGATCGGGAGCACCGCCGGTGTTTCCCTGAAGTCCAAACTAGCCTTTTGTTGCCTGGTTGTTGCATTGCAGTCGGTTTTCCAGTTTTGCCTTGGTGGTCTCCAGTTCATCCACGGCCTGTTTGAGGCTGAATTCGCGGGCTTCCACCTTGACCATCATCATGCCGAAGGATTCGGCCAGGTCCGCCAGCAGGCTGGGATAGCGTTCCCTTTTGGCCAGTTCGAAGAGCCGCTCCGAATCCTTTTGGTCGTAGTGGCCCGAGGCGATTTTCTTGCAGGCCTGGTTCAGCATTTCGAAAAGCTCCAAGTAGTAACTTGCAAAATCCATGTTTGTGCCCTCCTGAAAATGGCCGGTTCCTGCGGCTGTGGTCATAGATTAAATCGACGATACCAGATGCCGGTATTATTATTTTTCATATTATGTAAGACTTTTTAAACTGTTTTCAAATGCTGCTTTTTCAAGTTTTCCAAAGTTTGTTCGGAGTTGCCTTCCAGCCGCAGGAGCTTTTCGGAGCGCTGAAAACGCGCGGGATTAAGATTCTGCAAACCATCCAACCCCGTTCACTCGCCGAAGCGACACCCTGAACCAAAACGACCGGCATCGCTACCATCCACTTCGCAATGCGGGCCCTGAGCCTTTTTCAGCGATCAAGGGACTGTCGTACGGCGTTTGCCAGGTTCTCCAGGATGATGGGTTTGGTGATATTACCGGCCAGGGCGGTATGTCCATCGAGATGTTTGGCATAACCGGAACACAGCAAAATGGGGATATCCGGCCGAAGGCTGGCTAGTTTTTCGGCCAAACGATCCCCTGTGATACCCGGCATGGTCAGGTCGGTGATGACCATGTCAAACTGAGATGGATCCTGCTGAAAGCGAGCCAGGGCGGCATTCGGATCCGTCAGGCCGGTGACCTGATACCCCAGTTTGGACAACATGGATTTGCCGATATCCACCAGCATGGGTTCGTCATCGATAAAAAGGATTCGCTCGGTTCCAACGGGGTTCGCCACTCTGGGCTTGGCTGGGTCAGGCGAGGATTCGGCTGCGACGGGAAAATAAATGGTGAATTGGGTCCCCTGGCCGGGAGAACTGGATACCGCGATGGTGCCGTCGTGGCTTTCCACAATTCCATGCACTACCGCCAGCCCGAGGCCGGTTCCCTTGCCTTTGGTTTTGGTGGTGAAATAGGGATCGAAAATGCGGTCCATTGTTCGCGGGTCCATACCGCAGCCGTCATCGGCCACGGTCAGCATGACGTATCGGCCGGGGCGGAGGGCTTTTGGGGGGCGGTGGTTTTCCGAGGGCAGCTCGACCTGTTCGAGGCCGACATCAAGCGTTCGCCCTTTGCTCTCCATGGCATGCAGGGCGTTGGTGCAAAGATTCATGACGATTTGATGGATCTGGGTGGGATCCGCCATGACCGGCAATGGGGTGTCGTCGATAGCCTTGCGGATTTCGATGCTGGACGGCATGGAAGCGCGAAGCAGTTTAAGGGCCTCTTTGACGACGCTGCTGATTTGGATGGGCAGTTTTTTATTTTCCGATTGGCGACTGAAGGCCAGGATTTGACGTACCAGGTCGGTGGCACGACCTGCCGCGGATTTGACGTTGGTCAGGTTTTCACGAATGGCCGCGTCGTCCGGCAGATTTAAAAGGGTAAGTTCGGTAAAACCGCTGATGGCCGACAGGATATTGTTGAAGTCGTGGGCGATGCCGCCGGCCAGGGTGCCCATGGCCTCCATTTTTTGGGCTTGGCGGAGTTGGTTTTCCAGGTGATGTTTGTTTTCTTCCTGGGATTTTTCCGTGGTCAGGTCCTGGATGTGGAAAATAAATTGCAGCGGGGCGCTGTGTTTGTGCCGCATCAGCGAGGCGTTGATACGGACCCAGACCGCATCACCGTTTTTTCGCCGATAGCGGTTTTCGTATTGGGCTAAAGTCAGTTCTCCTTTGAGCATCCGTTGGAGAATTTTACGGCCGACCGCCCGGTCTTCGGAAACGGTGATATCGTCCAGGTCTTTGCCGGCCAGTTCGCTTTCGGTATAGCCCAGCAAATCCTGCAGGTAGCGGTTGGATGCCAGGATCTTGAAATCCCGATGCACCAGGGTAATGCCGGTGGCGGCATGGTCGAAGGCCTGGCGGAAGCGTGCTTCGCTTTCTTCCAGCCGGCGGAAGGAGACAATGCTGTTCACGGCCATGGTCGTCTGGGATGCGATGCTCACCAGAAGATCCTTGTCACTGTCCTGCAGCGGTTCCTTGTCCCCGGTCTTTCCCACGGCGAACGCCCCCATGTGTCGGGTTTCGAACATCATCGGGACACAAAGCAGCGCCTGGCAATTGAGGGTGCCGAGAAACGTCATGCTGGCAGCCGGCAGTATGGCCGCCAGTTCACGGGGGTTATTGGAGTAAATAGGCGTACGATGCGCGATTGCCGCCGCCACCAGTTGCCCCAGCGCGGGAATTTCATCCAGTACAATTTTTTCCAGGCTTTTGGGCGGCAGGTGGGGGAGAAGACCATAACCCGCCACAACGTCATCACCCCCCAGGGCCTTCCCTTCGATCATCACCAGGCCCCAGTCGAAGTCCAGCTTTGCGGCCATAAGCTGGAGCTCGGCTCGCACCAGATCTGCCACTTCAGGCCGGGTCGTGCCATACTGGCCCATTTCGGCCATCACCGAAAGTTCTCCGAAGATCTGGGCCAGTCGGTGCATCATCAGGTTGAAGGATTCGGCCAGATCTTCGAATTCGTCGCGGCTTTCGACCTCGACGGTTTGGCTGAAATCGCCGTCGTGAATGCGCCGGGTGCCTTCCTGCAGCGTTTCGAGGGGAATCAGGCTTTTGCGGATAAACCGGATGCTGACCAGCAAAATCACCCAGAACATGAACAATAGTGCCAGGGGAAAGTCGTATTTGAAATTCCGGATAATGGCAAAGGCATCGTCCCGGGTTTGACTGAGAACGATGGTCCACTGCCCCGCCTCGAAATGGGATTTCAGGAAAAGATCCCAATAGCTGGCCAGATAAATTTCTTCCTCGTTCTGCCAGGCGAAATGACGGGTCGTCTGGTCCCGTTCCACGGATGCCGACTTATGGGCCAATTCGGTGATGTCCGCCAGGGAACTGATCAGTACGTTGCCCTTGTCGTCGATGATGGTCAATTCAGTGGCCGGCGGCAGGTTGTACTGTTGGCCGATGCCCCAAAGATAGGTCGTGTCCACTTCCCCTACGAGAATGCCGGGGGAGCCGCTGCCGATCAAGGTGCGCAGGCCGAGTTGGATACGGGGAATCCCGGTTTCTTGTGAGATGATGCGGATGACGCTCCGTCCCGTGTGAAACTGTCGCTTTTCGTCAGGCGTCAAAGGAGGGACCGTCTCCAGGCGGCCTACCAGCGGTACCTGGCGGTCGTCTTCGGCAATGAGGACGAAACCTTGGAAGCGAGGGGTGCTTTTATCCGAACGCTCGAATAGGATCTGGCCCAGGGCGGTGCCGTTTTCCTCCAAAAGGTTGGGGGATACGAGACGCAGTTCGCTTTCCAAAAGTTCCAGGCGTTCATAGACCGACATGCCGATGGATTTGGTCAGTTGGCGTAGTCGGACCACGGTCTGGTCTTTGAGTTGGCTCTGAATATGGATGTAGGAAAGGGCAGACAGGACGGTAAGGGGGACAAACGAACAACCGATGAACATCCAGAAGATGCGTTTGCCGATACGGCTCTGGAAAACGGCGTGACTGATTTTCGGAAGTTTCATGGGGCGATACCTCGCGGTTTCGCATGGTCCCGTCTGTCATCGGATTCCGGATACCAGACAATGTTATCCTGGTTTTTGAGTCGAATGCGGCGGCCGTTGGAATGGTGCTGAAAAAAGAAGGTCATGGTCTGCAGAGGGGCGCTGTCCCTCTCCTGATCGAGATAGTGAAGGGTGTAGCGGGCCCAGTCTCCGGCCGGGGCGGTTTCCACGCGCCGGACAAACAGCACCTGCAATTTCTCTCCGCCCTGGCCGATAGTGAAAATCGCCTCGCTGATGTCGAGATAACGGTCGGCATAGCGGTCATGGTTTGTTTTCCAGACACCCCACAGCGGCTTGGGGACAAAGCTCTGCTTTTCGGGCCAGTTTATGCAGAACATGGCGGTCAGGACGAGCAGCGTAATAAAGATGATCGTGTATTTTGGCACCACCCGCACTGGCTTACGATCCTTGCTCAATAGTATTCGGCCAGGCCCACATAGGCGCCGTCGCCGGCCCGGACGATATCGTCCCGGCCCTGGCTGGTCGAGAAAGGAGGCCTGCTGCTGCGGTCCTGTCCCATGCTGTAGAGATCGTAGTCCGAGTTGACCGGCACCAGGAAGCGGTCCTTGCGCAGGCTCCCTGTTGGTGTGCCTTCCACCCGGGTATATTGATAAGGCGTTCCCCAGGGGTCCAGGCGGCCGCCCATGCCGATTTCAGCCAGGGATGCCGGGAAACGATCGTTCTCGAGGGCGAAGTTGGCAATTGGTTTTTCCATGGCGCGAATGTCCGCGATGGCGGCGGCGATTTTGGCTTTTTCACGATTTTCGATATAGTTGGGGATCGCTATGGCGGCCAGGGTGCCGATGATGGCGATGACAATCATGATCTCGGGCAGGGAAAAACCCTCCTGGCGCAAACATGAGTGAGCCTGATAGCCGTCAGAGCGTGCTGCCATGATCAATCGGTCTCGATTTGTGGGGTTGCCCGGTTAAAGGAAAAACGGTGCCTGCATTTCCCGAGACACCGTGCACGCCTCTTGGTTTACTTATCGGACACTAAATGACAAACTTAACAAAATTCTAACATTGCGAATGGGAATTGTGACTTTTGGGGATATGGTTGGCTGCTGGTAGGCCACATGCAGGCGCTCCTGGTGTTCTCTATCCGGTGAGAATGATACCTGTAACCTTTGATACGATAACAAATGCAGATGCGAGATCGGATTGCCGGCCTGTTATCAAGGCATCTCAAGACCAGATGGTTGTTGCTCTTGGGTGCTATAGGGGTATGGGTGTTGGTAGCTTGTGCCACCCCGCCTGCTCCGACTCCGGGAGTGTCGGTCGAAACCGGGCTGGCCAGCTATTACGCTGATCGGTTCCACGGCCGCAAAACAGCGAGCGGGGAGCTCTACGACCGCCATGCGTTCACTGCCGCCCATCGCCATTATGCCTTCGGCACGCGGGTGCGAGTGACGCGGGTGGACAACGGCAGGGCCGTGGAGGTGCGCATCAACGACCGGGGACCTTTCGTGAAGGGACGGATTATCGACCTGTCCTATGCCGCGGCCCGGAAGATCGGCATGCTGCGGGAAGGCGTTGTGGCGGTGCATGTCCTACCCATCGATTGACATCGCGGCGTGGTTTTTTGAGGAATCTTTATTTGACGGCTTTGTGGCAGGCGGCTTTCAATCGCCCCAAGGCGGCATAGCAGGATTTGACGGCATCCACGTCCTGGGATGCGTAGGCTTCGGACAACCGGCGGCAGGCTTCGCGAAACTGCGGGTAGTACGAACCCCCGAATGCCTCACCCTCGAAGGTCATCATCATTTCGGCATCGGCCAGGAATGCGCTCAGGGTTTCCGCATCGGGTAATGACCGGGCGGTCAGGGAAACGCCGATTTCCTTAAAGGATGCCTTCATTCCTTTTTTCAGCGTTTTGTACGCAGGATCCTGCCCGTCAGCTGGTCTATCGTTTTTCGCTGTCGTTTTGGCGGGTGGCGTCGGACCGGCCGCCGTTTTTATCCTCAGTTTGAATTCCCAGGCATCCTTGCGCGCTTTGCCCTTCAGTTTCAGTTGGGAGACGGTATCGGGCAGGTCGGCCAGCTCAGCCGGAAGATTGGCGGTTTTGTGCTCCAGGGCATCGGCCAGATGCCGCAGATAGGCCGGCACTTCCTCAAAGGGCAGCAATTGGTCGTTTTTGTATTCCCTGTCTTTCATGCGGATTCCTGGTGTTCGATGTCGCTGGCGGCCAAGCAGGACCCAGCGGTCAGCGCGGTCCATATTTTACAACCCTAACAATTGCGCCGCCCTTTGCAAGGGGAGGACACCTGACAACGATTTGCCGGGCGTCCCGGTCGGCTCCATTGGGTGGCAAGTTGATTTCGAAGGCGCCTCAGCGATTGCCAGGAGTCCTGCAAAACGTTATGATACCGGCCGATCTCCAAATCGGCTGGAAATTGCCGACACGGCTGGAAATTTCACCAGGAGGTGTTTTTTTGATGGATGCGATCGACGTCAAGACAGCTGAAGATGTGGAAGCGGTTATTGCGGAAAGGAATCCCCGTTACGTCAAAGTCGGGGTCTTCGATATCGACGGCATCATGCGGGGTAAGTATATGTCCCGGGCCAAGTTTCTCTCCGCACTCAAGAAAGGCTTTGGCTTTTGCGACGTCGTTCTGGGATGGGATTCGAATGACCAGCTCTATGATAACGTTTCCTACACGGGTTGGCACACCGGCTATCCGGATGCGCCGGTGCGTATTCTGCCCGCAAGCTGCCGGGACCTCGTTTTCGAAGACGACACGCTTTTTTTCCTGGGCGAATTCGCCGAACCGGCCGAAGCGGTCTGTCCCCGCGGGGTGCTGCGCCGGGTTATCGAGCGAGCCGGACGCATGGGGGTCGAAGCCCTGGCCGGTTTCGAGTACGAATTTTTCGTCTTCGAGGAAGACGCCCATTCGATTCGTGAAAAACGGTACCAGGGCCTCAAGCCCATGGCACCGGGCTTTTTCGGCTATTCGGTCCTGCGCAACTCGGTCCAAAGCGAATTTTACCGAGAGTTGCTCGATACCTGCGAAGAAATGGATTTCGGCCTGGAAGGACTTCATGAAGAAACCGGTCCCGGTGTCCTGGAAGGGGCCATCACGGTGGATACGGCGCTGGCCGCGGCCGACAAGGCATCCCTTTTTAAAACGTTCACCAAAATCGTGGCTCAGCGGTGCGGTCTTCTGGCGACCTTCATGGCCAAGTGGTCGCCGGACTGGCCGGGGCAAAGCGGTCACATCCACATGTCCCTCAAGGATGCCGAAGGCCGGGCCATTTTCCATGACCCCGATGCCCCCCACGCCATGAGTGCGACCATGCGCCACTTCGCGGGCGGACAACAGCGTCTGATGCCCGAACTCCTGGCCATGATCGCGCCCACCGTAAATTCTTTCACGCGGTTGATCCCGGGCTTCTGGGCGCCCACCGAGGCCAGCTGGGGCATTGACAACCGTACCTGCGCCCTGCGCGCCATCCCGGGCGGGCCGTCATCCCAGAGAGTGGAGTTTCGCGTAGCCGCCGCCGACGCCAACCCCTATGTGGTTCTGGCGGCCGCCCTGGCGTCGGGGTTGTGGGGGATTGAAAACCGGACCGAACCATACGAACCGATCGTCGGCAATGCATACGACCAGGCGTTTCCCGAAGAACTGCAGTTTCCCCGAACCCTGTGGGATGCCGCTCAGCGGCTGAAAGCGTCCGAAGTGGCCCGGGACTGGTTCGGCGATGCCTTTGTCGATCACTTCGCCGCCACCCGCGAATGGGAAGAACGGGAATTTCGCAAGCACATTACGGATTGGGAGTTGGAGCGCTACTTTGAAATCATATAGGCCCTGACCAGAAAAAGTTTTTTTCCCTCTGATGGGCCGGTCGAAGCGCGGTTGCGGCTTACAAAAGTACGCCTTACCACAAACGCTTGTGTGGCCTTGATCAGAGAAAAAAATCTCTTTTCTGATTCAGGATCTTATTGGATACCAATTGAAAACATAAGGAAGGAAATCAATGTCGAATGAGATGGAACTTGTTGGCAATTGGAATTATCCGACGGCCATTCGCTTCGGGGCCGGACGCATCAGCGAACTGCCGGACGCCTGCCGGGAGCTGGGCATGGCGCGCCCCCTTCTGGTCACGGATCCCGGACTGGCGGAACTGCCCATGGTGCCGGCGGTTTTGGATCGCTGCCGCAGCGAGGGGCTGGGCTGCGAACTGTTTGCCGATGTCCAGGGCAACCCGGTGGAAGCCAATGTCACGGCCGGGGTGGCGGCCTTCCGTGCCGGCAAACATGACGGGGTCATCGCTTTGGGCGGCGGCAGCGCTCTGGATGTGGGCAAAGCCGTGGCCCTGATGGTGGGCCAGACACGCCCCCTCTGGGATTTTGAAGACCGTGAAGACTGGTACACCCGGGTCAATGTCGACGGCATGGCCCCGGTGGTGGCCGTGCCCACAACCGCCGGTACGGGGTCCGAAGTCGGGCGCGCCTCGGTCATTACCGATGAACGGGACCACACCAAGAAGATCATTTTTCACCCCCGTATGCTGCCGGCTTTAGTGATTGCCGATCCGGAACTGACGCTGGGGCTGCCGCCGAAGATAACGGCCGCGGTGGGAATGGATGCCCTGTCCCATAACCTGGAAGCCTTCTGCAGCCCGTTTTATCACCCCATGGCCCAGGGTATGGCCCTGGAAGGCATGCGGCTGGTCAAAGCGTGGCTGCCGACGGCCTGCCGACAGGGTGACCATATCACCGCCCGGGCCCACATGCTGGTGGCCTCCACCATGGGGGCGGCCGCCTTCCAGAAAGGGCTCGGCGCCATGCATGCCATGAGCCATCCCTGCGGTGCCGTCCTGAATACCCACCACGGCTTGACCAACGCCGTGGTCATGCCCTATGTGCTGGTGTTCAATCGCCCGGCCATCGAAGAGAGGATCACGGCCCTGGCCCGGTATCTGGACCTGCCGAAACCCTCCTTCCAGGCCGTCCTGGAGTGGATCATGGATCTGCGCGAAGAAATCGGCATTCCGGCTGACCTGGCCGCCCTCGGGGTGACCGAGGACCAAATCGGACAACTGGCGGCCATGGCCGTGGCCGACCCATCGGCCGGAAGTAATCCGATTCCGCTCACCGTGGAAAACCTGACGGCCCTTTTTCAAAATGCCGTCCGGGGGCGGATCCATTGATGATGCCGCCTGTCACCTTTCGTTCGGTATTGCCACCGACCGACAGGATGCGTCCTATCATCGGGTTAGCGCATCGCCCATAGCGAGGGGACCAAACGTCCGGGCGCGTAGGTGCTGGCGATCCTCGGGTCCGGGGGTATGCGCCTCCTGCTGACGGCGGCGATATCGATCCGGCCGCCTTGGGTGCCAGGTCCAGGACATCATTTATCTATAGAGGAGAAACGCCATGCACGGCTTCATGGGAAAAATACTGGTTGTTGATCTTACCGGGCGCAAGACAACGATGCTGGCGAAAGACGCGGCGTATTACCGGGCCCATTTGGGGGGGGCCTTCTTGGCGGCCAGATTGTTCGAAGAATTTATGGCCGGTGAGGACATGCAAGATCCCTTCGGGCCTGGAAACCCCATCGTCTTTGCCACCGGCCCGCTGGCGGGTGTGTCGGTTTGCGGATCCACGCGGGTCAATGTCCTGTCGCTGTCGCCTGAAACGCCGGGTATTTTTGCCAGCCAGGCCGGTGGTGAATTCGGTCCGGATATCAAACGGGCCGGTTTCGATGCTCTGGTGGTCACCGGAGCGTCGGAAACGCCGGTTTTCCTGGACATCCGCAACGACCGGGTTATCTTCGAAGATGCCGCGGCATTGTGGGGTCAGGACCGCCTGAGTGCCTACAATCGCCTGAAGGCGGAGACGACAGGAAACGCTTCCATTGCCACCATCGGGCCGGCGGGCGAGAACCGGGTGCGCCACGCCAACGTTATGTTCGAACCGGATCACTACGCGGGGCGGGGCGGCCTGGGGGCCGTCATGGGCGCCAAAAACCTCAAAGCCATCCGGATCGGCGGCAACCGTCCGGTGGCCTTTCACGATGCGGAAACCGTCAAAGCGATCAACAAGGCGGGGGCGGCGTCCTTTGCGGCCTCTTATAAAAAAAATCCCGCCAGCTTTCTGGGGGTATTGAAAACCTACGGCACTTTCGGCCTGCTAATGCTCAACCAGGACGTCGGCAACCTGCCGGTGAACAATTTCAACCAGGCCCAGGTCGACGACGATCGTTTCCAGGCGGATATAGACCACGAAACGATTGGCACGACGGCCGTCGGGCGGCGCAATCCGTGCAAGGGGTGCTACCTGGGATGTAAGAAGAACTCCGCGACAGACGCCGGGCACACAGCCCTGGCGGAATATGAGAGCATGGCCCTGCTGGGTCCTAACCTGGGCATTACGGATCTGACCCAGGCCATGGAAGCCAGTGAAATCTGCAACCGGCTCGGCATGGATACCATTTCCACCGGGGCGCTGATCTCCTATCTGATGGACGGTTTCGCGCACGGCGACCTGGATGAAAAGGAACTGGGATTTACCATCCGTTTCGGCCAGGCCGATGCGGTTTGCGACCTGATCCGGAAGATCGCCCGCCGGGAAGGGAAAATCGGCAACCTGCTGGCCGACGGCATCGATACCTGCTGCCGTGAGTTGGGGCCGCAAACCTTTCGGCATCGTCGGTTTGCCAAAGGCATGGGTTTGCCGGCCCACCTGCCGCGGGTCAAACCCGGCATTGGTTTCGGCTATCTGCACGGCCCCAACCCGGGCGATCACATGAAGGCCGAGCATGACTGGATCGCATCGAGCCCCGACGACTTGAAGGGTTTCAACATCGATGTCACCTCCGATGTTTTTGCCCTGGATCCTGCCAAGGTGACCATCTACCGGGCTACGCAGATCTACTACGCCGCCATGGACAGTCTGAGCGTATGCATGTTCATTTACGGACCGGGCAATATTTTGTCCTTCGACGATATCGTCAGGTTGGTGAATGCCGCCACCGGTTTCGACTTCACCTTCGACGAACTCATGGCGGTTGGAGAACGTGCCATCCAGCTGCAGCGAAGGCTTTATACGGCGTTTGGCGGCCGCGATGAAGATTTGCTGCCCTACATGGAAACCCCCATTCCCGGCGGCCCGACCAAGGGCAACCGCATTTCCCCGGAAGATTTCGCTGCTGCCCGGGCGCACTATTACAAGATTTGGGGATGGGACACCGGGGGCATACCGGGATAAAGGCGGATTGACATATCGTTTACGGAAGTCGGCCGATCGGCCCTGAAAAGGTGTTTTTAAAATCGGTTGCGATTGATTTTTTTTATGGAAATACGTACGATCAATCCAGTCTGTATGCGGTAAAACGATCAGCCTCCACCTGAAAATCAAGGTGGGGCTCGGTTAGAAAGAATCGATTGAAACAAAAAATCGTCTTTTCTATTGATTTTCCGAAAAAATCCGCTAATATTGCAACATTAAAGGCATAGCCTGTTATTTCTCTTTCAACCCCTTAAAGGAGGTCCTGTGACAAAAGCAGAATTGATTGAAAAAATGGCTAAGGATGCGGGCATCACCAAAGTCGCGGCCAAGGCGTCTCTGGAATCTTTTTTTGACGGCGTGAAGACCGGCCTGAAAAAACGCAACAGCAAGGTCACGCTGGTTGGCTTTGGTACGTTCCGGAAAGTCTACCGTAAAACCCGCATGGGTCGCAATCCTCAAACCGGAGAAAAAATCAAGATCAAGGGCAAAAATGCCGTGACCTTCAAAGCCGGTAAAAATTTAGTTTAGCCTGCCGAAGGATTTTTCCTACGATTTTCGAGAACAGGGTGACGTTTTATTCAAAATGCGTCACCCTGTTCTTGTTTACCCCCCCCCCCATGCGGTTGAACCGCTGGGCCTTTCACGCGTGGCCCCCCTTCTTCCGATACCTCCCGCCAAGCCCCTGAAGACTGACGTAATTTGTCAGCTGGTCTGACAAAAAATGTCAGGTCGACAACGGAGTGATTGCCTTGCCTCACCGAAGCTATTGGATTTACAACACTAATAAGCATTGTCTCAAATGGCATTGATTTTGCTAAATTTCACCCTTCGGGCTTTGGCATCCATCTATATCGTCAGGTCAGATTTTATCCCTGCCGGTTGTTTTATCCCGTTCTCGTATGGTGTGAATAATCGATGTCGGACGATGTCAAAAGTGTCCGATCCGTTTTTGCCTGTAATTGATAACGGTCTGTGACAGTTTGCTCTCACCTCTGCATCTATTAGCGATGAATGCATTCGTTAGCGGTCGAAATGATTTGGGAAGCACTGCCGGAGATAAAGGTGCGGTACGGTGTTATCTATTGTTCGTTCAGAGGTGGTAGATTTTGGTTCCGAGTAAGGTCTGAGCGATTTTTCCCGCTTCGCGGGATATTATCCCGCTAGACGGGACTTCCCGTCTGTCCTATTCTCTGCGGAGGGTGGAAACCGCAGGAATAGTATACTATTTCGAGGATTTCAAAAGAGCGAAAACGCCGCTCGGGGCCAAAAGATGCCATTTCTGGATGGACACCATCTATATGCGCGGTGGCAGGCCCCTCAGGCCAACCCGTCGGCAGTGGTCTACTGCAAACGGTGATGCCGTAAATGGTTAACCTAAATTAGTTGGAGATTCTGGCATGGGTGATCTTTCCGGCGATATCGCCAATTCAATCTACCATAAAACCGTTGCCACCCTTGAAGGCCATGTTTCGATGAGCGGCAAGATGCTGGAACTGTTGATGCTGATTGACGGGCATACGACACTTCGGGTGATTGCAGCGCGGATGAATATCAGCCTGTCGGATCTACGCCCTCTGTTATCCAAACTCATGGCATATGGTTTGGTCGAGGAAGCACAGGAGAGTACCGATTTAATCCCGCCACAATTCTACCGCTACATGGTCAGGCAACTTTCCAGCATCACAGGCCCGATCGCGCAGGTGATGGTCGAGGATGCGGTCGCGGAGGTCAGCAACGGATCTGCCCATGTGCCCCTCAACAGAGCGGATGCGCTCATTGAAATACTGGGGCGGCAGATTCCGGATGAAAACCAGAAGGCCCTTTTTATAAAAAACATGCTTGAAAAATTACAAGGTGTCTAATTCGTGAAGGACGAAGGGAGATCGGCCATATGATTATCCACTGCGAAGAGTGTGGAAAACGATACAAAATTGATGACAGCAAAATCGTCAAAGACCGTGCGATTTTCAACTGTCCCAATTGCAAAAGCAAGATTGAAGTCCTGAAACCGAGACAAAAAGTGGAGTCCATTGATCCGATACCCGACCAGGCGGACCTGATGGATGAAAAAAGTGCGGCTTCCGGCTCATTCCAGACCGTCGGGCAAGTGGAAAAGGCCGCCCCAAAACGTCCGCGCCAGGATTGGCATGTTGAGCCGGAAACCACTCCCCAAATACAAAAAACCCCGGGTTTGACAGTCGGGAAAAAGCTTTTATTCGTATTCCTGATGTTTGTTGTGTTGACGGGTGCCATCCTTGCAGCTGTCTACATGAAATTTGTCCCCGCGCTATTGCACGATCAGGTCAATCTGCGCACCTATTCCATTTCGCGATCGTTAGCGGCGGCTATTCAGCAGCCCCTGCTGATCAAGAACTATCTGCTTGTCAATAAAATGGCCGAAACCAATGCCAATTTGCCGGGTGTCGCCTACGTATCGGTGCTCAATAAGCGGGGGATGGTGATTGCCGGAATCTTGGGGGATGCGTCACGGTTCGACCCGGATTTTATTGCCCAGATCAAAGCGAATGGTTTCCCCAAAGAAATTTCGACCCGGAACAGAATCCCTGGCGGTGCCAGTGAAAGTAAGTTGGACTACAGTGTCGGCGGGCATAACATTCACGATGTGGCCGTGGCAATAGGCGACACCGGTGGTGAAGCCCATGTGGGACTGTTTACCGAGGATGTTGAAATGGCGGTTCAGCAAAGCTTGATTCCTCTCCTGGTGCTTTTGGGGGTTATTGCCGTTTTAGGTGGCCTCAGCCATCTGCTGGTTGCCCGTACGATATCCGTCCCGATTCGCTCCCTGACCCGGTCGGCCGAGAAAATCAGTCTGGGCGAAATTGACCTGCCGATCGAAGTCAAGGGCGGCGGAGAAATCGGGGATTTGGCCGCATCCCTGGAGCGGATGCGCTTTTCCATCAAAGCGGCTATGAATCGATTACGGCGCAATTAATATGGGGGACTCATTTCGATTGGAGAGATCATAATGCGATGTCTATATGCTGTTCTGATATTGTTGATGAGTTTGTTGCCGGCAACGGCACCGGCCGCCGATTCTTATAAACTTTCCATGCTGCCGCGCTACTCTTCGGAGGAGATCAACCGGCGGATAAGTCCCCTGGCGGGCTATCTGGCTGAAAAAACAGGTGCCAAAATCGAAGCGGTTCTCACCAGCGACTTTGCACAGTATGAAAAGCAGCTTAAGAGTGGATCGATCGCCATGGGGTACGAAAATCCCTATATCTATACGCTGGTATCCGATACCCACGAAGCCCTTGCCATGGCGGTGAAGGGCAAGGATCGGGACAAGTTTCGTGGGATTATTATTACACGCACGGACAGTGGCATATCGGCCCTGACCGATTTGCGGGGCAAAAAAGTTTCGATCGTAGGATCCACTTCGGCGGGCGGTTATCTTTCCCAGAAACTGTCCCTGATGGAGGTTGGCATCGATGTCGAAACCGACTGCGCGATAACCGAGGCGGTGGACAACAAACAGGAGAACGTCATTCTGGCCGTCTATACCGGAGAGGCCGATGCCGGGTTTATTCGAGAGTCGGCCTTGCACCAGGCGGACAGCTATATCTCGCCGGCGCAAATACGGGTTGTCAGTGACTGTGCCTGGCTTCCCAACTGGGCTTTTTCAGTAGACCGGGCATTGCCGGCCACAATGAAAAAAGAGATTCAAACGGCGCTTCTGGGCCTGACACCGGATCATCCCGTCATGCAGGCGCTTAAAATCGAGCGTTTCCGATCGGCTGCGGACCAGGATTACGATCCTGTGCGGCGGGCTTCGAATCCACATTAGGGAGCAATCGTCTTGCGAATCACTAGGACAATCTTGCGTAAAACAGGGTGGGTAATGAACAGAACAGCCATCGTTTTCTATCTTATCATAGGCGTGGTCTTCCTGTCGCCGGCATGGTGCGGTGCTGAGGATGTGTATGAATTTTCCATGTTGCCCAGGTATTTCCCCAAGAAAATCAAAAGTATGATCGAGCCCTTGGCCGAGCACTTGTCCGGCGAGATCGGGGTATCCGTGAATCCGGTTCTGACCAAAGATTTCACTGAATACGAGACGCGTTTAAAAAATGGTGAAATCGAAATTGGCTACGAGAACCCCCTGGTCTATACGAAGGTTTCCGATAGCCATGAAGTCCTGGCCATGGCCCTCAAAGGCAAGGGCGGCGACCGCTTTCGCGGAATCATCATCGCGCGTCCGGATAGTGAAATCCAGACCATCAGGGATCTCAAACATAAAACGATCATGATTGTCGGCCCGACGTCGGCCGGTGGTTTTCTATCCCAAAAACTGACGCTGGCCGAGAACGGAATTGCGGTCGAAAACGACTGCGATCTGGAGGTGGCCTCCGACAACAAGCAGGAGAATGTGATTATTTCCGTCAGCATTGGCGATGTGGATGCAGGGTTTATCCGGGAGTCCGCTCTGCATAGCGCCGATCAGTATATCCAGCCCGGAACCATCAACGTGGTGACGCCCTGTGCCTGGCTGCCGAACTGGGCCTTGTCGGTCAACCGCAATCTGCCGGCGGCCACGAAGGACGCCATTCGAACGGCGATGATCGGATTGGAAAAAGACGCGCCCGTTCTCAAGGCGATGGGGGTCACTGGATTCCGGCCGGCGACGGATGACCAATACGATATTGTCCGGCAGGTTGCCGGACCATGATCATTGTCTTAGACGAACAATGCCTTATCCCCCGTTCCGTAGGGCGGTCAGAGGTGTAAAAGCTGGGGGGAGCTGCTGTGCTGCGGGATGCGTTCAGCCGCTTTCAGGCTAACGATGCACCCGGCAGAGGGCTCTCCCTATCTTTCCTTTTCCGGCACAGATATGTGATTTTTTTGCTGTTGCCGTTCCATCCCATGGGCAAACCGATTGACGCTAGAGATCCATTCCCCTATAGTCAGCAGCTTTGGTAATTATCGCATTGGAGGAGGCTGCTGCGGCGCAACCGATCATGACCGAAAGCTCGAAAACCAACATGCGGGTCATTTTTGCTTTGACCCTGGTCCACTTTACGGGCGATTTCTACAGTGCTTTCACCACACCGCTGTTTCCGCTGTTTGTGGAGAAGCTGGGGCTATCCTTGACCCAGGTGGGGCTGATTGCCGGGATTAACCGCTTTCTGGCGTTTATTGTCCAGCCGTCGGTCGGTTATCTGGCCGACCGCTACCCGACCCGGGCCTTTACCATGGTCGGGCTTCTTCTCCCGGTTGTTTTCATCCCCTTGTCCGGCATCGCACAGGGATTCTGGACCCTCCTGGCCGTCATTGCCATCGGGTCCATTGGTTCGTCCATGTTCCACCCGGCCGTGACCGGCATGGTGCCGCTTTATGCCGGCAACAAGGCCGGATTGTCCATGTCTATTTTCAATACCGGCGGAACCCTGGCCTTCGGGGTGGGCCCGTTGTTCATTACCTGGTATGCGGCGCAGTTCGGGTTGGCAGCTTTACCCGCCACGATGGTGCTCGGGTTGCTGGTGGCCGTATATCTCTACCTCACGCTGCCATCGCCGCCCAATGAAGGCCTGGGAAGGAACGGCTTTCTGGATGCCATCAGAGAAAGTCTCGGGGACGCCTGGCGGCCCATTGCTCTGATATGGCTGGTCATGGTGCTGCGGGCGGTGGTGGGGCAGTCCTTCATGACCTTCATGCCGGTGCTGTTTGTGCAGGAGGGATTTTCCCTGATATCGGCAGGCACGCTTTTTTCGCTTTTTACAGTCGCGGGTACGGTCAGCGGCCTGACGGCCGGTGCTATTTCGGACCGTATCGGTTTCAAGCCGGTTTTCTACCTGACCCACGGGTTAATGACGCCGGTACTGCTTCTCTTTCTGCAACTTTCCGGTGGATGGGTTTATGCCGGGGCGGCTCTGGCCGGCGGGATTGTTCTGGCGACGTTGCCCCTCGGGGTGGTCATGGCCCAGTCCCTGGCACCCCGTGGTCGGTCCATGGTGGGTAGTCTGATGATGGGGTTTGCCTTTGGCCTGGGCGGACTTGTGGCCCCTCTGGTGGGTAAACTGGCCGATATCTATTCGGTGCGCATCGTGTTGACTTGGATTTCTTTTATCCCCGTGATCACCTTGTTCCTGATTGCCCGCTTTCCGGCTGTCAAAAACGGCACTACTTGAAACCAAAGAAATTAGGTGTATAAGTGAAAGAAGCCTCCTGCGGATGGCGCGCGATACACTTCCGTCGGTGGTAGCAGCTTCTGATCAACCCTTTCGGAGTTGTCTTTTCCAATACCAATATCTGTTTTGACAGGAGAATCCCTGTGGTGCCCTATCGATTCGGTCAAATAGCTTGGCGCCTGATGATCGTGCTTGGCATGCTGTTGCCGCTTGGGTGTCCAAAGAGCAAACCGCCCGCACAGGTGTTGACCGGTCCTGACCCGGATGTTGTCGAGGCTCTGGAGGCCGATAACCGGCGGTTACAGCAAACGGTGGCTGAGCGAGACGGCATGCTCAAGGAAAAGGATGCCTTGATCGGTCGCTTGCAGCTTCAGATCCTGGAGCGTGATGCGCGCTATCAAGCCCTTACCGATCAGATGACGACCCAGCAGGACATGCTGGACGAAGCGGTCGTGGAAGTTGTGCGCGCCAAAGCCAAACTCCGCAGCATCGAAAGCAGGGCCGAGGCGGCTTCCACCATTGCGGAGGCGGAAATTTCCCTAAAAGGGCTCAAAGAGAGCATTGCTGCGGCCGAAGGCGAACCTGGAGAAGATTACCGGAAAGCCGAAGCCATGCTACGCATGAGCACGAACGAATTCAAAAAAGAAAATTACGGCGGTGCACTCTATCTGGCCGGACAGGCCAAGAGTCATATCCGGACCATCCAGGGCAATCTTTCCCGCCATGGCGACTATGCCCTGACGCCTGGTGAAGTATTGTTCGCTCAGCCATTGCCCCTTAAGGCATTAAAACGGAGCAACCTGCGCCAGGGACCCGGGACCCATTTCAAAATTATACGCATTCTCGCGTCAGGAGCCATGATTGTCGGGTATTCCTACAAGGAAGACTGGGTCCGAATTCAAACCGAAGACGGTGAACAGGGGTGGATATTCCAAGCCCTGGTGGGCGGGCGGTAGTATCGTTTATAGTCAATGGGAGGTTTTGCGCTTTTCCATTGAGACCACGCGAACCGGGCCCTTTGGGGGGTGCGGATCGACGTGTCCGGTGGCCGTAACGACCCGGTTGCGGCCGGTTGTCTTGGCGGCATACAATGCCTGATCAGCCTGCTGGAACAACGCTTCCGGCGTTTCACCGTGTTCCGCAAACATGGCCATGCCGAGGCTGACGGTGATCCGATCGCCCTTGGGATTAATGCGTTCCCGGGCCACGCGTTGGCGGATGCGCTCGGCGACTTCCTGCCCACCGGCTTTTCCGACCTCGGGCAGCATGATAATAAACTCTTCGCCACCATAACGGGCTACGTAATCACAGCTGCGGACCGTTTCACGGAAAATTTCCCCCAACCGGAAGAGAACTTCGTCACCCTTTTGGTGGCCATACGTATCGTTAACAAGTTTGAAATGGTCGATATCGACCACCAAAAGCGCAAAGGTGTGGTCATTGCGTTTGGAACGGGTAACTTCAGCGGTCAGGGTTTCCATGAGGTGTTTGCGGTTGTAAAGGCCGGTCAATTCGTCGGTGATGGACAGCTGATGCAATTCGCGGTTTTTCGCCTGCAGTTCGGCATTGACACTGTCCAACTCATCCCGGCTGCGCCGCAGACGCGCCACCATGTGATTGAAGACCCGGGTGAGATAGCCGACTTCGGATTGTGTGTTGACCGGCAGGTCAACGTCCAGATTCCCGGCCGCAACTTGATCGGCTCCCCGTGTCAGGCGGCGCAAGGGGCGCACGATGGTCAACCCCAGCAGATAAGCGCACAGGCCGATGCCTACCAGCAGGCCGCCTACCAGTAGCAGGGTCATGTGCCGGAGTTTAGTGATTTGCGCAAACGCCTTGACTTTGTCCATTTCGGCGACGACCCCCCATTCCAGTGACGGGATGATTTTGAGGGTTCCAATCACTGTGGTGCCGTTGTAACTGGCATAGGTGACAGGGCGCTCCTTATGATCGTAGAGTTTGGTCACCTTGGCATGGTCAAGGTAGATATCTCGGGCGGCGGACGTGAAAAGGTGAGAGCTTGCCAGAATTTTACCCTGGCCGTTGACCAGGTAGGTTTCACGGGTTTCCGTCTGGGTGTAGTCGGTCAACACCCGGTCAATAGCGTTGAGGGAAAGTTTGGCGCACAGGACACCGGTAATCTTACCATCCAGGGTGCGGATGGTGTCGGCAATGAGGACAACCCGGGTTTTGAGACCTTTGTCAAAGAAAACCTCACTGATTACGGCCTTGCCGCGGTCAATTCGCTCCCGCCAGCCGGCCGGCAGGGTGGGGGGCTCCCGTGTCGCTGCGCTGGTGGCCACGGTACGGCCGTCGAGATCGATGATCATCAGTTCGCCATAATCTGAAAATTTGGCCCGCACCGATTGGAGATATTCCTGAATAAGACTCATGGCCACCAGGTTTTCGATGGTGGTGCCTTCCGAACGAAGGATTTTGACCAGATTCTCCGAAACAATATAGGAACTGGCAAAGACCCGGACGTCGTAGAGTTTTTCCTTGACGAGAAGCTCGATTTCACGGGCTACCTGGGATGCCGAATCGCGGAGTTCCTGGGAAATCTTTTCGTTTAGAAAACGGGTGTTTTGAATATAGGACAAACTGCCCAGCGTGATGGCCGGGATGATGGTGGCGGCCAGGGCAAACACCATGATGCGTATTTTGAGGCTGGCCAGCCATGGTGGTTTACGATAAGTGGGGTGTGCTTCGAGGCCGGAGGTTGTGGGATGATCGGATAGCATGCCTGCATCTCTCCCGTTTTGATGCGGCGGTAGATTCGTTTCGTGTCGGCCGGCATCGGCCTCTGAAGAGCGCGCCGGACAGGTCATTCATACAAAAATTATAGCAAATATCTGAAACAATTGTCAATCTGTTGCCAAAGGATCCACTGTCGGCCGGCCGCTATCGGTTGACAATTGCCCCGGTGCGTGGTTTGACCGGGGACATTTCCGGTTGGCAGGCGCTGCCTTGGCCTGCGGCGATAAAGATTGATTTTCAAGAAAGAGGGTTTACGGCATGGAATTGCTGATCCTGTTTTTTCTACTGTCGATAGGGTTCTCCTTCCTGTGTTCCATATGGGAGGCGGTTCTGTTGAGCATTCCGCCTTCCTTCGTGGCTGCCCGGGTCAAGGAAGGGCGCCCGTTAGGAAAGCAGCTGGAGCGGTTCAAAGAAGACATCGACCGGCCGCTGGCGGCGATTTTAACCCTCAACACGATCGCTCACACGGTTGGCGCCATCGGTGTGGGTGCCCAGGCGGCCCGCTTGTTCAGCGACAGCCGGTTGTGGGGGCTGAATGTGGCGGCAGTGGTGGTGCCGACGCTCATGACCCTGGCAATCCTTATTCTTTCGGAAATTATTCCCAAAACCCTGGGCGCCAACTATTGGCGCCTGCTGGTGGGGTTTACAGTGCGTGCGGTGAATTTGATCATTGTTTTGCTTTATCCGCTGGTGGTGCTCAGCCAGGGGATTACCCGGATGCTGAAAAGCGACAAGGAACGGAGTGTGCTGAGCCGTTCGGAATTTTCGGCCATGGCCGAGACCATTGCGGAACAGGGGGTCCTGCAGAAGCATGAATTCGGCTTTATCAAGAACCTGCTGCGTTTCGAATCTGTTCGCGCCCAGGACGTGATGACACCCCGCACCGTGATGGTCGCAGCCGAAGAGAACCAGAGCATTGCCGATTTCAATGCTCACAATCCCTCCCTGCGCGTTTCCCGGATACCGGTTTTCGATAGGACGATCGACCACATCACCGGTTTTGTCATCCGGTCGGAATTTCTGGCTCGTTTGGTTTCAGGGGAAGGGGACATGTTGTTGCGGGATCTCAAGCGCCCGATCGTCGTGGTGGACGAAAACGACCTGTTGCCGGACATCTTCAATACCCTGCTTGAGAAGAGGGCCCACATTGCCCTGGTGGTCAGCGAATATGGCGGTACCTCCGGTGTCCTGTCCATGGAAGACGTGGTGGAAACCCTGCTGGGGCTGGAAATCGTCGACGAGTTCGACCGCACGGCCGACATGCAGCGCCTGGCCCGGGAGAACTGGGAGGCACGGGCCACGGCCCTCGGGCTGATTGAGACCAAATAGGCTGGCTGACGCCAATTGAGCCTTATTGACGCGCACGGGATTCGAGCATGCTCGGGTTGTCGTCCTGCCGGGGATCGGGTCGTAAACCGGATGGCCATTGTCGGTCGGCCCTATTTATCCACCAGCCGGAATGAAGGAAAGCACATTTGTAATTATGGACGATAAGCAAAAAAATATTTTGGCCCGTCACATCCGTGAGACCATTGCGGCACTCAAAGAAGACATCGAAGCCTATCGGGAACTCACCAAGCCCATTGCCCCGGATGCTGCCATCGGGCGGTTGACCCGTATGGAGGCCATTGGCAGCAAGAGCATCAACGAGGCGGCCCTGCGCAAAGCCGAGGGCAAACGCACCCGGCTGGAAAGGGCCCTGCGCGACCTGGACGATCCGGATTTCGGGCTGTGCCGGGAGTGCGAAGAACCGATTCCCTTCGCCCGTCTGATGGCCATGCCGGAAAGCGATCTTTGCGTCAGGTGTGCCGAAGAGCAGGCGCATTGACACCCGGCCCTGGACCGCTTGGCCGTATAAATGCGGCTTATCCCCCCATGAGCACTTCTAACGACGATCGGCTGCTGTTTGCTTGAATTCGTCCTCTCCGATGACCATTCATTACATGATCGGATGCGTCTGATCGATCGGGCGGCAGGCTAACCCTGATATTTCACGCGCTTGAGATGTTCATGGGCAAGACATCAGGGGCGCCGCTGTACTTCTTGATACCGCAAGTCCCTGATAACGCAGCCAATGGGCATCTCAGGCGCGCCTGTAAGGTGAAATTTTTGCTGCCTTTTTGGAAATCGGCGCGGGTTACAAACTTGTCACCCAAAAGTCACACCTCGGATAGCACTTAGATGGTCGATATATGGACCTATATTTTATTGTGTAGAAAAATTTCATGCAATATTCGGGCTGATGCCTCCCGCTTGGCGGCGTTAAACGCCCGCCTCAACGCGCACAAGGAGACCTCACCATGACGGATTCTATTTCTATCGAAGAACTTACAACGCTGTTGGCTGAAAATCGCAGGACCGTGCTTCTGGATGTCCGACGCAAAATCGATTTTGAGCAGTCGCCGCAGATGATCGGCGGCGCCGACTGGCACGACCCGGAAGAGATTGAAGCATGGATCGACGCTGTGCCAAAGGACCAGGACGTGGTTGTCTATTGCGTCAAAGGCGGCATGGTCAGCCAGTCCGTGACGGAGAAACTTGCGGCGCGTTCCTGCCGGGCGAAATTCCTGGAAGGCGGTATTCTGGCATGGCAGGCAAGCGGGAAGGATGTAACGTGAAGCGCACCGGCCATGTGGCGACAATACATGGGCTTTCCCTTCAAGGATTCTCTATGTGGTGGGCATGACTTGACAGGAAGGCTTATAAATTATAATTGGTTGGTTGACCAAACAAAAAAAAGGATTGTCCATGGGGCGTAAAAGCAATGCCGACCAGCGCCGTCGCGAAATCGTCCAGGCGCTCTACGATTGTCTGGCCGAACAGGGCCACGAAAAAGTCACCATCAAAACCATCGCGGCCCGGGCCGGGCTGCCGCCCGGCGTGATTCACTATTATTTCAAGAGCAAGGATGCCATTATCGCCGACCTGGCCCGGATACTGGTGGAACGCTACAGCCAGGGGATCGCGAAACGCCTGGCTGCGGCGCGTACCGATCAGGCGGAAATAGCCATCGCCCTGGACTATATCGTCGACGAGCTGATTTTCGACGATCCCCTGAACCGCGTTTTTTTCAACCTGATCCAGATGGCTTACGAGAGAAAAACACTTCACAGCGTAATGACCGCGACATTTCGCACCTACCGGCAGCGGATGGCGGATGTACTGGCCGCGGCCGGTAGGGGGACGGCGAGCCGGCCCCTTGGTGCCAGCCTGGTGGCCATGGCCGAAGGGTTTTCCCTTCAACGCATGGTCGAGCCGGAAGCGTTTACCAAGGCGGAGGTCAAAGACGCCCTCAAACGGGTCATAGGCCCTGTTTCCGCATCGTGAAATGGTCCGCGGTCATTGAGTCGCCACCGGGTCCGGGTCCGATGTGGTTTGGGCTGACGACGGTCGTGCCGCTGATAATGCCAACCATCCAAAATGGGGAGGGTCTTGTCGATGCAAAGTGAAACCTTCAGGAAAAAAAGCTTTTGGTTGACCACCCGGAACTATTCGCCGGGAAACCCCTTATCCGGAGACATGGCGGTCGATGTGGCCATTGTCGGCGGCGGCTTCACCGGATTGTCGACGGCCTATCACCTTAAAAAGGCAGATCCCAACCTGCGGGTGGCCATTCTGGAAAGCGAGGTGATCGGCTTTGGCGCCAGCGGGCGCAACGGGGGGTTCAACATGACGCTTTTCGGATTGACCCTGGGCATCACGGCCCTGCGCTTCGGACGCCAGAAGGCCCGGGAGGCCCATCTCTATATGGAGAAGGCCGTGGACCTGCTTCGGGACCTGGTGGCGGAACTGGGGTTGGATTGTGACTACGAGCATCCAGGCTTTTTGCGGGTGGCCACTTCGGAAAAATACAAGGCCCGGATCCAGGAGGAAATCGAGCTGGCCCACAAACTCGGCCTTGACGGTATCGAGTGGCTTAACAAAGACCGGCTGGAAGAGGAGGTCCGCAGCCCCATGTACCTCGGTGCCTGGTGGGAGCCCCGCTGCGGCATCCTGAACCCGGCCAAACTGGCCTGGAGTTGGAAGGACATCCTGATTCCCATGGGCGTCGATGTCTATGAAAACAGCCCGGTGGCTGAAATCTCACGGCAATCCGGAAAAGTCGTGCTGGCGACACCCGGCGGCCGGGTGCGGGCCGACAAAGTGGTCATGGCCACCAATGCCTGGTCCCATTTCTTCCCCCAGCTGCGTCGCAAGCAGATCCCGGTCTGGACGCACATTGTACTGACCGAGCCGCTTACCGCCAAGCAGTTCGACGCCATCGGCTGGCAGAACCGCCAGGGCATCGAGGATGCCCGCAACCTGGTCCATTATTACCGCCTGACGGCCGACAACCGGCTGCTCATGGGGGGGCGGGACGTGTCCCTTTCCTCCGGGTACGACATGGATCGGGATTTGAACCCGCCCACCTTCGAAGGGCTGAGAACCGATGTGCGGCAGCTTTTTCCGGCAGTTAACGATATCCGTTTCACCCACGAATGGGGCGGGCCGGTATCCGTACCGGTGGATATGGCGCCGGCCCTGGGAACCCTGGGAGACAAGAATGTGGTCTACAGCCTGGGCTGCGTGGGTCACGGGGTCAGCCTCACCCACCTCAACGGTCAAACCCTTTGTGACATGGTGCTCGAACGCCGGACCGAGTTGACGGATGTCTTCTTTGTCAACCGACGGACCATCCCCTGGCCGCCGGGGGTGCTGCGCAACATGGCCATCAAGGTCATCAAGGGATACATGGACTGGGAGGACCGGCGTTTCGATGCGCCGGCCCCCACCCATTGATATGGTTTTCAGGGATATCGACAGGGAGGTAAGGTCATGTCTGGTATAGGGAAAAAACCGGTCATCACCGCCAAGCATTAGGGAAAAGCCATCGCGCATTTTCGCTGCCCACAGATGATTCTTTTTCCTGGAATGAACGCGTGTCTGGCCTGACAGTGAGATGGCCGGTGGAAATTGGCCTTCGCGAATTCCTCGCAGCCATTGCTTGAAAGGAAGGTGTCATGATTATCGACGCCCATTGCCATCTGGGTGATATTCTCTACCCCGAGGGTGGTAAACTGATCGGGAAAAGAGGTGTCCGCAAGGCGGGCGGACTGGACCTGATCAGCATTTCCGAGGCCAGTCTGCACAATGGCGCGGGGGGGATGACCGCGCTGGTGCACAAAATGCTGGCCAACCTGGTGACCCGGGCGGAGCGCAAGCGCAATGCCGCCGCGACTTACGAAAACATGCGTGCTTCGATGGACGCGAATGGTGTGTCCTATGCCGCTTGCATGCCGATACCCCCTTACGTAACTTTTGACGACCTGGCGCGGACTGCGCAGTTTGATGAATCGATCCTGCCTTTCACGGGGGTGGATTTTGGCAGCGCCAACGATGTGGATGTTTTGCTGCAGCGCGATGTGACCCGTGGTGCCAGGGGGCTCAAGCTGCACCCCATCATTCAGCAAATGCCCCTGGACGGTCCGGAGGTGATGGGTGTTGTCGAGGCCTTCGCCCCACATGATCTTCCCGTCCTGTTTCACTGCGGCATGTCGTCCTACTACCTTGGGTCGGAGAAAACGCATCGTCAGAGGCCTGAACTGGGCCGCATTGAGGACGCCAGGCGTCTGGCCGCTGCCTTCCCAGGGGTTGCCTTTATTGCCGGTCATGCCGGTCTGTTCGAGGTGCAGAAGACCATGGATTTTTTAGGACCCTTGAAAAATGTGGCCGTGGACATTTCATTCCAGTCGCCAGCCACGATCCGAAAGTTGCTGCAAGTCTTCGGTCCCGAGCGTGTCCTGTATGCATCGGATTGGCCCTACGGAAATCACCGGCCTGCCATCAAGGCGGTTCGAAAGGCCTGTCGCGGTGATGATCACATGGCCCATATGCTGCTGGCTGACAATGCTGCTCGCCTGCTGAATATTCACGATTCTCTGCCCATGGCAACCGGGCGCAAGCGAGCACCTTCGGCCCCAAAGAGCAAAAGCGGCGGGAGCCTCTAACCCTAATATTTCATGAAATGTTCGGGCTAGAAGAAAGACCGCTGGCGGTGGACATGATCGCCGATGGTGCGCATGCGTGCCTGTTCGTCATCATCCATCGGTGGGCTGTCCAGGGTTTTCAGGGCGGCGTCCATCTGGGCCATATCCCGCGGGCCGCAGAGGCAGGCATGGATGCCCGGTTGGGACAGGACGAAGCGGTAGCAATCCGTGCTGGAGGGCGGCTTTTCGCCCGGCGGCATTTTTTTGGGGTTCAGCAGATGCCCCCAGCGTGTCGCCGTGTAGGAGACGACGCCGGCATCGCCGAGATGGGGAAAGGCCTCGGTGGCCGCCCCCCGGTGGGCGGCATTGTAGCGGATGTGAAACAGATCGAAGTCGCCGGTTGCGGCCATCCGGGGAAAAAGCGGCCGCTGGTGGCCGCTCATACCGATAAAACGGACCATGCCCCGGCGTTTCATATCGAGCGCCCGGTCGATCAGCCGTTGCGCAGGCGCCTTGTTATGCCAGCCCAGCAGGAAAACATCGGCATGGTCGATCGCGAGGCTTTTCAGGGCCCGGGCAAGGGAAATCTCCATCAGGGCGGCCGAGCGGGCATAGCTCTGGACGGCCACCACCAGGTTGTCCCGCTGCCCGCGACCGCAGATGCTGCGGATCGCTTCCCGCATACCGGATTTGCGCGACGTCCAGTAGAAATAGTTGCAGCCGCGCTCGAAAGCTTTTTCAAAGGCAGCCGCCGGGGCGCCGTAGCCGGCACCGAGGCCCAGCCGACCGACGGAAAGACCGGTGCGGCCAAGTGTCCGGGGTTCGGTAAACGTCATGTCCTTTCCCCCTTTTTTCGTATTGACTTTAAAATTGATCCGAATGGCGGTAAGAGATGGTTCGGTTTGCGTTGCAGACCCAACGTCCCCATCCCGAGCACAGAGGTAATGATGGTTCAGGAAATAGCGCAGGATTTGTACCGAATCAAGGTGCCGCTGCCCGAAACCCCGTTGAAGTATCTCAATGCCTATGCCGTGCGATCCCCGGAGCGAAGCCTGGTGATCGACACCGGTTTGAATCACGACACTTGCTTCGAGGCCCTGACGGGTGGGCTCAAGGAGCTCGGGATCGACCCGGCCCGGGCTGACTATTTCATCACCCATTTGCATTCGGATCATTTCGGGCTCATCACCCGGCTGGCCACCGCCGACACGCGCGTCTTCTTCAACCGGCCGGATGCCGAAATCATCGAGAACTGGCAGGGGTTCGGCCCCATGCTGGCCTATGTTGAAAAAAACGGGTTCCCGGTCGAGCGGTTGAAGGCGGTTCTGAAGGCCCATCCGGGCAGCAAATTCGGCACGGACTGGGTGCCGCCCCTGCAGATGCTGGGGGAAGGGGATGAGATCCGGTGCGGGGACTACACGTTCCAGTGCATCGAGACCCCGGGCCACACCCTGGGCCATACCTGTCTCTATGAACCCGCCCGTCAGCTATTCATCGCCGGCGACCACATCCTGGCCGGTATTACCCCGAACATCCAGTGCCTGGCGGAAGGGCGCAATCCCCTGAAGCAATATCTCGCGAGCCTGGAAAAAATTCGTCCCTATGATGTCGATCTCGTGCTGCCCGGGCACCGGCGGCTGTTTTCCGATTTCAGGGGGCGCATCCAGGAGTTGATCAGCCACCATAAGGAGCGTCTGGACGAGGTGCTGGCGATTCTCGAAGACGGCCCGCAGACGGGTTATGATGTGGCCGCACGCATGTCCTGGGATATTGTCGCCTCCGATTGGGACCATTTCCCGGTGGCCCAGCAATGGTTCGCCACCGGTGAAGCCCTGGCTCACCTGCGTTATCTGGAAGCGGCGGGCCGGATCCAACGCCAGAACCTCCAGGACGTTGTCCGTTTCTACCGCGACAACTGATTCAACTTCGCGCTATCGTCGCGACTGCCCCTAACCTGGATATTTCACGCGCCCGCAGGGTGAAATATTTTCTGCGTTTCTGGAAATCGGCGCAGGTCACAAACCGTCACCGGCAAATCGCGCCTCGAACAGTGTTCGATACCACCGATATATTTACATGAAATTTATTTCGCAGAAAGATGAAATATTGGGGCCGAGATCATTTGATTTAGCACTTGACTTTTTAAAGGTAACGGCGTTACGGTAATAGCGTTACTTTAAATAGGGGATGAATGTCATGCCAAAACCCCAGCGCAGCCCCCAGGAAATCGAGGCCGTTCGCGAAGACATCCTGCACCATGCCCTGGATATGATCGCCACGGACGGGTTCCAGACCTTCAGCATGCGCAAACTGGCCGCCCGCCTGGGGATTGCCGCCAAGACCATCTACAACTACTACCGCAACCAGGACGAACTGTACCTCTGCATCCTGATCAAGGGATTTGAACAGCTCTATAGCGTTTTTGCGAAGGCGGTTCGAACTTCTTCCGACCCCATGACCCAACTGGAGGCCGCCATCGAGGCCTATGTGGATTTTGGTCTTGATAATGCCAATATCTACAACCTGATGTTCACCTGGCACGTGCCCAAATACAACGACTACGTCGGCACCCCCATGGAAAAAGCAGCCTATCGCGAACTGGAAGTCGCCCTCCGGTGTGCCGATCTGTTTCTGGATGTCCTTGCGGCCTGCCTGGGAAAAGGGCGGGAAGAGATCGAAGACGTGTTGCGTTTTGAAATGATCGCCGTCTGGTCGCAGATGCATGGCTATATCGCCGGGGTCAACAACACCCTGCTGGACTATATGCACGCAAAACCGATGGACCTGAAGCGCCGCCTCGTGGAACGGCTGGTCGCGAATACACGACAGGCCCTCAAGGTTCTATGAGGAACAGGCGGCAGGTGACTGGCGGTTTTAAGGATTTGGCATTACCATTTAACCCGTGTTCGTCCAGAGATGCCATTTAGGGATGGACACGAACTAAAAAGGGTTTCGCTATGACGGCCCCCCCTCCCCATGGCGAGCGGAACGCTTCGGAAGAAGCCGCCCCCCTGATTCTGGATGTCAAAGGCAATTCACTGGATGACGGGCCGGGTATTCGTTCGGTGGTGTTTTTCAAGGGTTGCCCGCTGACCTGCGTCTGGTGCCACAATCCCGAGAGTAAAAAAGCGGCCGCGGAACTGGCATACGATGCGGGCGCCTGCACGGGATGTGAAACCTGCCTGACGGCATGCGAAAAAGGGGCCCTTGACCGCAATCTTCCGGGATATGTCGACCGACAAGCCTGCGATCGGTGTTTTGCCTGCGCGGCGGTTTGCCCTTCGGGCGCCCTGGAGCGGGTGGGGCTGGAAAGGTCGGTCGATGAGATTACGGCGAGCATCCTCAAAGACAAACCGTTTTTCGACACCTCCGGCGGCGGGGTGACCTTTTCGGGGGGTGAGCCGACCCTGTTTCCGTCTTTTCTTGGGCGTCTGGCCGAATCGATCAAGAGGGCCGGGGTACATACCCTGTTGGAAACCTGCGGATTTTTCGACGGGGAGCGCTTTGCCGCGCTTGTCCTGCCCCACCTGGATACCATCTACTTCGATCTGAAATTGTTCGACCGGGCCGCCCACCGACGATTTTGTGGCCTGCCCAACGATGTCCTTATTGATAATTTTCTTACCCTGGCCGACCTTGCGCACCGGGGCGCTATTGAACTCCTGCCCCGAATCCCCCTGGTCCCCGAAATTACGGCCACCGAAGCCAATATAGCGGCCTGGGCGGAATTTCTAGCGCGCCATCACTGGGGCGAAGTGAAGTTGCTGGCCTACAATCCGCTTTGGCCTGAAAAGGTTGCCAAAATAGGAGAGGACAATTCTCTTGCCGGCCAGGACGGCATGCAGACCTGGATGCCTGCGGAGGAGGTTGCCCGACTGGAAGACGTTTTCCACCGGGCCGGGATTGCAACCCTTTAACCCTATCTGAAACGGGAGGTTTCCATGAAAGCGGTTGTCACCGGGGCCACGGGATTCATCGGGTCCGTGCTTTGCCGGGATCTCCACGACCGCGGCTGGAACATCCGTGCCCTGGTATTGCCGGGCGAAGACTACGGTCACATCGCTCCCCAGATCACCGAGGCCGTCAGCGGCAATATCATGCGGCCGGATAGCTTGGCGGATTTTGCCGAGGGTGCGGATGTGGTTTTCCACCTGGCGGCGCGCGTTCTCGACTATGGATCGAGGAAACAATTCTACGACCCCATTTTAGGCGGCACCCGCAATGTGCTGGCGGCCTGCGCCGGCAAGGCCATACGGTTTGTCCAGGTAAGTTCCATGGCGGCCTGCGGGCTGGGCCGTCATCTCAAGGGGCAGACCGAAAACGATCCCTGCTGCAAGTCGGGTGTGCCCTATAACGATGCCAAGCTCGATGCCGAGGCGGAAGTCCGGCGATATCATGACCGTTTCGAACAGGGCACCACGATCGTCCGTCCGGCCAATGTGGTGGGGCCCCGAAGCGCATGGGTGGACGAGGTCTGTCGCCAACTCTGGAAAGTGACAGGGCTGCCATTGATCGACGGCGGCCGTCACAGCGCCAGCCTGGTTTACGTCGACAACCTGGTGGACGGTATCATTCGGGCCGGAACCTGTGCGGAGGCGTCCGGTCAGATTTACCATTTGAGGGACGACTGGCAAGTGACCTGGGAGCGCTATCTGAACGATATTGCGGCCCTGGTTGGGAAGAAGCCCCGGGGGCAGGTACCTTTTCGCGTGGCTTGGCATGTGGGCGGGATGGTGGAACGCCTGTGCATACCCCTGGGCCTCCGGCCGCCGCTGACCCGCCTGGCGGCCGGTGTAATGGGACGTGACAACGACGTCTGCAACACCAAGGCGAAAGCCGAACTGGGATGGAAGACGCGGGTCACATACGAGACCGGTATGGCTTGCATTGCCAGCCATGTCACAAATACGATTCTGCCGGAACTGGTTGGGGAGACATCACCATGACGTTTGATCTTAAGGGAAAGGCCGTCGTCTTGACCGGCGGCAGCCGCGGGATCGGGCGCAGTACCGCCTTGGCACTGGCCCGCGAAGGGGCCCGTCTGGCCGTGATGGCACGCAGCGAAGGCGGGTTGGCGAAAACTGTCCGTGCTGTGGCGCGCGAGGGGGGGCAGGCCGCACCGATGGCCTGCGACATCACCGACGATGCATCCGTTCACAACGCCGTCGACCGGGCGGCGCAGGTCCTGGGCGGTATCGACGTTTTTTTGAACGTCGCCGGCATTACCCTGCAGAAACCATTGCTGGAGGCGGAACCGGAAGACTTTATGCCGGTGATGAACACGAATCTTCTGGGGGCCGTGCGCTGCACCCGATGTGCCATACCCTACCTGCGCGATCGCCGGGGGGTGGTGGTGAACGTGGCCAGCATTATCGTCAGCAATCCCTTTCCGCACATGGGGGTCTATGCCTGTTCCAAATGGGCCCTGGCGGCCTATAGTCACACCCTGCGCCAGGAGCTTCATGGCACGGGCGTTCGCGTGCTGACCGTCTATCCTTCTATCGTGCGCACCGACATGCTGGAAGAAGAACCCGTACTGGCCCGCGCACCGTCCCAATCGCCGGATGCCTGCGCCCGGGCCATTGTGAAAGCGATAAAAAGGGGGAAGCAGGAGGCCGGAACGGCCTGGCTGCCGAAAATTTCCGGAGCACTGTTCAAACTGTACCCGCCCTGGGGCGACCGGATCAACCGGTTGTTTTTGCCCCGAGGCTACAAATGAAGACTACAGGATAAAAGGGGAGGTATGGCCATGGTGTTTTTTCAGACGACACCGGCGGGCGAGGCGTCTTCGGATCGGGCGCACGGCAAATCGGCCATCCAATGGGTGGTCAAACTGCTGCTGCGGCTCATGGCGGCCAGCTTCAATTACCGGCCGACCCTCCGCAAAAATTTGAAAAGCGATCAGGGCTGGATCAACTTTACGGTCGGAATTTGCACCCGGTCACGATCGGTGGAGGCGGCCATTCAATTCAAGCAGGGACGCCTATCGGTATTGCACACCATTCCGACCGATGCGGAAATCGTCCTGGTGTTCAAATCGGATGCGGCCGTGCGCAAATTCCTGACCGCCACGCCCACCGAGCAGGTCCACATGATTCTGCAAAATGATTTCTATACGGTCGGTAACGCATCCTATCTGAACCTGTTCGTCTACTGCCTTTCGCTTCTTTTGAACAAAAAACAGATCCGGATGATGCAGAAGGAGCGCCGGCAGGATCGCAAAAAACTGGCCCGGGCCGCGCCGGAAGCAAAACCCCACCTCTCCGAGGAACTGCAGGCCCGCCGTGAAACCCGCCTGACCGGCGCCAGGGTCGATCCCGGGGTTCTTTTTTTGGAAGATCCCTATCTGTCCGCGTACGGTCTTGAAAATTTTCCCCGTGTCGCCGCCTTCCTGGACGCGCATTTCGAAACCCGGGCGGAAGTCTGCCCGGAACTGCCGAAACTGGTGACGGACTGGCACAAAATCCATGGCTATGAAACGGATGCCGAGGGCCGGCCGTGGCATCCGGTCCTGCGCAAAGCCCATTGCTACAAGCACACCATGGAAAACCGCCATCCCATCATCCACGCCAATGATTTGATTGCCGGAACCACCACCACCAAAGATATCGGCGTGGTGGTCTACCCGGAAGGGCATGGCACCATGATCTGGGGGGAACTGCTGACCGTACCCCACCGATCCCTGAATCCTTATGATGTCGCTGCGGAAACCCGGCAGTTGCTTCATCACGAGGTATTCCCCTACTGGGCCAACCGCAATTTCAAGGAATGGGTCCGCCGGAAATACGACAACCCCCTGGGCCAGCAAATCGACGAACGCTGGGCCGTTTACTTCAATTGGAAGTCGGTCACCATATCCCACACCATCCCGGACTTCCCGAAGATATTGCGGCTTGGTGCCAAGGGGATCATCGCGGAGATCGAGGCTGAACTGACGGCCGATGTCGATGACCCTGACAAAACCGCCACCCGCCGGGCCATGATCCTGTGTCTGGAGGGCCTGATGGCCTATGCCGCCAACCTGGCCCGCCAGGCGGCGGCCGAGGCGCTGGAAACGGAAGACCCTGTGCGTCGAGAGGAGCTCGAACACCTGGCCCGGGTCTGTGAACAAGTGGTGGCCAGACCGGCCCGCACCCTGGATGAAGCGGTCAATGCCGTCTGGATCACCTGGGTCGGATTGCACATGGAAAGCACCAATGCTGGGCTGTCCCTGGGGCGCCTGGACCAGTGGCTGCAACCTTATTTCGAGGCGGACATGGCGTGCCTGGACGGCCTGGAAGACCGGGAGGCCTACGTTAAACATGCGATCGAACTGATCGGCTGTTTCATGATGCGCTGTACCGACCACCTGCCCCTGACACCTGACTTTGCCAACTATTACTTCGGCGGCAGCTCGTCGGACCAGGCCATCACTCTCGGTGGTGTCACCCCGGAAGGAGAAGACGCGGTCAATGACATGACCTACATCTTTCTCAAGGTGACCGAGATGCTCAGCATCCGGGACCCCAATGTCAACGCACGCTGCCACCTGGGCAAGAACAGCGACACCTACCTCAAACGTCTCTGCGAAGTCAATTTGACCACTGCGGCCACACCCTCCATGCACAACGACGAGACCATTTGGGCGTCGCTGGCCGAGTTCGACTACGCCACGGAGGATCTACGCAACTGGTCGGCCACCGGCTGTGTCGAGCCGACGTTGTCGGGCAAGCACATGGGGCACACCAACTTTCAGATGATCAGCCTGGTGGCGGCCCTGGAGATGGCCCTGAACGATGGACGGCACCCGCTGATGGACTGGAAGATCGGTCCGGACACCGGGCGTGTAGAGGACAGCACCTTTCAAACCTTTGATCAGTTCTTCGATGCTTTCGAAAAACAAATGGGGTTTCTCATCAAGCAGTCCATCGCCTATAACGAGATGCTGGCCCGGGCCCATCAGGAGATTCGCCCCACTCCCATGCTTTCCACCCTGATTGATGATTGCATCCGGGACGGTCAAGATGTCACCCGCGGCGGGGCCCGGTATAACAGTTCCGGGGCGGCCTGCATCGGTCTGGCGGATGTCACCGATTCACTTCTGGTGGTCAAGAAACTGGTATTCGAGGAAGGCAAGGTGTCTTTCGCCGATCTGAAACAGGCCATCGATACCAACTTTGAAAACGATCCCGCTTTGCACGCCATGATTACCCGCAAGATTCCTTTTTTCGGATCTGGCCGTACCGAGGCGGTAGCCATGGCCAACCGGGTCACCCGCTTCGTGCATGACAGCTATGGCCGACACCCCCATTACCGCGGCGGTCGTTATACGGCTGGCTTTTGGTCCATGTCCAACCACGTGGCCTATGGCACGTTGAGTGGCGCCCTGCCGTCCGGACGTCTCAAAGGCAAGCCGTTTACGCCGGGGTTGACGCCCCAGCCGGCCGCATCCAACAATTTACTGGACAATCTAAGAGACGTGGCCGCTCTGGACCCAGGCAACATGAACAACAACATTGCCTTTAATGTAAAGGTGGTCCCCGGGGCGGGCGAACCACGGGATAAAACCGTGAACACCATGTTTTCCTATGTCAAAACCTATTTTCAACTGGGGGGCATGCAGATGCAGATGAATGTCGTTACCTCGGCCATGCTGCGCGATGCCATGGCCCACCCGGAGAACTACCGCAATCTGCTGGTGCGCATCTCGGGCTACAACGCCTATTTCGTGACCCTCAATCGGGATATGCAGCTGGAGTTGATCGAGCGGGCGGAATACGGGCTTTGACGATATCGAAATAGGTTGTTCGCGAGGATCGTCATAAATTTAGATTATCTCGATGTGGTTCTTCATCAGGCGTTCTTTTTCGTGCGAAAAAAATTCGTGATCCACTGGGAGAGGTCAGCATGGAAATTCGGATGGGAAAACGATTTTTCGTCTCGATAACCGCGGCACTCTTCATGGCCGTGATTGATCCGGCGATTTTAACGGTGAAGGCTGCAGAAACGTCTACGGAAACCGACGCACCGCGTCCCAACGTCATCATCGTCTACTGTGACGATTTGGGCTATGGCGACCTGGGGTGCTACGGCAGCCGGGCCATTGCCACTCCGAATGTCGATCGGCTGGCCCGGGAAGGGGTGCGGATGACCGACTACTATGCCTGCAACGCCATTTGTGCGCCTTCGCGGGCCGGACTACTGACGGGCCGCTATCCGTTCCGCTCCGGAGTGATCGGCAATGTCTACCCCCAGGATGAACCGTTTACGCGCAAAGCCGCCCGTGAGTATGTCGGGGGCTCCATGCGAGGCTTGGGGGTTCTCGATTTGCGGGAAGGAGAGGTGGTCACCGGCATTCCCGCCAGGGAGCTTCTTTTGAGCGAAGCCCTGAAAACCGCCGGCTACCGCACCGCCATGATGGGTAAATGGCATCTCGGGGACTACAGCCTCGACCCGGCTTACAACCCACGGCGCAACGGGTTCGACTTCTACCTCGGGGTGCCGCACAGCAACGACATGCTGCCCTGTCCCCTGTTCCGCAACGAGGAGATGCTCCAGGCGAATATCGGGACCGACCAGGCCAAGCTGACCGGCCTGTATACCCGGGAGGCCGTGCGGTTTATCAAGGAGGCCAAGGACAGCGCTTTTTTCCTCTACCTCGCCCATACCTTTCCGCACCAACCCCTGTATGCTTCGGCTGCGTTTGCCGGCAAATCCAATGCGGGCAAATTCGGGGATGCCGTGGAGGAGATCGACTGGAGCCTCGGCCGCATCTTGGCGACCCTGCGCGAAACGGGCGCCGAAGACAACACGCTGATCTTTTTCACCAGCGACAACGGCCCCTGGTTCGAGGGCAGCGCCGGCCCTTTTCGGGGGCGCAAGGGCCAGAGCTACGAAGGCGGTTTTCACGTTCCCATGATCGCCCACTGGCCGGCCGCGCTCCCGGCCGGGACCGATTGCCGGGCACTCTGGATGAACATCGACATCTACCCGACGGTGCTTGCTCTGGCAGGCGTGTCGCTGCCGGAAGACCGCATCATCGACGGCCGCAACGTTATCGATCTGCTGACCGGTCGCCAGATGCAATCGCCTCACGAATCCATCGTTTTCTGCCATTACGACCAACTGGAAGGCATCCGGATGGGGCAATGGAAATATTTCCGCCGGCTGAACCGTTATGTCTGGCCGATTCCGCTGGATGCGGCCCCCATTCCCGACAAGCTCGGGCGCAGCCAACTGGGAAACCGCTGGCCGCTGCTGTATGACTTGGCTCTGGACCCCGGTGAGAATTACAATGTTATCGATACCTACCCGGACGTCGCCGCCAGACTGGAAAAACGTATGCGGCAGTGGGAGAAGGCGGTGGCGGAAAATCCAGGCGGCTGGCTTTAAAAAGAACCGGCCCGGAATCCCCGCGCGCTTGTCGAGGGGCGCAGAGACATCCGGGCCGGTGTACTGAACCGTTGATTTCGATCTAAGCGGCCATTGCCAATCCCAGCGCTTCGGCGTTGATGATGCTCGGTGCGGCCTGGGGCGGCGCGTCTCCCAGAAAGGGCAGGATGTCCGGCTTGTTCCAGGCGGGATAGCCCATCAGCAGGCCCGCCACATTGGAAGCCGCCAGGGTCGCCATGCCCTGGCGCGTCCAACTGGTGGCCGAAGCGATGTGCGGGACGATGATGACGTTGTCGAGTGCATCCAATCCGGCGGCCATCTCCGGTTCATTCTCGAACACATCCAAACCCGCACGGAAGTCGGGATGGGTGCGGCAGTGGGCCACCAAATCGTCTTCCTTGATGACGGGACCGCGGCTGGTGTTCACCAGGATGGCGTTTTTTTTCATCATGCCGAGGCGTTCGGCGTTGATCATGTGGCGGGTGGTGTCATCCAATACGGTGTGGATGCTGACGCAATCCGCCTCCTGTAGCAGGGCTTCGATGGTGTCCATCCGGCGGCAGGTCACCGGCGTCTGGCCGCGGGTGGTCTGCAATGCGCTGTAGGCGGCCAGATCTTCTTCCAATTGCGGGTTCGGGTAGAGATCGTAGTAGATCACGTTCATGTGGTGGCCCTGGGCCATCATGCGGGCATAGGTTGCCCCGATGCGTCCGGCGCCGATGATGCCCACGGTTTTGCCCATCAACAGTTCCCCGAGAAAGAGGGTCGGCAGCCAGCCTTGGTAGCGGCCGGCCCGCAGGTAGCGCTCGGCTTCACCGATCCGGCGTGCGGCGGCGAACGTCAGCGTTACCGCCATCTCGGCCGTGGTCTCCGTCAGCACACCCGGAGTGTTGCCCACCGGAATGCCGATCCGGGTGGCCGCCGCCACATCCACGTTATTGAATCCGACGGCATAATTACTGTATGCCGTGCCGCCGGCCTCGCGCAACGCGTTGAAGAGCGTCGCGCCCCAATCCTCGGTCAACTGGCCGATGGCGGCATGGCAGCTTGTGCCGATGGCCGATTGGATGGCCTCGACCGTCAGCACATCCGGCGACGTGCAGATCTCGACCCGGCAGTCGGCCGCGGTGAGGATCTCCAGCCACCGCTCCCCGGGTAATTCCTTGGTGACCACTACCCGAAAACGTCCTTCCGGGTGATGGACACGCCATTCGTAGGTTCCCATATCATCCTCCCCGGCCGATGCATCCGATTTGGCATGTTGCCGCCCACGCCCGGAGGCATCGGCCGTTCCGGGGGGCTTGGATGGATGAGGAGGGCATCGCGATGGAAGAGACAATGCCGTCGGATGTATACGCGAGTGCGGCGATTGGTCTGGCTGCGATATCCCAAGGGAGGAAAGGAGGATGCCTTCCAGGCGATCCCCTCCCCATACAGCTATTTCCGTTTAACGACCTTTTCGGCCGCGGCCGCGATATGCGGCGCCGAAAGTCCGTATTTGTCGAGCAGGTCCAGATAGGGGCCCGACTCGGCAAACGTGTCCTGAACGCCGATGCGCTGCATGGGCAGCGGCAGATTTTCCGCCAGGAGTTCCGCCACGGCACTGCCCAGGCCGCCGAAGACAACATTGTTTTCGGCCGTCACGACCGCACCGGTCTCCCGGGCGGCCGCCAGAATCGTTTCGGTATCCAGCGGTTTGAGCGTCGGGCAGTCAATGACCCGGGCGTCGATGCCTTTGGCCGCCAGACGTTCGGCGGCCACCAGGGCATGGGCGGTCAGATCCCGCATGGCGACGATGGTCACGTCCTGGCCGTCCCGCACGGTGACGGCTTTGCCGATCTCAAACGGATAGTCCGCGGTGAAGATCTTGGGAACCGGATCACGCGTGAAGCTGAGGTACACCGGTCCCTCGTAAGCAGCGACGGCATGGATGGCCATCGTGGTGGTATCCGGATCGGCCGGGGCGATGACGGTCGAATTGGCGATGGCGCGCATGATGGAGAGATCCTCCTGCCCCTGGTGGGTAACCCCGTCCGGACCCGGCGTGATGCCGCTGTGGCTGGCAGCGATTTTAACGTTCAGGCCCGGGTAGTGAATGGCATTGCGGACCATGTCCAGGGCGCGCATGCTGGCAAACACCGCATAGGTGCAGGCAAAGGGGATCAGGCCGGTGGTGGCCATCCCGGCTGCGGCGGCAAACATGTTTTGTTCGGCAATGCCGAAGTTGAAGGCCCTATCCGGATATGCGGCCGCAAACTTGTTGGTGCCGATGGATTTGGAGACATCCGCATCCAGCACGACCACGTTCGGATTGCGGGCACCGATATCGATGACGGCCTTGGCAAAGCTGGCCCGGGTGGGGGCTTTGTCTGCCTTGGTGAACAGTTCGCCGGATGACAGCATGGGTAGAACTTCGGGGCGCACATAATGATAGGGGGATGGTTGGTTATTGCTCACAGCTGCACCTCCTGATCTCTTCCAGGGCCTGATCGGCTTCTTCCTTGCAGGGCGCCTTGCCGTGCCATTCACACACGTTTTCCATATAGGAAACGCCCTTACCCTTGACGGTCCGGGCCAGGATCAATGTCGGCCCGCCCTTTCGTTCCTTGGCATCTTCAAGCGCTGCAACGACGGCCGCCATGTCATGGCCGTCGATGTCCACCACGTGCCAGCCGAAGGCCCGCCATTTGTCGGCCACCGGTTCGATGGGCATGAGTTCGTCCACGTGCCAGTCGTTCTGGAGGTTGTTGCGGTCGAGAATAGCGGTGATGTTGTCCAGCTTCCACTTGGCGGCCGACATGGCGGCTTCCCAGATGGACCCCTCCTGGGATTCACCGTCGCCGATGATCACCCAGACGTGATAATCCTTTTTCTGGAGCCGGCCCGCCAGGGCCATGCCGATTCCCACGGAAAGCCCCTGGCCCAGGGAGCCGGCCGTCATATCGATGCCCGGGACCTTGTTCATGTCCGGATGCCCCTGGAGGATGCTGCCCAGCCGGCGCAGGGTGCCCAAGTGGGATTTTGCGAAGAAGCCGCGCTCTGCCAGGGCCGCGTACCAGACCGGGCAGGCGTGGCCTTTGGACAGAATAAACCGGTCCCGGTCGGGCCAGCGGGGGTTGGCCGGGTCGATATTCATCAAACGGAAATAGAGGGCTGTGACAATATCGGTGGCGGAGAGCGATCCGCCCGGATGGCCGGCTTCCGCGGTGCAGATCATTTCAATGATGTCACACCGGATGGTGGCCGCCATGGCCTTGAGTTCATCTACCGACATGGGTACCTTAGCCATGATGTGTTTACCTCCTTTTGATCGGTGCCGCTGCTGTTCACCGGCGGCGGTCGGTCCGTTATGCACTGGCGGCACCGAATTCCTTTTCGATGGCTTCCAGAACCTCGTCGGACATTTTGTAGGAATGTTCTTCCCCGGGGAAGACGCCGGTGCGAACCTCCTCGGCATACCGGGCAAAGGTCTCTTTCATGAGACCGTTGAAATCCTGGTAGCGCTTGGCGAAACCGGGCGTGAAAGCGTCGAACATGCCCAGGACATCCGGTGTCACCAGGAGTTGGCCGGAGCACCCCGGCCCCCCGCCGATGCTGATGGTGGGGACGCGCAGCTTCCGGGTGACATAGGCCGACAGCTTGGCCGGAACGGCTTCGAAAATGATGGCGAAGACACCGGCCTCCTGCAGGGCCAGGGCTTCGCGGACGACTTTGCGCGCGGTTTCAACGGATTTGCCCTGAACGGTGAGGCCCCCCAGGGCGCCGACCGCCTGGGGGTGCAGGCCGACGTGGCCGACCACCGCGATGCCCATCTCCACGATGGCCCGGGTTTTTTCGATATGCCGGGGCGTGGCTTCGAACTTGACGGCGTCCACTTTGGCTTCGGTGACAAAGCGGGCGGCGTTGCGCATGGTCTCTTCGATACCGTACTGGAAAGACCCGAAGGGCATGTCCGCCACTACCATAGTGCGATTGCACCCCCGGGCCACGGCGGCACAGTGCAGCACCATCATGTCCATGGTGGCGGTGAGCGTGTTGGGGTGCCCGTGCACCACCATGGCACAGGAGTCGCCCACCAGAATCATATCGATGCCGGCGTCATTGATCTGTTTGGCCGTGGGGTAGTCATAAGCGGTCAGCATGGTGATGGTTTCACCGTTGTCGCGCATTTGCTGAATGGTTCGGACCGTGTGCTTCTTCTGGTTCATTGGGTTCTGTCTCCTATCCTGAGGGCCAACCGTTTCTGGATTTCGGCCAGGGCATTGTCATCCCCTACGTTGCCGGGGAAGACGATGTAGGCCATGCCGGGATAGCGGGTTTCGTTCCCCAGTTCCCATACGGGGACACCCGGCAGGACCTGGCCCATTACCATGGCCCGGCGCACCCCCAGGCCCCGGGTGGCAATATCGCTGGCGGTGATACCGCCCTTGGCCACGAGATAGCGCGGTTGGCAGGTCAGGCCTTGCACGACCCGTATCAGGCTGTCGGACACCTGCTGGCCGATCCTCAGGTTCGCCGCGTCGCCGGCCGCCGTGACCAGGTCGCGGCTGGTGAAAAGGACGGTGTCGTCACCCTTGCCGATATGGTGGTTGACGGCTTGAAGGGCCTGGGCGATTTCGACTTCCCTTTGCGTGTCGTCCAGCAGGCTGGCAACCGAAATTTCAATGGCCGCAACGGTTTGGGCAGCCATCAGGGCGGACAGCTGGGCCGTGGTCTTGGGCACGTAGGACCCGGCGACGAACAGACCGCCGTGGCGGTTGGACGCGGTCACTTCACCCGGCGTGATGGCGTCGCGCGGGGCGATGCCGGCCCGCACGCGTACGAAAGAAGCCGCCGTGCGGAAGACAAACGGTTGGCCGCCGGCCTCGGCCTGGAGCAGACCCGCCACCAGAACCTCGAGGTCGCGATAGGACGCGGCGTTGACAACGCCGTAACCCTGCAGCGGAATGGCCATCAGTTTTTGCGCCGTCCGGGCCGGCCCGCCCACCCGTAAATCCTCCAGGGTGATCGACGTGATGTGTTCGGCGGTGATGCGGCCGCCGGTTTTCTCGCCGATCCAGCGGCGGAGGTTGGAATGGCGGTAGCCGAACACGGCATCGCGGGCATAGGGTGTCCGGGCGGCCGGAACGAGCCGATCCCCTTCGGCGACATAATGGACGTCATCGATGGTAAAGCGCCCGCCCTCCATGAAAAAAGGGATCACCAGGCAGGGGTGTGATACGGCCCCCAGCCCTTCCTTGAGGGCATCCACTTCGCCGGGGAAATGACCCCGCAACGTGGAGTCGCTGCGACTGATGACGTCAACCGGTATCCCCGTTTGCCGGACCGCCCGGGCCAGATTGCCCCCGATTTCTCGGCCCAGGGCATCGGCATCCGCTGCCGCCAGGCTGCGGGAGTTGGTCAGGACATAGAAAACCGTTGCGGGGCCTTCCAGCTCCCGGGCCATGGCATCCGCCGACCAGGTGGTCAGTACGGGTACGCCGTGGACCGTCTGGGTGCCGGTGGGGTCGTCGTCCAGCACCACGATCTTGCGCCCTGCCGAGACAACGCCGGCCTGAATCGCGGGCAGCAGATCCTCCGGCCATTCGGGCGGCAGTCCCTCAAGCGTACCGGTTTTGGCTATATCGGCGGTCATAGGTGATGTTCGCTATTTCAGTGCGAAGATATTTTCTTCGATAAATTTCCATGTGGACAGGTAGTCGCCCTGGGCCATCAGGCGGGCGATTTCGCCGCCATCGATGTCGCCCAGCTTGTCCCATATTTTATTGGTCAGTCGGCTGTTGGCTTCGAACGTGCCGCGGATATCCCAGCGCGTGGGGGAGGTGTCCGACGTCATGTAGTCGTTGTAGCCGTACTTGCGCAGGTAGTAGAGAAACTCCACATACTCCAGAAAGTGCTTGGTGCCGCAGAAATAGTCCCAGTCCCACTTGCCGTCGTTGTCGTTGACATGGATGTAGTATCGGAAAGGGCTCTCGGCCAGCATTGCCACGGCTTCGGCCGGGTGTTCGTTGCCATAGATGGAGTGGCCGAAATCCAGGGTTACCCCGATATCCCGGTTGCCGATATCGTTCAGCAGGCACAGGGTTTTGGCGGCGGAATCGATGAAACAACGCCCCCGGGTCTCGCTGGGTTTGTATTCGATAAACAGCGGGATTTCGGGTTTATAGCGGCCCGCTTCCCCGAAACCATCCACCAGGTACGTCCAGGTCGTGGCGTAATCGTACTGGAAAGAAAATTCATAGCCGTCGCCCAGCGGACAGCAGGTGACCTTGTCGGCGCCGACCCCTTCGGCAAAATCTTTGGCTTCCTTGATGAACCCGACGGCTTTGGCGCGGACATCCGGGTCGTGGGAAGTTAAACCGCCATTGCGGAATTCGGGTTCGGCTTTGACGTTGACATTGACTGCCGCCACGTTCAGGCTGAACTTGTCGAGCAGCGTCCGGGTTTGGGCGGGATCCTTGACCTCGTAGGGATAGACGATTTCCACGCCGTCATAGCCTTCGATGGTGCTCATCAGTTTAAATTTTTCTTCCACGGCCAGGGGTTGGTTGTACTCGTGAAAACGGTCTTTGGTCCGGGAAAGAAATCCGGTAATGATGCCCATTTTGAGCATGTGGTCCTCCTTACTGCGCCGGTATGCCGGCCGCCGCTGTTTCAATATGGATAGCGATGAAATCACGGGTTTGCGCGTATTCTGCCCGACAGTGCTCCGGCGGACAGATGATTTCAATGTTCTCGAGATCCTCCGTCATCTGTCGGGCCGAAAAGCGGTCGCCGAAGCGGGATATGAAATAGGCCGGTGAAACACCGATCACCGGTGGGGCCATTGCGTCCATGTCATCGTTCCGATTCATTCTCTTCCAGGATCACTTCACAGGTGTTGCCCCGGCTGCGGATTTTGGCCATGGCCCGGTCCTTCAACCTGCGGTACCAGTCGAACTGGCTGATGATGGTCAGGACGATGATGATAAACAGGATCAGGGATACCGGCCGCTGGAAGATGGGCATGAAACTGCCCTGGGATACCATCAGGGCGCGCCGGAGGTTTTCATCGGCCATGGGGCCCAGAATGACGCCGATGACAAGCGGCGCGATGGGGTAGCCCATTTCGGTCAGGAAATAGCAGATGATCCCGACGGGCAGCATCAGGTAGAGATTGAAGATATTCAGCCCCAGGGAATAGGAGCCGATGATGCACAGCACGCCGATAATCGGCATGAAGATCTGGGTCGGGATGCGCAGGACCTTGACCACCTGTTTGGCCAGCAGCAGGCCGGTGACGAACATGGCCATCGAAGCCAGCAACAGGATGGCGGCCACCTCCATGATGAAGGTGGGGTGCTCGAAAGTGATCATGGGGCCGGGGGTAACCCCGTGGAGCATGAGGGCCCCCAAAAGCATGGCCGCCGGCGGACTGCCCGGGATCCCCAGGTTGAGCAGGGGGATCATGGCACCGCCCACGCAGGCATTGTTGGCGGTTTCGCTGGCCAGGACGGCTTTCAGTTCGCCCTTGCCGAAGGTTTCCGGGTGTTTGGAGGTGTTCTTGGCCGTACCGTAGGAAACCCAGCCGGCAATGTCTTCGCCGATGCCCGGCACAGCGCCGATGCCCACACCGATCAGGGCTGAACGGATGATGGCCGGGATATTGCGGACCACCGTGCCGATTTCCGGTATGATGCGTTGAAGCTTCTGGGTCTCCCCGATTTGAAAGCGGTCTTTCAGCACCTGGATGATCTGGGGGATGCCGAAGGCGCCGATCAGCACCGGCACCACTTCGACCCCGCTGTCCAGCTCGGAGAAGCCGAAGGTAAAACGGGGATAGAACTGCAGGAGGTCGCGGCCTACGCAGGCCAGGAAGAGCCCCAGAAAGCCCGCGATCCAGCCTTTGATCACCAGGTCCGGGCTGGTGAGGGTGCCGCTGATGAGAATGCCGAAGAAGGCCAGCAGGAAGAATTCAAAAGATGTAAACTGCAAGGCGAAGTAGGATATGATCGGCGAGATGCTGACCACGAACAACATGCTGATGGTGGTGCCGATGGCCGAGGATGTCGTGGTGAGGCCGATGGCGCGTCCGCCCTCCCCCTTGCATGCCAGGGGATAGCCGTCCAGGGCCGTGGCGGCGGCCGCCGCCGTTCCCGGGATGTTGATCAAAATGGAGGCGTAGGAGCCGCCATAGGTGCCCCCCACATAAATGGCCAGCAGGCATACCATGGCCATGGAGGTGTCCATGCCGTAGGTCAGCGCCGTCAACAGCGCGACCCCCAGGGTTGATGTGAGGCCCGGCATGGCGCCGAAGATAATGCCCATCAGCACGCTGCCGAACAGAATGGCGATATTGATGGGGTCCGCGGCAAGATGGAAGACAATGCCGAAAAAGGACCCGATACGTTCGAATACCATCATGGGTTTAAATGCTCCTGCCGTTACAGACTAAAAATCCCAGTACCAGAGGGCGTCCAGTACGGCCACGACCATTCCCTCCATCGGCATGGGAACCAGTAGAAAGTATTTGAAAATCGGCCCGATCGTAAACGGCGCCAGCACGGCCAGGATCAAGGCGGTGCGGTATTTTTTACGCAGCGCGGGAACGCTGCGGATCAATGTCCAGGCATAGATCGCATAGGTGACGATAAAGGCGAGGGTGAGCCAGTCACCGGCGTAGGGGAGCGTGGTTTCCAGGGCCCGGGGCAGCCCAAGGGCGAAAAAAACAATGAGAACGGCCGTTCCAACAAGATAAACGTAAAGCATTTTTTTCAGCAGCGCGTCGTCGTCGAAATAGAACATGGTGATGAAGACGATCAGAAACAGGATGGCGCAGAGAAAAAAATCGATGCGCGGGATGTTCAGGAAAACAAAACTGAAGAACAGCACCACCATGGCATAAAAGCGGAAAACCGCCGGGGTTTTGAGATAACGGGCAAGGTCGGAACTGCCCAGCCATTGGATGACGTCCCGGAAGCCCTGGCGCCCGACGATTTTAAAAGCCTTGCGAACCAGCGTGGCGCCGAGCAGGGTGATCATGGCCCCCACGAAAAGCGGGAAGAGGGCCGGGGAGACATACCAGACGTTCTGGACACCGCCCCAGGAATCTTTCATGGGCATATCCAAGGCCTGGCTGATGATCCAGAGGCCGAAAAGCATGATCACACTGCCGGAAAAAATGTCGGCTTTGCGGAGTTTATCCTTCTCCATCATGATGCGCGATCCTCACACCGGTATGGGTTAGGCCGCCCGGATCGCGCGGGTCGGATCCGGGCGGCCGCTGCCGACGTCTACGGCAACGGCAGACATCGGCGCAATGGGTGGCGACTAGGGTTTGGGAATGCCGAGCTTGGCCGGATCAACCGTGGCCGCCCCCAGTTCCCACAGGGTCCAGGCAAAGTTGGATTCCAGGGCGTCGAAAACCGCCTTGGATTCCGCACCGGTTTTGCCCGAGAGCAGGTAGTAGTTTTCCTTGGCCCAGGTTTTGACCTTGTCCGTGGCCATGGCTTTCTTGAAGGCATCCACGAGAACCGCCTTGGCTGCTTCCGGGGCGTCGGCCGGAACGGCAAAACCGATCGCCTGGGAGATGGGCAGGTATTCGGACAGCCCGGGATAGGCATCGAAAGAACTGGGGATCGTGCCCAGGCCTTCCACGTCGAAGGCGCTTGGAATCAGCATGCCCAGGGCGCGCAGTTTGCCGCCCCGCAGGAGTTGCTGCTGTTCGGCCAGGGAGGTGACCACCACGGAAACTTCACCGGTCATGGCGGCATTCTGGGAAGGCGCGGAACCTTTGTACGGGATGAAATTGAATTTGGCGCCGGAGCCCTTTTCCACGGCCAGCAGGTTCAGGTGGTGGATGGAACCGGCGCCACTGGCGGCCGCCTTGATGCTTTTGGGGTTGGCCTTGGCCGCTTCGATCAGGTCTTTGAGGGTTTTGTAGGGCGTATCCGGGGTGACGGAAATCACATCCGGCGAACCACCGACGATGAAGGTGTCCCATACATCGAATTTCTTGTCCCAGCCGCCCTGGACGCCGGCGGTAACGTTGGATTCGGACAGACCGCAGAGGGTGTAGCCGTCATGGGGTTTGCTGTAGGCATGGCTCATGCCCACGGAGCCGGCCACGCCGCCGGTCTTGTTGATGACGTTGACATTGACCCCCAGAAACTTGGCCATTTCGGCGTGGATGATCCGGTTGCAGGTATCGGTCCCACCCCCGGCCCCCCAGACCACGACGGCCGTGATGTTGCGTTTGGGAAAGCCTTTCGCCGCGTACGCACCCGCCGCCAGGGCGACGGCCATGAGTACAACCAGACTGATGAGCAGAAGCTTTTTCATTGCCTGTTCCTCCTCCTACGAATGATGGTTGATGATGGTCCTTTGCAAAAAACGGAACGCAGGCCGATCTCTCCGCCGCCGGTGGTTGCTTCACACGATCGATGGATCGTGGGCGGCCGGCCTGTCGCTGTCCTGCGCCTGTTATCCCCCCCTTTCTTCGCGGTCGGTGATCTTGTGGCAGATCACGTCAGCTGTTCGCGACCTGTCAAGCCGACCGTAGTTTGGCGATGCCTTCGGTAAGCGACGCCGCCGATTTTTTAAAATGGTTGCGCATGAGGTTTTCGGCAGCCTCCGGGTCCCGGTCGCAGATGGCCTCGATCACCGCCAGGTGTTCTTCCAGGGTCTCGTCAGGGGAGCGCACCAGGCCCTCCGAAGAAACCACCTGATAACTGAAGCTGATGATGTTGTAGGTTTCCAGAATGCTGCGCAGAAATTCCTTGGCACCGATTTGGATGACGTAATTGTGAAAAAGGCGGTCTTCCTGGGAGTAACGGCGATAGTCACTGATTTCCGGCAACTGCTTGAACGGGGAAAAAAATTGTCGCAGCCTGTCGATCTGGGTATTGGTGACCTGACCGGCGGCCCGTCGGGCGGCCAAGCCTTCCAGTACCTCGCGCAATTCGAAAATCGACACCATTTCCTGGATTTTAAACAGGCGGACGTAAAATCCCCGGCGGGGCTTGGACTCCACCAGTTTTTCGTGTTCCAGAAATTTGAGAGCCGCCACCAGCGGGGTGCGGCTGATGCCCAGTTCCTGGGCCAGCTTTTCCTGGCGGATTTTTTCACCCGGCAACAGCTTGCGCTCCATGATCATGGTTTTGAGAATTTGATAGACTTTCTGGTCCAGGTTGGCGTGCTGGGCTCCAAGATTAGGCATGAATCCCCTCAGATCAGACGGTTGACGTCCCGGGTGGGACGAAGTCAATAAAATGAATTATGAATTTTGAATACAAAATTCAGTATAGAAATCCATTTGGCCTGTCAAGCACATTTTTAACCGATTCTTCATGGAAGCCTAACAATGGCCCGTGGCGGAAACAGCCCATTGATGGGTTGTCGAGGCGTAACGCCTTCCCACCCTGGCCCCTGTCCGGCGGTCTTTGGCGGGGTAGCCTGGGGGCTGTACAACATCGGATCAGGTTTGCTACACAGGAAAAGCGCGGGTAGTCTGGCGCCATTTCCCCACTCCAGCAAAGGAGGGCCTTATGGAATACCGACGATTGGGCCGATCCGGCCTGCAGGTATCTTCCCTGGTGCTCGGCACGATGAACTTCGGCAATCCCACTGAATTAGAAGAGGCCTGCCGCATGGTGGATGCGGCCATCGACGCCGGCATCAACCTGATCGACTGTGCGGATATCTACAACAAGGGACAGGCGGAACGCATCCTGGGCGAAGCCCTGAAGCGCAACGGCCGCCGCCGGCATATCCACCTGACATCCAAATGCTTCAATCGCATGGGCCCCGGACCCAATGAACAGGGCAATTCCCGCCACCACATCCTGGAAGCCTGTGAGCACAGCCTGAAACGGCTGCAAACGGATTGCATCGATATTTATTTTTTGCACCGGACGGATTTCGCGGTTCCCCAGGAAGAGTCCCTGGCCGCCCTGGATCAATTGCAGCGGGACGGCAAGATCCGTTATGCGGCCTGCTCCACGCATCCGGCCTGGCGGACCGTGGAGGCCCTGCACCTGGCGGACCGCTGCGGGTATCCTAAAATGGCGTGCGAGCAGCCGCCCTATAACCTGCTGGATCGGCGCATCGAAAACGAAATCCTGCCCATGTGCCAGGCTTACGATCTCGGCGTGCTGGCATGGGCACCATTGGCCCACGGCGTTTTGGCGGGGAAGTACACCCAGGCGGCGGAACTCCCCGAGGGCAGCCGGGGCACCCTGCGCAACGTCTTTCGTGAACGCATCAGACCCGAAGGCGTGGCCGTGGGGCAGCGCTTTGCCGAACGTGCAAAAGCCAAAGGCTGCACGGCCGCCCAACTGGCCGTGGCCTGGGTGCTGCACCAGCCCGGCATCACCAGCACGATTATAGGGCCCCGCAATTTGGAACAACTGGAGAGCCTGTTGCCCGCCGCGGAGGTGACGATGGATGCGGCCGATCAGCAGTTTTGCGACGACCTGGTGCCGCCGGGGCGGTATGTAACCAGTTTTTTCAATACGGCCAGTTGGATGAAATCCAAAGGCATTTAGAATTGCTCCAGAAAACGCGTCTTGAATCCGATGGCGGCATTGGCGCGAGATGAAAAATGCTCACATACTGGCGTGTATGCTCCGCTTTTTCATCTCACGCCGCCTTGCCCTCGAATCCAATCCACGCTTTCTGGAGCAATTCAAGCTATTTTGATCGTAAAGATCATCAATCTTATCGAGCGTTAACCCATCACGAGGAGAAACATATGGCGGTCTTGATTACAGGCGGGCACGGGCACATCGGCTCGTGGGCGGCGCGTTATCTGGTGGGTGAGGGCGAAGACGTCATCCTTTTCGACACGAACCCCGTGGTACCGGACTGCCTGGTGCCGGTGGCGGACAAGATGCGCTTCATCCAGGGCAGTGTCATGGATTTTCCCCGGATGACGGACATTTTTCAGCGTTACCGGGGCCAAATCGACGGCATTATCCACACCGTGGGCATCATGGGGGAGCTCGTTCTGGAAAATCCGCATGCCAACGTGCAGCTGAACGTGGCGGGTACCCAGAATATCCTGGAGATCGCCCGGCAGTTTGAAATTCCCAAGGTGGTCTACACCAGCACCGGAGCGGTCTACGGGGAGGTATCCGGAACCATCGCGGAAGACGGGGCGCCGGTGAACCCCTCCGATCTATACGGCGCCACCAAGGCGTCCTGCGAATTCCTGGGGCGGCAGTATGCGCGGAGCTTCGGCTTCGACTTCCGCATCAGCCGGGTCTATTTTTGTTACGGCCCCGGCAAACTGCCGTCGCGCTTCATCCGGCTCTATCGGTTGGCCTTCGGTGCCTTGGAAGGGTTGTCCGGGCTCGAGATGGATCGCGGGGCCGACCAGGAGCTGGACTTCGTTTTTATCGAAGATGCCGCCCGCGGCACGGCCATGGTGTACCAGGCTGCGGACCCGCCGCACCAAACCTACAATATCGCCACCGGGGTGCCGACCGCGGTGGGGCGTATCGCGGAATTGGCGCAGCAGCAATCCCCTTATGACGTTACCGTGAGGCTGGGGCCGGGCACTTTGATGAAACGCTGCGAAGCCCTGGATATAACCCGGGCCCGCACAGAGCTGGGATTCGAACCCGCCTATGACGTGGAAACCGGTATTCGGGCCTATGCGGCCTGGATGAGGGCCCAGGGCTTTAACCCGAACATTTCATGAACATCCCGAACGCGTGAAATATTCGGGTTACTACCTGAGGCCGGATTCTGTCTTGATCAATGGTCGCCGTGGGATTATACCAAATCCTTTGGTCGATGGTATGGAACCGGCGAGGACGAGACGTGCGCTACGAATTGCTTTACGGCTATTGTCACTGCTTCGGCAGGACCACCTACCGCCATGGCCTGGCGGCATCCGAAAGCGAGGCCCGGCAGTGGGTGGCGGAAGGGCGCGGGAGCGATCAACGGCCGGTGCCCCCAGGCAGCGACCCGGTGTGGACCTGCCCGGTCACCGGCTGTCCGGGACACCTGCAGCGGCCCTGGTATGCTTACCGTGCGGTCCCTGACGGGGAGGACGGTACCCTATGATATGGCGCCGTCCCATCTTGGCCGGGTCCCTCCTGGCCGTGGGCCATTTCATGGCCTGTCTCGCCATCGTGCCCCTGACCCTGCGGATTGGTGGCGCCATGCCGGGAGGGCCGGCGGATTCCTTTCTGTACGGCCTGCTGGCCGTGGCCACCAAGATTTTGTATTTCCCGATCCTGACATTGGCGCTTTACCCGCGCTATTGGTTCCCGGGGCAGATGATTACCATCCCCATTGCCGTCAACAGCCTTTTGTGGGGCCTTGGCCTGACCGTGTTGCTGATGATCGGGCGCCGTTTCCCGGCGCACCGCCAACGATAATACCAGCCGAATGGTTGAAATGAACCTGGGAGACACACGATGCTGCATCACATTGTCATGATGAAATTCAAACCCGATACCCCCACGGAAGATATCGATCGTCTGGAAGAGATGCTCGATGCCCTGCCGGACAAGATGATCGAGATCCAGACCTACGAGTTCGGCCGCGACATCGTTCACTCGGACCGCTCCTATGATTTCGCTTTGGTGTCGGGGTTTGCCAACCTGGAAACCATGCAGCGTTACCAGACCCACCCCGAGCACCTGAAAGTGGTGGCCCTTCTCCGTACGATTTGCGACGATATCCGGGCCGTGGATTTCGACACCGAATATACGTTGCCGCAAGCCCTTGACGAAGCGGATCGCTTTGACGGGTTCAAGATGCCCTGACGTGAAAGGCGCTAGGGACGCTGGTTGCCCTTAATTTCAGCAACGGCCAGGTTCTTTGCCCTGTGGATCGGAATGCCGATCGGTGGCGTCCGGTTTCTGCATGGCAGGGGCAACGCCAAGCCATCAAGCGCTTTGACCGATGGGTTGCCGTATTCTAAGGGATCACCCGGCAATACGTTTGCCAGGCTGCAAAGGGTCCGAAACGGTTTCGCCGCGTTGGCGGCGGGTGACGCCGCTGCGAATGGCCCTGTGGGCGGCGGCATCCAGTGGGTAGGCCACGGCCACGGCCAGGGCCACGATGTTGCACAGGCAGGGAACCAGCGCGTAGAGGATGCGCAGCGTCGTTACCACCTGTTCGGGCTGGTCGATGTTGGGCTCGTAGCCGACCCTGCCCAGGAAGGCCAGGGCCGCTCCCACCCCCACCGCGGCCGCCAGCTTTTTGGCAATGGACCAGATGCCGATGTAGAGGCCTTCCCGCCGTTGGCCGGTCAGCAGTTCATCATAGTCGATGACGTCCGCCTGGATGGCGGACGGCAGGGCCAGGGTTGCTCCGAACCCCAATCCGGAGCCTACCACCAGAATACCGTAAAGCCATTCATCGCCGGGCCCCAGGAAGAAGACCCCCATGAAGATGCCGGTGTTGATGGCCATGGATAGCAGCCAGGCGTTCTTTTTCCCATAGCGGCCGGCCAACTTGATCCAGGCCGGCAAAAAGAAAATGCCGGTGACGAAGTAGAGCATCAGGAAGAGATCGGCCCGCTGGGACTGCAGGACGTATTCCACATAGTAGAGAATGAGCGTGGCCGGCAGGTTGCTGCCCACGGCACTGATGGTATAGGCCGTCAACAGGATCAAAAAAGGGCGGTTTTCCCCGATGCTGCGCCAGCCTTGCAAGGTGGGCGCGGCGGCTGTCCGTTGTCCGCCGGCAGGGGTTTCACGGATGCGGTAGACGCACCAGGCGCAGGTGCCGATCAGGAAGGGGGCGTAGCAGACAGCCAGCCAGAAGAATTTTCGGCGTTCACCCTCCTGGGAAGGGCCTGTGTCCAGGATCGCCCCGACCAGGGCCGGCGATATGGCGGCCAGCAGGGTGCCGGCGATCAGAAGCCCGTCCCTTACGGCAAACAGGCTGGTGCGCTCGTCGTAGTCGAAGGTGAGTTCCGGTCCCAGCGACTCATAGGGCACGGTGACCGCCGTCCAGCACAGGAACAGGGCGAAAATCCACACCCCGAACCACAGGGTGTGATTTTCGGCGGGATCGTCGGGAGGCGTAAACAACAGCAGCATGGTCAGCGCCACGCACACACCACCCGCCAGGATATAGGGCCGCCGGCGGCCGAGGGGGGTGCGGGTGCGGTCGGAAAGCACCCCGATCAGGGGATCCGAGACCGCGTCGAAGAGACGCACGGCCAGAAGAATAATACCCATCATCGCGATATCGATGCCCACCACGTCGCTGTAGAACTTCGGGATGTAGACATAGACGGGAATGCCCACCACGGCCAGGGCAAAGGCCGGCAGGCCGTAGGCCACTTTGTCCGACCAGATCATGCGGCTCGTTGTCATCGAACCCCCAGCAGCGTGTCGCGAAAGTCTTCATCGATGGGCTCCGGCCCCAGCCAGATGGCAAACACGGCGGCGGCAAAATCGTCGCCGGGGATGCGGCCCAGCGGCTGGCCGTTCAAGGAAAGCTCGGTTCCGCGCTGCGGCAGATAGGTCAGGGCATAGCGATCACCGGGCTGGACGTCCCGGTAAAGGGCGTTGAAGGTCTTCAGGCGCTCCTGGATGGATGCCATGGCTTCGGGAGATACGTTGTCTCCTATTTTCTGGGTCGTGGCCTCGGCAAAATCGGCCGCACTGATGGCGTGGAAATATTGCAGCTCCAGGCGCCGCGGCGCCGATGCCAGGGCCTGGCTGGCATCATCCTGGGGTCGCATGTAAAGGGCCCCCACATAGGCTTTGATAAAGTACATGTAGCGCAGCAGACCGACGCCACGCAGATGAAGCTGGGTGGCTGCAGCCTGGAAGGTCTTCTCGAAAGCAACCCCTTCGATGGCTACCGCCCCGAAGCCGGGGGGGGCTGTGCCAAGCAAGACCGCGGTAAGTATGATGACAGATATGAAAAGCTTCATGGCTGTTATATCCTTTGGAATCATTGACGTTTCGCAAAGATAAGGTCGCAAGCCTGTTTGACAAGTCGGATGGTTCGCGTTGGATTGCCCTCCCGGTCGGACGCTGGTATTGCGAAGGATGCGGGGATGCTTATTCTTTTTCATTCCATGCCATTTCTATCTCAGAGCGAAGCCGCCGGCTGATGCCGGTTTAAGCATTCATGAAAATAGCGCCTGTCGCGCTGGTCGCTTTTGGTATTTCGATGTCGACGCGAAGCGTCGCCCTTTCAGCTTGACGCTTTGAGCTGGGCGCTTTTTTACTAGGGCTATTTTTTCCGAGCAACCGAGAGGACAGGGATGCTGACCTTGCGAGAGACTATCGATGTGGCCTGCCCGGCCCAGGCCGCCTTCGACTACCTGGCGAATTTCACCAACATCCAGGCTTGGGATTCTAGTGTGCTGGCGGCCCGCCAGGTGACGGCGGGCGCGCCCCACATCGGAACCCGATTCCGGCTCACGCTCCAATTCGGCGGGCGCCCCGTGCCGATGGACTACCGGATCACGGCCATGACACCGCCCCAGCGTCTGGTTCTGGCCGGCCGCGGTGAATCCTTTCGGGCGGAGGACCGGATTACCCTGGCCCCCCTGGCCACAGGCGTTCGCATCTACTATGAAGCCGATATCGAATTTACACGCCGATGGGGGCGGAAAATAGAACCCCTGCTAGCCCCCTTGCTGCGCCGCAGCGGGCGGCGGGCAATACAAAACCTGAAGCAGCAGCTCTCCGGTGAAGGGCGTGTGCCGCGATTGACCCTGGCCACCCGCATGGCGGACCAGGCCATCCTTCCGGGTATCATCGGTTTTACCCGCCTGGGATACCGTTTTGGGAAAAACCGTTGGCCCCTTACGCCCAATTCCCTGCGCGGACGTACGGTTGTCCTGACCGGCGGGACGTCGGGTATCGGCCGGGCTGCGGCTTTCCAACTGATCGCGCTGGGCGCCGAACTCATTCTGGTGGCCCGCGACAGGGCCAAGGCCGAGCAGGTGCAACGGTCCCTCTTGGCGGCAAGAGAAGATGCCAACGTTTCCATCGAGATCGCCGATCTCAGCTTGATGGCGGACATTCGTGCCCTGGCAAAGCGCATTGCCGCGTCCCATCCGGCGATAAACGTGCTGATCAACAATGCCGGCGCAATCTTCAACCCGCGTGAGGCCACTGCGGAGGGGATCGAAAAGACATTGGCCACCGATCTTCTGGGCCCCTTCCTGCTGACCCGTTTGCTCCTGCCGTGTTTGTCAGCGGGCCAAACGGCCCGCATCGTCAATGTCGCCTCGGGGGGCATGTATACCCGCGGGATCGACCTGGAGAATCTCGACTCCGCCCAGGGGGCTTATAACGGTGCCGAGGCCTATGCCCGGGCCAAGCGGGGGCTGGTGATATTAACGGAGCTATGGGCGGCGGCACTGGCCGATAGCGGGATCAGCGTGCATGCCATGCATCCCGGATGGGTGGACACCCCCGGCCTCGAGCGGTCCCTGACCGCGTTCCACCAACGCCTGCGCCCCTGGCTGCGCACTCCCGAAGAGGGGGCCGACACGATTGTCTGGCTGGCGGCCTCGGCCGAAGCGGGACGCACATCCGGGCTCTTCTGGCGGGATCGTCTCCCGCGGGCCACCCATGTTTTTCCGGGAACGAAGTCGCCGTCCCGTGAACGAAAAGAATTGATGGCGCGTCTGGAACGGCTGGCCTGATCCTGCGCGGTTGGCTGCGCGATGAGATAACCTCATGGGCTATGAAAGAGATTGACCAACTATTATGAATTCCCCCCCGATACCCTCATCCTTGCGGCATAGGGACGCCGATCCCATCGTTATAGCGGACCGCAACGGCGTGATCACCTATGTCAATCAACGGTTCTTGGAATGTTATGCCTGGTCGGCGGAGCTTGTCGGTGCCAGTCTGACCCGCATCATTCCGGCCCATTTCCACGATTCCCACAACATGGGGTTCTCGCGGTTTCTCGTGACCGGGCGTTCGCGCATCGCCGACCATCCCATGGAGGCCCCCGTGCGTCGGGGCGACGGCCGCCTGGCGCTTGCCGAGCACCTGATCGTGGTGGAGCAAATTCAGGGCGAGTGGGTGATCGGGGCCTGCCTGAAGCCGCTTCACCTTCATTCGACCCTGCCGGATTCCCACTTCTCCGGGGCGGCCGGCCCTGTTGCGGCCACTCTCGATGAAGTCCGCACCACCATGGGAAAGATGGAGATTGCCCTCGGTGAAGTGGAGGACGCCATTGTCTGGACCGATCCGCACGGCATCGTCAACTGGTGCAACGCGGCCTTCGACCGTTTGACCCGGCGGCCCCACATGGACATCATCGGTGCGCGGATTACCGAAATACTTCCGCTGAAGCTGGAGGGGCGACCGGTTGAGCCGGACGAACATCCCCTGGCCCGCGCCCTAAGGAGTGACTGCCGCCATACCGAATATGAATTGGACCGACCCGGGCCGCCGGTGGTGCTGGAGATCAACGGCGCCCAGTTCCTGCTGACCGCGTCTGAGCGTGCCGTCATCCTGGCCATGCGTGATATGAGCGGGCGCAAGCAGATGGAGGCGTCCCTGCGGGCCTCCCGCAGGCGTATGGAAGACGAATTGAATGTCGCCCATGAGATCCAGATGAATCTCATGCCGCGCCGGTTCCCCGAAGGACCCGAATTCCGGCTACATGCCGCCATTCATCCGGCCCGTGAAGTGGGCGGCGATTTCTATGACGTTTACTTCATCGATCCGGAACAGCTTTGCATCTGCGTCGGCGATGTGTCCGGCAAAGGGGTCCCGGCGGCCCTTTTCATGGCCCTGGCCAAGACACTCGTGCGCGATCGCGCTGAAGGCAGGATGGCCCTGGTCGACGTGATTCGCCAAGTCAATCGTACCATCAGCAATGACAATCCGTCACACATGTTTGTTTCCCTGTTTCTGGCTGTCCTGGACATCCCCACCGGCAAGCTGACCTATGTCAATGCCGGTCACAACCCGCCGTTGCTGCGTCGAATGGATGGCACGCTGCAGAAGATGGACCGCCCCCATGGCCCTGTCCTGGGAGCATCGGAGCATTCCCGCTACGCCGACGCAAGCGTGATGCTGGGTGGCGGGGATATCGTCCTGCTTTACACCGACGGGTTGACCGAGGCCATGAATGCCAAAGGTGAGCTCTTTTCCGAAAAGCGCCTGACCCGCCTTGTGTCGGAACGGCCCCCTTCGCCCCACGACCTTACCCGGTCGCTGCTCCGGGCGGTCAATACGTTTCAAAACGGCACACCGCCCTCGGACGACATAACCCTCCTGGCGTTGGAATACCGCCGCTATCCTTTAGCCTACGACATCTAACCCGAACATGGCATGAAATTTTTCCTACACCAATGAACATCTCGAACGCGTTAAATATCCGGGTTAACCCATTTGGGTCTTCTCAGATGGCAGGCGACAAAGATTGGCGTTGCCCTCGCGGGTGAGGACCAGCTGCAGGTCCCCCAGGATCCGTTCCCGGAACCCGGCCTCACAGCTCGACAGGTAGTACTCCCATTTGCGTCGGAACCGGCGATCGAAGCCCAGGGCCGCAACCTGGTCGCGGGCCGCCAGGAAACGGCGGCGCCATTCGGCCAGGGTGGGGGCGTAATGGTCGCCGATATTTTCGGCATGCTCCACCATGAGGCGGGAGTGTCGCGTCATGGTGCGGGTCAGGACGGTGAGGGACGGCAGCAATCCGCCGGGGAAGATGTGTTTCTGAATCCAGTCGTGTTCCTTGCGATAGCGATCATAGCGCTGGTCGGGGATCGAGATGGTCTGGAGAACGGCGATGCCCCCGGGTTTGAGCAGACGTTCGAGGGTGCGGAAGAAAATACGGTAATAGGCGTGCCCCACGGCTTCCAGCATTTCGATGGACACGATTTTGTCGAACTGTCCGGTGATATGGCGGTAGTCTTGGAATTCGATGTTTATCCGATCGGTCAGACCGGCTTCCTGCACCCGGGTGCGGGCCTCTTGATACTGTTCGCGGGAGACCGTGACGCCGGTGACCCGGCAGCCCGTCCGGCGCACGGCCTCGATGGCAAAGCCGCCCCACCCGCAGCCGATTTCCAATACGTGATCGTTGGCGCCAAGGCGTGCTTTGCGGATAATGGCGGCGAATTTGGTCTCCTGGGCTTCTTCCAGCGATGCGTCGGGCCGGGGATAGAGGGCGCAGGAATAGGCCATGGATTCATCCAGAAAGGTCTGGAAAAAAGCGTTGGATAAGTCGTAATGCCGGTGGATGTTGCGCCGGCTTCCCCACAACGTGTTGCGCCGGGACAGGTGGCGCAGCCATTCCACACCCCGGCTGACGAGCGTGCTCCGGAAACGGCCGTCATGGACCGTGTCGCGATTGCGGATGAAAAAGCGGACCACGGCCGTGGGGTCCTCGCTGTCCCACTCATCGTCCATAAACGCTTCCCCAAAGCCGATATCGCCGGCCAAAACGACCCGTGTGAAAAACCGATAGGCGTTGACCCGCAGCTCGACCGCAGGGGATGCGCCATCGCCGAAATCCCGTGCGGTTCCGTCGGGCAGGATCAGGCGCAGGCCCCCCCGGCGGGTGCGCCCCAGATAATTTTCCACCAGGGCCATGCAGCGACGCTCCAGGGCGGTCGGGGGCAGGCGCTTGATGGTCATTCGGCTGAGCGGCACGGGTTTGGGGTGGTAGGTCAACCCGCGCCGGAACCGCAACTTGAATGCTTCCCGGTAGATGCGGGGGATGGTCAGGTGCGGCATCACCGGGTGGCGCATCACGGTCTTGAAATGGTTGCAAGGGGTCAGGGGCCGTGGGTTACCCTTGAGACGGGCCTTCAAAAGGATCTGGTCGCCCTGATGAAGGTCGATGTGCACATCCAGTTCCCGCCGCACGTCGGCAAAAGAAAAATGGTAGCGTCCCTCCACCCTGTTGAAGGGGGAAACATGAAAGGCCTTTTCGGCTTCATAGCGGGCAGGGTAGGCGGGCGGCCCGCCGTTGGAAGGGGTCAGCACATAGACATGGCGTTCGCCGAAGGTATTGTTGACTTCGGCCACGTTGCCGAGCAGGTTCTCCCGGTGGTCATAGCAGTAGTAGAGGCTGACCGGATTGAAAACATACCCCAGGTAGCGGCAGGCGGTTACCATGACGATGCGGTCGATGCGCTCCACCGGCAACTGCGTTCGGACGATGTCCAGAACTTTGTCACGGATCGGCCGTTCGCTGGTGTCCAGATAATCGCGATCCCAGAGGGAAACGGGGCGGCGCCGGTTATAGCCGAACAGCGGCAGCTGCCGGTCCAGTCGGCTCAGTTCGCCAAGATCAAGGGCATAGACATAGAGCGGATAAAGCAGGCGGTGATCCGTCGGGTGAAGACGACGGTGTTCCACATAGCCTTTGTAGAGCATGGACGTCATAGCGTGATCCCGAAAGCGTCGGCCACGCGGGTGGCTGACCGCACGGCGTCTTCATGAAAGCCGTATCCGAAATAACTGCCGCAGTAAGAGGTGCGGTTGCGGCCGTTGAGCTGGGCCAGCTGCGGCTGGGTGGCCAGACTGGCGAAGCTGAACATGGGGTGGGTATAATTCAGCCGGGTGACCACGTACCGATCTTCGATATCACGGTTCGGATTCAAGGTGACGAAATAGGGGGACTGGGTTTCGAGCCGCTGGAGACGGTTCATGTGGTAGGTCAGGGTGACCGGCGCACGCGGGGAGGCCCCGATTTCCCGGGTGTAGTTCCAGGAAGCCCAGGCCCGCGGTTGGGACGGCATGAAACCCGGGTCCCTGTGCAATACGATGCGATTGTGGCTGTAGCGCCAGGGCTTCAGCAGGCGCTGTTCGTCTTCGGTCGGGTCGTCGAGCAGTTGCAGGGCCTCGTCGGCATGGGTGGCAATGACAACGTGATCCAGGTGGCGCTGGCGGCCGTTCGACATGCGCAGGGTGGCTCCATCCCGGTCCCGGCGAATGCCGGCGACGGCGGCATTGCAGACGATATCCCCCTGGAATTGGACCTTGAAAGCCTTGACATAGGCGTGGCTGCCTCCCCTGACGACGTACCACTGGGGCTGGTCGCGCACGGTGAGAAGCCCGTGATTGCTGAAGAAGCGGGCAAACGTTGCCATCGGGAAATCGGCGATATCGTCATCCGGCGATGACCAGATCGCCGCTGCCATGGGAATGATATATTGTTCGCGAAAGCGGCGGCTGAAGCCAAAGCGGTCCAGGAACCGGCCCAGGGTCAGCGTTTCCAAACGGCCGGCGGCCAACTCCCGGGAGGCCGTGCGGTTGAACCGCAGGATGCCCAGCAGCATGCGCAGAAAACCGGCATCGAGACAATTGATGCGTCGGGCAAACAGGCCGTTCAGGCTGTGACTGGCATACTGGAACCCCGAGGCTTCGCAGAAATAACTGAACGACATGTCACTGGCCAGGATTGGAACCCTCAACTGCTCCAGGAGGCGGGTGAAGTTCGGATAGGTGCGGTCGTTGAGGACGATGAACCCCGTATCCACCGGTGTTCCGGCATCCGGGCCGTCCGGAATGACAATCGTATGGGTATGCCCCCCCACATAATCGTTTTTTTCATAGAGGGTGACCTTGTGGCGGCGCTGAAGAAGAAAAGCGGCGGTAATCCCGGCCACGCCGCCACCCACGACGGCAATGTTCAGAGGGGGACTCGTCATCGGCATCTCCATTCGCGGCATCTGTTTGACGGAGGGAGGAACCCGAGGGGTGTTTCGGTATCAGGGATGGTAGCCGCTTTTCGGTGCTGCGTCAACCGTTTGGGATAAATTCATAATGTGATTTGAATACCTTATCGTGTTAATCGAAAGCGGCCAGCCACCCTGGCGCCCCTTGCTTGAGCCCTTGTGAAAAATTATGGTATAGACTTTCTCAAAACAGCGTGTGGATCGCTATAACCCCTTATAGACGCTCCATGCATCCCGGCATAGCTTGCCCCATGCGTATTGCCATCAACCCGACAGCCCAGAGTGATCCCGTGACAACAAAATCAAATATCGGCCAGAGCATGACCATTGCAGTCCTTCTCGTGTGTGCGTTCATGAGCGCCTGTGCGCCGCGCAAGATGCCTCCGCCGCCGGCCGCCGCCACCGATACGGCCCTGCTGGCCCAGGCCGAGTCGGCCTTTCAAAAGGGTGAACTGCACTCCGCGCTGGATTACTATCAGGTACTGGTTCAGAATTTTCCCGACAGTCCGCTTCTGCCCCGGGCGTTTTTGAAAATCGGACGCATCCAGACGGCCCTCGATGATGATGTGGCCGCTCTGGAAAGCTACGACCAACTGGTGGCCACCTACCCGGAAAGCCCGGAGGCCATGGACGCCCGGATCGAAATGCTGGGGGCGCTGCAGCGCCTGGGGCGTCACCAGGAAATTCTCGATACGGCCCCGGCCTTCGCCGATCAGGTTCAGGGGGATATGCAGCGCTTCCGGCTCTACGTGATTTTGGGAGATGCCCATGCGGCCCTGTCAATGTGGGACCAGAGCGTCTATTTTTATGCCCTGGCAGCCTCGGTCGCGCCCCCTCTCCACCAGGCAACCCTCAGGGAGAAGATGACCGCCGGGGTGGCCATGCTCCAGGACGACCAGATCGACCTGCTGCTGGGCCAGATCAGCGATGACACGGTTGCGGGCTATCTTGTCTTCCAGCGGGCCGTCAACATGGCCGGCACATCGGCCTATGACGACGCCGTCTGGCAGTTGACGGCATTCCTGGAGCGTTTCCCGGCGCATGAACTGGCGCCCCAGGCCCGGGAGCTGATGGCCCAGTTGGCCGACAAGGTGGCCTACGACCGCTATGCCCTCGGGTGTCTGCTCCCGCTCAGCGGACCTTATAAACTTTTTGGTGCCCGGGCCCTGGACGGCATTCAGCTGGCCTTCCGGGAAGCCAGCGCCAATCTGGACGGGCAGCCCCTCCGGCTGGTGGTCAAGGATACCGGTTCGGATCCCAACCAGGCGGCCCGGGCCATGTCCGCCCTGGCCGAAGCCCGCGTCGCGGCTGTACTCGGCCCTATCGCCACCGCCGAATCAGCTGCCGAAGTGGCTCAGGCCCAGCGTATTCCCATCATGACGATTTCCCAGCGAGAGGGTGTGACGGCCATCGGCGACAATGTTTTCCGCCATTTTATCACCCCCCGCATGCAGGCGTCGGCCCTGGCCGCCTATATGATGGAAACCCTTGACAAACGGCGTATGGCCATCCTTTACCCGGATGAAAAATACGGGCGTATTTTTCGGGATGCGTTTTGGGAAGAAGTTTACCAGCGGGGGGGGGAGATCGTGGCAATGGAAGCTTACGATCCCCAGAAGACCGATTTTGAAGTACCCGTCAAGAAACTCGTGGGGCGCCATTATGAAACGCCGGAAGACCTCAAAGCCCTGCGCGAGCCCCTGGATCTTTTAGGCCCGCTGACCGCCCTGCCGGGATACCAGCCGCCCGAGGAGGAAGCCGTCGAGGAAACGATACCCGGCAAGCGGTCCCGGTCTTCACGCCCGGAAGATGATGCGCCGCCTCCCATAGTGGATTTCGAGGCCATCCTGGTGCCGGACGCTCCCCAGATGCTGGGCCTGGTCATTCCCCAACTGGCCTATCATGATATCAACCATGTGACCCTGCTGGGCACCAACCTGTGGCATTCGGAGAAATTATTGAATAATGCCGGCGAGTACGTGCAGGGGGCGGTGCTGCCTTCGGGGTTCTATGCTGCCAGCCAGGCCCCCCGGGTCCGGCAGTTCATGGCCACGTTCGAATCGGTATATGGACGATTACCGGGATTTATCGAAGCCATCGCCTATGACTCCGCTCACCTCATGCTGCAAACGTTGCTCAACCCCGAGGTTTGGCTGCGGGCCGGTATTCGCCAGGCGCTGCGGCAGGGTACGCCTGTGGCAGGGGTGACCGGTGATGTGGTTTTCGACGGCAGCGGCGAACCTGCCAAAGGGCTTAGTCTTTTACAGATCCGCGGCCGTGAATTTGTGGAAATCGATCCCACCCAGCGCCCACCGGCCGGCAGGCCGGTGGATGGGCCGCCCGTTCCCGCGCCCTGAGGGACTTCAGATCCGTCCGGGTCAGGCTGGGTTTTTGAGAGAGCCCTGTCCGGTGGCTTCCAGTACGGTGGACCAGAGCTTGCCCTTGGGGTTGACCTGTTTGCGGTGGCCGGAGGACACGGCCATGGGCACGTGGACAAAGTGGTTGTTCCAGTGACCGATCAGCATCCGCGTTTTACCGGCCATGCCCGCATGGACGGCATCACGGCCCAGAAATCCGCAGAACACGCTGTCATTGGCATTGGCCTGCAGACTGCGGATCATGTAGCTGGGATCGATATACTTGAGGTTGATTTCGGTATTTTTCCCCTGGAAATAGTCCTTGATGCGGTTTTTTAAAAAATGCCCCACGTCGTGCAGCTTGACGTTGCCGCTGGCATCCCGTGTGGTTTCCTCTTCCTGAAAACATTCCTGCAACGCCCCTTCGGCCACCACGATAACGGCGTGACTGCGCTGCTTCAAGCGCTCTTCCAGTTTGGTCAGCAGGCCGTTGGGGCCCTCCAGATCGATGGCGATTTCCGGAATCAGCACGAAATTGACATCCTGCTTGGCCAGGGTCGCGGTGGCGGCGATGAACCCGGAATGGCGCCCCATGAGCTTGATGAGGCCGATCCCGTTGGGATAGCCCTCGGCTTCGTTGTGGGCCCCGCGAATCGCCTGGGTGGCCACGTCCACGGCCGTGTCGAAACCAAACGAGCGGGATACCATGTGGATATCGTTGTCGATGGTCTTGGGGATGCCCACCACGCTGATTTTCAGGCCGCGCTCCAGGATCGCATCGGCAACGCGGCTGGCGGCTTTCAGGGTGCCGTCACCGCCGATGGTGAAGAGGATACTGATGTTCATGCGTTCCAGAGTGTCCACGATCTCGTCAATGGGCTGGGGCCCCCGGGAAGAGCCCAGGATGGAGCCCCCCATGTCCTGGATGTCGCTGACGTTGTCGGGGGCCAGATCGATTACGTCGTGGCCGTAGCGGGGGATAAAGCCCTGCAAACCGTATTTTATCCCATAGATGTGACGGACCCCATACCCGTAGTAGAGCTCCAGTACGATCGAGCGGATAATGTCGTTCAGGCCCGGGCACATGCCGCCGCAGGTCACCAAGGCGCAGCGCAGTTTGCTGGGATCGAAGTAGATGTGGCTGCGGGGGCCGGCCATCTCAAACGAGGGGAAAGGTTCGTTTTCGCGGCACATTTTTTCCAGGCCGGACGGGGTGACATCCACCAGCACACGGTCGTCTGCCTGAATGAAATTGGGCTCTTCATCTCCGTTTTTCCATCCCTGGATGGGGGTTGGGATCTTGGCATCGCCAAGTACCGGGATGGTTGTATCAATTTGTCCGAATATCATGGTTTCCTCTTGGAAATAGGGGTTGTTGTAACGCTGCCGGCTTTATGGACCCAAACCGGAAGGGCATCGTGCCTGTTCGTCACACCGGGGACTTTTGTTCTCCATGCGGTCGTTTTGAAATTAAGGAAGCGCTCTGCCCGGGATGCTTTAAGCTGCATCCCGCCATTCTATTGTCAATATTTGGGATTAAAAAGCAAGTTGTTCCTGCCGGTTGCGTGGAGCTGTGTTGGGGCCTGAAGGTTTGCCGGAAAAGGCCACAAACGCATCAAATACGATTTTGTTAAAAAAGCCTTGACAAACCCGATCGAATTTTTTAGGTTCGCTCGGCTTTAATATAGAATTTGCTGAGGCCGGGTGAATCTAATCCCGGCCTTTCTGCGTTAAAATATCCCCAAAGGAGGTGATACCCTTGCTTTGTACAACCGTTCGCAAAGATCAGGAATGCCCGTTCATGACCGCCAATGGCTGTTCTTACACCGGCGGTATCTGCCATGAAACGGTCGAAGCCTGTGAAGGCTGTAGCCGTAAAGTTGAATTTTCGTCCGGCTGGTTTTGTTCTGCGTGCCCCGACCCGGCGGCCAAATGGAAGTCCGGCCACTGCAACCTGGCCACCCATGTGACCAAAGCCACCACCAGTAACAAGCAGAAAATCAACCCGCTCAAGGCTTCCAAGCGCGCCAATCGCTAAAAAGCGTCGCGGATCGATATCGAAACCCCGCTCGTCATGCAACGAGCGGGGTTTTTTTATACGGCGCCAAGCTGGTCGATGGCGGCGATCTGGGTGCAGATGGCCAAAACTTCCACGGCCGTCCGCACGTCTTCGATGGAGGCAAACGTGGGTGCGATGCGGATATTGCTGTCGCACGGATCGTTCCTCAGCGGATATGTGGCGCCGGCCGGTGTCAGCTTGACCCCGGCGTCGGCGGCCATTTTAACCACCGTGCGCGCACAACCATCAGGGGCATCAAAACTCACGAAATAACCGCCCTCGGGGCGCGTCCATGCGGCAATACCTTTGCCGGCCAGCTCAGTGTTGAGAACGTCTTCCACAACTTGAAAACGCGGCCGTATGACGGCGGCATGCTTTTCCATGTGCGCCAGGATGCCGTCCATATTTTTCAAAAAGCGGACATGACGCAACTGGTTGAGCTTGTCCGGGCCGATGGTCTGGAAAAAGAGGTGCGAGCGTACCCACTCCATGTTGGTGGCGCTGCCGGCTATCATGGCCAGACCGGCACCGGGAAAGGTTATTTTGGATGTGGAACCGAACAGGAAGGGCCGCTCCGGACACCCGGCCGCCTTGCACGCTTCCAGGATGCTGCGCACGCGCCCGGGTCGCTCGCCCAGATAGTGAACGGCATAGGCATTGTCCCAGAAAATCCGGAAATCCGCCGCCCGGGTGGTCATGCGCGCCAGGCGGTCGACGGTGTCGTCCGAATAGATCGCGCCGGTGGGGTTGCTGTAGAGGGGCACGCACCAGATGCCCTTGATCGCTTCATCAGCGGCCGCCAGCGATTCCACCGCGTCCATGTCGGGGCCGTCATCCGTCATGTCTACGGGGATCATCTCGATACCCAGCTGTTCGCAGATGGCGAAATGGCGATCGTAGCCGGGGCTTGGGCAGATGAACTTCAGTTGCGGCTCGCGGCACCAAGGGGTATGGGAAGCGCCCAGGCCGTGCACCATGGCCCGCAGAAAGGTATCGTACATCAGGTTGAGGCTGCTGTTGCCGCCGATAATGATTTCTTCCGGTCTAACCCCCATGTATTCGGCGAAGAGTTGGCGGACTTCCGGCAAACCGTCCAGGCCGCCGTAGTTGCGGCAGTCCGTGCCCGCCGACGAAGTGTAATCCCGGGCATCGACGGTTTCCAGCAAACCGGCTGACAGGTCGAGCTGTTCCGGGGAGGGTTTGCCGCGGGTGATATCCAGGGAAAGCTCCCGGTCGCAAATGGCGGTATAGCGTTTCAGCAGGCCGGTTTTGATGGCCTGGAGTTCTTCGGGTGGCAACACGCTGAATTCGGTCATGACCTGGTCTCCTTAGCGGGTCGGGTTTGGTCCGGGGTCGTGGCAAACGAGACTGCCATATCGTGTCCGTCCATAAAGGGTAGATTTTGGTTCCTGGCAAGGCCCGAGCGCGTTTGAAACCGGAGGAATAGCGCGTTATTGCGAGGATTGAAAACGAGCGAGAACGCCGCCAGGGGTCGAAAGATGCCATTTATGGACGGGCACTATATAGCATTGCTCCGGCTGGTCATCAAGGGGGGCGGGGCATGGAGAGGTCAATTTTGCTTGCATTTCATGCGGTGAGCGTTTAGACAAAGCAGTTACCCGTTGACGGAACCACCGGTTTGGATTCAAGCTTATGCCCACGTTTTCATCCATGCGCGATCGATTCAAATCACCCGATGCCAATTCGCTCTCCGCCCGCATCAGCCGGGCCGGGAAGTGGTCCTTTTACTTCATTATCATCGGTCTCATCGCCGGGCTCGGCTCGATTATTTTCCATTATCTCTGCCTCCTGGGGATTCATTGGTTCATGGATTTCATGGCCGGGTACGTGCCCCCGTCACCGGCCGGCGAACACCATCTGTGGGCGCCGACAGGGCGATCCTTCAACCGCTATATGCTGCTCTTCCTCCCGGCCCTGGGCGGCATCCTGAGCGGCTGGATCGTGTATACCTTTGCGCCGGAAGCGGAAGGGCACGGCACGGATGCGGCCATCGATGCCTATCACCGCAAGGGCGGTTTCATGCGGGGGCGGGTGCCCATCATCAAAACCATTGCTTCCGCCATTACGTTATCGAGTGGGGGCTCCGGCGGTCGCGAAGGCCCCATTGCCCAGATCGGGGCGGGGTTCGGATCTTTTCTGGCCACCCGCCTGAAGCTTTCCGAACGGGAGCGCCGAATCATGATGGCGGCCGGCATCAGCGCCGGTGTGGGCAGTATCTTCCGGGCACCCCTGGCCGGAGCTCTCTTTGCGGCGGAGGTTCTATACCGGGACCCGGAATTCGAGTCGGAAGTCATCATCCCGGCCGGAATTTCTTCGGTGGTGGCCTATTGCCTGTTTTGCCTGGTGTTCGGCTGGGGGTCCCTCTTCGATACCCCGCATTTTGAGTTTCAGAATCCGCTGGAACTGGGGCCGTATCTCGTTTTGGCACTGGTGCTGGTGGCCACCGGTGTCTTTTACGTCAAATCGTTTTACGGGATCACGGCAATCTTCAAAAAGATCCCGATTCCCAACCATATCAAACCCGCCGTGGGCGGGTTATGCACGGGCCTCATCGGGTTTTATTTTCCCCAGTGTCTGGCCTTTGGCTACGGATTTGCCCAGCAGGCCCTCAATAACGAGCTGACCGTCCAATTTTTGCTGGCCCTGGCCATCGGAAAGGTCCTGACCACCTCCTTTTCCATCGGTTCGGGAGGCAGCGGTGGTGTTTTCGGCCCCTCGGTCGTTATTGGCGGGGCCATGGGCGGGGCGGTGGGGATTATCTTCCATAACATCATGCCCGGGGTGGTCACGGCGCCGGGCGCTTTCGTGGTGGTGGGCATGGCCGGTTTTTTTACGGCGGTTTCCAATACCCCCATTTCCACGATCATCTTCGTCAGCGAGATGACGGATTCCTACCAACTGCTTCTGCCCAGCCTGCTGGTCTGCTCGGTGGCCTACCTGGCCTCCCGGAAGTGGACGATCTATGAGAAGCAGCCCCAGAACCGCATCAACTCGCCTGCCCATGCCGGCGAATTCTTCGTGGACATTCTGCAGACCTTCAAGGTGAAGGACCTGATGCCCCGGGTTCGCAAGGTCAACCTGATTCCCCAGGACATGCCCTTTCTGGAATTCAAACGCTATTTTGCCAAAACCAAACAGCATTATTTCCCTGTCATGGACCAGAACGGCCGGCTGAACGGCATCTTTTCCAGTACCGATATCCGCGGAGTCCTGTTCTCGTCGGAAATCGAAAACCTGGTGGTGATGAAAGACATTGCCACCAGCGATATCATCCTGACCACGCCGGAAGAGGATCTGAACACGGTGCTGCAGAAGTTTACCACTAAGAACATCGACAGCCTGCCGGTGGTGGAACCGGATGACTACGGTTTGTTGATCGGCATGCTGACACGGCGGGAAGTGATTTCCTTCTACAACGAGCGTATCCAGGAAATGAAGGGCCAGCAGACCGCCCCTCAGGAAGCCTGATTCTCTTCCCCCGAATCCATCCAATTCTACTGATCGGCTAACCCTTTCGGGCCCAACCAATCCCGCATCTCGTCAGAGAGGAAAACATTCGTCCAACGCCGATATCGGGCGAAAAGACTTTTTTGTGATGGCTTCTATCCCGGATATTTCACGCGCTCGAGATGTTCATTGACAAGGCATCAGGGGCGCCGCTGTACTTCTGCTACCGCAAGCGCCTGATAACACGGTCAATGAGCATCTCGGGCGCGCCCGCAGGGTGAAATTTTTTCGATGATTTTGGAAATCGACCCAGGGTATTACGTGCCACCTAGAAATCATACCCCGATTCGCTTTGATAACCCTGAATAGTTGCCTAAAATTTATCGTGTAGAAAAAATTTCATGAAATGTTCGGGCTAGTACTGGACATGCACCAGGAAGAGCCCATGCGGTGGCGCCGTAGGGGGGGCCAGGCGGCGGTCGGCGACCTCCAGAAGACCCGGGATATCGTCGGCGGCAAGTTTGCCCATACCCACGGCCACCAGCGTGCCAACGATGTTGCGCACCATAAAACGCAAAAAGCCGTCCGCGCGGATGTCGAACTCCAGGTGATCGTCGCGCTTCTGCCAGCTGGCTTCCATGACCTCCCGGACGGTGCTGGCGCGGGGGCTGCCGGAGCTTTCGAAGGATTTAAAATCGTGTCGGCCCCGCAGATGCCGGGCGGCTTGCGCCATGGCCGCGACATCCAGCGGGCGGTAGAGGTGCCAGGCATACTGGCGCCCTACGGCCCGGCGCACCGGGAGGTTACAGATCCGGTAGCGGTAGCGTTTCCAGCGGCTGTCGAAACGGGCGTGGAAATCCAGCGGGACCGACTGACAGGATTGCACGGCGATGTCGCCGGGCAGCAGGCCGTTCATGCCCTTTTGCAATTCCGCCGGTTCCAGGCGCGTATGGCTTTTAAAGTGGGCCGTCTGCCCCAGGGCGTGGACGCCGGCGTCGGTGCGTCCCGACCCATGCAGGGTGACAGGTGCCCTGGTCATGCGCTGCAAAACATTTTCCAACGCCCCTTGGATGCTGGGCTGATCCGGCTGGCGTTGCCAGCCGCAGTAGGCCGTACCGTCGTATTCCACCACCAGCTTGAAGTTTTTTTCCGGCCGTTGGTCAGGCGTGCAGGGGTTATCGGCCATGATGCTACCCGAAGATTGTCAGGACAATGGTTAACGAAATAAACGAGAGGGCCGTGGAGAGAACAATGGCCGCGGAAGCCAGACGGGTGTCGCTTTTCAGCTGGGAAGAGAGAACATAGATGGCCGGCGAGGTCGGCAGCGCAAAAAAAATCATCCCGATTTGCAGGTGGAGCCCATGGACATTCAGCCACCGGAACAGGGCCCAGCCGGTAAGGGGCAGAACCAGGAGCTTGAAGAAGGCTCCCACCAGGGATTGTCCCCAGTGTTCCCGGAGGCCGTTCAGGGTAAGTGCGCCCCCGATGGATAAAAGGGCCATCGGCAGGGTGATGGCGGCCATCAATGCCAGGGCGTTGTGCACGAACACGGGGAAACTGCCCACCACCCGGGAATAGATCAGGCCGGACACACAGGCGATGATCAGGGGATTGGTTATCATGGCCCGCAGGGCCTGGCGGATTCTATGGAAGCCGCCGCTGCGCTCGGCGGCAAACCAGGTCAGGGTCGAAACCGCCAGAACATTGATGGTGGGGATCAGAAAACCGATCAGGATGCCGAACTGCCGCACCCCTTCTTCTCCCAGGGCATTTATGATGATGGCCATGCCGATGTAAGTGTTGAAGCGGTAGCAGCTCTGGGAAAAGGTGCCGGCCTGGAACGCCGGCACCCGCCAGACGATATAGGCCAGGGAAACCAGGTAGATCAGGATCACCGCCAGCGCGGCTGCCAGATAGAAATTGCCGCTGGCTTCCGGAGACGGCGGTGCGCCGCCGATTTTCCAGAAGAGAAGGGCCGGGAAGAAAATAAAATAGACCAGGCGGTCCGCCGTTTGCAGAAACTCGCCGTTGGTCAGGCGCCAGTGACGGAAGGCCATTCCCATGACCAGAAGGGCAAAAACGGGAAAAAGGCTGTTCATCACCATGGTGTATCAGATCCTGTCACAGGGAATATCGGCCAGGGCTTCTTCGAGTGCCTGGTCCATGTCCTCGGCCATGTTCTCGATGGCATAATTCGCACGGCAAACCCGGCAGTGCAAATAGACGCGTCGTCAGGAGCGATGGATCGCGAGGGCGCCGCCGCATTGGCGGCAGGTTAAATCGGATGGTGTCATAGGTTTCCTGTTGTAATTATCTTTCGCAATGCGGGGTCATTGTCTAACCACGGAATCGATACGTCGTGGAACGGACACTAACTAGTGTTCGTCCAGAGATGGTAGATTTTGGTTCCGAGCAAGGCCTGAGCGATTTTTCCCGCTTCGCGGGATATTATCCCGCTATACGGGACTTCCCGTCTATCCTATTCTCTGCGGAGGGTGGAAACCGCAGGAATAGTGGACTATTTCGAGGATTTCAAAAGAGCGAAAACGCCGCTCGGGGCCAAAAGATGCCATTTATGAATGGACACTAACTAAGCCGGACACTGTCGCATGTCAACAGGAGAGTCCCCCGGGCGGTTCCGGCCATTGACAAAGCCGGCGGTTTCCTGCATGCAGTCCTGGTCGGTGTGATTCCTTGCAAACATACACTGGTAAGACAAGATTTCGACCTCACGGAAAGGATGATGTTATGACCGCACCTGTTTGCAGCGGCATGCAAGCGGCCGGTGTTGCCGCCGGTTTGAAAAAAAATGGACAGCCCGATTTAGGGCTTATTTATTCCCGGACCCCGGCCGCCGCTGCGGGCGTGTTCACCCGCAATGTGGTCAAGGCCGCGCCGGTCCTGCTCGACCAGCAGCGGATCACTTCCGGGCGCTGCCGGGCCATTGTGGCCAACAGCGGCAACGCCAACTGCTGCAATGGGGACCAGGGCCTGCGGGACGCCGTGGCCGCCAGTGCGGCCGTGGCGGCGGCGCTCGACATTCCGGAAGAAGAGGTGCTGGTGGCCTCCACCGGTGTGATCGGCCAGCCCCTGCCGGTGGAGCGAATTGTCGGTGCCGTGCCGGAGTTGGTGGCCGATCTGACCGACGATGGATTCGGCCGCCTGGCGGCAGCGGTCATGACCACCGATACCGAACCCAAATGCATTCATCGCCGGGGCACCCTCGGCGGCCAGCCCTTCAACCTGGTGGCCGTGGCCAAGGGGGCCGGCATGATCCGGCCCGACATGGCCACCATGCTCTGTTTCGCCTGTACCGATGCGGCCATCCCGGCACCCTTGCTGGACACCATGCTGCGCCGGGCCGTGGACCAGTCCTTCAACCGCATCACCATCGACGGGGATACCAGCACCAATGACTCGGTCATTCTCCTGGCCAACGGTGCGGGGGGGGCGGTGCTGCAAGACGAGGACGGCGAGGCCGCTTTCCAGACCTTGCTGGACGAAATCTTTCTCCAACTGGCCAAATGGCTGGTCCGGGACGGGGAGGGGGCCAACAAACTGGTGGAGGTGAAGGTCAAGGGGGCTCTGTCCGACCAGGATGCCCGGCGTATCGCCGACACCGTGGCGGAATCCCCCCTGGTCAAGACCGCCCTGTTCGGCGAGGATGCCAACTGGGGGCGCATCCTGGGGGCGGCCGGCCGGGCAGGGGTTGCGTTCGATCCCGGCCGGGTGGATCTCTATTTCGATGATGTCCGCATGGTGGCGGGTGGCGTCGGCTGCGGCGAGGAGGCCGAAGCCGCGGCTACGGCGGTTTTGAAGCAGCCGGAGTTGGCCATTACGCTGGATTTGAAGGATGGTTCCGGCCGGGCCGCCGTGTTGACCTGCGATTTCTCGGTGGAATACGTTAAGATCAACGCTGATTACCGTTCGTGAAAGAGGAATGGCATCTTTTGGCCCAGGCCGGCGTTCTCCGCGGATTTTTTGGCTGCGGCGTACTTCAGTACGCCTCGCCATAAATCCTTGTGCGGCCTTGGCCTGAACCAAAACCTGCCATTCCTTGCCTGACGGGTGTTTGATTGCAGCAAAGCCGTTGACTCGCGCCGATTGATCCTTGGCGGGCTTGGCGAATCGGTTTGAGGTCGCCCCGAAGCGCTTTCCCTTTCAGCTTGACGCTTTGAACTTGGCGCTTTTCCAGAATAGATAGATCAGACAAATGGCACTTGTACGACTGCAAAAATGGTTGGCTTCGGCGGGGGTGTGCTCCCGGCGCAAGGGGGAAGTCCTGATCAGGGAAGGCCGGGTGGCGGTCAACGGGCAGGTGGTGACCGAACTGGGGACCAAAATAGACCCGCAGACCGACCGCGTTGCCGTGGACGGCGCTGCGGTGGCTGCCCCTGAAGAGAACTTCGTCTATATCATCGTCAACAAACCCCGGGGGGTGGTGACCTCCTGCGAGCAGGAGGGGGTCCCGGTGGTGGTGGACCTGGTGGACTGCGCTACCCGCATCTACCCGGTGGGGCGCCTGGACAAGGACTCCACCGGTCTGGTCCTGTTGACCAACGACGGGCGTCTGCACCACGGATTGCTGCACCCCTCTTTCGATCATGAAAAGGAGTACGAGGTTACGGTGGCCCGGCCCATCACGGAGGGCGCCCTGGGCCGCATGGCCGCCGGCATGCCCATGATGGGAACCCGCACCCGCCCGGCGGATGTCCGCCGCCGTTCGGGCCGGCGGTTTCGGATCATCCTCAAAGAAGGCAAGAACCGCCAGATCCGGCGCATGGTCCGCAAGGTCGGCAATCATGTGGTGACCCTCAGGCGCATCCGCATGGCATCCATTCGTCTGGGCAATCTCAAGGAGGGGCAGTGGCGCCACCTGACCGGCAGGGAGGTTGAGAAACTTATCGCGACGCTGCCGGCTGATGCGGTAAAGCAGACCTGATAGCAATATGGTCTAGGGCAAGGGCTGCAACCGTTAAATACCCCGGCTGGGATTCAAGGATTCAGGGAATGGGAACGATTCATACGCGTATTGATCGTGATCATGAGCTTACGATTAACACGGCCGAAGGCCCCCTGGTCATCGATGATATCATCGCGGCAGTAACCAAATACCTGGAAGATGAGTCCACCTTAAAGGTGCTCTGGGATTTTCGGCGTGCCGATGGCGCGACGATCCAACTGGAGGACTTGATTCAACTTCAGGATATCGTGCGCCGGAAAGCGGCGGGGAAAGCCAAGCGGCAGGTCGCCATCGTCGTCGCCCGTGATCTGGGGTTCGGCATCTCCCGCATGGCCGGGTCCCAGGCGGAAATCGCCGGCATCCAAGTCGAATACTTCGTCACCCGCAGCCTGGAAGATGCCATGGCCTGGCTGGGGGTTCCCCCCTCCCCGTAAATAGTGCCCATCCATAAACGGCATCTTTTAGCCCCGAGCGGCGTTTTCGCTCTTTGGAAATCCTCGCAATAGTCGACTATTCCTGCGGTTTCCACCCACCTTTCGAGATAGACCAGATGGGAAGTCCCGTCTATCGGGATAATATCCCGCAGGGCGGGACAAATCGCTCAGGCATTGCTCGAAACCAAAATCCACCATTTCTGGACGGACATTAAATAATTGACGGTAAAGCAATGCGGCCCCAAGCTCCCGATGCGGAGCGCTTTTTCCAAAAAGTGGCGGCTTTGTAAATCGTCCAAGATCAAGGCATGCAAACTCCGAGGAGCGAGGCGTACTTATGTACGCCGCAGCGACGAGGAGTGAAGCATAACGCTGATATTGGGCGATTTACAAAGCCGCCGGTTAGCGCATCATGTTGGGCAGATAGAGCGCAATCTCGGGAAACGGCAGCATGAGAAGCGTGGCGGCCACCAGGGCCGCCAGCAGCGGAATAACCCCCTTGAAGATGACATGCAGGGGGATGTCCCGGGCCACCCCGCTGACCACGTAGACGTTGACCCCCACCGGCGGTGTGATTACCCCGATCTGGGTGACCAGCACGATGACGACCCCGAACCAGATGGGATTGTAGCCCAGGGAGAGGACCACCGGGTAGAAAATCGGCACGGTCAGCATGATCAGGGCCAGGGCATCGATGACGCAGCCCCCCAGCAGGTAGACCAGGATAATCAGTCCCATGATGGCATAGGCCGGCAGGTTGAAGCCGGCCACCCACTCGGCGATGTCGAAAGGGATGCGGGTAATGGCCAGAAAGTGTCCGAAAATGGTGGCGCCCGCCACGATGACCAGGATCATGCAGGAAATGCGGGTGGTCTCGAAAAGGGACTGGACAAATCCTTTCCAGGTCAGGTTGCGGCGGAACAGCGCAATCAGGATCGACCCCATGGCGCCCACGGCGCCGGCCTCGGTGGGGGTGAAAAATCCCAGGAATAACCCCCCCATGACCAGGAGAAAGAGCAGCAGGGTCTCGACCAGGCCGGCCAGGGACGCCATACGGGCGCGGAGATCCGAGCGCGGTCCGCGCGGGGCCACGTCAGGCGACAGATGCGCCCATATCACGATGGCCAGGATAAACAGACCGGCCAGCAGAATGCCCGGAACGATGCCGGCCACGAAGAGTTTGCCGATGGACTGTTCGGTCATGATGCCGTAGATGATAAACACCACACTGGGGGGCACCAGAATGCCGAGGCTGCCACCGGCCGCCACCACGCCTGCGGCCAGGGTGTCCTTGTAATGGTATTTGCGCATTTCGGGCAGGGTTACGGCGGCCATGGTGGCGGCCGTGGCGTTGGTGGAACCGCAGATGGCCGAAAATCCGGCGCAGGCCCCGATGGTGGCAATGGCCATGCCCCCGGGCCAGTGGCCGATGAACTTATAGGCCACCTCGAAGAGCCGGCTGCTGATGCCGGCATGGAAGGAGATCTGCCCCATGAGGATGAACAGGGGGATCACCGTGAGGTTGTAGGAACCGAAGACGTCGAATATGTCTTTGGCGATCAGGTTCAGGGCGGCATCGTAGTTGACGATGTAGCCGAAACCGGTAAAGCCGATCAGGGCCATCACAAAACCCACCGGCATGCGGGAGAAGATCAGGATAAACAGGGCGAAGAGGCCGATAATTCCGGTTACCGTCGGGGTCATGCAACGATCCTTGTGGTGGCGCGCGCTGTAGCGCGCGCGGGACGGCATCCCTGGGGATGCATTGGTTTTTGGGATGAAACGGGAGTCGTCATGTCGCGGAGCTTCCCTTTACTGTCCCAGGCTGACGGCCATGGTTTTGACAAACTGCACGGCCAGGACCAGGGCCAGCAGAAAGCAGCCGGCGGCAATGCCGTAGACAAAGGGATAAACCGGCATTTGCAGCGTCATGGACACTTCGCCGTGCGCTTTCAGGTCGCCGGCATAGGTCAGGCATTGACGGGCCAGAAAGCCGAAGAAGACCGCACAGATCAGGGCGTTGATGCCGTCCACCAGGGACTGGACCCGCCGCGGAAATTTCTGCACCAAAAAATCAACAGCGATATGCCCCCGGTTGACCGAGGTGTAGCCTAACGAAAAAGCGGCGAAGACCGCTCCCAGGAAACCGACCATTTCATACGTGCCCGGAATCGGGTGCCGGAACAGGCGCAGGATGATGTCCGTGCAGGTCAGCACCATCATGCCCGCCACGGCCGCGGCCGCCACCCAGTTAAATACGTCGGCGGCTTTGGCCACCCATTGCTCGATGCGATAAATCAAAATGACTCCTTTGCCGGCGCCAGGATTTGCGGATCAGTCCGCCATCATGCCGAGCGCCATGCTGTACCCCAGTTGCGCGTCCAAAGGCCAGTAAAAAATGATGAATTGGAGGCCCCGGGGCGCTGTCGGCAACGCCGGTGTTGCGCGTTGGACACCCAGATGGTGTTGCGGCCCGACGGGCGGACCGCAACACCATCTGCGGGGATCGACAGGCTGGCCAAAGCCCCCTGTACGCGAACTAGTTCGCGTTTTTCAGCATGCCCTGCAGCGCCTTGACATAATCGTCGCCCGGCAGGCCTTTTTCCTTGGTGGCGGCCGCGTAGTCATCGAGAATGGGCTTGACGGCCTCGATCCAGCGGGCGTTTTCACTGTCGGACAATTCCAGAATCTGGTTGCCCAGGCTGAGGGTGAATTCACGGCCGGCCGCATCGTCCTTGTCCCAGGTTTCACCATGGACGTCGATCCATTCCTTGCTGACATCCGCGAAAACCTTCTGCACGTCGGCCGGCAGCTTGTCCCATTTGCCGCGGTTCATCACCACGTACATGGCCGTGGTGTAGCCGATGCTTTTGGAATCCGTGGTGTACTTGATCACTTCGGCCTGTTTCCAGCCCTTGAGGGTCTCGATGGGGGCAAATGTACCTTCCACGACGCCTTTTTGCAGCGCCTCATAGGCCGCATTCTGGGGCATGGCCACGGCCACGCCGCCCAGGCTTTCCACGATGCGGGCGCTCAGGCCGGTGGACCGGATCTTGAGCCCTTGCATGTCTTCGATGGATTGGGTGGGTTTTTTGGTGTGCAGCAGGCCGGGCCCATGGCCGTGCAGGTAGAGGACTTTGACGTCGTCGAGTTCTTTGGGTTTGAACTGGTTGTAGTAGTCATTGGCCATGCGGGTGGCCGCCAGGCCGCTGGGGTAGCCGAAGGGCAGGTCCAGGGCCGCCATGACCGGAAAGCGGCCGCGAGTATAGGCAAACACCGACATGCCGATGTCGGAGATGCCGTTGACAACACCGTCGTAGCATTGCTGGGGTTTGGTCAGGGTTCCGGTGGGGAAGACCTGGATTTTGACCTGGCCGTTGGTGCGTTTTTCGATTTCCTTGGCCCAGCTCATGGCGGCCTGACATTGGCCGTGACTGGGCGGGAAGAAGATGCTGTAGGTGAGGTTGATGGTTTTGGCGGCTGCCGGGCCGGAAAGGGCCAGGGCCAGGAACAAGGCGATAATCGTGACGACGGCGAGATGTCTTTTCATGGGGCCTCCTTGCTGTGATACTGCAGGGTGAATCAGATGCGCGGCGGCCATGCCTCCATCATAATACAGCTATGGCAGACAAGCGATCTGAATGGTAACGGTCTTGATGCGTTTCAATTGTTGGCCCGAGCGGCCTAAAACGGGGTCGGGGGCGGGCCTGCTTGCTCAGATGGAAATGAGCAGCAGGCCTTCAATAGATATAATCGTAGGCGTGGTAACGGATATGTTGTAGAATTCGAAACAGCATAGGATTTATCCTTGGTAAAGATGATCAATACTGGTCGAAGAAGGCCTTGTTTGTCAAGCCTTTTCTGGACAGGGAAAAGGTGATGGGGCTGAACGCAGGCCATCAGGGCTGTGCCGGCCGCAATGACAAGTCATGCTTGACTTCAAACCCTGTTGCGATAGAAAAGACATGCAAACGACAGGCAGAATTCCCCGGGGCGTCGTTACGGCTTGAACCCTTTCCCATTCGCCCCGCCTGCTCATCCGGAACTGAAAAGCACTGAGAGGAGTTCGCATGGTTACCTTCGAGTCACTGGCAGACCGCCGCGACAGCATTGCCGTTGTCGGGTTGGGCTATGTGGGCCTGCCCCTGGCGGTTCATTTGTCGCGGCATTTCGAGGTGGTGGGGTATGACCTCAAGCAGGCGCGTATCGATGAACTCCAGGCGGGTTGCGACCGTACCCTGGAAGTGGATGATGACGTCCTGAAAGCGTCGGCGATCCGGTTTACGGCCGATCCCGAAGACCTGGCCAGCTGCCGCCTGGTCATCGTGGCTGTGCCGACCCCCATCGACGGCCATCGCATTCCTGACCTGGCGCCCCTGCGGGGCGCGTCCCAGACCGTGGGGGGGCATTTGCAGGCGGGATCCTGCGTGGTGTTCGAATCGACCGTTTTTCCGGGGGCCACGGAAGATATCTGTGTCCCGATCATGGAGGCCCAGTCCGGCCTGGTCTGCGGGCAGGATTTCACCGTGGGCTATTCCCCCGAACGCATCAATCCCGGTGACAAAGTCCATACGGTGGACAATATCATCAAGGTCGTGGCCGGCTCCGATGCCGATACGACCCGCTTGCTGTCCGAGGTATACGCGAAGGTGGTCACGGCCGGCATTCACCAGGCGCCTTCCATCAAGGTGGCCGAAGCGGCCAAGGTGATCGAGAACACCCAGCGTGACATCAATATCGCGCTCATGAACGAGCTCGCCATGATCTTCGACCACATGGACATCGACACCCTGGATGTCTTGAAAGCGGCCGGCACCAAGTGGAATTTCCTCAATTTCCGGCCGGGGCTGGTGGGCGGCCACTGCATCGGGGTCGACCCCTACTACCTGACCTTCAAGGCGGAGGCCATCGGCTATCATCCCAACATGATCCTGGCCGGGCGCCGGATCAACGACAACGTGGGCAAATTCGTGGCGGAGAAAACCGTCAAGATGCTGATCAAGGGCAAACGCCAGGTGCGGGGGGCCATCGTGGCCATCCTGGGGTTGACCTTCAAGGAAAATGTGCCGGACCTGCGCAATACCAAGGTGGTGGACATCATCCACGAGTTGGAGGATTTCGGTGTGAACGTGCGGCTGCACGATCCCCTGGCCGATCCGGAGGAGGCCCGGCGCTATTACGGCCTCGAACTGTCCGGCTGGGATCAGCTGGGTACGGTGGATGCGGTGATTCTGACCGTGCTGCATGACGAATACCGCGAACGGGGCCTTAAGGCGGTGGCCGAACGCCTGCACCCGGAATACCCGCTTCTGCTGGACGTGAAAGGGGCCTTCGATCCCGAAGACGCCGCCGCCCTGAACCTTAACTACTGGCGGCTGTAGTCGACCAATTGCCGGCCTATAAGACCGAATGTCACAACAGGAGATAAACTTTGGGCCGTATGTTACGCAAGCTCTATAAAATCTACGCCTGGCTTATCTATGCCCCCATCATTGGTATCTCTACCTGTTTTTTCGGTACCATGGCGGTCATTTTGACATTCGTTCTCAAACCGAAAATGGTGGCCAACCTGTGTGCCAAACCATGGGCCCGGGTCAACAGCTGGGCCACCCCCATGCTGGTCAAGGTGGTGGGCCGCTCCCATGTAGACCCGAAGCAGTCTTACGTCATCGTCAGCAACCACCAGAGCCAGTTCGATATCTTCGTACTTTACGGTTGGCTGAACATCGACTTCAAATGGGTCATGAAAATGGAGTTGCGCAAGGTGCCCGTCATCGGGATTTCCTGCGAACGCCTGGGGCATATCTACGTGGACCGCTCCAACCGGGAGGCGGCCCTGGCGTCCATCAACGCGGCCAAACAGCGCATCGTGGACGGCACCTCGGTATTGTTTTTTCCGGAGGGCACCCGCAGCCGGACCACCCAAATGCTGCCCTTTAAAAAGGGCGCTTTCCGGATGGCCCTCGACCTGCAGCTGCCGATCCTGCCCATCACCATCCAGGGCACCCGGGAAATCCTGCCGTCGGACACGGCCGACCTGTATCCAGGCCGGGCCACCATGATCATTCATCCGCCCATTGCCATTGATGACCTCAGCCACGATACGCTGGAGGACCTCATGGCCCGTACCCGTGAAGTAATCGAAGCACCGAACCTGGCCCGTTAGGTATGATCCGGGAGACAACCATGCCCTTTAACGTCGTTTTGTTTCTGGCCCCTGTTTTATTGATCCTTCTGCTGGTGTTCGAAAAGCGCGACAGCCTGGGGGGAAAATTAACGGTCAAGCCGCTTTTGTCCTGCCTGTTCGTGCTGACGGCCCTGGTGGCGGCGCCCCATTTCAGCCGCTATGCGATTATCGTGGTGGCGGGGCTGGTGCTGTGCCTTGCGGGAGATGTCTGCCTGGCCTTTCCCCAGCGGGCCATGTTCCGCAGCGGCCTGGTGGCGTTTCTCCTGGGGCACGTGGCCTACATCGTGGCGTTTGCCGCGGCGGCCCATCCCAACTGGGGGCTCTGGATCGCGGTGGCGGTGGCCCTTCCCGTGAGCAGCCTGGTCTATATCAAACTGCAACCCTTCCTGGGGGCCATGAAGACCCCGGTCATGGCCTATATCGTGGTGATTACATTGATGGTGATCGCGGCCGGCGGTGTGTTCGGCGATATACGCCTGAGCCTCCTGGGGCGTTTCCTGGTCCTCAACGGGGCCTTCAGCTTCTACCTCTCCGATATTTTCGTGGCCCGTCAGCGCTTTGTCCAGCCCGCTTTCTGGAACCGCCTGATCGGGCTGCCGCTGTACTACCTGGGGCAGTTTCAGATCGCCTATACGACCGGGCTGATCGGTTAGAAGGTTGCATCGGATCCAGCGGGTAGCAGCAAAAACGATTTATTCCGTCTGCGTTGAGGTGGTGCCTCTACCGGAACTTGTACCTGGTCTGCACAAGGAAATGCCTGCCGATGAGTGTCCTGGTTGTCGTAACAAGGCCTGAATCCGCCGCCCCTGTCATTCGCTGGGGAGCTCGCCTGGCCATAAGGGCCGAAAGCCCTTTGAAGGTTCTGTGCTGTATCTTTGACACGCCCCATTTTCCCTCGACGCCTGCCGCCCGGAAACCGGAGTTGACCAAAAGTCCGCTTGTACGCCAAGCGGCCGAAGCAATGGGTGATCTTCAGGGCGTAGAGGTGGAGCACCTTGCGATAGGCAACACCAATCCGGCCCAGGCGATCATCAAGATGATCCAGGAAAACGGGGTCGAAACACTTTGTGTCGACGCCCACGAAGATATCGCCAGGAATTCCCCTGCCTGGCGCCTGGCCCGAAACCTCTCTCGATTTGCCCCCTGCAACAAACTATTGCTGGATACCGGCGACTCGGATGCGCGTCGGCTCGAGCGCATTCTCCTGCCAATGGGCAAAGATCAGGGGCGGCAAACGATTCAGGCCGCCGCAAAATTTGCCGAAAAACTGAAGTGCCAAATCGTGCCCCTGAAAGTGGGGTCGAATTTCGGACTGGATTCCCATATCATCGCTCAACGCAGTATGGCCAAAAAGCTCGAAGACGCCGGGCTGAAACCCGGCAAACATGTCCGGCCGACGGTAACCCTGAAGGGGCGCGTATGGCCGGCCATTGTCGATAAAAGCCGTAAAAGCGATTTGGTGGTTTTCAGCTCGATTTCACTGCTGACCCTTGCCAGGTTTCGCAAGGAGGAAAAGAAATTGTTGGGCACAGGTGGCCAACGCGCCTGTATCGGTACCTATATAACCGCCAGGGAAACCAGGGGACAGTACAGTGTCCCCCACCACATCTTCAAATGGCTGCCAACCCTCAAACTTTCCGAACGTATCGACCTGTTCGACCGGCTTCGGGCGGGGGCCCGCTGGAACATCGATTTCATCCTGATGATCGGACTCTCCACCGCCATCGCGTCCATGGGGCTGATGCAGAATTCCACGGCCGTCGTCATCGGTGCCATGGTGGTAGCGCCCCTCATGACACCGCTTATCGGTTCCGGGTTGGCCCTTGTGCAGGGCAATTTCCTGTTTTTCCGGGATACGCTCAGAACCATGGGGTACGGCGTGACGGTGTGCCTGGTGATATCAGCCCTAGTCGGGCTGGTGGTGCCGATGGAGCAGCTCACGCCGGAGCTGCTCGCGCGGGGAGGGCCCACCCTGATCGACATGGCCGTTGCTTTTCTGTCGGGGATCGCGGCTTCGTACGCCATGGCGCGTCCCTCACTCCTGGGTGCGCTGGCCGGTGTGGCCATCGCCACGGCGTTGGTTCCCCCCCTGTCAACGGTCGGCATCGCCCTTGTGGAAGCCCAGTGGCACATTGCCCAGGGTGCCGCCATTCTTTTCCTGACCAACCTTATCGCCATCATTTTAGGGGCGGCGACCATTTACAGCGGGCTTGGAATTCAGGGATCACGTGTGGGGGTGGGAATGCCTCTGTGGGTGGGGCGCACCATCATGGGGCTTGTTTTCGTGGCCCTGCTTTTGACCGCTCCCCTCTGGAACGAGCTTTCGTCCCAATTGCGCACGGGGCAAACGCGGCCATTGTCCCTGCCCCTGAGCCAGACAGTCAACGATGCCATTATCGAGCGGGTATACCTGGACTACGGCGTCCATTTTGTGCAGGCCCGCCGGATGGGGATCGAAAGCAACAGGGATGTGGAAATATACTTGAGCGCTAACGGATCCGTGTCCGTCGATCTGGTATCGGACCTGAAAAAGCTCGTAAATGATCGCATGGAAGAGAATGTCAATGTGAAGGTGTTTGTTTTCAAAGAAGCCGATATTATTAATAAAGACAATTGAGATTAACATCGTTTCGCGGATTGGCCTGATAAGACTTTGAAAAAAGATTTCGACTTGCCCGCCTGTAATTTTTTGATTGTTGCCGCCCTTTCAAGATATTCTATGGCCTCATAATCCTTCCTTGCCCGAGGTGTTTACACGACATCGCGTACCCAAATCGGTCATTGTAGGCTTTCGCAAAACTTGACAAACCCTCTCGGCAATCCATACTTGATTTAATGATTTGCTTTTACAAGGCAATATCGCGAATTCCGCCAATTCCTGCTTGCCCTGGCCCGGATATTCTGATCGTACGGATGGGATAAATTTATGCGGCTAAGGTGACCGTCACATCCTGTTGCCACCGCTCTATAATAATATCATCAACCCAAGTCGGAAAGGAGATTGCCATGGATACGAGTGTTTACAAAATAGTAGAAGTCGTAGGATTCTCGGAAAAGTCCTGGGAAGATGCCGCCAAAGCGGCCGTAGCGACGGTCGACCGCTCCATTCGCGACATGCGTGTGGCGGAAGTCGTCCAAATGGATATGCGCTTGGAAGACAACCGAATCGTCGGATATCGCACCAAATTAAAAGTATCCTTTAAATTGGAATAATGAACACGAATATTTCATGAAATGTTCGGGCTGATGTGTTGAGACTTTGAGACGAGGGCACAACGTCGGTAGCGGCGCTGTGCCCTTATTTAGTGTCCATCCATAAGTGGCATCTTTCGGCCCCTGGCGGCGTTCTCGCTCGTTTTCAATCCTCGCAATAGCGGGCTATTCCTCCGGTTGAAAACGCGCTCGGGCCTTGCCAGGAACCAAAATCTATCATTTATGGGCGGACACTATTTAATGGTTTTACTGTAGACCCTATTCAACAGAAATCGTCACAATTTCAATGATGTCTCCGACCATGCGGATGCTTCCCATGTCTGGCTTCAGGGTGGCGACAACGTTCACCTTCAGGCCGTCCCGCTTGAAAGCATCCTCAAGATTGACGGGGTCATAAATCCGGCCGTCGTCGCCTTCGATGACAAAGAAGCCGCCTTCCAGGTTCTTGAAAACAATGGTTCCCGCGATAGCAATGCGATCCTTATGGGCTTCCCGAAATCGCATGCTGCCGCTGTCATAGGGGAGTTCCAGATAAAGCTGCCCGTCTTCGACGAAGAAGGATTCGGCCCGCTGCAGGTCACGCATGAAAGGCGCGTCCAGGCTGTCTTCCGGGCAGGCCATGCGCGTGGCAAACAAGGGCCCGAAGGAAAGCTTGCCTGGCGCGATCCGATATTCCCCGCCCCCGTTGTTGCAGTCGAACCGGGCCTGGACGTTACCCTCAGTCTTCAAAAGAAGGGTATAGCGCTCCGGGGTCGGCACTTCGATTCGCTCGACCGGGGTGACGGTCGCTTCCCACTGCCACGTTTTATTCAAAACCAGACGGGGGTCCGTATGGCGCTCAGCCACGACGGGCGGACTTGTGGTGCAGGCGGATAAAAGCATGCCGATAAATACGATTGTTAAAATGCGGCTCATCTTTTCACCTTTGATGGTTTTCAATTTAATAAAAGACACCTACAAGCGTCTTAATATATTTATGGCCGGGCCCGGTTCAACCCCACAAACGCCCCGCCGTTGCGTTCGCACAGCGCCCGCATGAGGGCGGCGAAGCGGATGCCGGTGATGCCGCGGGGGTCGGTGAGCACGGTGGGGAAGCCCACGGCGTGAATCCTGACCCGGCGCTGGCCGCCGGGGCCGGCCCGGTTGATCCGGTCTACGGCTTTGACGGCCTTCTGCATATCTTTTCCGGAGTACTCGTCCCCGAAAACATAGAGGCTGATCTTCTTCTTGGGATCATAGAAGGACCGGATGGCCATGGCGATGCCTTCCACCGGGCTGCTGTTGCTGAAGGGCTGCCAGGTGGCCAGGGCCTGGAGGATGATTTCCCGCCGCTTTCTCGTGTCCGGGATCCAGCGGCCGCGGTACTGGGGGAACATGTAGTCCCCCATGTCGTTCATGATCTGGATGCCCTTGACCTTGGGGTAGACGTCTAACGTCTCGCGGATTTTCTTGCGGACGGAGCCCCAGGCCCCGCGCTGCATGCTGCCGGAAGTGTCGATGATGAAGACGATGTACTCGCTGTCCACCGGGATGCCGCCCACCGAGGCGCTGGGGGGCGGCGGGCGCCGGGCGGCGAGCCGCTTCATCTCTTCGGTGAGGTCCTGGAGGGTCCGGGCCATGCGGCCTTCGATGATGTTCTGCACCTCGGCGTTCTGGCGCGAGGCCGCAAATTCCCCCTCCAGGGCGGACAGGTCCCCCTGAAGCCGGGCCAGTTTTTCCCGGGCTTCGGTGAGCTGCGTTCTTTTCGCTTCGAGCTCCCGCTCCAGCACCAGGGCTTCCCCCCGGATTGCATGCCGTTCCTCTTCCAGGCGGATGATGGCCGCATCCAGGTCGCTGCGGGTCTGCTCGATCACCATGGGTTCCCCGAACTTGGACAGGACGAACAGGAGTATGATGGCCCCGAAGGCGCAGCAGATGCAGTCCAGGAAGGACAGGCTGAAGATTTCGATATCGCGGCGTCGGGTGCGCATGGTCAGGGCCAGTCCGGTGAGGGGCAGAAATAGGCGCCCCGGGTCAGGGCCGCCAGCTTCCAGTAGGCGCTGGCCGCAGCCGGATCCCCTTCCAAAGGGAGGAGGATCACGTTGACGGGGACCTTGTCGGGCAGCAGTTTGACGGCATCGTTGAACAGGCTGAGCCGCTTTTCGCCGGACACCTTTTTGAACCAGGGCGTGCTGGTGCCCATGGTGGGCAGCCCGTCGGTGATCAGGAAGACGTTTTCGGGCAGCGGCCGCATTTTGCGCAGGACCTCGAAGGCATTGGCCAGGCTGGTGCTTTTCTCCGGCACCAGGTCGTAGAGTTTGTTGACGGCTTCGTTGAGCTGGCGGGTGTCGTCGGTCTTCAGCCAGCGCCCGGCGGTGCCCGGCAGCAGGGGGCGGGCCGTTTCGTTGAAGACGATGACCTGGTAGCGGCTGCCGGGCGGGAACTGGGCGGTGAGCCAGTCCACCGTGGCCAGGGCCTTGCGCCATTTGGGGGCTTGCCGCTTCTTTGCTTCGGGCATGTTCCGGCGGCGGATGATGCCCACGATGCTGTCGTCCAGCATGCTGGCGGAGGCGTCCAACAGGATGAGGATATGGCCTTCGCCGATCCTTAGATCGGTGAGGTACTGCCGGTTGCCCTCGCCGGCGAAGGTGCGCACCTTGGACCCGTAGTCGTCTTCGGCCTGGCTGCCCGCTTTCAGCCGTTTGACGTCCTCTTCCAGCGATTTTACGTCAGCCTTGAGCTTGTTGGCGTGTGTTTTTTTGGCCAGGGTCTTGTCCTGGTAATGGGCGATTTCGATCTGGCGTTCTTCGATCACGGGTATGATCTGGCGGGTGCTGCCCTGGATCTGGACGATTTCATTTTCGGCGGCCTCCAGGGCGTTGCGCAGGTCCGCCATGCGCTTGCGGCCTTCCAGGACCTCGCGTTCCAGCAGGTCGACCTCGCTTTTCAGGTCCTGGGTGATGACGTCGCGGCGGACGGCCGAGCGGGCGTTGACGATGACGAACAGCAGGATGATGGCCCCCAGACCGCAGCAGATGCAGTCGATGAAGGACAGGCTGAAAACGTTAAGCGTTCGTCGTTTCATCGTCGTCCAGGCAGGCGATGACCTGCAGTTCTTCTCCGGGGGTGCCCACCCGGATGGATTGCCCCACGGCCAGTTCGGTTTCGCCGGTGATTTTGATGCCGTTGACGAAGGTGCCGTAGGTGCTGGTGTCGGTGAGGATCAGGCGGCCGTCCCGGCGCATCACGCTGCAGTGGCGGCGGGACACCCCTTCGGTGCGGCCGCTGATCGGGATGCCGGCGCTGCCATCCGGGATGACCCGGCCGATGACAAGCGGGCGCTCTCCGACGGGGTAGCCCCGGCTGCGATAGAGCAGGTGGGTCGGCGCGGGATGGCCGGTATCCTCGTCGGCGGACAGGGCCGGGCGTGCCGTGCCGTCGGCGTCGTCTTTGCCCGGCCGCCGATTGAGAAAGGGGACCCCCCTGCGCCCCTCCCGGTGGGGAAAGGCATTCTCGAAGGCCAGGGCCCCGATGGCCGCGGCGCCTTCCGGCAGGGGGACCATCCGGGTGCCGGCGGCCGCCGCCAGGCGGTCCCTGATGCCGGGAAGCCGGGCGGCCCGGTGGCTGACGATCATCGTGTTCAGGGGATGATGGCCCCAGAATTCCTTCTTCAGCAGGACGACCTGGCGGTGCACGGCATCCATCAGGGGGGCCAGGCAGCGCTCCAGCTGGCTTCGCGCCAGGCGGATGCGGTGGCTGGCCGAGGGCGTGCTCATCTCCACGACGGCCTCCTCGTCGGTCGCCAGGTCGGCCAGCAGGGCCGGCAGGCGGTCGTAGAGGGTCTGCTCGGCTTCGGCGGCATGAAAGGGGTCGAAGCGGGTGTGCCGCACGAATTCGTCGGCAATGACCTGCATCCAGGCGGCCCGCAGGCGGTCCAGGCCCAGGCCGTCCACCGGGACGCGGCCCAGGATGGCGGCTTCGCGGCGGTTGTCCAGCACCGTCAGGACCGTGCGGTGCCGGTGGAGATCCAGGTGCAGCAGGATCTCGGCGGGCGCGGTTTTCGGAAGGGCGGCCAGGGGCAGGGCAATGAAGCCCCTAACCGGGATGGCCAGGGCGTGCATGACGCCGGCCAGCAATTCCAGCTGCGGGGCGGCATAGGTGTCCGGCACGGCCACCAGGACGTCCTGGTGGGCGGGGGCCAGGGCCTCCCAGATGGTTCTCAAATGGGCGTGGGCCAGATCCGCGTGGCTCCACCCGGCAAAGGCCGGATCCTCCAGGGGCTCACTGGCCAGGCGATCCCAGAAATGGAGATTGGTCTGGCGCGGTATCCGGCGGCAGGATTTCTCGGCGGCCAGCCCCACTGTCAACGCGCCGGCGTCGATGACCGCCACCCCCGGGCTGGCCGCCGCATTGCCGTCGAGGGGCAGCAGGGTGCCGTCCTCTGTGGCGGCCAGGATGCCCGTATCGTTCAGCTCCAGGCCGATCATGGGGTGCGGCCCTCCTGGCGTCGGGTGTGCAGACGCCGGGTGAGCCGCTCTTCGCAATAGGCCTCCGTGTCCAGGACATAGCGCTCCTGCAGCAACTGCAGCTGGTGCAGCAGAAACATGAGCACGATGCTGATCAGGAGGGCGATCAGGGTCGAGTTGAAGGCCACTCCCAGGCTGCGGGTGACTTCCATGATATCGCCTTCCACCGCCTTGTGGGCGTGCCCCAGGGCCTGGCCGATCCCCCGCACCGTGCCGATGAACCCCACGGACGGGATGGCCCAGGCGATGTAGCGGATCATGGCCAGCTCGGCGTCCAGGCGTTCGTTCTCGGCTTCACAGGAGGCATGCATGGCGTGGGCCACGTCCTGGATGTTGCGCGTGGAGCCGAAGCGGTGCAGGGCCGCCAGCAGGGTCCGGGGCAGGAGGGATTTCCGCTGGGGGGGCGGCAGGGCCTGGATGCGCCGGGAAAATTCAAGGGAATCCTCGGGCAGGATGCGCACCCCCTCGGCCAGGGGGATCAGGTCCAGGTTGAGCAGGCCCCGGTGCCGAATGGTGGTCACGCTTTTGTAGCCCATGATGGCCAGGGCCCAGAACATGAGCACGAAGCAGGCCTCCTGCTCATAGTCCTTGATCATGACGAAAAGCGACTGCTCGCTGGAGGCGCGCGCGTCGGTTTCCAGGGCAACGGCCTGGGCCTCGAGAAAGGCATCCGCATTGGGCCGGATGATGGCGACATAGGCCGCATGCACGATGATCACGATCACGATCAGGGCGAAGATCTGGTAGATGAATTCGAGGGATATGGGCAATTGTTGTTTCATCGTTTTTTCCCTGCTGTATGACGGTCTCGCAAAATGTCCAATGTCGGCGTTACGCAGATCCTTCGTTGCTGCGGCGTACTCAAGTACGCCTCGCGCCTCAGGATCTGCAAGCCTTGATCTTGAACATTTTTCGAAACCTTAGCCATTTTACCGATTACTTGTTGACGGGTTGCAGTGTTTATAGATTTTAATTCCTGACTCCTGACTCCTGACTCCTGACTCCTGACTCCTGACTCCTGACTTTTATCCCCCCTCATATATCCGCCGGAAAATCCACCGCCTTGTCCACCCGGATTTCTTCCGAGGGGACAAAGTCCTTGAGCGGGTCCTTGTCGCGGCGGTAGGACCGGCTGCGGTCCGGGGCCGGTTGGGCTTTTTTTTCGTCGGGCGTCTCCTGGGGTGTTGCATCGGGCGCGGCTTCCTTGGCCGGCGTGCTTTCCTGCGTCGGCGTTGTCGGCGATTGGGCCCGCAGGTCTGCGGCCGTTCCACCAAGGAGACCTATCGCCAGCAAGCCGGCAGGGATAAGGCCGATAAGCATCCTGTGCTGCTTCGTTGTCATGGCGTCTTCTCCGACGGGCCCGCATAGCGGCAGACCCGGAAGCCCAGATCCGCGCGGGGTTCGTCCTGGTAGTCCCGGTAGGCAGCCCGCAGGTTGCGGATGGAGGCATGCTTCCAGCTGCTGCCCTTGATAACGTGGTGCTGGCCCTCGCCCGGGCCGGTGGGGTCGGTGTCCACGGTGCCGGGGCGGAAGGGGTAGATGCTGTAATAGTCATGGCACCATTCGGCCACATTGCCCGCCAGGTCGAAGAGGCCTTCCGGGTTGGCGGGGAAAGATCCCACCGGAGCGGCCGCGGGATGGGTATCGTCGTATTTGTCCAGGACCAGGGTCAGGATGTTGGTGGCACTGGCATCGGCGATATTGACCGTTTTGGCCGGCGGGGGATAGCTCTCGCCCCAGGGATATTTCCAGGATTTGGCCGTGGGGCCGTAGCGGGCGCAAAATTCCCACTCGGCCTCGGTGGGCAGGCGATAGCCGTTGCTGACGGGATTGGTGGACCGCAGGCGGCCGTTGATTTCGGCATAGACCGGCGGCAGGTTTTCCTTCCGGCTGAGCCAGTTGCAGAAGCCGGCGGCCTGCTCCCAGGTGACCTGAACCACCGGCCGGTCATCCTGATTGAGGTCCACGCCCTTGAAGGTGCCGGAGTCGTGTGCGGGCGCGAAAGCCCGGAATTCCGCATTGGTCACTTCCCGGAGGCCCATGTAGATGGGCCGGGTCAGGCGGATCACCCGCAGGGTTTCATTGGCGCGGCGGCCCTGCTCCCGGCGGGAGGCGCCCATTTCGAACCGGCCCGGCGCGATCCGCTTCAGGCGATAGCCGTTGGGGGCCCGGACCACACCGGGGACTTCGGTGGCATTGGTGCGTTTGAGGCCCACCTGGAGCTCGATGGGGAATCCCGGCCGGGGGGTGATGCGCCGGGTGAAAGGGGTGTGGCCCTTTTGCCGGATCTCGATTCGGTGGGGAACGGCCAGCAGGGTCAGTTTCTCCGGAACAGGACCCCGGGCGCGGCCGTCGACATAGAGGACGGCATCCTTAGACGCCCCCCGCAGGTGAACGACCCCCATGCGGGCGGCCAGCGTCACCTCCATGGCCGTCTGCTCCCCGGAGGTCAGGGTCACTTCCCGGCGGGCGGGCGCATAGCCGGATTTGGATAGCTGGACCACCAGGGGCTGGTCCGGCGGCAGTTCCACTTCCAGGGGGGTCTGCCCCCGGAACCGGTTGTCCACCATGACATTGGCGCCGGCAGGACGGGAGGTTATGGCCAGGCGGCCGTCCAGGGGGGCCAGTACGGCGGTATCCAGGGTGACCGGGGGGCCGGCCACAACCGGAACGGTTTGGATCCACGGCTTGTAGCCGGCCAGCCGCAGTTCCAGCCGGCGGGTGCCGGCGGCCATGGGCAGGGTGGCGGGGGTCGTCCCCCGGGGCGTATCGTCCACCCGGATTTCCGCCTGCGGGGGGGTCGAATCCACCGTGACGTTGGCATAATCGGGGACCAGCCCGAAGGCCATCACCTGGCGGCGCCCCATCCCTTCCACCGTGATGATGGTTTCCAGGGGGCGGTAGAGATCGGCTTCGATGCGGAGCGGGTGGTCCCCGGCCGCCACTTCCAGGTCCTTTAGCGGGGTTTGGCCCACGGCCCGGCCGTCGATCAGGAGGCGGGCCTCTGAAATGGTGGTTTCCGGCCGGTCCGCCACGTGGGCGGCCAGGTCCAGGCGCCCCGGGAGTTTGGTCATTTCCAGGCTGAGGGTCTGGCGGTCTTCGTCCGCCACGGTGATGTCGGTTGCAAGGGGCACGTAGCCTTCCTTGACGGCAGTCACATGATAAGTGCCGGGGCGCAGCAGGTAGTAGCCCTCGAACCGCGGGGTCACCAGGGCCCCCTGGATGTCGATCCGGTCGGGGGGCGGCTGGATATCAAGGTGCAGCTGCCGGGCCGTGAACACGAACCACACTCCGTAGATCAGGGCGAACAGGACCAGCGCCGTCACAATGCCAAAGGCCATGCGGCGCCGGGGAGGCGGACCGGCGGGCGTTGCCGGTTGGGACGGTTCGAAGGGAAAGGGGGCAATGGTTTCGGGCGCCGTGGTGTCCGGCGGCGTGGTATGGCGGGCGGTCTCCCCGGCGGGGGGAGAGACGGCCGGTGGTTTTAAATCTTTTCCGTGCATTGGATGACGACCTGAACAGGCCCCTGTCCGGGGCGGATTCGGATGGTTTGGCGGACGTCTTTGTAGCCGTCCCGCGAACCGGTCACCGTGTAAGTACCGGGGCGCAGTTCCACGGTTTCCGTAAGGAACCGGCCCAGCCGTCCGATGCGATAGATAGTGACCTCGGTCTGCTCATCCGAGGTCAGGTTGACGGTGACAATCTGTTGGGCATTCTGCACCATCCGGTCCAGGGTTGCAATCTGGGATTGCAGGCGCGGTCCCTGGGGCGTTAGCCGGCGCAGTTCCGCCACCAGTTGGACGGCCTGCTCAAGGTAGGCGGCCTGGGCCAGATCGCCGGGATGGTCCACATAGTAGGCGACCCGTTTTTCCAGCCGCAGGCGTTCTTCGGCCCGGGCGGCCCCCCGGACGGCGAACTGCAGGGCCGTGTCGATGGCCAGGGCGGTCCGGTAATGCTGCAGGGCCTGGTGCCAGTTTTCTTCGGTTTCCGCCCCCTGGGCCTGACGCCTCAAACGGGCTACCCGGTCGTCCCGGGCGGCGGCATCGATCTGGCGGAGGGCATCCAGGGCTTCGGGCGCGCCGGGTTTAAAGGCCAGGGCCTTGTTGATTTCCCGGCGGGCTTCGGCATAGGCCTTGTGATGAAACGCCGCCAGCCCGGCGGACATGTGCCGGCCGAATTGGTCCGCGGCCATCTGGCGGCGCACGCGGGGCACGGCTTCCCGGGCCGGTGCCCAGTCCGGATCCAAGGCGAGCGCGGCTTCGTAATCCGCCAGGGCCAGGGCCAGGCTGCCGGCAGACTCGTGCGCTTCGCCGTTTTCCATAAGGGCGACGACCTCCGCCACTTTTTGGGCGCGGTTTTGTCCTTTAAGCGCCGTGGGGTTTTGGGGATCGATTTTAAGGGCCAGGGCAAACCGTTCGCCGGCCAGGCGGCCGTCGCCCCGGGCCAAAGCATCCTGGGCTTCCGTAATAAGCCGTGCCAGGACCTCCGGGGCGCGGGATGCCAGGTTGCGGGCGTCCTGGGCGGCCGCGGCATAGTGCAGCGCCGCGCCGGTAAATTCGGATGCCAGGAAGGCCTCGTCACCGGCCTTGGCCACCCGGTCGACAGCGGCCACTTCCTCCGGCGCCCAATCCGGACCGCCGATGGCTTCCAGATCGCTCCGGGCCCGGCGCCAGTCGGCCAGCGCGGCTTCCGCCCGGTCTTCATCGGCGGCGGTTTGGGGGGCGGGGGGCGGTTCTGTCGCCCGGGCCGGAACCTGGGGTGCGGGGGCCGGGGCGGGCTGAGCCGTTGGCGCCGGTTTTGGTACCAGGGGGTTCCGGGCCAGGTATTGCAGAATCCCCAGGCCGCCCGCCACGAGCAGAAGGGCGGCCAGCGCGATGAAAACGGGGACCCGCCATGAACGGGTTTGCTCCTCGGCGGGCTCCCGGGCTTCCGGTGTGGCAAAAGGTTGGGGCGTGATCACCTCCCCGGAAGGCTTCACCGGAGTGTCGACAGGGGGGGCGGGCGTTTCCCCGGGGGGCATGGTTTGTCCGGAGGACCCGGCCAGGGCCTGTTCCATGACGGCGGCCACCGATGCCATGGATGCCGGACGCTCTTCCCGCCGGTGGGCCAGCATGCGCGCGGTGATGTCGATCAGGTCGGTGGACAGGCCGGCGGTTGGCGCGAGTCGCCGGCGAACCTCTTCATCCGTTGGCGGATGGGAGGGCAGCCGATCTTCCGGGGCCAGGGTTTCCACCAGCAGCAGGCCGAAGCTGTAGATGTCATCGGCGGGGTGGGGCGGCAGCCCCTGGCGCTGCTGGGGACTCATTACGTCCACGGAACCCCCCGAGTGGCGCCGGGTGCGGTCCGCATGGACCTGGTAGACCCCGGCGATGCCGAAATCGGTGAGATGAGGCCGGCCCGTTCGGTCGATCAGGATGTTGCCGGATTTGATGTCCCGGTGGACCAGGTTCTGCCCGTGCACGTGACCCAGCGCCCGGGCGATGGGGGCCAGGGGGGCCAGGCGATCGGGCCAGGGGCGTTCCGCCTGCCGGCGCCAGCGGTCGAAGCTGGGCCCATCCACCCATGCCATGGAGATAAACACCGTTTCCCCCTCGTGGTGGAAATCGAATACTTGAACGATATGGGGATGGTTGAGGCTGCGGGCCAGGCGGCATTCGTTTTTGAGGAATTCCACCTGGGCCGGGGATGCGGCCAGCTCCGGATGCAGCAGCTTGATGGCGATGTCGAGATCCAGGTCCTGGTCCCGGGCCTGCCAGACTTCCCCCATGCCGCCCTGTCCCAGGGGGCGGGCGAGGTGGAACCGGTTGAGCAGCACCTGCCCCGGCCGGGCCTGTAAGGGTGCGTTGGCGGTCATCGCGGTTGCGGATATCCTTTTATGGCAGGGTAAGAGGGTTCGAGAATCCAAGGATTCAAGTGTGATCGCTTCTTTAATAGCTTTTTCTGTGTCATTCCGGATCCCGGATCGGCGTCCGGGACAGGCTTTGATCCGAAATCTCTAACTTTTTGATATCAATAGATTCCGGCTCCCGCCGGAATGACGTCAAAACGGAAATCGCGGTTTTTTACGGTGCCGTCAAGAAAACGAACCAATTTTATTTTGCCTGGCAGCATGATACTTGCTGCATCGCTTGGTTGATGCGGCCGGAACGAGCGGAAACTCACCCCCGCTTTCAGCTTGACGCTTTCAGCTTAGCGCTTTTTTTTACCAAAGCATTTCACTCGACCCCTCGCTAGGCCTGCGGCGCCTCACCGGTGTCTTCGGGCACCGCATCCGGCGGCACGATGCCGGTTTCCCGCAGGTAGATTTCCTTGAGCAGCCGCCGCCACTGGCGGTATTGCTCCTGGGCGGTGCCGGACAGCTCATGGGTCTGGCCCTGGATGTCGAGAAAGATCGGCTCCATGTCGGCGCCGAAGGATTCGCTGAGTTCCTGGATGGCTGCCGCGTGCATTTCGGCCTGTTTGGAGATGTTGAGGCCGCTCATGAACACCTGCCCGCCGGACAGCAGCAGCAACCCTTCCAGGATATTGGAACCGCTGCTGCCGCCGTAAACCTCCAGGGCGATGGCCGCGGCCACCAGCAGCACCCCGCCCACCTTGCGGACCCAGGCGGAGCGCTCCACTTCCTCCCGGGCCAGGCGTTCGGTGAGGTCCAGCTTGCGCCAGTTCTCGTAGGCGGGCCACATGCTGGCATAAAACCCGTCGTAATACTGATTGAGGGTGTCGATGAACATGTACTCCCGCTCGCGGATGGTCATGAGCCGCAGCATCATGGGGTCGTTGTCGGCCGGCAGGCGTTTGGGCTGCAGTTGGCCGTCTTCGTCTTCTTCCAGGTAGTCGCCATAGGCATCGGGGGAGAAGTTCCGGGCGAATTTGAGCTGGGAGACCCGGCGAATGGCACGGATCTCTTCCGGGGTCAGCATTTCCCGATAGGCGGCCATCTCGTTGGCGATGGTGTTGTAGAGATCCTGAAAGGCGTCTTTCTGCCAGGGGATATTGTCCCGGTAGTTCTCGCCCGTGGCCTCGGCTTCGTAGACCTCCTCGAACCACTGCCTTCCCGTGGCGTCCGTCACCGTCACCCGCACCACCAGGGTTTGGCCGTTGGATTCCAGGATTTCGCCGTTGACCACCACGTCATGGGCCTCGCCCGCTTCGGGCAGGACCCGCACCGCACCCCAGTGGGCGCTTTGCTGCAGGGTGTTGCGGACGTGACAGGGGATGAAATGGCCCTCGGATTGGCGGACCCGGTTGTGGGTGCCCATTTCCTCGGCTTCTTCCTCGGTCAGCTCCGGGCTGCTGAACACCACGACCCCCACGTCGAGCAGCTCCGCTTCCGGGATTTCGTACTGGGCGATCTGAATTTCGGCGGGGGTGATTTCACGGGCGTTGTAGGAGGCACAGCCGGCGGTCAGCAACGAAAGGCTGTAGACGGCCAGCATGACAACGCTGGTCCACCAGCGCCTGCGGCCGGCCCGGTGGCCGCCGCACCGCATGGGCGGGCATCCGAACGGTTTCAGAGGCTCTTTTTGTAGTCGCGGTATTCTTTCCAAAGCCGTTCTTTCAGTACGGGATCGGTTTCCTTCTCGGCGGCCTCGCGCAGCTGCCGGGCCACGATGTCGTCATCCTGGGTGTCGGCGGCCTGATCCGCCTGACCGGCCGATTTTTCGGTTCCCTGGCCCTGGGAGGACTTGGCCGGGCGCTTGGAGGGATCCCGGCCGCCGCCGGTCTCCTTGGCGCCGCCTTCCGGGTCGGCATCACCGGCGTCGCCCTCCAAACCTTCCATGCCGCCCTGCTCGGCGTCTTCACCGGTCTCCGTGCCGCCTCCGGACGACGACGTACCGCTTTCCATGCCGCTCTCGCTGTCTTCGGAGCCCTCACCCCCGCCACCGTCGCCCTCCGCCAGGCCGCGGGCCGCCTCGGCAGCTTCCTGGGCCAGCTGTTTCATCTTCAACTCGGACTCCACCCGGGCCAGTTCGCTTTCGGTGAGCAGCATGTCGTCAAAAGCCGCGATGGATTGATCCAGTTCCCGCTGGAGGGCCCGCAGCTGGTCGAGTTCCCGGTCCTCGGGCACATCGAGGGCGGGTGGGGGCAGGGGGGCGCTCCCGTCTCCGGCGCGGCCGGCGGCCGCGGACCGTTTTTGGGCCTGTTCGAGGGCCCGGACGATTTTGCGTTTTTCGTCCGTGAGCTGACGCACGCGGTCCAGGTAGGTTTCATACAACTGGATGCGTTCGGGCGAGGCGTCGGTGCCGGCCCGGTACTGGTTGAGTTCGGTCAGGATGCGTGCCTCAGTGGCCAGGCCGATTTCCAGCTCCAGGCGGGCCGTGGCCAGACGATCCTCTAGAGAGGCTGCTCCGGCCGTCGAAATCACAACCAGCAGGAACAGCAGGGTATAACCCCCTATCCGTATCCGGTGGTGCACCCGCATGACGCTTATCCCTCATTGAGCCGATGATATGCTAAAATTATTAGTGATTTGCATTTGAGGTGTCAAGTTCGGTCCGTGCGTAGTTGCGAATGGGAAAGCTAAGATTGGAATCGATCCAAACCGTCCACCTATGAAAGTTGGCCCGGAAAGATTTTACTACTTCAGGGTGTTACTTTTCTTCCCCGTGGAAGAAAAGTAACCAAAAGAACACGCCCGTGTCCCGAGACCCCTGCGGGGTTTCCCTGCGCGTTGACGTAACGGCCGGAGCGTGCGGAAACTCCCCCGCCTTCGCTTTGGCTACGGCGGGCTCAAACAGTCCGCACGCTTTTTCCCGTCCGTTACGTCAATGCTCGGCACGGGACAATGGGATACAACCCAACCCTACTCCCAAATGATTCCGGATGAAATCTATTCGATACAGTGTGTTGCTATCGTTTATCCTATGTCCTTCAATGCGGCATGGGCGGCGGCCAGGCGGGCCACCGGCACCCGGAAGGGCGAGCAGGACACGTAATTGAGCCCCAACTTGTGGCAGTGCATGATGGATTCGGGATCGCCGCCGTGTTCGCCGCAGATGCCGCACTCCAGGTCCGGGTTGACGGAGCGGCCCTTCTTGACGGCGATGTCCATCAGCTCCCCGACCCCTTCCCGGTCGATGGTGGCAAAGGGGTTGTTCGGCAGGATCTTGTTTTCCATGTAGTCCACCAGGAAGCCGGTCTCGGCATCGTCCCGGGAGACGCCGAAAGTGGTCTGGGTCAGGTCGTTGGTGCCGAAGGAGACGAACTCGGCGTATTCCGCGATCTGGTCGGCGGTCAGGGCGGCCCGGGGGATTTCGATCATGGTGCCGAACTTGTAGGCCACATCCATCAACTGCTCCTCCATGACCCGGTGGGCTTCTTCCTCCAGAATGCTGCGCTGGTATTTCAATTCGTTCACGTGGCTGGTCAGCGGGATCATGATTTCGGGATGCACGTCCACGCCTTCACGGGACACCAGGCAGGCCGCCTCGAAAATGGCCCGAACCTGCATGGTGGTCAGCTCGGGCACGATCATGCCCAGGCGCACGCCGCGCAGACCCAGCATGGGGTTTTCCTCCCGCAGGCTTTCCACGCGTTTGAGGATGCGCTCTTTTTTGCGGTACTGCTCGAGCAGGGCGTCGATGGCCTCCAGGTCGGCGGCATGCTGCAGGCGGATTTTCAGGTCGGACAGCTCCGTCAAAAGCGCGATGTGGTTGGGCAGGAATTCATGCAGGGGCGGATCGATCAGGCGGATGATCACCGGCAGGCCGTCCATGGCCCGGAACAGGCCGGCAAAATCATCCCGCTGGAACGGCAGCAGGGCATCCAGGGCCTCGCGCCGCTCGATGGGCAGGTCGGTCATGATCATTTTCTGGATATGGGGCAGCCGGTGGGTTTCGAAGAACATGTGTTCCGTCCGGCAGAGGCCGATCCCCTGGGCGCCGTATTCCCGTGCCCGGCGGGCATCGTCCGGATAGTCGGCATTGGTCCAGACCCCCAGGTGGCGGTAGGCGTCGGCCCAGCCGAGCAGCTTGATCAGCCAGGGGTCCTTGATGTCCGGGGCGGTGGTGGTCAGCTGGCCCTTGTAGATTTCACCGATGGTGCCGTCGATGGAAATCCAGTCGCCCTCCTGGATCACCTCCGAGCCGATGGTCATCTGGCGCTTGCCCATGTCGATCTTGAGCTCGGATACCCCGACCACGGCCGGCTTGCCGAACTGGCGGGCCACCAGGGCGGCATGGCTGGTGCGCCCGCCCCGGCTGGTCAGAATGCCTTTGGCGGCCAGCATGCCGTGCACATCGTCCGGTTTGGTCTCCGGCCGCACCATGATCACGGACCGGCCCTCGTTTTTGGCCCAGGCCTCGGCCAGGTCGGCCTCCAGGGCCACGACACCCACGGCGGCCCCGGGGGAGACATTGAGGCCGGTGGCCAGCATCTGCTCCATCTCGCGGGCGGCCTGGGCGGATTCCAGGCTGAACTGGGGGTGCAGGAAAAAGTCCACCTGATCCGGCGAGACCCGCAGAACAGCCTCTTCCCTGTTGATCAGGTTTTCCTCGGCCATTTCCACGGCGATGCGCACGGCCGCCTGGGCGGTGCGTTTGCCGTCGCGGGTCTGGAGCATCCACAGATGGCCGTTTTCGATGGTGAATTCCATGTCCTGCATTTCACGGTAATGGTTTTCGAGGCGCTTGGCGATATCGATGAGTTCCTGGTAGGCTTCGGGCATTTCCTCCTGCAGCTGGGAAATATCGCGCGTCATGCGGATGCCGGCCACCACGTCTTCGCCCTGGGCGTTGGTCAGGTAGTCCCCCTCGATCATTTTCTCGCCGGTGGACCCGTTGCGGGTCATGGCCACACCGGTGGCGCTCGTATCGCCCATGTTGCCGAAGACCATGGTCACGATGCTCACCGCGGTGCCGAGATCGTGGGCAATGCCGGCGGCGTTGCGGTAGTCGATGGCCCGCTTGCCGTTCCAGCTCTTGAACACCGCTTCGGTGGCCAGGCGCAGCTGCTTGTAGGGGTCCTGGGGAAAGTTCATTTTGGCATGGCGGTAGAAGATGGCCTTGAAGTCGGATACGATGCTGCGCAGGGTTTCCGGCGGCAGCTGGGCATCGTTTTCCACCTGGTCCTTGCGGCGGGCATGCTCCAGGACTTCCTCGAAAAAGTCGTCCGCAATTTCCATGACCACGCTGCCGAACATCTGGATCAGGCGGCGGTAGGCATCGTAGACGAAGCGCTCGTCGCCGGTCAGGTCGATCATGCCCTGGACCGTTTTGTCATTGAGCCCGATGTTCAGGACCGTGTCCATCATGCCGGGCATGGAAAATTTGGCGCCGCTGCGGCAGGAGACCAGCAGGGGACGGTCAGCGTCTCCGAAAACCTTGCCGCTGGCCTGCTCCACGGCTTTCAGGGCCGCCAGCAGTTGCTCCCACAACCCTTCCGGCAGCAGGTTGCCGGCTTCCAGATAGGTGTTGCAGGCTTCGGTGGTGACGGTGAAACCCGGCGGCACGGGAATCCCGATCCGGGCCATTTCGGCCAGGTTGGCGCCCTTGCCTCCCAAAAGGCCGCGTACGCCCTCCCAGTCACCCCCGGCGTTGGCTTGCGCTTCTTCGACTTCGCTGAACAGATAGACCCACTTCGTCATTATGATGTCCCCCCTTCATACTGGCTGCTTAATATCCCACCGCGCGGACATGTCCCGACCGCATCGGCAGAAGGCGTTTTCGACAAGGAATTCAACGATATGAAGCCGACCTGGGCATCGGGCGCGGTGAGCGCCGCAGGGCGGGATGGCCTCGTCCCCCGAACGGTAAAGGTTTCGGGGCGGACGATGCAATGCCAACGGGCTGCGCTGGCACCCCAAGTTTCTCGACTTTCATTTTATATAAGCCAGGGAAGGAAAAACTGTCAATTGCCAATAACTTGACCGGGGGCGACAGGATCGGTACAAAAATGGGGGGCAATTGAAATGACGCGATTCGTTTGGGCGGAATTAATGGCCGCCGCGGTTTTCAAGCTGCACGGCCCAAACAGTTCATTGTGTGGCGGCAGGTTATCCGATTATTCGTTTGATTAGACCTGCGGCGAACGCCATGACAGAGAACGCCAGAAATAGCCAGATAAAAATTTTCCACCTTCTCTTGAGGATTTCATTGGCGCCGAAATGCCAAATGTCCGGATCGACCGTCACATCGATCGGCAAATCGGCAAGAATAGTTTTGGCCTCCTCGGCAAATTCAGGCGAGACCAGAATATTGTAATAGGTCCCCGGCCCCATTGCCGGTTGGAAGGGCATGGCGATCCTAAGGCCACTGGAGGTTTCCATCTGTTTGTAGAAGGGAATATCGTTTTCCTTTAAAGCATTTGCGGCCATATCATGCTCGAATAATTTGCCTGTGCTCAATATGCAAACATGGTTGCCGGTCGAAGTTTTATTCATTGTTCTGTAACGGGTTGGGTATAAGGAGCGCGACTTTAGGGACAGGAGCAATAACGGACATGTTTAATCGGCGATACCGGTGCTGTCGCTGTTTTGCTGTTGATATATCTGCGCTGACTGTTGAATAGTCTGCCAATAATGAATAATTATGATGCGATCCAATATGCCTACTATATGCCTATATGCTTCCCATGGAAAAAAGGCACGCCATCGACCCAATTGCACACCACGGCTAAAAATGGTATTGTACCCTAAATACTAAGGACACGACCATGACACTATTCACCATCGGTTATGAAGGGCTCGACGAACGGCAATTTATGGCGCACCTATCCCACCATGGTGTGGATTTGGTCGCAGACGTACGAAAGCTACCGGTCAGCCGCAAAAAGGGCTTCTCAAAGACGGCGTTGGGTGAAATGCTCAAGAAACGCAAGATTAGCTATCTTAATTTTCAGGTGCTCGGTGCTCCCAAAAACATCCGCGAGGAACTTTATCGTTCAGGTGATTACCAGCGCTTCTTTCTGCGATACCGGGATAGCATCGCCGATAAGCAGAACGACCTTAAAGCGATCCTCAACCTAATCCATTCAGGCCAGAACGTTACATTGCTTTGCTTTGAGCGGGATCCCCAAAAATGCCACCGTAAGGTGGTCGCCGAAGAAATCAAAAAAATCGACGGTAATGGCTTAAAGGTCAACCACATCATTCCCATCTAAGCAAAAAGCGCTCTCTGCTGGGTTGCATGTCTTGGCGGATAAAAAAAGCCCAAAACACAAAACACTTGTTGGTGATTAGCCATATTCCCCAAAATAATGTAAGTGTCACGATTCTCGCCAAAAATGTCCTTGCGGATCTTATCCTTGATTTTCGTCTCAAAATCACGGTCATACCTTAGCCGCCTGTATAGCTGACCAAACTCCCAATCGAGGATGCTCATCTTGTGGCCTCCGCAAGCGGGGTCCCTACAGAAAAATTCGATCGATATTCGGATGGGTAGGATGTAAAGATCTTTTTTTTCCTCAAACATGTCGATCTGGCTTATTATACTATCCTTCTTAGCGGTCGCCTCGGCCACTTCATACTCTTTTCGGGGTTCTATTAAAACTCGCTTGAGCATTTTAGGTTTGACCAACCCCAGGGATGTCTTCTTGTCGGCCTGGGCATCACGAAGTGCCTTAACCGATGGATAGACATTGTGTTTTTGAAGGATCCAAACACATCGTCTTCTCCAATCTTTGCTTGGCTCAATAACTTCGCCCAGTTCAATAGAGTCCGGATCGATCGTATAACTTTCGGGTCGAGAGTCCGCCGTTGATTTATGAATGGCGGCTCGTATCCATTGGTATTTTCTAAACTGCTGGTTTCCTTCAAGGTATCGAAACCGGATGGGATAAAGTCTTACCAACGATCGTGACTCGGCCAAAATGCCGGCTGTGCAAACGGTTTCGGTGTATTTCCGGCTAATCTCGGGATATGTTTTGACAAAGATCAGAATATCCTTCTTGGCCATAGTGACTCTCCTTGGCGGCTCACATCGGGGACTATTAAGGGACGGGGGGCTATTAAGGGACATTGTTGACAAACTACACAAAGAGTTTTGGTTTGTACTCTTATTCAACAGCGTCCACCTAACTGCCTTTAATGGAAGTTGTTGAATTATTTAAGGGCGTCCAACATGACGCACGTTGGTCTGAGGATTACTTATACGTATTGTTACGCAACGTCTCTATGTCGTATTCATCCTTTGATATTGTCATGATCAACTCGTAGTTTGTTGGTGTCAATGATTTTTGGATCTGTTTTTCATCAAAGGGATTATTTTGCAAACACGTTCCTATTTCTTGAATATTTTCCTCACCTCGGAACATGAGATGTCTAGTAAACATGCAAAAACCAAATAATTTGCCAAATTTTTCATTGTTTCCTGCTATGTTGCCACTGACGGATGCAGATGCGTATTCGAAGCATTCTTTTGTAAAGGGTTTCAACTCTTTGAGGCATTGATCCCTGTCAATATTTAGACATTTTAAATACGATGGTTGATCGCAATACAGATAAGCCCCTTTTTTCTTGAATTGCTGTGAAAGAATTTGATTTTGAATATCATCGGTAAGTACAATTTCATGTTTTTCTGTTTGAGCGCAACCTATCATCAGAAAGAGGGCAAAAGCACAGAGGAATGTTTGGCGCATGGGAGCAGTCCTTGTTTTATTATTTAAGCACGTCACGAATGATCTATCCGCATTGTCTATCAAGTTAAAGCGTAAAGCACGTTCTTTACGAATGTTCCCTTTATGTATAGAAAATCAAACTATTATTTCTTTCTTTCACAAAACGCCCAAATTAAAACAAAAATCCACAAGGCTATTGTCCAACCTCCAAAAAGATTTACCAAAAATATCAAAAATGTCGCAGCAGAATTTCTGCCCGATGCGATGACAGTCGGAAAAAAATAAATATACAAAGCAACAATGCCGATTATAATATAGAAGATTATTTCCAATCCTGACTCTGTCATACTTTTATCATTTCAGCGTTAAATCTTGCGATATCTTATGAAGATTGACGCTAACGTTGAGATCAGGTGCAGATGAAATCTTACAACCAATAGATTAATAAAAATTGTGGCGACTAAATACATATTTTGCTAAAAGCGATGCCGTCTTTGGCTGCAGTCTGAAGAATTTGGTTTGACTTCGGTATAAAGGTATTAAAAAATTATTGTACCATTTTCTGCATTTCAATAATGCGCATTCTCTGTGATGTGTTGTCAATTTTTATCGTCATATCAAAAACAGTTTTTACATATATATTCATTGTAGGTTCTTTTATAAAATATCCATTATAAATCACAGGTATTGAGGAGCCATTTACCCTTAGTTTTCCTTCGCCTTTGATTTCCACCAGTGGGTATTTTCGATCTTTATAATAGGTTTCCCCGTGGACATAGCAGTACGCATCTATTTCCATATTCGCCTTACCAAAGTAGAGATTATATTTTGATGGAATTATTTCACCGGATGAGGCATAGGGGGAAAGGTAGAGCCCTAAAGATTTCTTGAAAAGTCCTTTTAAGGAGTTAGTTTGGCTGGGCGTAAGAACACCTGACTTGTCAACAATATGAATTATCTTTTGGTTTTTTTGGTTATACTGAACCAATAAATTCTTTATTTCAAAAGTTACTATATCATCATGAACTTTCATAGATATTATATTATTTTCTGTTTCTTCCTTCTCGGGTGAAATAGTTGTTAGTACCTGCTCAATTTTATACTCTCCTTCCGGCATGCTTGTGTTGAACAACAATAAATTATTTTTTTGTTCAATACTGAAGCATTCACCGTCATAGCAAAACGTGGGCTCGACATTAAACTTTTCAGGCTGTTGCGATGATACACATCCGAATAAAAATAAAGAAATGAGTATTATAACAAATTTTTTCATATACATTCCCTTGTGTTTGAATGTGGGTAAACTGAGTTGCCAAGGAACTTATTACGCAACAACACGCTGCAATTAACAGATTGATCAAGCCAACGAACTATAGCTCTTGCGACGCGTACTTGTCGATACTACTACTTTCTATCAACCGGGTATCGATCGATCATTTCAGCATCAAGCAACCCCCTATGGGAATCGCCCTATATCTTGACCAAAGCAATCCACGCGCAACCCTCCTGAAGGTGACGCCCTGCTTTTTTAAATTTTCATTATGCCGGCTTGGGGGGTAATTCTGGTGGTGCCTGATACAAAGATGGACAGAATTCGTTATGAACTAATACTCATATATATTGACATGGGTTTTTAGTCAATCATTTCAAAGAGTAGGTCGGTTCAAAAATGCTGCCGCCGGCACAGCAATGAACGTTGGGTTGGGATTGGATAACCACAAGTGGGGTTGGGCGCCTTATTGCGGTGACTGCGTTGATCAGGCCGGTGAGTGCGGGATGGCGGTATCGTCATCGCTCCCGCAACCTATCCAGGCCAGGGCTTTCGCCATGTCGAGGAAAATTTCCGAGCTGCATCCGGCGCATTCGGCGTTGATGCAGAACATGCGGCCCATGGCATAGGTGAAGGAGCCGCGTTCCGCCACGAAGACCATTTTGTTGAAGAAGCGATTGCGTTTCAGGTCGTAGACGATCCTCTCGATTTCATGCCCCGGCACGTCGATATGGGCCTTGCGAAGATCGATCAGGGTATCGATGGGCACCTGGAAAGACGGGTCGGCGGTGATGTCATCCCATGTCCTGTAGAAGTCCCTGACGGTCACCACGCCTTCGGCCTTGAACAGCAGCAGATAATCTTTGAGGAGGTAGGATATGGGCATTGGCGGAGCGATTCCTGTCGTTATGAGAATTATCTTCCAGGTGCCGAGGCGTACCATGCCAGAAAAATACAATAAGATCAAGTGGACGGGTAATTTTTTGCAGTGAGAAGGGGTCAAGGGTTCAGAGGGGCGAGGGTTCAAGTGTTTATTCGTTAAGGACTGAAGCAGCGCCTTTAGCGCATAGCGCCAATAGCGGTTTGGGCCTATCGATTCAACTCTTCTCGAACCGCGGCCGCGATTTTTTTAATGGCGTAGGGCTTCCGGATATACTGTCCGGCCCCTAATGCCTGAACTTGTTTGACCTGGTCGGATTCCGAGTAGCCGCTGGCGATAATGGCCCGCTGCCCCGGATCCTGTTCGATGATGCGCCGATAGGTTTCCAAACCGCCAATACCGGGATCCATGACCATGTCCAGCAGGATCAAATCGGCTTTGTTCGTTTTCAGGTATTCGACCGCGGCTTCACCGCTGGAAACGGTATCGGCCTTATATCCCAACTGGGTGAGAATCGCCGCGGCGATCGTGCGCTGGTTGGCGGCGTCGTCCACGACTAGGATGCTTTCCCCCTTTCCCACATAATTCTCTCCAGAAGACTCGGGTTCGATTTTGCCGGTTTGCCTTGTCACCGGCAGGTAGATCGAAAAAGAAGTCCCCTGGCCAAGGGCACTGTTAACTTCGATGTAGCCGTTGTGATCTTTGACCGTGCCCCAGACAATGGCCATTCCAAGGCCGGTCCCGCTGCGGCCAAGCACTTTTTTGGTATAGAACGGTTCAAAAATGCGGCCGATGCATTCGGGCTCGATTCCGGTACCGGTGTCGGAGATCCGCAGGCGCACATAATCGCCCTCCGCAACGGTCTCGTAGCCTTTAACAGGGGTATCGATATAGATATTGTCCGTCGTGATCGTAATGGTGCCGCCATCCGGCATGGCTTCGATGGCATTGTTGACCAGGTTCATGACGGTTTTCTGCAGGTGAATCTTCGAGCCGGCCACCGGCATGATGTCGGGTGCAAATCGTGTGGTGATGTTGACCTGGGGGTGAAGGGTCACCATGTGTTCCAGTTCCGGCGTCCTGAGATGGTCGGAAACAATCTGGCCGATGTCGACCACATCGACCAGGGCAACGCTGCGACGGGACAGCGCAAGCAGGTCCTGAACGATGGCTACGGCCCGGTGGCCCGAATTTTTAATGGTCTCCAGGGGTTCGTATAGCGGGCTGTCTTCCGCTATCTGCATCAGCAGGAGTTCAGGGTAGCTGGTGATGCCCGAGAGAATGTTGTTAAGGTCGTGGGCCACCCCGGCCGCCAGCAGGCCGATGGCTTCCATTTTTTGGGCCCGGTTCAGTTCTTCCTGCATCTGGATCCGTTCGTTGATTTCCGCTTTCAGCTGATCGTTAGAGTTTTGAAGCTCCATGGTGCGCTGGGTCACCAGTTCTTCCAGATTTTCCCTGTGTTCCTCCAGGGCCCGGTCGCGTGCCTGGATCTGGGCCAGCATGTCGTTGAAGCTGTCGATCAGACGGCCCAGTTCATCTTCGGACTGGAAGGCGACTCGCTGGCTGTAATCGCGTTTGGAAGAGACGAGGTGCATGGTCTTGAGCACATCCTCGAGGGGAGCGGTGATGACACGCTGGAGGCGGACACAGGCGGCCTGGGCGGCAAAAAAAAGCAGGATGCTGCCGAATACCGTCCACGAGCCGAAATGGCCCAACCGGCGGTTGATTCGGGTCATGTCCGCCCTGATGGCCACATGGCCGATGGTTGCGCCGTTCAAAAGAATGGGGTGGGATAGATCTAGCTGATGGTAGCCGATTTCGACAACCTCGCGCTGATTTGCAAAGCGGCCGATGCAGGTTTGCACTTCTTCGGCCGCAACGACGGGCGTACCCTCGGGCGTTTTTTTCTCGTAAGACTGGAAAACCAGGCCATCGGCACTGAAAATATGTGCCATGAGAATATCCGATTCCGCACTGAGGGCGGAAAGAATTTCTTCGGCGGTACCGGGGTCGTCGAACGCGAGAGCAGCGGTGCTGTTGATACCAATGACCTTTGCCAGGGTGGATATGTTTTCCACCATGGCCTGGCGATAGGAGATGTATTTGTCTCCGATGAAATATGTGGCCATCAGGCCGATCAAGACGCCGCAAATGACCAGAACAATGAACAACAGCTTATTGCGGATGGACAGTTTGCGATAGAATCGATTCATCATGGCCTTTTCCCCGCAGCGTCGGTCTGCACCTGCCGGGCAACCTTGAGCAGTTTGGCGCTGATCATCAATTCCGATTTACGGGATTCGGCCAGGTTGATTTCAATTTTTATGCGGTTGCGATGTTTGTTGATGGACACCATGCCGCCCTTTTGGCCGAACCCGGGCATATCGCTCACCGTGAGCAGGTTGAACCGGCCTAAAAAGGCTTTGATCCGGGACCACTGTTGACTGAAGGACTGACTGATAAATAGAATTTGGCAGGGGCGCTCTGAGAGTTCCCCTTCCGATTGATAACGTTCGATCTTAATGCTCCGGCCGCCGACCTGCTCGTCGGCAACAACCCGGTCGAGATGCGGACCGAATGGGTCATCCCCCAGGATACCGATCGTAAAGGGGGCGTCAGCGTTGTGGAACGCCTCCTGGGGCCACGTTACAAAAAGCGACAGACGGTAGAGAAAGACCGCTTTCAACTGGTATTCGTCAATGGCCTTGGCCCTCAGCGGTTGAAGTGTTGCGGCCAAAGACAGGGTCAGGACGGCAGCCATGAAAGACAAGACAATCCGGCGGAGTGTCATATGCACCGCTCGGTTGCGACGTGAATGATATGGGCGGAAACGGTGAAACATTATCATCATGTCCCGACGTCGATTAAAACCGAAAGGTTATCTGACCGTAAACAATGCGCGGCACTTCCGAGTAGACGACACCGGACCGTGTCGGGAATTCCTGATGGCGCTCATCGAGCAGGTTCTCGATGCTCAGGCTGAAAGCAACGTTCGGTGTGGGTTCCCAACCCAGGCGCATATCGACCCGTGTATACGAGGGGACATCCGCCGATTTGAGCTGGTCGACGTAATAAAGCTCCGTGTCCAGGCTCAGCGCCCAGGGCAAATCCAGATAGGAGCGGACCTGGAACTGATGCTTGGGGCTGAGGCCGCCCTCGTTTTCGGCACTGTCGCCGTTGGCGTCGAGATTATAGTCGAACCAGGCATAACCGAAGTTGAGCTTCCAGTTGTCCAAGGGCTGCAGGGTCGTCAAGGCTTCAAACCCGAAGGTTTCGCCATCCATACCGTTGGCGATGGTTTGGGGGATCACCACATGGGGCGGGAAAGGAACGGTTTCAGGGAAGGGTATACCGGTGTCTGTTACCCTGAGATTGTCATATTCGTTGTAGAAAGCCGTCACATCGAAAGAAAACCACTGTTCCGGCTGCCAGCGCATGCCCATTTCGTAGGCGATGAGCTCTTCCGAATCGAAATGGTCGTCTCCGGTTACCCGCAGGACACCGACGCCGAAAGGCGGCATATTGGCGCTTGCCAGGTTGAACCGGATATCATGATCCGAGCGCGAGGGCGTGCGCACCGCCCTGGAGACCGCGCCCCACACCATATGCCTGGCTGTCGGTTTCCAGCGCAGCCGGGCACTGGGCTGGATTTCAAAGCCGGTATAGTCGTTGTGTTCGAACTTGGATCCCAGGGTCAGCCAGAGCCTGTCCTGCCAGAGCATGACGTCGTCCTGGACAAAGGCGCTCCACAGGTTGTCGCTGCGGCTGTCGGGGTCCATCCACAGGTTGGCGGATCCTTTGGTATCGTCAGTGGTCCAGCGATAGCCCAGGCCCCAGACCACATCATGGCGCTGGTGGGGTTTGAAGCGATGTTGGAATTCGACATCCAGCGTATGGCGGCGTTCTTCGATCACCACCTGGTCGCGATAGGACCAATCATAATAGGCTTTGGCCTGGATCTCGGCCTCATCGGCAAGGGTGCGCTCCCAGGTGGTGAGCAGATGACCGCCGTGGTAGGTCTGCTGCTCCTCGGATTCCCGTGTAAACGGGGGGGTGACATAGCCCGAGAGCAGCAGGTCCAGATCATCCGACCCTTGATACGCTTCTCCCTGAATCGTGATGTCGTCCTGGTGGGACAGGGCCAAATCCGTGCGAAATCCGGCGCGGAGGCTCTCCCAGGCGTCATTGGCCTCGTCGCCGTCCGGGGTTTTGAACGTGTCCCGGTTGACGCCTTTGGCATAGACCCGGTAGCTGATATCGTCGCTCACGCGGTCCCCGTAGCGAGCCACCGCCAGGGGTTTTTCGACCGTGCCGAACCCTCCTACCAGCAAGCCCCCCTGGGTGTCCTCGGTGTGTTTGGTAATGATGTTGATCACGCCGTTGACGGCATTGGCGCCCCACAGGGTCGCTCCGGGGCCCCGGATGACTTCGATGCGTTCGACGTCTTCCAGAACCGTATCCTGGACATCCCAATAGACGCCGCTGAACAGAGGGGTGTAGACGCTGCGGCCGTCGATGAGCACCAGCAATTTGTTGCTGAACCACTCATTGAAACCCCGGGAGGTAATAGCCCAAGTGGAACCGTTGATATGCGCCACTTGGATTCCCGGCACCATTCGAAGTGCTTCGGGGATATTGCGGGCGCCGGTGCGCTTGATGTCTTCCTGGGTGATGACAAAGACCGCGGCCGCGGTATCGAAAAGCTGTTCCGCTTTTTTGGATACCGACGTCACTTCGGTTTGCAGCAATTCCTCGATGCTGAGATTTTTCAGGTATTCCAATCCGTCGGCATTGGCATGGGACTGGGCCCGACAGGGACCGGACAACCCGCTGATGATCAGGACGGCCACCATGGCGCAAACGCTGCTGCTGAAATTATTTATGAGGATTTTCAGGGGCGTGTATGCCAACTGGGTGTCTATCCGTTCGGGCCAATGGGGTCGAAAACAGGGGCGCATAGAGTTCAGGTTCCTTCTGCCGCATTTATTGCTAACACTATCCTAACACTGAGGTATCGGTTTTTTTGGGTATGACTTTAGGGATTTTTCTCTTGCTGAAAGGATACGGCAAACGGCATGATGGTCGCCTTGCATGCACCTTTCGTTAAAGGGGCAGGCCATCGCTTGCAAGGATTCCCTTGGTGATTGGGTATGGATACGCAACCGAAATCTGTAACCTTTGACGGCAACGAAGGTCTTTATGGGGCAATATGACGTGATGATCGTTTTGAACCCGCATTCGTTTGATTCCAATTTACCGTGAACCGAAATCAATTAGAGGAGATCATCTTATGAAACGAGCCTGGAACCCATATCTGGCCGGCGCCCTCGCCGGGGTGCTCATGATCCTGTCGGTAGCAATCGCCGGCAAGTATTTCGGTGCCTCGACCACCTTTGCCCGGGGGGCGGCGACCATCGAGCAGACGGTGGGCGTCGATACCTCGCGTTATGAATACTTCACCACCAAGGGCGGTAAATACGGCCCGGGCTCCCTGCCCAACTGGCAGTTGCTGTTCGTGGTGGGCATTGCTCTGGGCGGGCTGGGGGCTTCGCTGGCCTCGGGAACCTTCGAGGTCAAACGGGTGCCTGACATGTGGGCGGCCCGATTCGGTGATCGGCCCCTGTGGCGCAATCTGGCGGCCTTTGCCGGGGGCATCGTTCTCATTATCGGCGCGCGCCTGGCCGGGGGGTGCCCCAGCGGGCACGGCCTGAGCGGACTGTCCCAGCTGGCCGTGAGCGGATTTGTGGCCCTGGCCTTTTTCTTCGGCGGCGGTTGGGTTACGGCAAGACTGTTGTACGGTAAAGGAGGGGAACGATGATGAGCTTACTCTATGGACTGGTATCGGGGATTTTGTTCGGCGTTCTCCTGCAGCGGGCCGAGGTTCTGCGCTACGACCGCCAGGTGGGGGCCCTGCGTTTGATGGACATGACCATTTTTAAATTCATGCTCACCGCCATCATGGTGGCTTCGGTGGGGATTTATTTCCTCAAAGATATGGGGATCGTGAGCCTCAGCCTGAAAGCGACCGGCTTTGGCGCCCAGATCGTGGGCGGGACCCTTTTCGGCATCGGCTGGGGGCTTTTGGGCTACTGCCCGGGAACCGCCGGCGGGGCCCTGGGCGAAGGGCGTCTGGACGCCGCCTGGGGCCTGTTGGGCATGTTGGCCGGGGGGGCGGTCTATGCCGCCATCTATCCGGCCCTGAAGGCCACCGTGCTCGGGCTGGGCAACGTGGGCAAGGTGACCCTGCCCCAGGTGATGGGCGTGTCCCACTGGGTGGTGATCGTTGCCATGATTGTTCTGTTCCTGGGGGCGTTCAGGGTGTTTGAGAAGAAGGGGCTGTAGTGTCTATGATCGGCGCCTTGATCGTTGGGGAGATTATCGGGGGTCAAGGGGCCGAGGATTCTAGTGAAATGCGCCAACCTCAAAGCGTCAAGCTGAAAGGGAAACGCTTCACATCGACCGCGAACCGATTTTCTGATTTCTCACGTTCTCTTTTTTAGCCGTTTAGCCTCGGTTCCTGGGCCCTTTTGGCCAACTTATATTGAGAAGCACCACCTTACCTAATATTCTGACGAACAAGCCGCCGGGAGAACCCAATTCTCCCGGCGGCTTGTTTCTTTTGATCTCGCCAGCGTCAGCTTGACCCCACGCCGGTTTGGGCCTAAAATTATCCCAAGATCCCATGAACCCGCCCACCAGCAGAGGTTTGCCATGACGGAACTGACCCGATCCCAGAAGGCCCGGGTGGCCATCCGCAGTTTCAAAACCGGTGTGGATGCCATCGGCCTGCGGGGGTATTATCGCCCCACCGACCTCATTGGCCAGGCCCTGGCCGACAGCCTGCGGATATTGAGCCCGGAGATATACGGCTCCATGAACGATCCCCGGGTGGTCGAACTCAACGGGCTGGAATATGTCATCGACCGGCTGCCCCGGGGCATCGAGCGCTGTAACCGGGTCATCCTGACGGAAGAGGATGGTTTCGAGGGCACCAATTTCGAAAAGATCGAACCCCCCAAGCGGCGTCGGACCTCTTACATGGTCAGCGATACGGAATTGTGTTTCGTCATTACCCGGGGGCTGAGCGAGATCTACGATATTCTGACCCACCTGACCTTTTTGACCAGCGAAGCCCAGAAGATCCAGGAGCGCATGCGGGACGATACCGGCCATGCCACCGTGGAATGGCTGGAACTGGAAAAGACTGTTCGCGGGGGGGCGCCCGCTTCAGGAGCGGAACTGGACCAGGCCCTCTGGAATTTGAGCATCATCCTGGGGCGTTCTTTCAAGGAAACACGCGAGACCTACGAATACCTCGAAACCGGCCGCCTGGAGAGCAACAGCAATGCGGGCCTTTTCGCCCTGGTCTATCACCTCGGCCGGCGTGTCGACGAAGAGAAGCGCGCGCCCGAGAACGCCCTGATCGTCTATCTCACCCCGGCGCTCATGAACAGCATCGGTCACCACAAATACGGCAAGCCCTGGGCCGCGACCCTCAAGGCGAAATTGATCGAGCTGGGGCTGGACCAGCGCCCCCTCCATATTATCAGCGCCAATTTGCACAGTGTGGTCAACCTGCTCTATGGACCGGCGGCGCTGGGTGCCGGCAAGGGCAAGGGCGGAGTGGGAGAGGTGGTGGACATGGTCTGCCGCCTGCTGGAAGAGCGGACGGATGTCTGCGCCGTCGGTGCCGAGGCCGGTCTGTACCTCATGCGGGACACCGCCGGAACCCACGTGGACTGCCAGATCATCGACACGGCGCGCATCGACCCGGATACGGTGCACCCGGAGTTGGACGTGGCCGCTTTACGCGAGCAGACCGAGAAGCCGGTAATCCTGGTCATGGACTACGCTTTTGGCGTCCAGGCCTTCGAACTCATGGAGAACCTGCTGTATCCCCATTGGGAAGATGAAACGCCGCAGTTGTTCGACATCCGTTCGATCGCCGTCATGGGCAAGGCCGGCATCCTGGCCGGCAACAAAGGCGACATCATGCTGGCCACGGCCCACGTGATCGAAGGCACCACCGACAATTACACGGTCGCCAACGATCTGGCGCCGGAGGATTTCGGTGACGATATTCCCATCTATTCGGGTCCCATGCTGACGGTGGTGGGGACCTCGCTGCAGAACCGCGATGTGCTGCGCCGCATCCAGCGCGGCTGGAACGCCGTGGGCCTGGAGATGGAGGGCGGGCACTACCAGCGCGCCATCAATGCCGCCATCATCAAGGGCAACATTCCCCCCGACATCAAGCTCCGCTATGCCTACTACGCCTCGGACAATCCCCTCCAGAGCGGCCAGACCCTGGCCTCGGGGCCCATGGGCCAGGAAGGACTGGCGCCGACGTACCGGATCACCAAGGTGCTGCTGGAAAAGATATTGGCCGACGCCGGGTGACAGCCCCTTCCCATGGGGTGCAGGACAAACCAGGCGTGCCGCCCTTACCCTGAACAGGGGCGTGGGGGACATACGGGAGGCTGTTCGTTCGTGTGCTTCCGGGAACAGCTTCCCCCAACCCGCCGATAAAACCGTTGTCCTTTTCCCGGGGCCCTGTTATGGGAGCCTGCCATGACCGCCGGAACCCGGCGGATGAAGCGTGGCGGGTAGCCCGATTATTTCACGCGTTCGCGATTTTCATTTGTGTAGAAAAAATTTCATGACATGTTCGGGGTAGATCTTTGCTGCAATGGAAACATGACATACCAACGCGCTACTTCGCGACCTATGAAGCGCTCGAAGAGGCCTTCCGGGAGCGCATTGCCGGACTGGTGCCGCGTTACCACGCCGGAACACGGGTGTTCTGGGAAGATTTTCAGCAGCTTTACGAGAGCCCCCAAGCCCCGGGGCCGGGGGATGCCGAGGCCTATATCACCATCAATCCCCGGGACTGCCTGGCTTTTGGCTCCCCTTACCAGGTGTTGCAGGCCGCCTGGCTTGCGGCCCGGCAACATCAGGCGTCGGCGCCGGAAAGCCCCCGCCATGTTGCGGAAAAATTCGGGCTGGGCGGGCAGCTGCACCAGGCCATGCGTTCCCTTTCCGGCGGTGAAACCGTGCGGCTGGCCCTGGCCAAGGCGTACCTGGCGGCCCGGCATGCCGACCGCCTGACCATCGCCAGCCCTTTCAGCTGGCTGTCCCTGGATCACTGGACCGATTTCCGGATGCTGGCGGAACACTACGGCAACTGCGGCACGCCCCTGGAGCTGTTTGCCCTGGAAGGCGAGGATTCGACCGCCCCGGCCCCCTTCGGCGGCGCGCCGGCGCCCCTGACCTTTGCCTGGCGCCTGAAGGGGCTGCGGCTGGATCTCGGCACCCTGATGGACCATCTGCACGACCGGCCGGTCTGGGCCGGGGTGGTGCCCCGGGATGAAACCCTGGATTCACCCTGTCTGCTGTGCGGCGACAACGGCCAGGGCAAAAGCCTGGTGGCCAAAACACTGGCCGCGGCCATGCCCTACACGGGTGAGGCTTCGGTGCACGTGTCCGGTGCGCCTTTGCGGGCGCGTCTTCTCTTCCAGGATGTGTTCAACCAGACCCTCATGCGCTCCATGCGGCAGTTGACCAGCCGGGGGAATACCGGCCCTGTGGCGGCGGTCTTCGAAGAGATCCTGGCGGCCATGGGGACGCCGTCCGCCGCGGGCAGGACGCAAAACCTGTCTTCCCGCGTGGGGCAGGGAGACAGGAATCCCCCCAGCCTGCTCGAACTGAAAATACTCCTGACAGCGGTCCGGCTGGCGGCGGGGACGACCGTTCTGATCCTGGACGAGCCGGATTGGGGCTTGAGCCGATCGGATGCCGTGGCTTTCGTGACAGCGGTGGTGAATGCGGCCCATGCCCGGTCGGTGCCGGTGATCCTGATATCCCACAAGCCCTGGTGGCAGAACCTGGCCCGCAGTGTGCGCTGGGTCTGGAAAGAAACCCCGGCGGCGCCGGATGCCGGGGGATGCCTTTTTCAGGTCCATATCCAGGACCGGCCGGGAGGTGACGCGTGAAAGTATCCCATCGGCTCTTGGCCCTGGTGCTGCTGGCCATTCCGGTCTTTACCGGCTGGCACCCCCTGGCAAAGGGGGCCGAGCTGCTGCCCGGCGTGCCCTGGGGGCCGGTGGCGATCGTCGCCATTGTGCTGGGCGGCGTGGCGGTTTGCTGCGGTCGGGCCTTTCTGGCCAATGCCGTGGCGATAACCGCGTTGATTCTGGTGCCCATCGTCTATGCCGGTGGCGGTGTGTCCTGGCTGCTGGCGGTCGCTAAGGGGACCGCACCGGGGGCTGCCGGGCAGGTCCACGGCGCTCACTACGTCGGACTGGCCTTGAACATGCTCGGCGTCATCCCCCTGGCCCTGGCCATTGTGGCGTCCATTCCCTTCGATCGCCTGGAGCAGCGGCTTTTACAGGGGCGGCGGGGCATCTCCGCGGGTGAAAAATACCTGCTCATGTTTCTGCGGGTCTTCAATCATATCGTCTATTTTGTTATACCCAACCTGCTGGAAGTCATGCGTGAGGAAGCCCTGTGGCGCCGGACGCCGGCCCATGCCGCCGGACCGGCCCCCCGGCGCTCGCTCCGGGCCTGGGCGCAGGGCCTGGTGGCCGGCATGGTCCAGATCAGCGTCAGCGGGATCTGCGCCTCCTTGCGGTATATCCCCCTCTGGGCCAAAGAAATCGATGAACTGCCTCCGCGAACCCCTCAAAAGCACAGGAGCCCAAAGTGAAATCGAACACCCAGATGCAACAGCTCATTCTCGTTGGCGTGACCGCGGCTTTTGCAACCCTCGCCTTTCTGGGAACGACCGTCATCCGGATCCCCATTCCCGCCTCCGGGGGCTATTTCAATCTCGGGGACACTTTTGTCATGGCCGCCGCCCTGTTGTACGGCCCGGTGGTCGGCGGGCTGGTGGGTGCCATCGGTCCTGCCATGGCGGACGCGGTGGGATTTCCGCAGTTCATCCTGGCCACAGCGGTGGTGAAAGGGATCGAAGGCCTGCTGATCGGCCTCTTGGCCGGACGCCGGCCCCGCCCGCTGCGGGCCGTGCTCGCGCTGGCGGTCGGGGTGGTGATTCTGGTGGGGGGCTACTATATCTTCGAGGCGCTCATCTATCCCCTGCTGGCCCGCAGCATTCCCTTTTTCGGGGTGACCGATGCGGCCGCGGCCCTGGCGGAACTGGTGCCCAATCTCCTGCAGGGGGGCATCAGTGCCCTCATCGCTTTCGGGATCTGGAAAGTGCTGGCCCGGCGGGTCGGCGGAGGAGGTTGAGGGAAGTCCTGGCAGCGGTATTGATTTTACGGATGGGGTGATGTTTCGGCCCCGGCCAAACTCACGCTTAAGGGTTCGTAACAACAGCGCCGGCCAGGAAACCGGGGGCCCACCCACGGTTGCCAGCTTCCGATGAAATAAATTGATACGCTATGGCGCTGTTGCAACGATCCCTAATTCGTTCAGACAGCGTCCGGGCCCGAAACATCACCCCATCCTTCGGGCGTTCCTGCGTATCGATAGTTCGGGATGCGCCGCCAGTTGGCTGGCGTTTGATGGAATACAGCGATATGTTGTCGAGTTTCTTGCGGTATGTCGTTCGCCTAAGCCGACCGGTGTTTCTCGTCCAATAGCCGGAGCTGTTTGTCAAACCGCCGGCTCAGCAATTCCACCTTGTCCGTCAGTTCTTCCAGCTGCCCGAACTCGCGCTCGATGTCCTGCTCGCAGGCATGGATGGATTTGCCCAGTTCGGCGATGCGCGCCCCGTCACCGGCCGCGGTGGCCTCCTGCATGGCGGCGTGCAGGGCCTGCAGGGCGACATCGCCGTCTTCGATGACCTTTTCCGACCGGGCGATTTGCTTTTCCAGGGGTTTGACGGCCTGGCTTTTCTGGGTAAGGATTTCGGACCGCTCCCGGCGGGCTTCTTTTTTGGAAAGGCGCGGCCGGGCCGGGCCGTTTCCGGACGAACGGCCGGCCGGGCCGATGTCGGATTCATCGTGCCACCCCAAACGCTCGAGGAACCGCTGGTAGCTGCCCTCGAAGAGGGTGGCCTGGCGGTTTTGGAACACAACCAGGCGCTGGGCCACGGCGTGGAGAAACATCTCGTTGTGGGTGACCATGATGATCGCCCCGTCGAAGGCATCGATGGCGGCCAGCAAGGCGTCGCAGGATTCCATGTCGAGATGGTTGGTGGGTTCGTCCAGCAGCAGCAGGTTGAGCCGGCGGGCCAGCATCTGGCCCAGCAGGACCCGGCTTTTCTCCCCGCCGGACAGGATCTTGACCGGTTTGAGCGCATCGTTGCCGGAGAACATCATGGCGCCGCAGATATTGCGGGCCGTCTGCCGGTCCAGGTCTTCGCCGGCCCACAGAATTTCCTCTTCCACGGTGCGCTCCCCCACCAGGCGGTTGATGTGGGTCTGGTCGAAAAAGCCCATGCGCACGTTGGGGTTGGCCTGGATATGCCCCCGGTTGCCCTTAAGCTCCCCCGCCAGCACTTTGAGAAGCGTGGTCTTGCCCTGGCCGTTGCGGCCGATGACGGCGATGCGGTCCCGCTGGTTGACGGTAAAGCCCAAGCCTTCGAACAGGGGCGCTTTGGCATCGTAGCCAAAGGCCAGATCGTCCGCCGTCATCATGTGACGGCCTTTGAAAGGCGCTTCACGGAAACTGAACTCCAGGTTCCGGAGCGTTTCCAGCTTGTCCTTCTTTTCCATCTTGTCGAGGGTCTTGATCCGGGACTGGACGAGATTGGCCAGGCGTGCCTTGGCCCGGAAGCGGGATATGAACAGCTCGACTTCCCGGCGCCGGCGTTCGTCGTTCTGGCGTGTCTTCTCGTAGATTTCCTCGTCCTGGGCGATCTGGTCATAATATTTCCCGGTATCGCCGGCGATTTTGCGGGCTTTGAGGCGATGGAGGCCCACGGTGTGCGTGACCACCTGGTCCATGAAGGAGCGGTCGTGGGTGATCAGCAGCAGCTCCCGCGGCCAGGCCTGCAGGAATTTGACCACCCAGCGGATGGCGGCGATATCCAGGTAGTTGGTGGGCTCGTCCAGCAGGAGGAGATCGGGTTCCGATATGAGGACCTTGGCCAGATTGAGTCGGACCTGGTATCCCCCCGAGAACACGTCGGGGGGCTGCGGCAGGTCGCCCGGCCCGAACCCCAGCCCGGCCAGAATGCGTTCGGCCTTCCAGTGCTGGTCGGACTCGTTGGCGGGGAGGCTGGTGATGGCCTCTTCCAGCACGGTGGGCTGGCTGAAGCGCAGGTGCTGGCGCACGTGGCCGATGCGGTAGTGGCGCGGGATGGTGATCGTCCCGCTGTCCACGTCTTCCTCCCCCACCAGGATACGCAGGAGCGTGGTCTTGCCGTTGCCGTTGCGGCCCACCAGGCCGATTTTCTCCCGCGGATTCAGCGTGAAGCTGACGCCGTCGAAGAGAACCCGGCCGCCATAACTCTTATGAATATTTTCGATGCTGAGCATATGTCATTTGTCTTGTCTGAAAAGCCATTCGGCTTGAACCGCCTGTGATGACCGCCGGGGAATGCCTTTCCCGACGGTCCCGCATGCGGATATTATATTTGACTTTCAAATACAAGCTTAATATCCTGCGGCAATTTTTATCCGGGCCCGATTGTGAACCCCCTGCACGGCCATTTCCCCTGCAGACCAGACAACGTGTAACCGGGTGGACGACGCACGCGACATTATCCGGCAGAAACGGTTGCCGGCCTGACGCAACGAACCGCACCAACCCCGGCACGAGCACTGACATCCAGCGACGGAAGCGCATGAATACCTCGTCTTATCCTATGATGCCGTTCACCCGACTCGGGCAGTTTGCCATTGCACGGTTGCGTCGGATGGGGCGCTATGCCTTGTTTTTCCTGCAAAGTTTCGTGCGTATTTTTTCCTGGCCCCTGCCGGTGGCCAGAATCCTTCAGCAGACGTATTTCATCGGCATGAAGTCGGTCTCGATCATATGCCTGACAGCTGTTTTCACCGGCATGGTGCTGGGCTTGCAAGGCTATTACACGCTGGTCAAATTCGGTTCCGAGGGGGTGCTGGGGGCCGCGGTGGCCCTGTCCCTGATCCGGGAGATGGGGCCCGTGCTGACCGCCATCATGCTGATTGGCCGAGCCGGATCGGCCATGGCGGCGGAGCTCGGCATCATGCGCATTTCCGAGCAGATCGACGCCCTGGAGACCATGGACATCGATCCGCTTCGCTTCCTGGTAAGCCCCAAGTTGGGCGCGGCCCTGATCAGCATGCCCCTGCTCACGGCCATCTTCGACGTGGTGGGCATCATCGGCGGTTACCTGACGGGCGTTCTTCTCTTGGGCATCAACTCGGGCATCTATTTCGCCCGGATCCAGTCGAGTGTCGAGATGGCCGATGTTACCGGCGGGTTTGTCAAATCGCTGGTGTTCGCCGTCGTTATTGTAACGGTCTGTTGTTTCAAAGGCTTCAACACCCACGAAGGGTCGGAATACGGCGCCAAGGGCGTCAGTGTTTCCACCACCTCGGCCGTGGTGATTGCCAGTGTGCTGGTACTGGTTACGGACTATATCCTGACATCCTTGCTCCTTTAGCTTATGAAGACACCATTCATTCAATTTGCCGGCGTTACCAAGGCCTTCAACGGGCATACGGTGCTGCAGGGCATCGACCTGGAGATATACCAGGGCGAGATTACCACCATCATCGGCAAGAGTGGCGGCGGCAAGAGCGTTTTGCTCAAACACATCATGGGCCTGCTGCGGCCGGACGCCGGCCGCATCGTTATCGACGGACAGCCCCTGGGCCAACTCAAAGGACGGGCCCGACGGCGTTTGCGGCGGCGCTTCAGCTACATGTTCCAGGACTCGGCGCTTTTTGATTCGATGACGGTTTTCGAGAACATCGCCCTGCCGATCCAGGAGCGGGGCCGTATGAAAGCGGACGAAATCGAAGCCCGTGTGCACGCCCGCATGCGCGAACTGGACCTGGGGCCCATCGATAACGAATACCCCTCCCAGTTATCCGGCGGCATGAAAAAACGGGTGGCCCTGGCCCGGGCCCTGGTAACCGACCCGGAGGTCGTGCTGTTCGACGAGCCCACCACGGGATTGGATCCGGTCCGCAAGAACAGCGTTCACGCCATGATTGCCGAATATCAGCAAAAATTGGGGTTTACAGCTGTTTTGATCAGCCACGAAATACCGGATGTATTCTACTTTTCCCAGCGGATCGCCATGCTGCACGAGGGACGGATCATTTTCACCGGAACCCCGAATGATCTGCAATGTCTGTCGGATCCGGTGGTGCATGAGTTTATTCAGGGCTTCGAGAACCCCAACGGGGATTCACCCGAGCCGGTCCGGCAAGGGTCCTGGGAATCGACGTTCAACGCCGAAATGGCAAGGATGCAGCACCACAAGGTGTCCTTTGCCCTGGTGGTCCTGACCATTGAAAATCTGGCGGAAATCCTGGGCCAAGAAGACGCCGATGCCCCGGGGGTGGCCCAGCGGTTTGCCGACCGTATCCGGGCCCAGTTGCGCGTTACCGATACCTGCAGCCTGGCCGGACCCAATATGGTGCTCCTGCTGCTGCCGTTCACCAATCTGTCCCAGGCTAAAATGGTCTGCGCCAAATTGGGGCGAACCCTGAACGGCCAGGAAATCGCCGGTATCCAATCCTGCCAGGAGGCCTGCATGGCCATCAGTGCCGGCGTTGCGGAGGTGCAGGGCAATGGTCATCCGGAGCGCACCCTGGCCCAGGCGTTGGAGCGAAAAGAGATTTTTTATCAATTCAGTGTGTGTTAGCATTGCGGGGTGTTGGGCGCTCCATTGCACCTGTTCCCGCGCTTAACCTGCGGAGTGAATTCATGAAAAAAGCGTCGATTGAGACGGCGGTTGGCATTTTTGTGTTCATCGGCATTCTGTGTGTCGGCTACCTTACCGTGAAATTGGGGAAAATGGAGCTCCTGGGCAAGAATTACTATTCTGTCCAGGCCCAGTTCGAATCCGTGGCCGGCCTGAAAGTCGGTGCCAGTGTCGAAATGGCCGGCGTTCCCATCGGCAAGGTGGAAGCCATCTCGCTGGATATCGAACGCCAGATCGCCCGGGTGAGGATGAAAATCCAGAGTGACGTGGCCATCACCGACGATTCGATTGCCTCGGTCAAAACCGCCGGGTTGATCGGGGACAAGTATATCAAGCTCAGTCCCGGCGGGTCGGATCTGATCCTGAAAGCCGGTGACACCATTATCGAAACGGAATCGGCCCTGGACCTGGAGGATCTCATCAGTAAATACGTTTTCGGCGGCGTCTGATCCGCGCCGATCATGATGCGGTCGTGCCGTAGACAAATTCCTGGGTCAACACGTCCTTAACCTCAGCTTGTGAAATAAAATCCACGATACGGGAGATAAACATGATGAAACGATATGGCTTGATCCTACTACTCGCCGTGCTGATGCTGCCGATCACCCAGGCGGCAATCGCCGGCGAACCGAGCGACGTCATCAAGGCGCCGATGGATGAGGCGCTGGCCCTGTTGCGGGATCCGCAATACCAATCGGACGACCCCCAGAAGCGGGCCGAGCAGCGGGAAAAATTTTGGGCCATCATCGAACCGGCGTTTGATTTCATGGAATTGTCCAAGCGAACCCTGGCGCGCAACTGGAAAAAATTCGACGACGCCCAAAGAGTGGCCTTTGCCGAAGTCTTTTCCGATCTTCTGGGCAATATCTATGTGGATCGCATTCAGGGCGAATACAATGACGAGACCATCGAATTCGGCGATCAATTCCTGCACGAATCGCGCCCGCTGGCCGTGGTCAAGACCTTCATCGTTTCCTCCCGGAACCGCATCCCGGTGGACTACAGCATGATTCAAAAAGAGGACACCTGGCGCATTTACGACGTCAAGGTCGAAGGGATCAGCCTGGTCAAGAATTACCGCTCCCAGTTCAAGGAGATCCTGGCCAAAGAATCCCCGGATCAGTTGATCGAACGTCTGAAGGAGAAAGTCGCTGCGCAGAAAGCGAATCTGGCCAAAGGGTAGCCCGAACATTTCATGAGATTTTTTCTACACTATAAATTTTATGCAACTATTCAGGGGTATCAAAGCTATTCGAGGTATGATTTTCAGGTGACACTTTGCAGCCTGCGTCGATTTCCAAAATTATCGATAAAATTTCACCCTGCGGGCGCGCCCGAGATGCTCATTGGCCGCGTTATCAGGGGTTTGCGGTAGCAGACGTACAGCGGCGCCCCTGATGCCTTGCCAATGAACATCTCGAACGCGTGAAATATCCGGGGTAGGGCGATGGACGATCCCTGAAGGCCATTGGCGGCAGGAAAAAATATCCGGGCGGGAACCGGTGCAAACCGGCCCGCCCGTTGTGGTTGTAGGTCACGCCGATGGGCGGACTTCCACCTGGCTCATGCTTTCGAGGGCCAGCATCAGGGCCTGGGTGCCGGACCGTCCGCCGCCGTTGGCCGCCACCGACAGGTAGAGCTGATGGACCAGCGCCAGCCCCGGCAGGCAAAGGTTCATGCGCCGGGCCTCTTCCAGGGCGATGCCCATGTCTTTGATGAAATGCTCCACGAAAAAGCCCGGATCGAAATTGCGTTTCAGGATGCGCGGGGCCAGATTGGTCAGGGACCAGCAGCCGGCCGCGCCGCCCGAGATGCTTTCCAGGACCTTCTCCAGATCCAGCCCGGCACGGTAGCCGTACACGAGGGATTCGCAAACACCGATCATGGTGCCGGCAATGACGATCTGGTTGCACATTTTGGTGTGCTGGCCGGAACCGACCGGTCCCTGGTGCACGATCTGGCGGCCCATGATTTCCAGCAGCGGCAGGACGGTTTGGACGGTGTCCGCATCGCCCCCGACCATGATGGACAACTGGGCATTGCGGGCGCCCACATCGCCGCCGGATACCGGCGCATCCACCGTGCGGACGCCCAGGGGGTCGGCGGCCGCGGCAATCTCTTGGGCCAGGCTCGGTTTGGTGGTGGTCATGTCCACCGTGATCAGCCCCTCCCGACCGCCGGATAGAATCCCCTGATCCCCCAGATAGACCTCCTTCACATCGGCGGGGAATCCCACCATGGTGAAGACGATATCCGCCTGGCGGGCCACCTCGGCCGGCGTGGCCGCCCAGGTTGCGCCGGCGGTGACCAATGGCTCGGCTTTGGCCTGGGTCCGGCTGGAGACGACGATGCGATAGCCTTTATCCAAGAGGTGCTGACACATCCAGCGCCCCATTACCCCTGTTCCGATCCATCCCAGGACGGGTTGCATTTGCGGTTCCGCGGTCATGATCATTCTCCTTTGACAATGGTGTAGTTAGGCAACAAACCCCGTCAACATACGCCCCGTCAGCATGCATGGCAATAGTGAACCGCGGACCTTAATGCGCCCGGCCGGCCACCCACTGACCATCCTGTTTTGCTCGATAAAAAACCTGTTGAAACCCCGGTTATTTTTTTCTAATATGGCGCACAACTTTGTCCTGTTTGGAACTAATTGAAATGCTTAAAAAAATAAGGGGGATCGAATGAAGGTCTTGGTCAGTGACAATCTCGGGGAAGTCGGCATACGCATGCTGGAAGCGGAGCAGGGGATTGATGTGGATGTCAAAACGGGATTGGATCCTGAGGCGCTGAATGAAATCATCGGTGATTACGACGCACTCATTATCCGCAGCGCCACCAAGGTCACCGAAGACCTTCTTAAGCATGCGCGTCGTCTCAAAGTGGTGGGACGGGCGGGGATTGGCCTGGACAATGTCGATATCCCTGCGGCCACCAAGCGGGGCGTGGTGGTTATGAATACGCCGGACGGCAACGTCATCACCACGGCGGAACACGCCATTGCCATGATGATGGCCCTGGCCCGCAACGTTCCCCAGGGAACCGCCTCCCTGCGGGCGGGCCGATGGGACAAGAAAAAGCTTCAGGGGCGCGAGATATGCGGCAAGACCCTGGGGGTGGTCGGCTTCGGTAAAATCGGGTCCATCGTGGCGGATCGCGCCCGCGGCCTGCAGTTCAGGGTCCTGGTGTATGATCCCCATGTCAATCCGGAGCGGATCGAAAAGGCCGGTTTTGAAACCGTGACCCTCGACGAACTCTACCAGCGATCCGATTTTATCACCATCCATGTCCCGAAACTGAAAGATACGGCCGGCATGGTTGACAAGACCGCTTTCGACCAGATGAAAGACGGTGTCATGCTGGTCAACTGCGCCCGCGGCGGCATCGTCAACGAGGCCGATCTCTATGACGCCATGGTGGCCGGTAAGGTCGCCGGGGCCGCCCTGGATGTTTTCGAGGCGGAACCCCCCGAGGGTAACCCCCTGCTGAAACTCGACCGCCTGATCTGCACACCCCATCTCGGGGCTTCCACCCGTGAGGCCCAGACCAATGTCGCGGTGGCCGTCGCCAAGCAGATCATGGAGTATCTGAAGACCGGAACGGTGGTCAATGCCGTGAACGTGCCCTCCGTGACCGGTGAACTGCTGGCGCGCCTGCGGCCGTTCCTGGAACTGGGCGACCGCATCGGCTGTCTGCTGCCGCAGCTGCTCCAGGGAGCCCTTAAAGAGGTGGCGATCGAGTATACGGGGGATTTCCAGGGACTCGACTTGTCGCCGGTCTCCACGGCCATTCTCAAGGGATTGCTCACCCCCACGGTCAAGGATGACGTCAATTCGGTCAATGCCCCCATCCTGGCCAAGGAACGCGGCATCAAAGTCAGCGAGACCGCCAGTGCCGAGTCGGACGAATTCCTCAACCTGGTGACGGTTCGGGCTATCACGACGCTAATGGAATGTACCCTGGCCGGAACCATCTACGGCAAGCAGGATTCCCGCATCGTACGCATAAACAATTTCCGGCTGGAGATGATCCCCCTGGGGCATATGGCCATCATTCACAACCAGGACAAGCCGGGTGCTATCGGCAGTATCGGTACGACGCTGGGCAACCATAACATCAATATCGCTCGCATGCAGGTGGGGCAGGAGGAAGAAGGCAATCACAACATAATCTTCCTTAACACGGACACCATTATCCCCGAAGTGGTTCTGGAGGAACTGCGTGCCCTGCCGCTGGTCAAGTCGGTGACCCCGCTTGAGTTCGAGGAATGCCGAGGCTGAACGGTCGACCACCGGCCTTCGTGGACGGATGCGCGAACGCCGTTTGAGGCCGTGCCGGAAGCGCTGTGAACGCAACCAACAGGAGAAGGGAAGATGACGGAAGATTCGAAAGATTTTGTACTCAAGGACCAACCACCGGATTCCGGCGGCAAAACCATGTCCGCGTCTGAGGCCGACCGGGCCAAAAAGGCCTACCAGCAGGAAGGCGAGGGGACCCAACTGCCGCAGATCGACTTTTCCACCTTTGTCATATCCCTGAACTCTTCCGCTTTGGTCCAGTTGGGTGTCCTGGCCGATCCAACCACGGGCGACAAGACCAAGAACCTGTCGCTGGCCAAGCAGACCATCGATCTTCTGGGGATGCTGGAAGAAAAAACCCAGGGGAACCTGAATGTCGATGAGGCCAATATGCTGAAAAGCATCCTTTATGACCTGCGCATCCTTTACGTCAAAGAAAAAGGATAAGGTCTAAGGCTCGAACGGGTATCCCCTTGTGGCCATCGATCGCCTGCGCGCCCCGGGCTGTCGCCGGTGGGCTCCTGCGACCCCGTGTGCACAGGACAGGTTTGCTTCGGGGTACCCTCCGCGATGGTGCGCCCGGCGCATTGTGGAATTGGTATGATACCAACCGATTTGACCCTCGATCTGTTGTCTCCGGCCAAAATCAATCTGGTGCTGGCCGTCACCGCGCGGCGCCCTGACGGGTACCATGAGCTGGCGACGCTCATGGCCTGTATCGATCTATACGACCGCATTGAACTGCGGTTTACAGGCGACGATATCCGATTGACCTGCCATGCCGCCGGGATACCGGAAGATGAAACCAACCTGGCCTTCAAAGCGGCAAGGGGGTTTCAGGCGGCCTATCGTGCCGATCGGGGGGCGTCCCCTTTTGAGGGGGTAGCCATAACGCTCCACAAAACCATACCGGCCGGGGCCGGTCTGGGGGGCGGCAGCAGCAATGCGGCCACCGTTTTGAAAGCGCTCAATCAGCACGTGCCGAAACCTTTGGCGGCCGATCGCCTGGCCGCGCTGGCGCTGCAAATCGGGGCGGATGTCCCCTTTTTTTTATACGGGAAACCGGCCCTCGCGACCGGAGTGGGCGAGCGATTGCGCCCCTGGCCCCAATTAAGACCTTTCCCGGTGGTGGTCGTTTTTCCGGGCCGTGGCCTGGCCACGGGTGAGATCTATCGGGCCCTGAATTTAAGATTGACAAACTGCGAAAAAAAACTTAAAGGGTTCCTTTTAAAACGAGGTGTTTTCGATGCAGCCGCACACCTTTGCAACGATCTTGAAGCCGTTGCCGTGAGGCGGTGTCCGGACATTGCGTTGATCAAAAGGGAATTGAAACGATTAGGGGCGCTGGGCGCCCTCATGTCCGGGAGCGGATCCTCCGTATTCGGCCTGTTCGCGTCGGCCGATGAGGCCCGGAAAGCCAGGCAGCGGCTCGTGGCCCACGCCGAATGGCACGTTTTTCAGGCCCGTATCATGGCCTAAAGAACACGGGAGATTCGTTGGCGGATTTTTTATTTGAAACGCTTGGGGCGTCGTCAAGTGGCAAGACACAGGGTTTTGGTCCCTGCATTCGGAGGTTCGAATCCTCCCGCCCCAGCCATTTTTTATGGACTTTTTACCGACACCGGACGCATTAATGGGCAAACTGGCAATTTTCAGCGGCAATTCGAACCTCCCTTTGACGCAAAAAATATGTGAATATCTGGATATGCCTCTGGGGGGGGCTAAGGTCAAAACGTTCAGTGACGGTGAAATCCAGATCGAAATCGATGAAAACGTTCGCTCCAAGGATGTTTTTATCGTGCAATCCACCTGTCATCCGGTAAATGACAATCTGGTGGAACTCCTGTTGATGATCGACGCTTTCAAGCGGTCATCCAGTCGCCGGATCACAGCGGTTATCCCCTATTACGGTTACGCCCGGCAGGACAAGAAAGTTGCCCCGCGGGTCCCCATCAGCGCCAAACTGGTGGCCAACATGCTGGAGGTGGCCGGGGCCAACCGCGTTATTACGATGGACCTGCATGCCGGTCAGATCCAGGGGTTTTTCGACGTTCCCGTGGACAACCTGTTTGCCGCACCGGTACTCCTCGAGTATATGCGGGAGCATTTGACCGGCAACCTGGTGGTGGTTTCCCCGGACACGGGCGGGGTCGTGCGGGCGCGTGCGTTTGCCAAACGCCTGAATGCCGACCTGGCCATCATCGACAAACGCCGCGACAAACCCAACGAGGCCAAGGCCATGGCTGTCATCGGGGACGTTGAAGACAAAATTGCCATCATTCTGGATGACATGGCGGACACGGCGGGCACACTGGTGGAAGCCTCGACAGCGGTCATGGAGCGGGGGGCCAGTGAAGTGCATGCCTGTTGCTCGCATGCCGTGCTCTCCGGGCCGGCGATTGGCAGGATCAATGATTCGCATCTTAAAAGCGTTGTCGTCACCGACACCATCCCGTTGGGTGAGAAGGCGGCTGCCTGTGACAAAATAGTTTCCCTGAGTATTGCCAAACTGGTGGGAGAAGCGATTATTCGCAGCCATCGGGGTGATTCGGTTACCTCGTTGTTTGTGTAGCAAAACCGGCGCGGTTAATGTTAAACCACGCCGAAATTAGGACATCACATAACGTCAATATCCAGGCCCCCGGATCTAACCGCCGTGGCGGCCGCGGAAGATACCATTAGGGAGGATAGATTTTTGGAGTTTCTCGAACTTACAGCCAAATCACGTACGACCAAAGGAAACAGCCCGGCAAGGGCTTTACGCCGCGATGGCGCTATTCCGGCCGTTGTCTATGGCCCGGGGACCGAACCGGTCTCACTCAGCGTCAATGTGTATGATCTCGAACAAGTTTTGAAAACGGCCGGTACCCGCCAGGTTTTCGTCAATTTGGCGATTGAAGGCGGCGCTACCCACAAAGCCATGCTCAAAGAATTGCAGCGACACCCGGTCAGCGGTACATTTCTGCACGCCGATTTTTACGAAGTGGCCCTGGACCGCAAAGTCCGGGTCATGGTGCCTGTCACGACCGTCGGCAAATGCGAGGGGGTCGAGATGGGCGGCATGCTCCAGATCATCCGGCGCGAACTGGAAGTGATGTGCAAACCGACCGATATCCCCGATACGATCGAAATCGACATCACGGATCTGGGTATGGGGGAATCGATCCATGTGGAAGAGGTTGCCGTCAGTGGCGATGTCGAACTGCCCCACGACGTCAATTTCACCATTCTGACCGTTCTCAGCGGCCGTAAGGCAGATGAAGGCGAAGAGGCCGAAGAGGGTGAAGAGGCTGAGGCCGAAGAAGAAGCCGCTGAAGCACCGGCCGCCGAATAGCCATCGCGGCCGCCTCCCTTCGGGGGGCTTTTGGGATTGCCTCAACAACCGCAGTACTCGTGGCCGAAACGGTTTACCATACTTTTCGTCGATGGTTTTCCCGCGCACGACGACGTCCCTGGCCCCACTTCCTAGTGGTGGGGCTGGGCAATCCGGGGGAAACCTACCGGCACACCCGGCACAACGTAGGGTTCCGGGTTCTGGATCGAATTGGGCGGGATCACGGTATCCTGCTGAATGATCGTCGATTTGACAGTCGTTGCGGTCTCGGTTCCATCGCAAATCAGACCGTAGTGCTGGCCGCTCCCCAAACATTTATGAACCGCAGCGGCCCTCCCGTCTTGCGCTTATTGTCTTATTACGGTATCTCCACAAAGGACGTATTGATCATCCATGATGATCTCGATCTTGCTTTTGGACGATTAAAAATAAAAGAGAAAGGAGGGCATGGAGGCCACAACGGTTTGAAATCAGTCATGGATGCCCTGGGCAGCGGGGAATTCGCCCGTCTGCGCATCGGCATCGGGCGTCCGGCTCGCGGGAGTGACGTTATCGATCACGTACTGGGTCCGTTCGGTGCATCGGAGAGTGAGATGCTGGAAGCGGTTCTCGCCCGGGCCAGTGATGCCGCGGTAACCGTCCTTTGCCACGGGGCGAAAGTCGGTATGAACAGGTTTCATCGTAAAACCAAGAATTCACTCGAAACATCTGATGGAGGAAAGAATGGACGTTGTATTGAGTAATTTGCCGCTGACTTGCACGCTAGTAGGTGTCGCCGGTATTCTGTTCGCCATTATTATGGCCGCCATCGTCAAGGGCGCACCGGCCGGAAACGAAAAAATGCAGGAGATCGCAGGCGCCATCCAAGAAGGCGCGGTTGCCTATCTGAATCGCCAGATGAAAAGCATGGGCATCACCGGTATCATCATTTTTGCTGTTATTTTTACGACCATGGGCGCCAAGACCGCCATCGGTTTCCTCGTGGGCGCCGTGGCTTCCTTCATGGCGGGCTACATCGGCATGCGCGTATCCGTACTTGCCAATGTGCGCACGGCTGAAGCCGCCAAAAAAGGCATGGCTGCCGGCCTCTCCATGGCCTTCAAGGGTGGTTCCGTGACCGGTATGATCGTGGCGGGCCTGGCCCTGACCTCGGTTGCCGGCTACTATACCCTCACCCATGACGTTGTGGCCCTGGTTGCCCTCGGTTTCGGCGGCAGCCTGATTTCCATTTTCGCCCGTCTGGGCGGCGGTATCTTTACCAAGGGTGCCGACGTCGGTGCCGACCTGGTGGGTAAGGTGGAAGCCGGTATCCCCGAAGACGATCCCCGCAACCCGGCTACCATCGCCGACAACGTGGGCGACAACGTGGGTGACTGCGCCGGTATGGCTGCCGACCTGTTCGAAACTTACGCCGTAACGGCTGTGGCCGCCATGCTCATCGGCCATCTGCTGTTCCCCAACATCCCCATGGCCACCGAGTTCCCGCTGGTGCTGGGCGCCATCTCCATCGTCGCCTCGATCATTGCCATCTTTTTTGTACGGCTGGGATCCAGCGAGTACATCATGGGCGCGCTCTACAAGGGCATGTTCGGCTCCGCCATCCTGGCCGGGGTTGTTTTCTATTTTGCCGCCATGAAGTTCATGACGAATATTCCTGACATCTCCGCCATGAACATTTTCTACTGCACCCTGATCGGTCTGGTGCTGACGGTTGTGATCGTTATCATCACCGAATACTACACCGGCATTTACGGTCCTGTGAAAGCCATTGCCGATGCCTCCACCACGGGTCACGGCACCAACATCATCTCCGGTCTGGCGGTTTCCATGCAGGCCACGGCTGCCCCGGTCCTGGCCATCTGTCTGGCCATTATGCTGGCCTACAACTTCGGCGGACTCTACGGCATCGCCATGGCCGCCATTTCCATGCTCTCCATGACCGGTATGGTCATTGCCATTGACGCCTACGGTCCCATCACCGACAACGCCGGTGGTATCGCCGAAATGGCTGAGATGGACGAGAGCGTGCGCGCCGTGACCGATCCTCTGGATGCGGTCGGCAACACCACCAAAGCTGTTACCAAGGGTTATGCCATCGGTTCCGCCGGTCTGGCTGCCCTGGTGCTTTTCGCCGCCTATGTGATGGAATTCCAGATTCAGGGCGGTGGCAAGGACGCCATGCGGTTTGACCTGTCCGATGTCGACGTCATCATCGGGCTGTTCATCGGCGGTCTGCTGCCTTACCTGTTTGCCTCCATTGCCATGAAGGCGGTCGGTAACGCCGGCGGCGCGGTTGTGGACGAAGTTCGTCGCCAGTTCCGCGAAATTCCGGGTATCATGGAAGGTACGGCCAAACCGGATTACGGTGCCTGTGTCGATATCGTGACCAAGTTCGCACTGAAAGAAATGCTGCTGCCGGCAATCCTGCCGGTCGTTGCGCCGCTGCTGGTGGGCTTCCTGCTGGGCAAGATCGCCCTCGGCGGCCTGTTGATCGGCTCCATCGTTACCGGTGTGTTCGTGGCGCTTTCCATGACCACGGGTGGTGCAGCCTGGGATAATGCCAAGAAATACATCGAAGACGGCCACCTGGGCGGCAAGGGCAGCGATGCCCACAAAGCTGCCGTTACCGGCGACACCGTAGGCGACCCCTACAAAGATACCGCCGGCCCGGCTGTCAACCCGATGATCAAGATCCTGAACGTTGTCGCCCTGCTCATGGTTCCGTTCCTCATGTAAGCGACGCGTTCTGTCTTCTTGACGGATAATTAAGGATTGGCGCAGCTTTGCGCCAATCCTTTTTTATTGATTGTTTTCGGCCGCTATGGTATTATATTGCGAAATAGATAGAAATATTAGCCATTTTCGTACGAAATGAAAGTTATATGACTGAGAAAAAAGCCAAAGGCCAGAGCGCCAAAGACAAAAATCGGAAATTCGCAGTTGGTGATCTGGCCGTTTACCCCGCCCACGGGGTGGGGGAAATTACCGCCATTGAAACCCGTGTCGTGAACGGCGAAGAGCACGACTTCTACATCATGAAGGTGCTCGAGAACGGCATGGTCATCATGATACCCACCTGGAATGTGGAATCGGTTGGTCTGCGGGATATTATCGACGAAAAGGACATCCCCAAGATTTATGACGTCATGAAGAACCGGGATGCCGGGGCCGGGGATAACCAGACCTGGAACCGTCGCTATCGCGAATACATGGATAAAATCAAGACCGGTAGTCTTTTCGACGTCGCCGAAGTGTTTCGTGATTTATTCCTGCTCAAAATGACCAAAGATCTCTCCTTTGGGGAGCGCAAGCTCTACGACACCGCTCAGGTACTTCTTGTGAAAGAGCTTTCAACCGCCAAGAAAGCCGACGAGAAGAGCGTTCTCAAAGAAATCGAATCCCTATTCGACAAGGGGAACGCCTGACCCCTCCGTTGTTTATGGAGACCCCCGACAGAAGCTTCAGTTTCACGGTAGCGGAAACCCACACCGGGATGCGCCTGGATATCGTCCTGTCCGAACATCTCCGGGATTGCTCACGGTCTTACGCCGCTCAACTGATCCAGCAGGGTTTTGTCCAGGTCAATCGACACCCCTGCAAACCATCTTATCGGGTTCGCCTGGAAGATCGCATTACCGGGCGTCTGCCCGAGCCGGAACCGTCTGAATATCGCCCGGAACCCATCGATCTCGACGTCCTTTTCGAAGATGCCGCCCTGGTTGTGATCAACAAGCCGCCCGGCCTGGTGGTGCATCCCGCACCCGGACATCCTTCCGGTACCCTGGTCAACGGACTGCTCCATCACTGCCCCGACCTAGCGGCATTCAGGGGAGAAATTCGACCCGGTATCGTCCATCGTCTCGACAAAGATACCTCGGGCGTGATGGTCATCGCCAAAAATCCCTCGTCCCATGAAAACCTGGCCGCGCAATTCAAGGAGCGAACTGTCCGAAAAACCTACCTCGCCATCGTGCGGGGGGAAATGACAACTCCGAAAGGGGAAATTCATCTTCCCATCGGCCGGCATCCGACGGCCAGGAAACAGATGTCGACCATTTCCACCAAACCGCGCCGGGCGGAAACCCATTATCGGGTCCGGGAAATTTTAGAGGGGGCCACCCTGCTGGAACTGGATTTGAAAACCGGCCGCACGCACCAGATCCGGGTGCACTGCGCAGCGTTGCACCATCCGGTTGTCGGCGACCCGGTCTATGGAGGGCGTCACCATGCCGCCCCGGATCACAGGAGCAGTGCCGTGAAGCATGCCGTGGCCAAGATTAAGCGCCAGATGCTGCATGCCTGGCGCCTGGGCTTTTATCATCCGGAAAACGGCCGGTGGCAGCAATTCGAGGCTGAGATGCCCGAAGATATGCAGAATTTGCTCAACCAATTGCGTGGTGTTCCTTTAAATTTGCCTTAGCGCGCCTTTTCCCGTTGTCCACTTATTGCAGCACTATAAATGAGCGGCAACCAACATCTTCCAGCAACGAAAAAGCCCCGGGATTTTATAAATCCCAGGGCTGGAAACATATCATTGTTGGATTAAGGCGTGGCTTGATCGGCGCCCTTAAGTCTATCTCAGGCTGCGCAGGAATCCTTGTCGTAGCAGATCCGGCAGCAGTTCAGGCAGCGGTTGGATTCCCGCAAGGCATCGGTTTCGCTGATAACCAGATCGGCCTCGTCAAAGCATTTGATGCGCTCTTCGACCGGCATTTCCGGCATGGGGGTCCGCTTGATGGGGGCAATGCCGTTCACCGATTCGAACAGCGATTCCGGGATATGCCGTTTGCGCAGGGAGTTGGGCACCGGTGTGACGGCCTCGTCACTGAGGTAGAGATGAATCGCCCTGGCGGCCCGACGGCCGCCGCCGATGGCCTCCACCACGAGAGAGGCGCCTGTCTGGGCATCCCCGGCGGCAAAAATATAGGGAATATTGGTCTGGAGTGTTTCCGGGTCGGCCTCGATCGTACTCCAGCGGGTAATTTCCAGGTCTTTGATGGCCTCTTCTTTTTCGATGAAGCCAACATCCGGCCCTTGTCCAATGGCCGTGATCAGCATGTCGATATCCATCAGGGTTTCCGACCCCTCGATCGGCACGGGGCGCCGACGGCCACTGGCATCGGGTTCCCCCAGTTCCATTTTGAGGTATTCAAGCTGTTTGACATGGCCCTTTTCATCGCTGACGGCTTTTACCGGTGCGGCGAGGAAATGGAACTGGACGCCTTCGTGCTCGGCGGCTTCAATTTCCACCATATTGGCCGGCATCTCTTTGCGGGTCCTTCGATAGACGATGGAGACTTCGTCGGCTCCGAGGCGAATCAGGGTGCGCACGCAGTCGATGGCGGTGTTGCCGCCGCCGATCACGACGCATTTTTTGCCGATGGCGACATCATCCGGGCTGTCGCCCTGCTGGTGGCTGGCAAAACGGGTCAGGAAGTCGATACCGGTGAAACAGCCGTCCAGGTCTTCCCCTTCGGCGCGCAATTTGTAATCTTTCCAGGCTCCGACACCCAGGAAGATAGCATCAAAGCCCTCTTCACGCAGGGAATCGACCGTGTAGTCCTCACCCAGTTTGACATTGCCCTGAAAATCGATGCCCAGATTCAGGATGCCGTCGGTTTCCCACTGCAGCACTTCCTTCGGCAGGCGGTACTCGGGAATGCCGTAGCGGGTCATGCCGCCCAGCTTGGGCATCATATCCAGAATTTTGACATGGTGGCCCAGGCGCCGCAGAAAGTAGGCACAACTCAACCCGGCGGGACCGCCGCCGATGACGGCCACGCGTTTGTCGGTTTCCGGTGCGCAGGGGATCGGCAGCCGCTGCCCTGAATTCATCTCGTAGTCGGCCACGAAGCGCTTCAACTGGTTGATGGATACGGCTTCGTCTTCGATGCCGCGGCGGCACATGTCTTCGCAGGGGTGGGGGCACACGCGGCCGCAGGTCAGCAGCAGGGGGTTGCGTTCACGGATGGTGTGCACGGCCCCGGCATAGTCGCCTTCCTTGATCTGGCGGATATACCGTGGAATATCGATTTCCGCCGGGCAGGTCTGCTGGCAGGGGGCCAGGGCATCGTCTTCCTGGTTGAAGTGGAGCAGGCGCTCGGACATGGTGCGCACACGGATAATGTTTTTGGGGCAGGCTTTTTCGCAGGCCCCGCAGCCCACGCACATGGTTTCGTCCACGACCGGAAAACCATTGGGTCCCATGTGCACGGCATTGAAGTGGCAGGCACGGATGCAGTCGCCCTGGCCAAGGCAGCCGATGCTGCAAATACGCTGGCCGCCATGCAGGGCCGCCAGGGCCTGGCAGGTGTTGACCCCGTTATAAAGAAAATGGTCGTCGGCGCGATTACCACCGGAGCATTCGTTTTTCGACATAAGCGGCTCGGCGCTGCCCGGATCGACGCCCATTACTTCCGCTATGGCGATGGCCGATTCCATTCCGGCCACGATGCAGACACTGGGAGGCGCCTGGCCGTTGACGACAGCCACGGCCGCCGCCGAGCAGCCGGCATAACCGCACCCGCCGCAATTGGCGCCGGAAAGAAAATATTCGACCTCCGCAATGCGCGGGTCTTCGTAAACGTAAAACACCTTGGACGCAACGCTGAGGACCAGGCCGCAGATTGCCCCAATACTCATCAAGGCCATTACTGAAATGAAGACAGGTTCAAACACGTTGATCTCCTCGAGGGTCTATCCCGACAGGAACGCCGTGGGGGAAGAAACAAAACGCCGGATTGCCTGCAAAACCTGAAAATTGCGTTCGATTCATCATCTTGAGAGAGCGGTGGCCGGCTGCGCCGCCGCCACACCAGCGCAACGTCGGCGCTACAGCATCCACCTGGACGTGCGCTGAGCAAATAATGTTAAACCATCCCCTTGAACGCATAAAACGACAGCGAGATGATGCCCGCCGTTACCAGGGCAATGGAAGTGTCCTGCAGCGGACGCGGCACCCGGGCCAGCAGGATGCGTTCGCGCACGCCGGCAAACAGGATCAGCGCCAGGCCGAAACCGACCGCATAGCTAAAGGAGGCCACCAGGGCCTGCATGAAGGAATATTCCTTGTCGATATTGATGACGCAGGCACCGAAAACAGCGCAGTTGGTGGTGATCAGCGGCAGAAAAATACCCAGACCGGCATAAAGCGCCGGGATGCTTTTTTTGAGAAACATCTCCACGAACTGTACGAGAGAGGCGATCACCAGAATGAAGGCAATGGTTCGCAGGTAGGTGAGCCCGAGGTTGACCAGCAGAAAATGGTAAATCATCCAGGTGATGACGCCGGCCATGACCAGGACAAAAATAACGGCCATGGCCATCCCCACCGCGGTTTCCATTTTCTTGGACGTCCCGAAAAAGGGACAGTTCCCCAGAAACTGGGCCAGCAGGATGTTGTTGACGAAAATGCAGCTGATGATGAGAACAAAATAATCGCCCATGGGGTATCTCCTATTTCTTGCCCACCATGTTCATGAAGCAAAGCATGATCCCCAGACAGACAAATGCGCCGGGAGCCTGAACCATGAATTTAAAAGGGTGAAATCCGGGGAAGACATGCAGGAGGTTTACCAATTCGATGCCTTCCCAGAGCGTCAGGGTGCCGGCGCCAAGAATTTCCCTCAGGGCGCCAAGGGCCGCCAGGGAAAGGGTAAAGCCGATACCGATGCCCAGGCCGTCGGCAACGGATAGGAAAATGCCATTTTTGGAGGCGAAGGCCTCCGCCCGGCCGAGGACGATACAATTGACCACGATCAGCGGAATGAAAATACCCAACTGCAAAAAGAGGGGATAGGCGAAAGCCTGCATCAGCAGTTCCACCAGGGTCACGAAGGTGGCAATGATGATGATGAAGCAGGCAATGCGGACTTTGGCCGGAATGGCTTTCCGCAGCATGGAGACGAGGATATTCGAACACACCAGAACGAAAGTGGTGGCCAGGCCCATGCCAATACCGTACTGCATCTTGGTGGTCACCCCCAGAACGGGGCAGAGTCCCAAGACCAGCCGGAACGGGGGAACCTCTTCCCATAGACCCTTAACAAATTCATGCGTTATCGATTTCGCCATGGGGCTCTCCCTGTTATTTGAAAGCGTTCAGTTGCTCTTGGATTTGCGGTTTCAGCCGGCCGTAGATTTCACCCGCCTGGGTGGCCGCATTGCAGACGGCCTGCGATGTAATCGTGGCACCGCTCAGGGCATTGATGGGATTGCCGACTTCAATCGGTCCCTTGATGTCCACGCCGGCAAACTGGGCCGCGAACTTGGGGTCTTCCTTGGCCTTGGCGCCGAGACCGGCTGTTTCGCTGTGGGTGGTCACGCCGACGCCGTAGATCTTGTCGTCGGCGACGTCGATGCCCACCACCAGGCCGACATCACCGCCGTAACCTTTGCCGGCGGTTTCAAACGCGACCATATCTTTGCCGTCGATTTTGGCCACGAAGATATCCACTTTGGCGTCACCGTCTTCGATGCTGAAACGATCGGCCACCGGATCGTTGGTGGCGTCCTTGAAGATGGCTTTGATGGCCGGTCCCTTGACCAGTTGCAAAACCTGCAATTCGATGCGCTCCTGGGTGCTTTCCTTCACATAGGCCAGAACGCCGCCCGAGAGGGAACTCAGGATGGTGAGCACGACGACCATTTTTATCATTTCACCCATGTTAAGCCACCTTTCCCAATGCTTTCGGTCTGATCTTGTCCAGTAGTGGATTAACGAGATTCATCAAGAGGACGGCCAGCAGAACGCCGTCGTAATAGTTGCCAATATTGCGGATCAGCATGGTCATGATACCGGCCCCGGCCCCGTAGATGAGCATGGGAATCGGGTTGACCGGCGAGGAGGCGCTTTCCGGCAGCAGAAAAAAAGCCCCGATAAGAGTGTAGCCCGTCAGCAGGTGAAACATGGGGCCGGCATATTGGTCCGGAGCGGCCAGATGAAACGCCAGGGCTGTCACGAAGATGCTTGCCAGGAAGGACAGGCAGATTTCCCAACGGATATAGCGTTTGGCCATCAGGTAGAGCCCGCCGCCGATCAGTCCGAGGCCGAAGGTGGATCCGATCCCCCCCACTTGCCGTCCCAGCAGAAGGTTCAGCGACGAAAAATCAGCCACAGCGGCGGAACCGAAATTTTTGGATAGGCTCAACGGAAAAACGGCGTTGAAGGTGAAGTTGTAATGGACCAGCGCCGCGTTGAAATCCAGAAATTCAGCCCAGGAAACCATCAGCATCATCATGGCAACGGCCACTGGATGGAAGGGGTTGCTGCCGATGCCGCCGAAAATATGCAGACCGATGACAACCGTCAACAGGGTTCCCACCATCACCACCCACCACGGCGTGGTGGCGGGGATCAGCATGGCGAAGAGCAGGCCCAGAAGAGCGGCATTGCCGTCCGCAACCGTCACCGGTCGTTTGGAGATCCGGCACATCAGCCATTCCCAGAAAATGGCCGTGGATACCGCTAAGGCGACAACCGCCACAGCCGACATGCCGTAATGGACGATACCCAGAGCGACCGCCGGCATGGCGGCCATCAGCATGCCGTAATGCCGATCGGCAACGTTGCTGCCGTTGTGCCAGAAAGGCGCATGCGAGACGATGAACATTTTTTCACTGCGCATCTGAAGCCTCCGCTTCCGTCAGTCGGGAAAGTTCGTATTTGGCCAGCCGGATATACTGAAAGATCGGGATGCGGGCGATGCAGACGAAGCTGCACAGCCCGCAGTCGACACACGAGTAAAGATCGTAGAGTTCGGCACCGTCCTCATATTGGCCCGCTTCCAGAAAACGCACCAGCATATTGACCGGCACGCGCGTGGGGCATACCCGTACGCATTCCCCGCAATTGACGCAGGGATAGTCGGACACCAGGGAAACATCGGCGGCATCCTGCACCAGGATGGCATCGGTGTCGGCCTCGATGGGGGCCTGTTCATCATAGATGGCGAAACCCGTCATGGGGCCGCCGAGGATCAGGCGGTCTTTGTGGCCCGTTTCAATTCGGTGGGCGGCCAGAACATCGGCGATCGGCGTGCCGATCCGGGCGGAGATGATATTCTTGCGGCCGTTTTTGTCCACCAGGGTGAGTGTTTTTTCATAGGGCAGGCGGCCGCTGTCAAAGGCTTTGCCGATGGAGGCCACGGCTTCGGCGCTGAAAAAGGCGTAGCCCATTTCTTCGCATGATTTTTCGGCCGGGATCTCCTGGCCAAAAGCCTCGTAGACAATCAGGCGGGGCTGTGCGGCGGGGTATTCCGGCGCGACCGCTTTGAGGGTGTCGGCACTGGTATGACCGAAACCCTGCACCAGATCGCGGGGCACGGCGATGGCGACCGAACCGACACCGGTGGCTTCTTTCAGAACATCGATCCCCCGGTTGATGGCGTGCATTTCGGATTTGATGATATACTGATTGGTCGCCACCAGAAGATCCGCATCGACACCGGCCACCACCAGGGTGTGGATGCCGTGGTCGACGGCTTCAAATAAATGCAGGGGCGGTTTGCCGGGGGTCCCTGCCAACCATTCGTTGAGACAGGTCAGCGTCGGTTCCAGCGTTTCCGGACCTTCCGCAAGTTCTTCGGTTTCAGACAGGGTGACTTCGATGGCCGTATACTGCTTGCCGAAATCGCCGGTCTGGGGGTGGACCGCGGCCACGGTACCGGTGACGCTCGAAACGAAATAGGCCGGACGGTCGGCAAATGGGGCAATTTTCTGGCCCGTCTGCACTTCATCGCCAACCTTGATCGCCAGTTGAGATTGGCGTTCGAGTTTTTCCTCGATCAGGAAGGTGGCGGTACCGGAACTGCTGACATGCTGCGGGCCCAAGGGGGTTTGATGAAGAAGTTCGTAATGGATGGCGTTGGCCGGACGACTAAATGCATTGTTCATCATAATTTGACCCTTCTGAGCGCAAAACGGCGAAACACCGTAGTCATTGCCGGATCTGTTTCCGGTCTACTGGAGATGGCATTCCGAACAGGCTTGTTTCACCGGACCGGCCCCGATGCCGCTGTGGCAGGCCGAGCACTGATCGTGGGATGCATCTGGTTGGGACGGCATTTCCGTATCTTCAATCTCATCTTCCCCGTGGCAGTCCAGGCAAACCTCGGGCGGCGGGGCGTCTTCTTCCGGGTTCTTGAGATGACACTCGCCGCAGGCGATCAGCGCGGCCTCGTCATCGCTGGGATGATGATGGCAGTCGTAGCAGGAGACATCGTACTCGGTGGCATGCTGGCTGTGCTGGAAAAGAACGCTGCCGGTGGCGCTGCGGTACTGGATGCGGATGGGTTCATCCGGGGGCTTGGAGGGAAAAGCGGCATAACAGAAAAGACCTACAATAAAGAGGATGACGGCTACGCTGTAGACCAGCTTCAGATCTCTCTCTGACGTCATAAGTCAACCCGTTCCTTAAATTGATATGGTTGCAGGTGCTGTTGGCGCGCAAATTTTGAGGGACCAACTACCACATGGCGCTGGTTTCTAGCAAGTTCTTTTTACAAAAACGTAGAAAAGTACGGGGAGCCAAAAACTGTTTGGGTGTGGAAAGAAGTGGGGGGATCCACGGCATTAAATAGGTGACAATCCGGGCACTTGGACTCGGTCCGGAGACTTCCCGATATCGAAAAAATGCGTTGTTTTATTGAGTTGATAGCGCGAGATCACGCCGAACAGGCGCCGCAGCGCTCACAACCCTCGGGTGGGCAGACTGGACTGCAGCGGCCTTCCAGAGCCTTTTGGTATTCACGCCAGAGGAAATCCCTTGATACACCGGTGTCGATGAAATCCCAGGGAAGTATTTCATCCCGGTCCCGCTGCCGGGTTACATAGACGGCGGTGTCGTAGGGGCTGCTTTTGAGGGCTTGCCCCCAATTGCCGCCCTGGTGGTGCCGCCGCCGCAGGAGATCGGCCACCGGCCGGTCACCCCTTGCGAGCAGGGCCTGGATATAGCTGTCACGGATATTTTCCATCTGAAACCGCACGTTGGCAATGGGATTGAGGGCCTTGCGCAACAGGCGGGCCTTGTTCTGGAGGTTGGCGATGGTATCCATGGCGGCCCACTGGAAAGGGGTTGCCGGTTTGGGAACAAAAGCATTGGTGGTGACCGTGATGGTGCCGATACGCTTTTTCAGACGGCTGGCTTCCAAAAATACTGATTTGATCTTTTGGCAGAGCGCAACGATGGCGTCGATATCCTCCATGGTTTCAGTGGGCAGCCCGATCAGGAAGTAGAGCCTGAGGTTGGGGATACCGGCACGCACGATGGTCTCGGCCGCCGTCAGGATATCCGCTTCGGTCAGTCCCTTGTTGATGACATTGCGCATCCGCTGGGAACCTGCTTCCGGCGCAATGGTGGCGGTCTTGGTGCGGTTGGCTTTCAAGATTTGCAGCAGATCGCTGCTCAGGGCATCGGCCCGCAGCGAACTGAACGACAAACGCAGCTTGGCCGGGTCAAAGCGGCGGCAAATAGCACTGAGGCCGGGAAAATCGGACACCGCCGCCCCCACGAGACCAACCCGGGAGGTGCGTGTCAGGGCGGTTTGAATGCTGTTTTCCAGAAAAGCCGGGTCGCGGAAACGGGGGGGACGGTAGATGAACCCGGCACTACAGAACCGGCAGCCATGGGGGCAGCCGCGGCTGACCTCGATCAGGCAGGTGTCGGCAAAGGTGGTTTCCGCCGTCAACACCGTGGTGGCGGTTTCAGTGGTGGCGACATCCGGCGGGCGGACGCACCGGATCCTGGTGGGGATCCCGGGAGCGGGTGTCCGGGCGGCGATTTCGCCAGGGGCGGCATAGTCCACCGTATAAAAGGCCGGAATATAAGCGCCCGGGATTTGATGGGCGGCATAATCCAGAAAGGGCTGGCGCTGGGGGAAACGGCGGTAGCCCTCCATAAATGCCGGAAGGATCGCTTCGGATTCACCAATGAGGATGATATCGGCAAACGGTGCCAGGGGCTCCGGGTTGAGCATGGCGGCAATGCCGCCAATAACCACAATGGGGTGGGCGTCATCCCGATTGTGGGCCCGCAATGGCAGGCGGGCGCGATCCAGCATCTGGAGCAGATGGGGGTAATCGTTTTCAAACGCCACTGAAAAAGCGAGGATATCGAAGGCGCGGGGCGGACGGCCGCTTTCGATGGAGCGCAGACGGGTGCCGGGATGGTCGGGCAGGCAGAATCGTTCGCAAACGACATCCTCTAAATCATTGAACTGCCGGTAGACCGTCTGATAACCGAGGTTGGACATGGCCAGGCGGTAGGACTGGGGAAACCCGAGTCCTACATGGATGCGGCCGCCCCATGATTTGCGAATAAGGCCGGTTTCCGCAGGGGGGGAAGGGGAGGATGATGGCGATGGCTTCTTCATGGTTTCTGATTTCCCGGGGCGCCGTCGGTCTCGGCAGCAGGGACGATGTTCGTCCCGTCAGGGGCGCCAGGCCGGGGGGGGACCGTCTGGCACCGGACGTGACGGTGGCCGCTGCATCAGGATAACGGCTTCGAAACGAATGTCAATACAACCCCTTGTCGCTATCGCACGCGAAGCACTGCCTTCGGCCGGTGCGACGCCGCGGGAAATCAGTTGAACCCGTACTAATCCGCTTTGCGCCGGAGAAATGTGGGCACGTCCAGATCGCTTTCGTCGATGGCTTCACTGTCAAAGCCGCCAAACGAGGATCCCATGCCGCCTCCGGCCACTTTGCGCCGGCGCATGAAGGCCGGTTCTTCATAATCCACGACATTCTGGAGATCTTCGGTCGTCACCGGACGAAGTTTGCCGCCGAAGGTTTCGTCCACGATTTTCACCGGTTCTTCCTGGGGTGAACTTTCGCCGATACCGGTGGCAATAACGGTCACCCGCATCTCATCGCCCAGGCTGTCGTCCACCACCGTTCCCCAGATGATGTCGGCCTCTTCACCGACCTCGTTGTAGATGCGGTCGGAGGCTTCGGTCATTTCTTCCATGGTCAGATCACTGGTGCTGGTAATGTTCATCAACACCCCTTTGGCGCCGGCAATGGAGACGTCTTCCAGCAACGGATGGGAGATGGCCCGCTCGGCAGCCTCGACCGCCCGGTTTTCACCACTGGCGGTTCCGATGCCCATGATGGCCATTCCGGCTTTGGACATGGTGGCTTTGACATCCGCAAAGTCGAGGTTGACCAGACCGGGCATCATGATGAGGTCGGTAATGCCCTTGACGGAATGCAGCAGCACCTCGTCGGCGCGCCGGAACATTTCCAGCATGGTGGCCTTTTTAGACGCCAGTCCGCGCAGGCGGTCGTTGTTGATGGTGATGGCCGTGTCGGCCATCTGTTTGAGGCTTTCCAACCCCTGGTCAGCCTGGCGGGAGCGTTTTTTGCCCTCGAAGGAAAACGGTTTGGACACCACCGCCACGGTCAGGATGCCGAGCTCTTTGCAGATTTCGCCGATGACCGGCGCGGCGCCCGTGCCGGTCCCGCCGCCCAGGCCGGCGGTGATGAATACCATATGGCTGCCCTCCAGAGCGCTGCGGATGGCATCGGCGGTTTCAATGGCGGCATCCCGGCCGACATCCGGGTTGGCGCCGGCCCCCAGACCTTCTGTCAGGCGTTCCCCGAGCTGGATCTTAACCGGCGCTTTGGACACTTCCAGGGCCTGGGCGTCGGTGTTGGCGGCAATGAATTTCACCCCCTGGAGATTCGATGAAATCATGTTGTTGATGGCGTTTCCGCCTGCGCCGCCGACGCCGATAACCTTGATTTTGGCGGAGTTTTCATTGTCGACATAGGTAAACATAGTTCCCCCCTCTTTCCTTAATGGTTTAAGCCGCAAGCAACCGGTGCGTATTGGCGCTTCCGGCAACGAAACCGCTTGTCATACGACATCCTTGAACCAGCGCTTCATCTGGGTCACGATGCGGTTGAAGATGTTGGCGTCCCGAATGCGGAACTTTTTCTCGGTTTGGTTATTGGCCCCATAGAGGACCAGGCCAACGCCGGTGGCGTACATGGGATTGTTGACCACATCCACCAGGCCGGTAATGCCCTGGGGCTTGCCGAGCCGGGTCTGCAAATTGAATACGGACTCGGCGATTTCCGTGGTGCCCTCCAGAAGCGACGTGCCGCCGGTGAGGACCAGACCGGACGGAATGCTGTTCTCAAGGCCGGCCCGGTAGATTTCCCGCTTGGCCAGCGTGAACATTTCCTCCATGCGGGGCTCCAGGATTTCTCCCAGGATCTGGCGCGGCAGTTTACGGGCATCGCGACCGCCCATGCCGGGGACTTCGATCATGTCATCGGCATTCACATTTCTCGAAAGACAGGTGCCGTAACGGGTTTTGATCTTTTCGGCGTCGGCATGGGGCGCCCGCAGGCCGATGGCCACGTCGTTGGTCAGGTTGTTGCCCCCCAGAGCCAGCACGAAGGTATGCCGGATGTTCTTGTCGCTGAAGATGGCCAGGTCGGTGGTGCCGCCCCCCAGGTCCAGCAGGGCGGTGCCCAGCTCTTTTTCCTCGTCGGTCAGCACGGCCTCGCCACTGGCCAGTGATTCCAGGACGATGTCACAGACATCGAGCCCCGATCGGTTGCAGCATTTGACGATATTGTGGGCCGAGGTCACCGCCCCGGTCACGATGTGGATTTTCGCCTCCAGGCGGACGCCGGCCATGCCCACCGGGTTCTGGATGCCCGCCTGTTCGTCGACGATATACTCCTGGGGCAGCACATGGATCACTTCCCGATCCATTGGAATCGCCACGGCGCGGGCGGCATCGATAACCCGCTCCACATCGTTTTCGGTAATCTCAGGACCTTTAATGGCCACGATGCCGCGACTGTTGAACCCGGTAATATGGCCCCCGGCAATGCCGGTGTAGACCGACGAGATTTCACACCCGGCCATCAGCTCGGCCTCTTCCACGGCTTTTTTGATGGAATCCACCGTGGATTCGATATTGACGACGACCCCTTTGCGAAGCCCGATGGAAGGATGGGTGCCGATGCCGATAATATTGACATCGCCCTGGGAAATTTCGCCGACCACGCAGCAGATCTTGGTCGTCCCGATATCAAGGCCCACAATTAAATTGCCTCGTCCCTGCATGCTATACCTCCTTCCGGACGTCGGCGGCCGCGTCCGCCGGTTCCGGATTGACCACAATGCGGTCGGGGTCGGTCAGATTGATGGACCTGAACCCTGCGTACCGGTGGCTTTTTTTTAGATATGTTTCGATTCTTTGCAGTGTTGCATATTTTTCGTCAAAAGCGTCGAACCCGAGCGTCACCGTGCGGTAGCCCTCCGGCCGGCGGTCGTCGGCTACAAAGAGCGTCAGGCCCAGGGCGGGGTCGGCATGGATTTCCTGAATGCGGTCCACCAGATCGATCCGGCCTGACCGCCGGCGGGGTTTCAGAATTTTCATGACCGCGCGCATCACCGGGGTGGGTGTCTCGGCTTCCCGCCCGAGGTCCGTATAGGTCAGTCCGCTGATCACCGGAATGTCCGGGGTCGCGCCAGGCGCCAGTTCCTTGAAGACCCTGCCTTCGACATTCAGGAGAAAGCGTCGGCCGAGATCCAGGACCGCCAGGGATTGGTGTTCGCGAATACGGATGTGCAGGTGGTCGGGGATATCCCGGCTGACCTGGGCGTCCGCAATCCAGGGATGGGCCATGAGACGCTTGCGCGTGCTGGTCAGGTTCACCGCCAGGATATTGCGGGCGCCGGCCAGATCGGCCTGGGCTTTGACCATTTCCGGCGTCAGACGTTCGCATCCGCTGACGGTGATGGAACGTATGGCCAGGCGCTCGGTCTGGGTAATCCAGTCGTGCCCGAAAATCAGCATCAGGTTGAACAGCCCGAACCCCACCGCGACCATGGTAATGCGGGCCGACTTCAGGGCCCGGGACCATGTGCCGGCGCCCTTGGGACCGGGGCGGCTTTTGTAGGTATTCCGCCTAATGCGTTTTTTCCGTCGTACAATCATCGCGCCTGTCTCGTTTTTTCTCGGTCAATTCAGGCCAGTTGTTTCAAAAGGGTTTCCCCCAGTTTCCAGATATCTCCGGCCCCCATGGTGATGACGAGGTCGCCTTCACGCAACTCGCCCTTGAGCAGGGCCAAGGCTTCCTTGAAGCTGTCCGTGCAGGTGACCGCCTTGTGTCCGTGGGCCTGAATGCTCTCACAAAGCAGGGTATGGCTGATTTCTTCGATTGCCGTTTCGCCGGCGCTGTAGATGGGCACCAGGACCAGTTGGTCGGTCTGGTAGAACGCCCGCGTAAACTCGTCGAACAGGGCCTGGGTGCGCGTGTAGCGATGAGGCTGGAAAATCCCGACAATCCGCCGGTCGGGCCAGCTGGTGCGGACCGACTGCAGGGTCGTTTTAATTTCGGTGGGATGATGGGCATAGTCGTCAATGACGGTTATGCCCTTGGCCGATCCTTTGATTTCCAGTCGTCGTCGCACGCCTTCCAGGGTTTCCAGGCCGGTTTTGATGGTGTCGAAGGGGATGTCCAGTTCGAGACCGACGGCGACGCTGGCCAGCGAATTGTAAACATTGTGGATGCCGGGCAGATTGAGACGGATGGCACCCAGATGATCGCCCCGGCAGTAGACCTGGTAGTGGCTATAGAGCCCGTCGCAATGGATTTCGCGGGCCTGGTAGTTGGCCTGGCTGCTGACACCGTAAGTGGTGTAGCGCTTTTTGATGTGGGGGATGAGGTCCTGGACGTGCTCATTGTCCAGGCACAGGACCGCCAGGCCGTAAAAGGGTATCCGGTCGATAAATCGGGCAAAGGTCTGTACGATGTCCTTGAGGTCGTCGTAATAGTCCAGATGTTCCCGGTCGATATTGGTCACCACGGCGATCGAAGGGGCCATTTTGAGAAACGAACCGTCGCTTTCATCGGCCTCGGCAACGATGAAATTTCCCTGACCCAGAACGGCATTCGTATCCACGCTGCGCAGCTTGCCGCCGATCACGATGGTGGGGTCCAGGTCCCCGGCCGCCAGAACGGATCCGACAATGGAGGTAGTGGTGGTTTTGCCGTGGGCGCCGGCGACGGCCACGCTGTATTTCAGGCGCATCAATTCCGCCAGCATTTCCGCCCGGGGGATGACGGGGATGGATTGATTGCGGGCCGCGACGACCTCGTCGTTGTCTTCCTTGACAGCGGAAGAAATGACGACCACGTCGGCATCCTGTATATTTTCAGCGGCATGGCCCTCATAAACGGTGCCCCCCAGGCCGGCCAGTCGGCGGGTGATATCGGAGGATTTCAGGTCCGATCCGGAAACCTGGTACCCGAGGTTGAGGAGCAGCTCGGCGATGCCGCTCATGCCGATGCCCCCGATACCAACGAAATGAATGTGGTAGGTTTTCTGATACATCGCTAACTTTCCATCGGCTGAGGCCCGTTGTCCGGTGCCTGTTGTAGAACATGGGCGTAAATATCGGCTACGATGGCCGCCGCCGCGTCGGGCCGCCCCAATGCACGGGTACGCCGGGCCATTGTGTCTCGGAGCCCGGGGTTGTCCCGCAGCCGAAGGATCCGTTGCCACAACGCCCGGCCGTCCAGGTTTGCCTCCAACAGCATCTCGCCCGCCTCGGCGGATACCACGGAGCGGGCATTGATTTCCTGATGGTTGTCGGCCGCGTGGGGAAACGGAATGAAAATCGCCGGTATGCCGATGCAGGTCAGTTCCGCCACGGTGGTGGCCCCCGCCCGGCAGACCACCACATCGGCCTGGGCGTACTGGCGGTCCATGTCGTTGAAGAAGGCTTCGACCTGCGCCGTAACGCCGGCGGCCGCATAGGCCTGGCGGACACGGTCAAGATCCGCATCGCCGCACTGGTGAATGAGCCGCAGGGTTCCCGGTGCGTCCACATGGGGCAGCATATCGATGACGGCTGTGTTGATGCTGCGGGCCCCCTGGCTGCCACCCGCCACCAGGATCGTGAACGGATGATCTTTCTCGCGCGTCGCCCTTTTCCGACCCAGGGCAATAATTTCTTCCCGCACCGGATTGCCGGTCAGCATGATTTTGGCCGTCGGAAAATGGGGGTGGCTTTCGGGAAAGGCCGTATAGATACGCCGCGCCACGCGGGCCAGCCAGCGGTTGGTGATGCCAGGCAGCGAGTTCTGCTCCTGCAGGCAGACCGGGATGCCCATGAGACGCGCTGCCAGGCAGACCGGACCGGCGGCGTACCCTCCCACACCGATCACCACCGCGGGGCGAAAGCCCCTGAGAATGGCGCCGGCGTGCAGCAGGGCGCCCGGCAATGACGCCAGCGATCGCAGTTTGCGGAAAAGGCCCAAGCCCTTGAGGCCACCCACCCGAATGATTGCGTGGCGATAGCCGGCATTGTCCACCACACGCCGCTCCAGTTCCCGGCCGGTGCCCACAAACAGAATGGCGGTATCGGCATGGCGCTGCTGGAAAGCCCGTGCTATGGCGATGCCCGGAAAAAGGTGCCCGCCGGTGCCCCCCCCGGTAATCACGATATGGGGTGCGGCTGTCGTCATCGGGCTTTTCTCCTTAAATTGGGCGCGATTCCGATATTCATCAAGACCCCCACCGCCGCCATGTTCAGTACGAGCGAGGTGCCCCCGTAACTCAGAAAGGGCAGGGTCAGCCCTTTGGTGGGCAGCAAGCCCAGGGTGACCCCCATATTGATGCAGACCTGCAGGGCGATGGCCGTCGTCAGACCGAAGGAAAGCAGCGCCCCGAAAGGGTCCGGTACCTGGCGCGCGATGGTGATGCCCCGCCAGATAATGATCCCGTAGAGCGTGACGATAAGGGTGACGCCCAGGAGGCCGAATTCTTCCCCAATGACCGAAAAAATGAAATCCGTGTGGGGTTCGGGAAGATAAAACAGCTTCTGCAGGCTTTTGCCGATGCCGGCCCCCCACAAGCCCCCCGAACCAAAAGCCATCAGGGAATGAATCGTCTGATAACCTTCGGAGGTGGGGTATTCCCACGGATTGAGAAAACTCATGAGGCGTTTGACCCGGTAGTCGGCCGACAGCAGCAGGTAGCCGCCGAGGGGGGCGACGGCCAGGCCGGCCAGGGCCAGGAAACGCAGCGGCACACCGCCCACGAAAAGCATAATGCCGGTGATCAGGGTCAGAATGACCACCGAGCCGAAATCCGGCTGCAACATAATCGGTACGACCAAAATCAACATCACCATGACGTGCGGCACGAAGCCGATGGAAAACTCCCGGATGCGATCCTGCTTTTTGCTCATGGAGTAGGCCAGGTAAAGAATCATGGCCATGCGGGCCAGTTCCGCCGGTTGCAGGGTAAATCCGCCCAGGCGCAGCCAGCGGGTGGCCCCGCCGGCGGAATGACCGAAAGCGGTTAAATGCACGGCCAGCAAAAGGCCCAGGGTCAGCGCGATGGCCGGATAGGCCAGGAGGCGCAGCCCCCGGTAGGGGAAATGGCGGCCGACCACCAGCGCCACCAGCCCCAGGAGGGCGAACAGGGCCTGTTTTTTGATGAAAAAATAGCTGCTGCCGAATTTTTTCAACGCCAGAGCCGAACTGGCGGAATACACCATCACGATGCCGATGCCCACCAGAAACAGCACCGGGAACAACAGGCGGGCGTCGTAGCCCGACGCCCGGACCTCGGCGGTGGCATGACGCTTTTGGCGTTGGCTCAGGCCAGTTGTTGCACGTGACGGCAAAAATCTTCTCCCCGCTGGTGATAATTGGCATACATGTCAAAACTGGAACAGGCCGGAGACAACAGCACAACCTGTCCCTCACGGGCGGTGTCGGCCGCCAGGCGGACGGCCGCCCCCATGTCGGCGACCGGCTGGACCGGTACGATCGCGCGGAAGGCTTGGGCAATGGCATCACCGGCTTCCCCCATGACGATCAGCTGACAGACCTTGGCCTGCAGGCGTTCGTCCAGGACGTGATAGCTGCCGCCCTTGTCCCGGCCGCCCATGAGCAGCACCACCGGCTGATGAAAACTGTCCAGGGCCCGCGCCACCGCATCCACGTTGGTGGCCTTGGAGTCGTCATAGTAGCGCACCCCCCGGACTTCACGGACAAAAGTCACCCGGTGGGGCAAACTGCGGAAATCGTCCAGGGCCGCCTGAATGTCCCCCGGGGCGGCGCCGGCGGCCGAGGCGGCCAAGGCTGCGGCGGCCACATTCTCGGCGTTGTGGCGCCCGACCAGATGCATGGCGGACAGATCGATGGTGACACGGTCAGTTCCAGGACCGCGATCCAATCTCACGGCCGTTGGGCTGATAGCCGCAGCCGTCCGCCGGCCTTCCGGCACGTCACCGAAAAAGAGTGTCTGTCCGGGCAGGGGCCATGTGGGGGCCTCCGTATGGGACAGCGCCCCGTTGATGACGGCGGCATCCTGGTCGGTCTGGTTGCGAAACAGGCGCCACTTGGAGGCGGCGTAAGCCCTGAAGTCGGGGTAGCGGTCCAGATGGTCCTCACTGATATTGAGCAGGCAACCGATTCGGGGGTGGAAGGCCTCCATGGTATCCAGCTGAAAACTGCTCACTTCCACCACCAGCCAGTCCGCCCGGGGGCCGCCTTCGGCATACTCAATCAGCGGGTTGCCGATATTGCCGCCGACAAAAACGTCCATCCCTGCGTATTTCAGCATGTCGCCCAAAAGCCGGGTGGTGGTGGTTTTTCCGTTGGTTCCGGTTACCGCCGCGATGGGTTCACGGATGAAGCGGGCGGCCAGTTCCATTTCGCCGATCACGGGGATGCCCTGCCGGCGGCTGGTTTCCAGAATGTCGATGGTGTGCGGCACACCGGGGCTGAGGACAATGAGGTCGGCCCGTGTGAAGGTCTCCGGCCGATGGGGGCCGAATTCCAGGGTTATGCCGGCGGGCTCGAGCTCCCGGATGGCTTCGGCAAACCCGTCGGCCGTTCCGGCTTCCGATACGGTTACCCTGGCTCCGGCGGCGTGGCAGAACCGGGCGGCGGCCAGGCCGCTTTTGCCCAGCCCCACCACGGTGATGGCTCGGCCGGCCAGATTATCGGATGTCCAACGTGTCATTGCCTTTTACCTTTTGCTAACGAAGCTTAAGCGTGCTTAACGCCACCAGCGCCAACGCGATGGCGATGATCCAGAACCGTACGATGACCTTGGGTTCCGGCCAGCCCTTGAGTTCGAAGTGGTGGTGCAGGGGCGCCATCCTGAAAATCCGACGGCCGTGGGTCAGTTTGAAAAACCCCACCTGCATAATGACCGAAAGGGTTTCGATGACGAACAGCCCCCCCACCAGGATCAGGAGGATTTCCTGTTTGGTGATAATGGCGATGGCCCCCATGGAACTGCCCAGGGAAAGGGAGCCGACGTCCCCCATGAACATCTGCGCCGGGTAAGCGTTGAACCACAGGAAGCCGAGACCGGCCCCCACCAGGGCCCCACAGAAAATGGAGATCTCACCGACCCCGGGCACATAGTGGATCTGCAGGTATTCGGCGAATTTGATGTGGCCGGTGACATAGGCGAACACCATGTAGGTGGCGGCCACGATAATGAGCGGGCCGATGGCCAGACCGTCCAACCCGTCGGTGAGGTTGACCGCGTTGGATGCGCCCACGATGACGAGAACGGTAAACAGAATGTAGCCCCATCCCAGGTCCGGCCGGACATTTTTGAGGAACGGCACCGTCACCTGGGTGGAAAATTCCGCGTGGGTGTAGAGCAGCAGACCGCACACGGTTGCCAAAACGGTCTGCAACAGGAATTTTTCCTTGGCGCCCAGGCCTTTGCTGCGTTTTTTCACCTGCATGCGGTAATCGTCCACAAAGCCGATGGCGCCGAATCCCACGATAACCAGCAGGCAGATCCAGATATAATAGTTGGTCAGATTGGCCCATAGCAGAGTGGCCACCACCACGGCACCGATGATCAACACGCCGCCCATGGTGGGTGTGCCTGATTTTTTATAATGAGTTTCGGGGCCGTCGTCGCGGATAAACTGCCCCACCTGCAACCGACGCAGTCGTTTGATAACCCATGGGCCCAACAGAAAGCAGATGATAAAGGCTGTCAAACTGGCATAGATCGTCCGGAACGTAATGTACCGGAAAACATTGAACGCCGAGATGCTGGTATGCAGTGGATAGAGTAAATGATAGATCATCGCTTCTTATTTCATCCTCAGTCTAAGCACTGGCCTGGGACCCTCCGGCCCATTCCTGCAGGGCGGTGATCACGCGCTCCATGCGCATGCCCCGGGAACCCTTGACCAGGACCCAGTCGCCCGGGGTCAGCCATTGGGTCAGGGCGCTGCTGATCATGTCAATGTCGCCCACCATGATCCGCTCCGGGGCCATGCCGGCCTGGGCGGCCCCTTCCCGGACGGCATCGGCAAAGTCACCATGGACGAACAGGCGATCCAGTCCGGCCTGGCCGGCTTTGCGGCCGGTTTGACGGTGCCATTCATCGGCATCGGGGCCGAGTTCGAGCATGTCCCCCAAAACCAGCGTGCCGCGGGAGGCGCCTTTCATGCGGGACAGGGTGTCGATGGCCGCCGCTGTGGAGGCGGGATTGGCGTTGTAACAGTCGTTGATCAGCGTGATGCCCCAGGGCAACGGCATGATCTGCATGCGCCCGTCCACCGGTTCCACCGCCTCCAGTCCGGCCTTGATATCTTCGGGCGCGGCGTCGCAGCACCAGGCCGCCGCTGCGGCCGCCAGCGCGTTGGCCACCATAAATTTGCCGGGCACTTGCAGGTCTATCGGGATTTCGGCGGACGGAAGCTTCAACTGAAAACGCCAGCCCCGTGATCCCGCGACCAGATTCGTGGCCCTGACCGGCATCTCCGGTCCGAATCCGAACAGCACGGTTGCCACCGGACAGGTCTGGGCCAATTGCCGGCAGTGTTCGTCGTCACCGTTCAATATGGCCCGCCCGGCCGGATCGATGTGCGCAAGGAGTTCCCCCTTGGCGCGCATGACGCCTTCCACGCTGTGCAGACCTTCCAGGTGCGCCGGGGCCACATTGATGATCATGCCGATGTCCGGGGCGGCTATCCGGCCCATGCGGTCGATTTCGCCGGGATGATTCATGCCCATTTCCACAACGGCGAGCGCATGGGCTTCTTTCAGACGGAGCAGGGTCAGGGGAAGACCGATTTCGTTGTTGAGATTGCCCTCGGTGGCCAGTGTCACACCGACACGGTTTAAAATCGCGGCCGTCATGGCCCGGGTGGTGGTCTTGCCGTTGGAGCCGGTGAGGGCCACCACGCGGGCGGGCATACGCCGGCGGTGGTAGGCCGCAATCGCCCCGAGGGCCCGGGTGGTGTCCGGGACCGCGATGCAGACGATATCCTGGTTTTTCCAGGCCGTCAGCAAGGTATCTTCGATCCGAGCCGCCCTCACCAGGAGGCCTCTCCCGCCGCGGGCCACGACATCTTTGGCGAAGGTGTGGCCATCGTGGATCTCGCCTTCGATGGCGATAAACAATTCTTCCGGCTTTATCCGGCGGGAGTCGATGCCGATACCGTCGAAAGCCGTCCGCGGGGACCCGGATAGCAGTTCACCGCCGGTGGCCTCCAAAATATCATGCGTGGTCCAGGCCTTCATCCCCCCTCCTTCCCGGGCCGAATCGTGTCGGAAGCCAGGGCCTGCCGGGCTTCTTCCCGGTCGTCAAAGGCGGTGTGGCGGCGGCCGATAATTTGATAGGTTTCATGGCCTTTCCCGGCGATCAGGACGGTGTCGCCGGCTTCCGCCACTTCAATTGCCAGGCGGATGGCCTCGCGCCGATTCGGGACCACGATGTGGCCCCGTTCGCCGCAACCGTTGACCAGCGTGTCCGGGGTATAGACCCGGGGGGCCGTGCGGCGAACGCCTTCGAGGGCATCCGCAATAATGGCCATCGGGTCTTCGGTGCGCGGATTGTCCGACGTGACCACCGCCAGGTCGCTCAGGCGGCCGGCGATCTCCCCCATGAGGGGCCGCTTGCGGCGGTCGCGATCTCCCCCGCAGCCAAACACGCAGATGATGCGGCGTTGGCGCAGGACATCCAGGGCCTGCAACACATTCGCGAGGGCGTCGGGGGTGTGGGCATAGTCGACATAAATGAAGCGTCCCTGGGGATCGGCGATGGGCTCCAGGCGGCCGGGCACGGCGCGCGTGGCGGCGATGCCGTCCCGGATGATCGCCAGGGGGAGCTCAAGGGCGATACCGCAGGCGATGGCGGTCATGATGTTTTCGAGGTTATGCTGTCCCACCAGGGGCGACGTCATGGTAAAGGCCCCCTGCGGCGTGTGCATGAGGGCTTTCAGACCGCCAAGGTCGTTGCGTTGGATCTCGGGCCAGATAGCGTTGTCGTTGGTCCGGCCGAAGCTGATCACGGCTCGTTGATCGGCGATTTCGTCACAAAGGCCTCGCCCGCGGTCATCATCCCGGTTGATGGCCGCTTTGGATCGGTGCTGCTTGGGACCGGCGTTCAGGATCCGGGTGAAGAGAGACTTCTTGCTGGTCCAGTAGCGTTCCATATCACCGTGGAAATCGAGATGATCCTGGGTCAGATTGGTAAACGCGGCCACATCGAACCAGCAGGCGTCCACCCGGCGCAGGTCCAGTCCGTGGGACGCCACTTCCATCACCACATGGGTAACGCCGGCTTGCCGCATGTCGGCCAGGATACGTTGGAGATCGAGGGATTCCGGTGTCGTCCGGGCAGCCGGTACCGTGTGGTCGCCATAGCGGTAGTTCACGGTCCCGATGACACCGACCGAAAGACCGGCCCGGGCCAGTATGGTTTCCAGCAGATAGGAGACGGTGGTTTTGCCATTGGTGCCGGTCAGGCCGATGACCGTCAAATCTTCCGACGGGTGGTCGTAGTAGGCTGCGGCCGCCTGGGCCAGGGCCAGTCGGCTATCGGCCACTTGCAATACCGGAACACCCGGCGAGACGGGCTTCTGGGCCACCACGGCCACGGCCCCCCGTTGAACGGCGTCGTCGATATAATCATGCCCGTCGGCGGCAAACCCCGGAATGGCGAAGAATACCCCGCCGGGAACGACCTCGTTCGACCGGTAATGGAGGCCGGCGACGGCGGCCTCGGGAGACTTTGGCGCCAGGATCGCGGCCGGGTGGATGGCCTCTATAAGGCTGGTGAGATTCACCCTGTCCCCTTTGTTGGTTTGGATACGGTCATCTTGGGCCCCAGTTCGCTGGGGCGGACATTGAGATAGCCCAGGGCCGACTGGGCGATCTCGCGAAATACGGGTGCGGCCACGGTACCGCCGTAATAGTCGCCTTTCGGTTCGTCAACCACGACGAGAATGGCCAGACGAGGATCCTCCACCGGTGCAAACCCCCCGAAGGAGGCTATATAGCGATCTTTGGCGTAGGTGCCGTCCTTGCCGATCTTCTGGGCGGTTCCGGTCTTGCCGCAGGCGGAATAGCCATCCAGGGCGGCATTGACACCCGTGCCGCCTTCGGTCAGAACCATTGCCATCATGCGGGTAATCGCTTCTGCCGTTTGGGGGGAAATCGCCCGGCCGACCGGCCGGGGTTCGAAGGCCCGGACCGTTTTGCCGCGGGCGTCGGTCACCTTCAAGACCACCCTGGGTTGCATCAGCATGCCCCGATTGGCAATGGCTGCCAGGGCGGTCGTCAGTTGAAGCGCCGACACCGATATGCCATGGCCGAAGGAGACGGCGGCCACATCGAACGTTGTCCATTTCTTGTTGGCCCCCAGACTTCCCCGGGTTTCTCCGGGACATTCGATCCCGGTGGGACGGCCGAATCCGAAACGTTTCAATGTGGTCTGCAAGGTTTGGGCACCGATGGTCTCGCCGATTTTTACGGCACCGATGTTGCTCGAATATTTGACGATGCGCTGGATGGACAGCCATCCATGTTTTTTGGTGTCGTGGACCGTGTTGGTGCCGATACGGTAATTGCCGTTTTCACAATAAAAAATGGTGTGGGGTGTGCAGCATCCGGATTCCAGGGCCGCCGCCGCGCTGAAAAGCTTCATGGTGGACCCCGGCTCGAAGGCATCGGTGACGGCGCGGTTACGCCGCACTTCCCGGCCAAAATCCGTGAATGCATTGGGATTGAACAATGGCACGTGAGCCAGGGCGAGGACATCGCCTGTACGGGGAGCCATGACCACAGCGATTCCGGATTTGGCTTTGTGGGTTTTCACGGCCTGGTGAAGGGCTTTTTCGGCCAGATGCTGAATGGTGCCATCGATGGCCAGAACGACATTGTTGCCGCTCGTGCTGGCCGTCATGTCATCTTCGGTCTCAAACCCGCGACCGAAGGCATCTTTCAGAACGGTGGCGATTTTCTTGCGTCCGGTCAGTTCGGCGTCAAACAGATATTCGATGCCTTCCAGGCCGTTGCCGTCGATGCCCGTGAAACCCACCAGTTGCGCGGCCAGGGTGCGGTTGGGATAATAACGGCTGTGTTCGGGGAGAAATTCCAGACCTGCCAGTTGGAGCGCTTTGATGGCGCGGGCTTCCTTGGGCGTGATCTGGCGTTTGATCCAGACAAACGGTCGTTTGGAGGTGAGTTTGCGGGCCAGGGGCTGTGACTTGACATTGATGATGCGCGCGATGGACCGGGCGGTTTGGCGGGGGTCATGGATTTTGCGGGGATAGGCGGCCAAAGAGAGGGTTTCGATGCTGACGGCCACTTCGCGCATGCGGGTGTCAAAAATACTGCCACGTTTGCCATGGGTTTGAATGGTTTTTTCGTACTGGTCGGAAGCTTTTTCGGCCAGCGAGGGGCCGAAGAAAACCTGCAGATAGACGGCGCGGCCGATGATCGTTGCCAGGCCGAGAAAAAACACGGCGCCGATAAGCATCATGCGCAGACGCAGCGATTTTTGGTTCGACAGGGTTTTCATTCCATCACAACGATCTGGCGGGTTGCCGGGGAAATCAACCCCAGCTGCCGCCCCAAGGTTTCGATGCGCTTGGGCGCTTTCAAACGGGCCAGTTCAATGGCCAGGTTTTTACGGATCGTGCGCTGCTGCGTGTATGTTCGTGTTTCCGTGGCGATTTCATACCCGATGCGCACGCACTGCACCCGGCACCAGGTGTAGGCAAACAATTCGACAATGAAAACCAGCATGATCGCCATCCAGATCGTTTTCATGCCGTGGGTCCGGCTATCCGTCATGGTGTTGGCCATGGGCTTAGCACTTTTCCACCGCCCGCAGGCGTGTGCTGCGGGCCATCGGGTTGGCTTCAATTTCGGCCGCCGTGGGGCGGACCACCTTGCGGGTCAGCACGTTTACCCGGGCTTTGCCGCGGCAGGTGCACACCGGCGCCCGGGGAGGGCACGTGCAGGTCCGGGCCATTTCCCGGAAGGTCTGTTTGACGATCCGGTCTTCCAGTGAATGAAACGAAAGCACACACAGGCGCCCGCCGGGATTGAGACAGTCAACGGCCTTGGGCAGCGTGCGTTCCAAACGATCCAGTTCACGGTTCACGGTAATCCGCAGGGCCTGAAAAACCCGTGTGGCCGGGTGGATCTTTTGCCGCCGTGCGGCTGCCGCGGGCACAGACCGGTAAATCAGATCCGCCAGGGTTTTGCTGCTTTCCAAAGGCTGTCGGGCGCGCGCCTTGACAATGGCCCTGGCAATGGATCGAGCCCGGCGTTCTTCGCCGTAATCGCGGAAAATACGAATCAGGGCGTCCAGGTCCCAATGGTTCACCACGTCGGCCGCCGTCATCTCGGCTTCGGCATTCATGCGCATGTCCAGCGGTTCATCGCGCTGGAAGCTGAATCCGCGGCCGCTGCCTTCCAGTTGATGCCGGGAAAGGCCTATATCCAGCAGAATGCCGTCCACACCGTCGAGGCCTAACGCATGGATGATTTGGTCAAGGTGGCTGAACGTGTCGTGGTGCAGGGAAACCCGGGGAAAGAAAGGGGCCAGAACTTCGCGGGCATGTCGAATGGCATCCAGATCCTGGTCAATTCCAATGAGAAGGCCGTCGGGCTGAATCCCCTTGCAAATCAACCGGGAGTGCCCTGCGCCGCCGACGGTTCCGTCCACGTAAACCCCGCCGGGTTTCAGGTTGAGGTAGTGGACGGCCTCGGCCGGCATGCAGGAAATGTGGTAATCGGCCATCACATTATAATCCTAGACTGGCGATTTCGTTTCTGACCTCCTCTTTTTTCAGATCCGTTTCCAGTGCGTCTTTTTCGGCTTCCCAGGTATCGCGCGACCATATTTCAAAGTGATCCAAAACACCGACCAGTACGATATCTTTTTCAAATCCGGCATATTCCCTGAGCATGGGCGGGATCAGGATGCGTTCCTGCTTGTCGCAGCTGCATTCAAAGGCTCCGCCGATAAAGACCCGGCGAAACCGCCGCATGCTGTCGCTTTTTTGGGCCATGGTCAGCAGCCGGTTTTCAATGGCGCGCCAAGCGTCCAGAGGGTAGCCCACCAGACAGCCGTCCATGCGGGAGACCATCACCCGGTCGCCGCCACCGGCCCGCAGAAGGTCTCGGAAGCGGGAGGGAATGATGACCCGCCCTTTGCTGTCGATGGTATGAAAAGAGCTACCGCGAAACATACCAATGGTCCTTTGCGCCACTTTACTCCACTTTTATGAATCATATGGAATGAAATGAGCAGAATGTCAAGAGAAATTCATTTTTTGTTGTCATTATTTTTATAATAATTTTCTACTGTTAATAGCAAAAGTTGTCAATTTTAAAATTTGTGGAGCATAGTGGGGTGATTATTTCGGCCGGTGGGGATCAGTCTCTTACCCCCAATGGCGCGGGAGGATTCTTGACTTTGTCAGACCAAACCGGATACCAATCCGTCCAGGATGAACCACTCTAAATTGCCGGGATGATGCTGATGGACGCGCGAATGACCGTTTTTTCGGAAAATGACGATGCGCCGGCCGTAGTGCAGGCGCGCAAGTTGGCGGAACGGCTGCTGGACGGCGGGGCCGGAAGCCACGACTGGGAGCACACCCTGCGGGTCTATCGGCTGTGCCGCGATATAGGCCCCAGGGAGGGGGCCGACATGGCGGTGCTGCTGGTGGCGGCCCTGTTGCATGACATCGGACGCGTTCATCAGGATAACAGTCGCGGTGCGGTCTGCCATGCGGAGCAGGGGGCGCAAATGGCCGCCCGTCTGATGGCGGAACTGCCGTTGACGGAAGCCCAGAAGGCCAATGTGGTGCATTGCGTGCGGGCGCATCGTTTCCGGAAAGATCCCACGCCGGATACCATCGAAGCGCGGGTGCTCTTCGATGCGGACAAACTCGATGCCATCGGGGCCGTGGGGATCGCCCGGGCCTATCAGTTCGCCGGCGAACTGGGCGCCCGCTTTCACAACCCCGGCAACGACGTGCGCCATACCGCCGCCTATTCCCGTGATGACACAGGGTACCGCGAGTATCAGGTCAAACTGCGCCACGTCCGCGACCGTATGTTGACGGATGCCGGGCGCCGGGTGGCCGCGGGGCGGCATGACTTCATGGTGCGTTTTTTTGAGCGTTTTCTGGAAGAGATCAAGGGGCATCTTTGAAGACGGTTTCGTAAAACGTCCGATCCGCCAGGGACGGCCATGTATCGGCACGCGTATTCTTCGTCACTGCGGGGAGGGGCATTGAATAAGTCCAAAGAGACTTTTGCTTCGATTCCCGAAATGTGTTAGGACATCACCGGTCGCTTAAATCCGGACGGCAGGCCGTTGCGGCCTGTCCGGCCTGCCGGCGGCAATGGGCGCACCAATCATTCCCCACGCAGAAATCCCGCGGGTAGCGAGCTGTTTCGGCGCGGTCCCGTCCCAACCATTTTAAACGAAAGTGAAGGTATCATGAGCATCAACACCGTGGAACGCATTGATGACCAGGTCCCGGTTCGTCATGTGCTGATCAGCGTATCCGACAAGACCGGACTGGAAACGTTTATCCCGGCTTTATTGAAAAGCTGCCCGGGGCTGCGGATTTTTTCTACGGGCGGCACCTATGGCAAAATCCAGTCCATTCTCGGCGACGACGCCGACGGGCATTTGACCCAGGTGTCGGATTACACCGGTCAGCCCGAGACCCAGGGCGGCCTGGTGAAGACCCTGGACTTCAAAATTTATCTCGGCCTGCTGACCGAGACCTACAACGAGGCCCACCAGGGGGATCTCACACGGACGTCCGCCGTTCCCATCGATATGGTGGTGGTGAATCTCTACCCGTTCCAGCAGACCATTGCCCAGGCCGGCGTGACGGTGGAAGGCGCACGCGGCCAGATCGATATCGGCGGGCCGTGCATGATCCGTGCGTCGGCCAAGAATTTCATCCGCGTGGCCTCGGTGGTGGACCCCTCCGACTACGCATCCATCGTGGACGACCTCCAGCAGAACGGGGGGCACACCACTTTGAAAATGCGTTTCGCCCTGGCCCAGAAGGCTTTCGGACACACCGCGGACTACGATCGGGCCATCGCCGATTACCTGGGGGCACGCACCGCCGCCGAGTCGGCCGGGTGCTATCAGTTCCAGGATAAATAGTGTCCATCCATAAATGGCATCTTTTGGCCCCGAGCGGCGTTTTCGCTCTTTTGAAATCCTCGAAATAGTTCACTATTCCTGTGGTTTCAAAATCGCTCAGACCTTGCTCGGAACCAAAATCTACCATCTCTGGACGAACACGAAATAAATGCAGTCCGACTTTTGGCGTAACCGTATTGAATATAAAGGAAGATGAAAATGGCCGAGGATCTCAAAAAAATGTATCGCACCATCGTCAAGGATCATTTCCCCCCCCGTATGGAGATCGCCTTTGTCGATGACGACGACCAGCGCCAGACTTTGTTCTACGAGCGCGTCGCCTGGACCATCGACGGTGAAGCCAAGGGTTTGCGCTACGGGGAAAACCCGGGGCAGGAAGCGGCCCTGTACCGTTTGGTCAACGGCAATTTGGCCCTGGCCGGGACCCAGACCATCCAGTCCGGCCGCTACCTGGCTTCGGACATCGAACTGCTCCAGTCCGGCAAGCACCCCGGCAAGACCAACCTCACGGACGCGGACAATGCCCTGAACATCCTGCGCTACTTCCCGGATACCCCCACGTCCGTCATCGTCAAGCACAACAACCCCTGCGGTGTGGCCCAGGCCGACAGCCTGGCAGATGCCTATCAGCGGGCCTACATGGCCGACCGTGTCGCCGCGTTCGGGGGCTGCATCGCCCTGAACCGTGCGGTGGACAAGGCCACGGCCGAGGCCGTGGCCAACCAGTATGCCGAAGTGGTGGTGGCGCCCGAGTTCGAGGACGGCACCCTGGCGATATTGGGCCGGCGCAAGAACCTGCGGGTGATCCGCATCCAGGCCATCGAAAAACTCCAGAGCTTTGTGGGCGAGCGGGTGGTGGATTTCAAAAGCCTCATCGACGGCGGGGTCATCGCCCAGTGGTCCTTCGCGCCCGTGACGCTGAAAACATCCGACCTCAAACTGGCCGCCTCCGAATACCAGGGCAAGACCTACACGATCGATAGGGAACCCACCCCGGCCGAGTTGGACGATCTGCTGTTCGGTTGGCTGGTGGAATCCGGCCTTACGTCCAATTCGGTCATTTACGTCAAGGACCGCTGCACCGTGGGCATCGGCACCGGGGAGCAGGATCGGGTAGGCGTGGCCGAAATCGCCCGGGACAAGGCCTACCGCAAGTTGGCGGACCGCTACTGCTTCGAAGAACTCGGCGTGGCCTACAACGAACTTGAAGACGAAGAGAAGAAAAAAGCCCTCGACGCCCGGGTGGCGGAAGAAAAAGGCGGCCTGCCGGGATCGTCCATGGTGAGCGATGCGTTCTTCCCCTTCCGCGACGGTGTCATGGTCGGCATTCGTGAAGGTGTCAAGGCCGTGGTGCAGCCCGGCGGGGCCATGAACGACTGGAACGTGATCGAGGCCTGCAACGAGGCGGGCGTGACCATGGTGTTTACCGGGCAGCGGTCCTTCAAACATTGAGGTGCCACCCTTCCTAAGCGGCATCTTTTGGCCCTGGGCGGCGTTCTCGCTATTTGCCGATCCTCTACGTAGGCGCACTACGCCTGCGGTCGACAAATCGCTGCGGCCTTGCCCAGGACCAAAACCTACTGCTTGGGGCTGCAACCACTCGTGATTAAATGACCTTGTTTTTTGTCTGGGTATTTTTTGATACCATCTAACCAGAGGCTGTCTTTGCAAAAACCTGTCATCCCGGCGAAAGCCGGGATCTTGTTGCTATAAACCGCTGTGCCTGGAAGAGATTCCGGCTTTTACCGGAACAACAACCCGAGGCACTGAATTGCCTGGTCAATCTAATTCAACTCATGGGAGGGCGACTATGAAAAAGATAATCTATCTATTACTCGTACTGAGTTTGACGGTGGTGTTCGGTTGTGCCCAGGAGCAGCCGGAGGAAGCGGCGAAGAAGATTTTCGAGCAGCAGGTGGCCGGGCATGAGGGGCTGGAGCTGGATACGTCCGGACTGGCCTATATCATCGTCGAGCAGGAGGACGACACCGCCCTGGTGGAAGTCTCCGGCAATATGGCCGTAAAGGCCGAAATTCCCCTGGTGAAAAAGGGCGGGCAGTGGGTTATGGCCGTACCTGTTGAGACAGCGACCGAGGAAGACCCAAGTCCGATCGAAGAAGCGGTCGAGGAAAAAGCGCCCGCTCATTGAGCGTTTAAGAGGCGCCCGCAGAAAGTCGCGTCGGAGGTTGTGGCGCAGCGAATCAAAATCCTTGCAAATCTGGATGTCGCCAAGGGGCTTTCGAACATTTCCGTGCCCTGCTGCTACTTCCAGGTAAGCCATGACCGCCTTTTCCCTCGTCGCTTTTTTGAGGACTTCCAGCAAGGTATCATCCATATAAAAGCAAGAACGCTAAAAGGCCCCCATTTCATCTTACAGGCAGTCCCGAAAGAAGCATCGGAAATATTTGTGCAGAAGCAATAGAACCATTACATGGCTTTAGGACAGCGAGAAACATGCTGCCTGTCCCTGAAGGCCCTTTCGGCACAACTACAAATCAATCAAATCGCCATGGAAAAATACGACACATCTTGGGACCTCGTTGAAAGTGAAAAAGGCAATTTGCCAGCCAATGAAGATGCCTGGAAAAAAATTAATCAAAAATGGCAGCGGCGTTCGTGGGAAACCTGGCTAAAGAAAAAGCTTACCTTTCCATTTTTTGTAAAAAGAATGGATGACGAGGATGATGCCTATTTTACAGATATCGCCGATCATGAGCCCTTCAGGCTCGGTCACGAAATGAAAGTTGTTGCCATTGAGATGGAGGATGACCTGCATGGTGTGATAGTGAAAGCAAGAGAAGGCCGGAGGGTTGGATATGTTCCTCTTTGCGACGTTGAAGTACTTGACAAAGAGGCCCCGAGCTATTGGCCTGTTCGGGAATACCTCGTTTGGTTTGCCAATCGGTGATGAATTCGAAAATGATTACGATGAGGAAGATATGCCCTTTCGAGACTTGTTAATCCAGAGGTTGCCCAGCCATGACGTTACCCGCTGGGGACCCTGCTGTGGCTTTTTTTCTCACTTTTGCGTCAGGGCCTTGCATCACCGAAGATGGAAACCCATTTTGTAAAACTCCGTCCGCTTATCGTTGCCGATGAGCTTTCCTTCCGGCGCGCCGTGGATGAATTTAAAGCGCAGGAACCGGACTGGCCGTTTGCCTTTCACTTCGATGATTCGGTGGCGTTCCCCGGCTATGTCCGACGCCTGGAAGGCTGGTCCAGGGGCCAGGATCTTCCCGGGAATTTTGTGCCCAATACGTTTCTGGTGGGGGTCGTGGGAAAGATGATCGTCGGGCGTGTTTCCATCCGGCATGAATTGAATGCCTACCTGTCGAAGTACGGGGGGCATGTCGGCTACGGCGTCGTGCCCTCCCAGCGAAATCGTGGCTATGCCGGCGAGATGCTGCGGCTCACCTTGCCGATTGCCGCCCGGTTGGGAATTGCCAGGATACTGGTCACCTGCGATGAAGACAATATCGCTTCCCGGAGGGTCATCGAGAAAACGGGCGGCATGTTCGAGAATGTTGTGCAGGAGCCAGGAACCGGTGTGTTTAAAAGGCGCTATTGGATTGAAACCTGAGGGGCCAAGGATTCATCAAGGGGTCAAGTGAAATGATAGAACCTTGCATAGGATTATCCATTTTGCAAATGACAGGCGTATGTTGTTCTGAAATAGTGCGATGGGCTCAAGCTTTTCATAGGATTCAGGTGTTCAGCAAAATACCGGGGGCCAGGTGTCAAACCCTTGGACCCTTGACTCCTTGAATCCCGGACCCCTCACTTTTCCCCCTTTGCTCCTACCAACTGCAAAGCACCTCGCAATGGCCAAACGCAAAACCACATCCCCCTACGAATTGTTGATCTACCTGCTGGCCCTGATGTGGGGCATTGAAATCGTCAACCTGTTTCTGGAGCATCAACTCTGTCGTTTCGGCATTTTCCCCCGGACGGCCCAGGGCCTGGTGGGCATCCCGTTCAGTCCGTTGCTCCACGCGGGCGTGGCTCACCTTTTTCTCAATACCGGTCCGTTGATCGTTCTGGGCGCGCTGATCCTGTTCAATGGCCGGGCGTTGTTTGTACGGTCAACGGTTTTCATTGCCCTTGTGGGCGGTCTGGGCATCTGGCTGGTGGGGCGGCCCGCCTATCACGTGGGCGCCAGTGCCTTGATCTTCGGCTATTTCGGATATCTCCTGGCAAAGGGGCTTTTCGACCGACGCGTCAAATCGCTTTTTATCGCCCTGGTGGCCATTGCCGCCTATGGCGGACTTTTCTGGGGGCTTCTGCCGACCGTGTCCTATGTTTCCTGGGAAGGGCATGTCTGCGGGTTTGGGGCCGGGATTCTGGCGGCCTGGACCGAAAGGAGGCGCAAACGGCGTTGATCCATTCGTCTGTTACGAAATACACCGGTCTATTCTTCAATTTTAAGCCCGGCCGAGCAGGGTGCACGGCCGGGCTTTATTCGGTCCAGAAAACCTGGTCCTGTGGGCCAGGTCAGAAATAATTGGCTCTGCCGTAATCGTCGTATAGGAATTCAGGCGTCAGAATCCAGAAGTCAGAATAAGGTTTTCGCCTTCGGCGCATTCGATTTTTTTCAAAAGACGGAGCGAAGCGACATCAAAAACCTTCTGGCTCCTGAATTCTGTCTTCTGACGCCTATTGTTTCTCGCGATTGGAGCATCCCCCCTTCCAGGGGGAACCCAACGCCGGGTCCTCCGAGTCCGGATATATACTCCTATAGCGCCATTGATAAACAGCGATATTTAGCGCTCCTGCCAGTCGGGAGTGCGTTTTTCAAAGAAGGCTTTGACGCCTTCATGGGCATCATGGGTGGTGCAAAGGCGGGCGAAGGCTTCGTTCATGAGTTCGAACTGTTTGATGTAGGGCATATCTTCGGACGCATAAAAGGCCTTTTTGGCAATCTGGATGGCAACGGGGCTTTTTTGCGCCAGCGTGGCGGCCCAGTCCAGCGCCTCGTTTTCAAGGTCTTCCTTGGGAACCACCCGGTTGACCAGCCCCAGGGCCAGGGCTTCGGGCGCCTTGACGAGGTCCCCGTACAGCAGCAGTTCCAGGGCCTTTTTGCGGCCCACGATTCGTGCCACCGGAATCACCGGCCCCACGCAGTTCAGGCCGACGTTGATGGCGGTCAATCCCATTTTGGCGTTGTCGGCGGCGATGGCCAGGTCCGCTGCGGCGACCACCCCCATCCCGTTGGCGACGGCAACCCCCTGCAACTGGGCGATCACGGGCTTTTTCAACTGGGACATCGTCACCAGGGGCCGCTCCATGTGTTCGATCCAGGCCCGGTATTCCATGGCCGACTTCCCGGCCAGTTCGTTGACGTCGATCCCGGCGCAGAAGGCTTTGCCGGACCCCTTCAAAAGGATGACCCGCACGCCCGGGTCATTGTCAAGCGCTATCAGCGCCTGGTAGAGATCCTCGGCCAATTGGGTGTTGAAGGTGTTGAGTTGGTCGGGTCGGTTCAGGGTGATGTGGCCAACAAAACGATCGTCGATTTCGGTCAAAATGTGCTCGTAAGACATAACCTTCCCTCCTGAAAAGAGTGTCGGGTGGATCTGGGGCCTGCCTTTCGCCAACAACCTCACGATCAAAATGCATGGACGCTCTTTTCGTATCACTAAAGGTATGGGGAATACAACCGGGACATGTTGACAGCCTTTAGGGTAGACGATAACACATAAAGATCATCCCGCCGGATGCAAATGGACAGCCCGACCGGAAATTGCCACGCTTTCATCACCTGTTAAAACGGAGACATGCTGATGACTTATCTGCGGACCGGCGTAATCCTTCTGATCCTATCAATGGTAGCGGCGCTGCCGGCATCTCTCCAGGCCGACGGCATTCAAATCCTGACCCATGGCAACGAGAACACCAATGGCGGCCAGGGGGGCACCACGCAAACGCCGACAAACCCAAAAGATCTTACGGTTTCGCCGGCGCTGAAAGGGAAACAGGTCAAGCCGGCTGTTCCGGCCAACGTCAACAAGGTGGGGCGGATGGTGCCGGCTGTGGCGGTCAGCCTGTCCGTGGATTTGACGACCCATGCGACCAATGGGGCCTGGCGCTGGAATGCGATGCTGCAAAACAGGGGCAGCCAACCGCTGCCGGCCAACCGGTTGCAGCTGAAGGTCGTCCAGGTTGTGCCGCTGCCCCCGCAAACCGCGCCGGCCGGCTCCGCGTTCCCGCTGCCGCCTCTGGGACCCCAGCAAAAGCGAGGGTTTTCCAGTGCCTGGAATCGCAACCAAAACGCCCGGCAACTCCGGCTGGAGGTCTGGGACCAGCGCGCCAATGCGAAGGTTTATGAGAAGGTCCTGGCGCTGACAACCCCCGCCGATCAGGTCGGCGCGTCTTTATCGCCGGGCCTACAGAAGGCCACGGCCATACCGGGGGCAAGGGAGCCCGGCCGTATAGTCGTCACCGACGGTCGTTACCTGGGGCGCGGCGCATGGCGGTTGGAGCTTACCAACCCGAGTATTTATACCGTTCCGGCCGGTGATTACACCTACACCTGGGTCTACAAGTTCGCCACCGGCAACGACCGTTCCTACAACAGTCCCAAAGACGTCGCTTTCGCGGTGCCCGGAAACCAGCCCCGGACCCTGCTGGAGGCCGGCGCGTTTTATGGACCCGCGGATTGTGACTGTGCAGGATTGAATAGTGTCGCGGTGACGTTGCAGGAAAAGGCCAGCGGTCGGGAAGAGGTTTTTGACATCAAGGTGGCCATCCCGAACGTCGAAATCGAAAAATTTTATATCAAGTTCGGGGGGAGTTATCCAAGTTATTATAATCAGGCGAAGATTCTGACCTCGGTGCGCAATCATTCCTATTACAATCTCATGCTGGCCTATACCCTGGAGGTTAAGATGGTGAAACGCGCGGACCAGGGTATTTTCAGGGAACGGTTTACCCGCACCGGCACCATCATGCTCCCGGCCCGACAGACCAACCCGGATGCCATTCTTGTCAATGATCTCCGGCAAGAACTGCCCCACCTGGAAATAAGTGATGGATTCGATTTCCATCCCGCAAGCGATTTCAGTGAAGACGATCTCTATCCGAATCGTCCCGTTTTCTTCGGGACATTGACCATTGCCATGCCGGCCAACAGCAAATGCGGCCCGGGAAGGCCGCTGGACTTTCAGCAGAAAGCGCTATTTTACTGGTAGGGCATCGGTTTTTCGACCGGCCGCAAATTGAATTTTTACGGGAAAAACAGCCTTTACGAACGGAGGACCATCGTGAAAGAAAAAACCCGCGCGAATGTCTACACAGCGTTCATCGGCGAGGCCAAAGCTTATTTCAGGCTTCTGGCGTATGCCGAAAGAGCCGATGAAGAAGACGTCCCCCAGGTCGCTTTGTTGTTCCGGGCCATTGCCGAGGCCGAGCGGGTGCATGCCACGCGCCAGTTGAACCTCGTGAAGGATCTGCTCGTCAAAGATACGGACACCAATCTGGAGAAATCCTTCCAGCGCGAGAAGTCCGTCAGTGAAAACGCGTACCCTGATTTCCTGAAAACGGCGGAAGAAGAGGGCGAAACCGCGGCGGCGCTGGCCTTCAGCCACGCCCGGGATGCCGAAGGCTACCACGCCAAGCTCTACGAGCGGGCCATGATGAACGTGATCAAGGACGTGGTCAAAGCCTATTATGTTTGCCAGGTATGCGGCTATGTGACGGACAAGAAGATCCCCAAGGCCTGCCCGATATGCGGGGCGCCGCCGGAGAAATTCAAGACGGTCGAAGCATAGTATTACGCCAAGACCCGGGCAAAGGATTTCAGCGCTTTTTCGATATCATCTCCCGTGATGCCATAGTGGGTGACGGCGCGGAATTGATGGGCACCGGTGGCGCCCACCTGGACCCCCTCGTCGGTCAGGCGGGCCACGGTTTCGGCGGCGCTCGCTCCCTCCGGATCCAGATCCACATAAACAATATTGGTTTGGACACGCGCGGGATCCAGGTGCGCCCGGCGCATGGCGCTCAAGCCCTCGGCCAGGCGGCGGGCATTGCGGTGGTCGTCCACCAGGCGGTCGGTCATTTCCCGCAGGGCAACGAGGCCGGCCGCGGCGATGATACCCGCCTGGCGCATTCCGCCCCCAAGCACTTTGCGGTTGCGGCGGGCCTGCTGGATGAAGTCGCGGCGGCCGCAGACCAGCGAGCCGATGGGAGCTGAAAGCCCCTTGCTCAGGCAGAACGACAGGGAATCCACGGGTCTCGCCAGATCCGCCACCGATACATTCAGGGCGGCGGCGGCATTGAAGATCCTGGCCCCGTCCATGTGGACGGCCAGGTCGTGCTCGGCCGCCAGGCCCGCGACCGCCTGCAGATACGACGGCGGCAGGGGGCTGCCGCTGCAGCGGTTATGGGTGTTCTCCACGGCGATCAGGCGGGTGCGCGGGAAATGCGGATCATCTGCGCGAATGCTGTCGCGCACCACGTTCAGCGCCATCGTGCCGTCCGTTTGGTTGGGAACGGTGCGGGGGTGAATGCCGCCCACCGAGGCACTGCCGCCCTGCTCGTAGAAGAAAATGTGGGCCTGGTCACCGAGAATGACTTCCTCGCCGCGGCCGCAATGGGTCAGCAGGCTGATGAGATTGGCCATGGTGCCGCTGGGAACGAGCAGGGCGGCCTCCTTGCCGGTTATTTCCGCCGCCAGGGCTTCCAGGGCACTGACGGTCGGGTCTTCACCCAAGACGTCATCGCCGAGTTCGGCCGAGGCCATGGCCCGGCGCATGGCTTCGGTCGGTTGGGTTACGGTATCCGATCGCAAGTCAATCATGGGGTTTCGGGTTCCTTTTACGCTTGGGGCAGTTGCCGTTGGTTAAGGTATAAAAATGGATTTGGTTCACCTTGATTATCTGATTTCGACCGATCGATCAAGCCGGTGAATACCAATTTGCACTTGCCAAATTTCCAGTTTTTTGAACAGGATGGCGTTCACTGTCACGCATAGAAGCTCTACAGAACCATTCGGAAGAAGGAACGACCATGTCGCCTACGTTTCATCTTGCTCCCATCGGCATCATCCACAAGACCGATACGCAAACCTGGATTGAGATTGACGAACGCTACCTGCCGGCCCTGGATGGACTGGAGGGGTTTTCCCACATCAACGTATTCTTCTGGTTTCACGAGAACGACCATCCGGAAGGGCGCCAGGTGCTGAAAGTTCATCCGCGCAGAGATACCACTAATCCCCTGACGGGTGTTTTCGCCACCCATTCGCCCCTGCGTCCCAACCTGATCGGAATGTCCCTATGCCGGGTGTTGGCCGTCGAACCGCCCAAGATTGAAATCGACCGGATCGATGCCTTTGACGGCACGCCGGTTTTGGATATCAAATGCTATATTCCCAGCTCGCGGACCTTCGAAAATCTTCGATTGCCCGATTGGGTCTAACGGGTACCCTGCCATGGCTGAACTGACGGGGCAGATCGAACAGGTGACCTATTTCGACGAGGCGTCGGGATTTACGGTGGCCCGCATGCGTGTTCCCGGTCGTGCCGGCACCGTGGCGGTGGTCGGGTGCCTGCTGGACCCCCGCCCCGGAGAGGTTCTGGCCATGGTCGGCGAGTGGAAGATCCACCGCACCTTTGGCGAACAATTCGCCGTCAGCGAATTCAAGATGCATGTGCCCACCACGGCGGAGGGCATTCTCAAATATCTGGGCTCCGGTTTGATCAAAGGGGTGGGGCCGGAGATGGCCGGCCGCATCGTCGCCAAGTTCGGCGATCAGACCCTCCAGGTGATCGAGAATGATATCGAGCAGCTTCGCAAGGTCAAGGGCATCGGCCGCAAACGGCTGGCCGGCATCCGACAGGCCTGGCAGGAGCAAAAAGAAATTCGCCAGTTGATGCTGTTTCTCCAGTCCCACGACATTCCCACCGGCCAGGCCATGAAAATTTTCAAGCGCTACGGCCACCATGCCATTGCCGTGCTGCGGCGCAATCCTTTCCGGCTGGCGAGTGATATTGCCGGTATCGGTTTCAAAACCGCCGATCGCATGGCCCGTCGGATGGATTTTCCGACGGATTCCCCCTTGCGGGCCGAGGCCGGCGTACTTTATCTTTTGGGCGAGTTGGCCGGTCAGGGGCATGTCTATTATCCCCGACAGGATCTGGAGCGGTTGGCCGCGGAAATGCTTGAAACGCCGGCAGCTCCGGTCAGGGGCGCCGTCGACCGGCTTAAAGATGCGCAGCGTCTGGTCATCGAAGACATCTCCGGAGGGGTTGCCGAACCGATTCCGGAACAAGCCGTCTATCTTCCCTATCTCCATCAGGCGGAGTGCGGCGTGGCCGGACTGCTTGCCGAACTTCTGGATGCTCCCGCAGCGATTGCTTCGCCGGATGGGGCGGATGCGTTGGCCCTGGCGCGGCAACATGCTTCGGTCGATCTGGTGGCGGGGCAGTTGGCCGCCATACGCAAGGCTGTCGGCACGAAGGTGATGGTCATCACGGGCGGGCCGGGTACCGGCAAGACCACGATTATCCAGGCCATCTTGCACGTGTTTGACGCACTCCATGCCGTAATTCACCTGGCGGCCCCCACCGGTAGGGCGGCCAAGCGTATGGCGGAAGCCACCGGTCGCCGCGCCGCCACCATTCACCGCCTGTTGGAATACCGCATTCAAAAAGGGGGCTTCCAGCGGAATGCGGATTCGCCGCTGAAAACCGATCTGGTCGTGGTGGATGAAGCCTCCATGGTGGACACGGTGCTGATGGCCCACCTGCTGGCCGGCATTCCGCGCTCCGCACGCCTGATTTTGGTGGGAGACGTGCATCAATTGCCTTCGGTGGGACCCGGCCATATCCTTGGCGATATCATCGCGTCCGGTGCCGTTCCGGTGGCGGCCTTGACCGATATCCACCGGCAGGCGCGCACCAGCCGCATCATTACCAACGCCCATGCCATCAATGCCGGGCGGCTGCCCGCCCTTGATTCAACCGACGCGGAAACGGACTTTTATTTTGTTGAACGTCACGATCCGGAAAAGGCCCGGGACACGATTGTGCATCTGGTGGCGGAGCGAATCCCCAAACGCTTCGGCCTGGACCCCATCGACGATATCCAGGTGCTGACCCCCATGCACCGGGGAGCCGCCGGCGCCGATGAACTCAACCGTGTCCTCCAGGCCGCCCTGAACCCCCAGCGCACCGAGATGGTCCGGGGCCGTCGGGTTTTCCGTTTAGACGACAAGGTTATGCAGATTCGCAACAATTATGATAAAGAGGTTTTCAACGGTGATGTCGGCCGCATTACGGCCTTGGCGGACGGGGGGCAGGAGATCGAGGTGACCTATGATGGCCGCCGCGTGCCCTATGCGACCGACGAACTGGATGAGATTGTAACGGCCTATGCGGTGTCGGTTCACAAATCCCAGGGCTCTGAATTCCCGGCCGTGGTGATACCGGTCCTGACCCAGCATTATGTACTTTTACAACGGAATCTGATTTATACCGCCATTACCCGCGGAAGAGAACTCGTGGTGTTGGTGGGCACGCGCAAAGCCCTTGCCATGGCGGTGACAAGGGATGATCAGCGTGTGCGGTATACCGGTCTTTGCCGGCGATTGATCGCATGACCTAAATGAGGAGGGCCATACGATGGAAAGGGTTCACATCGGTGAGGGGATTTCGATCGAGGTCGGGGTTGGGCTCCGGGTTCAGATTGAAGGCATTGATTTCGTATTCACCTCCCGTTTTCTGGGAACGTTTGATACCGATGATGTCCTGATCAGCCTCGACCCTCGCATGGAGCACTTCGAAAGCCGTCTTGAACCGGGCATGATTTTCTCCGCCAACTATCTTGCCGATGATGTCTACCATCAGTTTCAGGCACGTTTCGAACGATTGATTACCGATCCCATTCGGGCCGTGGTCCTGAACACGCCCGATGAAGTCCTCAATATCGAGCAGCGCATGTTGCCCCGCACGCCCTGCACCGTCCCGGTTCGGGTGGATATCCGCAAAACGCTGGAAGGTACCATCAGCGATATCAATCCGAAGGGGTGCCGCATCGAGATGCCTCCCGGAGAAAAAGGCCGCATCCCGCTGGAGGTGGGCGACCGTGTGCGGCTTCGTCTTCGGGCGCCGGGCAGTCAGCACGGTTATATCATCGAAGGCCAGGTGCGCAATGTTCTGCACCAGGAACAATCGATGGAAGCCGGCGTTCGCTTTGATAATCTTCCGGAAATATTAAGAAATTTTATTGAGACACTGGCCCACGGGCATCATTGAACCGCACCGGCGAAACCGGCTAGGAGAGAATGCGTTCCCGCAAAACAGCTACCCGGTCGGCATCCCGGCCCTATGACCCCTTAAGCGGCGGATCGATTGGCAGACGATAAATGGGGGGGCGAATTTCACCTGCGGTGGATAGTTGCCTTCGTTTGAATCGATTGACATCCGGGCGGCAGGGGAAATACACCAGATGTGTTTCGCAGCGGCAATCCGAGCTGCCAAATCCCGGGGCGACCATACAGGCCCCCGGCATGGCCCGCAGGCAGGCGGTCCAGCGGTGCTCATCAAACCATTTGCCGATACCGTACCAGACTTCCCGTATACGACCTTTGGAATTTAGATGATCCATGTGCCAGTGAGGATGGTCCGTGCCCCGCAGGTGATGACCGATTCGGGCGGCAAGACCACCCGGCCCGAAGGCATGGCCGGCATAGCTATACCAACCCGCCGGGAAATCAAATGTCCCCAGCTTTCCGACCGTTAATCGATAGGACGATTTTAATTCCACAATAAGAACATAGGTTCCTTTACTTATTCTGAAGCTTTTAGGCGCATGCCATGAAGGCGGGGAGGATTCCCTGGTTTTCAATTGGTCGGTGGCCGTTTCTTTGGGTTTTAGATAAAAAACCGGCCGGCATGCTTGGCATGACCGGCCGATGGTTTCTAATGATGGGTCCGAACCGGAATTGTTGTCACGAATGGCCGGACAGGTTCCTCAGCGCACGTGCGATGCTGCCGTTAAGGGAATAATACCCGAAATCGCTGAGCTTTCCTTCCCACGGGGCCGCTTGGGAATAATACCCCAGATGGTTGCGGGTTGCCAGCGCCCGGGTGATATTCTGGTTCAGCGAATAATAACCGTCATCCGTGGCGTCATTGCCCCATTCGGTATCCAGTGGCGTATAGCCCAGGCAGTGCTGCTTTGTTTCCATTATCATGCCTCCTTGATTGTGTGGTTATGATAAGGATTGTTATGTGAATGATATTAAGCAATTATTGCGCCAGAATACATTGCCTGGTTTGATTGCCTGATATTGTTGGGATTTCTATTTGGGCTTTCGTTTTGACGCGTCTGTGGTACCATGTTTCATCGTCATGGGATGCACACACCGCGGTCATGGCGTGTACATTGAGGGATCGTCCAAGGAGATGAAAATGGCCAAATTGTTACAACTGGAGCCGCCGGACCGGGAATTTTTCCATCATGTCTATCAGGCGGGGCTGGTCAGCCCGTTCAGTGACGAGCGGGTTGTCATCGAGGAGGTGCTCGCGGGTTGCACCGAGGCATCCCCGCGGAAACGGATCGAGCGGGCCATCCGAAAAGTGCGTCGGCAACTGGAAAGCCTCGAGCAGGCCGGCCGCATCGATTATACGCGTTACGGAAAAGAGGACGGGCTCCTGGTCAAGGCGGGTATATTGTTCGCCTTTTTTTATCATTACCGGGAACGCTTCGACCAGCTCATCCACGGCCAGATCCAGGCCGGGGACACTCCGATCAAAGTCATGTTTGCGCCCGAGGCCTTGCTATATTTACGCCAGCGGGGTTTCAGCGAGGCGGATTCCCTGCGCTATTTTGCCCTCAGCTACCAGTTGCGCCGGGCGTATTATTTTATTTTCCGGACCCTGGTGGGACGCAGTGCCAGTATGAAGCAACTGCGGCATGATTTATGGACCAATGTGTTTACGCATAATATCGATCTTTATGACCGATTCCTGTGGAATCGCATGGAGGATTTTTCAACCCTCCTGCTGGGGGAAACCGGCACCGGCAAAGGGACGGCCGCCATGGCCATCGGCCGCTCCGGCTTCATTCCGTTCAACGAGCGCAAGAAGACCTTCGTGGAGAGTTTCACGCGTTCCTTTGTTTCCCTTAATCTTTCGCAGTTCCCCGACACCCTGATCGAATCCGAACTTTTCGGCCATAAAAAAGGGGCTTTTACCGGGGCGGTCAAGGATCATCGCGGGGTGTTCGATCATTGCAGCCCATACGGGGCCATCCTGCTGGACGAGATCGGGGAGCTTTCCATCCCCATCCAGATCAAACTTTTGCAGGTTTTGCAGGACCGCAAGTATTCGCCTGTGGGCAGCCATATCGAAGGGCGTTTCCAGGGCCGGGTCATTGCCGCCACCAATCGATCCATGGCGGAGATCGAACACCACAAAATTTTCCGCGACGATTTCTACTACCGGTTATGTTCGGACATCATCGTTGTGCCGCCCTTGCGGGAACGCATTCGTGAAAGCCCCAAAGAACTGGATGACCTGCTGAAGTTTACCGTCAAGCGGATGGTCGGGCGAAGTTCGCCGGAACTGCTGGATATGGTGCGCGGGGTCATTGACAGCCAGTTGGGCGAAAACTATCCCTGGCCTGGAAATGTCCGGGAACTGGAGCAGTGCGTGCGCCGGGTGCTGCTCAAAAAAGATTATGCCGGCCGCGCCCTGCCCCCGTCCGGAGAGCGGTTGGCCGATATCCTCGCCCGGGGGGTTGTGGAGGGCAAGATCGAGACCCAGCGGTTGGTGACCGGTTATTGTTATATGCTTTATCAGCGGTATGGAACCTTTGAGGAAGTTGCCCGCCGCACCGGCCTGGATCGACGGACGGTGAAGAAATATATCAACGATTGGGAGAGTCAGGCGGACTGACCCGTGCCCGCTCTCTGTCCGTGTTGGCGTTCATGACTGTCGGGTCATTCCCATTGGAATCGCTCTGCAGACTTTTCAAAATTTTTGCGGAATAATTGACGGGCGCATGGTCGGCCAGGAAACCCGGGGGGTTGAACATGCGTCCGCCGGTTGTCGGTATGGACATTTTACCGTTTTCCCAGCAGTTGGCGGCCTCCCCGTCGGCATCCATCTGACAGACACGGCCTTCCCGGTCGATATGCACCAGTTGGCCGGCGGCCCTGAAGGATAAGAGGTGTGATGAGGGCGGCAGGACCGAGACCACATCCCGGTTGTTGACGAGGCGATAGATCGGCGTTCTTCTCATCCCTTCCGCGAATCCGGCGTCGCCCACGCGTGGCGCGCCGAAACTGTAAACCCCGCAGGGCGGATGATGCCAAGCGGCCAGTTGGGCAAGGGCGCCGCCCATGCTGTGGCCGGTCATAAAAAGCGGCTCCCTGAGCCGCATCAACTGCGGCTGCAGATCCTGCCAGACCTGGTTGAGGGCCTCTTTGAACCCGCGATGGACCACCGTCCGGGGGGCAATGCGCTGGGGGCGCACATCCAGATCCAGAAACCAGTTGCGCAAACCGGTGGTGCCCCTGAAAACCAGTGCGGCAAAGGGGCATTGGTGGTCCGGGCCTGTGCGCAACAGAGCGCACTGGGTTTCCTGCCGGCTTAAAAACAATGTTTCCCGTAATCCAACGGCTTTCAGAATATCGGCGCGGGATGGGCCTGCCGGGACTTCTCCGGTTTCGTTGACATTCCGGCGGTAGATAAGCCGTGAAATTTCACTCAGCCAAAAGGCATTGGCGAGATTGAAGGCCTTGGCTTGCGGATGGAAGGGCGGGAGGGGGTCTAGTGAAAAATGATCGCAGGCATCGCCAGGTCGGGTGAGCCCCTCCCAAGAAGTGTCGACATTCAGTTGATTGGTTTTTGGCAATGAATCCATTTTCCCGATTTCGAATAGAGGGCCGCAGGATGTCCCGGTTCCGGTTTGCGTTTGCCGTTGGATGCGGCCGGCAGACTGTATTCCCTGATAATGGCTGCCTGAAAAAGCAGTTCCCGTTGGCGCCGTCGTTTAGCGCAAGGCCTCAATAAATTCAAGAATGGCGCGACGGACGCGTCCCGGTGTGTCACGGTGCGGGGCATGGCCGCAGTCCGGGATCAGCAGCGGGCTCGCCTGCGGACCGATGCCGGCGACGATGGACTGTACCTGGCGTGTGCTGCCGTATGGATCCTCACGCCCCTGGATAATCAGGGCCGGACACTGGATACGGCCGAGAACGTCCTCAATATTCCAGTCACGAAACCATGGCGACAGCCAGGTATCGGCCCAGGCGAAAAAGAGTTCGCGTGCCTTGGCGCCGTGGTAGCGGGCCAGGCGCTTTTCCAGATGCCGTTTTTCATAAGCCGCGACCGTATCACGAATGCCCGCCAGGGTAATGTCTTCCACGAACACATGGGCGGCTTCGGTGATAATGCCGATAATTTTTTCCGGGCAGGCGGCAGCGGCCAGCAGGGCGATGGAACCACCGTCGCTGTGGCCGATCAGGACAGCCTTTTCGATCTGGTGGCATTCCAAAATCCGGGGAAGGGTTTCCCGGGCTTCGACATGCAGATAGTCTTTTCCCCTGGGGCGCGAAGCACCTTGGGACCGCCCGTATCCCGCACGGTCGTAGCTGACGCCGCAGAGGCCGGTATCCGCAACCACACGGGCAGGAAAATCGTGCCACATCGCCGTGCATCCCAGGCCTTCGTGGAGAAAGACCAGCGATGGCTGTAACTGCCGTCCGTGCCGGAGGGGTGTCAAGCCCCGATAGAAAAGCCGATGATGCCGGATGGCATACACCCCTTCGTCGGTCTTCAGGACGGCACCTTTTTTTGATGACAAATCATCCATGGCCTGGTGTTTTAGGGCGGAGTGGTTGGGACAATAACCATCATCCTAACAGGGGATGTGCTGTTTGGACAACCTCCTGGAGCGGTTTTGCAGTTCACGATTGGGCCGTAACGCGACCGTTTCACGAAACTACCGGCGTTCTGACGTTTTATAGGACCGCCATATTTGATTTGACGGCAATTTATGCTATCCGGAGCGGATGGAATTTTCCTATCACGCCATTGGCATTCTGCATTCATGCTTCAAAGAAAAGTTTGGCATTCCACGACAAGCCGGCCTGGTCCCGGACGCCCGGGGAACCCTCGAGCTATACCCGCCGTTCAACCGGCGGGAGTATCTGGAAGGCCTGGAAGGTTTTTCCCATCTCTGGCTTCAGTATGTCTTTCATGCCGCGTCGATGGGCCGGGACAAAAGTACGGTCAGACCCCCGCGGTTGGGCGGCAACCGACGCCTGGGGGTTTTCGGAACCCGCTCCAATTTTCGTCCGAACCCCATTGGCCTTTCACTGGTGCGATTGGAGGGCATCGCCCATGAAAACGGTGGGGTGCGCTTGAATTTGGCAGGGATCGACATACTGGATCAGACCCCGGTACTGGACATCAAGCCCTATGTTCCCTACGCGGATTGCCGGCCGGAGGCCGTCGGCGGTTTTGCCCCGCATCCACCGAAGGCGGTCTTGCAGGTTCGCTTTGCTCCCCGGGTGCGGGCAACCCTGCAGGGGATGCCTCCGTTGGTGAGACGCCAGTGGGCGCGGCTGCTGGTCCAGGTGCTGCGACTCGATCCCCGGCCAGCCTACTATGGGACGCAGGGCAAGAAAAAGAAATTCGGGTTCCAGCTTCTGGACCGGAATGTGCGCTGGCGCATGGCGGGTGCCACGGCCACGGTCACCCGTCTGGAAGATCCGCGGTCAAGCGCCCCTTAATCCACCGAGCCTGGGACGCGGTCCGGGCGAACGGCTGTTCACGGCCAGCATCCCTGAAGGAGCAGACCATGTTTGATCAAACTGTATACTGCCGGCGCCGGGCGGTCCTCAAGGATCGACTTCGGAACGGTCTGGTATTGCTTCCCGGGAACTCACAGAGCCCGGTCAATTTTGCGGACAACCCTTATCCCTTTCGCCAGGACAGCAGTTTTTTGTATTATTGCGGCCTGAATCAGCCGGACTGTTTCCTGGTCATCGATATCGACAACGACCGCGAGACGCTCTACGGAACGGAACCCTCCTTGAACGATATCATCTGGACCGGGCCTGTGCCATCCCTTGGCGAACGGGCGGCAAGCGCAGGCATTCACGCCACCGATTCATGGAACCATCTGGCGGTTGCTATTCAGGCTGCGGGTGCCGACCGCCGGCCGATCCACTATCTTCCGGCATATCGTCCGGATCAACTGCTGATCCTTAGCGGCTTGATGGCGGTTTCCACGGAGCGGATCAACACGGGCGCCTCTTTGGATTTCATCCGGGCTGTCGTGGACCAGCGGTCTGTGAAAACGCCCGATGAAATAACGGAGATCGAATTCGCCCTGGGGGTGTCTCGCAATCTTTTCCTGACGGCGATGAAGCATCGGAAGGCGGAGAACAACGCAGTGAGCCTGGCCGGCCATCTGGAAGGCATTGTCAAGTCTGCCGGCTGTCGGTTCGCTTTCCCGCCCATTCTGACCACCCGGGGTGAGATTCTGCATTGTCAACCCGATAACCAACCCTTCCATTCCGGCGCGCTGCTCCTCATGGATATGGGGGCCGAATCGCGCGAAGGCTACGCCTCGGACGTTACCCGTACGGTTCCGATGGATGGGCATTTCAGCCCGCGGCAACGGGCGATCTATGAGATCGTCCTGGCGGCCCAAAAGGCCGTCATTTCCCAGGCGAAGCCCGGTATCAGGTTTATGGACCTGCATCTTTTGGCAGCGACCACGATGTGTGAAGGACTCCGTGATATCGGACTGATGAGAGGTGCCGCAGAGGATGCGGTGCAAGCCGGGGCGCATGCCCTGTTTTTCCCCCATGGTTTGGGCCATATGCTGGGGCTGGACGTCCATGATATGGAATCGCTGGGAGAAGACAATGTGGGGTATGATGCGGAAACCACGCGATCCGTTCAGTTCGGACTGGCCGCGTTACGGCTGGCCCGGCGCCTCGAAGCCGATTTCGTGGTCACCGTCGAGCCCGGTATCTATTTCATACCGGCGCTTATCGATCAGTGGCGTCAGGAGGGGCGCTGGTCGTCATTTATCGCGTTTGACAAACTGGCACCGTTTCGACGTTTCGGCGGCGTGCGCATCGAAGATGTGGTTCACATCAAGCCGGAGGGGGGGCGGATTTTGGGGCCGGTGATACCCAAGTCGGTTGCGACGGTGGAGGCGGCCTGTACCGCCTGACCATTGTCAGGTCTTGTTGTTGCCAGGCGGAGAGGACGCTGTCCTATGCTCCGGGAAAATACGTTCAAAGGGAACCGCGGCGATTTTTTTCAGGCAGTCGTCCAGGGCTTCCGCTTCGGATGGGCCCGTCCCCTGATAGTCCTGCCGTGCGATGATGTTGATCAGGTTGGGTACCGCCACAAAAGGTGCGGCCAGGGCACCTTGCAGTCTTTCGTGGACATCGATGTAAAGCATTCGGCCGTCACGAATGAGGTTATACCGGGTCACGCGCGTCAAGATATCGTTGTCATTGAGATTCGTCATGAATCCATCCTGTTGTGTTCCCTATCCGTCCCGGCAGGGCCGGTGTCTAAGGGGGGGCAGCCCCGCGTCATCAGGAGCGGGTTTGCGATGTTAATGTGCGCTGCGGCAGTTGGAGAATGTCGCGGGCGCTTGTAATCGGAACGGGATAATCGGCCGACAGCTGTATCCGGTGGTGGTGGATGAACCGTCACGGGTATCCATGCCTGGGGCGTCAGGGGCAAATCATTTGCCGGCGAGCAGGCCTCATCGACGGGGAACCGGTACCGCTTTGCGGATAAATTGTACGGCAATACCGCCATCGTCAAACCAGACGACCTTGCCATAGCGCTTCACATCCCGATCATCATCGCCAAACGGACCGGCCACCACCACTTCCTGGCCGACGACAAAACGCTCGCGTGTCTGGACATAGATGCCGCCCTCGCTGACATTTTTTATCGTACCTTGGAAAAGTTCGCGATTGGCGGAGAAATGGGTGTCTTCCGAGCAAGGTTCGCGGGCAAATACGCGGGCTTCCTTGTTGTTCATTTTTCGGAAGCCCCTTTCAAAAAGTTCGTCGGCCCCGGAGGTATTGGCCGTTGCCGGGTGAGAGGGGGTCTTGTGTCGTTTCATTTTATTGTTCCAGGTGCTATCGCAACATGTTTGTCAACAGGAGGATAGCTTGTGCTACTAGAAATGATTATCGATAACATACTGATTCAATGAGTCATTGTCAATACGATTATGGGCGTTGAGATTTCTCCCGGCGGTAAGTTTGAGTTGTCATTTAGTATTTGCTTTGATATCCTTATTTAATTAATCTAATGACTTCTGAATGTGGCGACCATGTTATCGAAACATTGGCATCCACAGAACGCTGACCGGCAGATTGATCCGCTGATTCGAAAATGAACGCAACACCACCTTTGAAATATGGAAAATACTGGCTCACAGATCGCATCGCGGTCGGGGGGATGGCCGAGCTTTACCGGGGCAAGATTTCCGGCGAGGAAGGTTTCGAAAAGGCCGTGGCGGTCAAGAAAATTCTGCCGCACCTGTCGGACGAGAAGGACGCGGTCAGCTATTTTATTGACGAAGCGCGGCTGGCGGCTTTGTTGCAGCATCCCAACATTGTGCAAATCTACGATTTCGGGCGATTGGAAGACTCTTATTTCATCGCCATGGAATATCTTTTCGGCAAGGATCTCAAGACCGTTCTGCATTCCGCCACACAGCGGGGATTGCCCCTCAGCCTTGAAAATGTGCTCCATATTGCCGCCGGTGTCTGTGCCGGTCTTGATTATGCTCACAAAATGAAGGACCTGCAGGGGCGGTTACTTAATATCATTCATCGTGACGTCAGCCCCCAGAACATATTCCTGACCTATGACGGTCAGGTCAAAATTATCGATTTCGGGATTGCCAAGGCGGCCAGTCGCATTACGAATACCCGCTCCGGTGTGATCAAAGGCAAAGTGGCTTACATGTCGCCGGAGCAGGCGGAAGGCCATGAGGTCGATCACCGCGCAGATATTTTTTCCGTCGGGATACTGCTTTATGAAATGGTGACGGGCCGCTTCATGTACGAGGGCGATGCCATGGATATCCTATCCCAGGCACGCGAGGCACGGTTTACAAGGGCGGAACGCGTGGTGCGGGATTTGCCCGAATGCCTGGTGGTCGTGTTGGACATGGCCCTGGCCAAACACCCTGAAGACCGTTATGACTCCTGCGGTGAAATGCTTTCCGACCTGGAAGACTGCATTTATCACCTGAATTTTCGTCCCAATGGCCAGAAACTTTCTCAGTTCATGAAGGGCCTTTTCGATAATGAACTGAAGACCGAGGAGGCTTCCATGGCCTGGGCCCTGCGGCGGGTCGAACCGATGCCCTCGGTCAGCCCCAGCGAACCGCAAACCGATCCGGGGTATCAGGAAACCATGATCCTGACCCCGGAAGCCATGGCGGCCGCGGAGGGGGGCAAGAAGAGACGCTGGATTTGGCCGGTGCTGTTGGTGGTTCTTGCGGTGCTGGCCGCGGGTGTGTTCTATTTTAGCCAGCCCCGGTCCAAAGATGAACCGGTTGTCGTCCGGGTGCCGATCCCGTCGGAGGCCAGCGGGGAGGGGACGGCCGGAACGGCTGCCCTAACGGAAGGGCAGGCGGCATCTTCTTCGACGCCGGTCTCCGATCCCCAGGTGATCCAGTGGCTGCATGATGCCCGCGAAAATTTGGAATCCTGGAATTTAACCGCTCCTGAAGGCAACAATGCGCACTTTTTTTACCTGGAAGTTCTCAAACGCGATCCCGACAATCGCGATGCCCGGCAAGGTATGCATGATATTGCCGAGCGCTATGCCCAACTGGCCGAACGAGAGCTGAAGCGATCGCGCCACCAGAAGGCGCTGGACTTTGTCGCTACGGGCCTGTCGGTGGATGCCGACAACCGCCGCTTGTGGTCCCTCAAGGCAAAGATTAACCGCCAGGCCGAAGCGCAGCGCCAGCGGAAAATCCAACGGCTTCTGGTGGAGGCCAACGACTGCTTGAACGCCTATAAGCTGACCAAGCCGAAAGAGGATAGCGCCCTGCACTATTACCGTGAAGTGGAAAAGCTGGATCCGGGCAACAAAGAAGCCCGCCGTGGAAGGGAAAAAATCGCCGACCGTTATGCCGTTCTGGCCGAGAAGGAGATGAACGGCTTCGATTATGACAGCGCCCGCCGCTATATCACCACCGGTCTGGATGTGGATCCGGACAACAAACGCCTGCTGGTATTGAAAACGGAAGTCAATAAACGTTTTGACCAGCGGGTGATGCGCAGCATCAAAAATCTTTTCGATTAAAAAAAGGAAGGGCCGCCTGAAGGCCACCCTTCCTTTGCTATGATGCTGCTTCCCTCCTGAAGCTACCAGTTGAAGACGGTGTCCAACTCCTCATCGCTGATATCAAACGTGACGTTGTGAGGGGCAATGGCCTCCCGCTGCATGAATTTAGGCAGCCGGTCGTGTTCTTTGGTGAAGCCGGCTTTCTTATTGAAATCGCGCTCCATGCTGAGGATCTTTTTGCCCAGGGCGACGACATCGTCGCCGGTGAGGTTGAAGTCGTACATACCGTTGATGGAGTCAACCATGGCGTTGAATGTTTCTTCCTGGTCGAGAATGGCAAAGGCAATAAACAGGCAGTATCCCGCGGCGTCGATCGCTGCTGTGGCAATCTGCAGGTTGCGGGACAACTCGACCTGGCCTTTGGTGCTCAGGGGATCCACATCGCCGCCGACTTTGAGAATGTTGGTGGCGATAGCGTAGCCGGCCGTGTGGTCGGCACCCATGGGCGTGGTGGCATAGGTCACGCCAATGCCTTTGACGGCACGGGGGTCATAGGCCGGCATGGCCTGCCCTTTGACCACCGGTGCACGTTCGATACCGAGGGCTTTAGCGGTGAGGGCGGCTCCTCCTCCCAGGATGCGGCCCAGGGGTGTTCCCTGGCCGACTTCTTCCACCAGTTTGATGGCGCCCTCGGCGTCACCGAAGTTGCACAGGCCGGCTTCCATGGCGACACCGATGGTGGCGCCCATTTCGATGGTGTCCAGGCCGATGTTGTCATCCAGGAAATCCAGCCGGGCGATGGCGTCCGGGTCGCAGATACCGCAGTTGCCGCCGTGGGCCCAGACGGTTTCATATTCCGGTTGTTTGGTAACGTAATTGCCGTCCTTGTCCACGTAAATGCCCGAGCAGCGGATGGCGCAGCCCACATGGCAGCCATGGGTGGGGTTGCCGCCGCGCTTGGTTTCCAACTCGGCGATGGCTTCGCCGCTGATCTTGGCGGCATCGTCATACTGGCCCTGTTTGAAATTGTAGGTGGGGTAGGCACCGGCCTCGTTGATGACATTGGTCAGGACATTCGTACCGTAGGCCGGCAGACCTTCACCGGTGACGGCGTGACTGCGCAGGCCCTGGGTGAAGGTTTTGTTGGCGGCCTTGAATTTCTCGGGATTTTTGGGCGGGCGCATCTTGGTGCCGGCATCGTCGATGATGATCGCCTTGATGCCCTTGGTACCCATTACGGCGCCAACGCCGCCGCGGCCGGCATGCCGTGACGGGCGCATTTCGCGGTCGGTAATCGCCACAGTGGCCGCTGCCATTTTCATTTCTCCGGCCGGCCCAATGGACATGACGGCGACTTTTTCGCCGTAGACGGGTTTGATTTTTTCGATGAGGTCGTAATTTTTCAACCCCTTGTATTCCGCGGCATCGCTGATCTGGACTCCCTCCTTGTTGATCAGGACCTTATGGCAGGCATCATCGGGCGCGGCGCCCTCGATGATGATGGCGGCGTAGCCCAACCGTGCCAGGACCTGGCCCGCCTGGCCGCCGGCATTGGCTTCCTTGATACCGCCCGTCAGCGGACTCTTGCACCCCACCGATATGCGTCCCGAGGTCGACGCGGCCGAGCCGGTCATCAGACCGGGGGCAATGACCAGTTTGTTTTCCGGTCCGAGGGGATGGCAGTCGGCGGGGACTTCCTTCCAGATCACCATGGACGTCATGCCGCGTCCACCCATACCTTCATACTCACCCAACGGGGTTACGGCAGCTTTGGGGCCGCCCTCCGCACCGACGTCAATTCTCAAAATTTTGTCCATTACTCTCAGTCTCCTTTTTTGTTGATGATATTGCGAAGAATTTTTTTGTTTATATGGTGCCGCATCTACACGGTTGGTTTGCCTGGTGTTTGTTATGGTTCGTATGGGTCAGAATGTGGGATAATCGGTCAGTGGTATTGATTGATTCTTACCTATGCTGTGTATAAAGGGCCTGTAATAACAGTTGGGCCGGTGCTTGCTCGTTGCTATCTGCTTGGAATTACATATAAAATACGGTTGGCGGTGTCAACCGATTCTTGGTGCTGCCGATGGTATGAACGGGTGGTGGTTCAAGGGATAGGGAGGAGATGCAACCCGTCCATTATGGGGCCGGGGATGGACTGGAGGCCATGACGACCTGAATTTCACGGGCCGTTGATTTTTCAATATCCGGATGGCCGGGAAACAACGCGGTCAGGCGGGGGCGGGGGACCCAGATGCCCCCGGCGAGAAAAAGGGGGCCCAGTTCATCGATGAGCAGGTTGAACAGCTTCAGGGTGATCCGGCCGTGGCTGCTTGCGTGGGGCTCTTCGGTCGGGCGGTAGGAAATATCGCTTCGAAACGCTGCAAGGATACCACCGCGGCGCATGGTGGCGCCGATCAACCCCGGCATGGCGCCTGACAGCGCCAGTACCGCGCCGTCATCCACGATGGAAACCGCCAGGTCATCCACGGGTTGACCGTTTAAAAACAGCGTGCTGATGCGACCCATGACATAGTCGCGATCGATTTGCCACTGATGGCAGAGCAGATCTTCGAGGCTGGTGCCGGTCTGAACGGATATGCCCACGCCTTGCTGGAAGAGTTCGCGAAATGCGGACAGGGCGTTTGGGGGGGCATGGAATATCGTCATGGGAGATCTCCGTTTTCCTGCAAGTCATTGTCGCCCCACTGAGGGCTTGGATTTTGTCCAGACGCTTTAGCCGATGTTCACCTAATCAGTCAACAAGAAAGACGCTGGACCCCTGGGTTTTCCGCGCTTCCAGGTCGCGATGGGCTGTGGCCGCTTGGGATAGCGGATAGGTCTGGCGGACATCCACCTTGACGGCGCCGTTCAGAACGACGCCGAAAAGGTCTTCGGCGTGGGCCAAAAGGTCCGCCCGGTCGGCTGTGTAGGTCATCAGGCTGGGGCGGGTCAGGAAAAGGGAGCCTTTGGCCGCCAGCAGCCCCGGATCGATAGGCGCCACAGGTCCTGAAGACTGGCCGAAACTCACCATGGTGCCCATTGGTCGCAGGCAGTCCAGAGAGGGCAGGAAGGTTGCCTGGCCGACGGAATCGTAGACCACGTCGACCCCTCGGCCGCTGGTAATCTCACGCACCCGGTCGACGAAGTTTTCTTCATTGTAGCGAATGGTGTGGTCGCACCCGTGGGCACGGGCCAGTTCGGCTTTGGCCGGGGAGCCCACCGTGCCGATAACGGTCGCCCCGAGATGCTTGGCCCACTGACTGGCAATCAGGCCGACCCCGCCGGCGGCGGCGTGCAGAAGAATTACATCCTTCGGTTTGATGGCGGCACAGCCTATCAGGAGATAGCGGGCGGTCATGCCCTGCAGCATCATGGCCGCTGCCTGGGACGCTGTTATGCCAGCGGGAAGTTTGACCAGCCGATGGGCGGGGATGCGGCGGCGTTGGCTGTAAGCGCCCGGTGGCAGTCCGGCGTAGGCGACACGGTCCCCTACGGCCACTTCGGTGACGCCGGTGCCAAGCTGTTCAACGGTGCCGGCACCCTCCATTCCCGGTGTGGCCGGGAGTTCCCCGATGGGATAAAGCCCCGTTCGGTGGTAGACATCGATAAAGTTCAACCCCACGGCTTCGTGGCGCAGGATGACTTCACCTTCCTGGGGGGGGCCGGGATCAAACGGCTTCCATTGAAGCACCTCAGGACCTCCGGTCTGGTGCATAACAATCGCGTGGCTCATGATATCTCCTTTTTGATTACAGAACCTGCCGTTGCCATGCCTAACGGTTAAGACGCGCCCGGCGTGCTGTCAATTCTGCGTTGCGGGTGGTATACGGTCGCCCAGGATATGGACACCCATTTTCGTCTCGTCGAGCACGGTGCGGGCCAGGTTCAAGAGATGATGGTGGTGGGTGAAAAAAATGACTTGGGTTTTCGCCGACAACTCAAAGAGAACCTTGAGGGTAGACGCGGCCCGGTCGTCGTCGAACCGCAGGAGGATGTCATCCACCACAAACGGCAGCGGTTCGCTATGGTGGAGATATTGTTCGAGGCTGGCCAGGCGCAGGGCCAGATAGAGCTGGTCAGCGGTTCCATCACTCATGCCGGCCACGCCGACGGTTTCGTCGCCGGCCGACCGGATTCCCACCATGACCGGGTTGCCTTTTTCGTCATATTCGGCCCGCACGCCGTTAAAAGCACCCCGCGTCATTTGGGAGAAGAGAATGCTGGCACGCTTGATCAGCGGGCCCTGATGCTTTTCACGGTACTGTTCAATGGTTCGGGCCAGGAGGACCGCTGCGATCTTGACGCGGGCGTAATGGGCCACATCCGCCTCCAGGCGTGCCAGGAGGTGCTCGGCCTCTTCGGCATGACCGGCCGCCTCGGCCCGGCCATCCATGCGCTTGAGCTCGGCCTTTTCCGTACCGATGGTGCGATCCAAGTCAGATCGTTCGCTTTCCAGGCGGGCGATCTCGTCCTGCAACTGCGCCATTTTCGGCTTCAGGGTGTCCGGTTCCTTTTTCTCGGCGGCGGCCACGAACGCATCGATGGTGGCGCCGGCACTCAGATGGCGCAACCGTTTTTCAAGATCCTGGCATTCCGCCGTCAGCTGCCGGCGTTGCCGGGACAGTTGTTCCACCTCCGGCAGCAGGGCGGGGGTTTCACACCGCGCTTCACGACACAGGGCATTTACCCGGCTGTCGGCCGCTTGTCGCCGTTTTTCAGCTAGGTCCCTTTCTTTGAGGGCCGCATCCAAGGCGCGCTGCATGTCCGTGCGGCGCGATTGCAACGTCCTGGCTTCCGTAAGCCTGGCGTTGATCAGCACGGTGGCTTCCTCGGCGGACGCCTTTTGGAGGTCGCCGGCCAGGTTTTCGACCAGGTCTTGGACGCGCTCGCAGAATCGGGCGGCATCGCGGTCGATGCCAGCGATGCGTTTCGCCAGAACATCGGCCTCTTCCTGCTGGGTCCGGGCTTCACGGATGTTTTCCATCACGGTCAAGGCCATTGTGGGGCTGGTATCGGTTTCCAGGCCGATTTGGCTGACATGGTCCGCCCACGCTGTTTTCCAGCGGTCCATGTCCTGGTCCAGATCGTCAAGTTCGCCGCACACCCGTTTCAAATCTTCACGGTGTTGCGCAAGGGCACGGTCAATGACGTCCATTTGGGATTGCAGGGTTTCATGGGCTTCCACGTGAAGTCCGGCAATAGGGATCATTTCGTTCAGGGGCAGGGTTTCCGCCACCGGCCGGCCGGCGTGGGTCAATGACTTCGCCAGACGGGTTTGGGCTAAGGCGATTTCCGATGCCTGGTCGGAGATTTGTGATTTTTCCAGGTGGAGGTCCGCAGCTTTTTCCCGAAGCAATACCATATCCGACAGCCAGGCCCGCATTTCGGTCGGCGAAAGCGGTTGGATGGCCGCCGGCTTCCATGCCTTTTCCCATTCCGCTTTCACCGCTTTGGATTGGGCGTGGAGATGATCCCGTGCCATGGTGAGCTCATCGCGGGCTTTTTGGATCTGGCCTTTGCGCGCTTCCAGGAGACCTTTGCGGCTGACCTGTTCGGCTTCGCGCCGGAGCCGGTCGGCAATGTGGTCGGCACGGTGCATACTTTCCTCAAAGGCATCGGGCAGGGAGGCGCTTGGGGCAAACCGTTCGATATCTTCCGTTTGCGCTCCGTTACCTTCGAGGACGCGTCGAACCAGACGCCATCCGGCATCCCGCCGGTCGCGGGCGGCCGTCAGGTTCTCTTCGGAAGGGACATCGTGGGTGGTTTCGATCATCCGCAATTCGGCTTCAATCTTATCCTTTTCTTCGGTTTTCCGGATGATGTCTTCCTGCATGTGCTCCAACTGCCGTGTGGCGGCGTTGAATTGCTGCTCGAATCCGTCGATCGTTTCCCGGGAAGGCAGGGCCAGGGCTTCGAGATCTTCGAGGGCTCCGGCCCACAGGGTTTGACGCTTAAGGCGGTTGGTCAGTTCCATTTCGTGCTGCCGGAGGGTCTGGCAGGCCCGGGCATGCTGCTTCTCAAGCGGGCCCCTGGCCTGGATGGCATGCAGGGTCGCTTTGAGACCGGAGACATCCTGTGGCGACGCCAGGGACGCCCTGCGGTCCGACTGGGTCCCGATGGCGACTTCCAACTGGCGGCGTTGTTCCCTGAGGGCCTCGCGGCGGGCTGACAGGCGTTCGTGCTTTTTCCCCATTTCCTGGATGCTGCCCATCAGGGCCGATGTCAGTTTCTGGCTGTCGCTGTCGGCCGACAGATCCACGATGCCCGTCTGGGACAGCTTTTTTGCGGCCTGGTTGTGAAGGGTGCGCCGGCGGGTTTCCAGGACGGGCCGATCCTGCCGGGCCTTCTTATAGCTGCCCAGATCCTGCTGGAGCGCTTCCACCAGGGGGGCATGCTGCAGCAGGGCCTTGGGCACCTGCAAGGCGTTCATCTCGGCCTGGATCGTTGCAATGGTCTCTTGGGACCGTCGAACGTCGTTGGCGGCCATCAGCAGATCGTTTTCCGCCTTGAGGCGCTTTGTTTCGAAATTTTCGGGCAAGTCGGGCGCATTCTCAAACGCCGGCAGAGCTGCGTGGATTTCCTTCCGGCGAGCGATCAGCGGCAGGGCCTCGAGGGTGCGCTCCAGGGCATTGTAGGCTTTTTGATTTTCTCCAAGCCGTTGCCGGTTGGTTTCGAGTCGTGTTTCCGCATCATGGAGATGCTTATGGTGAACCTCCCATGTTTTGGCCAACAATTGCGCTTCTTTCTGAGATTTGCGCGTGGTTTTCAGCGATGACACGATTTGATTGATGCGGGGTTTGGAGCCGTTGGGTTTGAAGAGACCCTCCATGGTTTGTGTCAAATCATGCTGGAAACGCCGGAGCTGGATTAGGCCGGCCCCTGTGGCAAACAGGGCCTGTCCGACGCGGCCGCCCCCGGCGATGATTTCTTCGCCCCCCTGGATCAGGCCCTGGTGATCGATGGCAAACATCTGTTCGAAGAGATCGCGGCTGACGCCCCCCAGAAAGGGCGCCAGGGCATTGTCATCCAGCAGGGTTTCATCGTTTGCGGCCCGCAGGGTTTTGCGCAGCCCCTTGCGCCGGATGCAAGCGAGAACTTCCCCGTCGCTGCGCATCAGTTCAGCACCGATGCGGAGTTTCGGGTGGGGGTGTCGGAAGCTGTCCGCCGTGCGGTTTGGAATGCCGAAAAGCATGTTGCGCAGTGCCCTCAGAGCGGTACTTTTTCCGGCTTCATTGGGGCCGTATACCATGTGAAAAGCAGAGGGGGCGGTCGCGAAATCTAAAATGGTATCGGTGAACGAACCGTAGGCGATGAGGTGCAGGGTGTTGATCTTCATTGACGGTGCGTCTCCTTGAGCAGGCCCCGTTTCAGGAGCGCGTGGGCCTCTTCCACGGTCTGCCGCATCCGCACGGGGTTGTTCGGCGCAAGTGCTTCGCTGCTTTGGCGATATTCCGCAGGCAATTTCTGGAAGAGGCGGGTCAACGCGTCACCCAGGGTGGCGAGAAGACCGTCGTCCGACAGGATCTCCGACACCACCTGTTCCATCTCCTGCAGGGGGCCGGGATCCACGGCCGGCTTTCCGCTTTGCGACGGGGGCCGGGTGGCCACACGCACCTTCTCGATCCACACCTGTTCACCGAACTCGGCCATGGCCGCGGATCGTACCGCCTCGTTCCAATGGGCCAAGTCACCGGCCATGGCGCCATGGGCTGCGGTGGCCCCGGAAAAGGTGGCCCGGACGATCAGCGGTAAGGAATCGTGCCGGCGGACTTCCATTGCCAGGTCCGTTACGAAAAGGCCGAGGGCCGCCTGGGGCGTTGCGGCGGCCGGCAATGCGATCTCCAGGCGCGTCCAGCGGATGACATCGCAGGCATGATGGATGATGTCAGGGGGCGCATCTTCCGACAGCGTGACCAAAATGCCGCCCTTGGCACCGGTTTCCCGTATGTGACGCCCCTGGATACAACCGGGGAACACCACGGGTGGGTCCGGGGATACGATTTCGAACTGATGTACATGGCCCAGGGCCCAATAGTCGTAGCCCCGGTTGTGAAGATCTTCGAGGGTGCAAGGGGCATAGGGGGCGTGGCCTTCGCGTCCGTTCAGGCTGGTATGCAGGAGACCGATATTGACATAGCCGGGCAGTGGCTCCGGGTAGCCGCGGGCGAGGTTGTCCAGGACGGCCGGCCGGGCAAAACTTTGTCCGTGCAGGGCCACTTTCAGATCCTCGATGCGCCGGGTCTGCGGCCGTCGGTGATCGAAAAGGTGGACATTGTCGGGATACGGCAGACGGCGGGTCATCTGACCGGCCGCGTCGTGGTTGCCGGATACGATGTAAACCGCAATGCCGGCCGTTTTCAGGCGATGCATCTGGCGGACGAAATAGAGGCCGGTATGATAGTCTTTCCAGTCGCCGTCAAACAGATCCCCCGTGATCAGAACAAAATGGACCGCTTCGTCCAACGCCAGGTCGATGAGATTTTCAAACGCCCGCCGGGAGGCCTGGCGGATGTCCGCCGCAGGGGCGCCTTCATAAGTTTCCAGACGATGAAGCGGGCTGTCCAGGTGGATATCGGCCGTATGGATGAATTTAATCATGACGGGGTGGGTCCTCGGCGGTTCTGGTGTGCTAAAAGGAATGGCTGTTGCGAAGGGGGATAACGAAGATGACCGCTGACGTCAAGTCCGGGATCGCCGCCGGGGATATTGCGATCCGTGTTTGTTGATCGTTGGCGGCTCGTTTTGTCTGCGTTCTTCCCTGAAGACGGGCCACCGATCCGGAATGGGCGAAAAAGCCTTTACGATCCGGTCTCTCCAGAGTTTTTTCATGGCCATGGTCCGGCGCGCAGTCAGTGGGTGATGGTTTGGGCGACGGGGTTGATCCTGGCGAGAGAAAATCGTTGCCGGATCCCCAGGAGAGGTCTTGAAAATTCAAACGGGATACGTTAGGTTGGGTTCCCTCTGACAGAGCTATTCCCCCCTGTTTTTTCTTGCCTAAGGATCGCAGGCGCAGGATAGGCATGGACCCTGTCATGTTGACGCCTTGATCCCGTATCGACGGTTTGCCGACGGCAAAGACGCCAACGGCCATTTCGAAGGAGGAGGCGCACATGGCGTCGACCGGTTACTGGGCGGATAATTATCTGGAAAAAAAACAGTCGGTCGAAAAGGCAATACGCCTTATTCGTCCGGGACAGCGTGTTTTCATCGCCTCCGCCTGTGGCGAACCCCAGGCGCTTGTGCGGTCCCTGTCCGAGAGGGCCCGCGTGCTTTCCGGCATCGAGGTGGTGCGTCTGATGTCGCTGGAAACCACCCCCCTGACCATGATTGCGGACAAGACCCATGACCAGAGCATCAATATCCGCTCTTTTTATCTGGGCTCGGCGCGGCCCAAGGCCATCGCCCGCAATCTGCGGTTTGTCAGCCCCATCAACCTTTCGCAGGTGCCGCGCCTTTTCAAAAGCCGTCGCCTGCCGATCCACGTGGCCCTGATCCAGGCGACACCGCCCGACGATTTCGGGTGGATGAGCCTCGGGGTGTCGGTGGACATTACCCAGGCGGCCGCCTACTCGGCCGACCTGGTCATCGTGCAGGTGAATTCCCGGATGCCGCGGGTGCTGGGGCGCAGCTTCATTCATGTCAACGATGTCGATGTCATTGTCGAGCATGAGGAAGAATTGCTGGCGTTGGGGGATCCCCCGGAATTGGAGACGGCCAATGCCATCGGGCGGTTCATTTCCCGCTTGATCGATGACGGGTCAACCCTGCAGATCAGCCTGGGGACCACCAGCCAGGCCACATATGTAGGGCTTTCGGATAAAAACGATCTTGGTATTCACACCCAGTTCGTTACCGATCGCATCATGCATCTGGTCTCCCAGGGTGTCGTGACCAATCGCTACAAAGGGTTGAATGACGGTAAAGTGGTGGCCAGCAGCGCCATCGGCTCCACCGAACTTTACGACTTTTTGGACGATAACCCCGGCATCGAGTTTTATCCCTCCGATTATGTAAATAACCCCAGTATCATCGCCCAGCATCGCCGCATGGTGTCCCTCAATGTGGCCATGGCCATGGATCTGACCGGCCAGGTGGCGGCCGATGCGCTTCCCTACAACCATTTTTCCGGTGTCACGGGGATGCTGGATTTTATCCGGGGATCGGCCGCCTCGGAAGACGGCAAAGCCATCCTCATGCTGACCTCCACGGATGTCAGCGGCAAGAAAAGCCGTATCGTCCCCAAGCTGGAGGACACTACGGTGGTGGTGCCGCGTGGCGATGTTCAATACGTGGTAACGGAATACGGGGCCGTCAATTTGTTCGGCAAAAGCCTGCAGGAGCGGGCCATGGCCATGATCAGCATTGCCCACCCGGATTTTCGCGATGCGCTGTTCCATGAAGCCAAGGAGATGGGGTTGCTCGGCGCCGAGCGCACACTGCACGATTCCCTGCACGGCGTCTATCCGGTCGAGCTGGAGGAGACCGTCGATATCGACGACGAAACGGTTACGATCCGTCCGGCCAAGCCTGTGGATGAGCGTCGCATCCAGGAACACTATTACAACCTGGATAAAGAAGATGTGATTTCGCGCTTTTTCCACGAGAAGAACAGCTTTATGCGCGAGGAGGTGGAGGGCGTCTCCCAGATCGATTATGTCAAAGACCTGACCCTGGTGGCATTGGTGGGCGAGTTTGGTTTCGGAAAAGTGATCGCCGTGGGGGAATACCTTCTGGATGAATCCAAGAACATGGCCGAAGTGGCGTTTTCGGTCATTAAACATTACCAGGGCAAGGGGTTGGGCAAACTGTTTATCCGCAAGTTGGCCGTGGCTGCGCGGGAAAACGGCATTGCCGGCCTGATGGCCTTCACCTCGCCCCAGAACAAGGGCATGATTCGGCTGTTCAAGACATTGCCCTATAAAATTGACTCTTTTTATGACGGGGAGATGCTGACCCTGAGTTGTCGTTTCGATACATTGGATGAATGAGGTTCCATGCACCGGGGGTGATGGTCGTTTCCCTTGTATGATCTTATGAAAAAAGCGCCAAGCACAACGCGTCAAGCTGAAAGGGCGACGCTTCGCGTCAGGATCGAAACGCCAGACGCGACCCGCGCGGCAGGCGCTGTTTCCATGAATGATTAAACCGGCACCCGCCGGCGGCTTTACTGAAAACGAAGCCGATTGACACTACATGCTATGCAGGAGTTGTAAATGCCTAAGGTTACCTTTTTGCCCCATGATAAAACGGTTACGGTGTCGGAAGGAGAGAATCTTTTGCGCGCGGCCATGGAGGCCGGTGTCCATATCAACGCCTCCTGCGGCGGTGACGGGGTTTGCGGTAAATGCCGGATTCTCATCGAAGAAGGCCACTTGGAAGGGGGGCTTTCGGACCGCATCAGTGCGGAAGACCAGGCCAAAGGCTATCGCCTGGCCTGCCAATCGACGGTTACGGACACGGACGTGGTCATTCGGATTCCGGTGGAATCCAGTATCGATGTCAGTGTACTCAAACGCCAGGCCGCACCGCGCCGGACGGCCCGCATTCATCAGCCCGACTTCGAAAGCCTGCGAGAGCAGGGTCTTTTTGTTCCCCCGGTGGAGGAGATCTATCTGGAGCTGCCGGAACCGAGTGCGGCGGACAACCAGGCCGATGCTTCCCGGCTGGTCAACTTCCTGACGCTCAATCATGATGAACATCGCCTGGTCGTAAGGCTCTCCCTGATTCGCAAACTGCCGGATGTCCTTCGGGAAGACAACTTTCGCGTCACGGCGACCTTGGCCCGTCCGGTGCAACCCGGCCGCAAGACCCATGTCATCAAAGTGCAGCCCGGGGATACCACGGACCGCAACTATGCCATCGCCATGGATATCGGCACTACCACGATCTACGGCCAGCTGATCGACCTCATATCGGGTGAGGTGCTGGCGGAAAAGGGGGATTTCAACGGCCAGATCAGCTATGGGGAAGATGTCATCACCCGTATCATGGCGGCTGAAAAACCGGGAGGGCTGGACAAGCTGCACGAAGTGGTGACGGCCACCATGAACAAGATCATTGCTGCCATCGTAAAGCAGGCCGGTGTTCGACTGGATGACGTCAACGCGATTAGCCTGGCGGGCAACACCACCATGACCCAACTGTTTCTCAAGGTGAACCCGCGCTATATCCGGCGCTCGCCCTATGTGCCGGCCAGCAATATCTATCCGCCGCTCCAGGCGGTCGAACTGGGGCTGGAACTGGAGGATCATGCCGCCGCACTCGTCTATCCCCAGGTGTCCAGCTATGTGGGAGGGGATATCGTGGCCGGTGTCATGGGGTCCGGGATGTACCGCACCGACCGCCTCACCCTTTTCATGGACATCGGCACCAATGCCGAAATCGTCATCGGCAACAAGGACTGGATGGCCTGCGCCGCCTGCTCGGCCGGACCGGCCTTTGAAGGTGGGGGGATCGAATTCGGCATGCGGGCCGCCCGGGGGGCTATCGAGGATTTTTCCATCGATCCCCTGACGTATGAGCCCATGTTGCTCACCATCGGCAGCGTGCGGCCCAAGGGCATCTGTGGTTCCGGCCTGATCACCACGGTGGCGGTCATGTTTGAGGCGGGCGTTATCAACAACCAGGGCAAGTTCGATCGGGAATTGGGAACCGAGCGCATCCGTGAACGTGAAGGGGTTTGGGAATACGTTTTGGCCTGGCAGGATGAAACCCAGATCGATCGCGATATCGTATTGACGGAGATCGATATCGAAAACCTGATCCGGGCCAAGGGCGCCATTTACAGCGGCTGTATGACCCTGCTCGAGGAGGTTGGCATGGGCATGGGGGATATCGAGCAGATCTACCTGGCCGGCGGCTTCGGCAGCTACGTGGATCTTGAGAAGGCCATGATCATCGGCCTGTTGCCGGAAACCGATCCGGACAAGGTCACCTACATCGGCAACGCCTCGTTGCTGGGGGCCCGCATGGCCGTCCTCACCAACCGGTTGCGTCAGGATGTGGTCAACGTGACCCGCATGATGACCAATTTCGAGCTTTCGGAAACCGCTTCGTACATGGATCATTACGTGGCAGCCCTTTTTCTGCCGCACACCGACCTGAACCAGTTTCCCAAACTCAAGACCCGCCTGCTTTCGTCCAGGCCAAATAGTTGAATCTTTTCGATAAACTAAACGCGGTTCAGAAGGAATAGTCTATTGACAAAAAACGGCACTGAAGATAGGGAATAGTATTCCTTTATATAACGACGACGATGGCCAAATTCTGAAGGCAATCGGGCCCGGTTCGATTGCCGCGAGCCAAAAAAATTCCAAGGAAAGGGGGGCTGTTTAGAGACTATTATTCGCGCGCAGGGCACATTTCAAATGCCATTTCAATAAGTTAATAATGCAAGCGGGCACAAGGTACACTTCATTTCTGACGAGAGCTGAAGGGCAGTTAGTTGATCGGCTCTTCCCACCGATAAGGAGGTAAAATTGGGCTTCGAATTCTTTAAAGAATCATATGCCGGCAGCGTCAAGGAAATCGCCCTGGGTAAAGGGGATACAGCCGTGACCGTTGGTGGCGAAACTTGTTATCCGTTTTACCAGTTCGAAGGCGACATGCCCAACAAACCCCGGATCGCGATGGAGATCTGGGACATGGAGCCTGATGAGTGGCCCGAAGCGGCTTTGGCACCGTTCAAAGATGTGCTGACGGATCCGGCCGCCTGGGCCAAAAAATGTGTTGATGACTATGGGGCGGAAATGATCGTGCTGCAGTTGAAGAGCACGGACCCCAACGGGCAGGATGCCAGCCCGGAGGATGCCGCCGCCACGGTCAAAAAAGTGCTGGGTGCGATCAACGTACCCTTGATCATTTGGGGCACCGCCAATCCCCAGAAGGACGAAGACGTCCTCAAGAAAATTGCCGAAGAAACCCAGGGCGAATCCCTGATCCTCGGCCCGGTGGAGGACAAAAACCACAAGGGCATCGGGGCGGCCGCCATGGGGTTCGGCCACACCATCATCTCTTCCTCGCCCATCGACGTCAACCTGGCCAAACAAGTGAATATCCTGCTGGAAAACCTGGGCATGCCCATGGAACGGGTGATCATCGATCCCACCACCGGCGGCCTGGGTTACGGCATGGAATACTCCTATTCTGTCATGGAGCGTCTGCGCATGGCCGCTCTGAATCAGGGGGACGACAAACTGCAACTGCCGATCATCAACAACATCGGCAACGAGGTCTGGAAATGCAAGGAGGCCAAACAGACGGCCGACGAAGCCCCGACCTTGGGTGATCCGGAAAAACGAGGCATCATGATGGAGGCTGTCGCGGCCGTGAGCTACCTGGTGGCGGGCTCCGATGTCCTGATCATGCGTCATCCCGAATCCATCCGTCTGACCAAGGCTTACATCGACCTGGTCTACAGTGGCGGCTCGGCTTCGGACGTGGCAGCGGTCACAAAACAGCTGGACGATGTGGACATCGACCTGGCGGCCCTGGCTCCTGAGCCGGACCTGACCATCGATGAAGAAAAGAAAGCCGCCCCTGCGGCCAAGGCGCCGGCGAAGGCGAAAGAGGCCCCCAAGGCAGCGGCCAAACCGGCCCCGGCAGCGCCCAAAGCGGCACCTGAGGCCGCTCCCAAAGCCGAAGCCAAATCCGAGCCGGTAGCGGAAGCCCCCAAGGCGGACCCGGAGGCGGAAGCCGCGGCCAAGGCCAAAGCAGAAGCCGAAGCCAAGGCCAAAGCCGAGGCCGAAGCAGCAGCCAAGGCCAAAGCCGAGGCGGAGGCCAAGGCCAAGGCGGAAGCCGAAGCCGCTGCCAAGGCGGAAGCCGAAGCCAAGGCGAAGGCCGAGGCGGAAGCCAAAGCCAAGGCCGCAGAAGCGGCCAAGATGGAAGCGGAAATCGAAGAGCTTCGTACCAAGCGCGCCAAGGAACGTGAGGAACGGGCGGCGGCCAGAACCACGCAGGCCCAGGAGGAAAAATCCCTGACGCCAGCTGCCATCCAGAAGAACATGGTCGAGAAGCTTATAGACAGGGTCAACTGGACCCACAAGCGCGTCTAGGCAGCGTCGCGCAAACGGGCAATTCCCGAAGAATTCCTATAGCATGAGGAGGAACCTCGTATGGCAGAAGTAAAAGAAATCAAAAAGGCAGCCAAAAAAGTCAAAAAGGCCGATCCCGTCGCCGCCAGTATCGACGTCGCCACCCAGCAGATGATTGCGCGGGCCCAGGAGCTGGGGGTCGAAACGGTTTTCGACCGCAACATTACGTTGAAACCCTGTAACATCGGCAACCAGGGCACCTGCTGTAAAAACTGCAGCATGGGACCTTGCCGCCTGCCCCTGCCCAAGGACTACGACGAAGCCAACGACAACCGCAAGGGAATGTGCGGGGCCACCGCCAATACCATCGCGGCACGTAACTTCATCCGTATGGTGGCCGGTGGCGCGGCGGCCCACTCGGACCACGGCCGCAGTGTGGCCGAGGTTTTCATGTCGGCCGCCCGCAAGGAAACCGACGTTTATAAAATTAAAGATGAAGCCAAGCTTCTTCAGATCGCCCCGGCGCTGGGCGTCGCCATCACTGTCGAGGTGGACGGCGAAACCCAGGATCGGGACATTGACGAGATCGCTCTGGAAGTCGCCGAAGCGGCGCTCAACGAATGGGGCAAAGCCGAAGGCGAGGTCCTCTATGCGAAACGGGCACCGGAAGCCCGCTACGAGCTCTGGAAGAAACAGGGCGTCCTGCCCCGCAACATCGACCGCGAAATCGTGGAAATCATGCACCGCACCCACATCGGCGTGGATCAGGACTACCGCAACCTGATGAAACAGGGCGTGCGGGCCGCCATCGCTGACGGCTGGGGCGGATCCATGCTGGCCACCGACCTGCAGGATGTGCTTTTTGGCACCCCCTATCCGCTGGTCTCCGAGGCCAACCTGGGCGTCATGAAGGAAGACATGGTCAACCTCGTGATCCACGGCCACGAACCCGTTCTTTCCGAGGTCATCGTGGAAGTGGCCCAGACCAAAGAGATGATCGACTACGCCAAGGAAAAGGGCGCCAAGGGGATCCAGCTTTCCGGGATCTGCTGCACGGCCAACGAAATCCTGCAGCGCCACGGCGTGCCCCTGTGCGGCACCTTTTTGCAGCAGGAACTGGCCATCGTGACCGGCGCCTGTGACGCCATGGTGGTGGATATCCAGTGCATCATGCAGAACATCGCCGCGGTGGCCGAATGCTTCCATACCAAGATCGTCACCACGCATCCGATCGCCCGCATGGAGCAGCAGAGCACGATTCACATCGAGTTCGACGAACACCACGCTGTGGAAGATGCCAAGCGGATCGTGAAGCTGGCCATCGACAACTTTGCCAACCGCAAGGGCGAGGTGATGATTCCCAAGCAGAAAGCCCCGGTTGTGGCGGGCTTCGGCGTGGAATCGGTGGAATACCACCTGGGCGGCACCTTCCGAGGCAACTACTACACCCTCAATGACAACATCATCAACGGCCGTATTCGCGGCATTGGCGGTGTGGTGGGCTGCAACAATGCCCGGGTGCGGCACAATGAAGGTCATATCGAGGTGGTCAAGGAACTCATCAAGAATGACGTCATCGTACTGACCACCGGCTGCAATGCCATTGCCTGCGGCATGGAAGGCCTGCTGACGCCCGAGTCGGCCAAAGTCTTCTGCGGCCCCGGGCTGGCCGAGGTCTGCGAGACCGTGGGTATCCCGCCGGTCCTGCACCTGGGTTCCTGCGTGGACAACAGCCGCATTCTGCTGGCGGCCACCGAAGTGGTCAAGGCCGGCGGGCTGGGCAATGACATCAGCGATCTGCCGGCTGCCGGCAGCGCCCCGGAATGGATGAGCGAGAAAGCCATCAGCATCGGCCAGTATTTCGTGGCCTCAGGCGTTTACACGGTCTTCGGTGCGGTTTTCCCGACTGAAGGGGCGCCGGTCTTCCAACGCTTCCTTTTCGAGGAAATGGAGCAGATGTACGGCGGCATGTGGGATTTCGAAAAGGATCCCATCAAGCATGCCTGGAAAATGATCAACCACATCGACAGTAAACGTCAGGCCCTGGGGATCGACAAGGCCCGCGATCGGGTCATGATGGATTTCTCCATGCGCCAGGCCCTGGAAGGATAACCCCATCGCTGTGAAGCCTTAAATCCTCAACGAAGGAGGAGATCGTATGTCCAAATTAGTCGCATTTGCCGCCATTCAAGGTGGTTACAATATTGTTTCGAAAGTTGAAGGTGACTTGAAACAGGCCTTGGAAACCTACAACGCCGACACACCGGTGGGTTTTCCCAACACGGCCTATTACCTGCCGGTGATTTATTCGCTACTGGGGATGAAGGTCGAAAAACTGGAAGACCTCCAGAAACCTTTGGAATTCTGCCGCAAGCTTCTTCCGCCGCATGTCAAATCCCGCAACCATCTGCCCTACCTCGGGCCCTTGCTGGACGCCGGCATGGCGGGTATCATGGCCTTTGAGATCAAGGAAGCCCTGCGCTACCTGAACGATCCGGATTTCTACCATGTTTCCGAAGAATGCGATCCGGAAAACGGCAAACTTTGGCTGGGCGCGGCGGCCGACACCATCTTCCGGACTCGCGGTGTGGAGTTCGTGGACGGCTCGGCGCCCGGGTTTGCCGCTATCGTCGGTGCAGCTCCCTCGCCCGAAATCGCCAAGGAAATCATCGAAGAATACCAGAAGCGCAGCATCTACGTCTTCCTGGCCGCCAACCACAACGGCACCAGTGTCTCGGAGCAGTTGGTGGAAGCCGGAGTCCAGGTAGGCTGGAACACCAAGATCGTGCCCTTCGGCCCGGATATCTCTTCGGCGGTTTTCGCGCTCGGATTCGCCAACCGTGTGGCCATGGCCTTCGGCGGCGTCCAGCCGGGTGACTACAAGAAAATCCTCAGGTACAACAAGGACCGCGTGTTTGCCTTTGTCAACGCCCTGGGCGACGTGGGGACCGAATGGGGTGCGGCCGCGGCTGGCTGCGTCAACTGGGGTTTCCCGACCCTGGCCGACACCGATATCCCCGAAATTCTGCCCACCGGTGTCTGTACTTACGAACATGTCGTCGCCAATGTGGCCCACGATGAAATGGTGCAGAAATCGGTCGAGACCCGCGGCCTCAAGGTTACGGTTTCCGACATCGAGATTCCCTGCAACTTCGGTCCGGCCTACGAGGGCGAGCGCGTTCGCGGTGCCGACCTCTACACCCAGATGGGCGGCGGCAAAACCCAGGCCACCGAGTTGGTGAAGATGGCCGAGATGAACGATATCGAAGACGGCAAGGTTACGGTGATCGGTCCCGATATCGGCGATCTCAAGGAAGGCGACGTGCTGCCGCTGGGGATCTATGTCCAGGTGGCCGGCCGCGAAATGCAGGCCGATTTCGAACCCATCCTGGAACGCCAGACCCATCACCTGGTGAACTATATCCAGGGCATTATGCACATGGGCCAGCGCGACATCGCCTGGGTCCGGGTGAGCAAGGCCGCCGTGGAGAAAGGGTTCACCCTGAAGGATATCGGGGTGGTGCTGCATGCCAAATACCACCAGGATTTCGGCGCCATTCTGGACAAGGTCGAAGTGACCCTCTACACCAAGAAGGAAGACGTGGATGACTTGACCAAACGGGCGCGCGCCGAGTACAAGACGCGTGACGAACGGGTGGACAAGATGACCGACGAGGATGTGGAGATTTTCTACTCCTGCACCCTGTGTCAGTCCTTTGCCCCCAGCCATGTCTGTGCCGTCAGCCCGGAACGTACCGGTCTTTGCGGCGCCTACAACTGGATGGACTGCCGGGCTTCTTATCAGATCAATCCCACCGGCCCCAACCAGCCCATCGAAAAGGGTGAAGTCCTGGATGCCAAACTGGGCATGTTCAAGGGCGTCAACGAATTCGTGGCCAAGGCCTCCCGTGGCGCCATCACCCAGTACAACTTCTACTCCATGGTACAGGAACCCATGACCACCTGCGGCTGCTGCGAGTGCATCGCGGCCATGCTGCCCTCCTGCAACGGGGTCATGACGGTCAATCGTGAATACACCGGTGAGACCCCCTGCGGGATGAAGTTCACCACCCTGGCCGGTGTCATGGGCGGCGGGGCTTCCTCTCCCGGGTTTGTGGGCCACTCCAAGTACAACATCACCCAGCGCAAGTTCATCATTGGTGACGGTGGCCTTCTGCGGATGGTATGGATGCCCAAGATGCTCAAGGATGAAATCCGTGAGCGCCTGATCCAGCGAGGAACCGAAATGGGTGATCCGGATCTGGTGGACAAGATTGCCGACGAAACCGTCGGTATCACCGAAGAAGAGATCATGCCCTTCCTGGAAGAAAAGGGACATCCGGCCCTGTCCATGCCGCCGCTGATCGGTTGATGACAAGGTAAGTAAAATTTCCCGGGGTGCTGCCAAACACCCCGGGAAATCATGATGTCGATTGCACATTGATACCCAACGGTTCTAAATATCGCTGAACAACAGCAAGGAGAAAACCATGGCATTAACCGGTATTCAGATTTTCAAACTCCTGCCGAAAACCAACTGCAAAGAATGCGGTGTGCCAACCTGCCTGGCCTTTGCCATGAATTTGGCTTCAGGCAAGGCCGAGCTTGACAGTTGCCCCTATGTTTCCGATGAAGCCCGCGAGAAACTGGCGGAGGCATCGGCACCGCCGATTCGCCCTGTGGTATTGGGTGCCGGCGTGCGCAAGGCCACGGTAGGCGGCGAAACCGTTCTCTATCGTCACGAGAAAACATTTTATAACCCCACGGCCCTGGCGGCTTTGATCACTTCGGATACGGCCGAAGGTGATGTGGCGGCCAAGATCAAAAAGTGGAATGCCTTTCAATTCGAACGGGTGGGCCTGAACTTGCGTCCGGAACTGGTGGCGTTGAAAGACGTCAACGGCGATGCGGCGGCGTTTGCCCAACTGGCCAAGCTCATTGCCGAAACTTCGGAATTCAATCTGGTTCTGATGAGTGACAGTGTGGACGTCCTCAAAGCGGGCGCGGAAGCCTGTGCCTTCAAGCGGCCTCTGCTCTATGCCGCCACGGACAGCACGGTGGACGCCCTGGGCGCCCTGGCCAAGGAGATGGACCTTCCCCTGGCGGTCAAGGCCGATTCCGTCGAAGCCCTGGTGCCCCTGACCACCAAACTGACCGAGATGGGCCTCAAGGACCTTATCCTGGATGCCGGCTCCCGTGATGTCAAGGGCGCTTTGGACGACCAGGTGGCCATGCGACGGGCGGCCCTGAAAGACCTCAAACGGGAGGTGGGTTTCTCCACCATCACATTTCCCTGCGAAATGGCATCCAACCTGGATATGGAAACCCTTATTGCCGGACAATTCATTGCCAAATACGCCGGTATCGTGGTCCTGTCCGACTTCGAGGGTGACAGCCTGTTCCCGCTGCTCCTGGAACGCCTGAATATCTTTACCGATCCCCAGCGTCCCATGACGGTGACGGAAGGCATCTTCGAAATCAACAACCCGGACGAGAACTCCCCGGTGCTGGTTACCACCAACTTTGCCCTGACCTATTTCATCGTATCCGGCGAGATCGAGGCCAGCAAGGTGCCCGCCTGGTTGCTGATCAAGGATTCCGAGGGGCTGTCGGTACTCACCGCCTGGGCCGCCGGTAAGTTTGCCGGTGACGATGTCGGCATGTTCGTTAAAAAGAGCGGCATCATGGACAAGGTCAAGCATACCGAGCTGATCATCCCCGGTTACGCTGCCGCCATTGCCGGTGACGTGGAAGAAGAACTGCCGGGTTGGACCATTACGGTGGGGCCGCGTGAAGCCGCCCATCTGCCCGGCTTTCTCCGCGGGCGCTAAATCTTCATATCGTTGTCGGTTTCGAGGGGGTGGTGCCAATATAAGGCCGCCCCTTCCTGACCGGCCCGGAAACAAAGCCTACGAGAGAGGGAGGTTCTATGTTACTGTTTGGTGAAAGCTTGAATGTGATTTCCACCAAGATCGGCCGCGCCTTCAAGGAGCGGGATCCCAAGCCGATCCAGGAAGAGGCCCTGTTCCAGAAAGAAAAACGGATGGACTACATTGACATCAACCTGGGACCGGCCAAGAAGGACGGCCACGAGTTGATGCCCTGGGTGGTCGAGGTGGTTCAGGACGTCGTTCCCGATTTACCTCTGCTCCTGGACACATCCAATATCGACGCCATCGAAGCGGCCCTGAAAGTGATCAAACAGGTGCCCGACGGCACGCCGCACATCATCAATTCCATCATGGTGCGACCCGAGCGCTATGAGCGCATGGTTCCCATGGCGGCTGAACACAATGCCGATTTTGTCGCCCTGATGTGGGGACCTGAAGGTTTGCCCCGGGATGAGAATGAACGCGCGGCCCTGTGCGTCGAACTGCTCTATTTTGCCAATGAAGCCGGTATTCCCAACGAGAAAATCTGGGTGGATGGCATCGTCACGCCTGTCAATATCCAGCAACCCCAGGCCATCAGCCTGATGGAGTTCCAGAAGATGATCCCGGACATGGCCCCCGGCGCCCGCAGCACCTGCGGCCTTTCCAACATTTCCAACGGACCTCCGGATCACCTGAGACCCATCCTCAACCAGACCTACACCGTGATGCTGATGAAGTGCGGTATGGAATCGATCATCTCCGATCCTCGCGATGAACTGCTCACCGCCATCTGCAAGGGCGAACGCCAGGACATCGTGGATCTGATCTACGGCATGCTGGACGGCCAGGAGCCTGATGTGGGCAGCCTTTCCGAAGAACTGCTGAAATTCAAGAAGACGGTCGACGTCATTCTCGGGAAAACGCTTTACTCGGATTCATGGCTGGAAGTTTAAGCTAGTCCCGCGCGATTAACGACGAGGTATCAAAAAGCCCTTCCCCGCGGAAGGGCTTTTTGTGCTTTGGCACATGGGGTAGCGCCGGATGTCGGTCAACGGCGTTCATCATTCTGGTTTGAAACGGAAGGACTTGGAACACAATGGCAAACGTTGACGATTACAAGGCCGCGAAAGCGCTGGCTGTGGAAAAGCTGGCAGGCCAGTCTTTTGCCACTATCTGCGAAAGGACCGGGCTGGCATGCCGGAATACCGACCGTTTCCAGATGCGTTTCCTGGGCCGGTTGTACGGGATTGATTTCCCGGGTTTCCAATTCGAGGACCTCGAAGCACCGGAACGGGAGATACCGATGCAGGAGCAGGTCCTGATCCTTCATTATATGCTGGGGGCCGATCCGGAACGGCATCCGGGTGACATGATCACCTACCTGGAAATCCCCGGCGCGTCATTTTATTTCGAGCCTTTCGTCAAGCAGGCCATCGATCCCCTGAAAGAGGTTTTCGGCCGTAATCTGGATGCGTTTCATAAGGCTTGCCAGGCGTTGCATGGGACGCCCATCGATGCGGGCGATGCCAGTTATCGGTTCCAGGTTTTCCCCCAGATCGCTCTGCATTATATTCTTTGGGAGGGGGACGACGCGTATGATGCCGAGGCGAATATCCTGTTCAATGAATCCACTGGCGATGCGCTTTCGCCCGAGGATGGGGCCTGGCTGGCGGGCATGGTGGTCTGTCAGCTTATGGCTCTGAGTCGGCGGTGAACGGTGTGCCCTGGCACGTTGCCAATCATGAGCGGGTGTGGTATTACTTGTAAAAAATATTATCTTTTGATTTCAATATCTTAATTGATGGCCAGCCGATGGCGGAAATTTCCGGGAGCCATGGGGCGAGGGGAGAATGGCAATGATCCGCTCCAAAGCACTTGAAGTCAACATAGCGGATTACCATGTCGATGTTGCCATTGACCACAAGTATGACGTGTTGCAGACGGTCATGTCGGCCTACTTTGGCCTCCAGGAGGGACTGACCACTTTTCTCAAGGAATTGTCCCACCCCTACAAGAACTGGCATTTCATCGTCAAGGAAGCCCGGGTCTACTCCCTGGATTATTTCCATCTCATCAAATCCCACCCGGAGGGGCCGGCCGCCGCCCAAATCTATATCGATATCTATCTGCGGGCCATCGAATCCACCCGCGAAACCGATGTCTGCGTCGATGCCGTGGACAACCTGATGCTGTTTCTCCTTAAAATGGTCAAGGAGGCGGGAGAGGCTCTGGAACAGTTTGTACCGGTGTTGGACAGCGCCTTCCAGAGTATTCGCCGCTACGATAGTGCCATTTTCATGCTGTTTTTGAAAAGCTATTATCAGCTCAACCGTTTGGGAGAGGCCTTGCTGTCCTATGGGGGCGACTATCTGGAGCATATGCAGCACCTCAATTTGCTCCTGATCCGGTTTTATCAGGACACGTTTTACTACTGGCTGCAGGAGCAGGATCCGCAAGAATGGTTTGAGCATGAGGCCGGCGAATTCAAACCGGATGCCGAACTTGGCGACGTTTTTAAATCCGTCGCCCATAAGAGCTTTCGTCGGCATAACGAAGCCATGGATGATATCCTGCACTGTGAGGATATCCATTCACCGAAAGTCCTGAAGCGCCTGCTGGAGTTGCCCGGATTCAACCAGATCGTCAACGCTCATCGCGAAATTCCCAGCCGGTTGAGTGTCATCGGCAAGGAAAACGGCCGGGGTGATCTTTACCGTCTCTTGTTTCTTTTCTATCAGATGAACGTGGGAGGGCTGTCGATTATCCATGAAGAAGCCCTCCGGGACATCAACCGGACGCTGACCTGGATCATCGACAATGAGAAACCCTGGCATATCCGCACCCTGATCGAAAAGACGTTTTCCATCCTCAAGGCCCGCGCCGCGGTTTTCCCCACAACAGCGCTCAATTGTGTCCTCAATATGGGCAAGGGGGTTTATCGGACCCAGGATATCGATTTTATCAATTTCTTTATTGATCGGGTTATCGATCTGGGGTTCCAGACCCCCAACATCGGCGGTGTCGGCAACGACTGGCAGATTCAGGTGAACACCGCCCATCTGCAGAATATCAGGACATGGCTCGAACTGATCGAACTGAGCCCCAAACACTCCACACGCCTGATGTCCTACCTGATCATTCACATTTCCATGTGTGGCGTATTTATCAAAGACACGGATCTTTTTCCGCGCGATATCACCCGTTTTCTCAACAGCGGGGTCGGTCCGGTTTACAATATCACCAAGCAACTGGCGCGACTTTTTCCGGTTTACTTCAATGATATCGGGGCCGAAGGCAAACTGCGCGATATTTCCACTGAGCTGGACGAGATCAATCATCGCAAGGACGCCCTGCTTCATTTTCTGCGTAAACAGTGCCATGTGGAAAGCAGCAACCTTATCATCAATTTCATGGAGGCGGTGCTGCACTTCTGGCAGACCCGGGACCCCGAATTATTGCGGTCCTATGTTCCCCCCAATATTTACAGCGAAATTCAAACGACGGGGGCGTTTATCGACGGTGTCCATACGGCCATGCAGCGACTCAAGGAGCGCGGCCTGGGGCGCTTGGAGGCCTTGCTGCGGATTCCCGAGGAGGGGTTGCAGAACGTTCTCACCGAATATGACGACATTGCCCCCATCGAGAGGGACCGGGTTTATCTGGCGGTCAGCCTCTACAAGCTCCTGAATCAGAAGTACAATATCGACTTCATTGAACTGGGGCATTATATCGCCCAGTTGAAAACCGACGGGTTTCCGGGTCTCGAGGCGCTGGAGAGCGTGCTCGAGATCAGCGATTCCCGTGAAAAGATGCGGGGCCTGCTCGATATCCAGGAAGAGCTGAAGGCCATCGTCCTTGCTGACCAGGTTTTCGAAATTCGCGAGGATATTTACAAGAAGCGGCATTTTACCATCGACATTCCGTCCATGTACGGAAGTTACCATGAAATGAAATTCAACGCCCTGGGGCTGTCTTTCCGGCTGGAGGCGCTGACCAATGTTCTCTTCGAAAAATTGATCCGGCGGATCGATTTGAGTTTGATCACGCGGGCCACCTTTTATCATATTTATGATCTTCTCCTTCTCTTCCAGCGGGCCCTGGCGCTGGACGGTATCGCCTCCAAGGAGTTCGAACGGCAGTTGGGCATGCTGGCGCATGCCTTGGAGGCCCGCGGCTTTACCTTTACCCAGTATCTGGACCTCTTCCGCGGCTTTGCCACCGCCGTCAAAAACATCATCAACGATTACTTCAACAACATCCACGAACAGAATCTGGACCGCATTATCGAACGCACCCCGATGGATCAGGTTCTGCCCAAATATCTGCCCACCGATGACGGCCAGGCCAGAGAAGGCAACGCCCACCGGATTACCGAAATATTCTTCCGGGATTTGATTTCCCTGGCCCTGGGGCTGCGGCAATTGGATTTGTTTCTCAGCCGCATCCTCAACACCTTGTTTCATCAATCGGCCAAAATCCCCAAGGACAGCTTGCACAGCCTGCTGAATTACGATCCCCAGCGTGCCGTTACATCGCTGGTCATGCCCAATGAGCGCGTGGACGGCATTATCTACCTCGGCAACAAGGGCTTGAACATGCTCAAGCTGCGCAATTTCGGCTTTCCGGTGCCGCCGGGGTTTATTGTGACCACCGAAGTGTTCCGCTGTCGCGACGTCATCGAGCGTTATCCGGCGGCCGAGGCCAATTTCCGCGATCAGGTCGCCCGCCACATTGCCATCCTGGAGAACTATTCCGGGAAGAAATTCGGCAACGCCCGCAACCCCCTCATGCTGTCGGTGCGCAGCGGCTCTTCCATCTCCCAGCCCGGAATGATGGACACTTTTCTGGATGTGGGCATGAATGAAGATATTGCCGCCGGCCTGGCCGTAAAGACCGGAAACGCCTGGTTTGCGTGGGACAATTACCGGCGTTTCCTGCAGTGCTGGGGGATGTCTTTCGATCTCCAGCGTGATGACTTCGATGCCATTATCAGTGAGTTCAAGACCCGCTTCGGGATTCCGCTCAAGCGCGGATTCTCCGGGGAGCAGATGCAGCAACTGGCCTTGACCTACAAAGAGCTGGTCCGGGATGCGGGCATCCTGGTGCCGGAAGACCCTTTTGAACAACTGGTGCTGACCACCATGCGGGTCCTTCAATCCTGGGAGTCCACCAAGGCCAAGACTTATCGCAAAATTATGGGGATTTCCGACGACTGGGGTACGGCGGTTACCATCCAGCAAATGGTGTTCGGCAATGTGTCCCAACGCTCCGGATCCGGTGTCGTGTTTACCCATAATCCGCGCTGGTCGGGTGATACCTTAAGGCTCTGGGGGGACTTCACCATTGAAAATCAGGGGGAAGACGTGGTTTCCGGGTTGGTGACCACACTGCCCATTTCCGTCATCCAGCAGGAAACGGAAATGCGGGATACGGATATTACGCTGGAAACCCATTTCCCTGAAATTTTTACGGCCCTGGAAGGATTCGCCCGGGATCTGGTGTTCAAGCGGGGCTGGAGCCCCCAGGAACTGGAATTCACTTTCGAAGGCGATGCCCGTGGCGATCTCTACATTCTCCAGAGCCGGGACATGGCCATCCGGGAGCGCAAGAAGTTCATGACGTTCGATCACAGCGACCTTGGGGACCGGAAGCCCATCGGACACGGCATAGGGGTCAGCGGGGGGGCCATGAGCGGGCGGCTGGTGTTTACCCTGGATGAAATCGACTACTGGCGCAAACTGGAACCCCAGACGGCCCTGGTATTGGCCCGGTCGGATACGGTGCCGGACGACATCCGGGAAATCCATGCGGCTGATGGACTGCTGACGTCCCGCGGGGGGTTGACCTCCCATGCGGCGGTGGTGGCGCATCGGTTAGGGCGCACAGGCGTTGTGGGCTGCGGGGAGTTGCTGTGCGATGAGAAGAAAAAGACGTGCCGAATCAGCGATGTCATCCTCAGTTCGGGTGACTTTATCAGCATTAACGGCCAGGAAGGTTCCATTTATCAGGGATTGATCAAAGTCGAGGAGGCCTGAGACGCTGGGCGGTAACACCCGACGCAATCCCAAGAACTATCTTTTGTATTCAAGGAATCAAGGGGCCATTTTTTAATCTTTAAATCACCGGATCGAAGAGCTTCCGGCAATTATGATCATGGGGAGGACATATGGAACAGCCAGCGGATGCGGGCAAAGGGGGCAAACTTGGCGTCAACGGTTTCGGCAGGATCGGCAAATTGACCGTATGGCATCATGTGGCCCGCAAATATTTCGGTGAAATCGTTGTCAATATCGGCCGCGAGGCCGGCACCTCCATGGCCGATCTGGCCCACTATGCCGAGCGGGATTCCTCCTACGGACGACTGGGCCAGTTCCTTTATGGAAACCAGGCGGCTTCGGTTATCGAAGCCATCGACGAGGAAGACAACAGCCTGACAATCGACGGGGTCAAGGTTCGCTTTCTCAAAACCGACCGCAACCCGGCCGACCTGGCGTGGCGGGATCACAACGTCAAACTGGTGGTGGAAACCACCGGAAGATTTCTCGATCCCACCAAACCGGCCGACCACCCCGGCGGGGCCATACGCGGTCACCTGGAGGCCGGGGCTGAAATCGTGGTGGCGTCAGCCCCTTTCAAAATCAAGGACAAGGGGCAACCCATGCCGGAAGATGCCGTCACCACGGTCATGGGGATCAATGCCAACGACTTCGATCCCCGCCGCCACCGGCTGGTATCCAACGCTTCCTGCACGACCACCTGCCTGGCCCATATGGTGAAGCCGCTGTTGAATTATTTCGGCCCCAAACGCATTTTGTCCGCTTCCATGGCCACCGTTCATGCGGCCACAGGCTCCCAGGCCGTGCTGGATCGCCTGCCCAAGTCAGGGGTCAAGGACTTGCGCAAGAACCGCAGCATCATGAACAATATCATTCTGACCACCACGGGGGCGGCCAATGCCCTGAGGCTGGTCATTCCCGAAATGGAGGAAATCGGTTTTATCGCCGAATCGGTGCGTGTGCCCACGGCAACGGGCTCGCTGATCATTCTGGTGCTCGATCTCCAGGAGGATATGGGCGCGGATCCCATCCGGCGGGACACCATCAACAGCATCTACCGCCAGGCGGCGGAAATGGATCCCCACCGCTACTTTCATTTTTCCGAGAAACAGAATGTCTCGGGGGATATCGTGGGGTTTCCCCGGGCGGCGGCCATCATCGAGGGTCATGAAACCCATACCCGCACCGCCGAGGTGACCTTTGACCTGAACAGCATTCCCGGCTTGCCGGAGAGTGTCCTGGATGCCGTCAAGCATCACGTTTACAGGATCCCCATTACCCAGGCGGTTATCTACGGCTGGTACGACAATGAAATGGGAAGTTATGTGAACATGCTTGGCGATCGCACCGTGACGGTGGCCGAGCACATGATGTAGCCATACCGCGGTCGCGTCGCCGGTTGGATTTTTAGCGGTGGCGCGGCCTTTTCGTCTCCATCCAAGCCCACCTTCGGAGGGTGATCGGAGGCTTACCGCGCGGCGGGAAGATTCTCATGCATTCTCACCGTGGGGGCAGACCGACAGCACCGGGCAGGTCGCCCGCCGTATGACGCGGTCGGTGGTGGAGCCCACCAGCAGGGTGCCGATCAGACCGTGACCCCGAACGCCCAGTACAATCAGATCGACCCGTTGGTCATTGGCATAGTGTAAGAGCCGGGTAAAGGGTTGACCTTCTTCGAGCGTGGTGATGGGCTGGCACCAGTGACGGGCTTCTTCCGACACGAGACCCTCGAGTTTGGCTTGCAGGAATTCCCGGATGACAACCGGTGAAGCCGGCTGATGGGCAAAGACCGGTTTCAGGGTTTCCGTATACAGGGGTGTTTCGATGACATGGACCAGGTGCAATTCGGCCTGGAATTCCTGAGCCATGCTCAAACCGTGTTGAAAAGCCAGGTCGGCGTCCGGGGAGAAATCGCATCCCACCAGGATGCGCTTGAAGCCCGGGGCGGCGGCCGGTTGCCTGGCTGTATCGCGATCCGTGGCGGGAATTACCAGCAGGGGGCAGGGCAGGGTGCGCATGAGGCGTTCGGTGACAGAGCCGAGGAGCATGCGCTTTAGTCCCCGACGACCCCGCGTGGCGGTCAAGGCGATGTCCACCGCTTTTTCCCGGGCGACCCGGTTGATCTCATCGGCGGCATGACCGACGATGATGAGCGGTTCCCATTCCAGGGCGTGGCCGGCCATCAATTCGGTGATGCGTTTTTCGGCATAGGCGATGTGCCGGTTGAGTTGCTCTTCCGGGGCCACATAGGCCTCGCCGTAAATGGACGGCACCGGCAGGTCGATGCAATGACAGACCAGCAGGCGGGCCTGAAATTCTTGGGCCAGGGAAATGCCATGGGCAATGGCCTGGTCGGAAGCATCGGAAAGATCGGTGGCGCAAAGAATACGTCGGAATGTGACTCTCATCCTATTTCCCTTCGTCATGGCGGTTAAGGTGTTATTCCCTCAAAGTTCCGAAATCAGAAGGCCGGCTTTGTGGTTGAACCGGAGGTAAAATGAGTTAGCTTAATAATAAGAATGGCACGATGTAAAAGTCAACTGCACAGGTGATATCAACAGTTGATTCGCGTCAGGATAGCCCCTATGAGGAAATCATGCCGTGCCATGCGTCAGCGAGCGCATGGCACGGCACGCTCTTATTTGGGCGACAACAGGGAAGCCGGTTTCGGATCGGATTCAATAAACTTGAGAAAGGAATTGGTTTATGTCAGGGAATTTGCGTGTACTGATTATCGGTGGCGTGGCCTGTGGACCAAAGGCGGCGGCGCGTCTCAAACGCCTGATGCCGGAGGCTGAGATCACCATGCTCGAAAAGGGGGCGATGGTCTCCTACGGCGCCTGTGGCCTGCCCTATTATGTGGAGGGCACTTTTTCCAATATCAATGCATTGACGCACACACCGGCCGGCGTTTCCCGGACACCGGAATTTTTTCGGACCTGGAAAGGGTTTCAGACCCTGACGGGCACCGAGGCCATCGCCATCAACCGCCACGACAAACAGGTCCGCGTCCGCGATTTGAAAAACGGCGGGGAAGAAGATTTGCCCTATGATAAACTGGTGCTGGCCACCGGCGGAAGCCCCTTCAAACCACCCATTCCCGGCCTTGACCTGGCCAATGTCTGGTTTATGACCCACCCGGACGATGCCGCCAGCCTGGTGGCGGAAATCGAACGCCAGGAGCTCAAGAAAGCCGTTTTGGTGGGGGCCGGTTTTATCGGACTGGAGGTTGCCGAAGCCCTCATCAACCGGGGGCTGGAGGTCACCATGGTGGAGATGGCCGACCATATCATGCCGGGTATTCTCGATGAGGATATCGCCCGCTTTGCCCAGATCCATATGGAGGATAACGACGTAGAACTGGTGCTGGGGGAAACCGTAACCGCTTTGGAAGGCGAGGGGCGGGTGCAGCGGGTGGTGACCGGCAAGCGAAAGATCGAGGCCGATTTCGTGATCGTCGGTGTGGGCACGCGTCCCAATGATGTCTTGGCCCGGGAAGCGGGACTGCGGTGCGAGAAGGGCATCGTGGTCAATGAATTCTGCCAGACCAGTGATCCGGACATTTATGCCGGCGGCGACTGCGTCTCCAATGCCTACATTCATCGCCAGGTGGGGGATCCTTTGTATGTTCCATTGGGATCGACCGCCAACAAGCACGGTCGCGTCATCGCCAACCACATCGCCGGAAAACCAACCCCTTTCAGTGGGATCACCTGCAGCAGCGTGGTGCGGGTGTTCGATTACACCCTCGGCCGTACCGGTTTGAGCGAGCGCATGGCGCAGCTGCTGGGTATCGACTACGAAGTGACGACCTGGTCTGGACAGGATATCCCCCACTATATGACCGGCAGCCGTCTGTTTGCGATCAAGATGATTGCCTCCCGGCGGGACCGCAAAGTGCTGGGCGTACAAGTGGCCGGCATGGGCAATGGAGCCAAGCGGCTGGACGTGGCCGCCAGTGTCATCTATTTTGGCGGCACCCTCGATGAACTGGCGGATATCGATTTCGGATACGCCCCGCCTTTCGGTCCGCCCATCGATCCGTTGGCGGTCTGTGCCCATGTGCTCACCAACAAGTTGGATGGCCTGGCCGCCGGAATTCCGCCCCTGGAGGCCAAACGCTTGATGGATACAGGGGATTGCCTTCTGCTGGACGTGCGCATCCCCGATGAAGCCAAGATGGAGTGGATCCCCCACACGGACATGCTGCATATCCCGCTGTCGGAATTACGGGAACGGGTGGCGGAACTGCCGCAGGATCGGGATATTCTGACCTATTGCAAAGTCAGCATGCGAGGCTACGAAGCCCAACGCATTCTTAACGCCGCCGGCATCGACCGGGTGCGTTTCATCGAAGGCGGTGTTGCCGCCTGGCCGTTTGAAACCGCCATGCCGGGTATCTGACAACACTTAGGGCTCGCAAAAAAATAACTTCACATTCTCAGCGCCCATCCATCCCGCTCAGAGGCGTTGCGAAAATACGGAATATGCCGGATATTCCTTAATTTTCGCGCCTTGCCGAGCGGGCACCTGAACGCTGATCACCTGTGAATTAATTTTTGCGCGAGCCCTTAGGGGAGCATGCGGTGGGTGATGGCACTACTCCATCCGCCGCACACGCCCTCTTTTCTGCGATGGCTTAGGGGCTAGAATGGATTTGATTTTTTCCGATAGCTGGAGAATCGTAAACGGTTTTTGGATGAATCCCTGACAGCCCTGGCGGTGAATCTCTTTCGCTTTGCCCTCCAGGCCATAGCCGCTGATGAGTAGCACTTTGACATCGGGGGCGATGGTTTTCAAGCGGTCGAATGTTTCGCCGCCATCCATTCCGGGCATGACCATGTCCAGGATGACCAGGTCAATTGCTTCATGGTGGATTTCAAAAAGGGCCAGGGCTTCCTGTCCGCTTGACGCCTCCATAACCTGGTAGCCCAGTTCCTCCAGCCATTCGCGGGATATCTCCGTAATAAAGCGCTCGTCATCCACCACCAGGATCGTGCCGGCCCCGTGAAGGGGTTTCAGTATGGTTTCGGCTTCCGGTTGGACCGGCGCGGTGGAGGCCGGCAGGAAGACGGTGAAAACGGAACCCTTGCCCACACGGCTGGCGGCTTTGATAAAGCCCCGGTGGTTTTTGACGATGCCGTAGGCGGAAGACAACCCCAGGCCGGTTCCTCGTCCACGTTCTTTGGTGGTGAAAAAGGGATTGAATATTTTCGGCAGAATGGCTTCGGTCATCCCGACGCCGGTATCGAGGACCTTTATTTTGACATAACGCCCCGGGTTCAATCCAAAGGGATGAACGGATTTCATATCCAGTTGGCAGTCTTCCGTTTCGATGATCAGACGACCGCCATCGGGCATGGCCTGCCAGCCGTTGACCAGCAGGTTCATGACAACCTGCTCGATTTGGCCGGGGTTGACCTTGACCGGCCAGGCGGCTTTCAAACCTGCGGTGTCGATGGTTATTTCCCGCTTGGTTCGGCCGAACATGTCCGCGGTTTTGCGTATGAGCTCATTGATGTCCGCCACCGCCATCTGGCGCTGTTTGGAGCGGGCAAAATCAAGCAGCTGGCGCGTAAGTCCGGCGCCGTCCTTGATATATTGTTCGACATTGCGCAGTTTCGGCAGGACCGGGTTGGAGGGCGGTGTTCGCATGAGCATGAGCGAGATATTGCCCTGGACACCCATGAGAATGTTGTTGAAGTCATGGGCAATCCCCCCCGCCAATGTACCGATGGCCTCCATGCGCTGGGCATGATGGAGTTGTTCTTCCAGTTCTTTCCGTTCTTCTTCGGCTTTGCGCAGATGGGTAATATCCCGCAGCATACCCCGGAACCCGATCGGCAGACCGTCCCGGTTGTTGACCAGCGAAACGGAGATTTCCAGAACCATGCGCTTATTGTGGCGTTCAGCGTCAAAGTCCTGGTTGGTGGCGGGTATGCCGGTTCGGTAAACCCGGTTGAAGAGGCGAAACAGATAGCGTGCCGTTGCACGGGAAAAATGTTGGCGGAAACCGGTAAAGAGGAGTTGATCGCGTGAAAAACCGACGATGCGGCAAAGCGGTGTATTTACAAAGGTCAGGTAACCTTTGAGATCGACCTCGAAATACCCCTCTTGCATGCTTTCCACAATGGTCTGGTATTTTTTTTCACTTTCCCGGAAGGCGGCTTCGGCGCTTTTGAGATCCGAGATATCCACCATGACACCGCGCAGCCCTTTGAAAACCCCTTTGTTGATTAAAGGGCGGCTGAAGGATTTGACCCAGCAGTAACCATGATGTTTGTGCTGGAGGCGATATTCCATGGCCCGCAGATCGCCGGATACGGCCCGCTCATTGATCTTCTGAAGGCGTTTGCGGTCTTCGGGGTGAATGACGGCCATAAAGTCCCGACCGATAAAATCTTCCGGCCGCATACCGGTAAAGGCATGAATGATGGGGCTGATATAGACAATGATGCCTTTGGGATCGGTGGCGAAAATGACGGCAGTGATGTCTTCGACCAGATTGCGGAACTTTTCCCGGTCCTTCATGGTTCTTTGCAACAGGGCCAGGGCCTCGCTGAGTTGGTGCTCCAGCCCCTGCCGCTTGCGGGTTTCTCTCTCCAGCGCATTACGGAGATCTTTGATCACGGGATTGGCCAAACTGCCGCTTTCCATTGGGTATCTTCCGGACCTGTCTGATGATAGGGATGTTCAATGCCGATCGCCTGATTACAGCCTAATATGAAATATATTGTTTTTCAATGCTTTCCAATAGATGAACACCTTGCCACCGTGGCGGAGCGAAACGGTCGCGACGGCTTGCGATAAAGGGGAGGGGCCTTATATTGGGGTATCGTGAAACCGAAGGTGGCATACTCCATGAAACGCAACCTTATCACTGTTGAAAGCCGCCGGGGGGCGGTCATGCTGGTCCTGCAAAGGGTCATGCGCATGGTCCCCGATCGGGACAAGGGCGACAAGCGGCTTCAACGCCTGCTGGCCTTTCGTTTGCAGCACGACGGCGAAGCGGCCACCTGCGAATACCTGGTGCACCATATTCGGCGCTATATCCGCCGTCCCGAGAACCGCCGCTTTTATGATTTTCTCGTACAAGCCCAGGAGCGTGACCCTTTTCCCAAAGATCGGAAAGGGCGGGACCCCGACCCGCCCGGGGCGGCATGAAAAGGCACGCCATGGGGGTTTCGTCTATTCTTCATCCCCAACTTTTCGGTTTTCCCTCTCCATCCATTTTCAATTCCGGCGGGACAATGACTGATGGTGCCGTAGATATCCGTTTTGGGATTGCAATTTGCGGTTGTATTCACTATGTCTCGGGCGGCGTCATGATCCGTTGGAGATATTATGCTGGGAACTATAGTCAATACCGTTGCCATTATTGCCGGAAGTTTGTTGGGTGTTTCCCTGCGTCGCGGCATACCCGATCGCTATAAAGAAACCGTGATTGCCGCCATCGGACTGACCGTTTTGCTGATCGGCCTGAAAAGCGCGTTGCAGGCGGATGATCTTTTGCTGGTGATCATCAGCCTGGCGCTGGGGGCGGTTCTTGGGGAAATGATGCATATTGAAGAGCGCCTTGAAGCGTTAGGCTACTGGATCGGGAACCGTCTGGGGCGTGCCGGCGATGGTGTGGCCCAGGGGTTTGTCACCGCCAGTCTGGTGTTTTGTGTGGGGGCCATGGCGATCGTAGGGGCCCTGGAAAGCGGCCTGACGGGCAATCATCAGACCCTTTATGCCAAATCCCTGATAGATGGTGTGACGTCCATCATTTTTGCTTCCACGCTGGGTATCGGCGTCTTGTTTTCTTCCGCCGCCGTTTTTATCTACCAGGGCGCCATTACCTTTCTTGCGGTTTACATCAAACCGTTTTTAACCCCTGTGGTGGTGACCCAGATGAGCGCTGTCGGCGGTTTGCTGATCGTTGCCATCGGGCTCAATATCCTGGATATTACCAAACTGCGTTTGGGGAACATGTTGCCGGGTCTTTTTATCCCCCTGGTTTACGATGGCATATTGTCCCTGTGGCGGTTAATCTGACGCGGTGCCTGGTGGGGGTCTGTCCACAGGAACGACGGCGTTCTCAATCCATAACACGGTAACACTGTCGGCCGTGGTGAAAACGGTTGCCCCGGCAAACCGGTTTGGGCTAAAGTAACCCGGTTGCGTCGGGAACCGGCGATGATTCCCCCCGGCTTTTGATAAGGCCTGACCTGACCAATCCAAGCGGAGGTGGCAGCTGCGATGCATTATGAAGGCAATATGATCCGCCCCCCCAGTGAAGCTTACAGTATCCTGCTGCAAGCCACGGTGGGGTGCTCGCACAACAAGTGTACGTTCTGTGGCGCCTATAAGGGGGAACGATTCAAAATCAAATCGGATGCCATTATCGATGCGGATATCGATTTTGCCGCCACCCACTGCCGCCGCCAGCGCCGCTTGTTCATATGCGACGGGGATGCCCTCATCATTCCCCAGAAGCGGTTGCTGCGCATCCTGCAGGCCATACGCCAACGTCTGCCCTGGGTGACCCGGGTGGGCGTATACGCCAATACCAAAAGCATTCGTATGAAAACGCCGGAGGAACTGGCGCAATTGCGGGCCAATGGTCTGGGCATTGCCTATATGGGGGTCGAGTCGGGCGACGATGTCACCCTCCAGGCCGTGCACAAAGGCGCCGACGCCCGGAAGATGATCGAGGCCGGGCGTAAACTTCGTCAGGCCGGCATCAAACTGTCCATTACCGTGCTGCTGGGGATTGCCGGCCGGCAACGCAGCACGCCGCATGCCCAGGCGACCGGTCGGGTGATATCGGCCATCGATCCGGAGTATGTGGGGGCGCTGAGCCTGATGCTGATCCCCGGAACCCCGCTATACGAGGATTACCAGGTGGGGCGTTTTGAATTGCTTTCGGCGGAGGCCATGCTGCATGAGCTGGGCATCATGATTGCCAACACGGACATGACCGGGGGATTGTTTCATGCCAACCATGCCTCGAACTATCTGCCGCTGAAACTCAAGATGCCGGCGGATAAAGAGCATGCCCTGGATTTGATCGATCGGGCTTTGAAGGGTGAGATTACGCTTAAACCGGAGTCCATGCGAGCGCTTTAGATACGCCGCGCGCTTTATTCCGCCCGGTCTGCCGGAGCTCGCTGCAGGACAAAGGGGAAAAAGTTCAAAAACGGCTAAAAGCCCCCATCAAGGGGCTAATCGAGGCCTCCCGCTTGGCGGGCGGCGTCGCATTTTGTTCAAGAATAGAAGTCATCTCAAAATTAGGGTTTTCGTTCGAGATACGGCGTGGCCGAGTGTCAGCCCGCACACATACTCAAGTATGTCGAGGACTTGAGACGAGGGCACAACGCCGATATCGGGCGAAAAAACTTTTTTGAGATAACTTCTAACCATCAACGACATGAAATGGTGCAGGTGGGGTATCAACGCTGACGGCACAGCCAAAGGGGGAATGTAAAAAATGACTGACGGGGGATCTGTCAATCCGAAAAATCTGGACACAATTTGCATCAACACGATCCGGACACTTGCCATGGACGCGATTCAGAAAGCCAATTCCGGGCATCCCGGCGCCCCCATGGGGCTGGCCGCCGCGGCGTATGTTCTCTGGACCCAATATTTAAAGCACAACCCGGCCAACCCCCAGTGGGCCAACCGGGACCGCTTTGTGCTTTCCGGCGGGCATGCCTCGATGCTGCTTTACAGCCTGCTGCATCTCACGGGCTACGATCTGAGCCTGGACGATCTGAAAAACTTCCGTCAGTGGGGCAGCAAGACGCCCGGGCATCCGGAATATCGCCATACCCCGGGGGTGGAGACCACCACCGGCCCGCTGGGCCAGGGGTTTGCCAATGCCGTGGGCATGGCCATGGCGGAGCGCCACCTGGCGGCGCGGTTCAACCGTCCCGATGCCGCCATTATCGATCACTACACCTATGTCATGTGCGGTGACGGGGATCTCATGGAGGGCATTTCAGCCGAAGCCGCCTCCCTGGCCGGTCACCTGGGGCTCTCCCGCCTGGTTGTCCTTTATGACGACAACGACATTTCCATTGAGGGCAGCACCGATATCGCTTTCACCGAAGACGTGGGGGAACGCTTCAAGGCTTGCCGCTGGCATGTCCAATCGGTTGAGGACGGCAACGATCTTGAGGCCATCGACGCGGCTCTTGCCGCGGCCCGGCAGGAAAAGCAACGGCCGTCCCTGATCATGCTGAAAACGCAGATCGCCTATGGAAGTCCCAACAAGGCCGGTTCGGCCGATGCCCACGGCGCGCCATTGGGCGCCGAAGAGGTCTGCCTGACCAAAAAATGCCTGGGGTGTCCGGAGGATGCCGAGTTCTGTGTGCCGGACAGCGCCCGGAACCGTTTTGGGCAGGCCCTTGAAAAAGGTGGTGATGCCGAAGCCGCCTGGAAGGGTTTGATGGATGCCTACCGCAGCCGTTACCCTGAGCAAGCGGAAATCCTGCAACGCGCCCTTGACGGTCGTCTGGTCGAGGATTGGGACGCCGAGGTGCCCGCATTTAAACCGAATGACGGTCCGGTGGCCACCCGGGCGGCTTCCGGCGCGGTTCTCAACGCCCTGGCAGGGAAAATCGATACCCTCATGGGTGGATCCGCCGATCTGGCGCCCTCCAATAAAACCTTTCTCAACGGTGTCCCCGAGTTTCAGAAAGGCGCCTATGAAGGCCGCAACATCCGCTTCGGGGTGCGTGAGCATGCCATGGCGGCCATTATGTCGGGTTTGAGCCTCCATGGCGGTGTCAGACCCTACGGCGGCACTTTTTTGGTTTTTGCCGATTATATGCGGCCATCCATCCGCCTGGCATCGTTGATGGGACTGCCGGTGATTTATGTGTTCACCCATGACAGCATCGCGGTCGGCGAAGACGGTCCGACCCACCAGCCCGTGGAGCATCTGGCCAGCCTGCGCGCGATTCCCGGCCTGACTGTGATTCGTCCCGCCGATGCCACCGAAACCGCGGAAGCCTGGCGCACCGCTGTAACCAGCACGGATCACCCGGTGGCCCTGGCGCTGACGCGACAGAAACTCGCCGTTCTGGACCGTGAGACCCTGCCGGCAGCTGCTTCCCTGTCCAAAGGCGCCTATATCCTGGCGGATGCCGAAGGGCAGCCGGACATCATTCTCATGGCCAGCGGTTCGGAAGTTCATCTGGTGATGGAAGCCCGCAGCCAGTTGTCGGAAAAGGGGGTCCAGGCCCGGGTGGTCAGTATGCCCAGCTGGGAGCTTTTTGAAGCCATGCCGCCCGCCTACCGGGAAGAAGTGCTGCCCGCCGGCGTAACGGCACGTTTGGCCGTGGAGGCCGGTTTGCCGATGGGGTGGGAGCGTTATACGGGGCACCCGGACAACATTATCGGCATCAACGGGTTCGGAGCCTCTGCGCCTGGCCCGGTAATCCAGGAAAAACTCGGGCTTACAGTGGCCAACGTGGTTGCCAGGGCGCGCGAAATCCTGAACCGCTGACACCCTCGCCTGCGATGGTGAACCAATTCATGATCAGGAGCCCATGATAACAACACCCAGCAGCATCCTGATTGTCGACAGCGAACAGTCCTCCCGTTCCGCCTTGGCGGACTGTCTGGTGGATCGTGGCTACAACGTCGCCACCATTCCACCGGGGGAGGAAGCGCGCGCCCTGCTGGGCCGTCAGCGGTTTGATATCATGCTGGCCGAGGTCGGCGATGACGGCGAGAGCGGCATTGAGCTGCTGCAAGCCGCCAAGGTGGCCGATCCCGATCTGGCGGTCATCATGATGGCAGCCTATGGCTCTATTCAGAATGCTGTGACGTGCATGAAGCGGGGCGCTCACGACTACCTTCTGAAACCGATCAAGCCGGACGAGTTGTGTGTTCGCTTGCAGGAAATTCTCACTATGCAGGTCTACCCGCGCCAAAGCACCTATATTGGCACGCCGTATCGGTCAGAGGATCGTTTCGAAAGCATGATTGCCCAGTCGGGGGCCATGCAGCGGGTATTCGAAATGATTCAGGATGTGGCGCCAATGGATACGACCATTCTCATTACCGGAGAAACCGGCACCGGAAAAGAGCTGGCCGCCAAAGCCCTCCATTCCAACAGTTCCCGCGGCAATGGTCCTTTTGTGGCCGTCAATTGCGGGGCCATCCCGGAAAACCTGATGGAGAGCGAGCTTTTCGGCTATCAGAAAGGCGCTTTCACCAGTGCGGCTGAAACCAAAAAGGGGCAATTGGAATTGGCCCATGGCGGTACCCTGTTCCTGGACGAAATCGGGGAGATCAGTGCCCGCATGCAGGTTAATCTGCTGCGCGTGCTGGAAAATGGTTTGTTCTACCGTGTGGGGGGCACCCAACCCCAGGAGGTGGATTTTCGGGTGATTGCCGCAACCAACCGCGATCTTGATGCCGCGGTGGCCAACGGTTCTTTTCGGGAAGATCTGTACTACCGCTTAAACGTCATTTCCCTGGGGATGCCCCCTTTGCGCGAACGCAAGGAGGATATTCCTTTGCTGGCGGAGCATTTTCTCCTTCGGTATGTTCGCGAAACCGGCAAGGGGGCTGTCAAGATCAGCCGGGGGGCGATGGATGAGATGATGCTCCATGAGTGGCCCGGCAATGTGAGGGAACTGCGCAATGCCATTGAGCGGGCGGTGGTCATCTGTAAATCCGATCGGATTCGGCCCGAAGAACTGCCGTTTTATCATCCGGTTTGTGTGGAGACGGAGTTCAGCGGATCATTGCGCCAGATGGAGATCGCGCACATCACGCGCGTTCTCAACACCAATGACTGGAATATGACGCGGGGCGCCCGTATTCTGGGCATCGACCGATCCACGCTTTATCACAAGGTCAAGCGCTACCAGATAAAAAAGACCGATTGATGCTGGAAAAACGGCTGCGCCCGGATCGAGCGACTCAACGTTTACCGCCTGCCGGTGCATAATAATGCATCACCGCTGGAGGCGTATGACGGCCGCGCTGATCCGATGGCGACGGTGGACGTCACACCTATTGCCGGTCTGATACCCGCAATGGTCGGAGGAAAGGGGCGGAGGGCTGCCAGACCGTGGCCGCCTTCCGCCCGATTTAATTGGGCTGGATTCGGATGGGGTCAGCCGATTGTTTTTTTGACAATGCCCAGAAGTTTATCGGGATCAAACGGTTTGGCGACGTAGGCTACCGCTGATTTCACGGCATGCCGACCGGCCATTCCGCTGATGACGATGACCGGAATATCCTTCAAATCATCGTCCTTGGCCATTTTGCGATACAGCCGTGATCCCCATTCCTCAGGCATTTCCAGATCCAGTGTGACCAAATCCGGCTTGCTGGCTTTCAATTTTTCCATGCCTTCCACGCCCGTGGAGGCGGTATCGGTATCGTAGCCGTTGTCCGAGAATAAGGTTGTCAGGTATTTCACCACCACCGGGTCGTCGTCGATTACGAGAATTCGCTTCGCCATAATCGGGCCTTTCTTTTAAGGGTTGGTCGTTTCTGGTTGCTTCAATTGTAAACGCAACGCTGCCTGAACAAGTCGACTAAGGCACGCCGTCAGGGCGCCTTGGCATGGCATTCCCCGCACGCCACCGGCCCGGCTTTTTCGGACAGGTGACAGCCCCTGCAATTGAGATGGTAGCGGCGTACCAGTTCCATGGGGTATTCATCCCCCTCGGCACCATGGCACTCCGAGCACTCCTGGTCCTCCGAGCTTTCATCTTCCACCAAATTGCCATCGTCATCGTACACGTGGTGGCATTCATTGCATTCCAGACCGGCCATTTCATTGTGCTCATCGTGTTTGAAGGCCGGCAGGGGGCGCATATTGTCCGTAAAGGCACTGTCTTCCACGAATTCAATATCCTCCTGGGAATAAGCCGAAAAGGCCGCCAGGGAAAGTACACCCAGGAGCACGCCGATAAACAGAATATTTTTTCGCATCTGGTTTTCTCCTTGTCATTCATAAAAAGGATTGAACTGTCAACGCCTTTTCATTTTAGAGCACGCTCTCCGGTTTTTCCATGACTTCATAGATGATATCGCCAAGGAATTTCAGGTCCATGCCGATTTCGTTGTGGTGGATAATGTCTTCCAGACCGCCGTGGCAGTTATGGCAGGGCGCGACACAGGTTTCCGCTCCGCGGCTTTTCGCATCGAAAAGCTGTTGGGCTTTAACCTTGTTGCCGTCCACGCGTTTCATCTTCCATGGGGGGCCGCAGTTGATAACGCCGCCGCCGGCCGCACAGCAGAAATTGTGCTCCCGGTTGGGGTGCATTTCTTCCACATTTTCACAGATGGCATGCACCACGTACCGCAGCATTTCATGGAGACCCCGGCCCCGGATAACGTTGCAGGGATCATGAATGGTCACGGTGGGTTGGTACTTCTGCGCAATTTTAATTTTGCCGGCTTTGAGCAATTCGTAGAAAAATTCGATGGAATGGGTGACTTCCACAGGCGGCATGCGCCATCCCAGGGCCCGGTTGCCCATATCGTAGATGGAACGGAAGGCATGACCGCATTCCCCCATGACGATCCGTTTGACCTTCAAGCGCATGGCGGTTTCAAAGTGCAGGCGCTTGGTGCGGGCCATGATTTCGTTGTCCCCGGTGTACATGGCCATATCGCTGTTGTCCCACCCCGGGGTGGCCGGCATGGTCCAGTTGAGGCCGGCCGCATTGAAAATCACGGCCGCCTGGTAGATGAGTTGGGCACGGAACTTGGGCTCCGGTCCGATCACCGAATACATAAAATCGGCGCCTTCCTTTTCGATCGGGATGCGCAGCCCCTCGATTTCTTCCTGGGCTTCCTCTTCCTGCCATTGCAGGCTGTCAACCCATTCGTCTTCCTTGACCCACATCTGGTTATAGGTCACCGAATGGCTGTGGGCCGTATCCTGGATATACTGGGGCGAAATGCCCAGTTTGTGGCACAGGCGGCGCACAAAAAGCATGACATAGGCCACATCCAGGCCAAAGGGGCAGTACATGGCGCATCGTTTGCAGAGATTGCATTCGGTGCTGGCAATCTCGGAGGCGCGTTTCATGAAGTCCACGCTGACCCGGCCTTTCTTTTTCATGAGGACCGCCATGGTCTGCTTGACTTTGCCGGCCGGCGAAAAACGTGGATCTTTGTCGTTGGAAAGATAGAAATGGCAGGCCTCACTGCACAGTCCGCAACTTACACAGGTCTCGACGTAAGTTTTCAGACGGGCGCCCCCCTCCGCATCCACCATTTTTCGGTAGACGTTCTGAATGATCTCGGGCGTCAGTTTTTCGGCGCCCTTCTCAATGCCTTCATCGTAGATTTTATTCTTATCAACTGCTGCTTCATCGTTCATTATGAATATCCTCCCTGAAAGGGTACGTAGCGTGCGTCTACCAATCCCTGGCGAATCTCACCGCGCCGAATTCCGATCCCATATAGCCGCGGGTAAAGAAGAACAGGAACATGTGGTTCAATTTGGTGAACGGAATAATGGCCAGGAGTATCTCCGCCGAGAGCATGTGCAGGATGGTCACCAGCTGGTTTCCCGGCCACTGGTGGTAGGCCCAGTAGCCGGTCACAAACGGTGCGGCCACCAACGCGAGGAGCACATAGTCCCAGGCATTGGAAAGGAATTTGACATCCGGCTGGGTCAGGCGGCGAATCAGGAAGAATATGCAGGCGCCGATGACCAGAAGGGTCATGATGTCGGCAACGCCATCCGGCAGGAACCACCAACTGACGTTGAAAGCCTCGTTGATCAGGGTGATATGGGCAAACAGGAAGATCGGTGCCACGAAAATACAGATATGAAAAATAAACGTGACCACCGAGAGAACAGGACGGTTCCGGCTGTTGGTGCTGGCGAAGGGGAAGATCCAGTGCAGGATCGACCGGAACGCGTGGTAGAAACTCCAGTATTCATAAATAAAGGCATCCTTTTTCTTGGCCATGATGGCACGGCTGATCAACTGGTAGAGGATGCCGCCGAAAAACAGAATGAAGGCCACCCACGCCAGGGGGCCGGAGACGAAATTATATATGGCATGCATGATTGCTCTCCTTTCAGCCCAGAATGTCTTTGAGCGGCAACACCGTGCGGGTGTAAACCGTGTCCGATCCGGATCCCTCGAGCGCCTTCAACAACAGATATTGACTATCCGGGCTGAAAACGGGATCCCATACCATGGTGTAGGATTCCTTGAGTTTCTGGCCATCCACGACCACCGTATATTTGCCGTCCTTTTCGACTTTGGCGGCGACATGCTGGCTGTCCGGGCTGAATACCGGTGCCCATACCATGTCATACCCTTCGGACCAGGCCTGGCCGTCGACGCAAACCTGGTAGCGTTTGTCGTTCACGCCGATACAGGCCACGCGGGAGCTGTCCGGCGAGAAACAGGCATCCGTTACGAAGCCGTCGAAGGTGCGGCTCCAGGGGGTGTCGTCAATGGCCATGGTCCACTTGCCGTATTTGGGTGCCACAATAGCGGCCAGCCGATTGCCATCCGGGCTGAACATCTGGTGCCACACCTGGGCATAACGGCCATTCCAGCAGGGCTTGCCGTCGCGAATCATGGTCCAGCCGCCATCGGCTTTGGCCGGGGCGAAAACCGATCCGTCGGAAGGATGGAAACAGGGCTCCCAGATGATGGGATAGGTGGTATCCCACGCTTGTCCGTCCACGGCAATGGTGTATTCATACAAGTTGACCCGGACTTCGGCGGCGACCTTTTGGCTGTCCGGCGAAAAAGCCAACCGCCAGGCATTGATGAAATTGCGGTCCCATACCTTGCCGTCGACGGCAACGGAATAGCAGCCTTCCTGAAACTTGAAGATTTCCCCTTCATTGAAGGATTCCGTTTGAACAGACGCTGCTGTCCGGCTGCCATCAAGGCTTACCGCTGAGTGGCCGATATTGGCGAATTTGGTTTCCCAGAGGGCACCATTGCTGGCAATCAGGTATTGCATGCCCTGCTGCACGGCGCAGACGATGGTCTGGCCGTCTTTGGTGAATTGCGTGTCCCAGAGGTAATCGAACTGCTCCTCCCAGGCCACACCGTCGACAGCCATCGTCCATTGGCCGGTATCGGAAACAATTCCGGTCAGACGTCCATCCGGCGCGAATCGAAGGTACCATACCTTGTCAAACGTATTTTCCCAGGCGGTGCCGTTGACGCAGACGCTGAATTCCATTTCTCCGGTTTTGACGACAGCGGCGATTTTTTCACCATCCGGGCTGGCGTATGGCTCTTCGACCCAGTCGAACGATGCCGGCCAGTTCCCGAATTGGGCAATTTCCTTTTTGCCCGCATTCCAGTCCCAACTGTTTGAAATGTCCATGCCTTTCTCCTCCATCATTTGAGTTGCTTTCAAAGCGCAGTCGGAAACACCATTACCCGGGTATATTGCTTACGCTCCGGTTGGGTCGGGCCGGATGTCGCCGGAAGGCTGGTGTTTCCCCCGTATTTTCAGATTCATTCAACCTCAGTCGATACCTGCTCCCCCCCCAACGTTGGTGTTATGTTGTTTTCAAAAAAAGCCGGACCAGCGTTTCCCAGCCAATCGAAGGCCGCTGGTTCGCAATTACGTCACGCATATTCGTGTCCGGCGGCGTAGAAACACCGGTTGCCATCTCGATTTCTTTTTGCAGCCGTTCGATTTCTTCTTCCAGCAGTTTTACGGCTTCGCTGCCGATTAAAAGGCTTTTTAAATCCTGGCGCAGGTTGTCGGTGCGTACTCTAAGAATCCATCCCCTGGCGTAGGGGTCTTCGCCGGCCAGAGCGGCATTTTCCTTGACGGACAGATTGATGGTGGCCACCACCCCGCTTACAGGCGACATGATCGATGCGCTGTGGGGACCACGGCGGATGCTGATGGCGGCCTGGCCCTGTTGGATGGTGTTGCCGATCAAGGGGGCTTCGATGTGATCGAATGGACCCAACATATTCAGGGCGAAGTCATCCAAACCGACGCAGACTTCCCCCTTTTGCTCGATGCGGGCCCAGGCATGCCCCATGTGAAAATAATATCCCTGGGGCAGACGAAATCCTCTGATGTTCAAAACATCCAGGGGGCGGACAACCGCGTGGACTTGGTGCTGCTCCGAGAAATAGCGATCAAACTCACAGAAGACGCATTCGTAATCTTTACAGCAGATTTTGTAGTCGATAAGACCATTCGCATAAAGCAGGCAAGGCCGCTCCCCCTTGGGCAGAAGTTGCAGGCGCTCGCGTGTAAAAGCAATGCGGCCATCCGATGCCGGGGGGATTTTGCCCTGACGGCGGGCCGCACTGGTTTTCTCGGCGGATTCGCTCAGGGCTCGATCTAATGGACATTCGGAGCACTGGCGATTTTTATCGCAAAGTTTGCGTAAATTGAGTCGCCCCTGATTCCATACACAGGATTGGGGGCGTTCAATATGAGAGGATATCGTATCGGCTTGCGGTGTGTCGGGATGGGAGGCCGCCTTGCCGTTTGGTTTCTGGGGGGCTTTGGGAGACGTTTTTTTTTTCAATGGGGTTCCACTATTGCCATTCCGGTCATCGTAAAAATCGATTCATTGTATAGCAAGGAGGATGCCACGTGAGCCCGTTCAATGATTTATGGGTTAACCTATGAAAATAACTGTTGTAATCTGATCTGAAAATTTATGGATTAAATGTTGATAAATACAACAAGGTGTCGAAATTTACAACAAAAATCCGGCAACATGATTTTCTTCTTAATAAATATGTAAAAAAATCAAATAGAAATAGGTATGCCGGATGAGGTGTTGAAAATTGCAACGCATGTGTTGGGTTCTCCAACACTTTGTTGCCTGTTCGTGGGACCACGTTCCTGTCGCAAGGTTTGTTTGACACGATGGAACGCCTTGCTTATAGTTTGCTTCCCCGTCGATCATTTCCAAAACACGCACCGAATGGTCAATACGTTGATGCCATGAAGGTCGACGCATGACCGTTGCCTCCACGCCTGCCGTGAGGTGAATTATGCACAATCAACGATTGTTAGCGCTAAGCATCCTGGTCAGTCTGATGACCCTCCCGGGGGTACCCGCGTGGGGGGGCGAAACCCTCCGCCCGGCGCTTGAGGAGAGCCTTAAGTTGCCTTCCCAACTGAATTTTTGCGGTGAACCCGTCCCTCTGGATCACACCGAAGTGCGGGAGCGTATGGAAAAGGAGATGCTGCTTTCCCTCTGGGATCGGGACCAGGCTGTTTTATGGCTGAAACGATCCACCCGCTTTTTTCCTTCAATCGAAAAGATGCTGGCCCAGGCCGGACTCCCGGATGATCTCAAATATGTACCTTTGGCCGAAAGTGCCCTGCGGGCCCATGCGGGGTCTTCCAAGGGGGCCATCGGTTATTGGCAGTTTTTACCGGAAACCGGCCGGCGATACGGATTGACCGTCAACGGGAAAATCGATGCGCGTCGGAATCTGCAGGCGTCCACCCAAGCCGCGATTGCCTATTATAAATCGCTGTACGCCAAGTTTGGGAAGTGGAGCCTGGCGGTGGCGGCTTTTAACATGGGCGAGGAAGGATTGCAGGCGGAAATCATGGCTCAGGGGGTAAGTGATTTCTACCGGCTATATCTGCCCCTGGAAACCCAGCGCTATCTCTTCCGGATCCTGTCCGCCAAGCTGATCCTGACCCAGCCGGAGCGCTATGGTTTTCATCTCGGAACCGAAGACTATTATGCCCCTCTCAAATTTCACACCATTGAGTTGACCTGCTGGGAAGAAACCAGTCTCACGGTGGTCGCTGGTGCCGCCAAAACGGATTTCAAGCGTATCAAAGATTTGAACCCCGAGCTGCGCGGCCATTATCTGGCGGCCGGAACCTATGCCCTGGCGATTCCCGAAGACGGAGCCGCCGGCTTTCATGAACGTTTCAAGACGCTTCACGACGACTGGGTGCAGCAACGCCAAGAGCGGATTTACGTTGTGAAAACGGGTGACAATTTATCCTCCATCGCCGAGCAGTTTCGTGTGCCCCTGCCGGCCATTTTGATCTGGAACCGTATTGACATCAACCGCCCCATTCATCCCGGAGATCGCCTGGTCATTTTTCCCTCCCAGGAGCGAGCAGGCGAACCCTGAGACCTCCCGCTTTGAGGGAGGAGCCTATCCCGGTGTTGAAAATAAGGGGATTCAAGGGCTGCTGTCTTTTGAGAGGGATGGCGCTGCCCGGCGAGGGCGCCGTTCATACCGGGAGATGAATTTTACGGCGGGATTTCTTGCGGGCCGGCCGGTAGAGGATGGCCGTGTGGCCAATCATACCCGCCCTGAAGCAATGGGCCTGATCGCAAATGGTATCGATGATCTTGTTTTTTTGCTCTTTTTCCTTGTATTCGATAAATTTTACTTTGATCAGTTCGTGGCTTTCCAGAGCCGCATCCACGGAATCCAGGACCTCGTCTGTCAATCCGTTTTTCCCGATTAGAACCAATGGTTTGAGGCTGTGGGCCAATTGCCGGAGATACTTGGCTTGTTGGCTGGTCAATAATTCTGGCATGTGTTTATCCGTTATTTGTTTTGTTGGGTAATGTTCCTGCCCGCCACGGGCATTGCCGGTCTTTAGTTCCGGGTCACCATCAGGCGCATGGACAATTCTTTGTTGCCTGATGCATGGCCGCCCCCCAGGATTTCGCGGTTGATTTCCCGCTGGCTGTCGGTTGTACCCGCTATTTCCACCCATTGGCCCAGTGGGACGACCAACTGCGTGGCCGCTTCCGCAAACCGAATGGGCTGTCGCAAGCCGCGCGGGTTGAGATAGCTGATATGCGGCATGATTTCAATTTGAACGTTATTGCCCATAAGAACGGGGCGGATGTCATAGCCGGTATCCACCTTTTTAAAGGTAACCGGCCGATGAATATGACCGTGTTTGTGCGACAGCCGTGACCAGCGTTCCGGATAGGGCACGTCGTAACCGGAGCTGATATAGGCGGTGCTGCCGGAACGCACCATGACGGTGTATTCACTGTCCCGCAGGCGTTGGCGTTTTTCCGAGGACAACGCCACGTCCACGCCTTCCTCTCTTTTTTGGCCGACCCCGATGGTGGCGTCGCCGATCTCGATTTTTCCCCGGGTCGACACCGCCTGCTCCTTTTCCGCTTCCCGGTAGCCATATTGGACGCGGATTTTGAGTTGGGGCACCGGCTGATCGATGCGGGAAACAAACTCCAGGATACGCTTGATGTAAGCCGGGTTGTCAATGACGATCAGGGAATTGCTGGGGACATCGGCGGAAATGAATCCGTACGGGCTCACCAGGGGTTTGACCATGGTCAGCATATCGCTGACATCGCGGTGAACGATACGGATTTGGGTGATTTCCTCGCTGGACTGGGCTGTGGTTGGTCCTCCATGCAGCAGCAGGCCAAAAATCAGCATGGCGGCGCCGAATATCGGCAGAAAAAAGCCCAGCCGAAAAGCGGGGTTCGATTTTGGCAGAAAAAAGAGCATGGTTTTTGTCTGTAATGCGGTGTTGCAAGTTTTGATTTGAACTCTCCACCTTTATTGGAGGACTCGGAGAGATTTAACCGGACCGGTTGGTTTTTTACCTACTATGGAGACAAGACCTGCGGCAAGCTAAAAAAGATGCCGGTAAGGCCACAGAGATGGTCGCCCAGCACCAAATTGCGATCCGGTTTATGTGCTTTGGGCCAGATTATTGGGAAGGAGGGCGTCTTGCAACGGGCGATTGCGCTGAAGTAAGCGCAATCGCCCGCGTCGATTTTAGCGGGCTGCCGATTTAGGTGATGCGGCCTCTTAGGCATTGATTGGCCATGTAATAAGGATTGCCTCGTGGCGCGACTGCCGCAACGAAACCCGAGGCCTTCTCGTCGGGCTCCTCATGCCTGGGGATTGTCAACCAATCGCCTTGCCGATGCGGTCCATCGCCGCTTCCACTTTGTCATGGTCATTGAACGCACTGATGCGGACGTAGCCTTCGCCGCAGCGACCGAACCCCGGACCCGGGGTGCAGACGACCCCTGCCTGGTGCAGGAGCAGGTCGAAAAAGTCCCAAGCGTTTCGGCCGCCTGTATTGACCCAGATATAGGGCGAGTTCTCGCCGCCGATGTGGTCATAGCCCAGGTTGGTGATACGTTCCCGAATCAAGGCCGCGTTTTTGAGGTAATAGTCCACCAGGGCCTTGGTTTGGGCTTGCCCTTCCGGAGAATAGACCGCCGCGGCTGCCTTTTGGACCGGATAGGAAACCCCATTGAACTTGGTGGTATGGCGCCGGTTCCAGAGGGCGTTGAGGTCGTGGGCCGCGCCATCGCTGTCGTAGGCGCGGCACACCTTGGGGACCACCGTATAGGCGCAGCGCGTGCCGGTAAAACCGGCTGTTTTTGAAAAACTGCGGAATTCGACGGCCACTTCTTTGGCCCCTTCGATTTCATAAATCGAATGGGGCAGGGCGTCATCCCTGATAAAGGATTCGTAGGCGGCGTCAAAAAGAATGAGCGCTTTGTTGTCCCGGGCAAAAGCGACCCACTGGGACAAAGCGTCCCGACCGATGGTGGCGCCGGTGGGATTGTTGGGAAAGCAGAGATAAATAAGATCCACCGGCTCTTCCGGAAAAGCCGGCAGAAAGCCATTGTCGGCCATGCTGGGCATATAGACGACACCGCCGTAGCGGCCGTCTTTGTAGACCCCGGTGCGTCCCGCCATGACGTTGGTATCCAGGTAGACCGGGTAAACCGGGTCCGGAATGGCGACCTTGATGTCCGTGGCGAAAAGCTCCTGGATATTTGCTGTGTCGCATTTGGATCCGTCGCTCACGAAGATTTCACCGGGATCGATATCCGCATTGCGGGCCTGGAAATCATGCGCAGCGATGGTCTCGCGCAGGAACGGGTAGCCCTGTTCAGGGCCGTAGCCTTTGAAAGACGGACCTGCCGCCAGTTCATCGACGCCCGCGTGGAACGCCTGGATGCATGCCTCCGGCAGGGGACGGGTCACATCCCCGATCCCCAGTTTGATGATATCCATGTCAGGGTTGGCTTCCTGGAAAGCTGCGACGCGTTTGGCAATTTCGCTGAACAAATAGGAGGATTGAAGTTTGCGGTAGTTTTCGTTGATTCTAATCATTTGGCAACACCTTTCTCACTCAAAGCCGGAAGGTTTCTGCACAGGTATGCGTTAACAGATTCAATATATTTCGGTTAAAAATTTATTTATTAACATGTTCCGCTATCGATTCTCAAGAATCAAAGTACACCTTTAAAAAATTTGAACACAGCAACCACATTATCTTAAATGACCAATTGCGATGGCAAAATTTATATTAAATGTATGACAATTAAGCATAATTACCAATAGGTGATACCCGGGGGGATGCAATCAACAAAAAGTGTAGTACCCGTCGAACACCAGGGGGTGTTTGAAAATGGACATATAAAGGTCTGGGGTATTGCGGCACTCTTAAGGTGGGGGTAATGGGGAGGGGGGCAAGTATACAAGGGGGGGAGCATCCACCCTATATGGGAACGAGATGCCTTTGAAAATAAATACTTTGAAGGCAAAAAATGTGAATATGATATAAATACAGTAAGATATAATTATCTTGCTGTGTTGGTGTGCATTGAGCATCGGTAAAGGGCCGTCCCCCCCGAGGTCTTCTCAAGACCCTGGGTGTAAAATCAGCAAAAAGAGGGGGTGAAATTCTCATTTTTAGCCTGGTTTTGCCACAGAATTTACTTGGCTGATGTTTTAAAATTCCATATCATAATAATATCAGGCGTTTTTATAGGGTAAAGAAGAGAGCGACAAATAATGGTGAGTGGAATTTTACCGTGCACACCCCGTTTCGAAATGATTTTGAAGTATCATCATTTTTTTGACAGGTGGGGGCAGGGGGGCACGGCAATACCGGTTTGAAGAAGGGTGATGCAAAAATAGGGGGGGGGAGAAATACAAGTCGTTGGGGGATGCCCCCGGGGGGACACCAAAAACGCGGATGTGTGCGGTTAGGATTCATCCTTAACGGTACCCCTTTTGGGGGCGGTGGTTGTTGGGCATGCCCTCCACCGCAATGGAGGGCATCGATCCTTACTCACCGTCCATATCGAGTTCCCTTTCGATCCGGTGCACCCACTCGGGTACCGTAGCCTTGGCGACGTCATGATAGGCGCGCATATAAGGCTTGATATCGATCAGGGGGCTGCCGTCCACGGCCTCCAGCCCCTTGACGGTAAGGACGTTGCCCTCCCTTTTCAGCAGCCGCACTGTGGAGACCAGGACAGGGTTAGGTCTGGCCGGACTGCGGGTGGCGAAGATGCCCTGCATGGGAAGGTCTTTGCGGCCCATGGGGTGAACTTTGCGAAGCTTGCGCCGTTCCGGGTCGATCAAGTGCGGCCAGTAGAGCACCACAATATGTGAGAATCCTTCGATGCCATCGAGCAGTTCGGTCCAGGGTTCGAAAATGAACAGACTGCTGACCGTATCGTTGATCTCCTGATGATGGGCGCGCATTTGGTCCATCCGCTTTTGGAGTTCAATATCCGACTCACCAGCCTTCAGAATGGGATTTTTGATGGGGCTTTGCACTTTTCCCACAGGATTGAAGTGCAGCGCTAATGGTTTGGTATCCGTGTTGCTCATTGTGACTCCTCCTAAAATGGTTAGCCCGGATTCGTGTTCTCAGAATTGTTTCGATGACCTTGCGGCGACCGACCGGACTCCTGTAATAATCATTTCCGTTCCTAATCCCTGACCAGGCCGGCCAATTCATAGGGGTTGCTGCCGGCCTGGGTCATGCGTTGATAAAGGGGTTCGTCCAGATCGAAAGTTGCCACCGCGGAGACGAAGCGGTCCGGATCGTCCAGATAGTCCAGGGCGGACAGCACCTGGGCCGCCTTGGGGGTTCCTTGGGGGGCGAACGCCCGCAAACGATCAAAATTGAAACTCAGGGCAACACCCCGGCCGGTTTTCTGCTCCCGGTTCCAGATCAACAGGATGGCCGCCGGATTCGGCACGGAAACAGCTTTCAGCTGTTTCGGCGAAAGGGGTTTGACGACCAGGCCCCTTTTGCCCGGTGTGCAGTCCAGCACCACCTGAAAGGCGTCTTCCTTGCACCATACCGGACAGGCCAGCACGGTGTAACGCTCCCCTTTGGCAAGGGGGTAATGGCTCTGGATGTAGTGGGCCATCAGGTAGCCCGAGGTCAGGCCGGGGCAGATATGATTGTGCAACTCGGCCGACTTCAGAAAATCGTAGGGGCCGTCCTTGGCCCACACATTGGCAATCGCGGCCAGGGTGAAAAGATCGCGTCCGGCCTGGTAGTCGCCGGTCCGCTCCCAGAAGGCGGGTTGCACGATGGCCTCCGGCCCCATGTCAAGGGACTGGGCCGACCAGGTTCCGTCCATCCGGCTGATGATGACGGCCTGGCCGGAGGTTTTGTGAAAGAGCATGAAGCGCAGGGGGTGGGACTGGGGGCGCTGGAAGAAGAGCAGGTTGCCGCGGCCCACGGTGCAGCCGGTCAGGACCTGGGTCTTCCCCAGGTATGGCAGGGCACTTGCGCCGTCAATCACGACATAGGGGGCATCGGTCATCAGCAGCAGTCGGGGGTCATCTTTTACGACCGACAAGGTATGCATGGCGTTGGAAACGACCTTGTCGAAGGAGGAAGCGGATGCGTTAGCAGCACCGAGCAAAGACATGCCGACGGCTATGGTCAGGAGAAAGCGGATTTGTTTCTTCATTTTGAGAGGCTCCTTTTTTGTCTGTAAAGGTTCAGTGTTTGTTGTAAGCCACGACGATGTCGAGTGAAGGCATGGATTCATCGCGTGATTCTTTCGGTTAAAACGAGAGGCTCAGCGACGCCCCGAAGAATCGGTCCGTGGCCGGATAGCCCGAGGTGTCGTAGTATTCTTCGTCAAAAAGGTTTTTCACGTAGACGTTGAGCACCGCCTTCTGAAGCGGTCCCTGGTTTTCGCAAAGGATCTGCTCGATGCCGAAATCCACGGTATGGTAAGCGTCGATCTCGACTTCCCGGAAGTTCCAGACATCCGGGGCGATCTCTTCGGAAATTTCCGTGACTTCGTCGCTCTGGTAATAGTAGTCCAGCATCAGGGCGGTCTTCTCGAAGAGTTGGTAGCGCAGGCCGGCGCTCACGCGGTGCTCAGAGCGCTGATCCAGTTCGGTCTCGCCGGCCGGCTCGTCGCCCCGGTTGTCAAAGTCCTGCCAGGAATAGCCGAGCGTGAAGGAGAGGTCGTCCATCAGGTGGCCACCCACCTCCACATCGATGCCGTGGCGATAGACTTCATCGAGATTGATCTTGTAGTCGCTGTAGCGCAGGGCCCCCGCGCCGGCACCCGAGAAGTTGGCATAGGTGCTGTTGGTGGCGATGTAGTCCTTGATGTCGTAAAAGGAGAAATTAAACTTGAACGTGATGTCCCGCCACAGGCGGCGGCTCAGAATGAAATCGTAGCCCACGCCGTGCTCGGGGTTCAGAAAAAGGCCGGCCGGGCGTCCCTGGGGGTTGTAGTCCCCGTGGTAGTCCGGGGCGCGCCATATCTTGCTGACTCCCACCGAAAACGATGTGTCCCGCAGCCAGGGGGCCAGTTCGTCCATCTTCCAGGTGAGAAAGGATTTGGGCACGAACTGGTTCCAGTTACGGCTTTCCATAGGTCCGTAGGCCGGGTTCCACACTGCGCCGCTCCCGGAAAGATTGCTCACGTGGATCTTGACGTATTCGTAGCGCAGCCCCAAAGTCAGCTCCAGGGATGGCAAAATATTCCAGCGGTGCTGCATAAAGCCGGCTTTTTTGTAGATCCGTTCGTTCTTCTCGGAATCGTCCAGAACGTTGCCGTTGTCGTAGAGGCGGGCCAGGTCGAACCCCACGGTGGTGGTGTGGTTCGGCAGCCATTGGATATCGTCCTTGAACTTGACGCCTTGAGACCACCAGGTCGTGTCCAGCTCCGAGCGTTCCGTGTCTCCGAGGTTGACAAAGTAGCTTCGGTTGCGTTGTTCCTTGCTATAGTAGGCCCCCAGGTGGATCAGGCCGACCGGCGAGGGCTGCTCCCAGTTCATGCGCCAGGCATGGGACTCACCGTCCCAGGTGGGTTCCTGGAAGGCGTCGAAGGGGCCATCCTCGCTGCGGGGGTAGTCCGAATCATAGTCCCCATAGGTGGCTCCAGGGTTGTTGACCGGCGCGTCGCGGTCCGTGTCGGTGCCTGACAAGCTCAAGGTCGCGAAACCGTCCGCCGGCAGCAGATAGCCGATGCGCCCGTAGAGGGTTTCGATGTCGGTTTCGTTGTGGCGCAGGTAGCCGTCGGTGAGATAGCGCCGGTAGGCCATATCGTAAGTGAAATCCTCGACCGCGCCCTGAACGGTGGCGAGGTTGTCCCAGGTTTCATAAGAACCGTAGCTCGAGGTCAGGGTCACGTCCGGCTTCAGGCTGTCGTGGTGATGGGGTTTTTCCGAAACCATGTTGATGACGCCGCCGATGCTTTTACTGTCATAAAGGGCCGAGTGCGGCCCCGGCAGGATTTCCACTTCTTGGATCAGAAAGGTGGGCAGCAGGGCGTAGTCCACGATGTTGCTGGACTTGCGGCCGCCGGTTTTCTGGACCGTGAGATCGTCGATGGCGGTGACAAAGCGCTTGGAACTGAACCCTCTCAGGAAAATGGAGTCGATGCCGGGGTCCAGGTTGCTGGCGCCGCGAAAATCCACGATGGCCCGGGTTTTCAGCGTATCCAGGATGCTGGTTGGGGGCCCGATGGTCTTGAATTCCTCCAAGTCGATCACAGTGCCGGTGGGGGGTTGCTCAATCCCGGGGGCACCGCCTTTGTCCTCCACGACGATATCCTCGAGTTGCTGCAGTTCTCCCGGAGGGGGCTCCTCCGCCACCGCGGGCGTTCCCGCCCACAGAATAAAAAACGCTGTTAGCCAAATTATTACGGACCTAAGCATACTATGTGTCCCTCCTTTGTTCCCGTTGGTCTTAAAGAGCACCCTTCGGCGTTCGGCCTGGGGGTGCCGACCCGGCAATTGACGCGGGAGGGTCTTCGGTGTAGGGTTTCCACCGAGGCTCCCCTTAGCCGGGGGCTTCATTCGCGAAGGCAGCCGTGGTCTCCTGGTCGGGATGCGGCTGCCTTTTTAGATCGTAACCGTTTATCCTTCAGAGCAGATCCAAAGCCCGGCGAAAGGCGGCGTTGCCCTGTCCCGTGAGATCGATGGCTACTCCCAGTGCTTGGCGGCTGGCGGTCAGGCCGGCGGCCTCCAGTTCGTCGGCGAAACGGCGGTAGTCGCCAACATAACTCTCGTTGTGGCTGAGCCCGAGCTGAAGGCGAATTTTCGCTCTTTCCTTGATGTCCATGCGATATCTCCTCGTGTTGATCGATATTATCGGGTTTGCGTACCGGCAGCGGGCAGGCGGCGCATGGCCATCAGCGCGGCCTGGCGCTGGCCCTGGAAATTGACCGCCTTGGCCAGAGCCACGCGGCCGGCGGCCGCATCCTGAAGCTGAAGGGCGGCATAGCCGGCCATCAACCAGGCCCTACCGGCCCGGCGCCGGTCGGCCTGGGCCACGCGCCGGTAGGCCTGGCCGGCCTCCTCGAAGCGATCAAGGGCGTAAAGCAGGTCAGCCTCTGTCATCAGGAGATCACCGTCGCAGGTTTCCGGCTTAAAACGTCGGCAGACGTCCAGGGCCTCCTGGAGGCGATCCAACTGCTGCAAAGCCCGTACGAGGCTTTTCAGAAGGCGCAGCTCACAGTCTTTTTCTAGGGCGGCTGTATACAAAGGCACGGCTTTGACCGGAATACCCACCTGCAAGTGAAGGTCAGCCACCAGCCTGGTTTCCTGGCGGGAAAGGGGCCTCAGATAGCCGACCACCGTCATGGCCATGAGGGCCTGTTCATAGCGGTTGTCCTGCAGCGCCACGTGGGCCATGGCGTGCCACCACTTGGCCTGCAGGGGGGCCTCGCGGGTCAAGTGCCGAATCAAATCCCGGGCGGCTTGGTCCATTTCCAACTGGAGATATTGATGCAACAGGATTTCCTGCCACTGGATCTGCTTCTCTCCAACGGTGGTGGCCGCCAATCGGCGAATGTGCGGTAGCGCACGGCGCACTCGGTTTTCGGCCAGCAGGGCATGGACGTAGTTTTCCCGCCAGGCGGGTTGGATTGCTTCCGCGTGTTGGGCGAAGAGTTTATCAAAGGCGGCTATGGCGGGACCGTATTGCTCGGCCATGAGCAGGGCCGCCGCGCTGCTGTATAGGTATTCAGGATCCGGCGAAGGCACACGGGTATAGGCCTCGGCAAACCCCCGGGCAGCAGTGGCGTAATCTTTCAGAGCGTAGCCGGCCTGGGCCAGGTTCAGCCAGGAGGATATGTGGTCGGGATCCCGTTGCAGGGCCATTTCATAGGCAGCCCGGGCCGGGTGGAAGTCTTCCTGCAAGAGATGGCAGGTGCCCAGAGCGAAATAGATCTCGGGATGGTGAGCGCCCCGGGGATCGTCGCCGGACGGCCCCGGAAAGGGGTCGCCGTGGGCCTGGAACTCCCGGAGCAGGGCCGTCGCCTGCGCGTAGGCATTGTCCTGGATCAGGCGGGCGGCACGGGACAGCACGACCCGGGCCGGTCCGGGCAGATCGGGGCTGTCCGCACTGGCCGGCAACGCCGCCGAGCCGATAAAAACGACCCATAAAACACCTGTCAGCAGGGCCGTTCGCATGGGCTGACGGGCGCATAAGGCATGACCAATAAAGCGTTGCATGAGTAAACCCTCCAATACGGTTTGCGGCTATTCCAACTGGAACCGAATCTTGGTCTCGGCCCAGGCTCTGACCGGCATGCCCGCCACGGTTCCGGGCTTGAATCGCCAGGCGGCCACGCAGCGCATCACACTGGCGTCGAAAACGCCGACGGGTTGGCTTTCCTGAATGGTGATGCTGGTGACCCGACCATCTTCCTGGACGACAAAACGCACCCGCACCCAGCCTTCGATACCGCGGTGTTTGGCATGGATGGGATAGACCGGCGGGATACGGGAGACCACCGTCAAGGGGGCATCCAGGTCGCCGGCGGCAAAAAGGCCGCCCGTTGCCGCCGTGTCCAGCGCTACAGGTGCCATGGCTGGCAGGGCAACGGCCACCGGGCCTGCCGGCAGGCGGGGATTGAGGTCGAAGGACAATGCCAGACGCGGCTGGACCCGCGGCGCGAACTGCGGCTGGGGAAGGGCCTCCACCGGCGGGGCCGGCGGTTTCTCGGATTCACGACGGACCGGACTTTCCGCGTGCTTGAGACGAATCACATTGATGTTGGCGACCGGCTGCTCGAAGACCGGTACTTCGGTCGGCCGCTGCAGCAGGTGCGGCATGAGGGCGAAGAGCAAGAGGTTGAGCACAAGGGCTCCGGTTCCTGCTCCAACCCAGATGGCCGCTTGCTGACGCCACCTCCCGGTTGTGGTTTGATGGGCTAAGACGACAGTCGTCATGGTCAGGTGCCCTCCGGCAGCCGGGCCGCCAGGGATACATTGACAGCTCCGGCCAGGCGGCAACCGTCCATGACCTGGATGGCCGTTCCGGTGGAGCTGGCCCGGTCGGCGACCACCACCACGACCCCTTCGGGATTTTCCGCCAAGGCCCGCTCCACGTTGGCCCGCACCGCCCTTACGTCCACCTCGCGGTGATCGAAATAGATTCGGTCGGCGGCATCGACACCGATAAGAATGGTGGCCTTGGTCTGACTCACGGCCGTGGCTGCCGTGGGGCGGTTGACCTCGACACCGGTTTCCTTGACGAAACTCGTGGTGACCAGGAAGAAGATCAGCAGGATGAACACCATGTCGATCAGGGGGGCGATGTTCAGCTCCACGGAGGAACGGTTGTTGCGGCGGGCGCTGCTGATGGTGAACATGTCGGGTCCTTATGGTTTGGGATCACGCCTTTAAAGCCAGGACGTTTGAAATTTAATTAAATGGTACGGCTAAACTCGTATTATGAAGTGCGACAAATATCTCTATTTTCATTTTTTTGTTTGCGTATTGGCCTTCCGTCATTTCCTTTTTCTGTAAGGCGGCCAAAATATTCTTACGCTCTGCCCGCATCATCTTCATGCTCTTCATGCCCTTCATGGTAAATCTTCACAGAAACTTCACAGATGCCGGCGCAGAAAGAGCCCTGCGGCCGTGATGCGCTGTTGCAGGTTGCGGGCCCGGCGGTCCAGAAAGCCTTTCATGTACAGACCGGGGATGGCCACCAAAAGTCCGGTCTGGGTGGTAATGAGGGCCTCCGAGATGCCCCCGGCCATGGCCTTGGCATTGCCCGTACCGAAGACGGCCATGATGTCGAAGGTGGCGATCATCCCGGTCACCGTGCCCAACAGGCCCAGCAGGGGCGCCACGGCCGCCAGGACACCGATGATCTGAAGATGGTCGCTGAGCGAGCGGTTGAGGCGCTGCACGGTTTCCTCCAGGATGAAGCGATCCAGTAGCCGCTCGCCGCTGCGGGCCTGCAAAAAGTGTGTTACCAGCAGGGCTATGGCGCCGCTGTACTCCCGGCGGTCGGGCAGACGACCCGCCTGCAAGTGGTCCCGCGCTGTCCGGAAGGGCATGCTGCGGCGGTGCAGACGCCGGAAAAACAGGGCCCGATTGATGATCAGCAACCACATGGCCAGGCTGATGCCCGCCAGGGGGGGCATCACCGGCCCGCCGGCCTGCAGGTAGTCCAGGGTCTGGTGGTAAAAGACCTGTAAAATCTCAGCCATGGTCAGCGCGACTCTTGTGAACGGTGTTGACCAGGGCCAGGGCTTTTTCTTCCATCTGGCCGATGCGCCGGTCCACAGACCGGTTTAAAAGGGTGTGGGCCAGCATGATGGGAATGGCTACGGACAATCCCAGCATGGTCGTCACCAGAGCTTCCGAGATGCCGCCGGACATCATGCGTGGATCGCCGGTACCGAAGCGCGTGATCACATCAAAGGTATCGATCATACCGGTGACGGTGCCCAGCAGCCCCAGCAGGGGGGCGATGGCGGCCAGCATGCCAAGCGTCGACAGGAACCGCTCCATACGCGGCACTTCACGCAGGATCGCTTCCTGCAAGGCATTTTCCATATCCTCCCGGGGCAGGTGGCAGCATTCCAGGCCGGCCGCCAGCACGCGGGCCACAGGTTTGCCGCGCAGCTCCAAACAGGCTTTCCGGCCGGCCGGCCAGCGCCGTTCGTCGATCAGGGCCGCGATCCGCTGCATCAATTTTTCAGCATTGCAATTTTTGCGCAGGAGAAAAACCACCCGCTCGAGAACGATAAGCGCCCCGATAGCCAGGATGGCCAAAATCGGCCAGACGATGGGGCCGCCTTTGGGTACCTGCTCCCAGAGGCTCAGTTCGTGGGTCAGCTGCCGCAGGGCCGCGCCGCGGGAGATATCCATGGGTACGGCCTCGGCCTGGCCGGTCATGTAGTGCGCGATTTGTTTCTGCATGCGTCGCGATGGAAGCCGGGAAAGGGCATAAAGTTTTTGGCTGGCTTCGGCGTAGGTCAGAAACCCGATTTCGTCCTTCAGACGGTAAACAGCCGTAAAACAACCCAGGGTCAGAATGTCGGCCTCGGTTTCCAGACCGGCCGGGTCGACGATTGTCCCCTGACCCAGGGCGACTTCCCCCGAATGCTGGATATACAGTTCCAAGGCCGCCACGAGCCGGCGGACGTCTGCCATCCCGGGGAACCGGGCCTGTTCGGCGAAGGACTGAAGAAAGGCCGGATCAGGACCGCCCCGGGCGCTTTGCAGGTTTTCGCGCCAGAGGGTCGCCGTATCCTTGGCGGCCACCCGGATCAGCCCCACCAATTCGCGAATGACACTGTCGGTTTCGGCCAATTGGGCGGAAAGGGCCGCCTCTTGCTCGGCCAAAGACCGGACTTCGGCCGTGAGACCCTCAACGGAAGACCGCAGCCGTGCATTCTGTTTTTCGAGGGCGGCGATAGCTTGGTCCAGGGCGGCCTGGTCATCGGCGATGCGCGCCTGCACAGTCGCGGCCTCGGCTTCGGCCGCGCGCTGTTCTGCATCGGCTTTTTGCATCAGGACTTCCCGTGCCTGGCGGGCTTCGGATTGTCGAACGCGCATGTCCTGGCCATATGCCGGACCGGCACCGGCCCAAGCCGCCAGACCGACCATCAGCAACATCCATCGTCGTGGTTTCATGGGGTCGCCATCCTTCCTATGGGCAGGCGCAGAAGCTCCACCGGCTGCCGTTTGGCCCCGATGTCGATGGCCTTTCGCAGAGCGCCGTCGAAAGACGAAGGCAGCGGGGTCCAGGCGCCGGTGGCGACATCGAACAGGCCGCTTTGGCTCTGATCCAGGGTCTGGTAGAAGAGGGCGATCCGTCCCAGCCGAAAAATCGTCGCCAGCAATGACTGGCCCTCGACCGTGATGGTGTCCTGATAGACTTCGATGGTTCGCCCGTACTCGGCTTCCACCATGAGGGCCTCCACGGTTTTGCGGAATTTTTCGCTGATCGTCACCCCAGGATCGGCCAACAGGTTTTTAAGGTGGGCGACCCGCCGTCGCCGTTCGTCGGTCAGAAACGGTTGGTCGGCGTCAATACGGTCACGAATCTCTACCAGCACCTCTTCGAGGTAAGGGGCGATCTGGTTGGCGATTTCCTCGCCGGCCGCCAGCTGGCGCGATTTGGCGGCGATCCGCTCCCGGTGTGCGGCCTGCTCCTCCCGCAGGCGCGCTTTTTCTTCCCCCAGCCGTGTCTGCTCCTGTTGCAACGATGCCAGCAGGGCCATACGTTCATTGTGCTTTTTTTGCCAGGTTTCCTCGGCCTTCTGAGTGGCCTGGCGGGTAGCGATGGCCTGCTGGACCGGTCGCTCGATTTTGTCACGGACGGCGTCCCCCGCTGCCCACAGCAGGACCGGCGCCATGAGGCAGCCTACCGTGACGGCCTGTAAAATGCGATTCCACGATATCAATGGGCACCTCCTCCAATCGGATGTTTCCCCCCGCATCACCTGCCGTCGGCACAAAACAAAAAGGCCGAGGGGTCTGCGACGGGGATTATTCCCGTACGAAGACCTTCTCGGCCTTGCTTTGCGGATATTCAGGCGGCGTGTCGGGCCAAGCGTTCAGAGCGTTGGCTTAACACCGGAATTTAGATGGGGCACCTTTTGTGGTGCATCCCAAAAGCACCATGTAAACGTAATTCGTTTTATACCTTCGCGGTATCTCTCAGTGTGAAGAACAGAGAACTAACTCATAATGCAAGAATTCGTCAAGCGTATTTTTGGGGGAGGCCCCTCCGGATGGCCAAAAGAGGGCCTCACGGCGATGATTGCGGTGGTGATAAGGGGGCTATCACTGGAGAAATAGGGCACCCGTGGGATCCACGACATATCATTCCGGCTGATCGTTGTTCTCCGGAAAATCATCGTGGCCCGGCTCTTCCCTGGTATAGAGCCAGATAAGCAGGCCAATAAAAGCAAAAATGAGGATATTCATGAGGGTATCGACCAGATTTTCCATTTTATACACCCTTTTCTTTTTTCAGCGCTTTGAGAAGACACATCACCAGAAAAAGAACGATGAACACGAACGGGTTGGCACTCAACGCGATGATCTGGCGGACGGCGTCGGCGCTGCCGGATAGAATCATTACCAAACCTAAGGCTCCCAGGATGATGCCCCACGTCAGCTTCACCTTTACCGGCGGGTCCTGGTTGCCGCCGGTAGAGAACATGGATAGGACGTAGGCGGCGCTGACGACACTGGTGACGATGAACAGAAAAGCGGCCATGACGGTGGCGGCAATGGTCAGTTTTGAGAATGGCATGGTCTCCAGCAGCAGAAAAGTGGTCCGGTTGATGTCGGTCTGGACTACGGTCGGATCGAGTTGGTTGGCAGCCCCCTGGTAAAACCCCATGCCGCCGAATATGCCGAACCAGAAGATGGAAAAGACAGTCGGCGCCAGCAGGACGCCCAGGATAAATTCGCGGATGGTGCGCCCCTTGGATATCCGGGCGATGAAAACGCCTACGAAGGGTGCCCAGGCCAGCCACCAGAGCATGTAGTTGAGCGTCCAGGCGCTGAACCACTGTCCTACCGTTTCTTCATAGAAAGTGTACGTGCGAAATCCATGGGGCAGCACGTTGGTGATATATTCTCCGAAGCCCTCCACGATGTTCTGCATAAAAAGATGGGTCGGTCCCACCAGGAGAACGAACACCATCAGGCTGATGGCAATGAGAATGGCGGTGTTCGAGAGGGTCGCCATACCTTTGCTCAGGTCCACCAGCAGCGGAAGGATGTAGGCCAGACACAAAACGGCAAAAATGGCCAGACCCAGCCCAAGTCCGGCCCGTTGAATACCAAATAGTGTGGCGACGCCATCCTCGACCTGGAAGACACCCAGGGCAATGGATCCGGCCAGCCCGATGGCAATGGCATAGATGGCCAGCAGATCCATGAGCCAGCCGACGGTACGGGCCCAGGGTTTGTCACCAAAAACGATGTTGACGGGGGCGCTGACCAGAGGAGGGGCCTGCCGTCGAAAGGTAAAGTAGGCGATCACCAGGGCGGTCAGACCATAAATCGCCCAGGCATGCAGACCCCAGTGGAAGTAGGTAAGAAACAGCGCTGTCGGTCCCGCCTGGTACGCGGGCATGTCGCTTTGATCCTGAATAAAAAGGAAATGGGAAATGGGTTCGGCCGCGCCATAGAACAGCAGCCCGACGCCCATGCCAGCGGCAAACATCATGGCCAGCCAGCTGAAGGTTGAAAACTCGGGCTCATCCTCGGAGCGCCCCAGTTTGATTTTCCCGAAACGAGACAGCGCCAGCCAGAGGCTGATGATGAGCAGCGCACTTGCCGTCAGCATGATAAACCAGCCCCGACTTCTAAGAATGACACTCACCGTCCGGGCTGCAAATGCGGCCAACGCCTGGGCATCCATCAGCCCCCAGATCGAGACGGCGGCGGTTAGTGACAGGGCCGTAACCATCAGTGGGTTGCGAAACATTTTCCCCCCTTGAGTGGTGAGTCGATAGTTGAAGCCGCTTGAGTGGAATCGGTTGGTCTAACTTGAGGCGTGATAATTTAATTAGAGCATATCTGACCGATGCAGGTCAAATCGTAATTCTGTTTTACAACCGTTTGGTTTCGGTGGCCAGTTGGTGTAGAGTGTTTTTCATAATCAACCAGCTGGGCAGCCCCTTCAGCCGCCCCACCCTGAATAGCCCGGGAGGTTTGTCCTTGATTCCCATTGATCGACAACGCGCCGCCTCCTATGCCGTCCCCTCCTTGGCGTTGTACCCGCCTGATCCAGCGGTGAACCGGCGCTGCTTCGGTAACGACCGCAAGCCGATGATATTGGCATACGCCTTTTTATCTGAAGGAAAAGGTTGACCCATGCCGGTGACCAGGATTCATCGCAATATCACCTTACGGCGCCTGGCTTTGGATCTCTATCAGTTTATCCGCTGCCAGCGGCCGATGGTACAATGGCTGGGGCGCCCATTTGACATCAGCCGGCGTTATGTCGAGATCGACCTGACGTACCGCTGCAACCTGCACTGCTTCAATTGCAACCGATCCTGCACACAGGCTCCCAGCCGACTGGATCTGTCCGTGGCACGGGTAGCGGGGTTTATCCATGACAGCGTTGCGCAAGGCCGGTCCTGGGAGCGGATCCGGCTGCTGGGCGGAGAGCCGACGCTGCATCCGGATTTTGACGTGATCGTGGACATGTTGCGGGATTATCAGGCCCGCCATAACCCCCGTCTGCGACTCGTGGTCTGCACCAACGGCAACGGGGCCCGGGTGCGCCGGACCCTGGCGAACCTGCCGGACGGCATTGTTGTCAAGAACACCTGGAAAGGGACCCGGCAGCGCCTTTTCCGCCCCTTCAACATGGCGCCCCTGGATCGCCCGCTGTACCGATGGGCGAAATACAGCTGCGGCTGCCGCATATTGGAGGATTGCGGCCTGGGCCTGACACCGCTGGGGTACTACCCGTGTGCCATCGCCGGCGGCATCGACAGGGTCTTTGGCTTTGGACGGGGGAGACCGGAACTTCCGGCTCGGCTGGCCGACTTTCAGGAAGATCTATACCTTTTTTGCCGTCTCTGCGGTCATTTCGGGTTTGCCTGGCCCACCAAGAATTCCCGCATGTCTCCCTTGTGGGCGCGAGCTTATACACGTTATCGAAAACGGTGCGCAACATCAAACCGCAGTGTCAACCGTTGATGCACGGGGTGACAGTATAGGGCTTTCCTGCCGGTGGACGGGATCCTTTGTCGTCAGGGCCGGGGTTTGTAAAATCAGAAAATCGCTTTATCCTAATTGGCATGCCGAAAAACATCCCATCCGTCTGCTTGATCGGGAGGCAAGGATTTCAAAAGACGCGGGCATGGGGTTGCCTTCCCAACGCGGTCGGGTGAACCATAAGTGCCACGCCATCGCATTGACCGGACAGGATAATGAAACTCAGTCTTCTTGAGCGGCTTTTCATTCTCAATCCGATTCGCCCTCTGATCCAACGCCATCTGGAAGCCCGGCAGTTGCATACGCTGGGCGGATTGCTGCAGGGCGGTAAAGTCCTGGAAATCGGCTGCGGCCCGGGATCGGGCATCGACCTTATTTTTGATGTGTTTGGAGCGACCACAGTCCATGCCTTCGACCTGGATCATAAGATGGTCGCCCGCGCCCGACGACGGCAGGGACGCCGGAATGCGGCGGTTCAGTTTTGGACCGGCAACGCGCGCCGTATCCCAATACCGGATGCCACCTACGATGCCGTTTTCAATTTCGGCGCCCTTCATCATGTTGTCGACTGGCGTGCGGCGCTTGCAGAGGTTCGGCGTGTTTTGAAGCCTGGGGGCCGGTTCTACTGCGAAGAGATCCTCGCGCATTATATCACCCATCCTTTCTGGGGGCGACTGATGACGCATCCCCAGATGGATCGTTTTGATGGCGTCGGGTTCGTTGCGGCCCTGAAGCATAAGGGATTCAAGGTCCGGGAGGTTCGCGAGATGGGAGATCTCTATATCTGGGTAATTGCCGACAAACGCCGATGAATCATCAGTGGGGCGTCACGGCGGCAATCGGAAAGGGGGGCACATGAAGGGTTCGCATACCTATGTTGTTATCGGTGGCAGTGCCGGTATCGGTATGGAGATTACGCGCCGGCTATCGGCCGAAGGCCATGAGGTGATCGTCGGATCCCGGACGGCGGGTGAACTGGAGGGGATGACCGGCGTGACCCACATTCCCGTGGACGTCACCGAAAGCGCTCTGCCGGCCGATAGCATTCCCAAGAAACTCGACGGTATGGTCTACTGCCCGGGCAGCATCAACCTGCGTCCGTTTCGCGGCCTCAAACCGGAAGCTTTTCTGGCGGACTACCAGGTCAATTTTCTCGGCGCGGTCCGTTCGATTCATGCTTGTTTGACAGCGCTTAAAAAGGCGGATGGGCGGGCAGGTATCGTCCTTTTCAGTACCGTTGCGGTGCAGACCGGCATGCCCTTCCACACCAGTATTGCCAGTGCCAAGGGTGCGGTGGAAGGCTTGACGCGTTCCCTGGCCGCCGAACTGGCGCCCAAGATCCGGGTCAATGCCATCGCGCCCTCCCTGACCGACACACCCCTGGCGGCATCGCTTCTCACCGGTGAAGACAAGCGCAAGGCCGCGGCCAATCGGCACCCGCTCCAGCGCATCGGCCACCCACGGGACATCGCCGCGACCGCCTGCCATTTACTGAGCAGTGATGGTGCCTGGATCACGGGCCAGATTCTGCATGTCGACGGCGGCATGGGGGCCTTGCGCACGTTCAAGTAGCCTCCCTCAACGATGCGCCCGCGGCAGGCGGACGGTTGCTCCTCCAGTTTCTAACCAGTCCCGGCGCCGTGCTGATATTGCTGCGGATCGGAATAGGAGCGATGCCGCGTTTTCGTTCGCAGCCTATCGTTTGGAGGGCGCGAACGCCCTTCTTGAGATAGCTTTTTAAATCATCGGCCCTTAACCCGGATATTCCACGCGTTCGAGATGTCCATTGGCAAGGCATCAGGGGCGCCGCTGTACTTCTGCTACCGCAAGCGCCTGATAACGCCGCCAAGGAGCATCTCGGGCGCGCCGTAAGGTGAAATTTTATCTGTCTTTTTGGAAATCGACGCAGGTTACAAACTGTCACCGGAAAACCACACCTCGAACAGCGCTTATGTCACCGATATGTTATCATAAAATTTATTGTGAAAAAATTTCATGAAATATTCGGGTTAACAAGCCGGCATAAGTGCTTATGATCTCCTGTATAGTTCAAGACACTCAAGCAACCTCAATCTTCCACTAACAATGGAGCCTCTGCAATGGATCTTGCTGACTACTTCAAGAACACCAAAGGCATGGGTGTTCTGGCCACGGCTGACGGCGAAGGGGTGGTGGACACGGCCATCTATTCCCGTCCCCACTTCATGGAAGACGGCACCGTCGCTTTTATCATGCGTGATCGCCTGTCCCACGCCAATCTGCAATCCAATCCCCACGCCAGTTATCTCTTTGTGGAGGCCGGCCAGGGGTACCGCGGAAAACGTGTGTACCTGCGAAAAGTTGGCGAAGAAAAAGAAACCGAACGTCTTTATGCGCTGCGGCGTCGGACCGCACCCGTGGACGACGACCCCGCCGACGATCCCAAATTCCTAGTGTTTTTCGAAATCGAGCGGGTGCGTCCGCTTGTGGGGGACTGAGAAATGATCACTCGCGATGGGTCCTCTACGACAAGACACGCCCGGGTATTATATCTAAAACCCGCAACAGAGAAAGGAGACACCCATGGACGTTAAAGACTTTTGCTCCGGAATGGAGATGGAACTGACCGCTTGGAAAGCCAAATTGTACGATACCTGGCGGAAGTTCGACAAATTGGGAACCGCTGAAAGAGAAAAAATTCAGCCCAAGATCGAAGACCTTCACATGGTGCTCGAAGAATTGAGCGGGCGCGTCGAACAACTCAAGGTGGAGTGCCCTGCGGATTGGAGCCCCATGAAAAAGGAGATCAACGAAGGGCACGTGGACATGCGCAGCAAGCATGAAGAGACCATGAAGCTGATCGGTGAAGCTTCCCCGGTGTCCGTTCCCGGCTAAAGATCGATCCTACGGTTCTTCTCGACCTCCTCCGCGATTAGCCTTCCCATTGACGATTGCTGCCCTGCTCTTGCCGTTTCATATTCGAAAGCCTCTCCTTATTCTAAAAAATGCTATTGCCCCATAGGCGGGTTTGCCGATGATAGGTAAACCCGTCTTTGTTAGACTCCATTACCTCCTTAAATGATATATTCTCGCATCATTGATCATTTCTCGGCGCAGATAAGGATCGTCACCGATGGCAAACGACAAGATTCTGCGACTGATTCTGGGGGACCAGCTCAATGCCCGGCACAGCTGGTTTGATCGATCCCGGAAGGATGTCGTCTACACGCTGATGGAGGTCCGCCAGGAGACCGACTACGTCCGCCACCACGTCCAGAAGGTGGCTGGTTTTTTTGCCGCCATGCGCCATTTTGCCGACGAACTCTCCCGTAGGGGCCACCGGGTGATTTATCTCCGCCTGGACGATCCTGAAAATGAGCAGGCTATTGAAAAGAACCTGCGTCGATTGATCCTCCATGAAAAATGCACCCGCTTTGAATACCTGCTGCCGGACGAATACCGCCTGGATTGCCAATTGGGGAACATGGCAGCCAAACTGCCGGTGCCTGCCGCGGCCGTGGATACCGAGCACTTCCTAACGGCCAGGGGGGATCTCCAGGATTTTTTCAGGGGTAAAAAGCGTTACCTGATGGAGAGCTTCTACCGCCACATGCGCCGCCAGCATGCCATTCTCATGGAGGGCCAACAGCCCCTGGGCGGCAAATGGAATTACGATCACAGTAACCGCAACCGTTACGACGGGGCCGTGCCCCTGCCGGCCGCCAAGGTATTTCGCAACGACGTTCGCGATATCGCCGCCATGATCGCACGCTCCGGGGTGAAAACCATCGGCCAAATTGTTCCACGGCAGTTCATCTGGCCGGTTAACCGCCGGCAGGCCCTGGCACTGCTGAAAGAATTCGTTCGCAAGCGGCTGCCCCACTTCGGCACCTACCAGGATGCCATGACGTCGGAGAGCTGGTCTCTTTTTCATTCGCGTCTGTCCTTTGCCCTCAATACCAAAATGCTGCATCCTATGGAGGTGATCGAGGCCGCGGTCAATTCCCTGACCAGCGAGAACGAAGAGGTAATCGGCATCGAACAGGTGGAGGGCTTTGTGCGCCAGATCCTGGGCTGGCGGGAGTACATGCGTGGTATCTACTGGGCTCACATGCCGGCCTATGCCGCAATGAACCACCTGGACCACCAGGCGGCCCTGCCGGACTACTACTGGACCGGGGAAACCCGCATGAACTGTATGCGGGCCGCCATCGCCCAGTCGCTCGCCCATGCCTATGCCCATCATATTCAGCGGCTTATGGTCACGGGTAATTTTGCGCTGTTGGCCGGCGTGCATCCGGATGCGGTGGATGCCTGGTATCTGGGGATCTACATCGATGCCGTCCAGTGGGTGGAGATCGTGAACACCCGCGGCATGAGCCAGTTTGCCGATGGCGGCATCGTGGCGACCAAGCCCTACGTGGCCTCGGCCAACTACATCGCTAAAATGAGCGATTATTGCAGGCCGTGCGCTTACGATCCCAAAAAGCGTACCGGTGAGGGGGCCTGCCCCTTCAACAGCCTCTATTGGGATTTCCTGCACCGGCATCGCGCCGTGCTGGCGGCAAACCCCAGGATTGGCGTGATGTACCGCACCTGGGACCGGATGACGGACGAGACCCGCCGCGACCTGCTGCGCCAAGCCGCTGCCTATCGGAAAAACCTCAACAGCCTTTGACCCAGAAGCCCACACGTCCTGATTCACGACCTTAAAAAAGCCCCTTTGTTTCGAGCGCAAAAGTATTAGGTTTGAATTAATTCCTCCTGCTTTGCGGGATGAACCTTATTTGTTGATGCCACTTGCCTCGGCGTGTGCGCCGAATCGAAGGGAGAAACCAACCATGAAACGGTTTGCGATAATTGTTATTGGTATTGTGTTGGCCTCGGGCACGGCCTGGGGCGAAACGACCACGGTCACGATGGCTACGGCCACGGCTTCCGGCGCAGGGCCGGTCATTGGGACCATTGTGGTGAAAGACACCCCTTACGGAGCCCTGTTTTCCCCCGATCTGTCCGGTTTGACGCCCGGGCTCCATGGGTTCCATGTCCACGAAAACCCGGACTGCGGACCAAAGGAAAAGAACGGTGCCATGGTGCCTGGGCTGGCCGCCGGCGGGCACTATGATCCCGCCGGTACCGGGCGCCACGAAGGGCCTTATGGCGACGGCCACTTGGGTGATCTGCCGCCGCTTTATGTGGATAGTGACGGCAGGGCCACACTCCCGGTCCTGGCGCCTCGATTAAAGACGGCCGACCTCAAAGGCCGCAGCCTGATGATCCATGCCGGCGGGGACAATTACGCCGATCATCCCGCGAAATTAGGCGGTGGAGGGGCGCGCATGGCCTGCGGGGTGGTGCCGTGAATTTTCAATTTTCCCGTCATGGAAGCGGCTGATGTCCGGTGGGCGGAAAGAGGAGAAATTCAAAAGATATTGAGGCGTTGGAATAAGTCACAGCTCGAAATGGTTGGCCGTAATTAGTTTTGGCTCAACAAGGCATTTAATCGGTCGGGCCGGTTGGTGATGATGCCGTCCACCCCCAGGCCGATACTGCGGCGCAGTTCTTTTTCATCATCGGGGGTCCAGACCATGACGTTGATACCCAGGCGATGCGCCGCTTCGATATCCGCGCGGGTGACCTGGTTGTAGCGCGGCGCCCAGAAACGTCCACCGGCAGCGGCAACAAGCGCCGGGATGGAGCCGTCGAAGCGGTCGATATCGAGGCCGTCGGTCCATGGTGACGGGCCGGCGGTCCCCTTTTGAATCGTATCCATTCGTGCGCTGGTATTGGTGAGATAAACGGTGGTCATTGCCGGCGCCAGTTCCCGAACTGTGTGAAGCGCACGCCAGTCGAAGGCAAGGATCTTCACAGCATGCGCGAGCCGGTTGCGGCGCACGATTTGGACGACAGCCGTGGCGACATCCTCAGGTCGGCTGCTGACGTGTGGCGTCAGGGGGGAGGTTTTGATTTCGATCCACAGTTCTGTGAGACGGTCCTGGGATTGTATCAGGTTGATGACCGCTTGCAGCGTCGGGATGGCTTCACCGTCGGCAGGGACCTGATCGGGATATCGGCTGGCATAATATGAGTATGGATCAAGCCGTCCCACATCATACAGGTTAAGTTCGGCCAGAGAGCAATCTTTGATGGCCACACTTTTCCAGGCATCCAGCCACATGTTTTCGGAAGTTCGGGTGATTTCTGGTTTCAAGGTAAGATCGTGGTAGACAACGACTTCCCCATCCCGCGTCAATTGAACGTCCATTTCCACGGCGTCCACTCCCAGATGGAGGGCGGCTGCGAATGCCGCAATGGTGTTTTCCGGAGCAAGTCCGGCTGCGCCGCGGTGCCCGATGACCATGATTTTTTTCCCCCAGACCGAAGCGGCCGGTTGGGCATTACGATCCAGGCCGGCTGAGCAGCCCACAAGGGTTATGACTGTGAAACTGACCAGCATTGCCTTAAAAAGATGCCGATTGTCCATTCCATTGACCTTCCTGCGCCGGCGGCGTGGCTCTTTACATGGCCGCCGAATTGCTGTTGCCATTATTTTGCCGTACTGAAAACATGGATAGTGCTTGACTCCGGCTGCCAGAACCGTTAGAGAAAATTATCCACCCAAACAAGAATATGCCCAAAAAGCATATTGCCGTTATAATCCTAAAGCTTGGTTAGCACCACTGATCACACTGGCTGATGAAACGGTAATCCCCTGCAGTATCTCATCTCTTTTTAACATAATGCTCCTAACCTCGCTTGCGGGACGGCTGATCCATCGACACATTACGCTTGTCGTTATTCAAACCAACCGGAAAGGAGGAGCACCTTATGAAAAAACAATTGTTGGTGTTGACCATTGTATGTTTCATGTTTGCCGGTTTTCCGCTCGGTGCCTTTGGCGAACCGATTACGATTGACTGGTGGTTTGCCCACGGGGGCCGCCTGGGTGAAAAGGTGCAGTCCATCGTGTCCGATTTTAACGCCTCCCAAAACCAATACAAGGTGGTTGCGACCTACAAAGGCAATTACCACGACACCATGACGGCCGGCATCGCCGCCTTCCGCTCCAAAAATCCCCCGCATATCCTGCAGGTTTTCGAGGTCGGAACAGCCAGTATGATGGCGGCTAAAGGGGCTATCAAACCGGTCTATGAGGTCATGGCCGAATCGGGCCAGACCTGGTCACCGGACGCCTATCTGCCTACCGTGACCAGCTACTACACCACTCCCGAAGGTAAAATGCTCTCTATGCCCTTCAATAGTTCGACGCCCGTTTTGTACTACAATGTCGAGGCGTTCGAAAAGGCCGGCCTGGACCCGGACAAACCGCCCAAGACCTGGCCGGAAGTGGCCGAGTATGCGCGCAAGCTGGTGAAAGCAGGCTATTCCGGCGGGTTTTCAACCGCCTGGATTTCCTGGATTCATCTGGAAAATTTCAGTGCCTGGCACAACGTGCCCTTTGGCTCGAAGGCCAACGGCTTTGAGGGTATAGACACCGAATTCGTGTTCAACAGTCCCCTGCATGTCAAGCACATCCAGTCGCTGGCGGATTGGCAGAAGGAAAATATATTTGTCTATGGCGGCCGGCGGAACACCGGGAATGCCAAATTCGGGTCGGGGGAAGTGGCCATGTATACGGAATCGTCGGCCGGTTATGCCGGGTTCAAGAAGACCGCCAAATTCCCGTTCCGTACCAGCATGCTGCCCTACTGGCCGGAAGCAAAAGGGGCTCCCCAGAATACGATCATCGGAGGGGCGAGCCTGTGGGTCATGCAGGGCCATTCGGCGGAAGAATACAAAGGCGTGGCGGCATTTTTCAGCTATTTGTCCAAACCGGAAGTGCAAGCCGACTGGCACCAGTTCACGGGTTATCTGCCGATTACCATGGCGGCCTATGAATATACCCAAAAACAGGGTTTCTACAAAGAGAACCCCGACATGGAAACGGCCCTGAAACAGATGACCTTGAACAAGCCCACCCCCAATTCAAAGGGGTTGCGCTTTGGTAATTTCGTGCAGATGCGAGCCATTATGTATGACACCCTGGAGGCTATTTTTGCGGGCGATATGACGGCCCAGGCCGGCCTGGATGATGCGGCGGCTAAAGGCAACCGCCTGCTTCGCAAATTCGAAAAAGCCCATAAATGAAACACTGAAACAGGGCGTCGCTTCCAAGGTGGAGCGGCGCTGCAACAGCATGCCGGTTGAGGAGCGCCGGCAGCCCGGATGCAGCCAAGGCTGGTCTTATGGAAAAGCGCGTCGTTTTTCAGAACAAGGTGCTGCCCTATATTTTGGTGGCACCCCAGATTGTCATAACCATCGTTTTTTTCATATGGCCAGCCTCCCAGGCGCTCTACCAGTCCGTGCTTCAGGAGGATCCTTTCGGGTTGTCCACCGTCTTCGTCGGACTGGATAATTTCCACTATATTTTCACCGATCCAATCTATCTCAATTCGATCAAGGTGACCATTGTCTTCAGTCTTTCCGTGGCCGCTGTCGCCATGTCCGCGGCCCTGCTGCTGGCGGTCATGGCAAATCGTGCCATTCATGGTGCGACGACCTATAAGACCTTTATCATCTGGCCCTATGCCGTGGCCCCGGTAGCGGCGGCAGTGGTCTGGTATTTCCTGTTTAACCCGACAGTCGGGATGGTTTCCTTTTTTCTCGAGGAAATCGGGATTGATTGGAACCATACGCTTAACGGGGGGCAGGCCCTGTTGCTGGTCATCATTGCCGCTGCCTGGCGGCAAATCGCTTATAACTTTCTGTTTTTTCTGGCCGGTCTCCAGGCCATTCCAAAGTCCTTTATCGAAGCCGCCGCCATTGACGGGGCGTCGCCCTCGCGACGTTTTTGGACCATTACATTCCCCCTCCTGTCGCCGACGGTTTTTTTTCTGGTCGTCATGAACATTGTTTACGCCTTTTTCGACACCTTCGGCGTGATCCATGCCATCACCGAGGGCGGCCCCAGTGAGGCCACCAATATCATGGTTTTCAAGATCTACCACGACAGTTTCGAAAGCCTCGATTTAGGGAGCTCCGCCGCGCAATCCGTTATCCTGATGGCGCTGGTTATCGCGTTGACCGTTATTCAATTCCGTTACATCGAACGCAAGGTTCATTATTAGGAGAAAACGATGGTCGAAAGCCGGCCTTGGCTCACCGTTCTTACCCATGTGGTCCTCGTTCTGGGTATGCTGATCATCGCCTTCCCCATTTACGTCACATTCGTGGCCTCCACACACAGCCTCGATGCCATTACATCGTCCTTCCCCTATCTGCCCGGGGGGCAACTGGTCGAAAATTACACCCGGGCTTTGTCCGTGGGGCCCCGGGATGTGGGCGCTACTGTGGGAACGATGATGCTCAACAGTCTCATCATGGCTCTCGGCATTACCCTGGGTAAAATTTCGATTTCGCTTTTGGCGGCCTTTGCCATCGTTTATTTCAGGTTTCGTTTCCGAATGTTATTTTTCTGGATGATCTTCATTACGCTGATGCTGCCGGTCGAAGTGCGTATTCTGCCGACTTATAAAGTGGCGGCCGATCTTCGATTATTGAATTCATATCCCGGCTTGATTCTGCCGCTGATCGCGTCAGCCACGGCCACCTTCCTGTTTCGACAGTTTTTCATGATCGTTCCGGATGAACTGTGCGAGTCCGTTCGCATTGACGGCGGCGGCCCATTGCGGTTTTTCTGGGACATTCTTTTGCCCATGTCCCGTACTTCGATTGCGGCACTTTTTGTCATCCTGTTCATCTATGGATGGAACCAATACCTCTGGCCGTTGCTGATTACGGGAGACGAATCCTATTATACGCTATTGATCGGCATCAAGCGGATGCTGGATGTCGGCGAGGGGCAGGCCGAGTGGCAGATCATCATGGCCGCCACCATGCTGGCCATGATCCCCCCTGTTCTCATCGTGATCTTCATGCAGAAACAGTTCGTTCGCGGGATGACCGAAACCGAAAAATAGGAGTGAGCCCATGGCGGGTGTTACCCTCACCGATATCCATAAATCGTTTGGAAAAAACGAAGTCATCCATGGCATCGACTGTGATATCAAAGACGGCGAATTCATAGTCATTCTGGGCCCGTCGGGCTGTGGCAAATCAACCCTGTTGCGCATGATTGCAGGCCTTGAGAAGATCTCCGCCGGGCAGGTGGCTATTGACGGCCGCGTGGTCAACAATATGGAACCGGCTGACCGTGATGTTGCCATGGTGTTTCAAAACTACGCCCTCTATCCCCACATGACCGTTTTCAACAACATGGCCTACGGGCTGAAAATACGTCGCATGCCCAAGGCGGAAATCGAGGAAAGGGTACATAATGCCGCCCGGATTTTAGAGCTGACGGATCTGCTCGAGCGCAAACCCCGGCAGCTCTCCGGCGGCCAGCGCCAGCGTGTGGCCATGGGGCGCTGCATCGTTCGGGAGCCGAAGGTGTTTTTGTTTGACGAACCCCTGAGCAATCTCGATGCCAAGCTGAGGGTGCAGATGCGGCTGGAAATCCGCAAACTGCATGAAGATCTTAATATTACGAGCATCTATGTCACCCACGACCAGGTGGAAGCCATGACCCTGGGCGATCGGCTCATTGTGATGGATGAGGGTTCCGCCGCTCAGATCGGATCCCCCCTTGAAGTTTATGAACGGCCTGCCACCCGTTTTGTGGCCGGTTTCATTGGATCACCTGCCATGAACTTCCTTGAAGCTCGTATCAGTGACGATGCCCGCTGCCTTGCCCTTGGCAGCGACGATTCTCTGCCCCTGCCCGATGACGCCCCCGCCGGCAGGGCCGGCCGTGACGTCATTCTGGGCATCAGGCCGGAGCATTTTGAAGTGACCCAACAGGATAAGGGGCTGATTCAATTCACCGTCAATCATGTTGAAATCCTGGGCGCCGATACACTGGTTTATGGTCACTTTGGTCGCCGCAAGATCGATCTCACCCTTCGTCTTCCGGACATCCACAACTTTGTTAAAGACACCTCGCTGTCACTTTCTGTGGCACCGGATAAGCTTCATCTTTTCGATCCGCAAACCCGCCAGCGCATCACATGCTGAGGGGGTGCAAGCTCACCACTAAACAGCCGCCGGCCACGGTCTTCAAATTGTCGATCAGATGCGCTGAAATCGGTTATTAAAGAACACAGCCCCTAACTAAGGCTATGGAAGAAAACAAACCGCCGACATTCCCTTGGACGCGGTGTGACTGTGCCGGCTGCTCCTTATGGGGATAGCGCTGCCGGGATAGTTCCTTGTTTTAAGGTTTGAGGCGGAAACGGGCTTGCGGTATATTGGGCCGGGGATAACCGTCAGCACGAACAGCAATTCAAAAGGAATTCTTCTTGCATTACGAAGGCCCGATCTATCGACCACCCAGCGAAGCCGACAGCCTGCTGATTCAGGCCACGGTGGGCTGCCCGCACAACAAGTGCACCTTTTGCATGATCTACAAAAAGGGACCGCCTTATCGGGTCCGGACGGTCAAAGCCATTTGTGCGGATATCGATGCGGCCCGGGATGCCTATGGGGAAACCGTACGGACCCTGTTTTTCCCGTCCGGCAACACCATCGCCATGCCCACCCCGGACCTGGCCGCCATTTGCCGCCACGCCCGGGCGGCCTTTCCGAGGCTCGAACGGATAACGGTCTACGGCTCATCCCCGTATATTGCCCGGAAGGGATTGGACGATCTGCGGGTCCTGCGGGAGGCCGGACTGAAACGGATTCATGTCGGACTCGAGAGTGGCGACGACGCGGTTTTGCAAAGGGTCAAGAAGGGCACCACCGCCGCCGAGCAGATCGCCGCCGGTCAAATGGTCAAGGCTGCGGGGATCGAACTGAGCGAATATGTCCTCCTCGGTCTCGGGGGGACGGATCGATCGGTCGCCCACGCCCGGCAGACGGCAGATGCATTAAATGCCATCGCACCGGATTTCATACGGCTGCGCACCCTGGTGCCCAAGATCAACACCCTCCTGCTGCACCAGATCAAAAAAGGGCGTTTCCAGCTGCTCACACCCCATGAGATTTTGATGGAGACCCGGCAGTTGCTGGAACGCCTCCAATGCCCCTCCCGGCTGGCCAGCGACCACTACAGCAACTACCTCGATTTAAACGGCCGCCTGCCGGATGACAGAGACCGCCTTCTGGGTGAGATCGATCGCGCCCTGGCGCGGGATGAAAGTGATTTCCGCCCGATGTTCATCGGGACGCAATAATCCTGGTTTGGAAAGCAAAATGGATTCATACGGAGGGAATAAGACATTAGAAGCCATTTCAAAAAATGGATTTTCGTTCGAGATCAAGGCGTGACCGAGGCTCAACCCGCAGGCATACTCACGTATGCCGAGGACTTGAGACGAGGGCACAACGCCGATATCGGGCGAAAAGACTTTTTTGAGATGGCTTCTATCCTTCGCGGCTGAAGGGTATCCCCAACGCGGCCGGGCCGCCGAAACGTCGTCCCGGTCCGGCGTGGACGACGACCATGACGAGAATGGTCAGGACGTAAGGCAACATCTTGAGGATGTAGGCCGGAATCAGTTCCATGCCCACCGCCTGGAAGTAGAACTGGAGGGCGGTTAAAAACCCGAAAAGGAAGGCGCCGATGACGGCTCGCAGCGGATTCCAGGTGGCGAAGATGACCATGGCAATGGCCACCCAGCCCTGGCCGCCGGTCATGGATTCTTTCCACCCGGGGGTGTAGGAAAGGGAGAGATAAGCCCCGGCCAGTCCGGCGCCGATCCCGCCGATAAACGTGCAGAGGTAGCGGATGCGGAAGACATCGATGCCCGCCGCATCAACGGCCGCCGCGTCTTCGCCGGCCGCCCTGATCTTCAAACCCGCGCCCGTCCGGTAGAGCAGGTACCAGCACAGCGGTACCAACAGGTAGGCCAGGTAGGCCAGCAGGGACTGTTGAAAGAAAATATCGCCGATAAGCGGGATATCGGAAAGCCCGGGAATCGGAACCGCCCGCAGGCGCACACCGGGGCGGACGCCGATCAGGGGTCGTCCCAGAAAGCTGGTGAGCCCCATCCCCAAAATGGTGAGGGCCAGGCCGGACAGCACCTGATTGACTTTAAGGGTAACGGCAAAGAAGGCGTGTACCAGCGCCAGCAGGCCGCCTGCCAGGGCACCGGCGGCCGCAGCCGCAAAAGGGTTGCCCGTGACCACGCCGGCCGCCATCCCGCACAGGGCGCCGGCCAGCATCATGCCCTCCACGCCAAGATTCAATACCCCGCTGCGTTCGGTGATGATCTCGCCCAGAGTGGCCAGGAGAACGGCGATGGAGGACTTGACCGCAATTTGTCCGATAAAAGCCAAATCTTCGATCATGGTGCGGTCTCCTTCTTGGCCGCCGACCGGTCCGGGGCATCCGGCCGGCGGACCAGGCGGTAGCGGGCCAGGGTTTCGCTGAGAAGCAGGCCGAACAGCAGCACCGCTTCCAGCACCATGCTGATGGAGGCCGGCAGGTGAAGCAGGGACTGGAGCTGTTCCCCCCCGACGATCAGGGCGCCCAGCAGCAGGGCCGCCAGTGGCACGGCCAGGGGGTTGAGGCGGGCCAGCCAGGCCACGATGATGCCGTCATAGCCATAGCCCACGGCCAGGCCCTGTTGAAGACGGAAGTGGATACCGCTCACTTCGGCCATGCCGGCGATACCGGCCAGTGCTCCGCTGAGCAGCATGACCCCGACGATCTGGCGCCGGATGCTGAAGCCGGCATAGCCGGCTGCGCGCGGGTTAAGGCCGATGGCCCGTACCCGGTAGCCCCAGCGGGTATACCGCAGGCCGCCGTAGATCAGGGCGGCCAGCACAAGGGCCAGCACGAGCCCTAAATGAATGCGGGTGCCTAAAAAATGCGGGATGCGGGCCAGGTCGCTGATCTGGGCCGTACCGGGAAAGCCAAAGCCTTCGGGGTTGCGCCAGGGGCCGAAGTAGAGATGCTCCATAAAGATGATGGCGATATAGTTGAGCAGCAGGGATGTCAGGATTTCGTTGACGTTCAGAAAGGCTTTCAGGAGGCCGGGAATCAGGGCCCACAGGGCGCCGCCGCCGGCACCGGCCACGATGGTGACCGGGATCACCAGGAAGGGCGGCAGGTGGGGCGCCAGAAACAACCCGGTGCCGGCCGCGCAAATGCCGCCCCATACGAGTTGTCCTTCGCAGCCGATATTCCACAACAGCATGGTGGCCGCCATGGCGACGGCCAGCCCGGTCAGTATGAGGGGAATGGCCCGCACGACCACTTCGGAAAAATGGAAAAAGGAGCCCACGCTGCCTTTCAGCATGGCCGCATAGGCCTCCAGCGGATTGACGCCCAGGCCGATGAAAATGAGCGCACCCACAAAGACGGCAAAAAACAGCGCCGCCGGGAACACCCACCAGGGGGCGCGCTCTCCGGACAGGGTGCGTTTTTCAATGCGCCAGGCCATTAGCGTGCCCCCAGTCCGGCCATGAGCAGCTTGATCCGGTCGATATCGGCGGTATCCCGCGCCGAGACGATATCGAGAATTTCGCCCCTGAACATTACCCCGATGCGATCGGAAAGGGACAGGGCTTCCTTGAGGTCTCCGGTGACCAGCAGGATGGCCGATGTTTCCCGCTGGCGCAGCAGGGCCTGCCAGACGTCTTCGGTGGCCTGGACATCGAGTCCCTGGGTGGGCTGTTCGGCAATCAGCAAATCCGGCTTGCGGGAAAACTCCCGGGCCAGGATAAGCTTCTGCAGATTGCCGCCGGACAGGTGTCCGGCCAGCCCCTGTATGCCGCTGCCACGGATGGCGAATCGTTTCACGGCATTTGCGGTTTCGTCAGCGACCTGCGGCCAGTTCAAAAGGGGCGATTGTTTGCCCTCGGCCAGCCGGGTCAGCAGGAAATTTTCCACCAGGGTAAATGCGGCGATGGACCCCACCCGGTCCCGGTCCTCGGGTATATAGGCCATCCCCGCAGCCGGCCGGTTGCGCCACCCGGCCGCGCTGTACCGTCGTGCTTTGAATGTGACGCTCCCTTCGGCCAGGGACGTGATGCCGGCCAGCGCCGCCACCAGGTCTTCCTGGCCGTTGCCGGCAACGCCGGTAAGGGTGAAAACTTCGCCCTGCCGGACGTCGAAATTGATGTTGCGAAATGACGGGCGGGCGGTTCCGCCGGGGCCGGTCAGGCCGCGGACGGTCAACACCGGGGCGCCGATGGTCACGGGCGGTTTGTCGACGTTGAGAATGACTTCCCGTCCCACCATCAGCCGGGCCAGGTCGTGCTGGCTGCGCACCTTGTCGGCGGCCAGCTGACTGACCATTCGGCCCCGCCGCATGACGGCGATGTCATCGGCCACCGCCATGACTTCTTCGAGTTTATGGGTGATGAAGATGACGGTCTTGCCCTCGGTTTTCAACCGCCGGAGGATGGCAAAGAGGCTTTCGCTTTCGGTCTGGGTCAGGACGGCCGTGGGCTCGTCGAAGATCAGGATGTCAGCCTGACGGTGAAGGAGCTTGAGGATTTCCACCCGCTGACGTTCGCCCATGGAAAGGTCGCGCACCGTGGCGTCGGGGTTCACCGCCAGGCCATAGCGTTCGGCCAGCTCCCGGAGGGCGCGGGATTCCCTGGAACGCGCCAGGGAAACAGGGCCTCGGCGCAGCAGGATGTTTTCGGTAACGGTCAGGGGTTCCACCAGCATGAAGCGCTGGTAGACCATGCCGACGCCCTGTTCGAGGGCCTGGGCCGGCGACTGGAAGCGCACCGGCCGTCCGTTGAGCCGGATCGTACCCTCGTCCGGTTGATAGCGGCCTGACAAAATCGACATCAGGGTGCTTTTGCCGGCCCCGTTTTCCCCCAGCAGGGCATAGATCCGACCGGCCTGCAGCGACCAGCTGATCGCCTGGTTGGCGACAACGTCGCCGAAGCGTTTGCTGATATTGTCCAGGGCGAGAGCGGGTGGCGGGGAAGCGGTCATGGCGGTCGGGATCAGACGAATTCAGGGGCCGGAAGGTGTGTCAGGCTGTGGATCGGGTAGGACGGCAGCGTTTGCAGTTCGCCTTCCTGGGCCACGCAGAAGACCCCCTGGATGTCCGGAAGCGGATGGCCGAGGTGGGCGGCAATTTCTTCCAGGAGGTCTTCCAGCGCCAACAGCGTACCCCCCGTGCTGACCACATCGTCGATCACGATGATGCCCCGGGTGGCGCCGGCCATCAGGTTGATGTCCCGCTCATAAATGGCCATGAATTTGCTGCCGCTGGTGACCGAGGATGAGCCCACCTGAATGAGGGGGCGCCGGCTTGCTTCCATGTGGGGTTTGACGCGGTTGTAGGCCACGGCCACGGCGTCCACATCCAGTTCCTGGGCCACGGTCTGAACCAGCATGAGCGCTTTTTCCACAGCGGTTAAAAACACCAGACCCTTCAAATCCGGAAATGCCTCGCGAATCCGATCCGCCAGCAGCCGCCCCAGGTCGCGATTGAGCCGGGTCTGCCCCACCAGGTTAAGGGAGGCGATGCGGATGCGGCGGTCGCCGGAAGGCAGGACGGTGAAAGGGATTTCGACCCCGAAGCCCAGCCCCGGCACCTCCAGGCGATATTTTTCACCGGATTCCAATCCTCCCAAAACGTCCATGGTAAATTCTCCTGCTAATTATACGATGACAGCCAAAGGCCTATTGGTGTGTTGTTATATAAGTTGGGGAACTTTAATTGTCCCAGCCTCTCTTGATTTTATCGTTCATTTTCTTGCCCGCGCAAGAAAACGAACCAAAAGAACGCGCCCTGTCACGAGCCCTTCGGGTTCGCCTGCGCGTCGGGGCTGCGGCCGGCCGCGCCGAAACTCGCCCCGCTGGTCAGCGGGGCTCAAACAGTCGCCGCGTCTTTATCGTCCGCATCCCCGATGCTCGGCCTCGTGACAATGGGAAAATCAGTAACGCTCATACCCACAGAAGTTGCTTCCAATATTGTTTTCTATACTTTTTATATCGCACGACAGCCGTCAGCTCAAAATTAGGATTTTGGCTTCAGATCAAGGCGGCCGCGAGTTTCCCAGCTTTGCTGGACTTCCCGACCGATGTATTCCTGCCGGTGGGTGCAATCCGCAGGAATACATCGGTATTTCGAGGAATTGAAACGAGCGACCAACGCCGATATGGAGCCAAAAGACAATTTTGAGCAGACGGCTACTGGGGGATGCTGCCGCTCACCCCCTGCACCAGCCAGCGCATGGTGAGCAGGTCCTTGTCCGTGGCTTTCTGACCCTCGGGGATCACCAGCTTGCCCGCCTGGTCATAGATCGGCCCGGCGAAGATGTCGTCCTGGCCGGCCGCGAGTTTTTTCTTTGCGGCCATCACTTTTTGCCGCACGGCTTCAGGCACCGAGGAGTGGAAATCGCTCAGGACGATGTTGTTCTTGTCGAAGCCGGCCCAGTATTCGCTTTTTTCCCATTTGCCGTCCATAACCTGCTGGACCTTGTCCACGTAGATGGGGCCCCAGTTCCAGACCGAGGAGACCAGGGCGCAGTCGGCACCGTAGCGGGCGGCATTTTCCCCGTAGCCGATGGCCGGAACGCCGGCGGCACAGGCGGCCACGGAACTGTCGGGGGTGTCGGCCATCTGGCGGATCAGGTCGTGCTTGCGGGCCACCAGCGTTTCCGCCAGGGTGGTCTCGTTGATGGCGTCGCGCCAGGCCTTGAGCCAGACCACGGTGTTGACCTTGTCGGCCTTGAACGCGTGCCCGCCTTCTTTCAGCCCCTTGAGCATGCCGATGGTAAAGGCGTTGATGCCCCGGATGGGCTCGGGAATCGGGTTGGTGGCCACGGTGCCGACGTTTTTAAACCCCATCAGGCCGGCCATGTAGCCCGCCAGGTATTCGCCCTGGTACATGCGGGCGAAGTAGTTGCCCATGTTGGGGCCGGTCTTGAAGCCGGAGCAGTGCTCGAAAGCGATGTCCGGATAATCCTTGGCCACGTTGAGCAGGGGGTCCATGTGCTCGAAGGTGGTGCCGAAGATGATGTCGTAGCCCTGCTGGGCATAGTTGCGGAAAACGCGCTCAGCGTCGGCCGCCAGAACTTTTTCGGTGTAGCTCACCTCGATTTGATCGCCCATCTTTTCCTGGAGATATTCGATGCCGTGGTAGTGGGCCGTGGTCCACCCCTGGTCGTCGATGGTCCACAGAAGGGCAAACGCCACCTTGAGTTTCTTGGATGCGGCCTCGGCGGTGGGAACACCGCTCGTCAAAACCAGGCCGACAACGGCAATGAGGAGGATAACGCCTATACGGACGGACTTTTTGCAGTTCATGGAAAGCTCCTTGGCTTGGGTAAAGAAGGTCAAAGCACAGGATCGGTCCGGCGGCCCGTCCTGAAAAATGCTCTCTAACTTAAACAAGCTCTTAAACGGCGTCAAGGCAGGATTGCGATTCGAAAGAAACCGGCGCGTTAGCCATCGGCATCGCCGGGCAGCCCGTATTCGGCGGTGCTTTGGCAGGCAATTCATGGCCTGGTCAGCGGCGTCATTCCCGTGCGGGTTCAGCGTAGAAGCCCAACGGGGCCAGTTCGTGAAAACGCTTGCGGTCCACCCGCACCAGAAACCGGCGGATGTCGGTGCACAGGTCGCAGTGGTTGAGGTAGCCGTCGCGCTGGGGCGTGTATCCGAATTCGCGGGCGACCCATTCGTATAGACCGCGAATACCGGCGGTTGCCAATCGGTCGAGCAGTGGGTATTTTCCGTCCGGCAAGATTTGCCCCAGGTCCTGCATGTCAAAGGCCAGTCCGGCGCACAACCCCGGAACGTAGTTGCCGTAAAGGTCGATGTGGAAGTGGGAGGTGTCGCTCAGGGCGCGTGCGCAGCTCAACGGCGCTTGTTCCAGGACATGCACGGCCGTGTGCCCGCGATAAACGTCGCGGAAGGTTTCCAGAGCCCGCCCGCCCAGGTGAATCCAGTAACGGTCCGGGATGCGCGCCAGATAGTCCGGGCCGAAGCCGGCTTCGAATTCGGCCATGCTGTGGGAGCAGTCATCTCCCAGGCGGTCCAAATCGCGTACAAAGGCGTTGACCCAGGGAAAGACCTGCATCCCGGTCCGCCGGCAGGCGGCGATGACCCCGCGCACACGGGCAAAGGGGATGGTGGCGTTGTGAAACGGGCTGATGGAGACCAGCAGGGTTGAAGCACCGGCTTCCATTAGGCGGTTCAGAACCCTGTCGGCCTGATCAGGGTCCGCGAACCAGGCGGAATTGGTTTCGACGTATTCGATGCCCACACCGACCCTGCGGGCCGCGGCCAGTACTCCTGTCAGCTTCTTCAGGTCAAGGAGCGGCTCTCCGCCCCCGATGTGGACGGAATGACATCCCAGGCCGGCGATGCGCCGGAAGATGGCTTCGGCCTGTTTCCCGTCCATATAATCCCTGGCACGGTGGGGGCCGCAGTTGTACAGACAGTGGCCGCAGCGGGATACACAGGCATAGGTGGTGATGACGCCGCCGCTTTGCAGACGTTTAATCTTCAGTCGGCTCATGGTATGAAGCTTTACCGTTGACACCGTTTCCGGTCAATCGAAAACAAGGAGTATAGGGAATGGAACTGACCCCGAACCTGCATGCTTTTTTGTGGACATCGCCAAGTGCCAACAACTGCAATACCTATCTGATCCGATCGCCGGAGAAGCACATCCTGATCGACCCGGGCCACGCCGCCTATTTCGATCACGTCCGCCAGGGGTTGGACCGCCTGGGCCTGACCCTGGACGATATCGACCTGGTGGTCTGCACCCATGCCCACCCGGACCACATCGAGGCCGTCCAGCTGTTTGAAAGGACGCCGGCCCGCTTTGCGCTGCACCAGGCCGAGTGGCAGTTGGTGGAGGCCATGGGGCCCTACCTGAAGGCCTCCATGAATGTCGATCCGGAGGCGCTGGCGCCGGATTTCTTCCTCCGGGAGGGGGGCTTGTCCGTGGGGGACGTCGACCTGGAGATTTACCATACGCCCGGGCATGCCCCCGGCGCCGTGACACTCCATTGGCCGACGGAAAAGGCCCTTTTCACGGGCGATTTGATTTTCAAGGGCGGGCTGGGGCGTACCGACCTGCCCGGCGGCGACGGGCGGCAGCTCAAAGAGAGCATTCGCCGCATGGCGTCCCTGGAAGCGGAATGGATGCTCTCCGGCCATGGGGACGTGGTGTCCGGCGGTGAGGCCGTCAGGGAGAATTTTACCCAGGTGGAACGGACCTGGTTCGGCTATATCTAACCTGAATCTTTCATGAGATTTCCGGACAAAGGATGTGACGAGAGGAGGCTTCCGTGAAAATCGCCGTCGTGGGATCGGGCGCCGTGGGCGGCTATTTCGGCGGCAGGCTGGCCCAGGCCGGGCATGACGTTGCCTTCATCGCACGGGGTAGACATCTGGAGGCCATCCTGAAAGACGGGCTCCACGTGGAGAGCCTCCAGGGAGATTTTACGGTTCGCCCGACCAGGGCAACCGATGACCCCAGGGCGATCGGGCCGGTGGACGTGGTCCTTTGTTGCGTCAAGTCGTGGCAGGTGGCGGCCGCCGCCGAGATGATGCGCCTCCTGGTGGCATCGGAAACAGTCGTTATCCCGCTTCAAAATGGCGTCGAAGCCCACACGACCCTGGCCGAAGCGCTGGGGGGCGACCATGTACTGCCGGGCACATGTCGCTTGATCAGCATGATCAAAGCCCCCGGCCGGATTGTCCATGTGGGCGCCGATCCGTTTGTATCCTTCGGCGAACGGGATCATCGATCGAGCGAACGGGCCGAGGCAATTGCCGGTGCGTTTGCCGAGGCCCAAGGGCTTTCCGTCGCGGTGTCGGAAAACATCCTGGCGGATCTGTGGAAGAAATTTATGTTGATCGCCCCCTGGGGCGGCGTCGGCGCACTCACACGCGCTCCCATCGGCGTGATGCGCAGTGTCCCGGAAACCCGTGCCATCCTGGAAAAGTCGATCCGCGAGGTGTTTGCGGTCGCCACGGCCCACGATGTGATCCTGGATGAAGCGGCTGCGGATACGATCATCCGCTTTATCGATAAGCTGCCCCATGACGGCACGGCCTCCATGCAACGGGACATTATGGCCGGACGTCCTTCGGAACTGCACGAACAAACCGGTGCGGTGGTCAGATTCGGTGAGGCCGTTGGGGTGGCGATACCGGCCAACCGCTTTATCTATCACAGCCTGCTGCCGCTGGAACAGAAGGCCCGGGGCGAGATTGAATTTTAATTTGGATGTTACTTTTCTTACCCGCGTAAGAAAAGATGGTCCCGTAAAAAGTATTTTACTTGTCATTCCGGACTTGATCCGGAATCTCTAACCTATACATATCAATAGATTCCGGCTTCCGCCGGAATGACCAATGATGCCAAACCCCTAACGCGTCAATTGCAGCACAGTTTCTTCCGCTGGAATGACGTTTAAACGGGAAGTGCTGTGTTGGCTTTAGGCCGCCCGTTTTGCTGGAGGAGCCTCTCATTTTGCTTAAGGTGACAGACGCTATTTCGTATCACTTTGATGCTTTTCAGATACTGCATTGATCTGATCCAGCGTTGCCTGCCGGAGGGTGGCCAGATCCTGTCGGCAAGTGGGATTTTTCAGCGGATTGGGCACCACGGCCGAGCCTTCGATGCGGTCGCGATCGGATAGTTCTTTGGCAAATGCTTCCTGGCCGTTCTGCAGCAGGTCGGCCTGTTGGCGGCGGTGGTTCTCCAAAATGCCCTTCAGGGGGGCGCACGCCTCCGGCGCCAGGTTTTCCAGAAGCGCCAGCCAGCGGTCGTTGCCCCGGTCCGGGTCGAACCGGCGGATAACGGCGTGCGTCAGGAGATGATGGTCTTCGATTTTCATCTCCGCCTGCAATGTGCGTGCTTTGTCGACAAGCCCATCGACGGTCAAGGCGCCGTCCGCATATTGCTGCAGCAGGCCCTGGAGGCGCTTTTCATAATCCTCCCGCTGCTGCTTGTTTTTTTCTTCGTCGGAGAGGGACAGGTGGCGTGTCCGCTCCATGACAAGGTCCAGTGTGCTTTTTATCTCGCTCATGATGTTTGGTCCTATATAGTGTCCATCCATAAATGGCATCTTTTGGCCCCGATCGGCGTCAAGCGTATGCATTCGGATTCGACCCGAATGGTCGGGTTGAAACCCACCACATGACAGTTTCAATCTGGATGTAAAACAACCGCCGTTGCGGGTCAAGCACGTACGTAATTCACGATCGGATGGCTCGACAGGTTCTGCCGCCGTGGTTAAGATAAGGCTATAAGATTCCCTGCGGACCAACCTGTCATCCGGCAACGCGAATTTTTCTCCCTGTGTTTCCGATTCCGGACAACCCCTGGCGTTGTAAAGCGGATCTCTTCTTTTCCGAATCACTGAATCGGATTTTTCGGTCTCCCTTTTTTGTCTGAACTTCAAGCGATGCGTTGTGATCTTCAATGCTGACAGCATTTCTATCGGATCATTGCCCGGACAGGGAATCCCCATCCGACCGTCAGCGGAGCAACCGATCCATGCCAGCCAAACGCAACCCAAAGGATCCGTGGCGAAAACTGGTGTCCCCGCCGGAGAAGATCCTCAACCGCATCCGCCCGGGCATGCGCATTTTTCTCAGCACCGGTCTGGCGGAGCCCCGAAGCTTCGTCAAGGCTCTTATGACGACGTCCACGGCCAACCTGACGGATCTGGAACTGATCCAGCTGGTCAGCCTCAGCGACGTGATGGCGCCACAGGCCCTGCGGGGGCAGAAATACCGTCTGAAAACCTTCTTCCCGGGCAAATCGGCGCACGGGCGCATCACCGAAGGCTCGGTGGACCTGATCCCCAGCCGTTTCGGCCGCATCGCCTCCCTGTTCCAATCCGGCCGCATCGCCGTCGACGTGGCGGTATTGCAGGTCACGCCGCCGGATGATTCCGGATACTGCAGTTTGGGGGTGTCCGTGGACGTGGGGCGCATTGCCATGTCCCAGGCCGCCCTCAAGATCGGCGAGATCAATCCGCGGGTGCCCTGCACCCTGGGCGACACGCTGGTTCCGGTAGACGAGTTCGATGCCCTGATGGCCGGCGAGGCGCTGCCGCCCTACCTCCGGCGGCCGACGGTCGACCGGGTGCATGCCATGCTCGCCGCCAACGTTGCCGATCTGGTGGAGGATGGCAGTTGTATGGCCTTTTCTTTCGGCCCGCTCTACGAGGCACTGGCAGTCCATCTGGCCACGCGGCGTCATCTGGGCGTGCATTCGCCTTTTATGACGGACGCCCTGATGGACCTGATCGCCTCCGGGGCGGTCAGCAATCGCCGCAAGGAGGTTTTCCAGGGACGCTCGGTGGCGGCTTATGCCATCGGCACCAAAGCCCTCATGACCTGGCTCGACCGCAACCCCCTGGTGGAGTTCCAGACCATCGAGCGCGTTTTCAATCCGGCCACCATTGGCCGCAATCCGCATTTCGTGGCGGTCTACCCGGTCAAAGCGGTGGATATTTCCGGTCAGGTGCTGTTGCGGGCCGGCGAGCGTTATGCCGGCACCGGTTCGGCCGAAGTACTCGATTTCTGCAGCGGGGCCGAAATAGCCCCCTTCGGGCGCAGTATTTTTGCCCTGCCCAGCCGCAGTCCCGCCGGCCGGTCGAACATCCGGGTGAGCGTGGCCCGGGGCCGCCACCCCTTCGGGCTCAAAGGCTCGGTCGATCTCGTGGTCACGGAGTTCGGCGTGGCCGACCTGGGCGGGCGCACCGTAAGGGAACGGGCCCAGGCCATGATCGATATCGCCCATCCGGATGACCGCAATGCCTTGATCGAAGCTGCCAAAGCGCGCGGGGTTCTCTATCACGACCAGATTTTTCTGCCCGGCAGCGCCCGGCTGTATCCTTCCGAAATCAGTTTCAGCACCACCTTCAAGAACGGTCAGGACATGCGGTTTCGCCCCATTCGGCCCTCCGACGAGGAGGGCATGCGGCGGCTTTTCTACCGGTTCTCCGACGAAGGCGTCTATTCGCGCTATTTCACCCCCCTGCGGAGCATGCCCCATGGACGCATGCAGCAATATGTCAATGTGGACTGGACCACCACCATGGCCATCGTGGGGTTGGTGGGCCCTCCCGGGCAGGGGCGGATTGTGGCCGAAGGGCGCTATATTCGTGATCCGCATCACCCCATGGCCGACCTGGTTTTCGTCGTGGACCCGGACCACCAGGGGCTCGGGGTCGCCTCCTACATCTATCGTCTGCTGATCGACCTGGCCCGTCAACGCGGTATCAAGGGGTTTACGGCGGAAGTTCTTTTCTCCAACCAGGCCATGATGAAAGTTTTCCGCAAAGGCCCCTTCCCGGTGCAGGCGGTTCTGGACAGCGGCATCTATTTTCTGACCATTCCCTTCGAAGCCGATCTGCCGTCCCTGGGGCCGCCTTATGCAGCGTCGACGTAACCCGAGCATTTCTTCACCCTTCGGGCGCGCCCGAGATGCCCATTGACCGCGTTATTAGGGGCTTGCGGTAGCATGTGTACAGCAGCGCCCCTGATGCCTTATCAATGAACATCTCGAACACGTGAAATATCCGGGTTGTGGTGTCAGCGTTTATTCCAAGCCTGGGTGCTGTTCTGCCGGTCGGTTGACATGGGGCCCGGCCTATGCTAGAGCGTGGCGAAAATTAGATACAGGTATACGGTTCCTTTCGCAGGAACGAGGCCTCCTTCGAACGCCGCAAACGTTTCGATGGGGCCCGAAGAGGGAAGCCGGCGCAATTCCGGCACGGACCCGCCGCTGTGAGTGCGGACGAAAACCCGAACATGCCACTGGGAGGCAGGGCTGTTGACGCAGCCTTCCGGGAAGGCCGGGTGACTAGGACGATGCACGAGTCAGAAGACCTGCCGCATACCCCAACATAAAACCTGGACGGAGAAGGTAAATCCCCGGGCTGACGATCTTGTCGGTCCGGGGTTTTTTTTATGGCCGATCAGGAACGGCATCTTTTGGCCCCGGCCGGCGTTCTCACTCTTCTGAAATCCTCGACGTAGCGCAGCTGCGCCTGCGGCTTCAGAATCGCTGCGGCCTTGGCCGGAACCAAAATCTACCGTTTCTGGTCGGCCATAATGAGCTTTTTGCATGGACATAACACGATTTTTATAAGGAGCAATGATGGGTGGATTGCAGATGTTTCTGTTGATGTTGGCCGTTTATCTTGGCGTGCTGGTGGGGATTGGTTTGTATTTCAACCGGCGGCAACGCTCTGTCACGGATTTCTGGCTGGCCGGGCGCAGGGTGGGGGCGGTGAACACCGGTTTTTCGGCTGCGGCATCCTGGCTGACAGCCGGCGCCATCCTGGCGGTGATCGGGTTTTTCATGCTCAACGGCATGGGGTCGGTCTGGGGGTTCGTGGCCCCCAACATCCTGGCCCTGCTGATCATCGCCCTGTTGGCCAAACGCCTGAAACGCCTGCCGGCCATCACCCAGCCGGAACTTCTGGAACTGCGCTACTCATCTGCGGTCCGGGCACCGGTGGCCGTGATCATCACCATCGTCATGATCCTGTTCGCGGTGGCCGACATCAAGGGATTCGCCTTTCTATTGCAGGTCTACTACGGATTGAGTCCGGTCTGGGCGGCGGTCATCGTGGCCCTGGCCGTGTCAGTTTACGTGACCCTGGGGGGCTTTTCCGCCGTCGTATGGACGGACACCCTGCAGTACCTGCTGCTGGCCGTTTTTGCCGTCGCCCTGGCCTTTGTGGCCGCCGATGCGGCCACCATGGCTCCTGGTTCCGGGGATGGCATCGGCGCTTTCCAGACGTTGATGGGAACGGCGCCCGACGGTTGGTGGAATCCGCTGTCCGTCGGGGTTCCTGCGGCCCTGATCTTTTCCCTGGCCATTATTCCGGGTTGGGTCACCGAGCAGGATCCCTGGCAGCGGGTGTGGGCCGCCCGGAACGCTGCTTCGGCCCGCATCGGGATGACGGTGGGCGCCCTGCTGATCATGGTGGTGTTTTCCGCCTGTGCGATCATTGCCCTCAGCCTCAATCGCATCTACCCGGAGATTGCCGCCCTGGGGTTCCCGGCCGGCATGGCCAAGGCCGAGCCCGCTCTTCTGAATTTTATCACCAGCGGCCGGTTTTCAGCCTTTGTGGTGGCGCTGACCGCCATCGGCCTTGCGGCGGCGGCCATGTCCTGCGCCGACACCTTTGCCACTTCGGGTGCGTCCTGCCTGTCGCGTGACATCTACCAGCGGTTTATCAAACCGGAGGCCACCATGGCCGAGATGCTCATGGTAAACCGGATCAGTGTCCTGGTGATCATCCTGTCCGCCACGGCGGTTTCCTTTCTTATCGACAGCATCATCGATGCCATTCACATCGCCACCTTCATCGCCAGCGCGGCCTGTTTTTTTCCCCTCATGGGCGGGATTTTCTGGAAACGGGCCACCCGGGAAGGGGCCATGGCCGGCCTGATGACCGGGGCCACCGTTCAGATTCTGCTGGTGGGGGCGGATTTGGCCCGCACCGCACCCATGGCGCCGCCCTATCTTGAGACCATCAGTCCTCTTCTGATGGGGCACGGCATCCTGGTGGGCATGGGGTTGAGTGCGGCCGCCTACGTCGGCACCAGTCTCCTGACGCCAGCGCCGGAACCGATCCGCCTGGCCCCCTTTTTCGGGGATGAAGCCCAGAGCCTGGCGGCGGCCAATGCCGCGGCGACCGAGGCGCCTGCGTCGGCTCCCGAGGCCTTTGCCGGGGAACTGACCTTCAAGCCCAACGGGGAACGCACCCTGATCCAGGCCAGCCTGCGCAACGGCCGGCCGATCCAGTGGCAATCACTGGTGGCGCGGCTGAAAAAGGCCCATCCGGCCTGGGTCAACCCGGGCGGGTTCGATGCGGTCTATCGATTGACCGATCCGGATCTGTTGGGGTGCGTCATGATCACCCGCGGCCGGACCGCGCACGAAATCTGGCTCCAGGCCGAGCCCAGAAACCCGATGGCGTCCGTTCGCCGGGTGGAGTTTGTGAGGGCCTACCGGGAATTGGAGGCGCTGCTGGTATAGGGCGCGTTGATTCGCCGGAGAATCTGATCTTAAATAATGTCGCGCGCATGGATGGCGGGGAACCTGGGTGATGAATCGGAGTATTTGATTTTATTATTCCTTTTCTTTTCCGGAAAAGAAAAGGAATCAAAAGAAACCGCCCGCGCCCCGCTTGATCCTGCGCGTCGTCGGAGCGGCCGGAGCACGCGGAAACTCGCCCGCCTTCGCTTGGGCTACGGCGGGCTCAGCCAGTCCGCGCGCTTTTTTCCGTCCGCCCCGCCGATGCTCGGCGCGGGACAATGGGAACACCAAAACCAGAAGCTAAAATCCCTTTTATTTGCCCTCTTCGAGGACACTGCATTGGATCTTTCGCGCTGAGGGAAGCGTTTTAATTCAACACCCCTAGTCCTGAAACAGCCGTTCGATTTTTCGGCGGCCGGCCGGGCTCAGTCCCAGCGAATCGATTTCGCGGGATAGCTGCTCCAGGGTGCCGTAGCCGCCGACATAGCCGTTCAGACGGGCTGCGGCGGTGGAATCCACAATGTCCTGGTGCCGGGGATACATCCGCGACAGCTCCCGCATCAGGTCCGCCTCCCGTTTCAAGATGTATTTCTGGTGGTAATCCTCGGCCGGGGTGAAGGACCGCAGGGGAAGCACCTCGGTGCGCACGGGTTGGCCGAGCCTGCTCTCGACCACGGCTTGGGATGCCAGGGCATGCTGCTGCTGTTGGTCGTCATGATAGAAGACGGCATGCAGGTACTGCCGTTTCCAGGACGGGCTCGTGGGTTGGTGACTCGCCCAGAAAAATGCCAATAAATCCTCGTAGCTGATGCGTTGGGGGTCGAAGTCCACCTGCACCGTTTCGGTGTGGTCGCCCATCTGGCGATAGGTGGGGTTGTCCATGCGCCCGCCGGCGTATCCCACGCGGGTTCGTATGACCCCTTCGATAGACCCGAACCGGGCCTCGATGCCCCAGAATCAGCCCAGGCCGAAGGTGGCCGCGTCCAGGGTTTGCGGTGCCGACGCATCGATAGGGGGAATCTTGCCCGGTGAAAGGGGGGCAGGGGAATCAGATCTCATGACGGTCTCCTGTTGTTCGGCAGGGCCAAGGGTTCCGGTTTCCGGGGTCGGGGAACAGCCTGCCACGGCCCAAAACACGGCCAGGACGAAAACGCGCCATATGGCTGTTCGGATAGCCTTGCGTCTCATTGTCTTATCCTTTGCAGAAGCTTGGCAAGGGCGGTCCATCTGCGGGTGTGCCAATTTTTCGATACAACCGAAACCATAACCACGAATTCCGTCACGTCAGCAAACCCTCACTGTTATCGCCCGGATTCAGCCCGGATATTTCACGCGTTCGCGATGTTCATTGGACGGCATCAGGGGCGCCGCTGTACTTTTGCTACCGCAAGCCCCTGATAACGCCGCCAAGGGGCATCTCGGGATCATAAGGGTTCCAGGCGTCAAGGGGGCAAGGATCCAAGTGAAATACTAAAAAATTACAAAGAATGGCAAGGGTGGCAAAAAGCATATGCGCTTTGTTTGCATCTATATAGTGTATCGAAACGTTTTCCAAAATTAGCAGTGGAAATTGGGTCAATCGAGCGAATGCTGAAAGCCCTGATTAAATCTCCAGAGAACAAACACTTGGCCACTTGAATCCTAGACCCCTTGGACCCTTTCTCCCAACTAATTGGGAGAAGAACCGAAAATTATTACCCGAATAGATTTTATACCCCTGAATATGGGCTTAAAATTAATTGTGTAGAAAAAATTTCATGAAATGTTCGAGATAGGCGGTCTCGCCGGGTACTTTCCATTAAAGTTGTCCCCCCATTTGCCGATAAATGGTTAACCCTTTGCCAGGACGCCCTAACCGATGTGCCCTGTTTTGCCTGGGGAAGGTGCACCTGAGTAGCTGGCTTGTCCTGCGGTTGGCATGCCGGAGGGCTACATCCGAGTCGAAACGATATCCGTCGAAGGAATGCGAATGGCTTTTGATCCCCAGAATATCCGGATTTTATTGGTTGAAGATACGGCGGTCATGCGGAAAATCGAAATCAAGACCCTGAGGGCGCTGGGGTTTGACGGCGTCCTGGAGGCGGTGGACGGCGATGAAGCCATCGGCATCCTCCAGGGGGGGCTTAAGGTCGACCTGATTATCAGCGACTGGAACATGCCCAACAAGGACGGCTACGCGCTGCTGTGCTGGGTCAGGGACAATGTGGCCACCGCCTCCATCCCGTTTTTGATGGCCACCGGCCAGGGGGATAAAGCCCAGGAGAAAAAGGCCGTGGATGCCGGGGTCAACGCATTTGTGGCCAAGCCTTTCAACGAAGCGGAACTCCAGGCCAAGATCGACGAAGCCCTCGGCCTGACGACCTCTGAGGATGAAACTGCGGGCCAATCCCGGGGACCGCGTGAGATTGTCAACGGCCGCGTCAAGCTAAAGGTCGCCCATATCCAGATTACCGATCACATTATCCTGGGGGTGCTCAAACACCTCATCAAAAAGGGCGAACTGCAGCCCCGGCATTTCGAGCTGGAGACCGTCTGCATGCCCGGGTGGAATCCGGTCCAGAACGCCCTGGAAAAAGGCGAGGTGGACGCCGCCTTCATCCTGGCACCCATCGCCATGGACCTGTACAGTTTCGGCACGCCCATCAAGCTGACCCTCCTGGCCCACAAGAATGGCAGCATTTTTGTGCGCAACAAACGCGAGGGATATGTCGAACCTTTTGCAGACCACTTTCGCAACCAGTCTTTCTACATTCCGCACAAGATGTCCGTCCATCACATGCTGGCCCATTTGTTTTTCAGCAGCATCGGGTTGACGCCCGGCATGGTGGGGGAGGGGCAAAGCGATGTGAACTTCGAAGTGGTGGCCCCCATCAAGATGCAGGAATTTATGCAGGGCAACCCGGCGACCGCGGGATTCATGGTGGCCGAGCCCTTGGGTACCAGGGCCATTGCCGGCGGGGCGGCCGATTTGCAGTTTTTGAGCAGCGAACTGTGGGAAAACCATCCCTGCTGTGTCGTGACCATGCGGGATGATTTTATCGAACCTCATACGGATGCGGTTTACGAGTTTACCGAGATGCTGGTGGAAGCCGGCAAGCTCGTGGACCAGAAGCCCGAGATGGCCGCCGAAATCGGTGTGGCCTTCCTGGATCCCGATAGAACGTTGGGACTGAAAGTCCCGGTGCTGAAAAACGTGTTGAGCGAGGCCAAAGGCATCAAAACCGGTGATCTCTACCCCGCCGCCGAAGACCTCAAAACCATGAACGATTACATGGTGAAACGGATGCGCATCGGCGGCCAGGTGGACATGGACCAATTCGTCGATACCCGTTTTGCCGATGCGGCCTGCAAGGACAGGGTGTCCAGTAACCTTCCGGCATATTTGCATATTGCTGACAATACTGCGGTGGATTTGCTTTCACGCCACGCCTGCCTGGCCAAAGGCGAGGACAAATCCATGCTGAACCTGGAGGGAAAATACCTGACCTTCAGCCTGGACGGCCAGCAATACGGTCTCGATATTCTGCGTATCCGGGAAATCATCGGCATGCTGCCCATCCGCAGCATTCCCCAGACCCCGCCCCACGTCCGCGGCGTGATCAGCCTGCGGGGGCGCACCATTCCGGTCGTCGACCTGCGGACCCAATTCGGTCTGGGGGCCGTGGCCGACGACGGCCGCAGCTGCATCGTGGTGCTGGAATCCGGACATGGCGACACGGACTTGTCGGTGGGTGTGGCCGTCGATTCGGTCTCCGAGGTGCTGACGATTCAGTCCACCCATATCGATCCCACCCCCGGCTTCGGTGCCCGCGTCGATACCCGCCACATCCTGGCCATGGCCAAGACGGAAGACGGCATCCGCCTGTTGCTGGATATCGACCATATTTTTCAGGAGGGGGAACAACTCACCCAACTGGCCTTGCCGACCGAGACCGCCGATGCGGCTTGATGCCAGGCCGGGTAGTTGCTATTCCTGAAGCAGGTCAATTGGGAGATACGATCCTATCCTGTATTATCGCCAACAGGGGACAATCTTGCCGGCAGAAAACAACACAGGCATCGATGATCGACAACGCAGGCGTAATTTCCTGACTTTTTCAGGTTCTCTGGGGTTTATCACCCTTTTGGTTTTCATGGTTTTTGATTATCAGGAGGGCAACCTTTCTGAAATCTTTCTCGATGTCTTTATGTGCACCGTCATTGTTTCGGGTGGTGTTGCTGTTTTTAAATACAATTTGGACCGGCTGGCCTATTGTGTCGGTATCAACCTGGTGAGCCTGACCCTGCTTTATGATGTCGCCATCGGTGCCGGAGGAACAGGCGGCCTTTTCTGGCTGCCGACAATGCCCTTGTTCATTTTCTTCTTTTTGGAGAGAACCGAGTCCGTCATTTCAGCCATCCTCTTTTATGGCTGTGCCACGATCCTGCTGATGTTCCCAGCGTGGTTGAATACGTTTCCCTACGACGTCTCGGTGGGCAGCCGCTATCTTAATGCTTTGTTTTTTATTGTCATTATCGCCTATGGCCTGGAATCCTCACGGCATCGCTCAGCCCGCCTGCTGAAACAGTCCTATGATGAGTTGAAATCGCACAAGGAAAAACTCGAGCAAGCACTCTCCGAAGTGAAAACCCTCAGCGGTTTGCTGCCCATCTGCGCCAACTGTAAAAAAGTTCGTGACGATAAAGGATATTGGAATCAAATCGAATCCTACGTTCGCGAGCATTCGGAAGCCGAATTCAGCCATGGCATCTGTCCAAGCTGTGCCAGGGAATTATACCCGGATGTGGATTTCAGTGATTTGAATCCGTCAAAAAATGTAAAATAGGTTTCGTTGCAAGGTGTGCGACGGCGAGCAAACGGCGCATACAGGCCATATGGGAGCATTTTTAACCGGCTTACAACTCACCTAAATATTTCATTGTGACGGGACCTGCAGCGACTGGTTCAAGTCTTCGACGATCATGGGTACGGCCGGGGGGATGCGGTTACTGCTGGTCGTGATGTTGCGGATCATGGAAAGATGGGTGCCGGGCACGATTTTAAGGGGCACCCCGGGAAGACGGGCCGAGTCCACCGCAACCAGGCCATCGCCGATTTGCCGGGTCATGGATGTCAGCATCCGGTCCATAACCGTTATGGCGCTGTTGGCCTCGCCGTGGCGTTTTTTATCCAATTCGCGGCCCAACGTTTCAATATGATTGACCTGCCAGTCGCTCATAACACCGGCAATCACCATCATAGGGACGTCTTCGGGATGCGGCCGGCTGTTCAGGGCGGTCAGGAATTCGCTCCCCGGAAGCAGTTCGATACCCGCTTCACCGGTACCGTCGACAATCCCCTGAAGCCAGTGATATTCGCCCTTGAGCATGAGGCTGAAGAGATCGCGCACTTCAGCGAAACCGCGAAATCGTGCCAGCTCCGATCCATGGTTCGGCGTGCCCACCATGATCAGTCGCTCTACACGCGGCAGTTCACCACGTTTCACCTTGTCGGCGTAGGCAAGCTCCGGATGGGTCAACATTTCACGGCTGACCAGCCCCCCCATGCTGTGGGCCACGATCGTGATGCTTTCCGGAAGTTTCCGGGACGCCAGGCTTTGCTGGAAAAACACGGCGGATTCAGTGACGGGCTGGTCGTTGGGATAGGTAAAAACCAAAACGGAAAACCCATCCTTGACAAGGGCAGGCGCCAGATTCATCCAGACTTTGCCGGGGTCGTCCAGGCCGTGAATCAATACCACCGTGGCTTTTGGCGCCGCATGCGGCACAGAGGGGTCGGCGGATTCAAACGGCTCGAGGCCATAAGCTGCTTTGAGCCGTTTGACTTCCTCAGGGTAGGCGTCTTTGATCGCGTTGCGAACATCGGATCGAACCCGGCGCTCCTCTTCCCTGAAGATATCCCGGACCACCTGCAGGCCCACAAAAAGAACGGCCAGGATCAGGATGGTTGTGAGCCACAAATTTCGTTTTTTGGTCTTCAATTGCGAAGCGCTTTCTCCCCCCACACGTCATGGAAAATGCCGGCGCCTGAAAGCACCGTCGGTAAGAGATTTCAGATAACACCAGCGCCGCGATGCATCGGGTCACGAAATATTTGACATGCCGGTGCCTCAACCGGGATTCGATAAGAACCATCGGTATGGCCCATCCGGCCGTCATATGGAGCTGTGAGAACGGCACGATAGTGTTTGAAGTTGAAAACAGTACCAGAACTATCTTAAAATGGTTTTCACCGCAACAACGCGAATGGCTGTGCCGGAAGACTACCCCGACGATAGCCAATGGTAAAGGAGCCCTATGACCCGCACGAAACGACGCATTCTGATCGGCCTGGGCGTGATCCTGTTGCTCTTGGCCGGATTGGGGATCTGGTTTTATTATGCCTTTTTCGTATCCACGGGCGCCATTACCCAGCACGCCGAAAATTTTCTCTTCCGGCGAATGACGGTGGCCCAAATAGCGGAACGCGGTGAATACCGGTTCTTCTTTATCACCAATCGCCGATCCGGCACGCCTGACGGTCCACTCGAAGCGCGGTTCAGCCATGAACGGGAAGAGACCCTTAAATTCGGGATCTTTGATGCCCGGATCGAGCCTTCGCTGGGTCTTGGCATGATCATCAACCCGACCGAGTGGTTCCAGAATGAAGAAATCCAGCTTAAGAACGTCGGGACGTTCGAGAGGGCTGAATTCGTAAAAAAAGTAAGGGCCATCGTTGAAAAATCCCCGCACCGCTCCCTGCTCGTTGTCGTGCACGGATTCCGCGAGCGATACGAGTCGGCGCTGCGCAAAACCGCCTTCCTCGGCCACGTCCTGGATATCAACTCTCCCGTACTGGTGTTCGACTGGCCCGGCAATCAGGGCAGTTCCCTGGGCGGCTACCGACGGGCGCGCCAGGTGGCCGAAGCCTCCGGGGCCGAATTGGCGCGTACGCTGGAGTTGATCATTCGCGATATCCAACCCGACCGGCTGTGGCTGATCGCCAACAGCATGGGCGCCCAGGTGGTGGTCGACGCCTTCAGGCTGTTGCACCGGCAGCCGGATATGGCCGATACGCAAACGGAAATCGAGGATGTGGTGCTGACGGCGCCGGATATTGACCATGAAGATTTCGACAACCGGTTCAAGGCGGAAATCGAGGCTCTGGCTAAACACCTGACCGTCTATGTTTCCTCCAACGACCGGGCCCTGTTGTTGAGCCGCCTCGTCAACCGAAAGGCGCGGCGGGGTGAAAGCAGTCTTTCGCCCGATCAGCTGGAAGAAGCCGCACGCGTGTCGGAACTGATCGAACCGGACAGCGACCAACTGACCCTGGTGGATGTCACCCCGGTCAATCGTACGCGCAATTTTCATAATTTCAGCCTGGAGACCCCGGAATTTTTCGATGATCTCTACTTGCGTCTGACCAACGAAACCATGCCCCGCAGCCGCCTGATCTATAAAATAAAATCCCCGGAAGGCCGGGTGTACTGGGTTTTGACGCGAGGGCGTTAACCCGAATATTTCACCCTGCGGGCGCGCCCGAGCTGCCCATTGGCCGCGTTATCAGTGGCTTGCGGTAGCAGGCGTACCGCGGCGCCCCTGATGCCGTCCAATGAACATCGCGAACGCGTGAAATATCCGGGTTAAGGAGGAGAGCATTGGGAAACATTACGGTAAAGAACAGACGCATGGGACTGCTTCGCCAGCTGGGTTGCGTCATTACCGCGGTCGGTATCCTCTGGCTTGCGACCCAGGGCTGCAGCCGCCAGGCGGTCAAACACTGGCATACCGAAAAGCTGACCGAAGAATTCACCGCCGACCGCATCCCGGAAATCGAAACTTTTGAAAAGTACCTGCAGCTGGAAGATCGTCTATTCGAACAGTTGGCGCAGGCGGTCTATGCGCATACCGGTTCCGGCCCGGAATTCGCCCTGGTGCGCTACAGCCGAGGCAGTGCCGCCGATCCGCAGGTTCGCACCCCCAATTGGAACCGCACCTTTGCGTTCCCCGTCGATGCCCCGGCCGGGGGTGTCCTGCTTCTCCACGGCATGTCGGATTCTCCCTACAGCCTGCGGGCCCTGGGAGAGGCCCTGCATCAACGGAACTACTGGGTGATCGGTCTGCGCTTGCCGGGCCACGGCACGGCGCCTTCCGGACTGACCCGTGTCAAATGGGAAGACATGGCGGCCGCTGTCGCGCTGAGCGTCGCGCACCTGACTTCGAAGGTGGGCCGCAAGCCAATTCATATCATCGGGTATTCCACCGGCGCTGCGCTGGCGGTAAACTTCGCGCTGGACAGCCTGGAAAGGGATGAAGTCCGGGTCCCTGCCAGCCTGGTGCTCCTCTCTCCGGCGATCGGCATCCATCCGGCGGCGGGCCTGGCCCAATGGAAACGGAGATTTTCGATCCTCCCGGGCCTGGGCGGCCTGGCCTGGATGCAAATCGAGCCGGAGTTCGACCCCTATAAATACAACTCCTTTGCGACCAATGCGGCCGAACAGGTTCATCGCCTGACAACCACGGTTGCCCGCCGTGTCAGCAGCCGTGCCCGGGCACATCCGGACAATGTGCTGCCGCCCACGCTGGTATTCAAATCCACGGTCGACGCTACCGTTTCGACCGACGCCGTGATCGATCGACTGCTCGGCAAACTGGCGCCCCACCGGCACGAACTGGTTTTGTTCGATATCAATCGTTCCGCCGCCTATTCTTCCCTGCTGGTTTCCGATCCCGGCCCTCTGACCACCCGGCTGATGGACAGCAAGGACCTTCCCTTTACCGTCACATTCATCACCAACGAAAATTCGAAGAGCACCGCGGTTGCCGCCCGCCGGCAAGGCCCCTTTGCATCCCATGTGTCCGCGATGCAGCCGCTGGGACTGCAATGGCCGGTGGGGGTGCTGTCCCTGTCGCATGTGGCACTGCCCTTCCCGCCGGATGATCCCCTCTATGGCAGCAACCCTCCGGGCGAAAAAGATCGCCTGTTTCTCGGGCGCATGGCTGTCCAGGGTGAGCGGGGCCTGCTCAAACTTCCGGAAAGTTGGTTCCTGCGGCTGCGCCACAATCCCTTTTACGACTATTTGGAAAAACGTGTGCATGCCTGGGTGGACGCGGCCCGTTAGCCCGAACATTTCACCCTGCGGGCGCGCCCGAGATGTGCCCATTGGCCGCGTTATCAGGGGCTTGCGGTAGCAGGCGTACAGCGGCGCCCCTGATGCCTTTCCAATGAACATTGCGAACGCGTGAAATATCCGGGTTAGCGGTGATAAGTTTTGACAACCAGCTAACCAGGTTACCATCAGGCCATCAACCTCTGATCGCCTAAGCGGTTTTCTTTCTATAGGAAATGCCTATGCCGACGCCGTGGGACACCGGGCCTTCTGTTTTCTCACTGAAAAGAATGAATCGTCTGCCGGCCTGCAAAGAGAAATTGAAAAGCGCATCCGAATAAGGCGAATGATGGCTCAGCAAAACGGCATTTTCGGAAAACCGGTTGGCAACCGGCGTATACATGGCCTCTTCCTGTTCATGAGGAAAATCGCTGTTAATGATGAGCAGATCGATGGGATTGCTGATGGTTGGAATTAATGTCGCGGAAGATCCGTGCAGAATTTCACCATAATCGGTATAAGTGCCGGAAAACAGGTGTCCTGCACCAGGAACAGAGTCGACGCCGTGGTAACAGCCGGGAAAACCCTCCGCGGCATTCCGCTTGAGGGCGGCCGTTACGAGGCACGCCCCCAAGCCATTGCCCGTTCGGATTTCGACGACGGTTTCCGGCTTCAATGCTCGTGCAAACGCATACCAACCCATTCGCTGGCCAAGTCGGGCCTCCCAGTCTATGGAAAAATCCAGCTGTCGCGTCACCCTATCGGCAATATGGCTCTTCAGATCCAAATCATTCCCAAGTTCGTTGAAGTGCTTCATGATTTGGTTGAATTCCATTGCGGTAATATCGGCAATTAGCGAAGCCAGATAGCGGGTATTCGTGCTGGCCAGACGTTGACTCAAATCGTAAGTCTCGTTGGGATTGAAAAGCCATCTGGTCAAATTGGATACCTTCCCGAGCAATCCAGCGCCGGTATGATTGGTTCCTCTGGTCATCGGAGAGGAAACTACCGGTTTAAATCGTTCGAGTAAGCCATTCAATTGGTAAACCTCCGGAAGTCTAAAATGGATTTGGTGCAAACCCTACGATTGATAAGTCGATCTGAAACAGGGATAAGTTACGGGTAATCAGGAATTAAAACTTTCCTGTCTATCCTTGCACGGGCTTTCGGCCATCGTTTCAGCCTGCCGCGGCGTGGTCATAGGCGGAGGTGTACTTCAGCATGACCCACCCGAAGGTGCCGTCGGCCATTTCGACATAGAGCCATTCCGGCGCATAGCCATGGATGGACACTAAATAATGTCGTCTCGGGTGGCCAATCGGTTACAAGAAGGAACAGCACGACCATGGACGAATGCCGGTGAATCCTGGCGGGAGTTCTTTGGCGTGTTTGTTTGATGGAATCGTAAAAAGTGACCGATCTGTCATTCCGGATCCCGGATCGGCGTTCGGGACAGGCTTTGATCCGGAATCTTTGATGCCATGATATCAATAGATTCAGGCTTTCGCCGGAATGACGTCAAAGCGGGAAATTCGACTTTTAAACCCCCTCAAAGGAACTATCTGAGGATTCCGCTTTACGGGGCAAGCCTCAATTAGGATGACCGCCCGTTGCGGGCGGCCATCATCCCCCATGTGCGGCTATTGGTATCTATGTGAAGATATCAACCGGGCTGTAGGATGGGTTGTTGCCCTGGAGGGTTTGCAGCCATTCCTGGACGATGCCGCTTTTTTCAGACGCGTCATCCGTTTCGGACAGCGATTCCAGCAGCTGATCGATCGTTGACTGATCTTCATCGTTTTGGCTGTAGGCCTCGGAAACGGCCTGGTTCGACATTGACCCCGCCCCCGGCCCTTCCATGCCCCCCATGGGCGGCGGGGGCGGCGGGCCCAGCTGTTCATGCAAACTCTCCATGGCGGATTGGCTTTCCTCCTGGCTGAGCAGCCCATCCTGGTCGCTGTCAAACGCTTCCATTACGCCGGCAACGTCGATTTCCGTGCCACTTCGCTCGGCCATTTCTGAGGTGATGGCGCTGAGTTCATTCTGGTCGATACCCCCATTGCCGTCCCCATCCATGCGGTTAAACATCTGCTGCGGGTTGGGACGCATCCCTCCCATCATGCCGCCCACTCCGGAAACTCCTGACATCATGACGTCTCCTTTCAGTTATTTGGTGGTAGGAAAGGGAGGAATCTTTAATTCCTCCATCCGTTGGCGATTCGCCTATCCCGGATATTTCACGTGTTCGCGATGTTCATTGGCAAGGCATCAGGGGCGCCGCTGTACGCCTGTACCGCAAGCTCCTGATAACGCGGCCAATGGGCATCTCGGACGCGCCCGCAGGGTGAAATTTTTTCTGCCTTTTTGGAAATCGACCAAGGGTACAAAGTGTCACCTGAAAATTAGATTCCGAATAGCTTTGATACCCCTGAATATTTGCATAAAATTTAATGCGTAGAAAAAATTTCATGAAATGTTCGGGCTATTTGAGTCTTCGTCCCGTAGCGGCAGATCTTTATGGTAAAAGTGTAACAGGCACGTAACAGTATGTAACCGTCAATGGGGGGCAATAGGGGGGAGTGAAGAATTTTAAGGGCAGTCAAGAGCCCGTAAACAGATAGCCGACACCGCGCACCGTCTTCAGATAAACCGGGTGGGAAGGGTCCTTTTCGATTTTATGGCGAATTCGGGAAACGTAGACATCGATGGAACGGTCGATACCGTTGTGGGGGGCGTTGTACAGCGTTCGATGAAGATCGTCCCGGCTGACGACTTGGCCTGAATGCGTGATTAAATACCATAGGATGTCAAACTGGACCGTGGTCAGATTAAGGGGGCGGTCGTCAATATAGGCATCGCGTTTGGCAGGGTTCACCAGAAGGCTGCGCACTTTAATGGCTTGGCTTGCCGGTGGTGCTTGGGGGTGCGTTCTTTTGAGCACGGCTTTGATGCGGGCTGCCAGAAGGCATAGATGAACGGATTTGCAGACAACATCATCGGCTCCCATCTGGAAAGCGCGCAGTTCATCAAGATCGTCCGTTTTTTCCGTAAGCATGATAATGGGGCCGTCATAATTCTGCCTGACTTGCTGACAGATAAGAAATCCATTAACACCGGGCATTTCTTTTTCGATCATGACCATTGCCGGTGGTGTCTCCCTGATGTCGTTCAGGGCATCCTTGTTGGTATTCCGGTGAAGGATGTCAAAGCCTTCCGCCTGCAAGTGTTCTTTAACGTGTTTGACAAACAGCAAGTCATCCGTCGCCACCAGAATCTTATCATTACAAAACACAACCCGACTCCTGTCCGTTTCCGCCCTCGTTAGGATTGACGTGATGATGCAGGGCCTTTTATTTAGACGCTGCAATTCCGAAGACGGTTACACAATATTGGGAAGATTGTCGGTCATCCTGAATTAAACCATCAACCCCGCGCCTTGGGTTCCAACAGGGTTGTGAATTTTACCATCACCCAGCCCCGCGAGGCATCCGGCAATTTGACGTAATACCAGTTTGAACTTGATGACCGAACCATTAAGATATCGCCCAGTTGAACTTTATTAATGACTGGGTGCCCGGTGCCGGGTCCTGAGCGGACATTCAGAATCGGAACGGCCACACGAACTTGATCACCTTCCCAGGCCACAGCTTTGTCCGGTTGGGTTGGTTTGACCGGTGGGGGCACCACCACATATCCGTCGGGTGCTTTCTGGTAATAAACATCGGCGTAAGTGTAGTACGTCATGGCTCCGATGGTGATCAATACCGCAGGAGCGGGCAATACGGGAACGACAGCACCAACAGGTGCCGCCGCCACGGCATACCCTTGGGAAGACTGTCGGTAGAAAATCCCATCAAGAAAAAAATAGATCAGCGGGCCGACTCGGATCGGCCGGTGACCAGCGGGCAGTGCTTTAACACGCACACCCGCCGAAGGATAAAGCGGTCTGGGGTGTCCCTTCGGCCTGAAGTCCTGGGCCCAATTCAGTGGCGGCCACACCGTGGACATGAAAAGGCACAGCGCAGCTATCACCAGCGCTGGCATTTGGCATTTTTTTAAAAGCCCGGTTTTCATATTGCGTACTCCTATGATTTTTTTCGTCCAACGGAAAAATCAAGCATCCGAAATTGGCGGACGATTTTTTCAGCTTGCTGCCCAACCAAGGCGGTCTCGTTGCCGGTCTTGGTGGGCCTTTCTAACGTGAACATCCGGAAGAAAAAGTATCAATGGTGCCCTGCAGGGCCGAGATCCCACGCCGGGCCTTACGCCTGCCCCCCCGCATTAGAAAGGCAGTACATTTTTTTGGACTTCCATACGGTTGCTTAACAACAGGGCAGGGGGGGGCCCTCTCCCGCTGTTAGGGTCTCGGCCCAAACAATGCGATGTCCCGTTTCCGTCTCCGTTTTTATCGTGCCAGAATATTTGTTTTGCATCGCATTCAGGTAAAGATCCAATTCGTACCGGCCCGTAAAAATCGGCTGTCTCGGTAGGGTGTTGATGATATCAAATACTTTTTTAATTTGGGGCTGCATATTCATCAAACCGACCCTGGCACCCTGCTGTTTCACCACCCTACAGGCGTTGAGGATGACGATCAGCCCGCAGGTGTTGATGTAATGAACATATTGCATGTCGAAAACGATAAGTTGAGGGGCTTTCGCTGCGATCTGATCGAATTCTTTCTGCAAAAAAGGGGATGTGTCCGCATCGATTCCACCGATGGGATGAATAACGAAACGGCCTTCTTTTTCTTCATCACAGTAAATTCTCAGACTTGATTTGTGATCGGCGATAATATCGATCATGTTCCCAGGATATGATTCCATATCATGCTCCATTGCGATAACGATGTATCTATAGCGGCCAGCTTCCGAAAGCCTGCTTTTCCAGCTTCATGCTACCGTCCTTGCCTTTGTAGATGTTGATCCAGGCATTCCAGTTTTTGGTGTCCATCTCGGGATAATCCAGCCGGAAATGACTGCAGCGGCTCTCTTTGCGCATGAGCGACGCCCGCAGCTTCATCTCGGCGTTGAGGATCATGTTGGCGGTTTCATGGGCCAGGCGGAGTTCATGCAGGTCCGCGGCCCGGAGCATGGGCATGTGATGATCCCTCAATTCCTCGACATACGCCAGGGCCGCTGTCAAAAGCGGCTCTTTTTTGATGTAGAGAACGAAGTTGGGAATCATGATGCCCTGGACGGTTTGGGTGACCCAGGCCGGGCCATAGCCGCGTTCTCTTTTCAAGGGCGCCAGGATTTCCTCCTGAACTTGTAAGCGTTTGCGGGTTGGAATCTCAGGCGCAGCCTGGCCCTTGGCATAAGCGGCGGCCGCCTCGGCGGCGATGCCGCCCTGCACGGCCGAGCCGGCCAGGGACGATCCGATCTGGGTATAGATGGCACCGGCCATATAGGAGCCCAGGGCGTCCCCCGCCGCGTACAGCCCGGGAATCGTGGAGGCGCCGTCAGCGTTGATCGGGACCAGGCCCTCGGATTTGTGGATGGCCATGCCGGCGGAAGAGCCGCCGACCGGGTTGCCCCCCATTCCGGGAGGAGCGCCCCCCTCTTTGGGTCCGCCGCCGGGCGGAGGCCCGCCCGGACCGCCACGGTCGTCAAATCCTTCCGGTCGATAAGGGCCGCCGCTGACTTGCCCTCCGCGGTTTTGCCCAAGGGGACCACCGGCAAGCGGGTTGCCCGCCATATAGGCCTGGTAGTTCATCTCCACGCCCAGGTCATGGTGGACTTCAACCCCTGTCCGGCCGGGTTTTCTGCCGAACATGCCATGCCATCCGTCATAACAGGCGGCCGCGTTGGTCGTCTGCCCCGGATGCCCGTCGTTCCACTCTTTGCCGGTTACCTTGGCGCCAATGTTATAGGCCATGACGGTTCCGTCGTGGGTCAGGTCGCAGATGGGAAAGCCATTGGGCTTGAACCCGCCGGCGCCGGAGCACAGGACCACGCTCTTGGCCTTGAAGATGTGCACGGTGGCCTCATCGATGCTGAAACCGGCGGCACCGGCAATCCTTCCCTTTTCTTTAATCAAATGGGTGATCATGATGCGTTCCATGACCGGAATGCCGCGCTCTGTGATGGGCCGGCTGAAGGCATCGAAATAGAGGGGCGAATCGAAAAAACCCCAGGCTTCCAGTTCCCTGACCCTGGCCAGGGAGTGCGCGGCCATCTGCCGGGTGAAGACCGGGTTGTTGGTGCCCATGGCCGAACGGGAGACTTTGTCGACAAATTCATCCAGGCTCAATTTCTCCCTGGCAGGATCGTAGGCAAAAATGCCTTTGGCAAACGGGGTTTGCCCCGATGCGCCCAGCCGCCCCTTGGACACCATCAGGACCCGGGCCCCGGCATCATGGCCCTTGACCGCGGCGAAGAGGCCTGCAATGCCGCTGCCCACCACCAGCACGTCGGTTTCGCTTTCGGCCGTTGCTACCTTTTCCGGATCTATTTCCGGGATATTGACGCTGCACGCGGCATCCCTGGCCGATATCCCCATGGCGGCCATGGCGGCAAATCCGGCCGCTCCGCCGGCCAGCGCCATGAACTTTCGTCGGGACACACCCGTTGATGGGTTGTTTTCCGTCATCGATCGGTCCTTGGTCGTTGTGATTTTTTTGAAAGGGTATGCTTCAGAAACAGCCGGAGGCCGGCTGCCGTGAGCAGAATGATGAGGCTGGCCATGGCCAGGCTCGAATGGCGCCCGAGATCGATGGCATGCCAGGCCGCGGCTATTAGGAACACTGCTGCCAGAATGCCGTGGAGCCGGCGCCAGGTTCGGTAGGTCATCGGCAGCCGGTTGCGCATCAATGCGGTTAGGCCGAGCGTCAGCAAAAGACACCAGGCAAGCATGCCGAGCACCACGCCCGTATGGACGGTGGTGATGATGGTGACAAACGCGCTATCGGGCGAAACACCGGCTTCGAAGAATCTTGGCAACACCAGGAACAGCGGGTGCAAGAGCATGATGGAAACGCAGGTGTAGCCGATCGCTTTATGGATTTTTATCGTTCGGCGCATCTTGAGGTCTTTGACGACCACGGCGTTGGACCGAGACCAGAAAAACATTCCGATCAGGAAGAAAAAACTCAGCACCGTAATGACGGAAAGCGCTTCTTTCAGGAATGAACGCTCCGGAAAACCACCCAGGATCCACAGCAGCAGGGGCAGACCGCCAAAAACCAATACCGATGTTTTGACAAAAGGGCTTTTACGACAGGTGTCCATTACTACCCCCACGAAACCACGACCGGGATGGACTTTTCCGGTGATATGGTGATGGCATCCACAGGACAATACAGTCGGCACAGGTGGCAGATCTGGCAATCGGCCGGATACATGATGACGGCTTTGCCCGTCTTCGGGTCCTGGCGGATCACATCCGTGGGACAGGTCTTGACGCAGGTCCCGCAGCCGATGCAGCCGTCAATACGCTCAATGGTCATGATCTTCTATTTACCTCCACCGCAACCATCTGAATTTAGGCCTGCGGCCACTCCGTCATCACCTGCGGGCCGCGAGATCTTTGTTCTTCTACCGGGAATGCCTCGACTTTGGCCATTTCAGATCTTAGGCACTTCGGGCACAGGCCATGCGAAAATTCCACGCCCCCATATTCTTGGGCATAGGCTTTAATCCGTGTCAGTGTATCCTGCTCATCGATAATTTCATGACAAACCGAGCAGATACAGATCAGCCCTTTCCTCTCGTTTCCTGGACGCAGGTTTTCGAATATCAGCAACGCGTGCCGGCGTGCGCCGATTTCGAAAGGAGAACATGTGACCATTGTCTCCGAACCGGTCCGCGATTCTTCCGGGAAGATGTCCAGCTGGGCGGTACGCCTTACGGTACAACATTCATGAATGGCACTCTCGACAGACATCACAACAAGGGCGTCTTTTTGCAAGATTGCGCGCCAACGGTCCCCTTTCCCTTCGGTAAGCAGTCCATCGTTCCACAGCACATGAGGAATCTCTCCATTGAGAGGGGGCTCATGGCGAAACAAAAACGCGATCGCCGCTACGTTGCAATAGTGAACCCATACCCGCTCATCCACCATAAAAACCGGAAAAGGCAATGCGTCGAACATTGAACTGAAGGTACTTAAGGTTAAAAAACGATGGATCGTCATATCGTTTTCCCTTTGTTTCGGTGGTGCACGCTTTATGCGTTCTGGAAACGGCCGACACCATTTTTCCCGGTATTTTTAATGGCGAACAGGGCCTGATCGGCCGCAGCAATCAGACCCTCCAGGTCCGTCGCATGTTGGGGAAATGTCGCAATCCCAAAACTGGCCTGAAGGCGGACCGCAATGCCTTGGTCTAAAACGTATCGTGTATTTTTCATCCTGGAATGAATCTCGAAAGCTTTTTGCATTGCCTTGTGCTGATCCAGGCCCGGCAAAACCACTACGAACTCGTCCCCGGCGTAGGCCACGGCATAGGCTGGTTTTTCCAGGCAATTATCGATGGTGCGGGCCACCTTTTGAATAGCCCGGCTGCCATTGAGGTGACCGTGCGCGTCAACGACATTTTTCTTCCTGCTCGTCATTGGCCTGTGTCGCCTGGCCCATTTCCAGGATCATCGATAAAATTTCACCCTGCGGGCGCGTCCGGGATGCTCACTGACCGCGTTATCAGGCGCTCGCGGTACAGGCGTACAGCGGCGCCCCTGATGCCGTCCAATGAACATCGCGAACGCGTGAAATATTCGGGTTAATTTTCAGATTGGCTTCGCCGCCCCCCGCCTCCGCGTTCCGGGGGATTATCGGGTCTAAGGACCAGGCGGCCGTCTCGTTCCTCACAGGTCCCGGTGACCGTATCCCCGTGCGGGCTGACGAACTCGGCCGTGTCCCCGGCGCTCTTGCCTTCGCAGGCGGTATAGGCTTCCGGGGGCGGGCCTTGATGTCGACCCCCCTGTCGTCCTGAGGAGGAGTCATCGCCAAATGCGTTGGCGGCGGTCAGCATGCCTGCGAACGTGATAATGATGATTGCTTTTTTGGTAGCACCCATTGAAAGATCTCCTTGATTCGGTTTTTTGTTCTGTTCGAGTTGCTGGAACTGTTGCTATTATTCGGTTTAATCCATCGGGATTTCCTGCTCACGGGGCTTGCCCGCGGATGGATTTGCCACCCCCTGCTTCTCTTCCGGCCCCCGGTGGCCTCGTTGACGAGACTTTGCATGTTTTTTGAGTTTGTCGATCTGGTCGGCATTCAATAATTCGCCAAGCATCAAACGGGCTTCCACATCCTGGACAAACATCTGGCCCTTGATCTCGGCTGTTTTTGCGGCCAGTTGACGAACTGCCGTATTGTCGACGGTATCCGCGGAAAAGGCCTTGTCCATTTGCAGACGCAAGCCGTCCAACTGAAATTGCAGGGCCAACTGTTTTTCACGATAACTAAAATCCGCCTCGCGCACCTGTTTGACCTGCTCGTCCGTAAGGCCCAAATCCTGGACCAGTTGCAGGTTCCTCCAGAACCCGAAGGCCGGGCGATGATGGCCTTGGCGGCCATCTGCCTTGTCCCTCATGGGGCCGTCCGGTGGGAATGCGCCTGCCATGGCAGGCGCCAAACAGGACATGATCAACAGAATCGCCATGCCGGCAACGATCGTTATTTTGACATTGGTGTTCATGGTGTGCCTCCTTTTCAGGTTGCTTTTCCCGGTGACGTCCTCGCCGGTGTTGAAGGCAAGATAGCGGCCCAATGTAAAGATTGTTTGATGTTCGGGGGCAAAGTTGTAAAGATTGTGTAAAGGTGTTTGCCCTCGGGCGTGGGAGGGGTTAAAAGACGGGACACCAGAATTGATTGCAGGATGGAGTTTCCAGTGGAACATCAGGCGGATGAGCGCTCCGACATTAAAATTTTGATTGTTGACGACGACCGAAAACTGTGCCGCCTCGTGGCGGACTATCTGGATCCCATGGGCTACGACGTGGATGCGGCCCACAACGGCATTCAGGGGTTGGACATGATCCTGAGCGGCGACTACCAGGCGGTTATTCTCGATGTAATGATGCCGGGTATGGATGGATTGGAAGTGTTGAAGCGGGTTCGACAGGCATCCGACGTACCGATTCTGATGCTTACGGCGCGGGGAGAGGAAACCGACCGAATCGTGGGGCTCGAAATGGGCGCCGACGACTATCTTCCCAAGACCTTTTCCTCGCGCGAGCTTTTGGCGCGGCTGCGTGCCGTTACCAGACGGCATGCCCGCGCCGGCCATCGGGTGGCATCCCAAACCGCTGATCGGCGTCTGGCGTTCGGTGATCTGGGAATCAACCCGGATGCCCGATTGGCCACATTGGAGGGGGTGGATCTGGACCTGACTCCGATCGAATACGACCTGCTGGTCTGCCTGGCCGGAGCCCCCGGACGGGTTTTATCGCGGGACCAGCTCCTGGATGCCGTCGCCGGAAGAAATTACGAAGTCTTTGACCGCTCCGTGGATGTCCACATCTCCTCGTTACGGCGCAAACTCAACGACAATCCCCGCGCACCGCGTTTCATCAAAACCATCCGCACCGCCGGATACATGTTCATCGCGGGCGAGGATGAGCCATGATGCGGCCGACCTCGTCTCTATTGGCAAAGATCCTCGGATGGTTCTTCCTGAACATGGTGTTGGTGGCCGTGGTTCTGGCGCTGTTCTTCACCGTCCAGCCGCAGATCAACCTGCATGCCCTCCTGGGTCGCCAGGGCGCCGATCGCCTGCGGACCGCCAGCCAGTTGATCGCCCACGATCTGGCCCGCGCCGACCGATCCAGTTGGTCCGATGTGCTCACCCGGCATGCCGCCATCCACAACGTCGATTTTACGCTCGTATTGGACAATGGCAGCCACTTTTCATCGTCCGACGGTCAGCTTCCCCTTGCCATCACCATGAAAGTCGATGATGTTTTGCGGCCTGCGCCGCAGGGAAACCGGTTCCGCCCGCCCGGCCATCCTGGTCGCCCCCCCGGATTAGGCGAGCGCCCCCCTGTAGGAGGACCGGAAAGCCGGTTGACGGATCAGCTTACCGGAAAACGGCCGCTTCCGGATGAAGCGTGGGATCAGCTGCGGCATCTGATGCTACGCACCGAGAACCCGGTCCGCTATTGGGCCGGGATTCGAATTCCATTGCCGTCGAAAGCGTCGCTTCCCCCACGACCGGCCATACTGTTTGCCGTGTCCGCATCCATCACCGGAAAAGGCTTTTTTTTCGACCCGCTTCCCTGGATTGTCGTAGCGGTGGCCGTGGTTTTGATATCACTGCTTTTTTGGATCCCGATGGTCAGGCATATAACGCGGCCGCTGGCCCGCATGACCCAGGCGACCGAAAAGATCGCCTTAGGTCGCTTCGATGTCGCCATTCATGAATCCCGAACGGATGAAATCGGACGCCTGGCCAACACGATCAACCATATGGCGAACCGGCTATCCGGCTTCGTGAACGGCCAGAAACGCTTTCTGGGCGATGTATCCCATGAACTGGGATCACCCATCGCCCGCATTCAGTTCGGGCTTGGTGCCCTGGAGCAACGCAGTGAGGGGGAAAATCGGGACCGTATCCGGGATGTGCTGGAAGACGTTGCGCATATGTCCAACCTGGTGAATGAACTGCTCGCCTACTCACGGGCGGACCTGAAATCCGATACCGTCAAGCTGGAAGCAATTAACCTCCTTGCGGTCGTTCAGGCCGCCATCAAGCGTGAGACGACACGGGCCGATCATGTTCAAGTGCAAATCGATCCGTTGATCTCTGTGGTCGCCTCTGCGGAGTTGCTGACCCGCGCCATCGCCAATCTGGTGCGCAATGCCGTCAAATATGCCGGGGATGCCGGTACAATCACCATAACGGCGGCAAGGAAAAACAGCCATGTGGAGATCGAGGTCCGGGATTCCGGGCCCGGTGTCCCGGGTCATCTGCTCGATCAGCTTTTCGAGCCCTTCTTCCGCCCCGAAGCCTCCCGGGATCGGGATTCCGGCGGTGTCGGCCTGGGCCTGGCCATTGTGAAGACCTGCGTAGAAACCTGCCAGGGCACGGTCTCTGCCGCCAACCTCGACCCCCAGGGCTTTGCCGTTAAAATTACGCTAAACAATTGAGTGATGGTTCAGATCAGATGCGTTGAGGATTGTGTCGTTTTCAGCCCGGATATTTCACGTGTTCGAGCTGTTCATTGGTAAGGCATCAGGGGCGCTGCTGTACTTCTGCTACCGCAAGCCCCTGATAACGCAGCCAAGGGGCATCTCGGGCGCACCCGCAGGGTGAAATTTTTTCCGCTTAGATTATTGAAGGCAGAACAAACCTATTTTTATAGGTTTCCTTGATTTTTTTTGAAATTTTTAAAAGCTGTGTTTGAGGATGAACGTTTGGCAATTCTGAAGTTGAGACAACCAAAATGGCATTCTTGTCATTCAAGTCCACAACGACCTGGGCGTTGAAGTCGAATCCTCTGCCGCCATGCCAGATTAATTTATGCCCATCTTTATCCGTCTTTGTAAACCATCCGATGGCATAATTTAAACCAAGATCAATATCGATGTCCCACCTCGCCTTATCCGGTGGATCATGTAATCTTTCCAGGGTGCCAGGTTCGATCAATCGTTCCTTCTTAGTTGGGTATGAATCCATGTGTATCAAAATGAATTTTGCCCAGTCCTCCATATTAACGTGCATATATCCTGCTGGAGAGAAAAAGTTCGGGAAATCAGCTTGGTATGGAACAAAGGTATTTGATTTTTCATCCAAGTAGTGACCCAGGGGTTGCCTGTGCGGTTCTGAAACTGCTGGCGGTCCATACCCGGCTGAAGTAATGCCCAAAGGATTAAAAATTCTATCTTCCCAGAGATTCTCAATAGATCTTCCCGTAGCTTTCTCCATCATCGCCCCGGCAAGAATATACCCGCTATTGGAATAATGGACCCTTTCACCTGGGGGACACATCAGTTTATCCTGAACAGTATTCTCTAAATATTGTAGACGAAGATCTTTGGGGGTAGATCCGCGCTCTTTATCAAACCCGTAATCTATCTCCCAGGTTGTTTTTCCATTTTTATAATTTTTTGGTAACCCAGCTCTATGGGAAAGTAATTGAACTACCGTTATGTTCTCATAATCAGGTCGCATGTCCAGGGCTGGAAATACTTCACGAATGGACGTATTCCATTTTAAAACGCCTTCATCAATCAATACCGCTGCCAAACTTGCGGTTATTGCTTTTGTACATGAGCCGATAAGAAATTTATCCTCTACAGTAATCCAATTATCGGTTCCATATTCTCTTGTGCCTACAGCAGCAACAGAATTTATTTTTCCATTCACAATAAGCGCTGATGCCAAGCCTGCTATACCCTCTTTCACTCGAATAGTTTCTATTAAGTTGGCCAACTCAACATCTCCGGAATGCTTTGTAATCGGAGAAGGAGCGGTTTTTGGAATTAGTAAAGTTTTACACCCAAATAGACAAAGCATACAAAAGGCGAGTGAGAGAAATCCGTATTTGTGTATTGAATTTTGATTGCATCGCATTTTATTTGCCTCAACATTAAATCAAATGGGGATCAGAGGGACATTGATTTTAACTTTGAAATTGGTTGCCTCAATCGATACATTTAGTGCTGCTGAAATGTTAAATCGGAGGACCATTTAATAACACTGATAATGTAGCATTCCGCAGTTAATGACCTGCCGATAACCGCGTTACCAGCCATTCGGTAATTGTATCCAGCACCGAATCCGGTACCTTGGCCCCTTTCCGAAGGAGTTTGAGGTATCCGCTCTTCCGGCCATCCTTGTCCGGCAGAAAGACATGGTTGATGTCCTTGAAAATCCGTACGGTCACATCCGGATTTCCGCTCGACCGCATGGCCTGCGCCAGGTGGTAGGCATGCTCCACGGGAACGTGTGCGTCCTTGTCGCCATGGAGAATCAGTGCCGGGCAGGTCACCTTTTGGGCGGTCGGCAGGGGCATATACTCCACAAAAAAGGCAAACCACGGGTTGGTTTTTCCCTCCCGGACCGCCATCCGGAGGTTTTCCATTTTCGCCTCCAACGCTTTTTCCTTTTCTTCATCAGTAAGGTTTTGGTCTCGTTCGATATCGTAGCGGTACTGGTGTTCCTGAATCTTCCAGCCGTTGGTAGCGCAGCCGGCCATGATTACCAGAGCACAGATGTCCGGATCCGAGGCAGCGATCAACGGTCCGATAATTCCTCCCTCACTCAAGCCCAGGATTCCAATTCTGGCCGGATCGATGTCCGAGCGGTTTCGCAGGAAGTCCACCATGGCCCGATTGTCGTCGGCCCTCTCGACGGTGGTGGCATCAAGTAGCGGCCCGCCTTCCGAGCATCCATACCCTCTATCGTCCATTCGCAGCACAGCGATGCCGTTGCGCGACAACGCGTCGGCGATTTGGCGAAATGGCCGGTACTTGGACGCGGGCCAGGCCCAATGGCCCATCATGTCACGGTTTTGGGGGCTTGACCCTGTGATCAGTACCACCGCAGGATGGGGTGGCGGGCGGTCGGAAGGCAGCGTCAGAGTGCCGGCCAGCGTGTGGCCTGCCGGGGCCTTAAGGCGGATTTCCTCTGCTATGTAGTTGGCGTTGGCGGGCGGCTTAAAATGGGAGGCAGGGTAGCAGGGTATTTTCGAACACGCTTGGAGAATCGTAAAGCTCACGATCAAGACAAATACCGTTGCAAAAATCCCTTTTCGCATGGGACATCCTTTCTGTCGGACGGCCATTTTTTTGTCTTAGAGAAGGCACTCTTGCATACAGTGCTTATTTAGAGAATACCGATTTCAACTCAGGATTATTTTATCATTCCACATGAAAGTCTGTGATTGGTCAACCGAGAATAGACAGGTTGAAGCTATCTGAAAGATTATAAACCACCCCCAATACATGTTTTAGGTGTTTAACCTTGCAACAATCCAGTCTGAGATAACGTTGATCACATCTGGAGAAACTCTCAATATTTGACGATAGGGCTTTCCCTCTTTTTTTTAAATGCTTCTTCAAAATTGATAAAACCGTGAAGATAAACTTAAAAGATTTAATCCCCAGCAAAATTTACGATAGGCAAGTTCGCATGCGATGCGTAATACTTTTTTATTGCCTTTGCCGCTTTCAGTAAATGGCTGTGTTTAACTTTTGCATTTGTCACAAGCAAAATCGCATTTTTGGTTTTCGGGTCAGCATACACTTGTGCGGTAAAGGATGTTCCTTGTCCATGGTGCCATATTAGGTAATTACCATCACTTTCCTTTCTCGTATTCCAGCCCAAGGCATAGTTTAACGTATAGGCATCAAAATTATGTAGTGTTTTAAAAAACCATCGATTAAAAGGACCAAATTCAGCCACCCAATCCCAACTTGCTGGGTTAGGCTGAATCGATAGTTATCTGTTTTTAAGAAATCTAACAGCCGCCTCAAGCTGCGAATCTTTTCCCTGTAACAATTCGCTCCGATCTAAGAAGATCTCAATATCCGGTATGACGCCATGCCCTTCAAGGACAGTCCGGTCAGCTGTAATTGTCCAGGCGCTGGGATACAAAAAAGTTGCCCCATTGGGTAATTTTTCAACATTAGCTGTAACGACAACTCCTGGCGTCCGCTCCCCAACAATAGTCGCTCGTTTGATCGCTTTCAGACCTCCGGAAAACTCTTCAGCCGAGGAAACACTCAAATGATCAACCAAAACAATGACAGGCCCTTCATAAACACAATCATTGGGCTCAAGATAAACTTCCGTGAGTTTGTCTCGTCCCTGATAACGCCAAAACAGAACTCGATCATTTACCAAGGTCTCGGCCATCGCTTTGCGGACATTTAAGAATCCCCCGTGATTTCCTCGTATGTCAATAATCAGCCCCGTTGTGTCCTGCATTGATTCAACCGCATCTTTAAACTTATTGTGTACCGGCGGCATAAATGCATTGAACCGAACGTATCCAATATTATTCTCTAAAAAGTTCGATTCAAATTCAACGAAAAAGGGTGGAAACTTATCATCAAATTCCATCTTGTTATTGCGCGCTTCTCTTATAATATTTTCCAGACGAGAGTCTCCATTTTCGTTCACATATTCGACGGCAACCAAAGTGTCTGGGGGTCCGTAGATTTTTTCAAGAATTGCACCGGTAATACTCCCTTTACGATTGCGTTCATTATATGGAGGTGTCATTATCTTTGAAAATTTGAAACCTTTTCCTTCAATATCTTGGACTTTTATCTCATCGATATGTTTTAGCTCCGTTATTTTCTCGATATCGATTCCATCGATGCTTTTAATGATATAGCCAGATCGTAAACCTGCTTGATCAGCATTGGAACCGGATTTGAATGATGTTATTACGGCATCGTCCGCAATCATTCTAACATTGATCCCAATACTGCCGGCGGCTGAAAGGATCGAACCAATTTGGCCCAAATCATCGGGTGGAACGACCCCGAGGTGCGATATGTTTAGCTCGAACAACATTTTATTAATGATTAGATAATATTCTTTTTCATTTTTGGCTGCTGAAATCTGGGGCCGATAGCGATCGTAAACATCCGGCCAATTTAATCCGTTAAAGGTTGGATCAATATGATTTTCATTTATCGTTTTCCAGACAGTTTCAAAACTTTTCATTTTATTTGCTTATGGGCATATTGTTGCCGTCTCGTTTAACTGCGAGTTGGGGTTGCGTTAAAATCTATGGAATATTTATAGAAGCCATCTCAAAATTAGGGTTTTCGTTCGAGATCAAGGCGTGGCCGAGAATCAGCCCGCAGGCATACTCAAGTATGTCGAGGACTTGAGACGAGGACACAACGCCGATATCGGGCGAAAAAACATTTTTGAGATAGCTTCTAATTGAATTGCATACTGTACAAACAGTCTCTAAGCGCTTCTGGGTGTGCCAATGATATGACAGAGGCGAAAATCAGCTTATCTTTGCGATAAGTTGATAAAATCAAAGTTTTTAATGCCCAGATATCATCCACCACAATGTCGAACAAAATTTCGACACTTGGCGTCCCATCCTTGAGAACAGTTTGCTTGCTTGAAACCAACTTTACATCCGTGCTGAATTCTTCGATTTTGCTGTAAAAATATTGCGGCCCAATATCATTCAACTGGATATCATCGGGTTTATCTTCCACGTAAACAGCAATTTGCGGCGTATCGCCCAGAGGGTTTCTTACCCGCAATACTTCATTGGATGTTGGTTTTTTAATTTTATAATGTTTTGGGTAGGATATGCTGAAATCGGGTGACGAATGGGTATAAACCTGAATGTCATATTCCAATTCTTTACCAAACAACGAAGGCAGGTCATAATAATGACATCCTTTTTTTAATTCCGCATTCAGATTAAATGCAATTTCATTGTCGAAATCGTGAAGAAAATATGCATAAATAAGCCCATTGGTTAAATCGTATATGTTACTATACTGTGTTGTTCCGATTATATTGTATGAGCTTCGATGTGTGGCCTTTAAAATTTTTCGGAAATTGGGCACTGTAGGTCCATCGCAATCTAAAAGCATCCTCTTTGCCCTTTTATATCGCGAACAACTCCATGCCGGCGCTTCACAGGGCCATTGATCTTCTGGGATTCTTGATATTCGGAAATTGGTTACGACCTGGTAGCTGTCACGTTTTCGAACAATTGTCTCTCCTTCAATTATGGCAGCGTCACCGCTTTTATCAACGATGAACATTTGAGCTTTTGGATTCCAGTCGAGATTGTACATACTTAACATTTCAAGTACATCACCGACGGTTGCACAATCTGCCATCATTGTATCGGTAAATGGCCCTGTAAACCGGGGTTTCTCTTCTGATTGCTTTATTCCCAACCATGGAACCGAGAAATAATCAAAGAACAGGCCCTGATCGTTCATGCCGCCCTGAGGGGACCAGTTATCGTAACCGAAATAGACCCTTCCAAACCGATTTTTTTCAGCAGGTATGAACCATACTCTGGTGAAGGGTATTTTTGAGTCCTCGTTATTGCCGACAAGCACAACCTTCCCATCGGTCATCATGAATCCCGTGCAAGCTTGAACCGACGGGTTGGTAAGAACCATCGCAAGCCATATGGCTAAAACAATCGAATAATGCACAATATGATTTGTATTCATCATTTTTTTAAAGCCTGTCCCTGTCGTTAACGTTAATGAACGGGAAGTGATTTTGGGTAAATGGATAGCAAAAGAGGTTTAAAAGGAGGTGCGGTTGGTGTGTGGTAGAGGTCGGCTCAGGGAAAATTTCGGTCATCGCCAAGGGAAGTAAGCGCAGGAACCGAGAGCTATGAGAGGAACTTTAATCTTGGGTACTAAATAATATCCAAATTTGTCAAGATTTTCTATGCGTTAGGTGGGGATGATTCAAGATGCCTTAGCTGTGATTAATTGATTTAAATGAAAAAATCACTAAGATAAGGTTCTCAATGCAATGTCGCGACACTTAAATGTTCACTTCGATATTCGCCCGGCGTTGATCCGGTCCAACTTTTAAAGGCACGCAGAAATGAATTGCTGTCCTGATAACCCAGCAGGAAGGAAATCTCGGGCGGTGAGATCGCAGAACGGGCAAGGTAATGCTGCGCCAACTCCTGTCGGGTCGAATTGAGGACTTCTTTATAGCTGGATGATTCCTGATTTAATTGCCTTTGTAAGGTGCGCTTGCTCATGGCCAAACGGCTAGCAGCTTCTTCAATGGTGCTTTGGCCGCTGGGCAACATTTCCAGCAAGGCACTCTTGACGCGTTGTTTGGTCGTGGTTTCAGTTTCCAGGTCAGATAAGCGTTGTTTCAGACCCGCTTCAAAAAAATCCCACATAGCGGCATCTTCGGTCAGGAAGGGGCGGGCTGCGTCCCGGGCCGAAAAACTAATGCGGATGGCTTTGCCAAGGCGAACTGGATTGCCGAAATAGGCTTCATAAGGTGCCTTATTCTTGGGGAGCTGAGGAAGCTCCAAAACCACGGGCACGACAGTTTCCCTGGTTGCCAGACGGGCCAGTTGCGTGAAAAACACCAGCTCGGTGGCGCCCAGCGACCTCGGGATTTGATCCGTGTATCCATAGCAGTCCAGTGTAGCGCTTGTTTCGGTCCGGCCGATAGTCACTTCCATGGTCATAGGACCTATGAGCGGCTTATACCTGGCCAGACGCTGCAGGGCGGTATTCAGATCGGGGCTGCAGAGACTCGCAAATATCGGCGGATCGAAGGCTTCCACTGAAATGGCCTGGCCGACCATCAGGGGCAGTTCTTCAGCACCGGCAATCTGTTCCAATCCATTCCACAGGTTGAAATAGTCCGTAGGGCTCAACGTCGCATCCTTGCGGGCAAAAAGGTCGGCCGGCAGGCCTGCCAGTGCCAGAACATGGGCCGGATTGAGTTTCATATCGGTGAGCAAGATCTTCCAGCTCCGCTGAATGATGAAATGCGTGGCCTTCTTCACGTCATCCCCCCATCTAATTGCCCTCTTTCTTCACCATCAGGTCTGCGACGACCTTCCCGACATCGTAGCTCCTGTCAGTTGGTGCGGTCCTGTTCAAGACGGCAAAGGCTTCGGTTATTTCATTAAACCGTTTTTGACCGTAGGCTTCAACATGTGAATGGGTAAAAATATAGAAATCGCCCCGTTCAACGCCATCCAGGCAGATCCTGGCAACCGTCTCGGCCGGCATGCCGGCTCCTAAAACGGCAGCCGCCATTGGGTCAGCCGCCGCTTTCACATCCTCTCGGTGGCGGTCGCTTTCCCAGAAACGCGATTGGGTAAGCCCGATGCAGAGGATACTGATATCCACCGGCAGCTCTTTCCATTCGGCCCGCATGGCTTCCGCCATGGCCAGGGTGGCATGCTTGGTCGCAGTATATACGGCACTGCCGCCAAACGGAACACCGATGCTGTGTTCCGAACCGGTTATCACAATACGGGTAGCCTTGTCTTCCAGGATCGCTCTTTCGGCAAACCTGGCCGCCACGTCCCACATACCGAACACGTTCAGATTAAAGAGCCAGGTCAGGTCGTTCCGGGTCACCTCAATCGCCGCCTTGGGCAATCCAGCACCGGCGTTGCTGAAAACCAGATCTGGAATGCCGAAGGTCGCAATGGTTTTGTCGACGAGCGCCTTCACCTCGTTTTCATCGGTCACATCGCATCGAACCGCAATTGCGTCTCTCTCGCTGGTTTCGATCGCCTGTGCAACAGCCTCCGCCTCGCCCAGAGCAATATCGGCCACAACGACGCGATACCCCCTTTCCGATAGTTCCATGCACAATGCCTTGCCTACGCCATTGCCGCCGCCGGTAACAACCGCCGCAGACATTTTTTGGTCAGGATTACTCATGTTGGTTTCCCTCAATTTTTATCTCGAATACGTTTCGGTTTCACTTTGCCGGGTTCAGGAGGCCGCTTTCAATCATCTGCCCAAAAAAGTCGTTCATGGATTCCTGGAGCGGGCGATAGGCCAATCCCAACTCGCGTTTCCCTCTGCTGTTATCCCCGACCCAGGGGATGTTGACGTTGCGGGAAATGATTTTGCGGGTCATGGTTTTATCCATCATGGGCGCCACAAGCCACACCAGCCATTTGGGTAAAGCCTTTCGCGGGATGGGGTAATCATCGCCGTATTTGGGCAGGAGCGCGGCAGCCATATCCACGAAGTCCGTGCTGTGGGCATGCACGATATACCGCCCCTTGGCTTCAGGAGTGAAACCGGCCCTGTAGTGCGCCTCGGACAGATCACGAACATCCACTACACCAAAGCCCCATCTTGGCGCGCCGGATTTCATGGTGCCATCCCCAAACTGCTTGATCAGCTTGAAACTCTCGGAAGTCGCAAAAGGATTGATACCAGGGCCGATGACCAAGGTGGGGTTAACGGTAACAAGATCCCACTGCGACTGTGCATCGTGAATCTTCCAGGCCTCCTTTTCCGCAAGGGTCTTGGAGTAGGAATAGGCCATGTGATTTATGGATGCGGTCGTATTCCAGACGTCTTCGGTAAAAACGCCGTTCGGAGTCAATTCGACGTCTGCATTGTCACTGTATATGGCGGCGCAACTGCTGGTCACCACCACCCGTTTGACTGACGGCGTCTTGCTGGCCTGCTCAAGTACATTTCGGGTGCCGAGCTTCGCAGGATCAATGAGTTCTTTCTGTGGATCCTTTACATCGATCTTGAAAGGGGATGCCGTATGGAACACAAGCGCACATCCCCGCATAGCCTCTGCATAGGACCCTTCGTCAAGCAGATCGGCTTTGAAATACTTGATCCTTCCTGGTGCATTTTCGGCAATCTCGTTCAGATATTTCAGTTTCTCCGGATTTTCGGGATCTCGCACGGGAGCATGGACGGTTAATCCTTCATCAAGAAGTTTTTTAACGATCCATCCCGCGACATATCCGGTTGCGCCAGTAATCATTACTGGCTCTCTTTTGTTGATCTCTCCCATTTGATTTCCTCCTCACTGATTTTTTATTAGAAGCTATCTCAAAAAAGTTTTTTCGCCCTATATCGGCGTTGTGCCCTCGTCTCAAGTCCTCGACATACTACAGTATGCCTGCGGGCTGATTCTCGGCCACGCCTTGATCTCGAACGAAAACCCTAATTTTGAGATGACTTCTAGTGCCCGCAATAATGTGTTTCTTGAATCCTAAAGTAGTGAAGAGGGGTCACCAAAACAATAGCACACGGCGCCACTCTTAATTCAAAAAACGCCAAATTTGAATTTTTGGTGCCAGGGCGTGTGGAAATTCCAAAGAATCCGCCTCAGTCGCAATCAAAAATAGTGCCTCCATATTATCGGCTTGGAAAGGAATAAGGGATTAAGGCTATTAGGCAGGCTTATGGCTTTACGAAGGCGTGCAATTGGATAAGAAATCTCACTTGTTATTCAAGTATGGCATGATTATCTAAAATGTTCGGAGACGAGTAGGTTCAGGGTTCGGCTTGTTATAAATTTTCACGCCTCGTTCCACGGAGGGCCGGAACATGTGTTCGGGCCGGGTTAGGTGGAAAATGAGGAAACGCTAATTCCTTTTGGCTGCATTGGTTGGGAGCGATTCATGAAACAACCCCTCATCATAATAGTGGGGTTCCTGTTATTATGTTGGCCAATTTCAGCAGAAGAAATCCCATTGTATAAAAAGCCATGGCATGTACTCGGTGTTTTTGATGGAGAAAATGCGGAGCTGGAAATCATCAGTGAATACAATATCAATCAACTCGAGCAGATCGATTCCCCATTTGCGAAGGTCGTCGTGCTGTTCGACCGTACCTACAAACACACAAGGGATGCCTCGGTTAGAATCTATGATATCAGGCCTGATATCGACAGGACGAAAATCACCTCCAATTCGATCAGTATCGGTGAACGCGATTTGGGGGAGGCAGATGTGCTGGACGAGTTTCTATCCAAATATCTCGGTGATCGGAATATTTTGATTATAAAGTCGCATGGATACGGAATTGTCAGTCCGGGAGGTTTAAAACCGGGCTATAATAGCCCCCAGGACCCTCTAATTATCAGCGGGGTTTTGCACAAAAGACTGGATAAGCCTCTCGATGCAATAATTTTTGGTAGCTGCAACATGGCTTCCGTCGAGGTCGCATATGAATTTAAGGATCTGGTATCCGTCCTCGTCGCTTCGCAGGATCTGATGTACTATTCGTTTGAAATCAACGATGGAAAGACTTATGCGTCCCGACCAGGAATCGATTACATTGACTTGATAATGGAATTGAAACCCCATTCGAATTCCATCGCGATAGGAAAAAATGTGGTGACCAGCTTCATGGACGTTGTCAGCAGAAAAGACGCATTGTACTACAAAGCCACGATATCAGCGTTGGATCTGGACACATTGGATATTACGGCTTTTAAAAAATTAGCCGATGAACTCTTGAAGGGTATGACGGACCCGGAAACCAGAAATCACTATTTGGCGGCTATCGGCAATACGCTGGAAAACGCCAGCCGCTTTCAACCGATAGGCAGAAACCGTATTTTGGCGCACTATGATATCGAAGATTTTTTACGTATTTTAGAGGATAACCTGAACAAAGCAGTTGATAGACCTACATCCATTGTGATCCAAAGTTTTAGCAATGTTTACATCGAACAGGCATCCGGGCTTTCGATTCTTTTTTTCAAAGATCTATCCAAGGTTTCGCCGGTCAGGAAAAAAGCGTTATTTGAAACATATTCCAAGTCAAAATTCGCCAAGGAAACCGGTTGGGATAAGTTAATGATGGCGTACCATGGCTATGTAACACCTAAAAACCCGGTGGATTCATTCTGAGTGTGCGGGATAGCGCGTGTGGTTTTGATAGCGTAGATCGGATGCCATTCAACAACAGCTGCTGTCAGGAGGAAGCCGCTCTCGTCTCGGACTTCGCCGCATGCGGCAACGGCCTCAAGTGGCGGGAAAAGCGGTTTCGATATTCGCCCGGCGAGAGGCCGGTATTTTTTTTGAACAGTTTGCGGAATGAATTCGGGTCTTCATAGCCGATGTCCTGGGTGATTTCGTTGATGGACTGCCCGGTTTTTTCCAGTTTCTGTTTGGCGGCTTCGATCCGGATGCGCTGAAGATACTGCAGCGGCGAATCGCCCGTTGCATTTTTGAAACGCCGTACAAAATGGCGCGGGCTGATGCCGTGGTCGGAGGCCAGGGCTTCCACGGAGATGGCATCGGCAAACTTCTCTTCCATGTAGCATTGGGCTTCTTTTACCGAGCTGTCGCGGTGGTCGCGCTGAAAATCAAAAATAAAGTAAGGGGATTGACTCTTGCGGGGTTCCATGAGGAGGGCTTTGCTGCAAATGGCCGCCAGCTCCTCGTAGCCAAATTTTTCGATCAGATAAAGACAAAGATCCAGAAAGGCTGTCGTGGCGCCGGAACAGATGACCCCCCGGTCTTCCGTCAGGACGCGTTCGGCCTTCAGGTTGATGGCGGGATACAGCCGTTGGAAATAGCGCGAAAACTTCAAGTTGGTTGTCGCGGTTTTTCCATCGAGAAGGCCAGTTTCCGCCAATAAAAAGGTTCCCGTGCAGATGGTGCCCACCATGGCATTGTTGTCATGGTGGCGGCGAAGCCATCGGGTCAGGCTGCCGGAAACATTGCCGATGAACCTCAGCGGGGGAAGAAACCCGGGAATCAGGATAAAATCGGTGGCATCCACATCCCGGATCGAGCGGTGAGGCACGAGCGTTACCTTGCCATCGCCCTCAACAGGCCTCCCATCGACCGACACGATATCCCAGTCGAAAAGTGCGCGCTCTTTTCCGCTGCCCGGGCTTAACTGTTTATGCCATTCGTTGGCCAGGGAGAAAACGTCTATGGCCCCGTAAATACCAGAGGCGGCGCAATCGGGATAGGCCAGCAGGGTGATGTGTTTCATGGGGAAAATGCCTCGAAAATGTCTAAAATGACCCGTTTAAAGTCATATGTGCCTCTTTTCATCGCTATTGTCAATCGGTAAACTAATCGGCAAAATGGTGCGGAACGGACCAAGCCCAACATTCAATATGGGAATGACATTAAAGGAGGCCAAATGCGCGACCCATTATTCGAATCCATCAAAATCAACCAGCTTGACGTTAAAAACAGGATTTATCTGCCGGCCATGCATCTGGGCATGGCCAAGGATTTCGAAGTCACGGACCAGATCGTCGAATTTTATGCCGAACGCGCCCGGGGCGGCGTGGGCATGATCACCGTCGGGTATGCCACGGTGGATGATTTGTCCGGCAACACCACCAACATCGGCGCCCATGAAGACGCCTTCATTCCCGGGCTCAAACGGCTGGCGGCGGCCATCCAGGACAATGGCGCCCGCGCCTGCGTGCAGATCAACCATGCGGGGCGGTACAATTTTTCCTTCTTCCTGGACGGCAAACAGCCGGTGGCCCCCTCCGCCATTGCGTCCCGCATGACCAAAGAAACCCCCAAAGCCCTTGAAACGGATGAAATCCATCAGATCATCGATAATTTTGCCCAGGCGGCCCTGAGGGTCAAAAAAGCCGGCTTCGATGCCGTTGAAGTATTGAGCGGCACCGGGTACCTGATCAGCGAATTCCTCTCGCCGCTGACCAATCAGAGAACCGACGCATACGGCGGCTCCCTCGAAAACCGCATGCGATTCGGCATCGAGGTCATGCAGGCCATTCGCAAACAGGTGGGCGATGCCTTTCCGGTGCTGGTCCGCATGAACGGCAATGATTTCATGTCCGGCGGCCAGGGCCGGGACGAACTGCGGGAGTATGCCCGCGCCCTTGAAACCGAAGCCGGTGTGGATGCGCTGTGCATCAATGTGGGATGGCACGAGGCCCGGGTGCCCCAGATCACGGCGGCGGTGCCGCGGGGGACTTTTGCCTATCTGTCGCGCGGGATCAAGGAAGTGGTGTCCATCCCGGTCATCGCCAGCCACCGGATCAATGATCCGGCCACGGCCCGGGACCTGATTGCCAACAGCATGTGCGACATGGTGGCCATGGGGCGTAGCCTGATTGCCGACCCGTATCTGCCGGAAAAAGCCCAGGAGGGCCGGGAAAAAGAGATCCTGCACTGCATTGCCTGTGCCCAGGGCTGTTTTGACAACCTGTTCAAACTCAAACACGTGGAATGCCTGTGCAACCCCAAGGCCGGCTATGAGTGCGACAGTGCGTGCACGGTGGCCGAAACCCCCAAAAAGGTGATGGTCGTCGGCGGCGGAGCCGCGGGCATGAGTGCGGCCATTGCCGCTAAAGAACGGGGCCATGATGTCACCCTGTATGAACGCTCCGACCACCTGGGCGGCCAGTTGTACCTGGCGGCCGCGCCTCCGGGACGGGGGGAATTTGCGGAACTGGCCGATGATTTAAAGGCCCAGGTGGACGTAAAAAATATCCGCGTGAAGTTGAACCAAAACGTGGATGAGGCCCTGATCGATCAGGAAAAACCGGACCATGTCATTGTTGCCACCGGTGCGGCGCCGCTGTCGCCGCCGATCCCGGGGGCGGACCAGTCCCATGTGGTCCAGGCCTGGGATGTCCTGGCGGACAAAGTGTATACCGGCCAGCGGGTCGCGATCGTGGGCGGCGGCGCCGTGGGGGTAGAAACCGCACTTCTCCTGGCGGAAAAGGGGACCCTGTCGGCCGAGGCCTTGCGATTCCTTTTTGTGAACCAGGCGGAGACACCGGAAGTGCTCTTCGAAATGGCCACCCGGGGCACCAAGCATGTCACGGTGCTGGAAATGATCGATGCCATCGGAAAGGACTTCGGGAAATCCACCCGCTGGGGCATGATCCAGGATGTCAAACGCTATGGCGTGGACGTGAAGGTGGGGACCAAAGCCCTGGAAATTACAGCCGACGGCATCAAGGTGGAATCCGCGGACGGGATCGAAGAAATCTCCGCCGACACCGTCGTTATGGCGGCCGGGTCCCGTTCGGTCAATGACCTGGCCGCGATGATCGAAGCGAAAGACATCCCCTGTGATGTGATCGGGGATGCCGGCCAGATCGGGATGGCCTTCGATGCGGTGCACCAGGGGTATCGGGTGGGTATCCATATTTAGGGCGCATCTCCCAAAGAATTGCGATTGTTTGAGGGGCCGTGGAGCCAAGGATCCAAGGGGTCGCGTGAAAGGCAAAAGAATCCGACAAAGCGTTGTTGAAAGATCGACATCATTGCGCTGATCCAGTCCCTGGAGAATAAACACTGGGATCCTTGACCCCGTGAATCCATGGCCCCTTTTCTCCGGCTATACCGGATATATCACGCGTTCGCGATGTTCATTGACAAGGCATCAGGGGCGCCGCTGTACGCCTGTACCGCAAGCGCCTGATAACGCGGTCAATGGGCATCTCGGGCGCGCCCGCAGGGTGAAACTTTTTCTATAATTCTGGAAATCAGCGAAGGGGCAAACTGTCACCTGAAAACCATACCCAGAATAACTTTGATACCCGTGAAAATTTGCATAAAATTTATTGTGTAGAAAAAATTTCATGAAATATTCGGGCTAGGTTGGAGAAGAACCAACGTTAAAAACGTGCTTGAACCCGAACGGAGGGGCATTAGCCATGAGCAGACTTTTTGAAGCCACGGAAATCAACGGTATGCGGCTGGCCAACCGGTTCGTGCGGTCCGCCACATGGGAAGGCCTGGCCGCCGATGATGGTGCGGTTACGCCGAAGTTGACCCAAACCATGACGGCGCTGGCCGAAGGCGGGGTCGGCTTGATCATTACCGGCCATGCCTATGTCAGTCCCGAAGGCCAGGCCGGTCCCTGGCAACTGGGCCTCCACAGGGACGGCCTGGTGGCCGGCCTGAAATCGATGTGTGATGCGGTTCACCAGGCCGGGGGGAAGATCGTGGCCCAGCTGGCCCATGCCGGCCATTTCGCCCCCAAGGCCCTGACCGGGCAGGCCCCGCACGTGGTTTCCAATTTTAAAGGCCTTTCCGATTCCCCCCGCCATGAACTGACCCGGGACGATATCCATAAGCTGGTTCAGGCGTTTGCCGATGCGGCCGGACGCGCCCGGGCGGCAGGTTTTGACGGGGTCCAGATTCATTCCGCCCATGGCTATCTGCTCAGCCAGTTTCTGTCACCGGCCTACAACCGGCGGGAAGACGACTACGGCGGTACCATAGAAAACCGGGCGAGGGTTCATCTGGAAGTCTTGAATGCCATCCGGGGCGTTGTCGGCAAGGCCTACCCGGTATTGATTAAAATCAACAGCGAAGACTGCATTGAAAACGGTCTGTCGGTGGAAGACTCCGTGGCCGCCGCCACGCTGCTGGCTGAAGCCGGTCTCGATGCTGTCGAGCTTTCCGGAGGCACCCTGACGTCCGGCAAGCTTTCCCCCAGCCGGGTTGGTATCAACAGGGAAGACAAAGAAGCCTATTTCAGGGAAGCGGCCGCGGCCTACAAAAAGGCGATGGATTTACCCCTGATCCTGGTGGGCGGCATGCGCTCGCTGAATGTCGCCCGGCAAACCATCGCCAGCGGCACGGCGGACTATATTTCCATGTGCCGGCCCTTTATCCGCGAGCCCGGTTTGATCAAACGGTGGCAATCCGGTGACACGACGCCGGCCCGGTGCAAGTCCGACAATCTCTGCTTCGGTCCGGCCATGAAGGGGCAGGGGATCTTGTGTGTTGTGGAGGAGAGTGAAAAGAAGCCTGACAAGAACGTATCTCAAAAATAATCTAAGTGCCCCTGGCGGCGTCGCATCGTTTTTGAAGGGTGGTCCGGGTAAAATTACTTTCAGCGGGAAATAACAGGAGACAGCGAAATGGGAGAATGGCACAAAACAGGGTGCGTTCTGTGCGCGCAGAATTGCGGTCTTGAAATTCTGGTGGAAGACAACCGGATGGTCAAAGTCCGACCGGACAAATCCAACGCCCGCAGCCAGGGCTACGCCTGCCGAAAGGGCCTGAATGTCATCCATCACCAGTATCCCCAAGACCGCATTACCGAACCCCTGAAACGGGTGGGGGATCGCTTCGAACCCGTGTCATGGGAGCAGGCCATCGAAGAGATAACGGACAAAATGAAATCCATCCTGGGCGCCCACGGACCCCGTGCCCTGGCCTATATGGGGGCCAGCGCCCAGGGCGGCCACAGCGAAGGGGCCTTCGGGCTGTCGATTTTGAGGGCGCTGCAATCCCAGAATTTTTACAGCTCCAGCGGCCAGGAGTTCTCAAGCTCCTGGTGGCTGTTCGGCCGCATGCTGGGCAAACAGTACAATCTTGCCATTCCGGATGAGCATCATGCGGAAATGCTGGTGGGCTGGGGCTGGAACGGGATGGAAAGCCACCAGATGGCCCGTGCTCCGATCGTGTTGAAGGAATTTTCGAAAAATCCGCAAAAAATGCTGGTCATCATCGATCCGCGCAAAACCGAAACCGCGGCCATCGCCAACAGCCATCTTCCCATCCGGCCCGGCACCGATGCGCTGCTGATCAAAGCCATGATTGCCATCATTGTCGACAATCAATGGGAGAATAAACAATACATCGATGACCATGTCGAAGGTTGGGATACGATTCGGCCCTGGTTTGAAGACTTTGACGCCAAGGCGGCCATTGCGGTCTGTGAACTCGATTATGACCAGGTGGTTGAATTATGCCGGTTAATGACCACCAAGAGATGGTGCATGCATCCGGATCTCGGGATTTACATGGGCCGCAACAGTGTCATGAACTCCTATATGATGAACATCCTCGGTGCGGTTTGCGGGGTTTTTTGTGTGAGCGGCGGCAATGTGATTCCGGGAATGGTGATGCCGTTGGGGTTTCATGCCGATGAGCGCAACGCCAAAACCTGGAAGACGGTGATCACCAGGATGCCGCCGGCCGCGGCCGGTGCTTTCCCGCCGGCTGTCATGCCGGAGGAAATCCTGAACGACCACCCGGAGCGCATTCGCGCCGTCCATGTCAGCGCCTGCAACCCGCTGCGCGCCTATCCGGACACCACCGCCTACGAAGAAGCCTTCGCCAAACTGGATCTGCTGGTGGTCAACGACATCGTGATGAGCGAAACCGCCCGCCTGGCCCATTACGTGCTGCCCTGCCGGACCTATTACGAATCCTGGGACGGGACATTCTTCCCCTGGACATTCCCCAAAGTCTTTTTCCAGCTGCGGCGCCCCATTGTGACGCCACCGGGAAAATGCCTGGAAGCCTCCCAGATCTTCACCCTCATCGCCGACAAGCTGGGGCTGATTCCCGACATTCCGGAAGAAGTATATCAAGCCGCCCAACAGGACCGATTCACCTTTGGCGCCAAGCTCATGGAGTGGGCCGTCACTGAGCCTAAATCCATGCCGGCCATGCCGTTCGTGCTGGCGAAAACCCTGGGCCAGGAGTGGGACAGCGCGGCCAAGGCCGGGCTTTGGGGCGTCATGATGACGGCGCCCAAGACTTTTCGCAAAAACGCCGCGCGCATCGGCTTCGAGCCCGGCATGGATCAGGGCGACCGGATTTTTCAGGCCTTGCTGGATCACCCGGAAGGGATCTGGATCGGTGAAGCCGACCCGGCCGAAAACTTCAAGGCCCTTCGAACGCCGTCGGGCAAGGTGGAGGTTTTTGTCCCGGAGCTTGAAGAAGATGCTAAAAATCTGAATGCCGAGAATGAAGCCGAGGACCTGAAACTGCCGGATGAATTCCCCCTGATCCTGAATGCCGGCCGGCACACGCGGTACAACATCAATACCCTGATTCGCGGGCAGGAATGGAACAAAGGCAAACGGGCCTGCACCGTCGCCGTGAATCCTGCGGATGCCGAGGCAATGTGCCTTGCCGACGGCCGGAATGTCAGGGTCAGCACCGAAGCCGGGAGCGCGGAGGGCGAGCTCGAGGTGTCGGACCGGATTCGCAAAGGCACCGTGCTGATTCCCCACGGATTCGGTTTGATTTACGGCGACACGGTTTACGGGCTGAATGTCAACAAGCTTACCAAAAGCACGCACCGGGATCGCCTGGGAACGCCCATGCACCGGTTCGTGCCCTGCCGGATTGAAGCGGTTAACGGATAAATGCCATGGAAGATTTCAACACCCTATTGAAAGGTTCGGCCGCAGCGCACGGCCACCTGTGCCCCGGTCAGGTGGTGGGGGTCCGCATGGCCATGCTGGGCTGCCGGCTCGTCGGCCTGGACAACCCCCGTGAACTGCCCCAGATCAAACAACTGATCGTCTACGTGGAGATCGACCGCTGCGCCACGGATGCCATCGCCTATGTCACCGGTGTGAAGCTGGGCCGCCGTTCGCTCAAATTCATCGACAACGGCATCATGGCCGCCACTTTCGTGAATCTGGAAAGCGGCAAGGCTTTTCGCATCGTTTCCACCGAAACCTCCCGGGACCTGGCCCCGGATTACGCCCCCGGCATCGACGACCATCACCAGCAGCAGTTGGCCGCCTATATCAAGATGCCGGATGATGTCCTGTTTACGGTTGCCCCCGTCCAGGTGGACGTTCCCATCCACGATATGCCGGGGCCCTCCCGGTTCAAGGTCCGCTGCGAGGCTTGCGGGGCCATGGTCCGGGACAAGAAGGAAGTCCTGATCAACGACCGGGTGCTCTGCCGCCCGTGTGCCTATGGCACCTTTCATCGGCCCCTGGACCCCGGGACACACCTGACGATCGCCTGATCTTTACATCTTCGCATGGAGGAATGCAGCCATGTCCACGTCTAACAATGTCCGCCGGTTGAATGGCGGCCTGACCAAAATCAAGGTTGAAGATGCCGTCGGCACCCGCCTGGCCCACGACATCACCGAAATCCGACCCGGCGAATTCAAGGGGCCCTCCTTCCGACGGGGCCACAAAGTTGAAAATCAGGATGTCTGCCGGCTGATGCGCCTGGGCAAACGCCACCTCTATATCCTCGACCTGAAACCCGACCAGGTGCACGAGGATGATGCCGTCGAAGAGATGGCGGCGGTTCTGGCCGGCCCCGGCGTGACGTTTTCGGGCCGGCCCCGGGAGGGCAAACTGCAGCTTAAGGCCGCCTATACCGGGCTGCTCAAGATCAATACCCGTGCCCTGGTGGCGTTCAATCTCCTACCGGATGTCATGTGTGCCGCCCTGCACGACAATATGCCCGTATCCCAGGGCCAGATCGTGGCCGGCACCCGGGCCATTCCCCTGGTAATCCAGCGGCAGGCGCTGGACGAAGCGTTGCACCTGGCCCGCCAGGAGGCCCCCATCTTCAGCGTCAAGGCCTACCACAAAAAGAAGATACGCCTGGTCATCACGGGCAACGAGGTCTACGAAGGGCTCATCGAGGACCGTTTCGAGAATATCGTCAGGGCCAAGCTGGACGCCTTTGGCGCCTCGTTGCGGGAAACGGTCATCCTGCCCGACGATCCCGAACGCATTGCCGATGCCATCCGGCGGATGGCGGCCGACGATACGGATATCATCATCACCACCGGCGGCATGTCGGTGGACCCGGACGATGTCACCCGCCACGGCATCCGCCGGGCCGGGGCCGACGCCATCTACTACGGCGCGGCAGTCCTGCCGGGGGCCATGTTCCAATTGTCCTACAAAGGCGACATGCCCATCGTGGGGATTCCGGCCTGCGGGCTCTACCACAAAACCACCGTCTTCGACCTGGTGCTGCCGCGGCTGCTGGCCGGGGAACGGATGACCGAGCACGACCTGGCCCGGTTCGCTGTCGGTGGGCTGTGCATGGATTGTGATGTCTGCCGGTATCCCGCCTGCCCCATGGGCAAAAGCGGATAGCGCGTGAAATATCCGGGCTAGGTCCAATATGAAAATCTGGTCGTGGAGACGTGTTGGCCAACGCGGTGGAAGACGACAAACGCAAGGCCTTTTTGAAAAACCAAACCATGTAAATTGATCACTCAAAAAAGGAGGGCGGCTGAACAATGGAATTCGATTTCAACCGAAAGCAGGGCAGGAAAAATTTTGCTGACGACGCCATGAGCACCATCCGGATGAATGTGGCCAAAAATCCGGACAAAACGGCCGTCCTCTTTGGTGATCAGCGTTTGACGTGGGGGGAACTTTGGGAACGCAGCAATCGCCTGGCCAACGGTCTCAAGGGCTTGGGGCTGAAAAAAAGCGAAAGGGCCATCATCTTTTTACCCAATTGCATGGAATACCCCGAAGCCATTCTGGGCCTCAACAAGGCCGGGTTGGTCGCCTGTGGCGGAAATGTCCGCCTGACCGGACCGGAAGTCGCCTACCAGCTCAACGATTCGGGCGCCAAGGCGATTATTCTTCAAGGAACCGAACAGCTCGAAGTCATCGCCGGGATTCGCGACCAGGTTCCCGGCCTGGCGCATGTCATCATGATCGACGGCCGTGCCGATGGCGTGGTCGCCTACGATGAACTTCTTGCCCAAAGCAGCGCTGAAGAACCGGAACCCCTGCTGGCTCCCGATGATATTCATCTCTTAATGTACACGTCGGGAACCACGGGCAAACCCAAAGCCGCGGCCCGCTCCTGCAAAAGCGATTACCACATGGCCAATGCCGTATGCCACGAATTGGGCCTGACCAGCGACGACGTCTACCTGGCCGTGGCCCCCATGTATGCGGCGGCCAGCATGGGGTATACCTATGCCACCATGATGAGCGGCGGCGCCCTTGCCATCGTTCCGGGGTTTGTGCCGGATCAGGTTTTCGGGCAGATCGAGAAATACCGGGCCACATGGGTTTTCATGGTCCCGATCATGTACGAATGGATGCTGAGCGTGCCCGCTGACGTCCTGGATGCCCACGACGTATCCCGTGTGCGCCACGTGGCGGCTTGCGGCGCGCCCCTGCACGGCGCCACCGCTCAGAAAATGATCGACCGGTTCCCCAACGCCGAGGTCTCAAACTGGCTGGGGGCATCGGAGTTCGGTTTTATATCCCGTTTCAGTTACAAAGATGGCCTGGGGCAGGAAGGCTGTGTCGGCAAACCGGTCTTCGACCTGGAACTTGCCGTATTCGACGAGGGCGGAAGCATCGCTCCCCAGGGCGAGCCCGGCGTACTTTACGGCCGGGGCTTCAGCATGTGGGAGGGCTACCTTAACAAACCCGAGGCGACGGCCGAGGCCTATCGCGACCACGAGTGGGGCACGGTGGGCGATATCGCCAAATTGGGTGAGGACGGTAATTTTTACATCGTCGACCGCAAAAACGACATGATTATCACCGGGGGCATCAATGTCTATCCGGTGGAGATTGAAAACGTTCTGATGCACCATGAGGCGGTCGCCGACGTGGCCGTCATCGGCGTGCCCGATGAGAAATGGGGCGAGGCGGTCAAGGCCCTGGTGGTCCCGGCTCCGGGCACCCAGGTTGGGGCGGCGGATCTCATGGATTACTGCCGTGGCAAGCTGGCGGGTTTCAAGGTGCCCAAGAGCGTCGACTTTATCGAGGCGGTACCCCGGTCCCTGATCGGCAAGGCTTTGAAAACGAAACTGCGCGAGAGATACTGGCAAAACAGCGATGTCAAAATATAGGTTTTGGAAATAGAGACGATATGACGGGCGGAATGCTGGTCCTATCCCGCCTGCGTCAAGTGGCACGGCCGCAATTTGAAGCGGCCGTGCCAGCGGGCGGTGGGATCATTTCTTCAGATTCTTTTTCCATAACGGCATTTCGGCTTCCGGGACCGTTTCCGAATCGTAGCTGAAAAGCTCGCAGGACAGGCACTCCGCCGGCTCCAGGTGGGTGGTGATGATGCCGCAGATTTCGTCGGCCAAGCCGTCGGCGCCGGCCATGGAAGTAAACGGCAGAAGAATGCCAAGCTGGTTTTCCTCGTACCATCCGATTTCGTCGATGGCCCGAATGCGCTTGCGGATCAGGGCGATGGCCTCGCCAATGCGCTCGTCTTCCTCGCTTGGGATCGCCAGCGATATGATCAGGAGCGAATATTGGTTGCTGCCGCGGTCCGACCGGTAGCGTTCCTTGGCAATGGCCTGCTGGAAGGCTTCCTTCCCGATGACAAGATCACGCGACGAATCCCTGGTCGATTTGAAAAATCCCACGTTCAATCTCCGTTCATTGGTTGTTTCCGTTCTCTATAGCTATACAGCGAATTATCTTCGGTATCAACCATGGGATGCCATCGCCGTGCCCTGGCGTTGCCGCGCTTTTCCCACCCGCAGCATCATTTTTTATTCGGCCCAGAAAACCTGGTCCTGTGGGCCAGGTCAGAGATAATTGGTTCCGCCGTAATCGTCGTATAGGAATTCAGGCGTCAGAATCCAGAAGTCAGAATAAAAGTTTCGCCTTCGGCGCAATCGATTTTTTTCAAAAGACGGAGCGAAGCGACATCAAAATCCTTCTGGCTCCTGAATTCTGTTTTCTGACGCCTATTGTTTCTCGCGATTGGAGCATCCCGCCTTCCAGGGGGAACCCAAAGCCGGGTCCTCCGGGCCCGGATATATACTCCTGCTATCCAAAAAATGTCATTCTCAGGTTTTGTAGAGGACGTCCATGTACGCCTTGAGGATGTTGCTCACCACCCCCCGCAGGGGCAGGGTGGCGGCCATGCCGTAGACCGGCGCCATGCCGCCTTCGGCTTCCGGGGCCCGGCGCACCTCCTCGACGGCGGCCTGCAGGTCTTCCACGAACCGTTCGCGGACGCCCGGCTGGGTGTGGCGCAGGGTGACGCACAGGTGGACGCAGCTGGGGCGGTGCAGGCCGTTCAGACTCCAGCCGCGCCGGGTCATGGCATCCATGATGCGGTAGATATCCATCTGCCGGGAACCAAAGGCGATGACCCAGAGGGGATCGCCCAGGATAAAGAGTTCCGGGATGGCGCGGATGCCGGCTTTGATGGTGTCGGCTGTTTCCAGGATGTGCCGGGTGGCCTCCCGGTAGCCGGCCTGGCCGGTGGTGACCATGGCGGCCCAGCAGGCCGCGCTGAGGGCCCCCGGGCGGCTCCCGGCAAAGGAGGGCGAGAAGTAGAGGCCTCCCGGCCAGTCGGTCACGGTGAAGTACTGGTAGCGCCTGAGTTCCGGGCCGCGATAGAGAATGACCGACGTGCCCTTGGCGGCGTAGCCGTATTTATGGGTGTCGGCGGAAATGGAGGTGACACCCGGCAGACGGAAATCGAAGGCCGGCACGGGATAGCCCAGGTCTTCGGCCCAGGGAAGGACGAATCCGCCCAGACAGGCGTCGGTATGGAAACCGATCCCCCGGCGCAGGGCCAGTTCGGACATCTCGGCAATGGGATCCACCATGCCGTGGGGAAAAGACGGCGCCGAACCCACCAGGACGATGGTGCGGCGGGTGATGGCCTTGGCGGCGGCCCGGACATCGGCCCGGCAGTTCTGATCCACGGGGATGCGCACCAGCTTGATGCCGAAATACTGGGCGGCCTTGTCAAAGGCGGCGTGGGCCGTCACCGGCACCACCATTTCGGGACGGCGGATGCCCCGTTCGGCACGGGCCTGGTCCCGATAGGTCTTCATGGCCAGCATGATGCTTTCGGTGCCGCCGGAGGACAGGGTGCCGCAGATGTCGTCGCCGGACGCCTCGCCACCCAGCATCGCCGCCGTCATGGCAACGATCTCCGCTTCGTACTTGCTGATGCTGGGCCATACGTCGGCATGCAGGGGGTTGGTCTGGGAATGCAGGGCGTAGACCTGGTTGAGAAAGTCGATATGCGTGGTGTCCCCGTGATAGACCGCCCCGGAGACGAACCCGTCCCGCCAGCTGTCGGTCTCCCGGTTTTGCAGGGCGGTCATGCTTTCCAGGACGTTTTCCGGCTGCTGGCCCTCGGCCGGAAGATGCTGCAGGCGCGGCAGTTCGTCGCGATAGGGCTTCAATTCTTTTTCCAGGGTTTGCATCAGATCCCCGGTGTCCTGTTCGATCTTGGCCCGTACGGCCGGGATTTTGCGCAGGTGCTTTTCCAGTCGGGCCACCAAACGCGGGTTCAGGCGGGTCAAGAGGTCGGTCACTTGGTCCATGGATGGCATAAGCGTTTCACTCCAAAGTCAAATTGTTGGTTTTGTCGCTGACGATATTGACAAAAAGCCAGAAGCCAGAAGCCAGGAGCCAGGAGACAGAATTCAGAATGGCGTTGAAGTCGCTTCGCTCCAGCGATTCCAAAAATAGGTGCTGCCGAAGGCGATGCATTCGGTTGACTTCTGACGCCAGACGCCTGACTTCTCAGTTCAACTTTCAACTGCCGGGGATAGCCCCTTCCATGGGCAATCCAAAGCCAGGCCTTCCGGGCCCGGATCTTTTACTGCCGATTCAGCCGGGCATAGATCCTGCGGTTCTGGCGATAGATCTGTAAAAATTCACCGAACATCTTCCGGTACAGATGTTCGTGTTCGGGGTCCGGGGTGTAGGTGTTGGCGATGGCAACGCCGCCGGCGATGTCTTCGAAGCGGCCGTAACCCAGGGCCACGGCGGCCAGGATGCCGGCCCCCCGGGCGTTGGCCTCCACCGGGTCCCGGACCTGGTGGATGGGGCGGTTCAATATGTCCGCACAGATCTGGCACCAGAGGTCGGAATTGGCGCCGCCGCCCACCATGTGGATATGGGCCAGCTTGCGTTTGATGAATTTTTCCACATAGGTCATCAGCCAGCGGGCGTTGAAGGCCACCCCCTCCAGCACGGCCCGCACCAGGGTGCCCCGGTCGGCTTCCAGGGACATGTTGTGAAAGCCCCCCCGCACGGCGTGGTCTTCCACCGGTGTACGCTCCCCGTACAGCCAGGGCGTGAAGATCAGGCCCTGGGCGCCGGCCGGAATCTCCCGGGCCAGGGCTTCCAGGGCCGCAAAACTGCGGTCTTCTTCATCGGCACCGGGTGAACCGTTGGGGGGAAAGAGGATTTTATCCCGCAGAAAGGCCAGGCAGCCCCCGGCCGTCTCCTGCTCGTTGGCGATGAAATAGCGCCCGGGAATGGCGGAGGGGATGGACGCCATATTGTGCAGGAGATCGGTCTTTTTAAAGGGGACGTGGCAGGTCAGCCAGGAGGAGGTGCCGATATACAGGTGGGCTTCGTAGTCCCGGACCGCCCCCGACCCGATGGCGGCCGAGTGCAGGTCGGGGGTGCCCATGACCACCGGCAGGCCGGCGGGCAAGCCGAGATCCGCGGCTGCTTCCGGCAGCAGGGGGCCTAGAATGTCCACGGCCGGTTTGAGATCGGGCAGGGTATCGCGGTCCAGGCCGGTCATTTTTAGCAGGCCGTCGTGGTAGTCGATCCGGTCGATGCGCCGGTTGTCAGTCACCCAGTGGAGAATGATGGAGTCGTAGGAGGCCGCATAGCGACCGGTCAACCGAAGATTGAGATAGTCCTTGGGTTCCAGGAATTTGTACGTCGCCCGGTAGACATCCGGTTTCTCATGCTTGAGATACAGGATATGGGCGATGGGGTCTTTACCCGACGCCCCGGGAATGCCGCCGGTCAGCCGGATCCACTTCCAGAGTTTGTCGACCCCGAAGCCTTCCAGCCGCACTGGCCCGGACGTGATGCGCCTGATATAGGGCGCCCCGCGGGCATCCATCCAGATGATGGCGTTGCCCAGGGGATCACCGTTTCGATCGACGGCCACCGTGCCGGACCACTGGGTGGTGCAGCACACCCCGGCAATGCGCCGGTCGGCAATCTCGGGGCGGGCCAGCAGGCGGCGGGCGGCCCCGCAGATGGCTTGCCACCAGTCCTCCGGGGCCTGTTCGGCGCCGCCGCCGGGCAGTAGTTCCACCGGGGTTTTTTCGATTTCACAGGCAAGCACTTCGCCTTTAACGGAGACCAGGGCAACCTTGGGACCGGAGGTGCCAAGATCGATGGCCAGGGTGCAATCGGAAGCCTTTCGGTGGTCCCTGCGGGCTGTTTGCATTCAGACTCCTTCCTGTCGCTGTCGGGCTGAGACCCGCCTGAGGCGGGTAATCAGACCGCGGCTTCTATTTTTCGCCTCCCAGGCGTTTCAATCGATCTCCCATGCTTTTGAAGAATCCTTTTTCCTGGTTGGCCCCATCGGAACCGGAAGCGGATTCGTCGTGCTTGTCGACGGTCACGCCTTTTTCGGCCGCTTGAATGGCGGACAGGCACGGGTTTTCATCGTCGGCACTGATCCCTGCCAGGGCGGCCGCGATGCCCACCGGCCCGAAGAGGGCGACGCCCCCGACCAGCTTACCCACCGTGATGGCACTCTCCGTGGGATCCACTTCCATGGCCGGTTCGGCCAGGGTCCCCCCGAGCCGGAAAGGTCGGGTCAGGCCGCCCAGGCTGATCACGCCCCTTTTGGGGGCCGGTTTGAGACCGATATCAAGGTGTTCGGTTTTAAGATCGATGCGGCCATCCCCCAGGATGCTGGTTTGGGGGGTGTCGATCACAAGATGCGTAATAGCCACCTGCCCCGCGTTGCTGTCCGTGCGCATCACCAGGCAGTTGATCGGCGTGCCTTGTTGGCGGGCGGCTTCCTGACCGAACATGCCCAGCAGCTGACGCGTAATGCCTTTGCTGAAAATCCCGAAAAAGCGGCCTTTGATATGCCCTTTGCCGGAGACCAATTGGGTATAGCCTCCCAGGCTGGCAGCCCAATCGGCGGTTGACCGGCCCTGCGCATTAAGGTCGATCCGGACATCGAGAATGCCTTCCAGACCTTCGCGCAGCCGGAGTTCCTTCATCATGAGCGCGGCATTCATCTGGGTAATGGTGAATTTGGCGCTGGCCCGGGGGGTTTTAGAACGGGCATCGATGGAGACGCTACCGGATACGTCGCCGCCTCCGGCCACGGCGCTGATGGGATCAACCGTTAGCAACCCTTTGTCGAGTTGCAGGGTCATTTTGACATCTTTCAATGAGAATCGCGGTGTGAGCAGATGGGTTAGGTCCAGGTCCAGCCGACCGTCCAAAGCGCCCAGCGCGTCGAAGGGAAGGGGGGCTTTCGAAAAGATGCGTGCCGGGGATTTGGACCCCGTTCCCGTGTGGGTATTGGATCCCGAAGACGCCAGCCAGGGGCGCAGGTCCAGGCGTTCGCCCTGTACGGTAAGGCTCAATTCAGGCCGGTGGGCCATGTCCTGCGGCCTGGCGCTAATCGCTCCTTTCAGGGACAGGGTGTCGCCCTCGGTCTCAAGGCGAAAATCGAACGGCCACGGCCAGCGTTTACGGATAATGTGTCCGAACAGTTGCGAGGCGCCCTCCAGGGCGAACCGGCGGTCGTTATAGCGGCCTTCAAAGGTGCTTTTTACCGGCAGGGGGCCGGATTGGCGTTCGAGCCGTAATTGGGTGATATCAAAATTTTCAGTACGGCCATCCGCATGGTCCACCCAGCGAATATGGCCCTTTTCCACGGTAAGCCCTTCGAGGGACCATTTAAACTCGGCATTGTCGGTGGGGGGGGCGTCGGAAGGCGTCGGGGTCGGTGCGGATTCCGCAGGAGGCGGCGGCTCCCAGTTGAAATTGCCGGTTCGGGCGGCCTGCTCGATCAGGATGTCCGGTTCCACCAGGCGCAATTCCAGGATTTCCAGCGCGTGGTTCCAGAGGGCCCAAAGACCGATTTGGATTTCCAGCCGTTTGACCGTCAGCATGTCGGGCCTGGATCCCCACGAGGCATTTTGCAGGCGGATGTTTTCCGCCGTCAGCGTGGGAGGCAGGCGCAGCCGGATGGCAAGATCGCCTTCGATATCAAGCTTTTTCCCCAGCAGGCTTTGGGTCTGATCGGCGATCAGGGGCTTCAGGCGGTTGTAGTCGTAGGTTGCCGCCCACCACAGCAAACCGATCAGCACCAAACCGAAAAGGGCGCTGATGACAATGGCAATGGTCTTCCATTTCATGGGTACGCCCTCCCTTGCGGCTTATCGAAGCCGCCCCAATTATAAATCGTTGTACTTCGAGATGATCCAAGCCTTTCATCCCGGACGGAGGCATCGGAGAGACTCCGCTGATCCGGGGTGTTTTTTCCTAAAGGGAAAAACAAAACCTCGAGAACGAAAAACGATCTTACCCCCGTCTTGATTTTATTGAAGGGCTGCCCGAAGCCTCCTGTTAGGCGGTAGGAGCGCCGTTTTCACGTTCGGCGAGGTAGACATCGAACATATCCCGGATCAGGCGGCCCACCCGCTGCATGTGCTCCAGGCTTTCCGTTTCGGAACGCCCGGGGTATTTGCGGAAAGCGATCAGGATGCCGCTCAGGGCGGCAAAAAGTGAATGGGAGAGAAGGCGTTTGTCGGCTTCTTCCGGGACGTCGACAAAGACCAGTTCGAGCAGATCCATGAACCGACGGGCCACCACATCCAGTTTGCGTGCCGATTCGCCGCCGATTTTGCCATGCAGGGAAAAACGGGTGATCATCTGCCAGTAGACTTCGTTGCGGGTGTTGTATTCCAGAAAATGGGCGATCAGGGCGTCCAGTTTTTCGGAATCCCCTTTGCCTTCGAGATGCGTTTCAAGCTCGCTAATGAATCTTTTGGTGTCGCGATAAGCCGCCTCGACAAAAAGGGCTTCCTGGTTTTTGAAATAGGTATAGATGGACGACTTGGCGATGCCGGCCGCGTTGGCGATTTCCTGCATGCTGACATTGTCATACGTTTTGGTGCCGAATACTGTTTTGGCGGCATCGATGATCAGGTCTTTGCGGGTTTCCCGCTCCTGCTGTTTGAGTCTGCTGAGGGTGCCTTTGGGGGCCATGGTGGTTTCCTTGCAACCGTCGATATGGATTTCGATCTCGGGCGGATAATCCGGAGAGGTTTTACCGATATGGGGTGATTGATTGCCCTGTGCCCTTTCATTTCCGGCAAAAAATAATCGCTTCCGATACAATTCCATAGCATCGGTGCGTTAAAAAATCAAATATAGGTTGACTGATCGACCGGTGGTCGATATGTAAACCCACGAACGGTTTCATGGCCATCATTTCTTCCTGAGGAGATCGTGACCCATGGATGCGAACAGACCCTGGCTTACCTATTACGGCGATGTCCCCCACCAAATCGATTACCCGAACGTTACCATGTACGAAGCGCTGGCGCAGACGACAGCGCGCTGCCCGGAAGCGGTGGCCTATGATTTCTTCGGCACCACGGCCACCTACCGGCAATTTCTGGCGGAGATCGATCGCTGTGCCGCTGCCCTGTCCGCGCTGGGGCTCGAACAGGGGGAGCGCATGACCATTGCCATGCCCACCTGCCCCCAGGCGGTGATTTGCTTTTACGCCGTGAACAAACTGGGGGCGGTGGCCAGCATGATTCACCCCCTGTCCACCGCCACCGAGATCGCCTTTTACCTCAACCTGAGCAAGAGCCGTTTTGCCCTGACCCTGGACGCGTTCTACAGCAAGTTCAAAGCCGTACAGAACAGCACGACACTGGAAAAGCTAGTTCTGGCGCGGATTCCCGATTACCTGCCTTGGCTTAAACGCCTCGGGTTCAACCTGACCAAAGGGCGCCAGATTCCCAAAGTCCCGGAGGATGCCCTGGTGGTCTGGTGGCAGGCCATGATGTCCCAAACCCACCCGCAATCCGCGCAGGGCAGTGCCGGATTCGAGGACCTGGCCGTGATTCTCTACAGCGGCGGCACCACCGGCAAGCCCAAGGGGATCATGCTGTCCAACCGCAATTTTATCTGCGAGGGCAAGCAGGTCTCGGCCTGGGGGGATTTGACCGGTGATGATGCCATTCTGGCGATTCTTCCCGTGTTTCACGGTTTCGGTCTGGGCGTCTGCATCAATGCCGCTTTCATGGGCGGCGCCAAAAGTATTATGGTGCCCCAGTTCACGCCTGAAGATGTGGCCAAATTGATCCGCACCAAGAGACCCAACTTCATCATCGGGGTGCCGACGCTCTACGAAGCCCTTAATCGCAGCAAGGTTTTCCAGCAAACCGATCTGAGCTGCATCAAGGCGGCTTTTTGCGGTGCCGACACCCTGCCGCGGCGGGTCAAAGAACGCTTCGAGGCCGTTGTAAGCCAGCGGGGCGGCGATACCCAGTTGCGCGAAGGCTATGGCCTTACGGAGGCCGTGACGGCGATCATGGCCATGCCCATGACCGAATACCGCGAAGGGAGCGTGGGGGTGCCGTTTCCGGACATGGATGCCAAGATCGTCCGGTCCGGCACCACCGAGACCCTTCCCCCCGGAGAGGAAGGCGAGATCTGCATCAGCGGTCCGGCCGTCATGATGGGCTATCTGGAGCAGCCCGAGGAAACCGCCAAAACCCTCCAGCAGCATCCGGACGGAAAGACCTGGCTGCACACCGGGGATATCGGCACCATGGACGACGACGGATTTTTCTATTTCCGCCTGCGGGAAAAACGGATGATCAAATCGTCGGGCATGAACGTCTACCCGGCCCAGGTGGAAGAGCAGTTGTATAAACATCCGGCGATTCAGGAGGTGTGCATCATCGGCGTGCCGGATGCCAAGCAGGTGGAACGGGTCAAGGGCTTCGTGGTACTGAAAGATTCCAGCCAGGCCGGACCGGCCATGGAAAAGGAATTGATCGATTTTTGCCGTCGGGATCTGATCAAGTGGAGCTGCCCGCGGGAGATCGAGTTCCGCACGGAGCTGCCCCTGACCCTCGTGGGGAAAGTGGCCTTTGCGGAACTGGCGGCCGAGGAAGCCGCCAAACAGAAGATGGAAACCGACACAAACCCGGCCTGATGCCCATCATCCAGCCGGACAGGCGACCGTACAACGGGCGTGATTTCGGAAAAAGGAGTACCACCATGGAAGCGATGCAGCCGTTTCATGATATTGCCGCCGATCCCAAAGCCTATGCGCGTGCTTGGAAGGAAAGAACCGGCGGGAAGGTGATCGGGACCCTGTGTTCCTATGCGCCGGAGGAATTGATCCTGGCCGCTGGTGCCCTGGGGTTCCGCATCGTGGGGGGCAGCGGGGCCATCTCCAAGGCCGACGTCCACCTGCAGGCCTACAGTTGCAGCCTGGTGCGCGGCGCCCTGGAGGATGCCCTCGACAACCAGTTGGATTTTCTGGACGGGGCCGTCTTTCCCCATACCTGTGATTCCATCCAGCGATTGTCCGATATCTGGCGTATGAACGCCAAGACCGGATTCCATCTGGACGTGGTGCTGCCCGTCAAGCTGAACACCGCCAGCGCGCGGGACTACATGACGGCGGTCATGGCCAAAGCCCGCTCCGAACTGGGAGGGATGCTGGGGCAGACGATTGCGGACGACGATATCCGCCAGGCCATCGATACCTACAACCGCATCCGCGCCAAGATGGAAACCCTCTACACCCTGCGGCGGGACTGCCCCGGCGTGATCGCCGGAGGCGATGTTCACGCGATTACCCGGGCGGCCATGGTGATGGATCGTCACGATTTTCTCAAGGGGCTTTCCAAAGTCGTCGATGGGGTGTCGGCGGCCGCCAAGGCCTTTTCAGGTCCTGATCCCAAGCGCATTTTTCTTTCCGGCGGGGTTTGCAACCTGCCCGACATTTATGGCCCCATCGAGGCGTCCGGCGGCGCGGTGGTGGGCGATGACCTGTGCACCGGATCGCGCCAGATGCTGGGGGCCATCGATGACCAGGACGATTTGATCGAAGCCATCGGCCGACGCTACATGGAACGGGCGGTCTGCCCGGCCAAGCATGCCGGTATACGAACCCGGGGGGAAGAACTTGTCCGTCGGGCGCGGGCGGCCAAAGCCCAGGGCGTGATCTTCCTGTATTTGAAGTTTTGCGACCCGCACGCTTTTGACTATCCTTATTTGAAAGACATGCTGACGGCCGAGGGCATTCCCACGCTCCTGGTGGAACTGGAAGAGCAGACCGCCTCGGACGGCCAGTTTCAGACGCGGTGTGAGGCGTTTATGGAAATGCTCTAAAAGCACTCTCAAAAAAGTCTTTTGGTTCCATATCGGCGTTGGACGCGCGCTTCAAATCCTCGAAATACGAGCGTATTCCTCCGGTTTGAATCGTGCTTCCGCCTTGATCTGAAACCAAAATCCAAATTTTGAGAGTGCTTTTAACCATTGTTTTTAACCGATTGCATGGCCTTATAGCGTTGCCGACAGCCATCGGATGATACCGCAAGGAGAAGAAGATGAGCGATCAGGAAAAGACGATCGATCCTGAAAAAGAACGACGGAAGATCAAGTCGGTCAAGACGATGAAAGACATCATGACCCACTATTACATCGAGGCCAAGACCGCCGAAGAAACCGGCAAGAAGGTGGCCTGGATCACCAGTGGCGGCCCGGTGGAACCCCTCATCGCCATGGATGTGATTCCGGTCTATCCTGAAAACCACGGGGCCATGATCGGGGCCTCCAAAATGGGCACCGACCTTTGTGAAAAGGCTGAGGGCATGGGCTATTCCGGCGATCTGTGCACCTACGCCCTGGCCGACATCGCCTGCTCGACGGTCAACGGCGGTCCCATCGGCGGATTGCCCAAACCGGATATGCTGGTCTGCGGCAACAATATCTGCGGCACCGTGCTCAAATGGTATGAAGTCCAGGCCCGCTACTACGATGTGCCCCTGTTCATCCTGGATACCCCGTTTTGCCACACCGAATTTTCGGACGAGGCTCGGCAGTACGTGCGCCGACAGATCGATGAATACCTTGTTTTTCTGGAGACCGTCTGCGGGAAAAAGTGTGACCATGATCATCTCCGGGACGTGGGGCGGCTGTCCATGGAAGGCCAGCGGCTCTGGCAGGCCGTGCTCGATACCACCATGAACAAACCGGCGCCCATGAGCGCCTTCGACGCTTTTTTTCACCTGGCCCTGATTGTTACCCTGCGGGGCACCCAGACGGTGGTCGACTACTACACCGGACTGCTCGAGGAGATGAAAAACCGGGTGGCCGAGGGCATCAGTGCCGTCCCCGAGGAACGCTACCGGCTTCTCTGGGACAACCTGCCCATCTGGTTCAAGACCCGCTGGCTGTCCGACAAATTTGCGGCCCACAAAGCCTGTCTGGTGGCCGACACCTACACCTCGGCCTGGTGCGGATCGCTGCCCTACCTCGATGAAAATAATTTTCTCGAATCCATGGCCGAAGGCTATTCACGCATCTATCTCAACATCGGCACCGATCGGATGGCGGAGATGGTGGTGGAGATGATCGACAAGTACGAGGTCGACGGCCTGGTGATGCACTCCAACCGCAGCTGCAAACCCTATTCATTAGGGCAGTATGACATTGCACGCATCGTCCAGGAAAAGCGCGGTCTGCCCACCTTGATCATCGAAGCCAATATGACCGATGCCCGCAGCTTTTCGGAAAGCCAGATCGATACCCGTATCGACGCTTTCATGGAAGTCCTGAAGGGCTGAAGCTAATGCCGCCGATGGGCCGGGAAGTTTTCACCAATACGAATGCGGTCGGATACCAGACAATTACCAGGAATTGACAACGGGAAGGGGGCTGGGCATGCGAAGCGGTAATTCGGTTGTAAACGGGTGGCCTTCGGTTTTCACTTTTTTCTTCCTGGTGGCGGTAATACCGATCATGCTGCCGATGCCGGCGCGGGCCGATGGCGACAGCAATGCCGCGCTATACCGCAAATTGTCCCAGGAAGCGGCCGGCCAAGCGGACAGCGCCCTGTTTGAAAAACTGAACACCGCCGCCCGGACAATAGACTGGTCCGGAGCGGGAGAAAAAGCCTTTGCCGGCCACCTTCGCATTATTCGCTCCAACGGCGACGGCCGTCGGAGCGACCGGCAGGTGGTCTATCTCCTGCGCGAATTGACGGGCAAAGTCTACATTCTCGAGATACCCGCCGATCCTGCCGCCCGACAGGGCGACGCGGGGTCTCCCTATGCCGGGCTGGATGCCAAATTCGGCAACAAACTGCAGCTCCGGGTCAAACTTGCCTCCGGAAGTGTCGACGGCGCCCCGTACCAATTTGCGCGCTTGATCGATCCGCCGGTCCAACCGGCACTCGACCGGCTGTTTAAAATCTGTATCGTTCTCATGCTGTTTTTTGTGATGGTCGGGATGGGGTTGACCTTGACCTTCAAGGATTTTGCCCTGGTGTTCACCAAGCCCCGCGGCATTATCCTGGGCGAGATTCTCCAATTCGGGTTCATGCCGCTGCTGGCCATGGCCATGGGGTACCTGCTCGGTTTTTATGAGCAGTATCCGTTTATCTTCGTCGGTATGATTCTGATTACCGCCATTCCGGGCGGGGTCACCTCCAACCTCATGACCTACTACGCCAAGGGGGATCTGGCGCTCTCCATTTCCCTGACATCGTTTTCCACGGTGCTTTCCATTATTTTCACGCCCCTGTTGCTGGCCCTTTATTGCGCCAATATGCCGGATGTCGACATTCCGGTGAAAACCGTGATTCAGACCATCATGGTTCTGGTCATCATTCCATTGACCGTGGGCATGTCGGTGCGGGGGAAGTGGCCCCTTTTCGCCATGAAGTCCACACCGTTTTTTTCGGCCCTGGGCATTATCGCCCTGCTCGCGCTGATCATTGCCGGTGTCCTGAGCAATATCCATGTCTTCAAGGATACGGCCCGCTACGGCGTCAAATTCTACACCTCGGTATTCGCCCTGACCTCGATGGGTATGATTTTCGGCATCGTGTTCTCCAAAATGGTTGGGATCAACAACTACCAGACCCGGGCCATATCTCTGGAAACCGGTCTGCGCAACAGCGCCCTGGCCATGACGATCGCCCTGCTGATCCAAGATACCATGGGGGACTTCTACAGTTCCATGTTCGTTACCTCGGGATTGTTCGGACTGATTATGTATCTGGCCGGGGTGCTGGCGATTTTTCTATACAAACCGCTGCTGCCGGTGGAAAAGGAATCCGTGCCCCAGGGGTGACGGCAGCGGGCAGCGATAGGGTTCGGCAAAATCTTTCGGGAAAAGGATAATTGAATAATGGTGACCATCGGTATCGACATCGGCTCCATCAGCGCCAAGGCGGCGGCCATCGCCAAGGATAAGCTTCTTGGTTCCAAAGTGATCTTGACGGGCTACAATGCCCGGCAGGCGGGTATGGCCGTATTCGAAGGGCTTTTGAAAGAATTGGCCATCGATCGCGATGCCGTTGGGCGGATCGTGGCGACCGGCTACGGGCGCAACAGTGTTGATTTTGCCGACCAGGCCGTGACGGAGATTACCTGTCATGCGGCCGGGGCCCATTTCCAGGATCCGGAGGTGCGCGCGGTGATCGATATCGGCGGTCAGGACAGCAAGGCCATCGCCCTGGGCCCCAACGGCCGGGTGACGGATTTTGCCATGAACGACAAGTGCGCTGCCGGCACCGGACGGTTTCTGGAGGTTATGGCCCGGGCCCTGGAAGTGGATCTCGATGCCTTCGGGGAGATGTCCCTCCAGGCGGACGAGCCGGCCAAGATCAGCAGCCTTTGCACGGTTTTTGCCGAATCGGAAGTGATTTCCCTGATCGCCAAGGGGGCGCGCCGGACCAATATCATCGCCGGCATTCACGCGTCCATCGGGGCGCGGGTGGTGGCCATGGCCAACCGCTTGAAGCTCCAGGCGCCGGTGATGATGACCGGCGGGGTGGCCCACAACATCGGGGTGGTCAAGGCCCTGGAGGATAAACTGGGGCTCCCGGTGCAGGTGTCGGCCCATGCCCAGGTGAACGGTGCCATCGGAGCGGCGCGCCTGGCGGCCGGTGGATGAACCGGAGAGGTTTGACCGATCCGGGAAGATTGATTTCTTTATTCCTTTTTGTCCGGAAAAGAAAAGATGGTCTCGTAGAAAGTCTTTTATCTGTCATTCCGGACTTGATCCGGAATCTCTAACTTTCTGATATCAAAAGATTCCGGCTTTCGCCGGAATGACGTCTAAACGGGGAATTCGACTTTTTACGGTTTCATCAGAAAAGGAATCAATCACGCCTTACATGAAAACGGCGTGTCAGGCTTCAACCGCCCGTGCCCCGCGGCCCCCACGGGCCTTCCCTGCGCGTCGTCGGTGCAGCTGGAGCACGCCTCGCTGGTCCGCCGAAGGTTGACCGCAGGAATAGTGGCCTATTGCGAGAATTTCAAAAAAGCGAAAACGCCGCTCGGGGCCAAAAGATGCCGTTTATGGATGGACACTACTTAGGATGCCGCCAGCTGAATCATATCAAAGGACAGATCGGTCAGATCGAAGATCAGTAAGCGTCCGCGCAGGGTCTCCCGGCGGCCCAGAAGTACTTTCACCGCCTCGCTGCACTCCAGGCTGGCCAGCAGATTGACGGTAAAGGGCAGGTTGCCCAGAGTCTTTTCGGCGCCCCGGTCAGGGGCGGAGGCCAGGTCGCCGTACAGGGCCGCGAGCCCTTCGTCTTCCGGGTAAATAACGGTAAGCTGGCCGCTCACGCCGGCCACGGCGGCGGACACCATGGGAATGGCCCGACGGCGGCAGACCGTTTGCAGGGCCTGCCGGGCCGACAAGGTATCCAGGCAGTCGATGGCGATATCCGCCCCGGCGACAATGCTTTCGCCGTTGGCCGTTGAAAGATTTTCAGCCCATGTCGTGATTTCGACGGCCGGATTGATGGCGGCGATGCTTTCCCGGGCAGCATCCACCTTGGGCTTGCCGATTGTTGCCGCCCGGGCGAATCGCTGGCGATTGAGGTTGCTGTCTTCGAAATGATCCCCATCCACCAGGCGCAGATGCCCCACACCGATGCGGGCCAGTGTTTCGGCCACGCTGCCGCCGAGTCCCCCCACCCCCACGATGCAGGCCGTGCTGCCGAGCAGGCGTTGCTGATCCTGCAGGTTCAGGCTGGTCATGTTGCGGGCGTAGCGTTCCGGAAGGATCCCGATCGCGAGGCCGGCTTGCTCGATTTGGTTATGGCTCAGGTCAAAGCGGAGGGCGAGGCGGTCCACGGACGCTGAAGACAGGCTGCGATAGCCCGTGCCGTCCGGTCGCCGGGCATCCCTGGCCGCTTGAGCCAATTGCGCGCTGAGGTCCGGATTTTCCATCAGCCGCCACCCACCGGGGGAAAGATGCCCAGCCGGTCGCCGTCCTGCAAAGGCGTCTCGAGTTCTCTGCGGATGTTGTTGATAAAGATCAACTTGGCATCTTTGACGGGAATGTCCAGATCCCGGACGATATCGGCCACGGTGGTTCCGGGCGCGATGGCATATTGCTCGGCGTCCGCCGGTATATAGGCGCGCAGGGTTGCAAAGAGCTTAAGGGTGATGTGCCATTCCATGATCGTGGTTTATCCTTTATTCGGTCCAGAAAACCTGGTCCTGTGGGCCAGGTCAGAGATAATTGGCTCCGCCGTAATCGTCGTATAGGAATTCAGGAGCCAGAATCCAGAATTCAGAATAAGGTTTTCGCCTTCGGCGCATTCGATTTTTTTCAAAAGACGGAGCGAAGCGACATCAAAATCCTTCTGGCTCCTGAATTCTGTCTTCTGACGCCTATTGTTTCTTGCGATTGGAGCATCCCCCCTTCCAGGGGGAACCCAAAGCCAGGTCCTCCGGGCCCGGATATATACTTAAGGCGGGCCGATGAGGCCACCGGCCCGCGACCGTTTCAGAAAAGAGTAGAAATCCTTCACCGGAAAGTCAAGACTTCCCCGTACCGGGAATCCGGGGGAGGGATTCATGCGGTCCTAACACGGCCGCACTATTTCGCATGTCTACTCCGTTGTCGCTATGGTGGTTAAATACCGTTTTGTTGCGTATCGGGCGGAATCATGCTACCCGATAGCCTTCATTTGATAAGAACACCACACGGGAGCACGCATGACGAAAGCCATCGCGCATGCCCTGGTTACGGGAGGCGCTGGATTTATCGGGTCCCACCTGGTGGACGCCCTGCAGCGGCGGGGCGCCCGGGTGACGGTGATCGACAACCTGAGCACCGGGAAAAAAGAGAATCTGCCGGAAACCGGCGTCGTCTTTCACCACGGTGACATCCGGGATGGGGCGCTTCTGGGGAACATCATGAAGGATGTGGATGTGGTGTTTCACCAGGCGGCGGTGGTATCGGTGCCCCTCTCGGTGGAACAGCCCCTGGTCTCTGCAACCGTCAACGAAACCGGCACCCTGGAAGTGCTGGAAGCCGCCCGGCAGGCGGGTTGCCGACGGGTGGTGCTGGCCAGTTCCAGTGCGGTTTACGGCGACGATCCGGAACTGCCCAAACGGGAAAAGATGCCTTTTTGTCCCCTGAGCCCCTACGCCGTTCAGAAGATGACCGGGGAATATTATGCCGGGCTTTACACCCGGCTTTACGGGCTGGAAACCACCTGCCTGCGCTATTTCAATGTCTTCGGCCCCCGGCAGGATCCGTCATCGGCTTATTCCGGTGTGATTTCCATTTTCATGGACCGCGCGGCGGCCGGCCTTGCGCCGGTGATCTACGGGGATGGCGAACAGACCCGGGATTTTGTCTACGTGCAGGATGTGGTGGCCGCCAACCTGGGGGCCGCCACCGCAGGCGGCGTCGCGGGGAAAGCTTTCAACATCGGCACCGGCGCGACCATTACCGTCAACCGCCTGTGGCAGCGCGTGGCCGAACTGGCCGGGGTCACCCTCACCCCTGAATACCAGGCGGCCCGGGAGGGCGACATCCGGCATTCCGTGGCCGATATCGAAGCGGCCCGCCGGGACCTGGGGTTTACCCCGGAAGTCTGCTTTGAAGACGGTCTGGCCGAGACCTATGCCTGGTACCGGCGCCAGTGATCTGCTCACCCCGCCGATACTCGGCGCGGGCCAAAGGGAACACCCAAGCTTGCATGCAAAAAGCGCCAAGCTCAAAGCGTCAAGCTGAAAGGGCGACGTTTCGCATCGTCATTGAAATGCCGAACGCGACCAGGGCGGCAGGCATTTTCATGAATGATTAAACCGGCACTAGCCGGCTTCGCTGAAAGCTACCAATCTTTTCATAGCCGCCTTCGGGAGGGCTACCGGAGGCTTCTTGGTCTGCGGGTAGAATCTGACGATAGGAGAATAAACGAATGACTTATCCTTTTAAAAATGCCCTCGTCACGGGAGCGGCCGGTTTTATCGGGTTTCACCTATCCCGCCGTCTGCTGGCCAATGGTGTCAAGGTGGTGGGGCTGGACAGCCTGAATGACTATTACGACGTCAATCTCAAGCGCGACCGGCTCAAACAGCTGGAAGCCGAAGACGGATTTACCTTTGCCCACCTGAACCTGGCCGATCGCGAACCTCTGGAGGCCCTTTTCCGCGCGCAGCGATTCGACGTGGTCGTCAACCTGGCGGCCCAGGCCGGGGTGCGCTACTCGCTGGAAAACCCCCATGCCTACGTGGATTCCAACATCGTGGGGTTCGTCAACCTCCTGGAGTGCTGCCGGCATTTTGACTGCGGGCACCTGGTGTTCGCTTCCTCCAGTTCGGTCTACGGGGCCAATACCAATATGCCCTTTTCCGTGCATGACAACGTGGACCATCCGGTATCCCTTTACGCGGCGTCCAAAAAGGCCAACGAGCTCATGGCCCACACCTACAGTCATCTCTATGGCCTGCCCTGCACGGGACTGCGGTTTTTTACGGTTTACGGACCCTGGGGGCGGCCGGACATGGCGCTTTTTCTTTTCACCAAAGCCATACTGGAGGATCGCCCGATCCAGGTTTTCAATCATGGCAAGATGCAGCGGGATTTCACTTACATCGACGACATCGTGGAAGGTGTGGTGCGGGTCATGGCCCAGCCGGCTGCGCCCAACACCGACTGGCGGGGGGACCGCCCGGACCCCGGGACGTCCTACGCGCCCTACCGGATTTACAATATCGGAAACAACAATCCGGTCCAGTTGATGGATTTTATCGGGGCGATCGAAAAGGCGCTCGGACAGGAAGCCCGCAAGGAGATGCTGCCGCTGCAGCAGGGCGACGTGCCGGCCACTTATGCCGACATCGACGACCTGATCCGCGATGCCGGTTTTCAGCCGAGCACACCCATCGAAGAGGGCATCGGTCGTTTCATCGCCTGGTATCGGGAGTATTACGGCGCGTGATCGTAGCCGTTGGCTGCAGGATCGACGTTTCTCAGTCCATCGTATCCATGACCTCGAAACCGGCGCCTTCGAGGGCCTGGCGGATACCACTGGTGTCACAGGCCGACAGGCGGAAATAGTAGATCCGCTGGCCCGGTTTCTGGGCTGTCATGGCAATGTTGATAATGTCGCCGCCGGCATCGTTGACGACCTGGATGGCCTGTTTGAGCACGCCGGGCTTGTCTTCCATGGCCACATCCACCCGGGAGCTGGCGGACAGCATCCCCATCATATTGATGAAAGCCCCCAAAAGATCCGTCACCGTAATGATGCCGACCAGTCTACCGTCTTCCACCACCGGCAGACCGCCGATCTTGTGTTTGTAGATCAGCTGGGCCGCGATTTCGATATCCCGGTCCGCAGGGACGGTGATGGGTTTTTTGATCATGAGATCCTTGAGGGTCAGGTCGCTGACCATGGAAGGGATGAGACCCTGTTTGAGATCCGCCAGGGTGACGAAGCCCAGCAGCTGCTGATCGTCGGCCACCACCGGCAGGTGTCGGATGGAATTGGTTTTCATGCAGGCGATGGCCTCGCTGACCGTGGTGCCTTCCGAAATGGTGATCGGGTCCTTGATCATCAGATCTACGATTTTCATGGTGTCAGCCTCGGTTTGGTGGGTGGGATGGGTTGGGCGGCGGCTGGGGGTGCAACCGTCTGCCAACCCTTTGTGTCGTGAAGGGCGCCTCGCCCACTTATTTCTGATAAGAGGGGGGCAGGTAGCTGCACAGCGGCTCTTCCGCCATATAATCGCCGGTGGCCTCGTAAGCCCGGGCCCGGCAGCCGCCGCATACGCGTTTGTATTCACATGCGCCGCATTTCCCTTTTAGATCATCATAATTCCGAAGTGCAAGAAAAACCTTGGACCCCCGCCAAATGTCGGCGAAGGAGGTCTCGGTCACGTTGCCGCTGTCCACCTGCAAAAAGCCGCAGGGCTGCACCACGCCCCGATGGGAAATGAAGCAGAAACCCGTACCGCCCAGGCAGCCGCGGGTGACGGCATCCAGACCGTGGGATTCGAAGGTCACGGTCTGGCCTTCTTCCCGCGCCCGCTGGCGCAGGATGCGGTAGTAGTGGGGGGCACAGGTGGCTTTAAGCTGCAAGGGGGTTTTGTCCCGCTGGTCGTAGAACCAGTTCAGGGTTTCCTCGTATTCCTGGGCAGTGATTTCCTGGTCGATAATGTATTTGCCCCGTCCGGTGGGCACCAGCAGGAAAATATGGTGGGCCACAGCCCCCAGCTCCACGGCCAGTTCCTGGATTTTGGGGATCTGGTCTAGGTTGAGTTTGGAAATGGTGGTGTTGATCTGAAAATCGAGCCCGACGGACTTGGCATATTCGATGCCGCGCAGGGCCCCGTCATAGGCCCCCGCAACGCCCCGGAAGCTGTCGTGTTCTTCCCGCGTGGCCCCGTCCAGGCTGATGCTGATGCGTTGAATGCCGGCATCCACCATGCGCTGGGCGTTCTCGGGGGTCATCAGGGTGCCGTTGGGGGCCATGACCATGCGCAGGCCCTTGTCGGTACCATAGCGGGCGATATCGAAAATGTCCTCCCGCAGCAGGGGTTCGCCCCCGGTCAGAATGACGATGGGCTTGCCCACTTCGGCAATCTGGTCCATCAGGCGGAAAGCCGCCTGGGTGTCCAGTTCGCCCTCGTAAGGTTTGTTGACGGCCGCAGCCCGGCAGTGTTTGCAGGCCAGGTTGCAGGCCCGGGTGGTCTCCCAGGCCACCAGCCTGAGGGTGGCCTCTTTTTTATCTTGGGACGGCGCTCCATGGGGATGGCCCCCGGGATGGCCGGTGGGGTGTTGTGTCGTCATGTTAATTTACCCTTTTTTTAACTTCGGTTTTGAACTTAAACCGCCACCTCTGCTTGAGGACCCTTATAGGTCCTACCGATTCAGTGTATTTTAATTAATTATTCCTTTTCTTTTCCGGAAAAGAAAAGGAATCAAAAGAAACCGCCCGTGTCCCGCGGTGCTTCGCACTCCCCTGCGCGTCGTCGGTGCGGCCGGAGCGCGCGGAAACTCGCCCGCCTTCGCCTTGGCTACGGCGGGCTCAAACAGTCCGCGCGCTTTAATCCGTCCGCCCCGCCGATGCTCGGCGCGGGACAAAGGGAAACAAACAACTAAAGGATCAAAAACCGTTTTTTTTGAAAGCGATCAGAAGCCAACCGCTATGCAAGGTGAAGTTGGCTTCCATAACCTTTCTTCGGAAAAGCCGTCAGCGATTCAGGAGACGGGCCGCTTCCACGGCAAAATAGGTCAGGATCATGTCGGCCCCCGCCCGTTTGATGGCGGTCAGGCTTTCCATCATGACCCGTTCTTCATCGACCCATCCCATCTGGGCCGCGGCTTTGATCATTGAAAATTCCCCGCTCACGTTATACGCGGCAAGCGGCAGATCGATTTCCTCCCGCAGCCGGGAGATGATATCCAGATAGGGCAGGGCCGGTTTGACCATGATGATGTCGGCGCCTTCCTCCACATCCATGGTGGCCTCCCGGATGGCCTCCTGGGCATTGGCCGGATCCATCTGGTAGGTGCGCCGGTCGCCAAACTGGGGGGCCGAATCCGCCGCTTCACGGAAGGGACCGTAGAAGGCCGAGCAGTACTTGGCCGAATAGGCCATGATGGGAATCTGGCTGAAGCTGTTGTCATCCAGCAGGGCGCGAATTTCAGCCACCCGGCCGTCCATCATATCCGAGGGCGCCACCATGTCGGCGCCGGCCTGGGCATGGGACAGGGCCGTTCGGGCCAGCAGGTCCAGGGAACCGTCGTTGTCGATCTCCCGGCCGTCCAGCACACCACAGTGACCGTGGTCGGTATACTGGCACAGGCACACGTCGGTGATGACGACCATTTCGGGGAACCGCTCCTTGACAGCCCGCACGGCTTTCTGGACGATACCGTCCTTGGCGTAGGCGCGGGTGCCCAGGGGGTCTTTTTTATCCGGCAGGCCGAAGAGAATGACGGCCGGGATACTCTGGTCCGCGGCGTCCTGGACACAGGTGAGGAGGTGATCGATGGATTGCTGAAAATGCCCCGGCATCGAGGGGATCGGGTTGCGCACATCCTTGCCCTCCACGGCGAACAGGGGCAGGATGAAATCGTCGGGGGACAAAGCGGTTTCGCGGATCATGCGGCGCAGGGCTTCGGTGCGGCGCATGCGACGCGGACGATACTCGGGGAATAACATGGCAGGCTCCCTTGTGGTGGTGGTTTAACCCGAATATTTCATGACATTTTTTCTACCCGATAACTTTATACAACTAAATCGAAATCATAAACCCTATTCGAGGTATGATTTTCCGGTGACCGTTGGCAACCTGCGCCGATTAGCGGGAACGCAGAAAAATTTTCACCCTGCGGGCACGTGAAATATCCGGTTTAACGGGGCGGTGCGATTCAACGCGCGCCGGTGCCGCTGTCAAAAGCCTGCCGGGGCTTTTCCCCGCAGGCTTTGAGCGGTTCCGCAGGATGTCGATCAGATGGTTTCGCTGATTTCCTCGTCCGTCAGGTAGCAGGCCGGATCCGGCTCCCATACGTCACCCGTGGTGGCTTCGGCCCGCACGCGGAAATTGCCGCCGCAGACATTCAGCCAATGGCATGTGGCACAGCGTCCCTTGACGTATTGCTTCTTGTCTTTCAACTTCTTCATCAAGGGGTTGGAAAGATCGGTCCAGATTTCGGAGAAGGGTCGATCCTTGATATTGCCGAAACTGGTGTGCCGCCAGAACTGGTCGGCGTAGACTTCCCCGTCCCAGCTGACGCAGCCGATGCCCCGTCCGGAATTGTTGCCCTCGTTCATTTTGAGCAGTTCGAGGACCTCTTTGGCGCGCTCCGGATTTTCCTTCAGCATCCGCAGGTAGAGATAGGGGCCGTCGGCGTGGTTGTCCACCGTCAGGACCTCTTTGGGTTTGCCGCGATCGTGCAGATCTTTGGTGCGGTCGATGATCAGGTCCACCACCCGGCGGGTTTCCTCATGGGTGAGATCGTCTTCCACCAGTTTGGACCCCCGCCCGGCGTATACCAGGTGGTAGAAGCACACCCGGGGGATGTCCATCTCCTCCAGCAGATCGAAGACCGCCGGGATTTCATCCACATTGAACTTGTTGATGGTAAAGCGCAGCCCGACTTTGATGCCGGCGGCCTGGGTGTTGCGGATGCCCTCGAGCGCGTCCTGGAAACATCCCTTGACCGCCCGGAAGCGGTCGTGGATTGCTTCCATGCCGTCCAGGCTGATGCCCACATAGGACAGCCCGATATCCTTGAGGGTGCGCGCCATCTCCGGGGTGATCAGGGTGCCGTTGGTGGAAATCACGGCGCGCATGCCTTTGCGGACGGCGTATTCGGCCAGTTCGGGGAGATCGGGCCGCATCAAGGGCTCGCCCCCCGAAAAGAGCATGACCGGCGACCCGAAAGCCGCCAGGTCATCGATCAGGGTTTTACCCTGGGCGGTGGTCAATTCGTTGTCAAAGGCCTGGTTTTTGGCCTGGGCATAGCAGTGTACGCATTTGAGGTTGCATCTGCGGGTCACGTTCCAGACGATAACGGGTTTTTTATCTTCCGAGAATTGCAGCAGGTGGGATGGCAGTTGGCCCGAATGCCGGCCGTAGCGCAACGCGTCGGACGGCTCCACGGTGCCGCAGTACAGTTTGGATATACCGATCATTCAGATTCAGACCTTTCGTGTGGGGGCAACTCCGCGGTTTTAAGACCGTTTCGGATCAGGCCGCCGATAAAGGATTCAGGGTTTGCCAGGGCTTCCCGATGGATGAAAAAGCGGTTTTTGCCGGTTTTTTCCATCACCAGCTTCAGTCCCAGCCCAAAATTGTCCTGCATTTTTTTCGAAATGGCATCCAGCGCAACCGCTCCATCTACAACCTGCTCCATGATGAAGTCAATAGCATCTTCCTCGAGCACGATGTTGATGTCGTTGTTTTTGTAAAACTCGAGCTCCATTTTCTTGATGTCGTCATAACGGGATTTAATCTGCTGGAACACCTGACCGATGTCGAGAATGTGGTTGACGTGAAAGTTGGCCAGCACCTCGAGTCGGGACGGGGTGAGGGTCAGGCTGTAGCGGTCCGACAGGATCCGCTTGTTGTCCAGGATATAGGTCTTGATGGCCTGCTTTTCCTGGTCCGCCAGGCGTTGGAAAACCGCCGCAAGACGCGGTTCCTCGTCCGGTGCCAGCATGGCATCCAGGGCGGCCTGGGGGGATCGGATCACATCCGGGGTGACGGGAAATTGCCGCAGACCGATGGACGGCAGACGGGTTTCGAAAAGCAGGAGCGCCCTTTCCACCGCGCTCACCAGACCCCGGGCCCCCGTATTTTCGGCACTGGCGTCCCTGGCCAGCAGGCGCAGGGCCTTATCATCGAATTTTACATCGATGTCGTAGGCGTCAAAATCCAGCTTTTTCCCCAGGATGATGGGATTGCTGGGGTTTTTCAGAATGGTATAGAGGTCGTTTTCGTCGAGGGGCTCCAGTACGCTGCGCACCGGCAGGCGGCCCACGAACTCGGATTCAAACCCGAAGGCGATGAGGTCCTCGGATTTGACCTGCTGCACCATGGCCGGATCAGGGCCGCTTTTCTTGAGCGGGGCACCGAAGCCGATCCCCTGGCGGGCGACGCGGCGGCGGATAATTTCCTCCAGCTCGCTGAAGGCGCCGCTCATGATGAACAGAATATTGGCGGTATTGACGGTGCGCCTTTCCTTTTGTCCGGTTTTGCGGAAATTTTCGATCTCCTGGATCATGGACACCGGGTCATGGGGAACCTTGAGATCCACCTCGGTTTCCTCCATGGGTTTCAGCAGGGCGCGCTGGACCCCGGCCCTCGAAACGTCGGCCCCGATGGTGTTGCGGGAACCGGCAATCTTGTCGATTTCATCGATATAGATAATACCGTGCTGGGCCAGTTCGATATCGTCGCCCGCCTCGCGCACCAGATCGCGCACCAGATCCTCCACGTCGCCGCCGACATAGCCGGTCTCGCTGAATTTGGTGGCATCGCCTTTGACGAAAGGCACCCCGATGTGTTTGGCGATCAGCTTGACGATGTAAGTCTTGCCGACACCGGTAGGACCGATCAGGAGCACGTTGTTCTTGATCCGGCCCACCATGTCCCGGGGCGCGCCGCCATCCTGGCGCTGGCGCTTGATACGGTTGAAATGGGTGCAGATCTTGGTGGCCAGGACGGCCTTGGCCTTGTCCTGGCGAACGATATAGCGATCCAGGTAGGCGATCAGATCCTCGGGTTTGAGGTCGAAGTTGATGCCGGCCGTGCTGTGGGTGCGTTTCCCGGACCGATCCTGATCGTTCGGATCGGTGACCATCATGGGGGTGACGATTTTGACATGATCGCCGAAACGCTTGGAGAGAAATTCGCTGATCTCTTTTTCCACTTCCGCGGGATTGGGTATTTTTTCATTGGTCGGTTTCATAGTGTTGACATATTAATCACCGCCGGGTCAGGATGCAAGGGATCCTTTTGTCTCCACCCAAAAGGGGCGCCAGCGATGGATGATGCGCATTTCAGAGAGCTTCTGGATGACCTGGGGTATGCTTTCGAAGGTTATCGCCGGGTCCGCAAAGGGGTCAAAAAGCGCCTGCGGCGCCACATGCGGGATCTCGGCTGCCGGGACATGACCGCCTACCGGGAACGCATCGCCGTTTCCCATGACGTCCGGGAAACGTGCCTTCGTCGAATGGCCGTGCCCATCAGTCGGTTTATGCGGGATCACCGTTTCTGGGACGCCTTGGGGGACACCTGGCTGCCGGACCTGCAGCGACGTTTCGGTCCCCGCTTAAGGGCCTGGGCGGCCGGGTGCGCCTGCGGCGAGGAAGCTTACAGCCTAGCCATCATCGGGCGGGAACGGCGGTTGCGGCAAGCGCCTGTGACGGACCTTGGGGTGGCGATTACCGCCACGGACATCAATCCGGCCTGCCTATCCAAAGCCCGTGCCGGCATTTATCCGGCCAGCAGTTTGCGCGAAATGCCGGGTCACCTGATCGACCGGTATTTTCGCCCTCTGCGGAGGGGGCGCCGCTACCAGATCAAATCCGATCTGTCCCGGGAAATCCTCTGGTGCTGCCGACGGGTCGAATGCCCCCTGCCGGAACATGCCTACCACCTGGTCATGCTGCGCAACAACATTTTGACCTACTACAAACCCGCCCGGCAAACCACTGTCCTGGCAAAGGTTCTCGATAGCCTTCATCCCGACGGTCTGTTCGTTGTCGGCTACCGGGAAAGATTGCCCGCTGATTTCCATTTTATGGAGCCCGTGACCGCTGAATTCCCGTATGTTTACCGCAAGGTGTCGGATCAACACTAACCGATACCGGAGCGCCAACGTTCCCGAAACTTGCACTCAGGGGCTATCGTTGCCAGGTTTGGCGAAACGTATGGGACGCGCTGCGTTCATACCAAATCAATGACAGGAGGCGTCGTTATGGCACAAGAAGTTCATGCCCAGGTAAAACAGATTGGAGACAGCACCTCGTCGTGCACGGCCCGCCAGCACAAAACCCTGAGCGACCGGCCCGAAGCCAAAGGGGGGGCGGACCGTGGGCCCATGGGAGGCGAGATGCTCCTCATGGGACTGGGGGGCTGCTTCATGAGCAACCTGCTGGCGGCGATCAAGGCACGCCGGGCCGCGATCGACGATGTGGCGATTTCCCTGACGGCGACGCTGGCCGATGCGCCGCCGCGATTTACGACGGTAAACCTCTCCATTTCGGGATCTTATGGTGAAAAAGCCGAAATGGAAAAACTGGTGACCATTGCCGAACGGAGCTGTATCGTCGCCAATACCCTCAAGGGGGCGGTCCGGCTGACATTCGAAGTGGTGTAAAGGTTATCTTTTCTGGCCCGCGCAAGAAAAGTAACCGAATGCAGATTATGCTTGCAAAATGCATCGAGTGATGTGCATAGATACCAACGAGGCATTGATCCGAATATCCGAATCGTTTTGGATTCAAGGCGTGCCCGGCGGAAATTGCGCCTTTGCGGCTTCTCCGACTTCTCCGACTTCCTGAAACACCGCCTCCATTACAAGTTATTGAAATGACGCGTATCGCTGCGGCTGTCAATTTTTTCGAAATGATGGCCGGGGTTCTGGCTACCATTGTTTGTTGGGGGGGATGAGCGATGGATAGACAGGTGTTTCGACTGGAAATCAAAAGGGCGCCGGTCCGCAGCAGCAAGGATCGCAGATCCTACGTAGATCGGCGCAAAACCTTTACGCGGGCCTATTTTCTAAAGGGCGGCAAAGAGCGGCGCAGTTGGCGCGAACGGCGTTACATCTGGGATATGACCCGCTGAATCCCCCTCGGGGGGCAGCGAGCTAAAATCCTGTCCTTCCGGACCAGGATTGTTGCATCGAAACCCAACGCGCCGGATTTTCCGTTTCGACGTCATGCCTTCCTTAAAACGCCCACCTCCGGCGATTCATGTCGGCAACATTCCCCTTTTCATCCGGAACGGCTTTCGACACCGGGCTATTTCGGGCGACCTTTGCCCAAGGCACCGGAAGAACGTGGAGGGCTATCCCGAATATTGCATGAATTTTTTCGGCACAATAGATTCTGTGCCGCGATGCGGGAAAGCCTGCCCTGATCGGTCAATAATTCGCGTCTGCGTATTCCACCCACCCGCCGGCCTCCACCAGGGCCCGATCGAAATCGGACAATTCGAAGGGCACGGTCAGGACCTCGTCATCGGCCGTGAAGGTGAAAATGCTCCGGGCAAAATCCGTTTCGAGGCGGGTCCTCCGGCCGGCAAAGCGGTTGAAAAGATCGGCAATCGTATCCGGCAGCAGTTCCACGGCCAGCATGCCGCCGTTGAACATGTTCTGGCGGAAGATGCGGGCAAAGCTTTCGGCAATGACCACGTGGATACCGTTGACCTCGAAGGCCCAGGGGGCATGTTCACGGGAGGATCCGCAGCCGAAATTGCTGCGGGAGACCACCACCTGCTTGTCCCGGGTGCTTTTGCCCGGGGTGAAGCCCTCCAGGCACAGATCCTCCAGCAGGTGCGGACCCAAGGCCTTCTTGGTGATTTCGGTCAGGTATTTGGCCGGAATGATTTCGTCGGTATTGATATCGGAACGGTCCAGAAACAGGACATTGCCGCTGAAGGTTTTCATCGTTTAAGCTCCCTGTTCCGGTTGGCGGTTGGAAGGGGCCAGATGCCCGGCAATGGCACTGGCCGCGGCCGTGGCCGGGCTGACGAGATGGACCATGCCGCCGATGCCCATGCGTCCGTTGAAATTGCGATTGGTGGTGGCGGCACAGACTTCGCCCTCGGCCAGCACGCCGTTGCTCATGCCGAGACAGGCGCCGCAGGTGGGGTTGGTCACACAGAAACCGGCCCGCATGAAGATTTCGATGAGCCCCTCCTGGAGTGCCTGGCGGTAGATTTTCGGGGTGGCCGGCGATACGATGCCGCGTACGGCGGGGGCGATCGTGCGCTCTTTGAGCACGGCCGCGGCCACCCGCAGGTCTTCGATCCGTCCGTTGGTGCAGGAACCGATGTAGACCTGGTCGACTTTCTGGTGCGTCATTTCCCGCACCGGTTTGACCTGGTCGGGTTTGTGGCCGAAGGTTGTCAGGGGTTCCAGCCCGCTGACATCGTGATGGATGACGTCGGCATAGTGCGCGTCATTGTCCGGCCCATATTCGGCAAAGGCCGCCCGGGCGGCGGCTTTGTCCGGGTAGTCGTTCTGGATGAATTCCCACAGATAATCCACCGTGATGGCATCCGGAGCACAGATGCCGCAGGTGCCGCCCGCTTCGATGGCCATGTTGCAGAGGGTCATGCGCTCTTCCATGGACATGGCCGCTACCACCGGCCCGCCGAATTCGATGACTTTGTTGGTGGCCCCGTTGACCCCGATCCGCGCGATGACCGACAGGATGACGTCCTTGGCATAGACCCCGGGGGCCAGGTCGCCCGCGATGTCGATGCGCAGGGTTTCGGGGGTGCGGAAAGCGCAAACGCCTTTAAGAATGCCCACTTCCAGGTCGGTGGTGCCCACACCGGCGGCAAAGGCCCCGAAGGCGCCGTAAGTGCAGGTGTGGGAGTCGCCCATGATGGCGGTATAGCCTGGCCGGATAAACCCTTTTTCCGGAAACAGGGCATGGCAGACCCCGTTGTGCCCGATGTCGAAAAAATCGCGGATGTTGTGACGGCGGGCCCAATCCCGCAGGATTTTGCCCTGGGTGGCGGTCTTGGAATCCTTGGCCGGGGTGACGTGGTCGATGACCGCCTTGATGCGGTCGGGATCGAACACGCGGTCTTTGCCCCGGGCCACAAGATCGTTGATGGCGATGGGGGTGGTGATCTCATGACAGGCCACGACATCCAGACGGATGACATGCATATCCCCGCCGGGTGTGTCGATGCGGTGGCGGTCAAAAATTTTTTCGACAATGGTACGGCCCATATCGTCTCCCTAGTGTCCGTCCAGAAATAGCATCTTTTGGCCCCTGGAGGCGTTCTCGCCTCCTGTCGGTCCTCGGCTTAGCCGGGCTGCGCATCGCTGTCGCTCCCACGGCCTAGCCGTCCGGCGCCAGTCGGCTGCGCTCTGTTGAACACCATTTGATCTTAAAGATCAGGCGTGAAATCCCGCGCTTTGCGGCGGGGCCAGGAACCAAAATCTACCATTTCTGGGCGGACACTTCTTAAGTATTGCCCATTCATTCTGCGATCATATCAGGCGGACATGCGTCATAAGGCTTTAATCGGTGTCGGTTTTGAGAACCGACAGGAAGGCCGACTGGGGGATCATGACCTGGCCGACCATTTTCATGCGCTTTTTTCCTTTTTTCTGTTTTTCCAATAACTTGCGTTTGCGGGTAATGTCGCCGCCGTAGCATTTGGCGGTCACATCCTTGCGGAACGCCGAGATGGTTTTGCGGGAGATGATGGTGCCGCCGATGGCGCCCTGGATGGCGATTTTGAACATCTGGCGGGGGATTTCATCCCGCAGCTTTTCACAGGCCGAACGGGCCCGCTCAACGGAGCGCTCCCGGTGCACCAACTGGCTGAGGGCGTCCACCCGCTCCCCGTTGATCAAAATATCCACTTTGACAAGATCGGTATCCCGGTATTCCAGCAGGTCATAGTCGAAAGAGCCATAGCCCTGGGTGACCGACTTGAGCTTGTCATAGAAATCATAGATGACTTCCGCCAGGGGCAGCTCGAAAATCATTTCCAGGCGGTTGCTGGTCAGGTACTGGTAGTTTTTATTGATGCCCCGGCGATCGAGGCAGAGTTTCATCACGGCCCCCATGTAGCGGTCCGGCACCATGATGGAGGCCCGGATAAAAGGCTCCCGGGCATGTTCGATCAGGGTCGGATCGGGATAGAGGGCGGGGTTGTCGATGATCTGGGTGCTGCCGTCGTTCATGATCAGTTCGTAGCTCACCGAGGGGGCGGTGAGGATCAGGGAGAGATCGAACTCCCGCTCCAGCCGTTCCTGGACCACCTCCAGATGCAGCAGACCCAAAAACCCGCAGCGGAATCCGAATCCCAGGGCCGCGGAGGAGTCCTTTTCATAGATCAGGGAGGCATCGTTGAGTTTGAGCTTTTCCAGACCGACGGACAGGTCTTCATAACCGTCCGAGGCCACGGGATAGATGGAGGAGAAGACCACCGGCTTGGCTTCCTTGAAACCCGGCATGGGGTTGTCGCAGGGGCGCTCTTTGAGGGTGATGGTATCGCCGCAGCGGGTGTCGCTGACCGTTTTGATCCCGGCAATGAGGTAGCCCACCTCGCCCGCCGAGAGTTCTTTCTGGGGTTTGCGCACGATCTGGAAAACCCCCACCTCTTCGACCTTGTAGGTGGCCTTGTTGGACATGAACTGGATTGTATCACCGGCTTTGATTCGCCCCTGGAACACCCGGAAATGGACAATCGTGCCCCGGTAGGCATCGTAATGGGAGTCGAAAATCAATGCCTGCAGGGGGGCTTCGGCGTCGCCTTCCGGCGGCATCAGCTTTTGGACGACGCCTTCCAGCACCGCCTCGATCCCGATGCCATCTTTGGCCGATGTCAGGATGGCGCTGTCCGGGTCCAGCCCCAGGTCCTCCTCGATCTGAGATTTGACGCGCTCCACATCCGCCGAGGGCAGGTCGATCTTGTTGATCACCGGGATGATTTCCAGGTCGTGCTCCATGGCCAGATACAGGTTGGCCAGGGTCTGCGCCTCGACCCCCTGGCTGGCGTCGATCAGCAGCAGGGCGCCTTCGCAGGACGCCAGGGCGCGGGAGACTTCATAGGTGAAATCCACGTGGCCCGGGGTGTCGATGAGGTTCAGGAAATAACGGCGTCCGTTATCGGCCTGGTAGGGGAGGCACACGGTCTGGCTCTTGATCGTGATGCCGCGTTCCCGTTCGATATCCATGGTATCCAGGATCTGGTCCTTGAAATCCCGGTCGGAAATGATGTCCGTGGTCTGAATCAACCGGTCCGAAAGGGTTGATTTCCCGTGGTCGATGTGGGCAATAATGCTGAAATTGCGTATGGTGTCCATAGCTGAGGTCATGGGCTTATTTTTGTCGGCGTTGTCCTGCGACATCCAGCGGTGCGGTTACCTTTATGCGATTGTACGGCCGTTTTGTCGGCGCTTGTAAAACCTGTGAACGCTGGTGAAATTCGGGCCGGGAAGTGAAGTGGTCATCCGGAAAGCCGGAAGCAGCCAATCGTGCAAGACGATTTGGTTCTCGAGGGACTCAACAGGTAAACAAGGTTACCTGTGGCATGTGGCCTTCTTTTTTCCTGGAGCCTTGGCAAAGGCGGCCTAAATGTCGGTTGACACGCGGTTCCTTTCCATATTATAGGTCTAACACCTTATAAACAATAGAGAATGCCCCTAATACCAGATCGTATTTTATCCTGTCAACCCGCATAACGGGCTGCACATTAACCCCAAAACCGCCGATAGCAGGGAATTCTTGTTGAATGGAAGCTACGTGCATTCTGATTGTGGATGATGACGCCGGTATTCGGGATACGATGCATGAATTTATCGGCATGTCGGGTTATGAAGCCTTGGCGGCCGGAAGTGCCGAAGAAGCGCTCGAAATCCTTAAAACCAACGAGGCCGACGTGGTCATCTCGGATATTTCCCTGCCCGGGATGGATGGCCTGGAACTGACGGATCGGATCAAAAAGAATTTTGACGCCGATGTAATCGTCATTACCGGTTACAGCGCGGATTATTCTTATGAAGAGGCCATCAGCAAAGGCGCCAGTGATTTCCTGTTCAAACCGGTGCGTTTTGCGGAGTTGCTGCTGCGGCTCAAACGGGTCCTGAAAGAACGGCATCTGACCCAGGAACGCGTCAAAATGCTGGAACAGCTGCAGACCCTGGCGACCACCGATGGCCTGACAAAGTTGTTCAATTCCCGCCATTTCTACAATCAGCTGACGCTGGAAGTCGACCGCTCGATCCGCTACAACCCCCCGCTGTCCCTTCTTCTGTTGGATATCGATCATTTCAAGGAGTACAACGATACCTTCGGGCATCTGGAAGGGGACAAGGTGCTGGTGCGCCTGGCCCAGATAATCGAAAGCTGCCTGCGGAAGCTGGATACCGCCTATCGCTATGGCGGTGAAGAATTTACCGTTATCCTGCCGGAGACCACCGGTGAGGAAGCGGAAACGGTTGCTTACCGTATCAAGAATACCGTTGAGCAGGAGAAATTCCATCCCCAGGCGGAAAACGACAGGACGGTGACGGTCAGCATCGGTGTGACCCAATACCGGCCCACGGAAGATATTTCGGTCTTCGTAAAACGTGCCGACACGGCCATGTACCAATCCAAGCAGGATGGCCGCAACCGGGTAACAGCCCTGTTCTCTGAATAATTCCTGAATATCCAATGTACGACGGCTGGCCGCTGATGATCCTCAACTTGCGGCCTGGTGTCGTGTTTTATGCCGGACCGGAGACGGCGGCTGACAAAGGCCCTAATGTCATTGGGTCTGCAGGGCGGCAATCGTTCGGCATAGCAGCCGGACACCGAATCCCGTGGCCCCGGGCTGGCCGTAGGGCGAGGCTTTTTTGTGGTAGGCCGGACCGGCGATATCGATGTGCGCCCAGCGTGTTTTGCCGGTGAATTCGGACAGAAACAAGGCCGCCACGATGGCCCCACCCCAGCGTCCGGGACCGATATTGCGCATGTCGGCCAGCTCGCTTTTCAACAATTCGCGGTAATCCTCCGGCAGGGGCATGGGCCAGCAGCGCTCGTAAACGTCCCGTCCCGCCTGATCGATCAAATCCCGCAGCGCGTCGTCCGGGGAAAACAAACCGGCGATTTTTTCTCCCAATGCCACCACGCAGGCGCCCGTAAGGGTGGCCATGTCGATCATCACACGGGGCCGATAGGTCTTGGCCGCGTAGGCCAGGGCGTCGGCCAGAATCAGGCGGCCCTCGGCGTCCGTGTTGCCGATCTCGATGGTGCGGCCGTTGGTCGCGCGCACGATATCGCCGGGGCGAAAAGCATCACCGGAGACCATATTCTCCACCAGGGGGATGACGCCCACCACGCGCTGGCGGGCGCCTGTTTGCGCCGTGGCGATAACGCTGGCCGCCACGGCCGCTCCGCCGGCCATGTCGATCTTCATGAGTTCGATGGATCCGGTGGGCTTGAGGTTTAGACCGCCCGCGTCGAAGGTCACCCCCTTGCCCACCAGGGCAATCGTGCCCCGGGCCTTGGGGGGATGGTATTCCAGCAGGAGGAGGCGCGGCGGATGGGCGCTGCCCGCACCCACCGCGAGCAGGGCCCCCATTTTCAGGGCGCCGATTTTTTTCTCGTCCAGAATGGTGGTCTTGATGCCATGGCGGCGGGCTGCCTGGGCCATCAGGCGCGCCAGCTGGTCCGGTGATTTTTCATTGGCCGGCAGATTGACCCAGTCGCGCGCCATCAGGGTGCTTGTACAGACGGCCGTGGTGCGCTTGAGGGCTATTTGCGATTTGCGAACCAGGGCGGCGTCGGTTTGCAGGCGGATGGATTTAAGCGGCCGGGTCTGGTGCTCCGATTTGTAATGGTTCGGGGCGTGGTTGCCCAGCAGGGCGCCTTCCGCCATGGCGACCAGGATATCGTCGCGGGTGAGACCCGCCCCGGTGTCGCCGTCCGGGACGACAAGAACGGCATCACCCGCGGCGGCATGCTGGGAAAGGCGGATGCCGGTGCCGGCGGCCTGCCGGTAACTATCAAGGGTCACGTCGGCCTGGTTGCCCAACCCCACAAAGAGGACGCGGGAGGCCTTGACGTCCGGCAGGTGGTGCCGGGCCAGATCTTCTCCCTTTTTGGCCTGAAAGGTTGGGACGGCAAGGGCTTGGCGAATCCAGGCGCGGATCGCTTTAGCGCGGTGGATCGCCTGATCCGGGCAGACCGGTATGACGAGGGTTTCCGTTTGGATGCGGGTCGGTTCCATTGAGGTCAATTTGATCATGCCCGTCGTCTCCTTCCGAGGGTGTTGGATCCATATGCCGATTTGGACCGAAAAGACTTTTTTTCAAGATAGCGTCTAATAGTTAATCAGTTCGCCTGTGGGGTCAATACGCTTTTCGATTTGGCGCCCCGGGCCTTCTTCGCATCAGGCCGCCATACGGGTCATTTCCTTGAGCCGTGACAGCCACTCCCATGAAAACGATTCCGGCTGGCAGGGGAAAATGGCGTTGTTGCTGAAGACCGGGTCGGCTTCCAGATCGTAGCGCGAATGCGCCACGGCTTCCCCCCAGAGCCGTGAATGGGGAATGGGGGTGTAATAGGCCAGAATGGGGCGGATGCCCTGGGCTTTTACCGCTTCGATGGAGGCCACCACGGGTTCCAGCGGTTGCCCGGGAAGACCGATTAACAGGTAGGCGCCGGTGTTTTGCGGGGTGAAACCGGCTTTTCGCAGGCAGCCGGCGGCAGCGACGAATTCGTCCAGATTGACTTTACGGTCGTACCCATCCTGTTTGCGGCGCACCGCCGTTTCAAGTCCCAGTCGGATGGTATGAAAACCGGCCCGGGCCAGAAGACGGGCCGTGGTGGGGTCGATGGTGCGGATATGCAGGGCGTTGGGCGTGTGGAAACGAAGGCGGGCTCCCGAACGGATAATGCCTTCCAGAATCGGCAGAGCATGGGTTTCGGCGCCGATGAGAAAGGCGTCGTCGTAGAGGACAAAATCGCGCACGCCTGCGGACCGGTGCCAGAAGAGAATTTCTTCCACGACGATTTCGGGGCGGCGTTGCCGGTAACGGGGCTGTAGAAAACGGGATGCGCAATAGGCGCAGTTGAAGGGACAGCCCAGGGACGTGAGAATGGGCACGTAGGTCAAACGACGCCGTAGGTCCCAGGCCGGATAGGGGGCGGCGTCCAGGTCTTTCAGGTCGAAATCGGGTCGGTAGCCTACGCCAAGGTATTGGCTGATACGATCCGCCAGGTGGGCGTCGATCGGTCCGGGTACCACCTGGTCGGCCCCGGCGGTGCGCTCGGCATGGTCCTGGCACAGGGTGGCATAGATGCCGCCCAGCAGGATCGGCGTATGGGGGAAGATCCTGCGCAGGGCGGCAATGGTGGCTTTAACGCCCGGATACCAGTAGGTCATCATGGAGGTGACCAGGATCAGGTCCGGGGGTGCCAGTGCGGTCAGGTCTTCATACAGCCAGGCCTCGCGAATGCCGTAGCGGGAATAGCGGCGCGGAATGTCTTCCAACCCCGGCGGGGCGTTCAGGGCGGTTTTGAGGTAGGGACCGCGGCCATGGCGGGCATACGGATCGCTTCGGGGCGCCCGGGGATGAAACCGATCCAGACAGTCGATGTAGGACAGCCGGAACCCCTGGTCCCTGAGCATGCCGGCCAGCATGAATAGCCCCAGCGGCTGGGCCCATACGTCATAGGCGGCAAAATCGTCGATCCAGGGATTGACCAGGAGGATATGGGGCCTGTCGGTGGTCACGACCTGTTGTCAGCACCGTCCGTGGGGAAATAGGTCATGGACGTTTTTTTAAGTTCCCGTCGGCTGAAGAGCAGGGTGAACTGATCGACGCCTGCCTCCCGGGCCAGTCCGCGGGCGATATCCCAACAGGCCTCCTCGGATTCGGCGTGGATCATCGTATAGAGATTGTAGGGCCAAGCGCCGGTGGGGTTGCGGCGGTAGCAGTGGGATATCTGCCGGCAGGCCGACATGATGCGGCCCACTTCTTCGACGCGCGCCTCGTCCACCTGCCAGGCGCCCATGGCGTTGGCGGCGTAGCCGGATTTTTGGTGCCGCAGGGTGGCCCCGAAGCGCCGGATCAGATCCCGGCGGCGAAGGTCGGCCAATGTGGCCAGAAGGGTTTTTTCCGAGAGACCGATACGCTCGGCCAATGCCTGGTAGGGGCGCTCACAGATGGGAATGTCGCCCTGAATGGCTGCGATGACTTTTTTTTCCAGTTCGGTTAGCATAGGTCGATATAGGGGGCTGTCCTTTCACTTGTCAAGAGGGGGAGGCGGCGGCCGATCGGTCGAGCTTGAACCGAATGCGCAGGATGTCGTCGTTGACATCCCAGGTGGTGATGCGAAAGGCGCCCAGCTGGCCCGTTCGGGCCACATGGATTCCGACACAGGGGCAGGCGTCATAATCCCCCACGCGAACGATACGGATGGTGTCGCCCGCCTCTTCCGGCAACCGCTGCAGGTCGAACTGCTGCAGGGCATCGGCCCGCGTCAGGGTGTCCGCCCGGACTTCCAGATCCGCCTGGATAATCTTGTTGACCTGGGTCTCAATGGCTTTGATTTGTTCGGGTGCCGGCGGCTGGGCCACACGATAGTCGCATTTGGATTTTTTTTTCTCGATATGGGCGCTGAAGCAGCGTCCGCATCCCAGGGTTCGGACCATGGTCTGGTTAAGAATGTGTTCGGCCGTGTGCATGTGGGGATCGATGGATTTCATGTTTTTTTATTGTGGGCCTTGTCCCTGTTGTTGAGGATGTTAATGGTATCAGGCAACGGTTTATAGAGTGATTTCTCGGCCAATGCAAGCTGGAGCGCCCGGATGCCGGACCATTGATCGGAGATTGACGGCGGACAGGCTATGGAAAGGTGAGTGATTGATGACGTGCTTTGCGTTCAGCGTTACCCGTTCAACGCCTTCGGTCGGCAGAGGGACATCAAGATGGCCCCGGCTGGCGGGGCGTTGGCTGGCGGGCGTTCTGACCCTCCTGATCTGTGTGAGCGGCGGTAAGACGTTTGCCGAAGAAGAGAGCGTACGCCTGTCGCCGGTGGCCCGGGATATCCGCTCACGGATCGAGGCCCGCCAGGAAGACCGCCGCTTTACCTGCCAGGGGGAATTGATCTGCGGCATCGCCCTCATTCCTGATTTTTATGCCGCCCGGAGGTTCGAGCCGGCCTGGTCCCTGCCCGGGGGGGCGACGCGCCAGGCCCGCGAAATCCTGGAGACCATCCGCAATACCGACTTTGAGGGGCTGACGCCGGACGACTATCACGACCAACGGCTCAATGCGATGGCCACCCGGCTGGCTACCCCCCCAGGGGACGCCGGTCCGGAACGAACCGCACTGCGGGCCGATTTTGACCTTCTCATGACGGATGCGGTTTTTCTGCTGAGTGCCCATATCCTGGGGGGGCGCGTCAACCCGGAGACCATTCACGGGTCATGGAGCGCCTTCAGCCATGAAGTGGATCTGATCGAACTGGTAAACAAAGGTTTGCAGGAAGAGCGCCTGGCCCAGCTGATCAAGGGGCTGCACCCGCCCTACGCGGGGTACACGGGCGTGCGCCGGGCACTGGCCGCGTATCGCCGCATGGCGGCTTCCGGCGGCTGGCCCCGGCTTTCGGAGGGCCCCAGCCTGCATCCGGGGGACGAAGATCCCGCCGTTGCGCTTTTGCGTGAGCGGCTGGCAGCATCGGGAGACATAGACGAAGCGCCCCGGCCGGTATCCCCCCTTTTCGATGCATCCCTGGAGATCGCCGTCAAGGCCTTTCAGCGCCGTCACGGCCTGGAGGCCGACGGCGTGGTGGGCAAAAAGACCCGACAGGCCCTCAACGTTCCGCTGGATCAGCGTATCGAACAGCTGCTGATCAACATGGAGCGCTGGCGCTGGATCCCCAACGACCTGGGCCCGCGCTACCTGGCGGTCAACATCGCCGATTTCAACCTGACCATGGTGGACGAGGGCCAGTTCCGCGGCGCCATGCGTGTCGTGGTGGGGCGCGCCTACCGCAAGACACCGGTTTTCAGCGGCACCATGACCTATCTGGATTTCAATCCCTACTGGAACATTCCCCGGCGCCTGGCCATCGAGGACATCCTGCCGCGCATCCGGGAAGATCCTGAATATATCCAACGCCAGGGCATCCGGATTTTTTCCGGATGGTCCGAGGACGCGGTGGAGCTTTCGCCGGATGCGGTGGACTGGTCGGCGATGCATAAAGACCATTTTCCGATCCGGCTGCAGCAGGCCCCGGGCCCCCGTAATGCTCTCGGCCGGGTCAAATTCATGTTTCCCAACAAATACGCTGTATATTTGCACGATACGCCCGCCAGAGGCCTGTTTAATTCGGTGTCACGCGGTTTCAGTTCCGGGTGTATTCGTGTGGAAGATCCGGCTACACTCGCTGAATTTGTTCTGGAAGGCACGCAGGGGTGGGACCGGGAAAGGATCGAACAGGCGTTGGGGGATGGTCAACGCCAGGTCATCCGTTTGCAGCATTCCATTCCGGTTCATCTGCTTTACTGGACGGCCTGGTCGGACGAGAAGGGGGCGGTCCATTTCCGTGAGGATATTTATGAGCGGGATGCCCCTCTGATGCGGGCTCTGCATGAAAAACCGGCGCCCCAGGTGTGGCGTCCGGCGAATGAATTACCAGGTGCGCACCCGGCCGATGTCCACATGGACGAAATCGGATTTCGCATAATAGCCAACCCCGCCCCGGCCTAAATTCCGGGCGATATCGCGGACGGTCGCCGTATGAATTCCCGGTATGCGGATATCCGCGGCATGGCCTACCATGTGCAGGCTTTTGCGGGCCACGCCTCTGTTTTTACGCCGCAGGGCCGCGTTGGTGGCGGGAGAGCGATAGCCCGAGATGATATGCAGGCAACAGTCCTGCCCGGTGCGGATGCGGATGGCATGCAGCAAATCCAGAAGGCGCAGGTCGATGGGGTGAATCTCGTTGGTCCGATGGTCCCTTAAAATATTGTGAACCGCCTTGACGGCGTCTCGATCGTACCGGCCGTTGCGGCGGTAGCAGACCTCCAGGCGTTCCTGGGTGTGGGTGTTGTAAAATTTCAGGTACCCTTCCCGCTTTTCATTCGGTCGGGGAACGGCCAACACGCTTTGGGGCAGGACAAGTCCGGCGGCCATAAGCGCGCCCATCTGAAGAAATGTTCTGCGGGAGAGATGCGTGTTGCCGGCCAGCTGTAATTGAGGTTCTGGAATTCGCGCCGTTTCCTTCATATCCGTCATCTTATCGCAAGATCCTTTGGAGTCAATGGGGCTTTACTGAGTTCCGCTACGGTTCGTTTCATACCTTTGTACAAGGGCTGCGCTAACTAGTGCCCATCCGTAAATGGCATCTTTCGGCCCCTGGCGGCGTTCTCGCGCGTTTTCAATCCTCGAAATAGCGGGCTATTCCTCCGGTTTCAAACGCGCTCGGGCCTTGCCAGGAACCAATATCTACCATTTAGGGACGGACACTAACCGATGCAAAACCTGTACCTGTTCTTGGATAAGTCGGGCAGATGGCCAGTAATGGTAAGTATATATAATTATTACAGTGTCTTATTTTTTAAATATTCAGGGACGCATCAGGCGCCACCGGTATGGAGTGACATTTTTTGACACATGCCTGCCAAAAACCGTGCGTGCCGGACGGATTTGTTGACAGCCGGCCTTACAGTCGCAAATTTTGCTGAACGGCTTCAGTCCGTTGTCGGATCGCGGCCGGTTCCCGGCAATTTGCCAGGGTTTGCAGGTGGCGGACCGCCTCCTCGGGTCGTTCCGCTTTTCTTTTAAGGGCCAGCTTATACCAAACCGGCAGACCATCGTCCAGCAGATCCTGGAGTTTCACCGCCGCGTGCCTCAGCGTTTCACGGGTTTCCTCCGCGAGGGCTTTTTCCCGGGTTGCCGTTTTCAAGAGTTCCTCTATACGGCGTTTCAACTGCCGGTAGGCCATCAATGGCCGGAGACCGAAGCGTACCAGGACATAACCGAAGCTTCCCATGACCAGTCCCACCGCAGCCCCGCCGATAAGCGTCATATCCATGGTCCCTATCCTCCCCTGATGACGGCCCGTCGATTATCCGCCGTTGATGATCGCTTTGGCCGGAATGAGCCCCGTAGCGCTGGCCGAAACGATGTTGCCCGCCACCCCGGGACCGTCGCCGGCCACGTACATGCCCCTTATCGGCGTTTGCAGGTTGTGGTCGGTATCCACCTGGGTGGCGAAAAATTTGATTTCCGGGGCGTAGAGCAGGGTTTCGTCGTTGGAAACGCCCGGGATCATCGGATTCAGTTTTTCCAATCCCTCGATCAGATTGCTGAGGATGCGTTCCGGAAGCGCCATGGCAATGTCACCGCACACCACATTTTCCAGGGTGGGGGCGATATACCCCTTGCGGATGCGGTTCCAGGTGCTGCGCCGCCCGCGTTTCAGGTCGCCGAAGCGCTGCAGGATGGGCTTGCCGCCCCCGATGATGGTGGCCAGTTTGCCGATGGACTCGCCATAAGCCTGGTTGTCGGTCACCGGTTCGGTCAGGACCACCTTGGACAGAAAGGCGAAGTTGCAGTTTTCCGACTTTTTGTTCTGATAGGCGTGTCCGTTGACGCACACGAAATCCTGGTAGTTTTCCAGGGCCACATAGCCGCCCATGTTCGTGCAGAAGGTCCGGGTCTGGTCGTCGTATTTCTGGGTCTGGATGAAGAACGTCGGATCGTAGATGACGTCGCAGAGATCCTTCATGATATCGTTGTGGACTTCCACCCGGACCCCCACCTCGATGCCTCGCTGGGAGACATCGATGCCCATTCCCTGGACCAGCTGGGACACCCAGTTGGCCCCCACCCGGCCCGGGGCCAGGATGACCTTGCGGCAGGGGTAGGTCTCTTTGACGGAGCGCACGCCGGTGACCGTCTGGTTTTCCACCAGGACTTCTTCCACCGCCTCGCTGGTACGGATATCGACCCGTTGGGCGATGTGGTCGGCCAGGGCCGTGATATGTTGGGGCAGGCAGTCGCTGCCCAGGTGTTTCTGCTTGATGATGAGCAGGTCGATGCCCAGCTTTTTGGCCTCTTTGCGCAAGCGCCGGGCTTCGGTCATGTCGGTGGGAAAGGTGGGACCGTCCATACCGAAGCGGTTGAAAATCAGCTCGGTTTCGTCGATCAGCGCTTCGGCGGCGCTTCGGTCCAGGAACTGGGTCAGGTCGGTTTTGCCCAGTTTGTGGATGTAGTTGAGCTTGCCGTCGGAAAAAAGTCCGGCGCCGCCAATGCCGTTGAGGATATTGCAGGGCTTACACTTGATGCACTGCTGGCTGGCGCTGATGGGGCAGTGGCGCTGGTGGGGCATTTTGCCCTTTTCCAGCAGCAGGATGTCGAGATCGGAATGCTCGGCCAGGTAGTAGGCGGCAAACAGGCCGGCGGGGCCGCCGCCGACGATGATGACGTCGTAGGTTTTTGCAGCGTTCATATATTCGTCCTTCGATTTACCTTAAACCGCTATCTTTGATATCTTAGGTTACGCCCGGATTGTGCTTTTTATGATGCAGGTGGCTTGGGGACGCCATGATCCTGCGGCACGGCGGCAGGCTCATATCACACTTTGACGCAATAGACCAGCGCGGCCGGGGGGGGACACCTGTCGGCAGGGTGTTGCCGGGCGGTCATGTCAGGTGCGGCAGTACCTTTTTGATGGCGCCGGGCAGGGGGTAATTGTCGAGCTCGTTCCGGCGCATCCACCGGAAGGCCACCGGGCCATCCAGGCGGACCCGGCCGGATTCCCAGCGGCAGGCCAGCACGTCCAGGGTGATCTTGAAATGGGTGTAGGCGTGGCGCACCCGGGCGACGGGCTGCCCCACTGCCACTTTAAGTCCGGACTGTGCTGCGACCAGGCGGCCACAGGCGTCGGACGCGGTTTCCTTTTTATGGCAGCGCCCGCCGGGAAATTCCCACAGACCGGCCAGGAATCCTTCGTCCGGGCGCCGGACAAGCAGGATTTTTCCCTTTTTGGTAACCACCCCGGCCACCATGGCATGTTCCGGTACTGCGGCTTTTTGGTCTCGCACGGGATAGCGGTCCACAACCCCTTCCTGGTTGGCCCGGCACAGCGTTGCCAGGGGGCAGGTTGGGCAGGCCGGCTGGCGGGGGGTGCAGACCAGGGCCCCCAACTCCATGACCGCCTGGTTGTGGCGGGACGGATCGGCCGTATCCAGGAGGCGGTCGGCCAGGGCCTGAAAACGGGCATGGGACGATGGCCGGTTGACCGGGTCCGCCAGACGGAACAGGCGTGCCAGGACCCGTTTGACATTGCCGTCCACAACGGCCCAGGGCTGATCAAAAGCGATGCTCATGACGGCGTTGGCAATATAGTCGCCCACCCCCGGCAGGCGGCGAAACGCTTCGCGTTGGGCGGGCAGGCGTCCGTCCCACTCCCGTACGATCGCCCGGGCGGCGGCCATGAGGTGATGGGCCCGGCGATAATAGCCCAGTCCCTCCCAGAGCTTGAGCACGGTCTGGGGATCGGCGGCCGCCAGGCTGGCCACATCGGGGAAAGCAGCTGTAAAACGTTGCCAGTAGGGAATCACGGTCTTCACCTGGGTCTGCTGCAGCATGACTTCCGAGAGCCATATCCGGTAGGGGTCCCGGGTTGCACGCCAGGGGAGGCGGCGCTGGTTTTTCAGGTACCAGGCATGCAGGGCCTGGCGCATGCCCGGGCCGTCGTGGCGGCGATAAAGGCGCTCAATGGTCTTCAGGTCGGTTTGGCGCGATGTCACTTCGGCTCCTCAGTGGTACGCCGTTCGGGACCGAGGTGAAAATAGGCCGGCAGGGTCTGAAGGCGTGGATCCTCCACCGGCACACCGATGGTGAAGTGGTACAGGCTCTGCCAGGTCCGGTCCTGCAGCCCCAAGAGCTCGTGGACCGGGTCGTCGAAATAGCAGCCGATGCCGGTGCCGCGCACCCCCCGGGCTTCGGCCTCCAGGTAGAGGACCTGGCCGATCAGGCCGGCCTCCCAGAAAAGGTGGCGGTAGACCCAGGGCGTGTCCGTGACTTCGGGTGCGAAGCGGGCCAGCATGCCCAGGGAAAAGGTGCTCCATCCGGCAATTTCCTGTCGGCAGGACAGGTTCAGGGCTTCGGCCCGGAAATCGCCCGATGCCAGGCGGTAGAGGGGCTGGTCGGGAGTCGCGGGCTCCCAGGCAAACGCCGGGGAAGACAACCGGCGGAGACTTTCCAGGTGGTCCGGGTGGCGGATGAAGGCATAGAGACCGGATGCGAGGCCTCGAATCCGGTGGACAAAAAGGACCAGGCTGATGCGGGGCGGGCCGATGGCTCCATCGAAGGGCGCACAGGCCGTGCGCGGAAGGGTACGGTCCAGAATACGGAAAAAGGATGCCCGGTCGAGCTCGCCGTCGGGGTCGAAGGCCTGGGCGCTGCGGCGCTGGCGAATAATGGCCGCCGCCGGTTGGGATGCCGGCTCCGGTTGGGAACTCCGGGGACCATCGGCCGGGGATGGGAGCGGTGCGGTAGTATGCGGCTGTCGGCAGGCGATGGACACGCGGGAAATAACGGGCCAGTCCTGGTGGCGGGCGCTCAGTGGGTTGGGCCGGCCCTTAACCGCAATGGTGCTCAAAAGATCGATGGCTTCCCCGGAGAAGACGGCGGGCGGATGCGGGGCGTCAACCGGCACGAGGGCGGCGAGCAGGGCCGGTTCTTCCGCTTCCATTGGTTGCCAGGGGGTGCGGTCGAAACCGAAGGCGGCCGCGATGTCCGTATCGGCCGCCGCCAGGCGGAGCAGCCGCCAGCCCTGGAGGCGGGCAGCCAGGCTCAAAGCGGCCAGCGCATGCCCGATGTCGTGCTGGCAGTAGCGATAGGCGCGTTCCCCGTATTTCCACGCCTCCCGCCAGAAAATACTGCTCAGAACCACCCATAAACCGGGTAAGGCCAGCTGCCCGCCCAGAGCCCGGGTCTGCTCCGTCGTCAGTCGGGCCCGCTCCTCGAGGACATGGTCCAGGGGGTGGTAGTGGTAGATGCCGTCCGGCAGGTTTGGGACCCCCAGGGCCAATAGATACGCTTCGGTGGGGTGCAGGTTGCCGCTGGACGGGTTGATGCGCAGCGCCCAGCGCTGACCGGAAACAGCCTTCCAGGCGGAAAGTCCCAGGGACAGTTCCAATAGCCGGCCCAGGGAGAACCGCGAGAAGGGCGCGGGGGGCGTTGCGGCCGGCTGATAGAGGGCCGCATAATCCAGTTCCGGGTCTGACGGCGCCAGGGGAAGGGGAATCGTTGACGTGTCGCCGTAAGTGCGGAAAGGGGCCGGCTGGTTGTCCCAGTCCATATAGCCGGCCGAGCGGGCAAAACGATGCCAGTGGTGTTTGGTGCGCTCGTGATAATCGACGGCGGTCTGACCCGGCGGGGCGGCGGCCGTCATGACGGTGCGGCCCGGAAACTGTCGGCCAGGGCCTGGTTCAACCGCTGCATATGGCGTTTTTCGGCCTGGGCGATGGACAGCAGGCTGGATTGGGCCTCGGCGTTCTCGGCGCGCTCGGCCAGGTTGCGATAGAGGTCATAGGCCCGGTATTCGATGGTCAGGGACAGCTCCAGTACGTTGAGGCCGATGTCGGTCCGGATGGCCTTGAGGCGCCCGAGCACATCTTCCAAAGCTTCGCCGCCTTCCAGGATATCGCCGTTAAGATCGTCGAATAGACCTTCAAACGGTTGCGGGGCGGTTTGGTGTGGCTTCCAGAGGGCATAGATCATGCGGGCGTGGGCTTCTTCGGCCTTGGACAGTTGTTCGATGGTGGCACGAAAGGGAAGATCGCCGAAGAGGTCCAGAATGGCCCGGTAGTAGCGATAAGCCCCCTTTTCCAGATCCATGGCGGTCATCAGCAGATCGTCGACGCTGCGGGAATGGTCGAAGACTTCAACCCGCGGGAAGTCGGCCAGGGTCTGCCCGTCCCAGCCCAGCATGCCCCCGATCAAATTGTAGACCGGGTGGTCGGATATTTCCCCCTCGACCGCCAGGGCGGCGGCGATTTCGGATCGGGCGCCGGAGCGGCAGTAGAACACGAGATCCCGGTCGGCAGGCAGGTCGTAGAGGTGGGCCTGCAGTTCCATCAGCGGTATGAGGGTGGCACCGGGGATATGGGCCAGGGCATATTCTTCCGGCTGGCGGACGTCGATTAGCGCGTATTGATTTTCCCGGGTCCGGGCCATGAAGCCCCGGAGCTCGTCAGGCAACAGCTCTTTGAGTTTGATCGCCTCCATGGAACCTCCTTTGCCGGTTGCGGTCGGTCGACCGTTGACAATCCCCTGGTTGTCATGGGCAACCGGCAAACTCAAGGCTGCCGTTCACACTGGCAATGCTTGTCCCCGCAATGGGGGCAGGTGTACGCTCTCGATGACCGGGAGGCCGGTTGCGACCATTTCCGAAAAAGGTAAACACCGGTTCCTGCGGCGGCAAGCACGACGGCGGCAATAATGAATTCCATGGCGTTGTCTCCCCGGCGGCATGCCGGTTTGTCGACGGCGTTAGCCGATATTGAACTTGCCGGATTCGATGTAAGGCACGTCCTCGACTTCGATGGCCTGGATAATCGGGCGGTTGAGGCGCATTTTCATTTCATGCACGATGGCGCGGTTCTTGTTCAGGCTGCGGGCGAACGCGAGGGTCTCGTTCATCAGGTCATCGATGTGGCAGGCTTTGCGCACGATATGATGCTTTTCGCAGTCTTCGGCGGTCAGGCGGCATCCCGTATATTGCATCTCCTCCAGTTTGTAGTGGGGGATGGCTTTGGCCAGGATGGCGTTCATACCGGGCAGGAAGGGAATGCCCAGATCGACTTCCGGCACGCACAGGAAACCCCGGTCGGAGCGCATCAGGCGAAAATCATAGGTACAGGCCATGATGGCGCCGCCGGCAAAGGCGTGGCCGCTGAGGGCCGCGATGGTCACGGCCGGGTAGGTTACCAGGCGCAGCAGCAGTTTGTTGAGCAGGTAGAAAAAATCCTTGGCGGCCGGGATGTCGCCCTTTTGAATGATGGGCACGAGCCATTCCAGATCGATGCCGTTGCTCCAGATTTTTTCATGGCGGGAATGCACAACGATGGTGCGGGCCTCGGTCTGGTGCTCGATTTCGTCGAGAACATTCAGAAAGGCGTTCAGAAAATCCGGATTGAAACGGTTTTCACCGCTGTTCATGGCAATTACGGCAACGGAATCGTCCAGGGTATAATCGATCATGGCCATGCTTTCTTCTCCTCCTTCGGGTGCGGAACCGCAGCGGCTGTTGCGCGCTTTCGGTCCGGGCAAATGCAATGGATTAGGGTGAGGTTGGTATCCCCCATAAGCGGGGGCGCACCGGGTTTAAGTAAAGACTATATCAACCGATCCGATGCGTTAGCACTTTGGCGGGGCTCCGTCAACACGGCAAAAAAAAAGCAGCGCCGAAGCGCTGCCTTGATGGGAACCAGGTCGATGATCAGCCGCAGGTTCCGGCGGATCCGCATCCTGAACAAGCACTACCGGCGCTGAAATCAACGGCGCAGGACAGGCGAAAGCCGATATCCACGAAATCGACTTTGATGGGTTGGACCTTTTCCATGAATTCCTTGTCGACGATGTATTTGAAACCGTCGATATCAAATTGCGTATCGGTTTCTTTTGGCTCATCCAGAGCCAATGCCAGCGATGGGCCGCCTCAGCCGCCGGAATTGAGAAAGACCCGGATGGGGGTGACCTCTTTGCCTTTAAAGTATTCAGCCACTTGCTGGGTGGCCGACGCAGTGACTTCAAGCATGCGCGTTATCCTCCTTGGTTTGGGGCGCGTATCCCGACCGGTTGATGGCCGGGGTCGTTAAAATTTCCCGAAAACTTAATAATTTTACCAGAATTGTCAAGAAAAACCGGAACGCCCCTCTGGTCGGGGCCTCTTGGGCTCTTACGGAATTGATCCCAGGCGTACGCCCGGGTTGACTTTCAGGCCAGGCGTTGTCGATACGCGCTGTAGGTTTGACGGTCGCTGTCGGAAAACAGGACAAAGAAAATCCGCTGGATTTCGGGATGCTCCCCGAGAAAGGCCAGCGTTGTATCGATGGCAATTTTACAGGCATCGGCCAGTGGATAGCCATAAACGCCGCAACTGATGGCCGGAAAGGCGATGGTGGCCAGTTGCCGCTCGGCCGCCAGGCTCAGGCTGCTGGTGTAGCAACCGGCCAGCAGGCGGGCATCCTCCGGCCGGCCCTGGTAAACGGGTCCCACGGTGTGGATCACATGGCGCGCCGGCAGGCGATAGCCCTTGGTGATGCGGGCCTCTCCGGTGGGGCAGCCTCCCAGTTCCCGGCATTCCGCCAGCAGTTCCGGACCGGCCGCCCGGTGAATGGCGCCGTCCACGCCGCCGCCGCCCAACAGGCGGTTGTTGGCCGCATTCACGATGGCGTCCACTTCCAGGCGCGTAATGTCGCCCTGGATGATTTCGATCCGGTCCAATACGTTTTTGTCCATGGGTCCGCCCTCCGGCTAAAGGTCGTATAGGGTTTCGTCCCGCATGGGGGCGCGCTGCCGGGCCGCGGCCAGACGGCCCTTTTTATTTTTGAAGGTGAAGGGGTCTTCGCCTTCCAGCAGATCGCCCATCTCCGCTTCGATCTGTTCGGGGTCTTCCCCCTGTTCCATGCGGCTGAGGGCCTCCTCCATACTGTCGCCCAGTTCCATTCCGGTCATGCTGGAAAGCTTGCGCATCAGTTGGGCGGCCTGGCGGGGATCGTCTTCATTGATTTTGTCCGCCTCACCGGCCAGCATCTGCATGGCTTTTTCCATCTGGCTCTCGTCAAAGGGCAGATCGTCCATGTCGCCATCTTCCTTGGCGCGGCCGGTGACCGCAAACATGGAAACCTGGCGGGAAAGTTTGGTTTTCTTGCACTTCGGGCAAAGGGGGGTTTTGCTTGTATTGACCGTCCGGGAAAAGAAATTGAAGATGGTATGGCAGCGCTCGCAATAGAATTCGTAAATGGGCATGCGTCCTCCTGAAGAAAAACGAACGAAAAGGGGTTGATTTGCAAAAATAACAATTGCCCCGGTTGCCTGTCAATCGATTCGCGCCTGAGCTTCTGCGGTGTCTGGCTCTTTCTCCGAAAATCCGTCCGCTTGACGGCGACGCACTTCCAGGACTACCTTGCACCCGCAGACCAACCCTCGTTTGAAAGGATGCCCATGCCCGAAACTGCCTACGCCGACATTATCCGGACCCACCTGGCCGCCTTTTTCCAGGGCGATACCGCCATCCTGACGTCCTATCCCGGCATTGCCGCCGCACCCGGCGGATTCGAACTGATCGCCTTTGGCCGGCGATGTGCGATTACGACTGAGGCGGTCTTCTTCGATGGCCAGCCCGACTGGGGCCCCCGGGGCATCATTGTCGCGTTGCTGACCCGGCATGCGACCCCGGATATTCCGGTTGAAACACCCTGGCGGGCCTTTCGCGAACTTCCGGACAGTGCGCCCTATGTGGGGGCTTTTCGCGCCTACACCGAACAGATCCTGGTGCCGCACGTTGCCGCCCTCTATGAACAGCGGGACGCCATTACCACCCGCCTGCAGGGGCGTCCGCCGGCGGGAGACGCTCCCGGGGACTGGAGCCTGGTTCTGACGCCCCTGCCCAAGATCGCTTTGTGCTACCATTTTTACCTGCCGGACGAGGATTTTCCTGCCAACGTCACTTGCCTCTATGCCAACAATGCCAGTCGTTTTTTGCCCACGGACGCCCTGGCCGATGTGGGGGAATACATGTCACGTTTCCTGATAACCCTGCTGCCCTGAAGGGCATACCCGCCAGAGCACCGGGCCTCCAAGCCGTCAGACCGCCTGCCGGACGGGGCGGCATTGCGTTGACTTGCATATGGGCATCTGGTAAGGGGACCGTCTAAAATTTAACGGTCCCGTGACCCATAAATCTAACCATAGGGAAAGGAATACGAATACCATGGAGCGAACGCTATCGATTGTTAAACCGGACGGTGTGGCCCGCGGCCTCATCGGCGAGGTGGTGAAACGGCTGGAGGCCAACGATCTCAAGATTGCGGCCATGAAGATGATTCACATGACCCGGTCCCAGGCCGAAGGATTCTATGCCGTGCACAAGGAGCGCCCTTTCTTCGGCAGCCTGACTGAATTCATGTCCTCAGGGCCCTGCGTGGTCATGGTCCTGGAAGGGGAAAACGCCATTGCCCGCTACCGCGAGCTGATGGGGGCCACCAATTATAAGGAAGCGGATCCGGGCACCATCCGAGCGGATTTTGCCACGGATATCGAAAAAAACGTGGTGCACGGCTCCGATGCCCCGGAGACGGCGGCCTTTGAGATGGGTTATTTCTTCAACAGCTTCGAAATCGTCGGCTGATGACCACGAAGATCGACCTGGCGCACGTCCGGGTGATCCTGAACAAGCCCCGGTATCCTGAAAATATCGGGGCGGCCGCCCGGGCCGTGCGCAACATGGGGATCCAGCGCCTGGCCGTCGTCCAGCCGGAAAACCCGCTTGAAGACCGCATCCGCATGATGGCCACCCATGCGGCGGGTGACGTGGTGGACCGCATGGCCACCTTCGACAGTCTGGCCGACGCCCTGAAGGACTGCCAGTACGTGGTGGGGACCACCGCCCGCCTCGGAGGCCAGCGCCAGAATGTTCTGAACCCCGACATGATGGCCCGTAAACTCATCCCCATCTCCCGTGAAAACGAAATCGCGATGGTGTTCGGTCCCGAGGACCGCGGGCTCACCAATGACGAGCTGCGGATGTGCCACGCCCTGATCAATATCCCTACGGCGGAGTTCTCCTCGCTCAACCTGGCCCAGGCCGTGATGGTGGTCTGCTACGAACTCTTTAAGGCGGACGAGCGGGAACCCGGGACGTCGGTGCCGCGCCTGGCCAACCGCCACGAGCTGGACAGCATGTACGCCCAGCTCAAGGACATCCTGGTGCGCATTTCCTATATCAATCCGGAAAACCCCGAGTACTGGCTGAACCACATGCGCCAGTTCCTGACGCGCATTCAGTTGCGGGCCCGGGAGGTGAGCATCATCCGGGGACTGTGCCGCCAGGTGGACTGGTATGCCCGCAAGAATTTTGAAGACGGCGTCGAAGAGGGCCGCCGACAAGCCAACGAGGAGTAAACTGCCATGCGACTGATTCGATTCGGAAACCCCGGAGAGGAAAGACCCGGCCTGTGGCAAGACGGGCGCATCGTCGATCTGCGGCACCATTTTCAGGATATTCCGGATATCGGCGAGACGTTTTTCCGGGAGGGCTGGCTGGACAAAATCGCCGCTGTCAATGACGCGGGCGTACCCATGGACGTACGCCTGGGCTCACCGGTGGCCCGTCCGTCCAAATTGATCTGCCTGGGGAAGAACTACCTGGAGCACGCCCAGGAAGGCCATTTCGACGCCCCGGAAAAGCCGCTGCTTTTCGCCAAAGCACCCAGCGCCCTCAGCGGCCCCACCGACCCGATCGTCCTGCCCCGGAGCTGTGGCCAGGTGGACTGGGAGGTGGAACTGGCCGTGGTGGTGGGCCGGGAAGGCAAGCGGATTGCCCCTGAAACGGCTTTTGACTACATCGCCGGCTACACGGTCATGAACGACGTCTCCGGCCGCGAGGCCCAGTTCGGCGACGGCCAGTGGTTCCGCGGCAAATCCTTTGACACCTTCGCCCCCCTCGGACCGGTACTTGCCACCCCTGACGAGATCGGCGATATCTGCGATCTCACGTTGACCGCCCGGGTTGACGGGCAGCGCATGCAAACCGGCAACACCGGGGATTTGATCTTCGACATCCCCCATTTGATGGCCTACATCAGCGAAGATATCACGCTTCTGCCCGGGGACATCATTTCCACCGGCACCCCGGCCGGGGTCGGCATTTTCCGCGAGCCCCCGATCACCCTGGCCGCCGGCAACGTAGTGACCTGCCGCATCGACGGCATCGGTGAACTGGTCAATCCGGTGGTGGCGCCGAACTGAAGCGATTTTCGGCCCTGGATATGCCATACGGCTTTACCCCTTGCAAATTTCTGCCGGTGGTGCTGTTATGGCCCGTAAAGCTTCCGACTGCCTGCGGTCAACCTGACGCCGGTGCGGTTCGCCGTCTATCCATCTACGATGCTTTTTTGCCGATCCCCGAAGATGATCGCTTCCAGTTCCTGATATTCCCCCAGATGGATGGGGCTTCGGTGCAGATTGCTTTTTCCTTCTAGACCAAATATGCCACGCGTTCATTGAATGACTTGCCTTGCGGGGCTTTTCCGATTAACTAGTCAATATAACGCTTCTACGCACCGGCATCCCGGTGCCTTTCCAATTGTGTCTGCAATTACACCCCGCAACCCTTGCGGGTTTTTTACGGATAACACAACATGATTCATCGGTGGCGCATCCGGCGCTGCCATTTTAGCTGCGGGTCATATCGGAGTAACTGACGTCTATGGCCCATGCGTTTTGAACCTATTTCGGGGAAAGGGTTACCAACTTGTAGCGCCAACGGGAGTGATGATGCTGGCCTGTAATGGAAAGGAGCAACGCCATGATCCGATTTGTCTCTATCTTACGCCTTCTGCTCATTTGGCTGGTCTTTTTCGGAATGGTTTTTCCGGCGGGAGCGGCCCAGGTGTCGCCGGTGAAGAAAGACAGTGCATTGCCGGGAACCTATCAGATCCCGGCAAAACCACAGAAGACAGGTAAAATTCCCCCCGCCCCGGCAACCTCGGCTGTAAAACCGGCCGCACCCGTAAAGGAAATGCAGGCGTTTGCCATTACGCGCATCTACGCCGAAGGTGATCATCTGCGTGTGGTGCTGCAGGGCCCTGCCGTCCCGCCCGGTGGGCAGCCCAACAGGTATGCAAACACGCAGCTCAGGCTTACCTCTCCGCCCAACCGGATCAATGCCGAGCTCGCCCTGGTCGACCTCCTGAAAGACAAGAAGACACGCCGGCAAGGCACCTCCGTGGATCTATACACCGGAATCATCCTGAATCATACGGGGATGGTATCGGCTGTCCTCACCGCCGGGCAGTGGAAAACGGCCAAATCAGCCCTCATTTCGGTTGCCGCTCCGGCGACCAAGACCGTTGGGGGCGTTCGGCCCGAATCCTTGCCCAAACCCCGGCGTGTCTCCCCGCCGGCGGCTGGGAGCGGGCCTGACGCGCCCGTTCTGGCGACGTCGGCGGTCAATCAGAAGAACTTGCCGGCCGCTCTGTCTCCAGCCGGGACCAACCGGATAGCTGCTGTCGCCCGGGCCGAACGGAGCGCCGGACCGGTGCCCGGACCCCAGACCCGTCTGCTTGACAACGGCATCCGTATTTCCTTGCCCACGGAATCCACCCATCCCATGCCCGGGGACGCCTGTCGGGTGCAGTACCGGTTCACCCGCCCGGCGCCGGCCGGCGATATCGCCTTCGAACTGGTGGATGGTGCCAATATCGTCCTGCGAACCACCCGGCCCTATACGCCGCCGGCCTCCGGCGACCTGGACGATACGACGGAGACCTTTTTCTGGCTTTTTCCCGATGATCTTGAGCCGGGGCAAAACTATTTCATTTTGGCCACCCACGATGTGGCGTTTGGCTTGAGTTCGAGCTTTGGCGTGGGCGAAAACGGTGGCAAAAGGGTGCGGCCGGTGCCGGGTGAGACGGATCCGATACGGGTGACCTGGCCGCGACGGGGCGACCTGGTGGTTCAAGATGTGGAAATGGATATCGCCTGGACCATGCCGGGGGAAATGAGTATCTTTACCTGCTCCAACCGGGTGGACATCTCCGCGGTGAGCCAGGCTGACGGTCGGATCGTATCGATCCGTAACGGCATCGACTGCCATGAAGACGAGAACCGTTTTTCCTGGAATCCCCGAGCCATCCTATCGCGGGGCGAGTGGGTCATCCGGGTGGCGGCCACCGATGGATGCCAGGGCGAAAGCGGGGTTTTCCGGGTGGATGCCTGCGACTATGCCATCGAATCGGTTGCCATCCACGGGGCCGGCAGTCTGGCGGCCGGACTGGACGTTCGCGATGATGCCACCATTTCAGGAGACTTCGATGTCCAGATACGTTGGAACGGCATAACCGTGCCGTCCAACCTGCCGCCGGGGACCTTCTGGGACAACCGCCTGACCGTCACCGCAGCCCTGACAGGCGCCAACCTCACCCTTCCGGAGGAAGGAACTTCGTTCACCTATAGGGCCTTGCGCGCCAACGCACCCGGCACCTTCTCGGTTCGGGTGCCTTTCCGTTTCGAGCGGGACGATATCCCTGCCATGCGCCACGGCCGACAGATCCCCCTGGTCTTTTCCTTCCAGAGCCTGGGAGCCAGCATCGACAGCGATGCGTCCAACAATACGTTTAGTGCGGACATGCGTATCCTGGGGGCGACGGACAACGATTTGCGGATTGCCATTTACGCGAGGGATTTCGATCTTTATCGTCGTTCGCGTTTTCCCGGCACCGTCCCGGTATGGCGCTGTCGTTTCGAGCAGGAGGTGACCATCACCAATCTTTCGGTGACCGATGCCGGTGGACCGGCATCCCCCCTTGGTTCCGTACCGTGCCGATGGGAGATGCAATACCGCGACGATGGCGATTCGGAATTCCGTACGTTTGAAAGCGGTGCGTTTACCATGGAAAACGTTCGGGGCGGGACATGGGTTTCCCGGGGCATCGAAGGGCATTTCCGGGCGAACTATGAAATCACCGACCGCACCTACCGGCTCATGGTCATCGCCGATCCGGACAGCACCCTGCTGGATCCCAACCGGAGCAACAACCGGGCAACGCTTCCTTTCCGGTTGCCGGACTAGCTCGTACATTTCATCAGGCCCTCCTCTCTCTGGCGGAGGGCCTGGAAAACGCCTGCCGATCCAAAGTGGCTTATTTCATGCGTTCTTTTCTTCTTCGGTTGGCGATTGCCGGGCATCCCGTTTCGATTGACACGCAATGCCCGGGTGTTATTCTAGATAATGAAGTGATACATATGCGGCTGCCAACGCCTCTCTATGCTCGGCATCGCCACTTCTTCCTGTCTGCTGTGCTGATCGTTCGATAGACAATACACGCCACGCCTCCATTCTCCCTTCGACCTCCTGTTGAACGCTACGCGCTTTGGTACGGTTCACCTAAAAGCAGCCGGGGAGGTGATCCATGTATGCCCTTGTTTATGACGAAAACGACCCCCAACAACCGCTCATGGAAGTCATTTCACTGCACAAAACCAGGGAGGCCGCGGAAAGAGCCCTGACCAAGCGGATGAAACGTTTGGACAAACGTGTGTGGGAATGTGACACGCGCATTGTCTGGATCGCGCAACGGGTCCGCCCGATGGACCTGGTGGCGCCCAAAGACGTTGCCACCTGGCGTCCCGGCGAAGCGATTCCCTTTGGGGAGCAGTTCAGTGACGCGGACTGACGGCCTCCGGAAAGAACCGCTGGAACCGCGAGGCGGCATGGCCCGGGGTGTTGTTACGCGGCACGGTTGAAGGGAAAGATATGAGCATAATCCCGTTGACAGTGATCCGATCGATGGTATATGGGATCTCCACCGGTGCGCTATGGCCTTCACCAGCGCCTGGGCTGTCGACATGGCGGCACGCAGCTTGTTTTCCCGGCGTCCCTGTGACGGCAGCCTGTTTTCGTCGAATTGGTCAGGCTCCGGTTGAATCGATGGCCCGATAGGCACTGACCGGCGGCGTGCCTGAAACGATCGTTGAGCCGCCTTTTGATTCGCAGGGAGCAGGCCATGAAAATTGCTGCAGCCGTAGGCACCCTTTGCCTTGTCACCCCCTTGATCTTTCTTCCCGTCAGTCCGGCATCCGCCCTGGATGCGTCGACCAGCAGTTGCGTCACCTGCCATACCGACGTCAAGGGGCTGATCCGTTTAGGCTGGGAAGTGGAGAAGGTCCGCGGAAAAGCGCGTGTTTCCGCCGAAAACGAAGGCGAGGGCTGAGGGGGGCCGCTGGCTCCGTTGGAGCCATATGAAAAGATTTATGTCGATCCCGCTTTCCTGGAAACCGAGCATGGGCAGATTGCCTGTGTCGATTGCCACGGCGGCAACCCGGAGGATCCGAACTGGCAAACCGCCCATGATAACCTCGTCAAGGATCCCACCTTTCCCGATCCGGAAAAAACATGTGGTGAATGCCATCCGGACATCGCTGCGGGTGCAGCCACCAGCCTGCATTACACGATTGCCCCGATCGGGCGCGTCATCGAGCGGCGCATGGGGCCGGCCCCGGAAAATGTCCGCCAGGCCATGGCCACGGCCCGGGAGCGGCACTGCGGCCAGTGTCATGCCAGCTGCGGCCAGTGCCACGTCAGTCGCCCGGACTACGTCCGCGGCGGTTTCCTGACCGGGCATCAATTCAAGAAGACGCCGCCGATGGAGACCACCTGTGCAAGCTGCCACGGCGGGCGTATTTTCGGGGAATTTACCGGGCTGAACAAGAAGATTCCCGCCGACACCCATTTTGCCGACGAAGATATGACCTGCATGGACTGCCACAAGGCCGACCAGATGCATGCGGCGGCGGACGGGGTTGCCACCCGGCGCCAGTCGCCAACCCGTCCCCGCTGTGAAGCATGCCATCCCGAAGCCGTGGCGGAAGACAGCCCGCGGCCGGCCCACCAGATTCATCGCCGCAAGGTGGCCTGCCAGGTCTGCCACGCCCAGCCGGCCAAACAATGCTACGGGTGTCATGTGGGCACCGACAAGAAAAACATCCCCTACTTCAAATGCCAGAAGACGACGCTGGATTTCAAGATCGGCCTCAATCCGGATCCGAGCCCGGATCGCCCCTGCCGGTATTCGGTCAAACGGCACCCGCCGATTGTTCCGGAGACCTTCGACTACTACAGCCCCGGGGCATTGAAACACTTTGACCAGGAACCCACCTGGAAATCCGGCGCACCCCATACGATTCGGCGCCGCACGCCCCAGAACGCGGCCTGCAACAACTGCCACGGCAACCGCGAGCTTTTTCTGGATGTAAAGGACCTGGCCGACTGGGAGCGCAAGGCCAATGCCGCCGTGGTGGTTTCGGACGAGAACCTGCCGCCCGCCATCGCACCCGAAGACATGCCCAAGAACTGACGGCCGGTTTTACGGCCGTTGTAATAAAAACGCGAAAGGAGATCGAATATGAAAAGAATTGCATGTTGGACACTGGCTGCCATGGTTACGCTGTTTCTGGTGGGTTCACCGGCGCTGGCCGGATATGCTTACAAAACCAATAAACCCCACCTGGGAGGGGACGTAACACCGGTGGAAGCCTTTGAGATGCTCCAGAAGAATCCGGACCACACCTTCCTGGTGGATTGCCGGACCCGGGCGGAATACCAGTTCGTCGGCCATGCCGAAGGGTCCTACAATGTGCCGATCCGTTTTCTGACCACCAAGGTCGGCAAAAAGGGCTACAGCGAAGTGGGCAATCCCGATTTTGGCAAGGATCTGTTGGCCCGTTTCAATCCGGAGACCGATACCCTCATCATCCTTTGCCGCAGCGGGAACCGCAGCTGTGCCGGGTGCAACGAAGCCATCAAGGCCGGCTGGGCCGAAGACAAAGTCTTCAACCTGATGGGCGGATTCGAAGGCGGCAAGAACAAGAACAAGGCCAGCAGCTTCTACGGCCAGCGCTGGGCCGGCGGCTGGAAACTGGAAGGCCTGCCCTGGACCTACAAGATGGACAAGACCCTGATGTACAAACCGGATGTCGACAAGATGGCCGGCGTGGAAAACAACGACCTCTTGAAGGTCGCCCAGAAATAGCAGCAGACCCGAAACACCTCGCTGCAAATCCGAAGGGCTGGTGCACGGCACCGGCCCTTCCTGTTTTAGGGGTGGCTTTACGAAGCCCGTGCGGCGGTAGACCATCCCGATCAGAGTGAACGGAAGCCCTCCCTGGGGCCTCATCGTCAGTCATTATTCCACTCTCTGCAATATAACAACCTGAAATCGATTCGAAATATTTGTATCGTAAATTGCCCTGAAGGTCGAATTGCCTTTGGCGGCGGGATTATATATTGATTTGCCCTTCCTGTTGTGCACAATCTACCAGCCGTACGCATCACCCGGCAGGCGATCGCAACCGACAACCGCTGGATGGCCTGCGCCGGCCGAGGATGGACCTGAAACGCCTTTTACCGCCCGGGGAGTATTTGCATGCCGGAAGAAACACCCCGCCGCCTATCACCGCTGCCACCGTTTTGGTCGGCTGTTTTCAACGCATCTTATAACGGCATTATCGTCATTGACCGTGAAGGTGTTATCGCCCTATACAACCAGGCTGCCCGCCGGATTTTCGGTGAGGGCCACACCGCTTATGTGGGACGCCATATCTCCGATATCCGTCCGGGGGTATGGGATGACATGCGCCGCATCATGCAAAACGGCGAACCCCAGATCGGGCTGAAACTGAACCTCAGCAACATCACCATCATCGCCAACCGCAGCCCTGTCATCGTGGACGGCCAGGTCCGGGGTCTCATCTCGGTATTCCAGGACATTTCCGAATACGAGACCATCACGAGTGAGCTCGAGAGCTTCCAGCGCCTGAACCACGAACTGGCTGCCATTATCGAATCGTCCCACGACGGGCTTTACGTCACCGACGGCAACGCCAACACCATCCGGGTCAACCACTCCTATGAGCGCATCACGGGGCTGCAGCGCGACCAATTGATTGGCCGCAACATGAACGATCTGGTGCGTGAGCGTATTTTCGATCACTCCGTCACCCTGGAGGTCGTCAAGAAGCGGGGGCAGGTCACCATCATGCAGCAGATCAAAGGGGACAAGCAGGTCATGGTGACGGGCACCCCCATTTTCGACGATGCCGGCGAGATAACCTTTGTGGTGACCAACGTGCGGGATATCACCGAGCTGAATGATCTCCGCCACAAGCTCGAGACCAGCGAGCGCATCACCTCCCGTTACTTCCAGGCTCTCAAGGAGCACGACGGCATCGAACACGCCCTGCAGGACATGGTCATCAAGAGCCGGCGCATGATGCAGGTGGTCCGGCAGGCCACCAAGGTGGCCGATACGGAAACGTCCATACTGCTCCTGGGCGAGTCCGGTGTCGGCAAGAGCATGTTGGCCCGCCTGATTCACCAGATGAGCCGGCGCAAAGACCGACCCTTCGTCAAGATCAACTGCGGCACCATTCCCAGTTCGCTGATGGAAAGCGAACTGTTCGGCTACGAGAAGGGGGCTTTCACCGGTGCGGTGACCGGCGGCAAGGCCGGTTTGATCGAGGCCGGCCACAGCGGTACGGTATTTCTGGACGAAATCGCCGAGATCCGGCCGGATCTGCAGGTCAAACTGTTGGAAATCATCGAGGAGAAAACCTTTACGCGGGTCGGGGGCAACCGCTCCCAAAAAGCGGACGTCCGCATCCTGGCCGCCACCAACCGGGACCTGCAGGCAATGATGCGGCAGGGGGAGTTTCGGCAGGACCTCTATTACCGCCTCAACGTGATTCCCATTGCCATCCCGCCCCTGCGGGAGCGCCCCGAGGATATCCCCGCTTTGGCCCTGAACGTGCTGGAAACCTACAACCGGGCGCACCAGACCGCCAAACGCGTGGAGCCCAAGGTGATCGATGCGCTCAACCGCTATGATTTCCCGGGCAACGTGCGCGAGCTGATCCATATCATGGAGCGGATGATTCTGCTCAGTGAGGGCAACCTGGTGACCCTGGAGGACCTGCCCGAGGAAGTCAAGACGCCCACCTGCCGGCTTCCGGATTGGCACTCCGAGGGGCTGACTCTCAAGGAGTCCGTCCAGGCCCTCGAAGTGCAGATGATTCGCCAGGCCCTGGAAGAGACGGCAACCCTGGCCGAGGCCGCCGCTCGTCTGGACATCCATCCCACCACCCTGTGGCGCAAGATGACACGCTATGCCATCCCTCTAGTTAATGCAGAAATGCAATAGATTGCAAATTTGCATTAAATCCGCATAAATAATTAATATAATACATAATGCTATTATATGCCATCTGTATAAACCAGCAATAATTGCAGATGTGCAATCTCAAAACTGAATGACGTTTATTTGTTTCAGATTGTTATTGCAATGATATCCGGTGGTTGGATTGATGGTTGGGGAGGGTGGCATGACGCTTGCTTTGGATTCTCCCCGCAGGATGCAACGTGCCCAAGCGAAAGGGGAGAACCACTCCCGGGATTTCTGGACCAATTGCAAAGGAGAGGAGAAGGAAAATGCGCAACAAACGGTTGTTCATCTGTTTTGTGGTCGCCATTCTGGCCTTTATCGTGGTGCCCTTCTGCGTCAACGCCGCAGACAAAACCATCAAGATCGGTGCCATGTATCCCATGACCGGGCGTGCCGGTCTTTACGGCAAGGATTCGGTGGCGGCCGCCGAGATGGCCATCGACGAGATCAACAGCAAGGGCGGTGTGGCCGGGTACAAGATCGACATTACCTTTACAGATAGCAAGGTCAAGCCGGCCTATGCCGTGCGGGTGGCCAAACGCTACATCACGGAAGACAAGGTAAATTTTCTTTTTGGTGTCGTCAGCTCAGGTGTCGGCCTGGCCGTTACGGAAATTTCCAACCAGTACAAGACCATTTTTGTGGGCACCGATCATGCCTCCACCCGGCTGACCGTGGATAACTTCCAGCCCTACTATTTCCGTGTCTCCAACAATACCTTCCAGTCCATGACAGCCGGAGCTCTCTACCTCAAAGAACTGGCTGAGACCAAACCCTGGAAGAAGATCGCCTTCATCGGCCCGGACTATGCTTACGGCCACAGCCAGTGGGACGAAATTCGCTACAATCTTGAGCGTTATGGGGTTGAATACGAGGTGGTGGGCGAATACTGGCCCAAAATCTATGCGCCGGATTATACCTCCTACATCACCTCCATCCTGAAGGATAAACCGGACGTCCTCATCTCCGGTTTCTGGGGTGGCGACACCGTGGCCTTCATCAAACAGGCCCAGGCCTACGGGCTTTTCAAGAAAACCCTGTACTTCCATCCGGATGCCGGCGGCAACTATGAGCTTATGAGTGCCATGGGGGCCGAACTGCCGGACGGCCTGGTGCTGGGTGCCCGTCACTACAACAATTGGCCGGAAACGGACCGCAACCGCAATTTCGTCCAGGAGTTTCAAAAACGGACCGGCCGTTTTCCGACCTATGCTGCCCAGGGAGCCTATGCGGGCATCTATGCCATCGCCAACGCGGTGAAAGTTGTCGGCAACCCGGATGACACCGAAGCTCTGGTCAAGGCCCTGGAAGGGTTGAAGATCAGCCTGCCCGAAGACCCGGAGGGCTTCACCTCCTACATTCGTCCCGAAACCCATCAGATTACCCAGGTCATGGCCATCGGCACCACCATGGCCAACGATGATTTCCCACCGGCCAAAAAGATGCTCGGCAACTGGAAGATCTACAAAGCCGAAGATCTGGTACCGCCAGTGGAATACCTCGAGGAAAAACGCAAGAAGTAAACGTCATGAATGCCGGAGGGGTTCTGCCCCTCCGGTCGACACTTTTCCCGCGGAGCCGAAGCAATGGATTTCTCTTTTTTCATCACCCAGACCATCAGCGGGCTGACCATGGCCACGCTCCTGTTTCTGGTGGCCAGCGGCCTGACCCTGATTTTCGGGGTCGGTAATGTGTTCAATTTCGCCCACGGCTCCTTCTATATGGTGGGCGCTTATTTCGGTTATCAGCTGGTCTCCATCTGGGAGCTCAATTTCTGGGTCGCCTTGATACTGGCCGGTGTGGGGGCCGGTGTGGTGGGCATGCTGGCCGAATCCCTGTTCCTGCGCCGGATCTATGGCCGGGTCAATGAAGGGGGCTTCCAAATCCTGCTGACCTATTGTTTTATTCTCATCATCGACGATCTGGTCAAACTGGTCTGGGGGACCGAATACAAATCCTTGCCGCGGCCGAAAGGTTTCAGCGGGGCCTTGAACTTTGGGGATATCTATCTGCCCTCCTACAACCTGGTGATCATCGCGGTGGGATTGATCGTGGTGGTGGCGTCCTGGTGGATTCTGACCCGCACCCGGCCTGGTAAGATTGCCCGGGCGGCAGCGGTGGATCGGGAGATGGTGGACACTCTGGGGGTCAATGTGCCCCTGACCATGACCCTTGTCTTCGGCATTGCCACGGCCCTGGGCGGGATGGCCGGTGCCCTGGCCGCGCCCTTGCGGACGGTCACCCCGGGCGCCGGCGTGGAAGTCATCATCGATTCCCTGATCGTCGTCGTACTGGGCGGCATGGGGAATTTTTGGGGGGCCTGGCTGGGGGCCCTGCTTATCGGCGAAGTCAATGCCTTTGCCGTGGCCTTCCTGCCGAAATGGGCCAGCCTTTTCAGCTTTTTGGTGATGGTGATCGTTCTGATTTTTAAACCCGAAGGGCTTTTTTCCCCGCGACAGGTAAGGAAGGTATGACCATGAAATCCGGTCCCAAATTTTCCGCCGCCGTTCTCTGGACGCTCATGATTCTCGGGTTCGCCCTGGTGCCGGTGTTGATGCGATCCAGCTACCAGCTCAACCTGGCCAGTCACGTGCTCGTCTGGGGGCTTTTTGCGGTGGCCTTCAACATGCTCTGGGGCGTCACGGGCATGCTCTCCTTCGGCCAGGCGCTGTACTACGGCCTGGGGGCCTACTTTGTGGGTCTGATGGTGGAGTATCTCGGCAGCGCCTGGTACCTGCCGGCCATCGGCATCGGCATGCTGGCCGTGGCCGCCACCTCTTTTCTGCTCGGGCTGCTGGTCATCCGGGTGGGCGGCGTCTATTTCACCATGTTGACCCTGGCCTTCGGCCAGCTGGCCTGGCAGATCACCTTCAAGTGGTACGACTTTACCGGCGGCGACGACGGTATCCAGGGGATCGCGGCACCCGGTTTCCTGCAAAATCCCATCGCGTACTACTATTTCCTGCTGGTCCTGGTCATGCTTTCCATCTGGATTCTCAAGCGCATGGCCTACAGTCCCTTCGGGCTGATGCTGCGCTGTGTGCGCCAGAACCCGGAGCGCGTGCGGTTTCTGGGCCGCCGGGTACGGCGCAACCAGCTGCGGGTGTACATGGTGTCATCGCTGTTTGCCGCCCTGGCCGGCAGCCTGATGGCCGGTATCGACAACTCCATCCACACCGACATGTTTTTCTGGACCACCTCCGGAGAGGTTATCCTCATGTCGGTCCTGGGCGGGCTGAACCAGTTCTTCGGTCCCTTTGTGGGGGCGGCGGCCATTATCATTATCGAAGACATTGTCGGGGCCTGGACCGAATACTGGTCGCTGATCATCGGCAGCATCATCATGAGTATGGTGATCCTTTTCCCGAAGGGATTGGTGGGGGAACTGCACCAGCTTAAACTGCGGATGATGCCGCCCAAGGCACGGAGGTCGGAATGAACGCCATCCTTGAACTTGAATCCGTCCACAAATCCTTCGGCGGTCTCCAGGTCACCCAGAATGTCAGCTTCGCGGTCATGCCCGGGGAAATTTCCGCCATCATCGGACCCAACGGCGCCGGCAAAACGACGTTGTTCAACCAGATCACGGGCCATCTGCTGCCCAACAGCGGCCGTATTCTCTTCCAGGGACACGATGTGGTGGGCGATTCGCCGCAGAAAATCGTGGCCCAGGGCATCGGGCGCGCTTTTCAGATCGCATCGCTATTTCCCGATGAAACGGTTCTGGACAACGTCAAAGTCGCCTGCCTTTCCCGGCTGGATCAGACCCGACGCTTCTGGCGGCCGGTGCAGCGCTTTCGCCGGGCCACGGAGCGAGCCCACGCTATTCTCGAAGACCTGGGCCTGGAAAAGCAGGCGGACCGGCTGGCGTTTGAACTGGCCCACGGGGATCAAAAATTGCTGGACATCGGCATCGCCCTGGTGCTCGAGCCTCAATTGCTTCTTCTGGACGAGCCCACGGCCGGCATGTCGCCCGAAGAACGCCAGCGCACCCGGGAGCTGATCAAGAAATTGTGGAAAGCCTATGATCTGACCCTGGTTTTCATCGAACACGATATGGACATGGTCTTCGGCATTGCCCAGAAGGTGCGTGTCCTGCAGCAGGGCGCCCTTCTGGCCGAGGGCACCCCGGATGAAATCCGGAACAACAAAGAAGTGGTCACGGCGTATCTGGGGGAGGCCTAATCATGAATACGGTACTCGAGGCGTTCGATCTGAACACATTTTACGACCGCAGCCACATTCTCTTCGATGTGAGCCTCAACATCGCCGCTGGCGAAACCGTTTGTCTCATGGGGCGCAACGGGGTGGGCAAGACCACGACGTTTCGCTCGTTGATGGGCCTGACACCCCCCAAGACCGGCAAGATCGTTTTCAAAGGCAAGGCCTGCACCGGATTCAAACCCTTTCGAATGGCCCGTCTGGGGCTAGGGTTCGTACCGGAAGACCGGCGCATCCTGGGGCCGTTCACGGTCCAGGAAAATCTGGAACTGGGCCGCATTCCCGGCCGGACCGGCCATTGGGATCTGGACAGCGTCTACCGGCAATTCCCGATCCTGGCGGATATGACCCACCGCATGGGCGGGACCTTGTCGGGTGGCGAGCAGCAGATGCTGACCATCGCCCGGGCGCTCATGGGCAATCCCGACGTGCTGGTGCTGGACGAGCCCTCGGAGGGGCTTTCGCCGGTGATCGTTGCGGAGCTGAAAACGCTGATCCAGAACCTCAAAGCGGCGGATACCACCATTCTGCTGTCCGAGCAGAACCTGAAGTTTGCCATGGCCGTTTCCGATCGGGTGGTGGTGCTCGACAAGGGGCACGTGGTGTACCAAGGCCCGACCGATGCGTTTCAGAAAGAGGAGCAGATTCACAAAAAATACCTGGCGGTATGACGTCGGCCGCAGGAATGGCGGTCAGGGGCCGCGCCCCGGAATAACCCGCGGATCAAATTTACCTGATGGAGGTAGCGATGAGCATGACCCGATTTTTTCAAACGTCTCCCCGGATTGTCATGGGCCCTGGATGCCTGTCCCAGATCGTGTCCGAAGTCGAGCGCCTCGGCGGTACCAGCGTCATGGTCATAACCGACCCGGGCCTGGTGCAGGCCGGCATCGTCGATCAACTCGAAACACGGTTGCAGGAAGGCAAGGTCGCCTATACCCGCTTCGACCAGGTGGAGCCGGATCCCCGCCTGGAAATCGCCGCCATGGCAACCGAGGCGATCAAGCTGGCGAAAGCGGACCTGATTATCGGTATCGGGGGCGGGTCGGCCATCGACATCGCTAAAATCGCCTCGGTGCTGGCGACCAATGACGGCGACCTAGCCGGCTATTTCGGTATCGACCTGATTCCCCAACCCGGGTTGAAGACCATCATCGTGCCCACCACGGCTGGCACCGGCAGTGAAGTCACGCCTATCGTGATTCTTTCCGATCTCGAGGAGAAACTGAAGAAAGGCGTGGTCAGTCCTTATCTGATGCCCTCGGTGGCGCTCCTGGATGCCGAGTTGACCCTGGGGCTGCCCGCCACGGTCACCGCGGCCACCGGCATGGATGCCCTCATTCACGCGGTGGAGGCCTTTACGTCCAAAAACGCCTACGGCATGACGGACATGCTGGCCCGCCAGGCCATTCGCCTGATCATCGGCAATATCCGCACGGCGTTCGCCAACGGTGCCGATCTGCCCGCCCGCAGCGCCATGCTGGAGGGCAGCCTGCTGGCAGGGATGGCCTTTGCCAATGCCGGCGTTACGGCCGTCCACGCCTTTGCCTACCCGATCGGGGCCGAATACCATATCCCCCACGGCGTGGCCAACAGCATCATGCTGACCCCGGTCATGGAATTCAACATGCTGGGCAATTTGGCCAAGTTCGCCGAACTGGCGGATCTTTTCGGGGAGGTCACGGAGGGGAAAACGCTGCGGGAGAAGGCCCAGGCCGCCGTGGAGGCCCTGCGTACCCTCTCGCAGGATTTGCAGATCCCAGCCCATTTGAGTGCTTTCGGCGTCAAGGAGGACGACATTCCCAACCTGGCCGACGGGGTCATGAAGGTGACACGTCTCCTGGCCAATAACCCGCGTACGATGACCCAGGCCGATGCGGAAGTCATCTATCGGCGTATGCTTTAAACCGCTTACCACCCGGCTACAGGAGTGAACCCCATGCACGGTTTTTTCAACATGGTGCTCAGAGTCAATGTCACCCAGGAATCCTACGAACTCCAGATGGTTTCCGACGACACCTTGCAGACCCATATGGGCGGCAAGGGGCTGGCCGCCCACCTGCTGCTGCGTCACAACCCGCCCGGTGTCGACCCCCTCAGTGCCGACAATCACCTGATTTTCGCCACGGGTCCGGTTTCCGGCAGCCCGGTCTGGGGCTCCTGCCGCCATGGCATTTTTACCAAATCCCCCCAGACCGGTTTTTTTTCGGAGTCCTATTCCGGCGGCAAGGCGGCTGAGCGCATGGCGGCCACCGGCTTCGACGCTGTCGTCATCCACGGCGCCGCCCAGCGGCCGGTCTGGCTCGAAATCTGCGAAGAAGCCGTCTATTTCCACCCGGCCGACGATCTCTGGGGCAAGGACACCTACCGCACCGAGGACGACGTCAAGGCCTGGATCAAGACCAACCGTCCCCAGGCCGGGGCCTGCGGTGTGGTGGTGATCGGTCCGGCCGGGGAGAAGCAGGTCAGCTTCGCCGTGGTGGAGAACGACTATTGGCGCAGCGCCGGCCGGACCGGGGTCGGGGCGGTGATGGGATCGAAGAACATCAAGGCCATTGCCTTCTGGGGCAAGCGCAAAAAAACGTTTGCCGACCCGGGGGCACTCAAGCAGTTTGCCCGCAACCTGGCGGCCACCGGCAAGGACGATGCCGGCGTACAGGCCTATAAAACCAAGGGTACCCCCATGCTGGTGGACATCATGAACAATGTGGGGGGCTTCCCCACCCGCTACTGGCAGAAAGGCAAATTCGAGGGGGCCGACAAGATCAATGCCGGGGCCCTGCACTCGCGCTGCGAGGTCAAACCCAATGCCTGTCTCAAGTGCTTCATGGCCTGCGGGCGGCTGTCCACCGTCAAGACCGGGCGCCACCAGGGGCTTACCGTGGAGGGGCCTGAATACGAAACCATTTACGCTTTCGGCGGCCTGTGTGAGCTGGACAGCATCGAAGAGATTATCTACCTGAACGATCTCTGCGATCGCCTGGGCATCGATACCATTACCGCGGGAAACCTGGCCGGACTGACCATCGAGGCGGTTCGCCAGGGGCGCATCGACTATGCCATCGACTACGGGCAGGCCGAGGCCGTGGCCCGGCTGATCGAAGACATTGCCGCACGGAACGGCATCGGCGACACCCTGGCGCGTGGCATCTGTTTTACGGCCGTGGAATGGGGCATGGCCGACCAGGCCATTCACGTCAAAGGCCTCGAACCGGCGGGTTACGATCCCCGCGTTCTGAAAGGCATGGGGCTGGCCTACGGCTCCTCGGACCGGGGGGCCTGCCACCTGCGGGCCACTTTCTACAAGCCGGAACTGGCCGGGATGGTGGATTCGGAAACCATTCCGGGCAAGGCGGCCATCTTTACCGAGTGGGAGGACCGCCTGACGCTTTTCGACACCTTTATCCTGTGCCGCTTTTACCGCGATCTCTACCAGTGGGAGCAGTTGGCCGAGATCCTGCGCGGCACCACCGGACTGGACCTGGACACGGACGGCATGCGGGCGATTGCCGCGGCCGTCAGTGACGACGCGCGCCGGTTCAACCTGCGCGAAGGTCTGACCCCGGAAGACGACCAGCTGCCGCCCCGGTTCCACAAAGAGGCCCTGCCCGAAACCGGGAAAGTGATTACCGAAGACCAGATGAAAATGATGCTGTCGGAATACTACCAGGCCCGGGGCTGGAATGAGAATGGCGAACCGCCGGCCTGATCCGGCGCGGTTCCCATCTGGAGAGAACGCCGTGCGTCCAGGCGGTGACCGGAAAAATCGGAAATGGTAGCTCTATCGTTTCCGATGCTTAAAAAATGATGAATCGAAGCGACCTGGAAGCCAAGCTGCCGGAGATGGTCGCTGGTGGCCGTTTGCCAGGCATTATCCTGACAACCGTTTCAAGGAGGTAGCAACGATGAGAAAAGGGATCATTGCAGCAATGGTTTTGCCCCTGGTGGTGATCAGCCTGGTGCTGGCCGCACCGGCTTGGTCCGCCCCGACGGTCAAGGTGGGCTTTGTCTACATCATGTCCGGTCCGTTTTCCGCCTACGGCCAATTCGCCAAGAAGGGGGCCGAGCTGGCGGTGGATGAAATCAATGCCGCCGGCGGCATCAGCGGCCACAAGGTGGAGGCCTTTTTTGAAGATTCCACCGGCAAGCCGGATGTTGCCATTCGGGCCCTGCGGAAACTGGTCTTCCAGGAGAAAGTGGATTTCCTCATCGGTCTCGATTCCAGTGGGGTGGCCAAGACCGTAGTGCCCTCCATCCCGCAGATGAAAACACCGTTGATCATCACCCATGCCGCCACCCCGGATGTGACCGGCAGCGTCTGCAACCGCTATGTCTTCCGCATCTCCGTGAACCTGCCCCAGAACGTCAAGGCGGCTGCCATGCTGGCCGCGGGCACCGACGCCAAGACCTGGACCACCATCGGACCGGATTATGCCTTCGGGCATCAGAGCTGGGAATACTTTGAGAAGTATCTGCAGGTGATGAAGCCGGATGCCAATTTCCTGCCCAAGGACGCGGTGGCGTTTCCGCCCTTCAAAACCACGGATTTCAATCCCTACATCAACAAGATCATGCAGTCCGGGGCCGACGGGGTGCTGGTTTCCCTGTGGGGGGGCAACCTGATCGATTTCGTGCGCCAGGCCCAGGAAATGGGGCTCTTCGACGGTAAACGCCAGGTGCTGATGACCCTGGGGGCGGCCACCGAAGTGCTTTCGGCCCTGGGGGACAAGATGCCCGAAGGCCTGTGGGTCGGCACACGCTATTGGTTTCTGGCCAACGATTCCCAGCGCAACCAGGATTTCGTCAAAGCCTACTTCGACCGTTATGGGGAATATCCGTCCTACAATGCCCATGGGGCCTACGGGGCGCTCTACACCTACAAGGCTGCAGCCGAAAAGGCCGGGGGCATCGACAAAGAAAAAGTCATCGATGCCCTGGAAGGGCTGACCGTGGAATTGCCCGTCGGTGAAATCACCATCCGTCCGGAAGACCACCAGGCCCTTTCGGACGTGTCCTGGGGCCAGACCGCCGGCCACGCGAACTACCCGATCCGCATCCTCAATCCGGTCAAGATCTTCAAGGCCGGGGACGTGACGCCCTCGCCGGCGGACAGCGGGTGCCGGAAGTAAAACGAACTTAGGGCGGTCAACCGGCCGCCTGTCCATCAGCAGCGGTCCGGGCGAACGCTTCCCGGGCCGCTCCCAACGTCCTGCAATGAGGTGGTCTTGGAAAGCTTCCTGATCAATCTGTTGAACGGGCTCAGCTGGGGCATGCTTCTTTTCCTCATTTCCCTGGGGCTCACCACGGTATTCGGCGTACTGGGCATCCTCAATTTCGCCCACGGGTCGTTCTTCATGCTGGGGGCCTACCTGTGCATGCAGATCATGCACATCATGCCCTCCTTCTGGTCCGGCATTCTGGTCGGCCCGCTGGTGGTCGCCCTGCTGGGAGTCCTTATCGAGCGTGTTCTCCTGCGCAAGGTCTATGGGCGCGACATTTCGTTCCAGCTGCTCCTGACCTTTGCCATCCTGCTTGTACTGGACGATGCGGTACGCATCATCTGGGGTCCCGGCTACCACGTGGTGGAGCCGCCGGCCATCCTGTCCGGAGTGTTTACCCTCGGCACGCGCACCTATCCGGTCTACCGCCTTTTTCTGGTCATTGCCGGCCCGCTGGTGGGGCTGGCCCTATGGCTGTTTTTCCAATTCAGCCGCTGGGGTCGGATTATCCGGGCCGCCGCCATGGATCGGGAGATGGCCGAAGGGGTCGGTATCCGGGTGCCCATGCTTTTTACGGTGGTCTTCGCCCTGGGGACCTGGCTGGCCGCTTTCGGCGGCGCCCTGGCAGCGCCGCACCAGAGCCTGGCGCCCTCCATGGGCGAACGCATCATCATCGAGAGCTTTATCGTGGTTGTCTGCGGCGGAATGGGCAGCTTCCCGGGGGCCTTTGCCGGTGCGCTGATCCTGGGGCTGTTCGAGTCCTTCGGGACTGTTTTTTTGGGCAGCGCCCAGATGGCGGTGCCCTACATTCTGCTGGCGGCGGTTTTGCTGGTGCGCCCCTACGGATTTTTCGGACGGGAGGTGTGAGGTGGCGGACACGAAGCGTATGCAAACCGTTGCCGGCATTATACTGGTGTTCATTCTTTTCCTGACCGGACCCTTTATCCTGCCGGTCTACTGGACCATGATCCTGACGGAAATCCTGATCATGGGGCTTCTGGCCATGAGCTTCAACCTGCTCTTCGGCTATACCGGCCTGCTTTCTTTCGGGCAGGCCGGATTTTTCGGGGTGGGCGCCTATGCCACGGCCCTTTTCCTGTCCAAGGGGGGCAACTCGCTTTTCGTGAGCCTCGTGGCCGCCCTGGGGGCCGGTGCCGTTGCCGCCCTGGTGATCGGTTTTCTCTGCGTGCGCCGGGACGAAATTTATTTTGCCATGATCACCCTGGGGTTCGGGATGATGCTCTATACGGTGGCCCACAACTGGCTCAGCCTGACCGGCGGCAGTGACGGACTGCCCCTGTTGAACGTGCCCGCGCTGAACCTCCTGGGGCGGGAATTCAGTCTCTTCGATCCCAACGTGATGTACCTGTTCGTTTTGACCGTGACGGCCCTGTGCATTTTCTTTTTATGGCGGGTGGTCCGCTCGCCCTTTGGTCTCATGCTGACGGCGATCCGGGAGAACAAGCAGCGGTTGGCTTTCGTGGGGGCCGGGGTGCAGCACCTGCGGCTGGCCGCCTTCGTGATCGCCGGCGCCTTGGCCGGGATGGCCGGGGGGCTGTTCTGCCTGTTCAACGCCATGGCCACGCCGGACATCCTGCACTGGGGTTTTTCTTCCCGTCCGGTGCTGATGACGGTTCTGGGCGGATCGGGGATTTTCTTCGGCCCCCTGTTCGGAGCCGCTATCTTCTTCGGTCTGGAGCAGTTGATCACCAGCATGACGGAAAACTGGATGATTTTTCTGGGCATCATCCTCGTGCCGGTGGTGATTTTCTTCCCTCACGGCATCCTGGGCACCCTGATGGACTGGATGCGGACAAGGACAAAGCGCGCACCATGAGCGAAACCCCCATACTGCAAATCGAGAATCTGGGCCATTCCTACGGCCGCTACCTGGTCATCCGGGACATCTCCCTCGCGGTGGCCCCTGGGGAACTGACGGCCCTCATCGGTCCCAACGGCGCCGGCAAGACCACGTTTTACAATGCGGTTTCCGGGCATTTCCGCCCCACCCGGGGACGGGTGCATTTCAACGGGCGGGACATCACAGGGGTTCCGGCCCACAAGCTGGTGCCCATGGGCCTTTTGCGCTCCTTCCAGATCACCAATATTTTCCCGAACCTCACGGTGATGGAGAACATCCTGGTACCCCTGGTGCTCCACCACCGCAAGGGGTTTGCTTTTCTGCCCTCGTTACGCCGCAAAAAGAAGCTTTATCGCGAGGCGGAAGAAGTGCTCGACAAGGTGGGCATTCTGTCGTCCGCTTACCGTCTCGCCAACGAGCTTCCCTACGGGGATAAACGCCTGGTGGAAATGGCCATCGTTCTGGCGCGCAATCCCAAGCTGGTGATGCTCGACGAGCCCACGGCCGGTATGAATCCGGAAGAAACCGAGCGCATGATCCACCTGATCAAGGAATTGGCCACGCGTTTCGGCACCACTTTTTTCCTGACTGAACACGACATGAAGGTGGTCTTCTCGGTGGCTTCCATGATCTATGTCCTGCACCAGGGCGTGCTGCTGGCCCAGGGTGACAAAGAAGCCATCCGCGCCAACACCGCTGTTCGGGAAGCCTATCTGGGAGGTTCCGCCCGTGATTGAACTGAAAGACATTCATGTCTACTACGGTGACAGCTATATCCTCCAGGGCGTCAGCCTGGATGTCCGGGAAGGGGAGATCGTATGCCTGCTGGGGCGCAATGGTGCCGGCAAGACCACGACCATGCGGGGCATCATGGGCTACAACCCGCCGGCCCGGGGACAGGTGGTTTTCGACGGCCGGGACATTACGGGAAAACCGGTTTACGACAATGTCCGTCTGGGGCTTGGTTTCGTACCCGAGGACCGGCGCATTTTCCCGGACCTGAGTGTGGTGGAAAACCTGGAGGTGGCCCGTCTCCCGGCGCGGCCCGGCCAGACCGCCTGGACCGAAGCGCGTATCTTCGAGGCCTTCTCCCTTTTGAAGAAGCTGCGCGACCACAAGGGCGGGGCCCTCTCCGGCGGCGAGCAGCAGATGCTGGCCCTGGCCCGGGCGCTCATGGGCAATCCCCGCATGCTGCTCCTGGACGAACCCTGCGAGGGGCTGGCCCCGATCATCGTCGAGCATATCGGCGAGATCATCAGGGCCCTGAAGTCCGCCGTGCCCATTCTGATGACCGAACAGAACGCCCACTTTGCGCTCAGCATTGCCGACCGGGGCTATGTCATCGACAAGGGCCGGGTGCGCTACGAAGGCCTGGCCGAAGAACTGGGCGGCAATGAGGAGATCCAGCAGCGGTACCTGGCGGTCTGAGCATTTTCCCTTCGCATCAATTTAAACGATCTTATTCTGGGGGGTGCCCTCCAGCCAGCGTTCAATATTGGCGAATGCAATTTCCGCCCGGCGAACGAAAGCTTCCTCGGTGGCGAAGGCCACGTGGGGCGCCAAGAGGGCGTTTTCCTTATCAAACAGGGCATACCCTTCCGGCAGGGGCGGTTCGGTTTCAAAAACGTCCAGGGCCGCGGCGGCGATTTGCTTTTTATCCAGGGCTTCCGCCAGGGCGGGTATATCCACCACCGGCCCACGGGACGTGTTAATAAGCAGGGCGCTCGGTTTCATGCGGGCCAGCTTTTCCCGGCTGATGATGCCACGCGTCGCGTCGGTCAGGGGCAGGTGCAGGGTAACGATATCGCTCTGGGCCAGCACGTCGTCCAGTTCGAGATAACGAACGCCCAGTGCTTCGGCCTCCGGCTTGGGGGTGCGGCTGTAGGCGATGAGATGGCAGCCGAAGGCCTTGCCGATTTCCGCCACACGCATTCCGATGGCCCCCGTGCCCACAATCCCAAGCGTTTTGCCTCTAAGGTCTTTCCCGATGAAACCGGCCCGTGTCTTACATTCCCGCGTGACATGATCGCACTGCACAACGAATCGGAGCAGGGAAATCATGAATCCGAACGCCAGTTCGGCCACCGAGTCGGTGGAATAACCGGCACAGTTGCACACCGTGATGCCGCGCTCGCGACAGGCATCCAGATCGATATGATCCAATCCGGTAAAGGCCACCGAGATCATTTTGAGGTTTGGGACGGCTTTGATAACGTTGGCGGAAAGCGGCAGGTTGCCGACCATGAGAATTTCGGCGTCCCGGCTGCGTTCGATCAGGGTGTCGTCGTCCTCCACCCGGGTGTCGTAGGCCGTGAACGAATGGCCGTTGTCCTGGAGAAAGCCTGAGACCCTTTCGAGAACATCCGGTGCAATAACAAGAGGTTCGAGCAGTACCGTTTTCATCGTTTCTCCTTTCGGTTTATCGGGAGGCCCAACGGGCTATTAAGAGCAAATGCTCAATACTTAAAAATAATCATCACAGATCGGTGGTCAACATTCTCCGGATGGAAAAACAGCCGAAATCTCAAAAAAACATTGGCCGCCAGGCATGGGCTCCGAGATGAAGGAAAGAACCGACCTGGACTTCAGGCATCCGTTTCCGGACCTGATTTGAATCCGGATGGAACCTTTTCGTGTGCGATTGCTTTTCAGACGGGGTTTGCTATGCTGATGACATGACTGGCGGCGCTGCACAGGCGAATCCATATTTGACCACTTGTTAAGGAGAATTTCTTGAAACGACTATGTGTCCTACCCATGTGTGCCATTGCCATCTTGATGATGACCTCCATTGCCAATGCGGGCGATTATGCCTGGATGCGGGATTTCAATATACGGGCCGAGGCGAACCCGTCCGATTTCAGGGCCAGAATTGAGGGCCGCTTCAAGATCGGCGACCTGGAAATCGATGCGGTATTCGATACTGCTGATGAGCCGGCCGATGCCTACATGCTGCTACGCTTGGGAGAAATGGCCGATGAATCCATCGAGGAGGTCATTGAAGTCTACAAGGTCAGGAAAGGGCATGGGTGGGGTAATCTCGCCAAAAGTCTGGGGATCAAACCCGGGTCCAGGGAGTTCCACGCCTTGAAACAGGGCCAGGATCTTTATGCGGATGAAGTGAGCGGCAAGGGGAAGGGCAACCATAAAACCAAACCAAAGAAAAAGCACAAATAGAACGTGTCCATATGCCCGGGGCTGATCATCCAAAGGGCCGGGTTAAATGGAACGGTGAGGCCTTTTCTCATCCGACTGGCTCAGGATCGAAAGGGCCTCTTTTTTGGGGCCTCCGATTGAACCTTTTGCGAGGCTGGCGGTACCCATTTTCAAAGAAGCGGAAAAAAGATGGGCAAAATCTTGATTGGATTTGACGGGGTTCGGAAATAATACACAGAAAGGATATCTCTCATGTTGAAGCGATTCGTTCTTTCGGTATCGGTACTCTTGATGGTTTCCAGCCTGGCCATGACGGTTCACAGTGCAGAAGTCAAGAAGGTCAAGCCGGGTGTGCTGAAACAGGTGCCCCAGGCCGCGCAAGTGCCTCAAAAGGTCGACACGGACCACATTCCTAAACCTAAAGCGGATCTGGCGATTATGGTGATCCATATTTCTCCGACCGCCCCTCAGAAAGGGCAATCGGTCCGGTTTACCGCCAAGGTCATCAACAAGGGGCTGGCGCCCTCGACGGCTTCCCAGGCCGGGATCCGCGTGGGCGGCGAGACCAACCCCCAGCTTTTTCCTGTGCCGGCGCTGGCGCCCAACGCGGTGCACACCATCACCCGATGGCAGCACATGGCCTCGGCCGGTAATTTCCGGGTGACCGTTATCGCCGATGCCAAAGGCGCGGTAAACGAAATCAAGGAGAACAACAATTCCCTATACAAAAACTTCACGGTCAAAGACATCCTGCCGGATCTTACCGTGGTAAATCCCCGGGTCGATCCGGTAAACCCGACCGTCAACGACCAGATCCGGCTCACGGCCACCCTGAATAACATCGGCGACATCCCCTCCGGCGCTTTTCGGACCGGAGTTCGAATCGGAGGGGAAAGCCAGCCCCAAAATGCCGGTTCTGTGGGCCACCTGGATGTAACCACCCCCCAGAGTCAGCAATATGTGGTGGCCCGGTTGTGGAACACCTCGCGGCCTGGAAAGTACGTGGTGGAATTTTTCGTGGATGTGAATAACGAGGTCAAGGAGCACAACGAGCACAACAACTCCATCAAATACGTTATCACGGTGAGGCCTTAAGGGGCTTCTTTATTGGGTCCAGAAAACCTGCTCCTGTGGGCCAGGTCAGAAATAATTGGCTCCGCCGTAATCGTCGTATAGGCATTCAGGCGTCAGAATCCAGACGTCAGAATAAGGTTTTCGCCTTCGGCTCCTTCGGTTTTTTTCAAAAGACGGAGCGAAGCGACATCAAAATCCTTCTGGCTCCTGAATTCTGTCTTCTGATGGCTATTGTTTTTCGTGATTGGAGCATCCCCCCTTCCAGGGGGAACCCAAAGCCGGGCCCTCCGGGCCTGGATATATACGATTACGACATCATCGTGATGCCGTTCAGAGCCATTGAAAAATCAGATCGACCATAAAGATCAGGATAACGAGAATTGCCGCCAGGGCCACGAACCGCCAGTCCACGGGGCGGGGTGTGGCCCGGCGTTTTTCGGACAGGGATTTTTCGAGGTCTTCGGGCTCGAAGTCAACCGCGGAGATGACAGTGTTCAACAGATCGCCGATATCGAGATCGGTTTTGCTTTCACTTTCCACGGTGGGGTGATCGTCGTCGGCTGCAGGTGATTGCGGTCGGGGCGTTGATGGAAATCGGCCGCCGTCCGAGGGCGGGGTTTTCTTGAAAAGGGACGGGATGGATGCTTGCATCAGGCTCATGGTGCACCCCCTGAATTTGTCTGAGGGATCAGATGCATACCCACTACTCCCACCGATACCGGTTTCCGGGGCGGACGTCAAGGGTTGTGTGACGCTGCCGCCTAACCCGAATATATCATAAAATCTACGGATTAACGCCCGCGGAAAAGCCGTTCGGCCAGATAGCCGGGCAGGCCGGCCTTTTCAATCCGGCGGGCCGCCGCCTCGATATCGTAGGATACCCGCAAAAAATCTACCCGCCGGCTGTCCGTGTCGCAGATGACATAGCTGGCATCGGCGTTGCCGTCCCGGGATTGGCCGATGCTGCCGCAGTTGATGATGTAGCGGGAGCCGTCCGCCAGGGCGAGAGATCCATCCGAGGGCGGCGCTTTGAACTGGATGTTGAAACCGCCGGAGCGGGTGATGACGTTGGGCCGGTGGGTATGCCCCACGAAAGTCACCTGGCGTTTGGTGGCCAGAAAGGATCGCATGGCGCTGAACCAGGTGGTCACATAGCGCCACCCCTGGGGGCAGTAAGGGTTGGCGTGGCAGAAAAGCATGTCATGCAGCCGGAGGGTTTCCTCCAGCCCGGCCAGGCGTTTGTTCTGGGCTTCGCTGAGCTGATCCATTGTCCATAAGATCGCCCGGGAGGCGGCCTTGCTCATCTGGTAGGGGGAGGTTTGCCATATGGCGGCGGCATCATGGTTGCCCAGAAGCAGGTGCAGGCGGGGCAGGCTGCTCAGCCGCTCCAGGCATTGTCCCGGGCTGGCGCCGTAGCCCACCACGTCCCCCAGGCAGACATACCGGTCTACCCGGCGGCCGGCAGCGTCATGGATAAACGCCTCCAAAGCTTCCAGGTTGCCGTGAATATCTGAAAAGACAGCCAGTCGCATGGAAGTCTCATCCTTTCCCCGTGGAATCGAAACGATGCGCGTCCGGGTTCGGACGACATGGCCCTACAGGGACATCTGAGGGTTGGCGGATATCATTCGAAAGGCCGCCGGCGGGATTATGGTCGAGATCGATGGGACAGTCCGTCTGATCAAGGAGCCGGGACGGTCGGTCAGAGGGTGCTGTGCTTTTTCCCCGAAGATCGTTTGACATGGCCTTGAAATTGCTGCGCAGTCGGCACAGCAGTGGCAGGGCTTCCGCAGCATAAAGTTTTCCCACCGCCCTCAGGTCATTTTCATTGCGGGCCAGAATCATCCGCTCCTCCACCCGACGCAGGCATCGATGCGCATCGCTTACGCGGGCAATGGTATCGGTCCATTGGGGCTGCGCCCCGATATCGGCGATCCAGCCGGCCAGGGGATCCGGTTGGGTTTCGTCCACCGGATCGCCCGCGGGCCCGGCCAGCAGGCCCTGAACGCGGGTCGCCAGCCAGTTGAGCTGCCGGGTCCACAAGGACAGCAGATAGCGATCGATCTGGTCGCATGTTGCGGGGGGCAGCAACCCGGGGTCGGCTTCCCAGGGGAATTCGGACGGAAGGGGCGCGTCGGCGATTTTCACCTGGCAGGGAGCCTTATTGAGCACGCGGTTGAGGGTGCGGCCGCCAAAAATGCGCCGGAACCAGGCGCGTTTCGAAACCCCCATGACGATCAGGTCGGCACCGCTTTTCCGGGCCGTCTCCACAATCAGATCGGCTGGGTTGCCCGAGCGAATGCGTACGGTGGGCATAATGCCGAAGCGGCGCAGTCGGCGGGCAAAGGCTTCCAGGCGCCGGCCCCAGCGATGGCCTTTGACTTCATCGGCGTAGCGGGTCCAGTCATCATTGTCATTGCCGGAGACAACGGTCAGCAGGGTGACGGCGGCCCGATCGTTCAGGGCTTCCAGGAGCGCGGTTTCCACGATGGTTTCCGCTTTGTCATTGTCGTCGAGGGCCGCCAGAATGTGGTGATAGCGGGCATCGGGCCGAGGCGACGGCGGCCGGACAGGACATGCCTGGGGTGTCCCGAATGGATCCGGTGCCGGTTCGGCACGGACCGGGGCGCCATATGCATCGGCTTCATCCAGCGCCCTGACAAAGGCGTCCACGGAAGGATAACGTCCGGTTGGTTCACGGCTGAGGGCCTTCAGGATCACGGCTTCGACCGCTTCCGAAAGCGTTTTTCGATAAGTGCGCGGGGGAATGGGATCCGTTTTCAGGCGGCGGCGCACTTTTTTCAGGTCCAGGGTGCGCTCGAAGGGCAGTTCCCCGGTCAGCATTTCGTACAAAACGATGGCCAGGCTGTAAAGATCGGTACGGGGATCGTCCCGGTAGTGCTCCAGTTGTTCCGGGGCCGCATAGTAGGGGGTGCCGTGGGGACGGGTGAAATCTTCCTGCAGCACATCCGCAGCCCCCAGCCGGCGAGCCAGACCGAAGTCGATGATCTTGATCGTATCCATGGGGGTAATGATGATATTTTCCGGCTTGATATCCATGTGGATGATGCCGCAGTCATGGATATAGGACAGCCCCTGGCCGATCTGGCGGATATAGTGCCGGGCTTTTCCCAGTGCAAGGGGCCCCGTGTCTTTCATCTGGGTGCGCAGGTCCCGGCCGGCTATGTATTCGAAGACACTGTAGGCGGCGGAGCGGTCCCGCAGGATATGCCGGACGATGCTGGGGTGGTTGATCCGGTCCAGCACCTGGGTTTCGTTTTGAAAGTGATAGTAGACCAGGGGGGTGTTGATGATGTCCAGGGACGGCACCTTGATGGCGACGGTCTGATGCGTCAGGGCGTCGGTGCCGCGGTAGACTTCGGACAGGGCGCCGCAGAACATGGGTTTGGTAATGGTGAAGCTGTCCAGGCGGTCGCCGGGATTATGTTGGTATTGGCATGGCATGGTTTTACCCGAATTTTTCATGAAATTTTTTCTGCACCATAAATTTTATGCAATTATTCAGGAGTATCAACGCTATTCGGGGTATGATTTTCATGTGACCCTTTGCACCCTTCGCCGATTTCCAGAAAACATCGATAAAATTTCACCCTGCGGGCGCGCCCGGAGAAGTTTTACCGATCCGGAGTGCTTTTCCCTAAATTGCTTTCTTCATTTTCGAAGTGGCTGACGGAAACCGCCTGCTTCGGTGGAGAAACCCCACCGAATAAATGGCCGCGGCGGTCGTCGGCCTTTTTCAGCGGCCCAGGGTGAAATAGCCGATCAGGATGATCAAGATAACGACGATTTCCAGCACGGTAAAGCGGTAGAGCATCATACAAATTTTGCGCTGGGACGGGTTCATTTTAAGCAGGGCCCTGTTCATCAGCCAGCGGAAAAAAAGGGTGTAGGGCGTGGTGGTCAGATAGAGGCGCAGGTATTGGCGAATGCTCTGCAGCCAGAGGGTCAGGTTCTGCTCTTCTTCGGTCGAGAGGGGCGCCGCGGTGGTAAACCGGACATGGACCTGCTCGTCACGGGGGAAGAAATGGATGGCCGTGGCCGGCCCGCTGACCGGGGTGATCACGAATTCATGGGGCCCCGGAAAGGTCAGGGTGTATTCGAGTTCAAACGGTTTTTCCGTGGCGTGGTCTTTCAACCGGGCCTGAAGGCGGCTGCCGCTTATGGTGACCATTTCCACATGCCAGTGGGGATGCAGCCGCAGCAGCCGCTCGGGGTCGAGGATCGATTGCCAGTCCAGCGATGCATCCGCCGGCAGGGGCAGGCCCAGATCAATGGTTTTTTCCATGACGCTCTCCGGGGGCCACCAGCAGGGGGACGGTCAGCAGGGGATGCAGCACCTTGTTCTGCAGCCGCGCCTTGAACCCCGGGCCCTGCTTTTTCTGGTAGGGGCCAATGACGACCAGATCGCAGGACAGCCGCCCGGCCACCTCGACGATGGTGGCTTCCACCGGTCCGAAGACGCGCTTGAATTCGCAGTCGGAGGCCCGGGGATGAGTGGTGCGGATACGCTGCCAGTCGGCTTCGATCTCCTCGGCCAACTGCTGATCCACATGGTTGCGAAACGTGTTGCGGGTGGCCGAAGAATTGAGCCAGTCATCCCCCACCATGACATCCCAGTCCTGGTTGACCACCGTGAGGACGGTGGCGCGGGCTTCGGTCAAGCCGGGCCACAGTTCATTATAGAAATAGTCTTCCGCCGTGCGGGCCCCGGGGGTCCCGTGGGTGCAAAGTAAAAGGTGTTGGAACATTGTCGATGTCCTGTTCATAAAAAAGGATGAGAGGGGGTGCCGGGCATCCCCTCCCATCCGCATATCACGTTACCTCGTCCGAAAACAGAGGTCTGGGCCTATTCGCGTGATTACACCAGCCACTTGGTGAACAGCAGCACCAGAAAGGTGGTAATCAGGCAGAATGTCAGGGCCGTGAGGTCCTCGTTGCGCTCGCTGGCGAATACGGACAAGGCCCTTTCTTCCATTTCCTGGGTGTCGGCGTTCGGCTTGAAGGCGTGGGCACCCTTGCCTTCGCTGCCGGTATCAATATCGATTTTCTTGTCGTTCATATGGATTGCCTCCATCAAACCCGCCATTGCGGGATGGTTTTTGTTTATTTCAGGACCACATCTTTTACCAGCCACATGACCACGAAGAAGGACAGGACGGCTTTGGTGACCCCGGAAATGATGCCCATGACCAGCGGCCAGCCCCCCGCCTGGGTGACGGCTTTTTTGGTGATCTGCATGCCCAGGCCGATGAGGCCGAAGGCAAAGAACCAGATCATGCAGTCGGTGAGCGTGGTGACGGTTTTGGATTTTTTGTGGACCTGTTTGACGGCGTGCGCGATGGCACCCTTGACCTCGCCGGACATCTTAATGGTTTTGGCCTTGGCCTGGGCCAGGATCGACTCCAGCGCGAACATGCGATCTTGGCCGGTTTTGTCGAAAAGAGCCTTGTTGTTGCGGTCGTCAAAGTTGCCGGCAATCTGATGCTGGTGGATCAGGTCTTTGACCGCGGCATCCTGGGTCGGGTTCAATCCCTCGATCTCGCCGCCGGCATAGGCCTGGGAGAGGACCTCATGCTCCTTGTCGGTGATCCGGGTGCGGTCATTGTAGCTGACGTCGATGTATTTGCCCTTGTAATGGGTGGGCGGTGAGAAGAGGCCTACCGAAGACATGAAGAAGAGCAGCAGAAAACCGATGATGAAAATCGGGAACTTGTCCACGACCACGGTTTTGAAGCTCAGCTTCTGACCGGTCTCCTTGCCGAACCAGCCCGCCAGGACCAGTACGATGATGGGCAGGAAGAGCACGCGGGTGATGTTGAAGATTTCAGCCACCTTCAGGGTCTTGATGTCCACCGCGTTGAAGGCCAGGGCGGCGGCGGCCACCTGAGCCGAGTTGAGAATGCCGGTGCCGGCCCAGGCGCCGAACTGCACGGCGTTGAATCCGACAAGCTTCCCGACCGTGGGGAAGATGAACATGCAGAGGATGCCGAAGGAAAGGATGGTGCCGATGGTGTAGGCCATCTCCTCGCTTTTGGCCTTGACCACCGGTGCCACGGCCACCGTAGCGGAAACGCCGCAGACCCCCATGCCGGCCGACAGGACCCCGGTCATGGATTTGGGCTGCTTGAAGAGGCCGCCCAGCCAGAGCACCATGAAGACGGTCCCCAGAACGAAAAACCCGATCAACCAGATGCTGTAGACGCCCAGCTTGGCCAGTTCGGCAAAGCTGTAGCGCGCTCCCAGCATGATGACCCCCATCTTGAGGACAAAACGGGCGGTTTTAACGCCGGAGGCGGCAAAGGACGGGATGCCGATGGTATTGGTGATGAAAACCCCCACCAGGATGCCCAGGACGACGTAGTTGAGGTTGAGCACTTTGTAAATCTTGAATCCCAGGAGGGGAACCAGATTCTTGCTCATGATTTTGACCAGGGGCTCCATATACCACCGTATGGCCATGGCCAGGATGAGCAGGAAGAGGATGCCGGCCAGGGGCTGCAGCAGAAAGCGGTCCAGGTTGGTGTCTTTGGGTTCCCGGATGGAATTGACGATACCGCCGATCAGCCCGATGGCGCCGACGATCAGGCACATGGTCACCTGCATGTCCATGGACTTGTGGGTGCTGAGGTATTTCATCATCGGCAGGAGCACCCCGGTGGATGCGATCAAGCCGTAGACGATCATGATACCGCTGATGGCAAACAGCGGCATGTTGTTTTTTGCATTTGCCATTATCAGGACTCCTTTGTTGATAGGTCGTGCCGTTCCGAACAGCATCAGTGGTCTTTAGTCGCGTGTGCGGCAACCCTCCCCCCAATGACTCTCATCAGGGCCTGCCGTGCAGGTACGCTTGGGTTGCACCCATGTCATTCCCGTAGTGTAAACGGCGTTCGGTTCGCATGGCCAAACAGTTTATCTGCTCACCTCCTTTCCGAATTTCCGCTGGTTGCATGCGTTCCGGGGCCATTCCGAATCGTATGGGGACCTCTGTCTACAACTTGCATGCCAATGGCGATTTTTTATAAATATCTAATGATTTTATTGGGTTGAAGGGATGCTTCGGCCCGATTGGATAGGGGAAGGTGACACCTTTGGGGGGCGCATTGGAGGAGGGCAAAATGCGGGGTTCGATTAATTTAATATAATAACAGGGCGTTAGACCTTACTCAAAGGCAGGTCCGGAGGTGCCCCCCTAGGTTGTCACTGCCCCCTTCGGGGGGCATTTCGCGGGAGCTATTCGCGGAATTGTGCCGGGTCGATGCCGTAACGCTTCAATATTTTCTGGAGGGACTGGCGTTTGATCCGGCTCTGCTGGGCGGCTAGAGAGATGTTGCCCCGGGTTCTTGCCAGCAGTTGGGTCACATAGGCGGTGGTGAACTGTTCCAGCAGATGTTCCTTGAGGGGCTTATAAGGGGATGTCATGTCCGGGAGATCGAAGTCCTGGCGGGAGTCGGTCTTGAAGGCTGGCAGGTGGCGTTCCTCGATGGTATCCCCCGTGACCAGGGCTGTGAGGCCCTGGATGGTATTTTCCAGTTCCCTGACATTGCCGGGCCAGGCGTGGGCCAGAAAGCGCTCCATGACCCGGGAGGACAGGGTCTTGACCCCGGTGTTCAGCTCCCGGGCGGCTGCTTTCAGGAAATGATCCGCCAGCAGGGGAATGTCCTCCCTCCGCTGGCGCAGGGGTTCAAGGGTCAATTGGGCCACATTGAGGCGGTAATAGAGGTCTTCGCGGAAGGAGTGGTCCTTTATTTTCTCCTCCAGATCCTGGTTGGTGGAGGCCAGGATGCGCACATCCACTGTTGTGGTGCGGTTGTCCCCCAGGGGCTTGATCTCCTTTTCCTGCAGCACCCGGAGCAGCTTGGTTTGCAGGGGGGCGGACAGGTCGCCGATTTCGTCCAGGAAAATGGTGCTGCCCTGGGCCTTGGCGAACAGCCCGGCCTTATCCTGGGTGGCATTGGTAAAGGCGCCCTTGCGATAGCCGAACAGTTCGCTTTCCAGGATGTTTTCCGGCAGGGCCGGGCAGTTGACCGTCACCATCTCACGGTTCTTGCGCCGGCTGCGGGCGTGGATGGCCCGGGCCGCCATTTCCTTGCCCGTGCCGCTTTCCCCGCGGATCAGGACGGTCACATCGGTGCGGCCCAGCATCTGGATGGTTTTGAACGCTTCGGTCATGGCCGGCGAAGCGCCGATCATGCCCTGAAAGGTCCGCCGGCCGGCGACCTGCTGCTGCAGGCGTTGATTCTCGCGGATCAGTCGGTTGCGCTCGAGGCCCTTGCCCAGCAAATGCAGGATCTGCTGCTCCTCGAAGGGTTTGGTAATGAAATCGTAAGCCCCGTTTTTAATGGCGTCCACGGCCTGTTCGATGGTGCCGTAGGCTGTCATGACAACCACTGTGATATAGGGGTCGAAGTCCCGGGTGCGCTTCAGCAGTTCCATGCCGTCCATATCGGGCATGCGAATATCGGTCAGCAGGAGATCCACCGGCTGCCGCTGGATGATGGCCAGGGCGTCCTTCCCGTTTTGAGCCAGCGCGATATCGCAATCGAGCTCCATTTCGATGGTACGGCCCAAGCCGTGCAAAAGGTCGACTTCGTCTTCCGCAATCAGAATGCGATCCGTCATGGGATGGATCTCCCCGCTATCGGTTTCCGACGAAAATTGCGCCGGATTCTGACATCATGGCCGGTTTTAGGCATTTACCGGCAAGGTGATCGTAAAGGTCGTGCCCTGGCCGAATTTACTCCCGACCTGGATATCGCCCCCGTGTTCCTGGATAATGCCGTAGCTGATGGACAGCCCCAGGCCGGTTCCCGCCCCGGTTGTCTTGGTGGTGAAAAACGGATCGAAAATCGAATCGATATGGTCCGGGGGGATGCCCGGGCCGGTATCCGCGATCCGGACTTCCATCTGGTCGCCGTCGGCGGTCAGTGCGGCCGACACGGTGATTTGGCCGTCTTCCCTGATGGCCTGGATGGCGTTTATAATCAGGTTCATGAACACCTGGCGCATCTTGTCGAGATCCACCACCAGGTCGGGCAGGTTGTCGGCATACTGGCGATGCACCGCAATCCGCTTGCCGCCGGTCTGCTTTTCCAGGATGTTCAGGACCCCGTCCAGGGCCTGGCGGATGTCCCCCTTGGCCTTGTGCGTGTCGGAAACCCGGGCGAAGTTCAGGAGATCCTGCACAATGCTTTTGCAGCTCTGGGTGTGTTTCTGGATGATTTCCACATCATTTACGATGGCCGGTTGATCCTTGGCGCTTTTGCTGATGAGGTTGGCGTAGCAGTTGATCACCCCCAGGGGGTTGTTGATCTCGTGGGCCAGACCGGCGGCCAACTGCCCTACGGCAGCGAGCTTTTCCGCCCGGGCGAGGTGTTTTTGCATGCGCATTTTCTGGGTGATGTCGCGAATCACCCCCTCGTAGCCGGCCGGCCGGCCCTGGTCGTCATTGAAAACGGTGGCGGTCACCAGGCCGTAGAGATGATCCCCGTGCCGGTTGACCAGGGAGACCTCGTATTCCTTGACGAAGCCGTCCCGGTTCAGGGCTTCGATCAGCTGCATGCCATCCCGTGTGTCCCAGAAGAGTTGTTCCACGGTCTCGATGGACAGCGCCTCGGCGCGGTCGGTGAACTGAAACATGGCGATGCCGGCGGCGTTGATGTCCAGCATGCGATTGTCGCGGCTCCAGATGAAAATGGGATCCCGGGACGTTTCGAACAGGCGGCGGTATTTGGACTCGGATTCCTGGAGGTCGGCATGGACCTGGGAAAGATCCGAGGCCGTGGTTTCAAAGGCCAGCTTGAGCTGATCGAGTTCATCCATGACCTCCGGCTCGGGCATGGCATCGCCATCGCCTTTGCGGCCGATGCGCTTGAAGACAGTTACCAGGCCTTGCAACTCGGCGATGACCGTATAGTTGAACAGGGAATAGAACAGGGTGATCAACAGCAGCAGGCCGGCGCCGCCGATAAAGAAGGTCAGCCAGGCCTGGCGCTTGATTTGGGAAAAATAATAGTCGACCGGGATATAGACCGTATCGGCCGCCACCACTTCGCCCAGCTGGTACCCGAAGCCCCGGCTGTCCGCTCCGTAACGCTCGATGATGCCTGCCGGAGCCTTTTCGGGCTCCCCATGACAGCGCATGCACTCCTGTTCGACGTAGATGGCCCGGAAGCGGGTATAGTAGGCAAGGCCCTCTTTTTCCACGATGCCGCTCCATTCCCGGAGGTTGGGGTCGGCATTGAACTTTCCGATCATCTCCATCTCGAGACCGTCGGCGGTGTTGAACTGGTTCATGGGGCGTTTGGAGGCCCGTTTGTAGCGGAAATTCTTGAACCGGTTGTGCACCCGCTCCATGATGTCGCGGCCCACGAAGGAGGTGGACATGGCCTCCACCACGAAATGGTCGTCCGGTAGAATCTCGTACATTTTAGGCCGCAGCACATCTTTGACATAGGTGCGGGTGGCTTCCACGGCCGATATATAATATTCGGTTTCTTTGTAAACCGCTTCTTCGATTTTGTTTTTGCCGAACTGGTACACCAGCAGGGAGGCTCCGGCGCAGAAAACGCAGAGGATCAGGCCGGTACCGACCTTGAAACGGGTGCGTACGTTGTGTTTTTTCATAGGGTCCACCTGTCACGCCGCCCGGGGCGTTTGGTTCCGGCACAGATTCGGTTGGGGAATCCGTGCCCGCGCTTCATGGCAAGGCACTATACCGGATCTCCTTCGTCCAAGTCAAAAATGCCATGACAATTGATGCCAAAACGTTTAGAAGGGGGCGATTTAAAGGGACGGAGGTGATGGTTACGGTAAAAGATGCGCCCCAGGCGCCCGGGCATGCCAGGAACGAACGTCCGGACAGTGTCACCGACACGGAACACCCGCCAGAATGGGGGCAGGTCCAGGTGGAGATGACCAGCCGCTGCAATCTGCGCTGCGCCACTTGTCTTTATCCGGCCTATGAAGACCGTTGGCGCCCGGAAGATCTTACCTCCGGCGTTTTTGGCAAGCTGTTGAAGATCGCCCACCGGTGTGATTCCGTTCATTTGCAGGGGTGGGGCGAAACCCTGCTGCGGGCGGATACGGCCCAGCGCATCGCCGATCTCAGCCGCGTCGGCACCCGTCCCACCCTGGGCAGCAACGGCAGCACCATGACACCGGGGGCGGCCCGGGAGTTGATCGACAGCGGCCTGGCGTCCATGACCTTCAGTCTGGCCGGTCCGGACCAGGCCAGTCATGACGCGTTGCGGGGCCGGGGAACCTTTGCAGCGACGGTCGCGGCCATCCAGACCTTTGTGGCCCAGCGCGGCAAGGACCGAAAACCGCCGGTGCTGATCAATTACCTGCTGACGCCTTATAGTTTTCCGCGCCTGCCCCAAGCCCTGGCCCTGGCCAGTCGCATGGGCGTGGACACCCTGGTGGCCACCCACCTGGTGCATGTCTGTACGCCGGCCCAAAAAAAACTGATCGCTTACGAGGCCGGTCGCCGTTTGGGCTGGGTGCTTTTCCGCAGCCGCCTGGCCGTGCTCTGGCGCCATACCACGCTGGTCCTGCCGGGCATCCAGGGCCGTCCTTTGCCCGTGTGCAGCAAGAACCCGCTCCAGAATCTATTCGTGGCGGCGGACGGATCGGTTTCCCCCTGCGTCTATCTTTGCCCGCCCCTGCAAGGACCGTATACCCAGCTTGTGGAGGGGGCTGAAGAAGCCCGGCGCCGCCTGGTTTTCGGCCATCTGGAAGAAGACGACCTGGATGCCATCTGGGACCGGCCGGCTTATGTTCGCTTCCGTCGCGCCTTTCAGCGCCGGCAGGATCTGTACCAGGAACTTTTGCCGCCGGCCCGTACGGATTTTGAAGGGCTGGACCGGCTCGAAAAAGCCACGCGGATCATCCGCACGCGCTTTGCATCACCGGATTACCAGCCGCCGGAACCCTGCCGGGGGTGCCCCCACTTGCTGGGCTACTGATCGGGGTGCTCAACATTTAACCCATGGGCCATTGTCATTGCGGCCCGTACCATGATGCAGGAGATGTCCATTGTACCATTCTAAAGTTGTCGTGATTTGCTGGGCTGTTGTTTTCGCGGCCGCCATTGTGGCGGCCGTCATCAAAAGAAGGTGGGCGGGGCTGGGGAATGTCCTGATCGGGGGCGCCATCGTCGGGCTGGGCATCGGGGCCTCCGCACTGTTGTCCAATGCCGCCGGCGCGGTCATCCTCTCAGTGGCCCTGCTGGTGGGCGCCTATATCGCCCTCAAGGGCATCGTTCAGATCATGAAGTATCCCGAGGACTCCGGGGAGGGGGTTTAGTATTGATCTAAACCCTCCACCGCTGGTGGCGGCCCCGGATAGGTTCGACCGATCCGGGGTGTTTTTAGGACGCGTTGCTTCATTTTCTTTCCCGTGACAGAAAACGAAGAAAAGAACACACCCGTGCCCCGCTCAACCCTGCGCGTCGTCCAACCGGCCGATGAAGCGGCGTCTCATGCCGCCGTGCGGTGTTATCCCGCGCTGCGGGAGGTGATTCCCCTCCTGTGGCCCCGGTCATCTCCCGATCGTCTATCTTTTCTTGTGCCTTCCCAGATTTGGTTGGATTCCCAGCCTTGCGCCGTTTCGGACCGAAGCTTAGTCAAGCCGTGCCGATCAAGAATCGGGATCGTTTATCCGCCTTCTTCCAGCGGTTTGAATTTGATGCCGATAAAGGTCGCCAGGAGGACCAGCGCGGTGGAGATGAAGATCATCATGATGCCCAGGGCCGACAACTGGCCCCACAGGCCGTCCTCGGAAAAGCGGAAGATCTGGACCGCCAGGACTTCGGTTCCCGGCCGCGAGAGCACCACGGAAAGGGTCAGCTCCCGGACGAACATGGTGGCCATGAGAATCCAGCCGGAGACGATGCCCGGGATCAGCAGCGGGATGACGATGCGGCGCATGGTCGTGAAAGCACTGGCCCCGCAAACCAGGGACGACTCTTCCAGGTGGCTGTGAACCTGGATGAAGGCACTGGTCAGGGGCCGCACGCCGTAGGGTAGATAGGTGGCGATGTAGCCGATGAGCAGGGCCCAGATGGTGGCGTAGAGTGGGGTGCGCACAAAGAACCACATGAAGCCGACCCCAATGACGATGCCCGGAAAAGAAAAGGAAAGGAACGAGAAGGATTCCAGGATACCGGAGGCGTGGGATCGGATCTTGACGATGGCATAGGCGACAAAGATCGACAGGGTCACCCCGAGGGTGGCGCCCACCACGCCGAGAAAAACGCTGTTCTTAAGCGACAGGAGCGAAATCGGGTCATTGATCACTTCGATCCAGTGCTTCCAGCTCATCATGGAAAAGGCTTTGGCGCTGGGAATCATGGAGTAGGGCACCAGCGAGGTGTAAAACAGCACGAGCACCGGCAGGACGATAAGGACCGCGGACAGGAGACCCACCACGCCAAACAGGGGGTATTTAGCCCCCTTGAGCTCGATGACGGTGGGGCGGTACCCCCGGCTGGATATGGTGACGTACTTTTCACTGGCCGAGGTCAGGTAGCGGTAGATGTAGATCAGGGTGATGGACGTTGCCAGAACGCTCATGCCGATGGCCGCCGCCTTGCCGAAATCGGCGGCAAAGCCGGTGGCAATGGACTGGTAGATGTGTGTGGCCAGGACATAGATGCGCCCCGGCATGCCGATGACGGACGGTACCGCAAAGGAGGCCAGGCTGCGCACCAGCGAAAGGATGAAGGCGGCCAGGATGGCCGGGCGCAGCACGGGCAGGGTCACGCGAAACAAGGTGCGCAGCGTAGTGCTGCCGCAGACCTTGGAAGATTCTTCCAGGGCGATATCGAAGGATGCCAGGGCCGGGGCCAGGATAAGATAGGCGATGGGCAGGTCCAGAAGCCCTTCCACCAGGATCATGCCCGGCAGGGAATAAATATTGATCGCGATATCCTCAAAACCGGGAATCTGGCGCAGCATCAGGTTGATCAGGCCGTTGGACGGGTTCAGCAGGAGCACCCAACTGACCGAGAACAGGATGTGCGGGATCATCATGGGGATGATGGAGATGATCCGGAACAGGAATTTAAAGGGGATGTCCGTGCGCGTGTTCAGGTAGGCCAGGAGCAGTGCCAGGGCCGTGGCTACCATGGATGAGCCGAGAACAAAGATGATCGTGTTGGCGATGATGCCGGTCAATTCGGGATCGGCGTAGGCCTGGACGTATTTATCCAGGGTGAATTCGCCAAAGGCCCCCAGGCCGGTGGAAAAGCTCCCGAAGACCAGCATGACCACGGGGCACACGGTCAGAAAGCCGACAATGACAATCAGGGTCGGTGTCAATACCGATCGTTTGTGGGCCAAGGTCTTTTTCCTTTGCTACCGGGTGACCAGCAGACAATTTTCCGGGTCGACGGTAAAATTGACGCTGTCCCCCACTTCAATTTTCGAGTCCGGTTCGACTTTGATGAACAGCGGCGCATCGTGAACGGTGATTTCGCCCTCGTAGGCTTCGCCGATGAACACCAGAGACCTGATTTTGCCGTTGAAAACGTTTTGGCTCTGGGTGGCGTTGCCCCGTTTCAACCGGATGAATTCGGGGCGCAAACAAAGCGTCACGTCGTCGCCCGGCCCCATGGCGGCCTGTTTGCGGCAGGCGACCCGGCCCAGGGCGCAATCCACCGTGGTGACGGGCCCTTCCTGGGCGGTTACCTTGGCCTCGATCAGGTTGGTGCGGCCGATGAAGTCGGCCACGAAACGATGGGACGCATTGAAATAGATGTCCCGGGGCGGGCCTTTTTCAATAATCCGGCCCTTGTTCATGACGGCCACAATGGTGGACAGGGCCAGGGCCTCGATGCGGTCATGGGTCACGTAGACCGCCGTGATCTGAAGGTCGGTCAGGAAGGCGCGCAATTCCTCGCGGGTCTCCTCCCGGAGCTTGGCGTCCAGGTTGGAGAGCGGTTCGTCGAAAAGGATGACCTTGGGTTCGGCCACCAGAGCCCGGGCCAGGGCCACGCGCTGCTGCTGCCCGCCGGAGAGCTTGGTGGCCGGCCGTTTTTCGAACCCCTCCAACTGCACGAAGCGCAGGGTTTTATCCACCTTGCGGCGGATTTCGTCCCTGGCGATTTTGCGGGTCTGGAGCGGATAGGCCACGTTGTCGAACACGTTCATGTGCGGCCAGATGGCGTAGGTTTGAAAAACCATGCCGAGACCCCGGTTCTCGGTGGGAACGAAAATGTTTTTGTCTCGGGACCAGACCACCTCGCCGCCGATTTCGATTTCGCCGCTGTCCGGGGATTCGAGGCCGACGATGCAGCGCAGGAGAGTGGTTTTGCCGCATCCGCTCGGGCCGAGCAGGGTGAAGATCTGGTTGGCCGGGATGGTCAGGTCGACGTTGTCCAGGGCTTTGATGGTCTTGCCGCCGGAGTAGTAATGCTTGCTGACGTTTCGAATATGGATTTCCATAGCGCTTTCAAATGGGGCCGCCCCGCCGATCTCGGCGCGGGATAAAAGGGAATAAAAATACCTAAAACCGTTGACAGGCCCTCTTCGAAGGGCTGTCCGGCGTCTCCCGCACTGCGGGAGACGCCGCCCTTTCGGGACCGTTAAAAGAGTTTTTTAAACGTGCCGCCCCATTTGCGGATTTCTTCGTCCGACATGGTTCGGATGGGAATGACCTTGGCCTTGTCCATGCCGTCGATGGGCGGGAAAACACCCGGTGCCAGGACATATTCGCCGACTTCCGCAGACAGTTTGCTCATGGCCTGCTTGGACAGCCAGAAGTCAACGAACAGCTTGGCGGCATTGGGGTTTTTGGCGCTGGAACTGACGGCGATGCCCCGGGGCGTTCCCAGCAGCGGCTGCTCCACCCGGGCCCAGTCCAACGGGGCCGGGGCCTTGGTGATGATGTATTTGGGCATGGATATGGCGATGGCTTTTTCGCCGCTTTCCACGGGCGCCGGGGTGGGACCGAAGGATTTCACCAGCATGGGGCGGTTGGCTGCCAGCCCTTCCACGAATTTCATCCACTCGGCTTCGGACGCGAAGACATTCTCCTTCAGCCCGATCAGCCAGGCAATGGTGGTGGCATGGGTGGCCGGGTTGGCCATGACGATTTTGTCTTTCCACTTGGGATCGGTGAGATCCTGGTAGCGCTTGGGAACATCCGCCGGTTTGACCAACTCCTTGTTGTAGATCAGCCCCACGTACTCGATGCCGAAGGTCTGGATCTGGTCGTCCTTGCGGGTCCAGTCCGGGTAGTCCGCCGCCACCGGGGAGGTGTAGGGGGCCAGGACGCCCTTGGCCTTGAGCATCTGCATGACGGGCAGCGGCGCTTGCAGCACGTCCGCCATGAGCTTGCCCGCCTGGAACTCCGTCAGCACGGTGGGGAGAAATTTGGAGGTGGAAATGCGGGTGTACTTGCCGTCCAGGCCGGACTCGGCGTTGAACACGTCCATGATGGGCTGGATCGCCGTCATGTTGGCGTAAAACGCAACTTGCCCTTCGGCCTTGGCGTTTTTAACGATGTCCGGGTCCGACGCGTATGCGGCCGGGACGAATACCAGCACCAGCAATACTGCCAAAAGTTTTTTCATGGGTGAACCTCCTTGTGATTGTGTGTTCCCACAATGAAAGAAAACATATCGCGCAGTCAGGGGAGGTTTTAAATGCGGATCCCCTGTGAGCAACGAAGGTGGCAGACGTTGATTGGGGCGGCGTTTCATGGCTTATGACCGCGTCTGTAACAGGGCGATAGGATTTTGTAACGCAAACTGGACACGTGGGCAACCTTGGTTTGCAATTAATTTATATCGACAATGTTTTTGATGTTAATGACGGAAACAAGCTGCTATAAATACATATAAAAGTGCTATTTTTAGATCCAGGCGGGCCGTTGCCGGTCTTTCTTTAAATGCGCCACCTGGAACAGCTTTAGTGCCGATGCCCTTGCTTTTGGCACAAGACGAAAGCAGACCTTTATGCCTTTCCAATACCAGTACATTGCCGACGCCAATTGCCTGGTTGTCGTCGGTTCGGGCCGAGTCTCGCTCCAGGAGTTTCTCGATTATCATCGGGAGCTTAGGATCAAAAATGCGCAATCGGCGCTGCGCATCCTGGCGGACTACCGAAAACTCGACCCCTCGGATTTGTCGACGGATGACATCCAGCAGATCAGGCTGAGCGCCCTGAAGAAAATAGAAGGCAAGTTCGATGCCCTCAAGGAGGCCATTGTTGTATCGGGGGAACTGGCCTTCGGGCTCTCCCGCATGTTTGACGGCTTGGTCTATGCGGAAAATTACGACCTGAACGTCTTTACAGATATCCGCGAGGCGAAAGCCTGGTTGGGGTTGGACCCTGACACCCCTCTGGCGTTGTCGGAGGGTTAACCTGCCCTTGTGGCTCACCAGCGTCGATCCGGTCCACCCCACGATCTATCGTGAACCTCCAATGATGCCCCTGGTGTCGATCGATGAAAGAGTCCACCCGTAAATTGATTCGGGACCACGGTTGGCGCTTCGACCGGTTTCTTCACAACTATTTCTACTTCGTCTATTACCAGTCCTACGTGCGTCTGGTCTTCGTTCTGGTGAATGCGGGGCAACGCTTTGCGCCGCCAAAGGTGCTGGCCCTGATCGCCCGATTGGTGTTCAACCGTTATCACAGCAAAGTGCTTTCGGGCGGCGATACCCGCAAGATCCTGACCCTGGATCGGAACATCCATCTGGATGCCGAGAAGAACAAGCAGGTGGTTCCCTTTCGCTACGCCACCCAAATCATCTTCCAGGAGCCCCGCCACATCGCCGTGATGGATTGTCCCTGCAAGGCGGCCACCGGAATGTTTTCCCCCGAAGGGTGCTGCATTGCCGTGGGGGAGCAGCTGGCCCGGTTCTGGCTGGACCACTGCCGGAAATACCATGCCCGGCGGATCACCCAGGCGGAGGCCCTGGCCATCGTCCGGCGCTACCGCCGCCGCGGCCACGTGACCCAGGCTTTTTTCAAGGTGGCCACCGGGGGCCGTACCGGCGTGATCTGCAACTGCTGCCCGGACTGCTGTGTCAGCCTGCAGGCCACGGCCGCGGCGCGCGCCCTGGACCCGGCCCTGAGCATGAACGCTCCGGCCGGCTATAGGGTGATCCACGATTCCGAACGCTGCACCGCCTGCGGCCACTGCGCCACGGTCTGTCATTTTGAGGCGGTGCGGTGGGAAAACGGGCAGCGGCAATATCGCCAGGTGCGCTGCATGGGATGCGAACTGTGTGTGGAACAATGCCCCCGGCAGGCCCTGACCCTGGAGATCGACCCGGATAAGCCTTTGCCTTTGGATCTGGACCGTCTTACCCGCCAAAACCAGAGCGAAGGTGGCCGCCAGATATCAAGAGAAGGGTTCTGATCGGATTACGGAGATGGCCAATGTGCGCCAGCGAAGAATGGCGCCTTCGTTGGATGCGTGCAGACGGTAAGGCCAGGGGAATGAAGGAATATTTATCTTATAAAAGCGAGCCTGCAATGAAAGAAGCCATCAAACTCCTGGGACGTTCCCGGGAATTCTACACCCCGGAGAAATGCTACATCACCGAGCTGTCGAACTCGCCGGACGATCCGGATCTGTCCATTGCCCGGGCCCGGGTGGCACCGGGGATCACCACGCGTTGGCACCGCCTGCACAGTACCGGGGAGCGGTACTTCATCCTCGAGGGCACCGGGCGGGTGGAAATCGGCGACCTGCCGCCCCGGGACGTCACGGTGGGTGACATCGTGATCATTCCGCCCCTTTGCCGCCAGCGCATCACCAATACCGGACCTTCGGATCTCATCTTTATAGCGCTTTGCACGCCGCGGTTCAGGGAAAGCGTTTATGAAGATGTCGATGATGCCCCAGAAATTTGATCCGGAAGTTTGGTGCGGTTAAGCTCCTGGTCACGCTCCGGACGCTTTCGGTGACACGTTTTTTCTCAACCCATGCTTCTGCAAAAGTCGATGAAGATGTCTTTACTGAATTTCCCATCATTCATCAGTTCGTTCTTTATCACGGACATGGCGTCAAAAGGCTTTTTCGCCTTGCGGTAGGATTTTTCCCTGAAGGATAGATATTCAAAATCATCCACGATGCCAATGATCTGTCCTTCTGCGGATACTTTCGTAATACCCATCGGGTAGCCGCTGCCGTCAAGTCGCTCATGGTGCTCGAGGGCACCGAGTGCGATGGATTCGTCAAACTTACCGCTTTGACGGATCAAGTCGTATCCAAGGGCGGTGTGCTTCTTATGCTGGATGAATTCCTCTTCGGATAGTTGATGGTTGGCTGCAGACACCTTGTCCGGGATCTGGGTTTTGCCAATATCATGCAGCAGGGCGCTGAGGCTGAGTTGCTTGGTGCGCTCTTCGGACAAACCTGAAAAAATGCCATAATTCATCGTAAAGATCATCACGTTGGTCGAATGTTCGGCAAGGGAGTAATTTTTGTTCGCGATATCAGCAAGATTTTTCAAAACATGGGATTCGCCGGTGTAGCTGTCGAACAGCAGTTCGATGGTTTCCGGCAGATATTCCAATCCCCCTTCGCAAGGGTTCAACAGGGCCTCTTTCACGATTTCATTCAAAATCGCTTTGACCCGGTACAACCCTTTTGATCGGATGTGATGATAAAGCTCGATGTTCAGTGCTTCCTGGATCTCCGCGGCGGCGATTTCCTTATCCTCCTGGCAAATGAACAGATCCGGCAGGCTTTCATCGTCGTAGAGATCCCTGTCCAGCTTGATATTTTCCGATTTGTACAGGACGAACTCGTTTTTGGAATTTTTGATGAACAGCGGGACGTTTTCCACCAGAAATGCCTGGGACTTTTTAACGGGGAGATAGGTATTCAAGGTCAGCGACTGTCCTTAATAAAGGTGAACAAATTTTGTAGTGTCGAGGGTACTGATCGAGATGCTGGATCTTCCTGCCGATCTTATCGGCCGTCTGGTGAAATTCTTTAGAAACCATCTCAAAATTGAGATAGTTTCTAGAAACTGTACCGGTCCTTAAATTCGGTCAATGCCTCCTGGGAAAATCGCAACCGGCTTGCTTTGGTGCAACCAATTCTTGAGCAAAACGACTGCGCGTGTCTGGGGTTGGTGCGTTCATCGAGATAAATCAAATAGATCGGCGCGCCGCATTCACACATGAACAATACCGGGAGCTCATTGCGGCACGCGGGGCACAGGATTTTAACAATCTCTTCCTTGTCGAACACGGTTTTATCAAGATTGACTTTGGTCCGGTCGCCAACCACGGCGGAGATCACAATCGCCGCCTCTTTTTGCCTTTCCTGATCGGTATAGATAAAATTGAGGCCGTGCTGATCGTTGATTTTGATATCGCTCATTAGGCTGTGGCCGTTTTGGCAATAGGCCTCGGTGATCACCGCCTTCCCCTCGGCCTCGATAACTTTGTCCTTGGGCAATCTGAGGCTTTCACTGATTGGAATGTACAACGTTCCGTTCTTATTAAACATTTTACCCATAAGAACCCCCTTTCATCAAAATAAATTGGCATAAAAAATTTTCATGCAATAGTCGGGTTTATCTGATTGATAAATATCGAAAAAGCTAAATAAAAACAGTTTGATATAATAATTTAAAGATGCTGTGGTCACTGGTGGTCGGGAAAGGGATTCGGAGAGAGAAGAAGGGCGCTTTAGAAACCGATCAACTGAATTTGAGGGCGTTAACGATTTCTGAAGTGTCTTTTAAATTAAAATGATAGAAATTCAAATACTTGTCAAGATCATAAATTCAGGGACCTAAAACGGTTTTAAAGGATGTCAGCGATTCCCCGGGGACTCATGATCCGGCCACCGGCAGGGAGGATACGTTTACGGCATTTTTCCCCTGGCGTTTCGATGCATAGAGGGCGTGGTCCGCATAGGTCAGCAGCAGGTCCGGCAGATCCTCTAAATGCAGATGTTCTGACCCGGCGCGCACGAGCCCGAAAGAGCATGAGGTGCTGAACTCCTGCGGGCTTGCGCCAAACCGTGTCTTCAGGATACTGTCCCTGATCCGATCGACGATCATCACGGCCAGGCGATCCTCTCGAACGCCGGCCAGCAAAAGCGCAAATTCATCGCCCCCCAGGCGGGCGGCACAATCAGAAGGACGAATCAAGCCTTTCACGATATCCGCGATGCCCTTCAACACACGATCGCCGTTGGTATGGCCATAACAGTCGTTAACCGATTTGAAGTCGTCGACATCAAACATGCATACATACAATCCCGGCAAATCCTTGCGCTGCATGGTTTTGATCGCCTCCGCGAGGCGTACCTCGAAATAGCTGCGCGAGAACGCCTCGGTGAGTTGATCGTACATGAGGCGGTTGCTCAGCAGGCGCCTGTCTTCATAAAGATTGTCGATATGGAGAACAAGAATCCAGGCGATGCAGCAGGTAACCAGAAAAGATCCCACCCATGTCAGGGGCGGCAGATCGATGATCTGAATTCCGGTCAGATCGTCGGATACACCCGTAATCAGCCAAACGAACGTGGCGCCCAACAGCAGGCGGACCGGGGCGGTGGACTGTATTTCGTGATCCCTGCGCTGGCGGGTGTAGACCCGGAATAGAATCAGGATACTGTACGCGGAGAGAATCAGTATCCAGACCCCCCAAAGCTGAAACAAAGAACCGAAAACGAGACCGGTGTAATAGCGCGATGTGGCAAAAAATTCTTTGGCCAGGAAATAGCGGTTGGGCGCCAGGCACACCAGGGAGAAGAGGGTGTTTATCCCATAACACCACTTGAGAAACGTCGGCCCTTGGTAATCAAAAAAGGTGATGTAGAAGTGTAAACCCAAGAGGATGGTGAACATGGAGCTGATGATGGTGATACGGTTGGAAATATCGAGATAGTCCAGGTTGTCGCCTGAATTCACCAGGACTGAAAAAGCCCCCAGGAAAACACTACTCACCAGAGCCAGCAGGGCGAAAATCAGGCAGTAGCGCACCGACTCCTGGTAACGCGAGCTGAGGCGAAAATACAAAAGCATAAAAAAGATACCGAAAATCAGGCTGATACCCGAAGTAACGATCATGGGTAACGATAGAAACCGAATCATGCTGCCCTCTCCATGCCCCTGCGTCTGAGATTCATAATTCATTATCGGTCCGGACCTTTGTTTGCATTAGGCCGGGGGATGCCATAATCATGATGCCGGATGATGCTAAATTGCTGATATGCTGTGATTATTTTGTCATTGTCAGGCTTGTAGAAATGCCGGGTACGGGGGACCGCATTTCCCCCTTCAGGGAACCGGCGGGTTGAAATCGGCATCGGAGCTGATGCCTGGGAGGCGTTATACCGGGTAAAGACGGTGGGTTTGAAAAGAAATATCCGGATCTATATCCTGAAAGCGGGGCTTCTATACAATAACTCCTTCCGCCGCCTGATCATGCATTCCGGTATTCAAAGTGTTCCTGTGGAAAGGGCGGGTAGCCTGTTGCCGTAGCCCTTTCGACCTTCCCCAAAAGCCATGATCCGCATTTGAAATCCGGTTCGTACCTACCATTGTTTATCCTGTTGTAATGCTTGATTTTTCCGAATAATTGGCGTATGCTCATTTCTTGATAGTGCTGATTCGGGATATCTGGTCCTGCTCCAGCACCTACCCCTCCCTTAAAGCCGGCAAACATAAAAGACCCGAATCGAAACCAGCGGTGTTTGTCGCGCTTCAATAGCATTGTTGATTCAAATACCGAAAACAGGTGGCATAAATATTGGTATGTCTCAAAAATCAGAATGAATGGAGGATGCACAAAAGGATTCAATCTACTGCATTTTAGTGGGCTTAATTGATAGCGCATGGTGGGATATTGATTTAAAGCGAACCAAAAAATGAGACATATAGGGTGTTTCTTATTTTTCACAGAGTGTTTTGTACAGAATTTTAAATATGAGTATAGGACAATATGAAATTAAAGTATAATAGAGGGAAGCGGGTTAGCTATCTTGCGAGGCGGCATAGGATAACTAAGCGCAGAGAATCATTTTTTGCTGGCCGAAGGCGCTATCTTCGTCATAAAAAAGGGATAAACAGTTCTAAAAGAACTAAAAATCCTATTGAATTAATCATAATGGCACGAAATGAATGCCGAAAAAGATTATATAAAAAAGTAAAATATAAAGAGAAGCCGATCTATGTTGATATTGACGGGGAATTTGGATTAGAGCATGATTTTGACAATTTCCTTGAATTATCGCATAGTTTTCTTACTTTTAGGGCAAAAGCACTATATTTTAACTTAAAAGAGTGTGAAAAAGTATGGCCTAGTGCGGTTACTACCTTATGTTCACTAGCACAGTGGGTCGAACTAACCTCATTCCCAGACAAGCTGCCTAAACTTGCATCAACTACCTCTAACCATGATAAGGTAAACTCCTACCTGAACCATTGTGGATTCTACGATTATGTTGATAGGAGCAAAGAGCCGGTTCCAAGATACTACCAGAAAAACGAGGTAGTCAAAATCCAAAGGGAAAATAAAGCCTCGAACATTGAGCCTCGGGAAATAGAAATTGTAAATTTACTTAAAGAGTATAGTGCCTTTGACGATGAACAGATCGAGGAATTTGATGATGTAATATTAACAGAAATTTTTAATAATGTATCAGAGCATGGAATTAACAAAAGAGATAAAGGGTGGTGGACCATTTCACAGCACCATAAAAATGCCAAGATCATATCAATATGCATAGCTGACAATGGTATTGGAGTAAAAAATAACCTGATCACAGGACCCCAAAGGGAAGCCCTTACGAGTAGGTTCCCAGATGATGAAAACAATGACGGTCATTATTTAAAAATAGCCATCGAAGAGAACGTTAGTGGAGCACTTAAAGCATCAGTAAAAAGCGGGTTGTTAATTAAAAGATACGATAGAGGGTCGCGTCGTGGGCACGGGCTAAAAAGAGTAATCGCGTCATGTGGCAGACTGGGTATATCGCTCTCTATTTTATCTCAAAAAGGTTACATTGCAATGAATACTGATGGTACCATAAAAAAATTCGGTACAAAGGATAACAAGGTGTTTGCGGGTACCTTATACCATCTTACATTGCCTGCAAAAAAGGAAGTCGCAGAGTTGAAGGGGAGGGGGATGTGAAAACTATACAAGTGGGAACAGAATTCCACAAGAGGTTAACAAATAGAGATGAAAGGCAGCGAGACGGAACATATACGGCTGTCGAATTTAGAGAAAAGTTCTTGGGGATACTAGATGATGAAGCTCTATGGAAAACCGATAATCCCGAGATAACTTTAGATTTTAAGGATGTTGAAAAAATGGGGCCCTCTTGGACAAATGAGGTGTTTGCCTATTTTACAAAATATGCAGATCCAAGCAGAATTTTAAAAAAAATTGTCATTATAAATATCTCCCGAGTTAAAATGGCTATCATTGAGCAGGAACTGAATGCTGGATATTCCAGGAAATAATCCCGCCTATGTCAAAAAAATTCATTTTAATACTATTGATTATTATGACAGTTTGTTTCATTGTGTCCATTATAGCCAACCTTGCTAGCTACTGCCTCATAGAGGCAGCTCTCTCTTGTACAAAAGCAACGGATCTTATGGATCTTTACGCGAAAGTATCAACACCTGTCTTTGCTATACTTGGGCTGTTGCTTGGATTTCTCTATTTTTACAGCAGATACCACTTTGACAGTCTAAATATTTCCAAAGAAAAAAAGAATAACCGATTACAGCTATTGATTGGTTGGCTAAAAGAGGCTGACGATCTCGTCTTGCAACTATTTTCTCTAGATGGAATAGATAACGACAGTAAGCTTGGACACTTAAGAGAGAAGATCATTAGAAGTTTTGACCATGTTGAGACATTATTAGACTCGAATCTTGAAATTATCAATTTTGATCGACCCGAAATGTTCATAATTTTAAATGTCAATTCCATAGTTGATAAAAACGAAAACATAATGAGGCAAAGTTTAGAAGATCTAACTTCAGACAGCTTTAATGATGTGAGAGATAAATACCAAAGCTCCATGAAAAATGCTTTGAGGGTGTGCTACGGAAGATTTGAATAGATAAAATGTAAAAGTCAAAAACCTTCCGAACAGTCAGTCCTCTCGGATAGGCGTGAGATGGGGACGCCCTTTACTTTTAAACTTCTGCATTTTCTATAACGGCTCAATGCCAAAAACCAAAACGGGCCAGCGACATTCCGCTGACCCGTTTTGGTTTTTAATACGCCCGGCAGGATTCTACCCCACGATTTCCAATTCCAGAGGCCGACGCCCTATCTATCTATGATTCTCGACCCCGGGCTCCCGACCACCTTTTTGGCAAGGCGCAGCAGTTTTTCGTTCCTGGCCCAGTCGACGGTCAACGCCCCGGACGGGCATTGGCGGGCGCAGGTGTAGCAGCGCTTGCAGGTTTTCGGGTTGATGGTCTTGGTATTGCCCGATCCGTTGGTGATGGATTGGGTATTGCAGTTTTGGACGCACAGGCCGCAGTCCTGGCATTTAGAGGCATCGAATGTCACCGGGGCCAGGGCTTTGAGCTCCCATTCCACGGGAAGGAATCGATCCATGAAGGTCAGGACCGGCTTGGAGGACTTGAGCCTTTGGATGTCAAAACCGGAATAGTCCTTTTTTTCAGCTTTTTCCGCAACGCTTTGGACGGCCCCGGCAAAAGCGGTCAGATGTGTTTCATCGGGCTGATCCTTGCCGAATTCCTGATACACTTCGCCCAGGCGATGGCCTTGCCCGTCCAAGAAATTGTGGGGGGCCACCAGGGCCGCGCCGCCCAGAACCTTTGCGCCCTGTTTTTCCAACGCCTTGGCCAGAACATAAGGAACCTCGCTGGGAAACACATTCCCAAAGGTGGAGAAAACAAAGCCCGCAGCCCCGGATAAATCCGGTAGTCTGGCAATCCCTTTTCGGGCCATGGCCGGAACCGCCCAGAAATGGGTGGGGGTGCCCAGAAGCACCAGCCCGGGGTTTTTGATCTCCGCCGGATCAAAGTCCATGAGGGAGGCGGATTCCACCGCCCAACCGCAGTCTTTCAAGGTTTCTTCCGCCAGGTCCGCCAGGTTTTTGGTATTGCCGGAGTTGGAATAATACAGAATCCAGGCGGTTTTGTTCCGAGCCATCTTTTCACTCGCTTTGTTCAGGGTGATGTTCTTTGAGAGAGCCTATCGAGTGGTTCAAGGACGCCATTAAATCGTAAACTTCCGCTCACTCAATAACAGCATAGCGCCCCAATAGAAAACGGGCCAGCGATATTTCGCTGACCCGTTTTGATTTCTGGTACGCCCGGCAGGATTCGAACCTGCGATCTTCAGCTCCGGAGGCTGACGCCCTATCCCCTGGGCTACGGGCGCGTAGTCAGTGCCCATTCATAAACGGCATCTTTTGGCTCCGAGCGGCGTTTTCGCTCTTTGGAAATCCTCGAAATAGTCCACTATTCCTGCGGTTTCCAAATCGCTCAGGCCTTGCTCGAAACCAAAATCCACCATTTCTGGACGGACACTATTCAAGGCACCTCAAAAATGTCTTTCACGAGGCAATCTGTCCATTTACGGTAATTCCCTTCCTCTGTCAAGTCCTCACGCTAGTTCAGAAAGCCCATTTTTCGATTCATGGCGGCGTTCTCATAATTTTGCGGTCCTCGACGTAGTTCACTACGCCTGCGGCCTCAAAATCACTGCGGCCTTGCCCTGAACCGAAACCTATGCTTTCTGAACAGGCGTGATCCAGGTGATACATTCTATTACACGGCCAGCAGACTTGGAACGCTCCTTTCAACACACGATAATGGAACTTGCACGCCGTATCTTGGACATTTTGCGAAGCCATCAAGAACGTTTGGATATGCGATTTTGGGATGATCCGTAGAATCGGATCAGGGATGGGTGATTCTTGGTTCAGGGCAAGGCCGATATCGGTGCGAATTGCGAGAAAATGGGTAGGGGCACGGCGCGCCGTGCCCCTACGGTTATTTTCGGTACCTTTGAGCTTGGCGCTTATTTCATCAGCCCCATTTTCAACAGCGTCTGCATGGCCTCGCCCACGACATATAGCGACCCTGCAATGCAGATGACCTGATCGCTCTCCACGATCTGGAGGGCGCGGGCCACGGCGCGGTCCACTGTGGGGACCTCGTCGATCGTGTCGACGAATTTCCTGGCCGTGCGGGCCAGGACGTCCGACGGGATGGCCCGGTTGATGGTGGGGGAGGTGATCACGGCCCGGTGGCAGACGGCCAGCAGGGCCGCCAGCATCTCTTCGGCCGGTTTGTCGTCCAGGATGCCGGCCACCACGATGATTTTCTTGTCCGGATAGGTTTCCTCCAGGTAGCGGCTGAGATTCTCGGCGGCCTTGAGGTTGTGCGCCCCGTCCAGGATGATGCGGGGCTCTTCGCATACGGTCTCGAGCCGTCCGGGCCAGTAAACCTGGCTGAGAGCCGTGCGGATATGGGCTTCTTCCACGGCCACGCCCTGCTGCATGAGCAGTTCGGCGGCGGCCAGGGCCAGGCTGGCATTGTCCACCTGGTGGCGGCCCAGCAGGTTGGTTGATAGATCCTTCCACTGATGGTCCAGCCCCTCGTAGTCGAAGCGGCCGGAGGGCAGACGGCGGCAGTTGAAATCCGGCCCCATCCGGTAGAGCGGGGCGTTGGCCTCCTTCGCCCTGGCGTTAACGACCTCGATGGCGGCGGCTTGCTGCACACCGGTCACCGCCGGCGTATCGGGCTTGATGATCCCCGCCTTTTCGTGGGTGATGGCCGCAATGGTATCGCCGAGATAGCTCTTGTGCTCCAGGGAGATGTTGGTGATGACACTCACCTCGGGGTTCAGAACGTTGGTGGCGTCCAGGCGGCCGCCCATGCCCGTTTCGATCACGGCCCAGTCCACCTTGTGTTCCTTGAAAAGCTGCAGGGCCATGGCGGTGGTGAATTCGAAAAAGGTGGGCTCGCGGTCCCCCTCCTGCACCTTGCGGATGGCGCGGTAGGTTTCGACGATCTCCGCGTCGGTGACCGGGCGCCCGTCGATGCGGATGCGTTCGTTGAAATGGATCAGGTGCGGCGAGGTGTAGAGGCCCACCGAGTAGCCGGCGGTCTGCAGGATGCCGGCCAGCATGGAGGCCACCGAGCCCTTGCCGTTGGTGCCGGCGATGTGGATGGTGCGGTAGGCCTTGTGGGGCTCCCCGAGCCCGGTCAGGATCTGGGTGATGATGTCCAGCCCCAGCTTGATGCCGAAGCGCCGGAGGCCGAACATGGTCTTGAGGCATTGATCATAGGCTTCCATCGAAGCGTCCTTTCCACAAAAAAACCCGGCAGCCGAAACTGCCGGGTTCAGATGACACTGGAACGACTAACGTCGATAGCCGCGGCGGGCTGCCGCAATGCGTTCGCGGCGCAGTGCTTCGCGCTGTTTGCGGCGCCGGAATTCACTCGGCTTTTCGTAGCTCTTTTTCAGCTTCAGCCGTTTGAAGAGGCCGTCGTTCTGAATTTTTTTCTTCAGAATGCGCATCGCTTTTTCAATATCGTTATCGTAGACTTTGACTGCGATTTCCTTCAAGTATCTCGCCCCCCTTCCGGCCCATCGGCGTGGATTATGAAATAAAATCCGATGGTTGTTTGATTTATTTGCGAAAGTAAAAAAAGCTTTATACTGGATTAGGCTCGCTTTAGCAAGTGCTTATTTAAGCATGTCGACACTCGATACTAAAACATACCCTAATCATCACGTGCTCCGGCTTCAAGGGACGTGGTGGTGACGTTCTCCGGCGCAAACCTGTGCTTGACAGGGGAGGGGGCTTTAAGCAATAGTGCGTTGCTTAAAGACGGTTCCGTAAAACGTCCAATATCTGCGTTTTGCTGCATCTCTCGTCATTGCGGCGTACTAAAGTACGCCTCACTTCTCGATATTTGCAGGCCGTATCTTGAACGTTTTCCGAAACCTTCCAAAATGATTTTAAGCGGTTTATCCGCCGAATTCACACCCGATACATCCACAGAGAAAAAGGAGGAAAGGTCAATGCGCTTGATTCTGCTAGGAGGACCCGGTGCGGGCAAAGGAACCCAGGCCAACGTGATCAAGGAAAAGTACAGCATTCCCCAGATTTCCACCGGTGACATGCTGCGGGCCGCCGTCAAGGCCGGCACCGAACTGGGCATGAAAGCCAAAACCTTCATGGATTCCGGCGGACTGGTGCCGGATGAAGTCATCATCGGCCTGGTCAAAGAGCGGATCCAGGAGCCGGATTGCGAAAAAGGCTTCCTGTTCGACGGCTTCCCCCGCACGATCCCCCAGGCGGACGCCATGAAAGAGGCCGGTGTGCCCATCGACGCCGTGGTGGACATCGACGTGCCGGACGAGGAAATCATCAAGCGCATGAGCGGCCGCCGGGCCCACCTGGCCAGCGGTCGCACCTACCACATCGTTTACAATCCCCCCAAGGAAGAGGGCAAGGATGACGTGACCGGCGAACCTCTGGTGCAGCGCGACGACGACAAGGAAGAAACCGTCAAGAAACGCCTGGACGTCTACCACGAGCAGACCGAACCGCTGATCGACTATTACAAAAAATGGGAAGCGGCCGGTGAAGCCGGGGCCCCCAAATACATCCATATCAATGGTGTCGGTACGCTGGATGCCATCAGCGGTTCGATCGTGGGTGAGCTGGACAAAATTTAACTCAAGCGGACTCGTTTGAGTCAGGCATTGTATCGAAATCAATCCCGCCGGGTTTTTCCCGGCGGGATTTTTTTTGCCTATATTTCAGACGTTCCTTCCGCAATTTGAAAATACAATTTTTTAAGATGTCGAATGGTCTTGCTTGGCAAGATAGCGGGCGGCGTGGGCCAGAGCCTCCTCGCGGGTGGTGATCCGACCGGCCAGGCGTTCCTCTTCAACGGTTTTGATGAGATCGCCCACCAGGGCGGAGGGCTTCAGGTCGAAGCGGGCCATGAGATCCCGGCCGCCGACAAGCGGCCGGCGGGCGGCCAGGGGGCGGTAGCGGTCGAAATAGTCCCGGATGAGATCTTTTATAAAGGACAGGGCCGTTTCCAGGTCGGCATCGGGGGCCTCCTTTTTGCCTTGGGTGTCTCCCAGGGCGTGCAGCAGCACCTCGGGCGTCCAGGGGTCGCAGTCGCGAAACAGGCGGTTGATCCCTTTGCGGCTCAAGTTTTCGGCGCGGTGGGCCGACAACAGGTTAAGCGGGCGGTCGTGATGGGCGATGATGGTCCGGGCCTGCTCGCTTTCGGTCTTTGACAGCCGCAGCCGTGTATGCACGGCCTCGGCCATCTCGGCACTGCGCCGGGAATGGCCGTAAAAATGGGCTTCGCCGTTGGTATCCACTTTACGGGTTGCCGGTTTGCCGATGTCGTGGAGCAGCAGGGCGTATTTCAGGATGGCGGCAGCGCTCCGGCGGTAGGGAGGCTGCTGGTAGCGTTTGGCCAGCTCTCCGGCCAGGCGGCCGGCGGTGGCCAGGCAGGCTTCCAAGGCGGCATAGGCCTCGAGGGTGTGGGTGTAGACGTCGAAATCGTGATGGGCATTCTGTCCGCAGTCCTGCATGGGCGCCATCTCCGGAATCAGGCGGGTCAGCAGGCGGCTGTCGGACATGGTCCGGATCTGAGGGGCCGAGTCCGGGCAGGCCAGCAGCTGGAGCAACTCGGTCCGCAGACGTTCGCCGGCCGGGTGCTGGATGCGATGGGCGTGCCGTTGGATGGCCGCCAGAGTGCGGGACTCGATGGCGAAATCTAGAACGGCGGCCATGCGGAAAGCCCGCAGCAACCGCAGCGGATCGTCCACGAAGGCCTGCTCTGCCACCATGCGGATGCGGCCGGCTTCGATATCCCCCCGGCCGTCCAGGAGGTCGATCAGTTGGTGGTCGTGAAGGTCGTAGGCCATGGCGTTGACCGTAAAGTCACGCCGTTTGAGGTCGCTTTCCAGGGATTCGCCGGCCAGGCCGGTGATGTCGATCAATATGCCGCGGGCGGTGACCCGGTAGGTGACCTGGCCCGGCTTGCCCAGGGGAATCACCCGGGCCCCGAGGCGATCGGCCATGGTGCCGGCAAAAGCGGCGGCGTCGCCGTCCACGGCCACATCCACATCCACGGGATGGCGCTGCAGGAGAAGATCGCGCACCGCACCGCCCACCAGGTAGGCCCGCGGTGTGGGGGGCAGGTTCTGCAGCAGGGGGTCTGGCAGCGGCAGGCGCGGCATGGCAGCGGCTCCTTATCCCTTTGGGTTGGCGCGCATTTGAAGGCGCATGGCAACGTCCCGCATGGCGGGCATGGACGCGAGGCCGGGTGTGATCGTCTGTTGGATCGAATAAACCCGCTGAGCTATTGAAAATCAAGCCAAAAATACATTGGATGGATTGGAAATTTCTTGACAGGCAAGGTGTGATGCTATATTTTGGCACCGTTTAAAGGCACGGGGCCCGCCTTTTGAATGCATCATATCCAACAATCTGAAACATCTATTCCTCCAATAAAACCAACAAGGATCCTGTTCATCACAACATCGAAGCAGAGAACGCTTACAACTGAACGATATCCCAGAACTTGATTGTTCATAGCGCTAAAACCGGTGTGGGTTGTGTGTAACGGCCTGAGCCTGGCCTTCCGCCGTATTTTTATCCGATACAATTCGAGTTCCGGTGTCTTTAAAATGGTAGCAATGGGTGTGTCTCGGCCAATACTTTATTTAGCGGAGTGGTATTTGCATGAATATCAGTGAATTGAAGGAGAAGAAAATTAGTGAGCTGACCCAGATGGCGAAGCAATTCAAAATCGAGGGGGCAGCCGGAATGCGCAAGCAGGAATTGATTTTTGCCCTGCTGCAGGCCCAGATTGAAAAAAATGGGTCGATCTACGGGGTCGGCACGCTGGAAATCCTGCCGGACGGTTTCGGGTTTTTGCGCTCGCCGGGCTACAACTACCTGCCCGGTCCCGACGATATCTACGTATCGCCGTCCCAGATCCGTCGCTTCAACCTGCGCACGGGCGATACGGTTTCCGGCCAGATTCGCCAGCCCAAAGAGTCGGAACGCTATTTTGCCCTCCTCAAGGTCGAGGCGGTCAACTACGAAGACCCTGAAGTCGCCCGCGAAAAAATTCTCTTCGACAATCTCACCCCGCTTTATCCCGAACGCAAAGTCAACCTCGAAAATGCGGCTGACAACTATTCGACCCGGGTCATGGACCTGATGACCCCCATCGGGTTCGGCCAGCGCGGCCTGATCGTATCCCCGCCGCGTACCGGCAAGACCATGCTGCTCCAGAACATTGCCAACAGCATCATTGCCAGCCATAAAAACGTGGTGCCCTTCGTGCTGCTCATCGACGAGCGCCCGGAGGAAGTCACGGACATGGACCGTTCCGTGGACGCGGAAGTGATCAGCTCCACCTTCGACGAGCCGGCCGAGCGCCATGTGCAGGTGGCTGAAATGGTGATCGAGAAGGCCAAACGCCTGGTGGAGCACAAAAAAGACGTGGTGATCCTGCTGGACAGCATTACCCGCCTGGCCCGGGCTTACAACTCCGTGGTGCCCCCCAGCGGCAAGATCCTCTCCGGTGGTGTGGATTCCAACGCCCTTCAGCGGCCCAAACGTTTTTTCGGTGCGGCCCGCAATATCGAGGAAGGCGGCAGCCTGACCATCATCGCCACGGCCCTTATCGATACGGGCAGCCGGATGGACGAGGTCATTTTCGAGGAATTCAAGGGCACCGGCAACATGGAGCTGCACCTGGACCGGCGGTTGTCCGACAAGCGGGTTTTCCCGGCCATCGACATCAAGAAATCCGGGACGCGCAAAGAGGAACTCCTGCTGGACGAGGAAACCCTCAACCGCGTGTGGATCCTGCGGAAATTGCTGGTTTCTCTCAACCCGGTGGACAGCATGGAATTTTTGCTTGAAAAAATGAACGGGACGGTAGATAATAAAGAATTTCTCAGATCCATGAATGCATAGTTATTTGACCGGAGGTTAGGAATTTAAAATGAAAAAGGACATTCACCCGGCTTACGAGCAGACCAAAATTACGTGCCACTGCGGGGCTGTTTTCGAGGCCGGTTCAACCTGTAAAGACATTACGGTGGAAATTTGTTCCCAATGCCATCCGTTTTTTACCGGCAAACAGAAACTGGTGGACACGGCCGGCCGTATTGAACGGTTCCGCAAAAAATACGAAAAATTCCAGAAGGCCCAGCAGTAGCGCTCCCACTGGTTTTTCATCCCCTTACCACGGACACCAAGGCACAGGCATCCCTGCCGGACAGATCCATTGTCGCGGGATACCGATCCCCCCGCCTTGGTGTCTCATGCGTTTGGTACCGTCAACCGCCGCCCGGCGTCATCGCGTTGATGATGACCGGCCGGGGTCGCGCCGGATGACTCTATTGAAGGGACGCAGCCAGAGGATTTATGTTCGATAAACTCAAAGGTGTCGAGGAGCGATTCGTCGAGGTGGAAACCGCCTTGAGCGCTCCGGATGTCGTCAAGGACCGGGCGGCATTTGAGAAACTCAGTCGGGAACACGCCGATTTGAGCAAGGTGGTGACCGTTTTCCGTGAATATCAGGGCGTTGTCGAGGAATTGACCGACAGCCAGGAGCTGATGCAGGATGCGGATCCCGAGATGAAGAGCCTCGCCCGGGCGGAAGTGGCCCGGCTGACCGAGGTGCGTGATGCCCTGGAGGTCGAACTCAAGAAGCTGCTGGTCCCCAAAGATCCCAACGACGACAAGAACATCATTCTCGAAATCCGGGCCGGTACGGGCGGAGACGAAGCGGCGCTCTTTGCAGCCGACCTTTTCCGCATGTACAGCCGCTATGCCGAGGGCAAGCGCTGGAAGGTGGAGGTGATGAGCGAGCATGGCACCGGGGTTGGCGGTTTCAAGGAAATCATCGCCATGGTGCAGGGTCAGGGGGCTTACAGCCGCATGAAATACGAAAGCGGCACCCATCGGGTCCAGCGGGTGCCCACCACCGAAACCCAGGGGCGCATCCACACCTCGGCCGTGACCGTTGCCGTGCTGCCGGAAGCCGAAGAAGTGGACGTGGCCATCGACCAGGCCGAACTCAAGATCGATGTCTATCGCTCCACCGGGCCGGGTGGACAGAGCGTCAACACCACCGATTCGGCCGTGCGAATCACCCATCTGCCCACCGGACTGGTGGTGACCTGCCAGGATGAAAAATCCCAGATCAAGAACAAGGCCAAAGCCCTCAAGGTGCTGCGGGCCCGGCTTCTGGACCAGAAGGTCCGCGAGCAGGATGCCAAGCGTTCGGCCGAACGCAAGAACCAGATCGGCGACGGCGACCGTAGCGGTCGCATCCGGACCTACAATTTCCCCCAGGGGCGGGTGACCGACCACCGGATCGGGCTGACCCTCTACAAACTGGAGGAAATCATGCAGGGCGTGGTCGATCCCATCGTGGAAGAACTGATCTCCCACTACCAGGCCCAGGCCCTCCACAATGAAGCGTCCTGACGACTGGACCATCCTCAAACTTATCCAGTGGACCACGACCTATTTTAAGCAGCAGGGTATCGAAAGTGCCCGTATCGATGCCGAACTCCTTCTGGCTTTTGCCCTGGACGTCCAGCGCATCGACCTCTATCTGCGCTACGACCAGCCCCTCAACCCGAATGAACTGGCCCGTTTCCGCGGCCTCGTCAAGCGCCGGGCGGCCCGTGAACCGGTAGCCTACATCACCGGCGCAAAGGAGTTCTGGGACCTGACCCTGGCCGTGGGGCCGGCGGTATTGATCCCGCGCCCGGAAACCGAGTGCCTCGTGGAGGCGGTTTTGGACTTTATGAAAGGCTACACCGGCTCTGGGGAACCCTTGATTCTGGATCTCGGCACCGGTTCCGGCGCCATTGCCCTGGCCCTGGCCCAAAGCTGCCCAACCGCCCGGGTAGCGGCGGTGGAACGATCGGCGGAAGCCCTGGCAACGGCCGACCGCAACCGGCGGCGGTGCGGCCTGGCCGACCGGGTTCACCTGGTGTCCGGCGACTGGCTGGCCCCGATCAAGGCATATCCGGCGCTATGCGACGTGATCGTTTCCAATCCGCCCTATATCCCCTCGGGGGATATCGACGGCCTGCAACCGGAAATCGTGCGCTATGAGCCGCGCGCTGCCCTGGATGGCGGACCCGCAGGCCTGGACTGCCTGGACCGGATCATCGCGACTGCGCCGGCCTGTTTGCGACCGGGCGGCGGCTTGTTTCTCGAAATCGGGCATGATCAGTTCCCGGTGGTGCAGCGATTGGCGGAAAACCGCGGCGCCTACCGCGAGGCGGTCTGCCGGCAGGACTATGGCGGGCACGATCGGGTCGCCTGCCTGGTAAGGTGTTGAGACCATAAAAACAGTTGCATCTCTTAAGATGTTTTGGTAATAAAATTCGATTTTGGGATTCGATCCCCTAACACAAATCACACGTTCCCGGACCGGCTTCCCGGTGCTTTCTCTGAAAGTCGGAGGCGGGGAGGATGGGAACGGTGGCCAAACCGACTGGTAAAAGGAGATTACAATGGCTTATGTGACAATGAAGGAACTGTTGGAGGCCGGTGTCCACTTCGGTCACCAGACCCGCCGCTGGAACCCCAAGATGAAACCCTACATTTTCGGGGCCCGCAACGGGATCTATATTGTCGACTTGCAGAAAACGGTCCGGATGTTCAAGGATGCCTACAACTTTATCGTGGACACGGCGGCCAACGGCAAGTCCGTGCTTTTCGTGGGCACGAAGAAGCAGGCCCGCGAATCCATCTATGAAGAGGCCAACCGGGCGGAAATGTTCTACGTCCACAATCGCTGGTTGGGCGGCATGCTGACCAATTTCCAGACCATCAAAAAGAGCATCGATCGCCTCAACTACCTGAACACCATTGAAAACGACGGAACGATCAACCTGTTCCCCAAGAAAGAACGCCTGAAACTGGGCAAGGAGCGGGTCAAACTGGACAACAACCTGGGGGGGATCCGGGCCATGAACGGCCTGCCCGGTGCGATTTTCGTGGTCGACCCCAAGTGTGAAGCCATCGCCGTCAAGGAAGGCCGCCGCCTGGGTATTCCGATCGTGGCCGTGGTCGATACCAACTGCGATCCGGATGAAATCGATTACGTCATTCCCGGCAACGACGACGCCATTCGTGCCATTCGCCTGCTGACCGCCCGCATTGCGGACGCGTGCGTCGACGGGCGCCAGCGCTATCTGGAAAAACAGCAGGCCGAAGCCGACAAGGCCGGTGAAGAAGTGGCCGAAGAGGTTCCCAGCAGCGCCGACCTGAAGCCGGGCGAACGCAAAGTCATTTCTGACGGCACGGATGGGCCGGTGGTCGAGATTATCCGCCGTTCGGAATCCGAAGACGCTGACAGCACCCCGGATGAGACCGCTACGGAAGATGTTACGGAAGCCCCCGATACAGAGAAGACAGGAGAGTAGTCATGTCAGAAGTAACAGCAGCCATGGTTAAACAGCTCCGGGACAAAACCGGTTCCGGCATGATGGATTGTAAGAAGGCGCTGACCGAAAACGGCGGCGATATGGATAAGGCCATTGACTTCCTGCGCAAAAAAGGCCTGGCCACGGCGGCCAAGCGGGCCGGCCGGGAAACCTCGGAAGGCGTGGTGCAGCCCTATGTGCACACCGGCGGCAAACTGGGGGTCATGGTGGAAGTCAACTGCGAGACCGATTTTGTCGCCAAAAGCGAAGACTTCCAGGAATTTGCCAAAAATATCGCCATGCACATCGCGGCCACCAACCCCATCGGCATTACGCCGGAGGACGTACCGGCCGAAACCCTGGCCCGCGAGAAAGATATCTATGTGGACCAGGCCAAACAGACCGGCAAGCCGGACAACGTGATCGAGAAGATCGTTGAAGGCAAGATGAACAAATTCCTCAAGGAAAACTGCCTGATGAACCAGGCCTATGTGAAGGATCCGGACATCACGATTGCCGACCTGCTCAACGAACTGATCGCCAAGATCGGAGAGAATATTTCCATTAAACGGTATGTCCGTTTCCAGATAGGGGAGTCTTGATTTGACACAACCTCGTTATGGAAGAATTCTGCTGAAGCTCAGCGGTGAAGCCCTGATGGGAGATCAGGGCTTCGGCATCAGTCCTGAGATGATCAAATACGTGGCCGAAGAGGTCCAGTCGGTTTATGACCTGGGCGTCCAGGTGGCCATCGTCGTGGGCGGCGGCAATATCTTTCGCGGCATTGCCGCCAGTTCCTACGGCATGGACCGGGCGTCGGCAGACCATATGGGCATGCTGGCCACCGTGATCAACAGCCTGGCACTGCAGGATGCCCTGGAAAAGCAGGGGATGCAGACGCGGACCCAGTCGGCGATTTCCATGCACGAGGTGGCGGAACCCTATATTCTCAGGCGCGCTGTCCGGCATCTGGAAAAAGGGCGGGTGGTGATCTTCGCGGCCGGGACCGGCAACCCCTATTTCACGACGGATACCGCCGCCGTGTTGCGGGCCCAGGAGATTCATGCGGAGATCCTGCTCAAGGCGACCAAGGTGGATGGTGTTTACGACGCCGATCCGGTCACCCATCCTGATGCCCGCTTTCTGGAAGACGTGACCTACATGGAAGTGCTGGAACGCCAGTTGAAGGTCATGGATATGACGGCGATTTCGCTGGCCATGGATAACCATCTGCCGTTATCCGTCTTCAATCTGAGCCAGGCCAGCAATATCCGGAAAGTGGTTTGCGGGGAAACCATTGGGACGCTGATTCACAATTGATCCCGGCGCACCATTTGCGTCCCCCCCCAGCCTTTCCAAAGATCAACCGCATACAGAACAGGTGGAACCCATGTTAGACGACATCTATCAGGATGCCCGCGAAAGTATGGGCAAAACCATTTCATCCCTGGAGAACGAATTGAAGCGCGTTCGCACGGGGCGGGCGAATGTTTCCCTTCTGGACGGTATCCGTGTCGACTACTACGGCACCCCTACGCCCCTCAACCAGATGGCCTCTCTCTCGGTGCCCGAAAGCCGGCTGATTACGATTCAGCCCTGGGATGTCTCGGTGATCAAAGACATCGAGAAAGCGCTTTTGAAATCCGATCTGGGGCTGACCCCTTCCAACGACGGTAAACTGATCCGCATTGCCATTCCGCCCCTGACCGAAGAGCGGCGCAAGCAGTTGGCCAAATCCGTCCACAAGACCTGCGAAGACCACAAAGTCGCCATTCGCAACATCCGTCGGGATGCCAACGAAATGCTCAAGAGTCTCAAAAAAGACGGTGATATCGCCGAAGACGATGCCTTCAAGGGCCAGGACCAGGTCCAGAAGATCACCGACGATTTCGTCAAGCAGATCGACGCGATCTACAGCGACAAAGAGAAAGAGATCCTTGAGTTCTGATGCGCCCTCACCGGAAGCGGCCCTGCTGGATCCCGAGCGGCTGCCCCGGCATGTGGCCATCATCATGGATGGCAATGGCCGCTGGGCCAAAAAGCGGCTGCTCAATCGGGTCAAGGGCCATGAAAAAGGGGCTGACTCGGTGCGGGCGGTGGTCAAGGCCTGCCGGGAAGTCGGTGTTCCCTACCTGACCCTCTACGCCTTTTCCACCGAAAACTGGCAGCGTCCGCGGATGGAAGTGGATGCCCTGATGACGCTGCTCAAAAAGTTTCTCCAGACTGAAGCGGAAGAGCTGCTGACCAACAACATCCGTCTCGATACCATCGGGGAAACCGGGCGCCTGCCGGAAGACGTGCGCCAGTCGCTCGCCCGGGTCGTTGCCCAAACCCGTGGCAACGACGGTCTCCATCTTATCCTGGCCCTGAGCTATGGCAGTCGTGACGAAATTGTCCATGCGGTGCGGGACATTGCCGCCGAGGCGGCCGCGGGCCGGTTATCCCCCAGCACCGTCGACGAGGCCCTGCTGTCCGCCAAGCTTTTCACCCGTGACATACCGGACCCCGATCTCCTCATTCGGACCAGTGGTGAACTGCGGTTGAGCAATTTCCTGCTCTGGCAGTTGGCCTACGCCGAGTTCCATTTTACCCCGACCCTGTGGCCGGACTTCGGCCGGGAAGAGTTTTTCCGCATCCTGGCCGACTACCAGCGGCGGGACCGGCGTTTCGGGCGGGTCGATCCGGAGCCCGCAAGCTGACAGCCAGGTAACCCCAGAACCGTCGGCCCCACAGGAAAGACGAAATGCACCTAAAGCGATGGATCACCGGACTCATCCTCCTGCCGGTCTTGATTTTTATTCTGTATCGCGGGGGGGTGCTGTTTGCCGTCTTGATCGTGGCGGCCGGTCTGGCCGCTATGTGGGAATACTTCCGCATTGCCTACCATGCCTGGCAGAAGACCTTGCCCGGTACGATCCCGGTGCTGGGCCTGGTGATGGTGCCGGTCCTGACCTGTGCCGCCCACCTGGGGCGTCTGGATCTTTTCCCGGGACTGCTGGCCCTCAACCTGATTGTGGCCGGCACCCTGTCCCTGCGTGAATTCGGACGCGATGCCCGGGTACTGGAGATTGTTCAGAAGCAGATCCAGGGGGTGCTATACATCCCGGTGCTTCTGGCCCTGTTGATTCCCATCCGTCAGGCTCCCCAGGGGTTCTGGTTGATTTTCACCCTGGTTTTCGTCGTTTTTGCCGGGGACACCCTGGCCCTTTACGTGGGGACGTTTCTGGGGCGGCACAAGCTCTGCCCCACCATCAGTCCCAAAAAAACCGTCGAGGGCTCCCTGGGCGGGCTGGGGGGCAGCCTCCTGGCCGGGACTATCATGAAACTTTCGCTATTTCATGAAATCGCCTGGGGGCAGGTGATCCTTTTTTGCCTGCTGGTGGGAGCGGCCGGCCAGATCGGCGATCTGTTCGAATCGCAGATGAAACGGGCCAGCGGCATCAAGGATTCCGGCGGCATCCTGCCGGGCCACGGCGGCATGCTGGATCGCATCGATGCCCTGCTGTTTGCCGGGCCGGTGGCTTATGCATTGATCGTGTTGTCGGCCTGAAGGCGGCCTAAAACCGTTTCTTTATTTTTGCCACGTGACATGACGGATATTTCACCAAGACAAGGATAACCACTTAATTCATGGGCACTCCCAAAAATCTGGCGATTCTGGGCGCCACCGGATCCATCGGATCGTCCACCCTGGATATCGTGCGCCGGTTTCCCGAGCGCTATACCATTCGCAGCCTTACCGCCGGCCGTAATATCGAGCGGTTGGCGCTCCAGATTGAAGAATTCCGACCCGCGCTGGCGGTGGTGCAGGAGGAAGCCGGCCGCGATCGGCTCCGGTCCCTGCTGCCCGGGGATCTGGACATCGAGCTGCTGTGGGGGGAGGACGGCCTGGCTGCCGCGGCCGCGCTGCCGGAAGTGGACATGGTGGTGACCGGCGTGGTGGGGGCCGTGGGTTTGATGCCGACCCTGGCGGCCATCGATGCAGGGAAACCCATTGCCCTGGCCAACAAGGAGACCCTCGTGATGGCCGGGGAGGTCGTCATGGCGCGGGCTGCGGCGGCCGGTGTCCCGATCCTGCCGGTGGACAGCGAGCACAGCGCCATTTTCCAGTGTATCGGGCAGCACCCCCGGCAGGAGGTCGATCGCCTGTTTTTGACCGCCTCCGGAGGCCCCTTCCGAACCCTGGCCGCGGATCGTTTTGACACGATTCGTCCGGAGGATGCCCTCAAACACCCCAACTGGTCCATGGGGGCCAAAATCACCATTGATTCGGCCACCCTGATGAACAAGGGGCTGGAATTCATCGAGGCCCGCCATTTGTTCGACATGGCGCCGGAAAAGATCCAGGTCCTTGTGCATCCCCAAAGCATTGTCCATTCCATGGTGGGGTTTGTGGACGGTTCCGTTTTGGCCCAGCTCGGCATTCCGGACATGAAAGGCCCCATTGCTTATGCTCTGGCCTATCCCGACCGGCTTCCCCTGGGGCTGGATTATCCGGATTTTACCGCCCTCGCCAATCTTACCTTCGAGCCGCCGGATCTGAAACGGTTTCCCTGCCTGGCCCTGGCGATGGACGCCTGCGCCCAGGGCGGCACGCTGCCGGCGGTTCTCAATGCGGCCAATGAAATTGCGGTGAATGCCTTTTTGCAGCGACGGATCGGGTTTCCGGATATTTATCGGGTTATCGCATCCACCATGACGCGGCACGGGCATCAAAGCCGACCGAATGTCGAGCAGATTCGCGAGGCGGACCGCCTGGCACGGACCATGGCCGGCGAAGAAATTCAAAAATGCAACGCTTGAAGTTTCAGGCCAATTCCCTTATGATCGCTCCGCAGTCAGTTGGGATCATCACCTGATCCCGGCACGCCCGGGATCGTCTTCGGAAAGTATCGATAAATCCAATGAGCACCAGTATTTTTGCCTTTATTATTGTTCTCGGTATTCTGATTTTTTTCCACGAGCTCGGTCATTTCACGGTGGCCCGTTTTTTCGGGGTGGGGGTGGAAAAGTTCTCCCTGGGGTTTGGTCCACGCCTGGTGGGCAAAACCATCGGGATGACCGATTATCGCGTGTCGCTCATTCCCCTGGGCGGCTATGTCAAGATGGTCGGCGAAGAGCCGGATTCGGAAATCGAACCCTACTTGATTCCCCAGTCCTTTACCCACAAGAGCGTCTACAAACGTTTTCTCATCGTGGCGGCTGGTCCCCTGTCCAACCTTTTGCTGGCCGTGGCCATTTTCTTCCTGGTGTTCCAGACTTCGGGGACCTACGTTCTGCGACCGGTTGTCGGCGAGGTGGAATCGCCATCGCCTGCGGCCACGGTCGGATTGCAGAAGGATGATTTGGTGGTGGCCATTGATGGCACCGCGATTGACAGTTGGGAAGAAATGGCAGCCCGGATTGCCGAAAGCCAAGGGCGCCCGGTGGCCTTTGTCATCGAGCGGGCCGGTCAGCGCCTGAACGTCGATCTCGTTCCCGAGCTCAAGACCACCCAGAATCTTTTTGGCGAGGATATCGAACGCTATGTCATCGGTATTCGTTCGGCAGGTGATGCGATACCCAAAGACCTTTCCCTGGTGGAATCCGTCCAGATGAGCGTGGCCCGGACCTGGGAGATCACCGAGTTGACGGTGTTGAGCGTGGTCAAACTGATCCAGGGCAAGCTGCCGGCCGCCACCCTGGGCGGACCGATCAAGATTGCCCAGATGGCCGGGGCCCAGGCCCGGGAAGGCCTGACCAACCTCCTGATCTTCACGGCCGTGATATCCATCAACCTCGGGATTCTGAATTTTCTGCCCATCCCGGTATTGGACGGCGGGCACCTGATGTTTTTTACGATCGAGATGATCAGCCGCCGGCCGGTGAGCACCAAAATTCGGGAAATTGCCCAGCAGTTCGGCATCTTTCTGTTGATCCTGTTGATGATTTTCGTAATTTACAACGACATTGTGAACTTTTAGCAGCGTATCGTAACCTGCGTCTTTTAGCACCGGTTACGACGCCAGAAGGGCTGCCGCCATGCCGTATCGACTCGAAGTAACCCTGAAACCCGAACTGTTCGATGCTGAAGGGGAGACCCTACGCCAGAAAGCACGGGACTATTTCGGTATTCAACTGGATGCGGTGCGCACCGTATCGGTGGTCACCGTCGATGCCGATTTGAACCCGGCGCAGTTGGAGACCATCCGCGGCGAGGTGTTTACCAATCCGGTGACCCAGGTGTCTTCCTACGACCCTCTGCCGGTGGCCTTTGACTGGTGCGTCTGGATCGGCTACCGGCCGGGTGTGCGTGACAACCCCGGCAGCACCGGGGCCGAGGCCATTGAAGATATTCTGGGAATAGAGCTGGCGCCGGGGGAGAGCATTTATACGTCCAAACGCTATTGCCTGGTGGGCCAGGACCTGAGCAGTGAAGATGCCCGCAAGATTGCCGCCGACCTCCTGGCCAACGACATCATTCAGCAGTGGAAAGTATTCCCGGCCGCGGACTGGGATCCGGACAAAGGCATCGGCATCATCATTCCCAAGGTCAAGCTCGACCACACGCCAACGGTCAGCACGATTCCCATCGACAGTGATGAGACCCTCCAGAAGGTCAGCGATGAGCGCAACCTGGCCCTCAATCCCAATGACATTCCCACCATCCGCCGCTATTTCCTGCAGGAAGATGTCCAGGCGCAGCGCCGCCAGGTGGGCCTTTCCGATCCCACCGACCTGGAACTGGAATACATTTCCCAGGCCCGCAGCGATCACTGCAATCACAACACTTTCCGGGGCCTCTTTCACTACTCCGAGCCCTTGTCGGGCGTTGCTGAGGAAGTGGACAGCCTTTTCAAGACCTGTATCGAAGCCCCCACCTTGAAACTGAAGTCTGAAAAAGACTGGGTGGTTTCCGTCCTGTGGGACAATGCCGGCATCGGCCGTTTCGACAGCGACCATTACTATGTCATCACCGGCGAAACCCATAATTCGCCCTCCAACATGGAAGCCTACGGCGGCGCCATCACCGGCATCGTCGGCGTCTACCGTGATCCCTTGGGTACGGGCAAAGGCTCCCGCCTGCTGATGGGCGGGTATGGCTACTGCGTGGGGCCGCGGGACTATAACGGTGACCTCCAGCCCCATCTGCATCCCCGGCGTCTCCTGGACGGGGTGATCGAGGGGGTACGCGACGGCGGAAACAAAAGCGGTATCCCGACCACCTTCGGCCACATCCTTTTTCACCCCGGATACATGGGCAAATGCCTGGTGTTTGTTACGGCGGTGGGCCTGATGCCGGCCCGTGTGGGGGATGCGTCGGCTGATCAGAAAACCACTTCGGCCGGCGACCTGATCATCATGTGCGGCGGGCGTGTGGGCAAAGACGGCATCCACGGGGTTACGGCGTCTTCGGAAATATATTCCGAGAACACCCCGGCCGGCCACGTTCAGATCGGCGATCCCTACACCCAGAAGAAAATGCATGATTTTCTGCTGGAGGCGCGGGACGAAGGCCTGATCCAGTTTATTACCGACAACGGCGGGGGCGGCCTGTCGTCTTCCATTGGGGAATCGGCCCAGTTTTCCAACGGCTGCCGCGTGGACCTGGAACAGGTGCCGCTCAAGTACGAAGGCCTGGATCAATGGGAGATCTGGATTTCGGAATCCCAGGAACGGATGACGGTGGCCATCCGGCCGGAAGACAGGGACCGTTTCCTGGCGCTGTCCCGCCGGCATGCGGTGGAAAGTACGGTCATCGGCAGCTACACGGATAATGGGAAGCTTCACATTCAATACGATGGCGCGACCTGTGCCTATGTTGATCTGGATTTTCTTGAATCCGGCTTTCCCCAATGGGAATTCGAAGCCGAGTGGTTGCCGCCGGAAGCACGGGGCCTGCGGGAACCGGTCGTCGGACCGCCCGCGGATTACAGCCGTCTTTTGCGGGACATCCTGTCCAAGCCGAACGTGGGCTCTAAAGAATGGGTGGCGCGCCAGTACGACCACGAGGTCCAGGGCGGCAGTGTGGTCAAACCCCTGGTGGGCGTGAATCGCGATGTGCCCAGCGATGCGGCCGTGATCCGGCCGGTGCTGACCAGTGACCGGGGGTTGGCTTTTTCCCAGGCACTCTTGCCCACCTACTCGACCGTGGATGCCTATCACATGACCGCCTGCACGATTGACGAGGCCCTGCGCCGGGTGGTGGCCGTGGGGGGCGATATCGAGCACGTGGGCGGGGTGGACAATTTTTGCTGGCCCAATATCCAGTATCACCCTGAAAAAAATCCCGATGGCAAATTCAAGGCGGCGCAATTGGTGCGATCCTGCCGGGCACTGCGGGATATTTGTCTGGCCTATGGCATTCCGCTGCTTTCCGGCAAAGACAGCATGTACGTGGACGGCAACCTGACCGGGCGTTACGGGGTCAGCCACAAGGTATCGGCCCCGGAAACCATCCAGTTCAGTGCGATCTCCCTGGTGCCCGATATCGCGTGCTGCCCGACCATGGACATCAAAGCGCCCGGTGACCTGGTCTACCTGCTGGGGATGACGCGGGACGAACTAGGGGGCTCGGAGTATTACGAACACCTAGGCTACGTGGGCTGTCAGGTTCCCCAGGTGCGTCCCGAGGATTTCCTGCCGCTCTATCGCGCGCTGCAGGAGTCCATTGCTGATGGGCTTACGGCTTCGGTACGGGGAATCTATCGCGGGGGGCTGGCTGTCCATGCGGCTCTGGCGGCTATAGGCGGTGGTCTGGGACTGACCCTCGATTTGGGCAAAATACCCGTGGAAAAGCCGCTCCGGGAGGATAAACTGCTGTTTTCCGAGTCGGCCGGCCGTTTCCTGGTAACGGTGGCGCCGGATCAGCGCCAGGCCTTCGAAGCCGCTATGCAGGACAATACCTGGGCATGCATCGGGGTCGTGACCGAAGCCCAGCACCTGGTGGTCAACGGAATGAGTGCATCACCGCTCATCGACGTGGCCGTTGACAAACTTAAAACCGCCTGGAAAGCACCTTTTGGAGATCTGGTATGACTGCAACCATTCGTGCCCTCGTATTGACAGGGTTCGGTCTCAACTGTGATTTGGAGACCGCCCATGCATTGGAACTGGCCGGCGCGGAAGCTGTGCGGGTCCATATCAATGCCCTGATCGACGGCTCCGCCCGCCTCGATGATTACCAGATCCTGGCCTTCGGCGGCGGGTTCAGCTGGGGGGACGACCACGGTGCCGGCGTGCTGCAGGCCGTGCGCCTGCGTACCAACATCGGGGATCAACTGCGGGCCTTTGTTGAACGTGAACGCCTGGTCATCGGTATTTGCAATGGCTTCCAAACCCTGGTCAACCTCGGCCTGCTGCCCGGCTTTAACGGCGATTACCAGACGCGCTCGGTGGCCCTGACCTGGAACGACTGCGGCAATTTCCGCGATGACTGGGTAACCCTCAAAATCGATCCCCAATCGCCCTGTGTGTTCACCCGGGGGCTGGAGGTCTTGGATCTGCCCATTCGGCACGGCGAGGGTAAATTTTATGCGACACCGGAAGTGATCGCGAATCTGGAACGTCACCACCAGATTGCGGCCTGCTATGCCAAACCCGATGGCACGCCGGCCGACGGAGTGTTTCCGCATAATCCCAACGGCTCCCTGGAAGATATTGCCGCCATCTGCGATCCTACCGGCCGCGTATTCGGCCTCATGCCGCATCCGGAGGCCTATAACCACTGGACCAACCATCCCCTCTGGACCCGTCAGGCCGACGCCCGCCGACGGAAGGGGCAATCAGCCCTTCCGGAAGGGGTTACACCGGGCATCCAGATGTTCTGTAATGCGGTGGCCTATCTCTCGAGGTAATCGTTTCAATCCGGTTTTGGTCTTACCGCTATAGGTGTTGTTCAGGGAGGGGATCGGTAGCCATGGCACTAAAAGAAAAAGAAGGCGACACGACGCCAGCGTTGGCTTGACATCCCCCTCACCTGAAGCGGGCTGATGATAGTGTAATTACACTGCCGGGAAACCCTGGCGCCCCGGCAAGGTTACACCGGTCCCCTATCACCGATGCCCCTGCCGTGTGTTTCGATGGTATCCTCCTGATCATTGCCGAGTTTTATCTGGTTGACGGTTTCTGGTTTTGACGAACTGCAGACCAACTGTCGGGGGATGAACCCGCGACAGCCATGCCTGTATCCGCTTCCTGCGGGCCAATCAATAGCCTACCTGGCGGGTGTTAAAAAATTTAATGGTTGATCAAGTTTTTTTATACCCAAGGGGTTTTCATCTGTCAGCAATGTGGACTGCAGACTGGCGATAGAGGCAACGGCCGTTGAAACCGTGTTGGAAATAGATTGATATTGGTTATGGATACAGATAGTTATAATATTTGTTAGTGGATTGCAGTACCCGTCTTGCCTTTATTGGATCTTTTTGGAATGTGTTTTGCAGCAAATTCTGTTGTCTATTTTTCCCCGGGAGGAACCATGTCACGCAATCAAGGGTTTTCGTTGCTCGAATTAATGATCGTTATCGCCATATTCGGTATTCTGGCCGGCGTTATGACACCTTCCTTTCTACAATGGCGAGACCGTTCCAAAGTCAAGGGTGATGCATCCGAGCTGCGCGCCGTGTTTGAGTCGGCCAAGCTAAGGGCCATCAAGCACAATACCAATGTTGTCGTGACCTTCCCCGATACAACCTCTTACCAGGCGTTCATCGATACCAACGAAAGCGGTGCCCGGGACGCCGGCGAAGACATCCTCATCACCCGGACCCTGTCCCCTGGTGTCACCATTACAACCAACACTTTTGCCGGTAGCGACATGGCGTTCAATCCGCGGGGAATGGCTAACGGTCCCAACAGCACCGGTTCGATTACCATGACATCACCCGGTGGCGAAAACTATCGTGTCGTCGTCAGTTCATTCGGACGTGTTCGAATTGAACGGCTCTAAGCCGCCAATTAATATAACGGTTTAAAGGAGCAGGTATGAAAGGGGTTCATTCAAAACGATCGGGGGATGCCGGATTCACAATGATCGAAGTGCTGATCGGTGTCAGCATTTTCGCTATTGGTATGCTGGCGGTGGCGCGTATGCAGATGCTCACGGTGCGCAATACCACCGTCGGCAATCTGACCAGCCAGGCGACCATGCTGGCGAACCAGAAAATGGAAGAGATCAAAACCACCGCCTTTGATGATCTGGTTTCAAATGAGGTGGAAAACAATCTCGATGCCGAAGGCAACCCGGGTGGCATTTACAACCGAACGACGACGATCACGGTACCGCCCGCACCTCTCACAGACCATGCGCGGCAAGTCCAGGTTCAGGTGCAATGGAATGCCGCTCACGGCGGCAATCGTACCGTTGTCGTTGATTCGCTAACCTACGAACGGTGGTAGCCATGAGACAATTCAATCGGATATTTCGGTTCAGGTGCTATGCGAAACATAATCGGGCCGCAGGGTTTACCCTGATTGAAGTCCTTGTGGCCATTGCCATGATCAGCGTGTTCATGGCGGCCTCCATGGCCGTCCTGATTCCCTTGAGCCGTTCTTACACGGCGACGGATGTGGCCTCCAGCGCCCAGCAGGTGGTGCGTATGGCCGTGGAGGTCATTGCCGGCGATATACGCCTGGCCGGTCTTGACCCGTTACAACAGCTCCAGGGACTCGATTCCAGTGGATTGCCCATTTGCGGTTTTCAGGAGGCCAGTGCGACATCGGTCCGGTTTACCTGTGACCGGGTGCCGGATGGCGATGATGAGGCCAACGGCGAAATCGACGACAGCAACTTTGAAAATATCAACTATTTCTACGATGCGGGCGCTGAAACCCTGAACCTTCGTCTTTATGCGGGAGCGCCGGTACAAACGAGTCAGGCTCTGGTCAACAACGTCACCAATCTAAGATTTCGCTACTATGACGAAGAGGGGAACGAAACCGCAGACTTGGAAGAAATTCGCGCGGTGCAGATCAGCATGACGGTCGAAGAAGACGCCGGGGCGGAGACTCCGGTTGAACGATCTTATACCACCCGTGTGCTTTGCCGTAATATGGGGATTTAGACCGAGGGAGTTTGCAATGAGAGCCAAATACAATACCCCGGAATACTCTGGTAACCGCTTGGAGCGCCGAGGAGATCGGTTCCGAAAGATTTATCTTGCGAAAAATCTGGCCAATGAGAACGGTTCGGCCATTGTTATTGCCCTGATGCTCCTGTCCCTCCTGACGGTCATGGGGATTTGGTCCACCCGTAAAAGCAATGTCGAAACCCTCATTGCCGGCAACGAGGTGGCCCGCAAGCAGACCTTTTTCAGGACCGAAGGCGGTGTGATCGAAGGCGGATTTGCTATCGAGGAGGCCGCTACCGGCGACCTCGCCGCCCGGAATTTTGATTGGCTGACCGAAGCCAGCATCGCCCCCGACATGACCGATCCGGCTAACTGGGACTTTGACGGCACTGGTGCCGATGATACGGCCGTGGCCTCGCAGATCGATAGCGAAGTCGGGTATTGTGCCCTGGATAAAGGCGTTACCGCCGGGGATTCCCTGATCATGACCGGTGCCACCCAGGTGCGAACCTATGCGGTCTACAGTTTTCATGATAGCCGGAATGGGCAGTCATTGATGGAAGTGGGATATAAAAGGCGTTTTTAATGATTCTGAATGGAATAGGGCAAAGGCTTTTTCTATTTTTTTTGCAGTCATCCCTGCGAAAGCCGGGGCCGCCCCCAACATCGGGGTAAAGCGATACTGAATTCGAGTGATCGAAACGAATCGGATACAACGACGAAATCATACGCTGCGGAACAGAACCAAGAAGATGCAGCAGGAGGAATGCAAGATGATGACATCCAATATCAAAAAGAACCTGAAAGTAATCGTGTGGTTGTTTTTGACCCTTCTCTTTCTTGTGCCTTCTGTTGCGATGGCGGCCGTCAATTTCGACACTACCAGTGTGTCCGGTGATGAAGACGCCGCTGGGAATATTATATTTATTATTACATGTCTCTCCACTGATACGACCGTTGATAGTATCATGGTGACCTATAATATTACCAATGGGAGTGCCGGCGCCGGTGATTACGCGGACACCACGGGTGGATCAGTAGTGATCCCTACAGGATCGACTTCTGCCCAGATCGTCATTGATCCTACACCGGACAACATCGTTGAACTGAACGAAACGTTTAATCTGACGTTGACCGGTGCGGCGGGCGCGCCTTCCGGCACCAGTTATCTCGGAACGACCGTAAATGCCACGGGTACGATCACGGACAACGACACGGCGACGGTTTCGATTGACGATGTGGCGGTGACCGAGGGCGGCACGGCGAGTTTTACGGTGACGCTGAGCAGCGCGGCGG